>Ga0160495_100041_pt1 | contig 255661 bp, 242 predicted proteins | sample DID4MG_4_FD_108251 | JGI IMG/M metagenome (GOLD analysis project Ga0160495, IMG submission 108251) | Enriched soil microbial communities from UW Madison campus, WI, USA - DID2933_E24_FP4 MG | ecosystem: Environmental > Terrestrial > Soil > Unclassified | place: USA: Madison, Wisconsin... | reverse complement strand
GTGAACTACGTGCAGCGCCCGACCGCCAGCGACTACGTGCTGGCGATGCGCAGCTACAACGACGATGCGCTGTCGGTGGGGGCGGGCGTGGACCTGCAGTTCGACAGCGGCTGGATGGTGAGCGTGCTGCTGGGCCACGAGCAGGGCCGCAACAACCTGCGCAGCAACAGCATCGGGCTGCAGGTGCGCTACGGCCAGCAGAGCGGGCGTGTTCAGTCGCTGGTGGATGCGAACGGCGTGGGCGACCGCGATGGCGAGCGGCTGCGTTGCCGTGCCAGCCAGTGCCACGACCAGACCCTGCCGGCGGACGCACGCTAGCCGTCCCCGCAGCTGGAGGCGACAACGGAAACGGCCGGCGCGATCCGGCCGTTTTCCTTTTCATGGCCTGTGGCCCGGTCGCAGCGCGATGCTTCGCCTGTGCGGCGCTCGACGCTGCGCCTGCGATTGACGCGGAGTACGAGGTGATGCCTGCGAACAGGGACGATGGCGTGGCGCCAGTCGAATGCCGGGCATGCGCAGCGGGAGGAGCGGCCCGGTCCCTTGTTGCTCCGGAGGCGACGCATCCGGGGCCATGTTCTGCTGACAGAGAAGGGGCTGGACCTGCGGCGGACCCAATGAGTGCGACGCGGAGAGCGCATCGTGCCGGCGCTTCGGCTTGCGCGGTTACGCATCCGGCCGGTTCACAGTGGCCATAGCGGCCACGAAAAAGCGCGGCCCCGGGTGGGGCCGCGCGATCGGATGCATCACCGCAATGCGGTCAGAACAGCAGTGCGATCAGGATCAGCACCGGAATCGGCAGGCCCAGCATCCAGAGCAAGAGATATTTCATGGGTCGTCTCCTTGATGAGGAAGGGTGAAGCGATCAGCGGTCGCGCTGGCGACCGCCGAAGGTGGCGAACAGGCTGGCCGAGAACGCGCCGATCAGCAGGGTGATGAACAGCCAGAGCGCAGCATAGGCAGCGGCCTTGCGGGCCTCGTCCGCCACTTCGTGCGCCCTGGTCTCCGCCTGCTCGAGGCTGGCGCGCATGCTGGTTTCCATTTCGGTGACGCGCGCTTCGGCTTCGGCCTGGCTCATGCCGGTACGTTCGGCAATGCGCTGCGCGACATAGCGGGCATCGCCGGCATCGAGCGCATCGCCGCGCAGGCCATTGACGAGGATGCGGCCGATTTCAGGACGCAGATCGTTGTCGCCCGAAGCGGGTGCCGGCGTGGATGCGGGGATCGGCGACGGTGCCAGCGCCGCATCCGGATCGCCGCCGGGCGCCGGCAGCGATGCAGTCGTGGCGGGCTGCCGGAACAGCGAGTCCACCCAGTACTGCACGTCGCCTTCGGTGCCTTCGGACGCGGCGGCGCCTGCACCGGCCGCCGCGATGCCGCCGGCTGCCGTGGCCGATGCGCCGGCGACCGAGCCCGCCGCTTTGGCGCCGGTGCCCAGGATCGCGCCGATGGCGGATGTCAGGACGGCGGCGGTCAACAGCGTCGCCACGGCCCATGCGAGGAAGCCGTGCGCGGTATCGCGGAAGTAGGTTTCGTCGCCGTGGACCGAGACCCAGCGCGTGCGCAGACGGCCGGCCAGATAGCCGCCCAGGCCGGATGCAGCGATCGAGGTGAGCGTGATCCACGCGATCGTCGACCAGCCGAAGGCTTCCCGGCTCACGCCTTCATACGACCAGGGCGACACGCTGGACATGCCGAGCCCGGTGCCGAGGATCAGCAGGATCAGCGACAGCGATGCCGCGGCCGCGGCGCCTGCGAGGATGGCCGCCCACGACACGGCGCTCTGCTCGGGTGCGGTGACGTGTGGTGTCGCGATGGCGGTCGATGCCGCTGGTGTCACTGATGTGGGGTGCATGCCGATCCTTGTGTGCCAGGAGAATTCCTGCACGCATGCTGCGCGTCGTGCCGTGAACCCGATGCGATCACACGCGCGAACACCGCGAAAACGAGAGTGCTCGGCAACGGGGAAACAGCGTGCTTTCTGACCCGTTTAGGCGAAGGCGTCCACATTCGTTCACGCGACGGCGCTGATGGAGCACGCGGTGACACGGATCAAGGCGGCGCGCGTCACGACATCGCGGATCGATCCGCACAGCGTTTCGCGGTGCGTGTCGTGGCGTGGACGCAGTCGGCTGCGTTGTCTGCTTCGATGGGTTCGATGGACAGCGGTCTCGGGATCGCGTTGCCCCCCGTTGATGTCGTCGCGGTGCCATTCGCATGCCGGCACGCGGCTTCGCTTGTGGACGCTTGCGGTGCCCGGGGCTTGCCGGGTGCGTACGGATTCTTCCGCGCGCGCGCGGGTGGCCGGATCGCCATCGCGATTTTTCCGGGTGGCGCTTTCCATGGCGCGGGAGGCGGGGCGCCTGGCACGTGCTCTTGCGTTACGACGGGCAGGCATATCGAAGAGATCGAATCCGCGTGCGGTGTGCGTGGGGCGTCCCTTGCAGAGAGCCCCGCCGAAGCGGGGCTCTGCTGCGACGTCGCGGCACGCGCGCGGGTGGTGCGAAAGGCGCGTGGTCAGCTCCCCGGCAACTCGCACTTCATCCTTGCATCGGCGTAGTAGGGCTTGGGCACGTCCGGGTTCTCGCTTGTCCGCTCGAATACCACCTCGAACGAATCGGCATCGGGCGTGCCGCCGCGCTCCCTGCAGGCCGCTTCCAGCTTTTCCTTCACGGCGGCGATGCCGGCTTCGCGGTTGGCGCCGTCCGCGCTGTTGGTCAGGTTGACGGTCTCGGCGAAGGCCAGCGGGCTCAGGCCCAGCAGGCATCCGGCGAACGCGATGGCATGCAGTTTCCTCACGATGGTTCTCCTTGCTTGGTGGTCGATCGGCGATGGGCTGCGTGCATGCGCCCATCCGGTGGCGTCGCAGCCTAGCGGAGCATGGTTAACGTCATGTATGCGTTGCGTGGGCCTGCGGGCGCAGGTGCTGCCTTCAACCCGGGCTGTGCAGACGATGCGAAGCGAGGCGAGCCGACGCCCTCCTGTGGCGCGGTTTCCAGTGAGCGCCGTTGCAGGGGACGCATGGGGACGCCGCTGAAAGTCTGTACACCGTCTCGGAATGGCGGTCGGCCTCGAGCGGCCCTGCATGCACGACCGGCCTGCCGCCTGGGATCGCGATGGCGATCGCTGTCGGTTCCGGGGGCGCGGTCATGCAGGCGCGCGCCGACAGGCAAGGGCTGGCCATGGCACTGTCGCCGCGCTGGACCGGCGTGGCGACGCATCGCGCTGGACACGTGCATCGCGCAGCGGCGCGATCGGCGCCGGATCCGCCGGCGTGCATCGGCGTGTGCCGGTCGTACTGCGTGGCTCAGCCGCCGTCGCGTCGCACGCGCTCCCGATAGGCGTGCACGTTGTCGCCACGGATGCGCCGTTCCTGCGTGCCCGTCACCGTGTTGACCTTGCGGTCCGAGCCGGTGACCGGCTTGGCGTCCACGGTCGTTTCGCGCTCGAACGCGTGGGATTTGTCGGTGTTGCGGTAGTACCGGTACAGGGCCCAGTACAAAGCGGCCGCGCCGGCGGGGCCGGCGGCCAGCAACCAGAGGCCATTGTCGTCGCTCATGCGGCAGCCACCAGGAAGAACAGGACGAGGGCTTCGATGACGGTGCCGGTGGTGAGTGCGGCCAGCAGCAGCTTCCACTGCTGCACCGGCACGCTGCCCATGGTTTCACCGGTGCGGCCGTTCACCGCGATGTAGTGCAGCATGCCGCCGTTGCGGCCGGGCTGGTGGTACGAGTACAGCCACACCGGCAGGTACATCGACACCCAGCGCGTGCCGTGCACGTCCAGCCGTTCCTGCTCCCAGCGCACGCCGCGGTCGTAGCGGCGCACGGAGCCGGCGACCTGGGCGCGGGCGATCGACAGCAGCTGGTCTTCCAGGCGCGGGCGCAGGTGCTCGACGTCGCGGTTGCGCTTTTCCGAGGTGAAGCCGGCCAGGTAGGAGGCGTTCCACTTCACCGCGTTCTTGGTGTCGAACGGCAGGATGGTGTTGATGATGTTGTTGGTGTTGGCCTGGGTGTCCAGGTTGCCGCGCTCGGCGGACGATTCCAGCGGCAGGTCGTCGACGGTGAAGTCCACCTGACGGTCCACCTGGTAGACGTCGGCGTCGTAGTAGGTCTTTTTGTTGTTGTCGGTGCCGCGGGTGTACTCGCGCGTCTTGATCTCGCCCTTGCCGGCGACGCTGGCGCTCGCGTTGCCATCGACGATCATGTAGGGCAGGTACACGCCGGTGACGTTCTCCGGCGTGAACTGGTCCTTGAATTCCTTCAGCGCGAACAGGCGGCGCTTGTCCACGAACTGGCGGATGCGCGCGACCGCATCCTCCTTGGTGATGTGGAACGGCAGCACCGCGTCGGGCACCGCGCCGTTGGCGACCTGTTCGTTGACGCCGAAGACGTGGCGGCACCAGTGGCACCGTGCGGTCATCGCGCTCTCGGTGTTGATGGTGACCTCGGCGCCGCAGCCGGTGCACTTGAAGCTCATCAGGCTGGCGGCATCGTCCGCGATATCGCGCGCGCCCGAGGCGATGACCGTGCCGCGGAGCTGGTCGAGGCCGACGCCGAACCCGAACTCCTCCTCGACCCGCGCACCGTGCCACTCGTTGCGGCAGTACTGGCAGACCAGCAGGTCGGTGCCGAGCTTGTGGCGGATGTCGGTGGCGCCGCACTTGGGGCAGCGGTTGAGGCCGTCCCGCAGTTCGGCAGCGCCGGTGTCGATGGCCAGCGGATCGGGGGCCTGCAGTTCGTCGCGGATCGGCTCGGGCAGGGTGGCCGGATCGATCGGAAAACGACCGGGCAGCGGCGGGACGTCCCGCGGCGAGCCGGGGCCGGTGACCGGCGCCGCCGGCAACGGCGGCGGAATGGTGGGATCGGACATGGTGGCGGCGCCCGCGGCTTACAGGCCCAGCGCCTTGGCTTTGGCGGCGTCGTAGTCGGCCTGGGTGATCAGGCCGAGGTCCAGCATCTCCTTGGCCTTTTTCAGCTTCTCGATCGGGTCGTCGGCGGCCGGCGCAGGCGCTGCGACCGGCTGCTGCAGGCCGGCGATGCCGCCGGTCATGCCGGTGGCCATGCCCAGGCCGACGATGCCGGCGGCACCGCTGTGTTCGCCCGCCGACTGGATGCCCTGGGCGACGCTGGCCTGCAGGTTGGAATTGCCGCGTGCGCCGGACAGCGCGTCGGCGCGCTGCACGGTCTTGAGCAGTTCGCGCGTGTTGGCGTCGTACTCGATCGAGACGATGGCGGTCTTGACGATGGCCAGGCCGCGATCGGACTGCCACTGGTAGGCCTGCTCGACCGCGTCGGACAGGCTCCTGGCGAAGCCGAGCGAGTCCTGCTGCAGCCGGGTGATGCGGTTGCCCTTGCCCGGATCGTTCGTATACAGGCTGAAGGCCGGGGCGAGCGAGCCCACCACTTCGTTGAACAGCTGGCTGGCGGCGGCGTTGTCCAGGTCGGTGAAGTCGAAGACCTGGCCGGGCTGCAGGTAGCGGGCCGGCACGAAGTTCTTCACGAACAGGATCGGGTCGACGATCTTCAGCGTGTACGAGCCGCGCGTGACCGCACCGACCTGGGTGCCGAGGAAGCCGTCGTCCCAGTAGATCTCGGACTGGGTGCCGAAGCGGTTGTCCGGCAGTTCCTTCAGCGACACGAAGAACGCGGCCTGCTGCGCGCCCGGCTGGCCACCGAACTTGAAGCGCTCCCAGCTCTGCCGGATGAACGGGCTGACGATGCCGTCGCCGGCGAAGACCGATTGCGAGTTGACGTCGTCCGAACGCCATTCGTAGCCGCCCGGTTCGGCGACGAAGCCGGTGATCGCGCCGTCCTGGAACAGCAGCAGGCCGTAGCCTTCGGGCACGACGATCTTCGAGCCGTTGCTGATGATGTTCGAGGAGCCGCTGGTGTTGGAGCCACGCCCGGCATTGGTGCCCTGCGGGACGGCGGCGAACAGCGCCGCGGTCGACGGCAGGCCGGCCGGTACCGTGTAGAAGTCCTTCCACTGGTCGGCCAGCACACCGCCGACCGCACCCGCCACCGCCTGTACAAGACCCATGACAACTCCTCGCGCTTCGTGGCCGGGCGCCGTGCCCGCCATGCCGGCCAACTATACAGTCGGGCCGGCACCTGTCGTCAGGGGCGGGCTGGCCTGGCTGGGCCTGCGTGCCGCGGCCCCGCGACCTGCTCATTCGCGGTCGAAACGGGAATCCGCAGTGCCGGTGACGGAGGGATGCGCGGCTGCCCGGCCGCAGCGGATGCACTGGTGCAGGCGCATCCGGTGGTGCGCGTGGCCCGGGCATCGGTGGCGTGCGTGTCGTTCGTCGAGGCGTGGGCGGATGCTGCTTCGTCGAAGCGCGCGGGTTCCGATGCCTGTGCTGTGCCGATGACGTTCGCACGAGTTCATCGATCCGCGGCGACAGGTGGGGATGCGTTCCGGACATTCGACGTGACGCCTCGTCGCTTGACCGCGGCATGTCCTTGTGAGCAGCTCGCCCGACAGCATCGAGGTGCTACGAACCTGCGCGAAACATCAAGCGGATTTTTATGAAAGGAAGCTGATTTATAGGCGTTTCATCGCATCGGCGAGGTGCGTGGACCGGTGTTTCCACTGGTACGATCCGGTCGCCCATCCATCCCCGCATCGAGGTGATCATGTCCAACCGCCTGATTCTCGTGACCGGTGCCACCGGCAAGACCGGCCGGCGTGTCGCCAGCGGCCTGCATGAACGCGGGTTCGCGGTGCGGGCGGTGTCGAGGACGTCGCAGGTTCCCTTCGACTGGAGCGATGTCTCCACGTGGGGCGACGCGCTCGGCGGCGTCCGGTCGGTCTACATCGTGCATCCCGGCCTGGGCAGCGACGGTGCTGCGGAGCAGGTGCGCGCGTTCGCCGAAGCCGCGGCAACCGCAGGTGTCGCAAGGGCGGTGCTGGCCTCGACGCCGGACGACGGCAGTCCGTTCTCCCGTTCGATGCGCGCCGCGGAACGCGGGATCGTCGATGCGGGCCTTCAGCTGACCAGCCTGCGTCTGCGCTGGTTCCACCAGAATTTCAGCGAGGACTTCCTGTTGCCGCCGGTGCTTGCGGGTGAGCTGCGGTTGCCCGCGGGGACCGGCAGGGAAGCGTTCGTGGATGCCGACGACATCGCCGAGGTCGCGATCGCCGCGCTGACGGACGATCGTCACGCCGGTGCGTTCTACGAGGTGACCGGTCCACGCCTGTTGCGCTTTGCGGAAATCGCAGAGGCGATCAGCCGTGGCACGGGTCACTCCGTCAGGTATGTGCCGGTGGATCCTGAGGTGTTCGTCGCCGAGCAGATCGCGCTGGGCGTGCCGGCGGACTGGGCGTACGGCCTATGCGCCATCTACCAGGACATCGCCCACGGAAAGCTGGAAACCGTGTCCGGCGATGTCGAGGCCGTGCTCGGCAAGCCGGCACGCGACTTCTCCGCCTATGTCGCCCGCATGGCGGCGGACGGTGTGTGGCATGGCGCCACTGCAGGGTGACGCGCAACGGGAGGTGAGGGGAGGTGGATGACTCGCCCATGCAGTCCCCGGCGTGTCTCGTTCTCGCATGAGCGCCGTGCCGCCGGCCTATTGATGGCCGCTTGGTCCAACGGGGTGTTGGGCAGCCGCGGGCGACGCCGGCCTTCGATGCGTGGCATGCGGGACGCGTCGGCGGGTGAGCGGGCGGTCACGCTGCGTGCGAACCGCGGGTTCCGGGATCGGTCCGCGGCGCGCGCTCAAGCGCGCATCGTCCGCCAGGCCTCGCGTTCGGGGGCGTCGAGAAAGGTCCAGGCGACGAAGCGGCTTTGCTTGCTGCCCTGCGCCATCGCGACTTCGCGCACATCCACCGCACCGGCCTGACGCAGCTGCCTGCGCAGGCCGGACAGATGCTCGGCGCGTGCCACCAGGCTGCTGAACCAGAGCACCTGGTGCCCGAACTCGGTGCTTTCCCGCACCATCCGCCGCAGGAATTCCGCTTCGCCGCCCGGACACCACAGTTCGTGGGCATGCCCGCCGAAGTTCAGCGCGGGCGCAGCGGCCCGCGCGGGTGGACGCGGGGCGGTCTTCCCGAGCTGGCGGACTTTCCGCTGGTTGGCGCCTGCCGCTTCGCCGGCCGAAGCGTGGAAGGGCGGATTGCACAGGGTCAGGTCGAAGCGCTCGTGCCCGCGCAGCACGTCGCGGAAGATCCGGCTGCGTTGCGGCTGCTGGCGCAGGGTGATCGCCTTGTCGAGACGGTTCGCCTGGACGATCGCGGCGGCGACCTGCAGCGATGTCTCTTCGATGTCGCTGCCGACGAAGCGCCAGCCGTACTCGGCGTGGCCGAGCAGCGGATAGATGCAGTTCGCACCGACGCCGACATCGAGCACGCGGATCGACAGGCCGCGCGGAATCGCGCCGTCGCCCGATGCGGCCAGCAGGTCCGCCAGCCCGTGCAGGTAGTCGGCGCGGCCCGGGATCGGCGGGCACAGCGCGCCGTCGGGCAGATCCCAGTGGGCGATCCCGTAGTCGCCATGCAGGATCGCGCGGTTGAGCGCGCGCACCGAAGCGGGATTGCCGAAATCGATGCTGGTATCGCCACGCGGCGTGGTCACCAGGTGCGTGGACAGGGCCGGGCTGGCCTTCACCAGCCGCGCGAAGTCGTAATGGCCCTGGTGCCGGTTGCGCGGGTGCAGCGCCTGCCGTGCAGCCGGTTGGGCGACGGCGGCGGAACGGGCGGTGCGGGGCGGAGGTGTGGTCATGCCGGACTCGTTGCGATGGGGCTGGCGTCGTCGCTGGACCGACGCGCGCAGGTGCACATCATCCGCATCGGGAGGCGTGTTGTCGCGCAGGCCGCTTCGGGGCTGGCCGGTGGCGATGGGCCCGACCTCTGGATTCCGCAGGCAAGACCCCGGCCGGGTCGCTGATGCGATGGCGGTGCGGCCTGCGACCGGATGTTCACGGGGCAGGGTGCAACAATCGGGCGGCCATGGCGTTGTCCATGCGCGGCGTTTTCCGGCCCCCGTTCCAGGAGAATCCGACCATGCGTCTCATGCAGTTCGTTGCTCCGTTGCTGATCGCCATCGCCGTGCCGACGACGGCCCATGCCGGCCCGCAGACAACCGCTGGAGGTGCGGACGTGACTCAGGCAACACAGGGCGCGCCATCGCCTGCCGTCCAGGGCACATGGCGCCTGGTGTCGTACGAGGTGGAGGTCAGGTCCACCGGCGAGACCTTCCCGCCGATGGGCGACAAGCCGTCGGGTTACACGATCTTCGCGCCGGAGGGCCGCGTCTGGTTCATGCTGACCGGCGAGGGTCGTGAAGCAGGCGAGAGCGAGCGGGAGAAGGCGCGCCTGCTGGAGACGGTGATCGCGTACACCGGGCGGTATCGGATCGAAGGTGACTACTGGATCACGGCCGTGGATGTGGCCTGGAATCCGGCCTGGGTCGGGACGGAACAGCGTCGCCAGTTCAAGCTCGAGGGCAATCGCCTGCAGGTGCTGACGCCCTGGCGGGTGATGCCGAACTGGGCGGACAAGGGCGAAACCCGCAGCATCATCACCTTCGAGCGCGCAGCCGAAACGCGCTGATCGTCGGTGCGGCGCAGCGGGCGCTTCGCCCCTCGTTGGAACCGGGCGGGGAGTCCGCCCGTGCGGTTGTCGATGGAGGCATCGACAACTGCGGAGGTCTGTCGTCCCGTGCCGTTCTTGTCGCGCAGCGTCTTCCCCCGAAGACGTTGTGCGGGCAGTGTGCGGGAGGTGCAGCGCCACGCCTGCGACGCGGGCCGCGTCGCCTTCGTCCGGAGGCTGCTGCGCTGGGCGCGGGATGAGGCGGCGCCTTGCCGCTGGACTGCGATGCAGCACGGCGCCGGCGGCAGGGCTGGCATCCGCTTCCGGTACCACCACGCACCGCGGACCCGGGGCAGGGGCGCGGCGGCAGCGATCGCGATGCGCGGTGCCGTGTGGACGCGATCCTGACGCCGCCCGCGCCGCTAGCCGCGTCGTGCCGCCTCGATCGCGGCGATGTCGATCCTGCGCATGGTCATCATCGCCGCGAACGCGCGCCCGGCCGCGGCACGGTCCGGATCGTTGACCGCTTCGGTCAGGGCGCGCGGCGTGATCTGCCAGTTCAGTCCCCACTTGTCCTTGCACCAGCCGCAGGCGCTCTCGCTGCCGCCATGGCCGACGATCGCGTTCCACAGCCGGTCGGTTTCGGCCTGGTCGTCGGTGGCGACCTGGAACGAGAACGCTTCGGTATGCGGGAACGCGGGTCCGCCATTGAGGCCCAGGCAGGGGATGCCGAGCACGGTGAACTCGACCGTGAGCGGGTCGCCCTGCCGGCCCGCCGGATAGTCGCCCGGCGCATGGTGGACGGCGTGGACGGCGCTGTCGGGAAAAATGGCGGCGTAGAAGGTCGCCGCCTCCAGCGCCGTGCCGTCGAACCACAGGCAGATGGTGTTCTTGGGAGTCATGGTGGAGCCTTCGCCCGGGAGGTGCGCCAAGCAGGCCACCACCGGGGTTAAGCCGGTGTTGTCTGGGCGCCACGGTGGCGGCCAAAGCCGGCGATGGCCGGCGCAGCCGCCGGTCTGCGTATTGGATGCGATGCAGACCCCGTCGCGCCGGGCATGGATGCGACGCGGCCACGCCACTTCCCGAGCAAGGAGCCTGTGATGGATTACGCGACGTACCCGCGGCTGGTGGTCGAGGACATCGTGCGGCTGCGGCGGCGCATCCGGCGCGCCGGCCTGCCGCCACGACGCACCGACGCCAATGTGATCGTCGGGACCTGGAACATCCAGAAGTTCGGCGGCTTCCATCCCGACTGGCTGGAAAACCCGTCCAGCCCGAAGCGCAACCTGCGCGGGCTGGCGATCATCGCCGAGGTCGTCCGCTGTTTCGACGTGATCGCGCTGCAGGAAGTACTGCGCGACACCGCGGCGCTGCGTTACCTGATGGAGCACTTTCTGGGCCCGCACTGGGCGGTGCTGCTGACCGACGTGACCGCGGGCGACAAAGGCAATACGGAGCGGCTGGCCTACCTCTACGACACCCGGCGCGTGGTGCTGTCCGGCCTGTCGGGCGAGATCGTGCTGCCGCCCGCGCCCGCGGGACTGCCCGAACAGTTCGACCGCACGCCCTACATCGCCGGGTTCCGCGCGGGGAAGGAGCACTTCACCCTGCTGACCGCGCATATCCGCTACGGCAGCCTGCCGGCCGATCGGTTGCCCGAGCTGCAGCGGATCGCCCGGCACACGGCGGAGGAACTACGCGCCCGCACACGTGCGGGCCAGAGCCGGGAGGAACCGAACCTGCTGGTCCTGGGCGACTTCAACATCGACAAGCGCCAGGGCAATCCGCTGTTCGACGCCTTCGTCGAGACCGGGCTGTGGGTGCCCGAGGCGCTTCAGACGGTGAAGACCACCACCGGCAAGGCGGCCAAGCATTACGACCAGATCGCCTGGTTCCAGGGCGAGGATTTCGGCCTGCGGCCGAGCGGCCTGGCCGGCACGATCGATTTCTCCGGTGCCGTCTTCCAGGAACTGGCCCAGGCCCAGGTGTCGCCGCGGGTCAGCGACCACCTGCCGCTGTGGATCGAGTTCTCGACCGACCGCAGCGAGGAAGCGATGGCGACCGTGCTGGGCGCGGAGCCCGGGCAGCCGGATCCGTTCTCCGGCGTGCCGGACTGAAACGGGCGATCGAAGGAAGAGCGTCGTCGCGCGGTCCCGCACCACGTCGATGAATCCCCGGAACGCCGCTCGCCGCTCACCTGCGGCCTGCGGCAGGTCTCCGCTTCGGCGATGCCGCCTCCGTTCCCGGAAGGAGCGGCAACTGCACCGTGCCCGCGGCAGCGCGCTTTCCGCCCGCGGCTGGGGCAGCCGGCGGTTCGCCGTACAGCTCCTGGCAGGTTCCGCACCAGAACGCGCGTCGCTGCGCCTTGCCGAGCTGCCCGCGGTAGCTGAGCGGGGTGCCATCGCGCGGGCAGGTGGTCCTGGTGTGCACCTGGTAATGCTGCTTCAGCACGAAGGCCTTCTTCCATGCATGGAAATCGAAGCTGTAGTCGCGCGCCTGGGCGATCAGCTCGGTCAGCCTGCGCGCGGGCAGGGCGCCGACCCGGCTTTCGGGATGGACGCGGATCCGGTGCAGCACCTCGTTCTTGATGATGTTGCCGACGCCGGCGAACACGTCCTGGTCGAGCAGGGCATCGGCGACCAGGGTCTGCGGCCGTGCGCGCAGCTTGCGCCGCGCCGCCGCGGGGTCCCACGCGTCGTTCATGACATCGCCACTCCAGTCGTAGGCGTCGTCGAGGCTGCCTTCGATGAACCGCACCGAGCATGCGTAGAAGTTCAGCACCTCGCCCTTGCTGAAGGCCAGGCTCAGGCGTGGCGATGCGTCCCTGGCTTCGTTGATGCGGTAGCTGCCGAACAGCAGCAGGTGGATCCGCACGCTGAAGCCGTCGAATGCCAGCAGGAAGTGCTTGCCCCAGCTGTGCACGCCGATCAGCGTGCGTCCGTGCAGGCGCGCGATGTCCTGGCCGCTGTTGCCGGACACGGCCAGTATCCTGCGCCCGGCGAAGCGCGCCGTGGCATCGCGCAGGATGACGATGGAAGGGCCTTCGGGCATGCCACCAGTATTGCCGCCACCGATGCAGCAGGCGTCAAAAGTACGGCGATGCCTGCGCCGCGCGGGAAGCGCCTGCCCGATTGTTGGTATCGGCGCCGGTTGTTAACCTGCGGCAGGTTTCCGTTTCCGCAGGCATCGAATGAACCGACGTCACTTCATCGGCAGTACCGCGCTGGCAGCGGCCGGCATGCTGCTGCCATTTGCTGGCGGCATGGGGGCCATGGCGGCCCAGCGTGGGCGCCTGTTGCCGGTGCCGCTCGAGAAGGGCGACACCATCGGCCTGGTCAGTCCGTCGGGTGCGGTCGACGAATCGCTCAGCCTGCAGCTGGCCGAGGAGGCGATGCAGGCGCTGGGCTTCACCGTCAGGCGCGGCGCGCATTTCGATGCGCGCTACGGGCACCTGGCCGGCAGCGATGCGCAGCGCGCCGGCGACCTCAATGCGATGTTCGCCGACCGCAGCATCAAGGCGGTGGTCTGCACCCGCGGCGGGTCCGGTGCGGCCCGGCTGCTGCCGTTGCTGGACTACGAGGCGATCCGGCGCAATCCCAAGGTGCTGCTGGGCTATTCGGACATCACGGCGCTGCACAACGCGATCCAGGCGCGGACCGGCCTGGTGACCTTCCATGGCCCGATCGGCGCCGGCAGCTGGAACCGCTTCAACGTCGACCAGTTCCAGCGCGTGTTCTTCGACCGCGAACTGGTGCGGTACGAGAACAGGATCGAGGCCGGCGACGAGCTGGTGCCGCGCCGCAACCGCACCGTCACCATCACCGGCGGCAAGGCGCGCGGCGAACTCGTCGGCGGCAACCTGACCGTGCTCACGGCACTGGCCGGCTCGTCCTATCTGCCGGACTTCAGCGGCAAGATCCTGTTCCTGGAGGATGTGTCAGAAGCGCCGTACCGGGTCGACCGCATGTTCAGCACCCTGAAACTGATGGGTGCGCTGGACAAGGTCGCCGGCGTGATCTTCGGCGAATGCAGCGACTGCGACCCGGGCAACGGCTACGGCTCGCTGACCCTCGACCAGATCTTCCACGACCACCTCAAGCCGCTCGGCGTACCGGTCTACCGCGGCGCGATGATCGGCCACATCCGCGAGCAGTTCATCGTGCCGGTCGGTGGCAGGGTGGAGATGGATGCCGACGCCGGCACCTTCCGCCTGCTGGAGCCGGTGTTCCAGGCGTAACCGGCCAGGACGCGACGTAGCCCGCGCGCGCGTGCCGTCCAGACGCGCCGGCCGGAGGCCATCAGGTTGCCCCGATGGCCTCCGCCCTGCTCAGCGCTGGGCGTCCTGCCGCTGGCGTTCGGTGCTGGCGGTGCGCTCCTGTTCGGACGCGCGTTCGTTCTGCAGTGACTGGAACGCACGGCCGACGGGGGTGTCCGCCAGTTCGGACAGCGCATCCTTGAACTTGTCCGCGTCGCGCGTGCGCGCCGCTTCGAGCAGGGTGTCGAGGAACGAGGCCTTGCCGGTCGCGGCGTCGGCGTGGGTCTGCGCCGGTTCGGCGGAGCGGTTGCGCGCCAGGGCGCTGTCCAGTGCGGTCGTGGTGGCCGTTCCGACGATCCCGTCGACCTTCAGGCCATTGGCCTGCTGGAACGCGCGCACGGCCTCGTCGGTGCGCTGGCCGAACACGCCATCGACCTGCAGCGGCTGGCCACGTGCATCGCGGATGTCGAGGATGTCCAGTTTCTCCTGCAGGCCACGGACCGCATCGCCGCGGCTGTCCTCGCGCAGCAGCGCGTGGCCGCCGGCCTGGCGCGGGCTGCCGCCAGCCTCCTGCGCGCGTCCTTCGTTCCAGAAGCGCTCGGGGCTGATGATGCTGCCGCCGGGGTCGCGCAGCTGGTAATGCACGTGCTGCGCGTACTGGTTGGCGCCGTTCGGGCCGCGCCCGCCCATGGTGCCGATCGGGTCGCCCGCCGCCACCGTCTGGCCCTCGCTGACCTGGCGGCCCTGCAGATGCAGGATTTCATGCGAGTTGCCCTGCGCATCGCGGATCTTGACCGTGCCGAAGTCGCCGCCGGAGAAGGTCACGGTACCGGACACCGGGCTGTGCACGGTCGGGTGCTGCCTGTTCACCCCGGTCTGGCCACCGACGTAGTTGAAGTCGGTGCCGCCGTGGTTGCGGTGACCGCGGTCCTCGCCGTAGTGGCCGGTGATGTGCGGCGTGGTGCCGGCCTGCGGCGGCAGCATGACCTGCATGGTCTGCTCGAACGAGGTGGCGCGTGCCGGTGCCTGCGCGGTTGGCGCTGGAGGCTCTGGCGCACGGACGGGCACAGGCTCGCCCAGGCGCCCGCTGGACAGGTGCTGGATCAGCTCGGGCGTGACGTCGCGCTCCCAGCGTTCGAAGCGTGCTTCGCGGTCGGCCAGGCCGTTGGGCGGGTTGCGGCCGTTGATCGCCGCTCCCGCGGCGCGGGCATCGTCGCGCGCCTCGGCCGGCACGTTCTGCCGCCAGTACCAGGTGGCGATCCGCGCGGCGTTCTCCGGCTGGGCGGCCAGTTGGGGCTGCCGGACCAGATCCAGCCCGAGCGCTTCGCCGGCGGCTTCGTACTGGTCCTTGCCTGTCAGCTGGATGTAGCCGCGGCCGCGATACAGATAGCCTTCGCCGGGCGCGTCGTTGCCCATGCGGCCGCCGTACATCAGCTCGCCCAGGCGTTCGGGGCGGCCGTTCAGGGCTTCCAGTCGCGCCGCTTCCAGCGCCTCCGGGCCCTGGCGCAGCGCCGACTGGACGTTGTCACTGATCTGCCACGCGCCCTTGGTGTAGCGGAAGCTCTCTTCCAGCCGGGCGAGCCCGCCGGATTCGTGGCCGACCTGGGCCATGAAGTTGGCCAGCTCGCGTCGGTCGGTGATGCCGGCTGCGTACGCGTCGCGAAGCAGCTGTGTTTCCCTGTCTGTGGTTGCCATGGTGTAGCTCCTCGTTTCTCAGCAACATGGGTGGCGGACCCGTCCTTGTCCGTGCAGGCCATCTCGTCCGTTCGATTCGTGCGGGGTCTTCTCCGTTCAATCCAGGGTGGCGGTCTTCCGCAGCGTCGCCGGATCGAAATCCGGGAAGGCGACGTCGCCGAGTTCTTCGCCGGTCAGTTCGATCTGTCTGCGCTGTTCGGTCATCGTGTCGGAGACGCCGCGGACCACCTGCACCAGGGTCCAGCGCTGCTGCGCCGGCGCGTAGCGGAAGACGTAGTTGTCGAACCAGCGTTCGCGCGAGCCGCCCGAGACGGCGATGGTCAGCGTGCCGGCCTCGATGCGCGAGAACGCATAGGGATCGCCGGCGGTGCCGCCGCAGGTGGCGCATGGCACCAGGCGTGCGTTCTCCGCGGCCTTGCGCAGGGCGCCCGTGGCATCCCGGGTCAGCAGCAGGACGCTGCGCGGAACGCCTTCGCCCAGTTTTCCGTCGCCCGATGCCGCGGGCGAGACGACGAGCACCACATCGTCGCTGCCCGCGCCGGTGAGGTCGCCCCTGACCGTGTCGACGATGCGCGCACCTTCGGGAACGAAGCGGTTCAGATCATCCATTCGTGAGGCATCCGTGGTGGGTGGAATCCGGGCTGCGTCGCCGGGCTGGGCCGCTTCGGCGCTGGCGGCCGCGGTCGAGCCGGGCTGGCCGGCTGCATCGGTCGGCGGCGCTGCACCGCAGCCGGCCAGCGCCAGCGCGCATGCGAGGGGGAACAGGGTCATCAGGTGCACGATCGCCTCCTTGCATGGCGGCCACTGGCCGGAGAGGTGCTCGCACGCGGGTGGCCCCCCGGCGAGCGCGCATCGGGTGGATCAGATCGCATCGTCGGCAACGCGCTGCAGCTGCCAGCACGGCGCCTGCCCGAAATGGTAGGTCTGCTGGTCGCTGGTATCCGGCGTGTAGATCCGGATCTGCATGCCGTCACCGGTGGGCGTGGCCTCGTAACGGCGCCCGTCGAGCCGGGCGAGGTCGGGCATGACCGGCCAGGTCACGTCGTCGAGCGGAACCTGCGTGGTGACCTTGCGCGGCTCCGGCTGTGCCTCGGGGTCGTAGCGTTCGATCGTGAGCGGATCGGCGGTCGTCAGTTCCTGGAAGGTGATCTCGCGGCCGAAGCGTTCGGCAAAGGCATCGAAGTCGGTGAGCGGACACTCCGTCGCGGCGGCCACTGCCGCTGTCGTGCCAGCGGCGGGCGGTCCGGCGGCGGCCGCATTCTCGGCCGAGCTCGGAGCGGGTCTGCACGCAGCGATCGCCGAGGCCAGCGCGAGCACTGCAAACACGCGAAGGGGGCGCATCTTCATGGGCTTCTTCATCCGTGATGGGAGCGGGTCGGTGCGGGGCGTTGCATGCGCTCGCCGGCAACACGCTGTGACAGCACTGCGGCAACGCGGCGGGTCAGGCAGCTGCTATGCGCTCCGGGTCGGCCAGTGCGTTGCGCGCGGAGGCGCAGCAGCGCGTGGGCATGCATGCAGGCGATCGGGAGGGCATCACGACACGGAATGCCGCGGCAGCAGCACATGGGGGCCAGGTGCCGATGGGATCGTGTTGCGGGGTCATGTGTCGACGTCGGTCGGGTCATGCATCCCTTACCTGGAGGCGGCAACAGATGGCACCACAGCGAGCGCATGTTCCCGCTCGCCGTCGTCCACCGGCCGAACTGTGCCATCGACCTGCGTGAATGACGTGTGCGCCAGTTCTCCGTTTGGAAGCCTTGCGCCGCGTTTTTCACTTGAATGAACAGATTCGGTTCAGTGAAATGATCGCGGCTTAACGTCTATCGGTTTTCCAGGTAGTGACGCAGGACGTAGTGAACGCCCACGCTTGCGGAAACGACGACGCGCGGGTTCGCCGCATCGACGGATGAGGCGCGGTGCGCGATGCCGCGCGGGGTTTCAGCCTGGCGGAATCTCTTCGTGGATGCGTCCACTGCCGTCGACGATGAAACGCGCGCGCCGTCTGCCGTGATAGAAGCTGGCGCGGAAGCGGCCCAGGTCATCGCCTGTACCGCGTTCGCACAGCACGGTGATCCTGCCCTGGTCCATCCATTGCCTGAACTGCGCGACCTCCAGCCCCAGCGCGCGTGCGACGCGGGTGCCGTCGATCTCGATGGAGGGCGTGGCCATGGTGTCGTCGACGTCCTGAAGTGGCGGTCAGCCTGGCGTGACGCGTGCTGGATCGCCTTGATCCAGGTCAGGTCGATCCGTGCAGGGAAGGGCGAGGTACAGCGACGGCGCATCCATCGGTCCTGCCCACGCTGTCGTGCGGCGCACGTTCCGGGGTTGTCCCGGTGCCGCACGCGCTGTCGTTTGCAGGCACCATAGCGGGCTTGTCCGCTTCAGGTCCCCGCATGTCTGTCCTGCCCACGTTCCTGCGTCGCCCCGCTCTTGTCACCCGCATCGTCATCGGCCTGCTGCTCGGCATCGTCGTGGGGTTGGCGCATCCACCCACCGGCAGCGCGCTTGGCCTGCTGGGCACCGTGTTCATCAGCGCGCTGAAAGCGGTCGCGCCGATCCTGGTGCTGGTACTGGTCGCGGCGGCGATCGCCGGGCATCGCGGTGGCGGCACGCACATGCGTCCGGTACTGATGCTCTACCTGATCGGCACCATCGCCGCGTCGCTGGTGGGGGTGTCCGCCAGCTTCCTGTTCCCCAGCACGCTGGTGCTGGATGTGGGCGACGCGGCCAGCCAGGCCGCGCCCAGCGGCATCGGGCAGGTGCTGCACACCCTGCTGATGCAGGTGTTCGACAACCCGGTCAATGCGCTGGTCAACGCCAACTACATCGGCCTGCTCGCCTGGGGCCTCGGCCTGGGCCTGGCGCTGCGCCAGGCCGGCGAGACCACGCGCGCGGCGCTGGCCGATTTCGCCGCGGCCATCACCACGGTGGTGCAGTGGGTGATCAAGCTGGCGCCGATCGGCGTGTTCGGCATCGTCGCCGCGACGCTGGCTGATGCGGGCCTGGCGGTGCTGGTCGACTACGCGCATCTGCTGGCGGTCTTGGTGGGCGCGATGCTGGTGGTGGCGCTGGTCGCCAATCCGCTGATCGTGTTCGCGGTGACCCGCCGCAATCCGTATCCGCTGGTGCTGACCTGCCTGCGCGAGAGCGGCGTCACCGCGTTCTTCACGCGTTCCTCGGCGGCCAACATCCCCGTCAACCTGGCGCTGTGCAAGCGCCTGCAGCTGCACGAGGCCACGTACTCGGTCGCGATCCCGCTGGGGGCGACGATCAACATGGCCGGTGCGGCGATCACCATTTCGGTACTGACCCTGGCCGCGGTCAATACGCTGGGCATTCCGGTGGATCTGCCGACCGCCCTGCTGCTGAGCGTGGTCGCGGCGATCGGCGCCTGCGGGGCCTCGGGCGTGCCGGGTGGTTCGCTGCTGCTGGTGCCGCTGGCCTGCGGCCTGTTCGGCATCGACGACAGCATCGCCATGCAGGTGGTGGCGGTCGGTTTCGTGGTCGGCGTGGTCCAGGATTCGGCCGAGACCGCACTGAATTCCTCGTCCGACGTGGTGTTCACCGCGGCAGTGTGCGAACGGGCCGGGCGCTGACGGATACGCGGAAACGCGCACTCATCGCAGGCCTGTCGTCTTCCGGTGCGCCGCCACGATGCAAGCCTGGCGGGGCGCATCCGCCCGGGCGCATCGCACCGTCCGGCCCGGCGTTTACGGGCATCCGCAAACGCAACGCGCCCCCGGAGGTGAACCCGGGAGCGCGTTGCATCACCTCAACGCCGCTGAAGGCGCGGGCGGCTGGTCTGTGTCGCGTCGCGACGCCGAGCCGCTCGCCCCGGCGGGACCTGGAGCCGCGTCAGAACGTCCAGCCCACCCGCGCGTAGTAGAAGCCGCCGTTGAAACCGTAGGGCGAATGCACCGGATAGGCCGCGCCGGCCACCGACGCGCCCCACGGGTTGTCGACCGGCGTCTTGTCGAACAGGTTCTGCGCGCCGAGGTTGACGTACAGGCCCGAGGCGAACTTCCAGCCGATCTCGGCATCGGCGATGACCGCGCTGCCGTCATGGATCGGAAGGCCGCCGTCTTCGGCGAGGATGACGCCGCTGTCCACGTGGTCCTCGTACCAGGAGCCGTAGTAGCTCAGGCGCAGGTTGGCGTGGAAGACCTCGCGCTTGTGGTTGATGCTGAAGTAGCCCTTGCTCTTGGGCAGCGACTCTTCGATCTTGTAGACCCGCGCTTCGTCGACGAAGTCGGCGTTGTAGCGGTCGACCTTGGTGCGGTTCCAGTTGGCGGCCAGCGAGTAGGTGGTGGTGCCGCCGAAGTGCTGGCTCTCGTAGCTGGTGACCAGATCCAGGCCGCTGGTCGTGGTGTCGAAGGCATTGCCGAAGTAGGTGACCGAGGTCAGCGAGGCGGCTTCGGGATTGCCCGAGGCGACCAGCGCGGCGCGTTCGGCATCGGTCAGCTGGAAGGCCGTGCTGAGTGCGATGCGGTCCTCGACCTCGATGTGGTACCAGTCGGCCGTGACCAGCCAGTCGCCACTGGACCAGACCACGCCCAGCGAGATGTTCTTCGATTCTTCGGGCGTCAGCGCCTGCGCGCCCTTGAGCTGGGCGATCGGATTGGTCGGCGGCAGGGTGGCGATGTCGACCAGGCCGGTGCCGGCGAAGACGGTGCTGATCTGGCTGACGTTGGCCTGGCCTGGCGTGGGCGCGCGGAAACCGGTGCTCAGCGCGGCGCGTGCGGCGAACGTATCGGTGAAGTCGAAGCGGCCGGTGAGCTTGCCGTTGGTGGTGCTGCCGAAGTCGTCGTAGTCCTCGTGGCGGACCGCGGCGGCCAGCAGCAGCTGCTCGGTGAACTGCGCTTCGGCGTCGATGTACACCGCCCAGTTGTCGCGTTCGTGCGTGCCGGCGGTGCGCGGGCTGAATCCGTTGAAACCGTTCGAGCCCAGTGCGAAGCCCTGCGGCGTCAGCGGCCCGATCCCGGTGGACGGCCCGTCGCCGGCGATGATCTCGAAGCTCTCCTTGCGCCACTCCACGCCCGCGGCCAGGCTCAGCGGCTGCGCGGTGAAGCCGGTCTCGAAGTCGCGGCCGACGTCGAAGTTGAAGCCGGTTTCCTCCTGCACGTTGCCGCCCGGGACGAAGCGCAGGCCGTCGGGCTGGTTCGGACCGAGCGAGGCGTTGACCGTGTTGTAGATGTAGAAGTCGATCTCGTTGCGGCCGTAGGAGGCGCTCACGTCCCAATGCCAGTCGCTGCCCCACGTGCCCTTGGCGCCGGCGACGATCGAGCTGTCCTCCAGGTTGCCGCCGAAGCGCGGCGTGAAGCCACCGGGCAGCATCGACAGGAAGGAGAAGCAGTTGGAGGGCAGGGCGGCCACCGCGGCGCCCACGGTGCTGTACGGCAGGAGGTTGCCGGACCCGTCGCGCAGGGCGATGGTGGGGCAGCTGCCGACGCCGGTCAGGTTGCCGACCAGCAGGGTGTCGCCGCCGTCGTTGGAGTAGACGCCCGAACGCGCGGTCGGGTTGCGGTAGTAGAAGCCGCCATCGATCTCGCGCTTGGCGTAGTTGCCGAACAGGTAGAGGTCCACGCTTTCGGTGGACAGGCCGAGGTTGGCGATGAACTTGAAGTCGTCCTTGACCTTGGGCGAGCCCCAGATCTGGGCCGGATCGGGAACATCCGGATAGCCGGCCGCCACCGCTTCGGCGGCGTCGTCGCGCTGCACGCTGCGCGAGGTGGCGTCGGCCTTGCGCCATTCCGCGGTCAGGGTGGCGAAGCCGTTCGCGGTGAGCGGCAGGCCGATCTGGGCCGAGTACTGCTGGGTGAATCCGTCGCCTTCGTAATACTCGCCGCCGAAGACCTCGAACGTGCCGCCTTCGCGCAGCTGCTTCAGGCCGAAATTGATCACGCCGGCGATCGCGTCCGAGCCGTACTGGGCCGCGGCGCCATCGCGCAGCACCTCGACCTGATCCAGCGCCAGCGACGGGAAGACCGACAGATCCGGCCCCTGCGCGCCGTCGGACAGGCCGTGGCCGAGGAAGGTGATCACCGCCGAGCGGTGGAAGCGCTTGCCGTTGACCAGCACCAGCGTGTTGTCGGGCGGCAGCCCGCGCAGGTTCGCCGGACGCACCAGGCTGGCCGCATCGTCGATGGGGATGGTGCTGACGTTGAACGACGGCACCAGCACGCGCAGCTGGTCGAGCGCGTCGGTGGCGCCCTGGTTGCGGAATTCGTCGGCGGTGATGATGTCGATCGGCACGGCGGACGAAGACACCGAGCGTGGCTGGCTGCGGGTGCCCAGGACCGAAACGGTATCGAGGGACGTCGGTTGATCGCTTTCGGGTGCGCCTGCCGTCTGCGCGGCTGCGGCGCCACTGGTCGCCGCGACGGCGACGGCCAGGGCCCATTTCACTGCGGATGCCAACTGCGTTGTTGCAATGCTCTGGTACTTGCTTGCGCTGCTGTCCATTGATTGCATTCCTTGGTGTGGCGGTTGGTGATCCCTCTCCCGGATTGGCAGCAACGCGACTGCGGCGTTGCTGCACTGCACCAACCAGTAACAAGGATTAAATCGTTGTGCAACAAGACTTTTTTAATCATTCGCAGTTGGGCGGAAGACGGGCCTGACTGGCACCTTTTTGGCGCGCCGGCGCAGGTCCAGGCAGCGCTCTTGCACCTGGATCGGGCACATTCCCGGCGTCGCCGCGGTGGCGGCCGGGCGCATCGACGACCGGTGCCCGTCACGCGAGGCAGAGGCCTGCCGGCGTTCCCGGGCCGGTACCGCGTGGCGGTCGATGACCGCGCGCGCGCCCCGGCTGGCGGCTGCCATCGGACCACCGCGCACGTTCCTCGCCTGATCTCCAGCGCGACTCCCGCTGCAGCCTCATCGCGGCGCCGGGCGCGCACCGGTTCAGCCAGTGCGCATGCCTGCTGTCGCCAGGGACGTCGGGGCGATCGTTCCCGGGTGCGTGGTCGCCGCCCTGGCGCATCGAGCAGGGTCGGCCAGGCAGGTGCGGGGACGCCGGCCTGCCCGGCAGCGGCGGCGCCTTGACGGGGATGACGGAGGCTCGCGGAGGGCGGCCGTCGGGGCGCGGTCTGCTACGCTCTGCCGCCTTTGGTCGATAGGGTGGTGCCGGTGTCTCCCATGTTGTGGCTGCGTATTCCACTGATCCTGCTGCTGGTTGTCGCCAATACCCTGTTGCACGCCTTGCCGCTGCTGACCGCCGGCGTGATCAAGGCCGTGCTGCCGATCGGCTGGATCCGGCGCAGCTGCAATCATGTGCTGACCGGCCTGGCCGAGAACTGGATCGCGGTGAACAGCGCGATGATCGCCGCCTTCACCCGCACCCGTTTCCACGTGGAAGGCGATGCCGCGCTGCGCCGCGACGGGCATTACCTGGTGCTGGCCAACCACCAGAGCTGGGTCGACATCCTGGTGCTGCAGAAGGTGTTCAACCGGCGCGCACCGTTCCTGCGCTTCTTCCTGAAGCAGTCGCTGTTCTGGGTGCCGGTGCTGGGCCTGGCCTGGTGGGCGCTGGATTTCCCGTTCATGGGCCGCTACACGCGCCGCCAGATCGCGAAGAATCCCGACCTGGGCAAGCGCGACATCGAGGCCACGCGCCGCGCCTGCGAGAAATTCCGCGACATCCCGGTGTCGGTGATGAACTTCGTCGAGGGCACCCGGTTCACGCCGGCCAAGCACGCCGGCCAGGTGTCGCCGTACACCCATCTGCTCAAGCCCAAGTCCGGCGGCGTGGCCTTCGTGATCGATGCGATGGGCGATGGGCTGCACGCGATCCTGGACGTGACCATCGCCTATCCGGGCGGGCGCCCGACCATGATCGACCTGATGGCCAACCGCGTCCCCGAGGTCCGCGTGCTGGTGCGCCAGCATCCGATCCCGGCCGAACTGGCCGAGGGCAACTACCAGGAGGACCGCGCCTTCCGCGCGCGCTTCCAGCAGTGGATGAACGCGCTGTGGCTGCAGAAGGACGCGGACATCGCCCGCCTGCTGGGCGAGGCCGGCGACACGCGCCGGCCCTGAGCCCGCTCAAGGGCCGGCGCTGCGCCCGGCCGGCTCCAGCACCGGGCGCGGGCGCTCGATGAAGCCGACGATCGCATCGATCCAGGCCGGCTGCGCGTTTTCCACGTGCGCGGCGTGGTCGCTGTCCGGCAGCACCACCCAGCGGCGGTCCTGCGTGCCCAGGCGGGTGAACAGCCGGGCGAGGGCGTCGGCGCGCAGATAGCCGTCGGCGGCGCCGTGCAGCAGCAGGGTCGGCGTGCGGACCTGCGCGGGATCGAACTGGAACTGCTCGGTGCTGCGCCAGTCGGCGCGGACCGGGTCGGCCGCCAGCGCCTGCGCGACATAGGCATCGATCACCGCCTGCGAGGCGGCACCGGCGACGACGAAGTCCGACGCGGCCGCCTGGGCCGTGGTCGCCGTGCGCGGCGGCGTGGCGGCGCCCGGGTCCTGCGGGCGGCGCACCTCGACGTCGGCGGGAAAGCCGTACAGCACGATGGCCGAGAACGCGTCCGGATGCTGCTGCGCCGCCAGCAGCGTGGTCAGCGATCCCTGCGAGTAGCCGACCACGGCCGGCGCGGCCAGGCCGGGATGCCGGCTGCGGATCAGTTCGGCCGCGGCCAGCGCGTCGCGCACCGCACGCTCCGGGGTGACCCAGCCGCTCGCGTCGCGCGGGCTGGCGCCATAGCCGCGCTGGTCCAGCGCATAGGCCGCGTAACCCGCGTAGGCGAGGGCGTCCAGCACCGAACGCGGCGTGCCGGCGACCTGCAGGTCGAAGTTGGGCCGTGCGCTCCAGGTACGCCCGTGCAGCAGCAGGATCGTGCCCCTGGGCGACGGCGGCACCCTGGCCCAGAGGGCGAGGCGGTGGCCGTCGTCGGCGGTGACCGTGAGCGGTGCGGCTCCGCCGGCAACGGGCGGCTGCGCAGCGGCCCGTTGGGCGGACAGGGCCGGAGCGGCCTGGAACAGGGCGGCGGACAGCAACAGCAGGCAGAGCAGGGTCCTGGGACGCATGGGAATCGGCGGTGGCGGTGGGTGCCTGCGATTCTGGACCGGTGGCGCTGCCGGCGCTTCGCCATCGTCGGGCATGTCGTCATGACCTGTGCGATCCGCGTTGGCCCGGGCGCGACGCGGCACGGCGCGGGGACGGTGATCGCGCCGCGTCTCGTTCCCTGCGACGCCCACGGTGCAGGCTGGACGGTTGCGCCTGCCTGTCGCCGCGTCCGTCGCGACATGAAAGGTACCCGCCGCCGCCGCTTTTCCGGACAATAGGCCGATGATCGAACCCGCAAGCCCGTCCTCCGCCGGACAGTCCGCCGCGTCCGCCGGCGACGGCGCCGCCTCGCGCACGCTCACCGATGCATTGAAGGACGGCGTCCGCCTGACCTACCAGACCCTGCAGGCGAACACGCCGGGCTTCATGCCGCGCCGTGCGCAGCGGCAGATGATCGGCGTGGCCTCGCGGGCGCTGGCCAGCAGCGGCGGCGTCGCGGTGATCCAGGCCCCGACCGGGGTCGGCAAGAGCCTGGGCTACCTCAGCGCCGGCGTGCCGATCGCGCTGGCCAGCAAGCGCAAGCTGGTGATCAGCACCGGCACCGTGGCGCTGCAGTCGCAGCTGGTCGAACGCGACATTCCTGCATTCCTGAAATCCACCGGGCTGGACGCCAAGGTCGCCCTGGCCAAGGGCCGTACCCGCTACCTGTGCCCGCGCAACGCGATGGAGCTGCATGCCGGCCCCGGCCAGGCGGGCATGTTCGGCGATGCGCCGCCGGAAGAGGGCGAACGCCTGTACGACCGGCCACCGACGCCGTTCGAGATCGAGGCCGCCGGCCGCCTGATGGAGGCCTACAGCGACCACATGTGGACCGGCGATCTCGACGACGCGCCGGAAATCATCAGCCCGGCGCTGCGCGGCCACATCACCACGCCGGCCTCGGGGTGCGCCGGACGGCGCTGCTCGCATGCGGCGCAGTGCCCGGTGATGAAGGCGCGCGCCAACGTGCGCGATGCGCAGGTGGTGGTGACCAACCACGCACTGCTGCTGTCGTCGCTGTCGCTGGGCGATGTCGAGAACGGCCAGCCGCTGCTGGCGGCGCCGTCGGAGATGCTGCTGGTGCTGGACGAAGGCCACCATGTGGCCAGCGTGGCGATCGACCAGGGCGCCGCGCAGCTGGCGCTGGGCGACACCGCGCGCCAGGTCAACCGCATGCAGACCCTGGTCGCCCAGGCCTACCGCGCGATCGACAAGGACAGCATCGCCAACCTGCTGGCCAGCGAGGCGATCGACCTGGCCGCGAGCCTGTCGAAGGCGCTGAAGGCGTTCCGCGCCGACCTCGACGCGGCCTGGACGCCGGATCCATCCGAGCGCGAACCCACCTGGCGTGCGCCGCTGGGCAAGCTGCCCGACGACTGGATGCCGGCGATCGAGGCCCTGGCCGACGACACCCGCAGCCTCTACAACTGGGTCCACGCCACCCAGCAGCTGGCATCGAAGATCAAGCCGGACGACCCGCAGCGCGAGCGCCTGCTGCGCAGCGTCGGCCCGGTGCTCGAATCGATGGAGATGCAGGATGCGCTGTGGTCGGCCTGGCGGCGCGGGGACCGCGACGGCCAGCCGCCGATGGCGCGCTGGATCGGCATCGACCGCGACGGCGACCTGCATTGCCACGCCTCGCCGGTCTCGGCAGCCGCGGTGCTGCGCAAGCTGATCTGGAACGAGGTCGACGCGGTGGTGATGACCTCGGCCACCCTCACCGGCGGCAGCGATTTCCAGTCCTTCGCCATCGAGAACGGCATCCCCGACCACGCCGAGATGGTGTCGCTGGAATCGCCGTTCGACCTGCAGCGCCAGGCCCAGCTGGTGGTGCCGCGCTTCCCGGTCGCGCCGGACGATCGCGAGGGCCATCCGCGCGAGGTCGCGCGCTACCTGGTCGCGGAGCTGGACTGGGGCAAGGGCAGCATGGTGCTGTTCACCTCGCGCTGGAAGATGGAGAAGGTGGCCGAACTGCTGCCCGAGGCGCAGCGCAAGCTGGTGCTGGTGCAGGGAAACACCAACAAGAGCCAGATCGTGGCCGAGCACCTCAAGCGCACCGGCGCCGGGCAGGGCTCGGTGTTGTTCGGCCTCAATTCCTTCGGCGAAGGCCTGGACCTGCCCGGCGAGGCCTGCACCACGGTGGTGATCACCCAGGTGCCGTTCGCGGTGCCGACCGATCCGCAGAACGCGACCCTGGGCGAGTGGCTGGAAAGCCGCGGCCACAATCCGTTCAACCTGATCGCGATCCCGCATGCGCTGCGCACGCTGACCCAGTTCGCCGGGCGCCTGATCCGGACCTCCAGCGACACGGGCCGGGTAATCATTCTCGACTCGCGGCTGCTGACCCGGCGCTATGGCCAGCGCATCATCGACGCGCTGCCGCCGTTCGAACGCGTGATCGGCTGAGCGCCGCGGACACGGCGTCGCCGTGGTCGGTGCAGGCGCGAGGACGACGTGTTTGAATAGCGCCCGGCGCGCCTGCCCAGGGCGTGCTTCCAGTCGGGTGGGGGACCCGATGTTCTGCTGGATGCCTATCGTGTCGATGGCCTGGATCGCTGGCGGTGTGTGCGCATTGCTGGTCGCCGCGATCGCGCTGCTGGCGGCATGGCGCGTGCGCGACGCCGCGCGGCCCCCGCATCCATCCGCCGCGGCCCGACACCTGATGGAGCACGACATCGGGCGCTGGCTGCTGCCGGACGGGAGCAGCGCCGACCAGCAGGACGAGGATCCGGACGGCATGCCGCGGCCGCTGACGCCGGAACAGGAACATGCGCTGCTGCGCAGCGTGCCCCTGCAGGTGTTCGCCGAGGCGCCGCCGGACCCGGCCACGCTGCCAGCGGCCGAGGGCGTGCAGGCCGGGATCGCGGCCAATGTCGCCACGACGCTGGCCCGGATCGATGCCGACGCGCGCCACGTGCCGCGCAGGCCGCAGCTGCTGCCCCAGCTGACCCGGGCGATCAACGACCCGAAATCCACCGCCCAGTCGATCGCGACCATCCTCGGGCAGGATCCTGCGCTGGCGGCCAACCTGCTGCGCGTGGCCAACAGCGTGGCCTACCGGCGCCGGCCGGAGCCGATGGAGAACCTGGAACGTGCGGTGGCCCTGCTCGGCAACGACGGCCTGCGCCAGATCGTGATGGCCGCGCTGCTGCAGCCGGTGATCGACGACGACGGCAGCGTGCTGGGGCGCTGCGCCATCGCGCTGTGGGAACACACGCTGCTGGCCGCCAGCGCCGCCTCCGAGCATGCCGCCGGGACGGGCCAGGACCCGCACGCCGCGCAGCTGCTGGCGCTGCTGCACGGGCTGGGATCGGTGGTGGTCGTGCAGGTGCTGCGCGATGCCTACGCGAAGCGGGTCGCGGTCGCACCGGACGGCGAGGTGGTGGCTGGGCTGCTCGACGCCTGGGCCGTTCCCGTCGCGCTGCGCATCTCCTCGGGCTGGGCGATTTCGGAACGGACGCGACAGGCGCTGACTGCGCTGCAGAGCGCGCAGGGCGTCGCGGACGACCCTCTGCTCGTTTCGATGCGGCATGGCCGGGTTGCGGCGGCGCTGCAGGTGCAGGTAGGCAACGCCTGAGGCCCTTCGGTCGGCGACGACGATCGCCGCGCCGCCTGTTGGCCGGCTCTGCCCGCTCGGTTCGGCCCGTCATGATGGCGCGCGCGTGCGCTGTCTCGCACGCCATCGCTGGCAGCCACACGCGACCTCGCTGATCGCTGGTCCAGGCTGGCCAGGCGTGCATCAGCAGCAACATCGGCACCGGGCTTGCCGGGCGGTCGCTTCCGCCAGCTGCGCGACGGCCGCTCGACCGCGTTCAGGGTGTGCCGTTGCAACCGTGCGCGAGAAACCCCGGGCGCAGGCGCAGGCGTGCGTGGTAGGCGGCCACCGCAGGCAAGGCTGGATGCGCGAACGGGGTTTCGTACCAGCGGTTCACCGACAGGCCGACCGCGATGTCGGCCAGGCTGAAGTCCGGGCCGGCGACATGGCCGCCGCTCCGCTCCAGTTGCGTGTCGAGGATGCGCATGCAGCGCGACCAGGCCTGCAGCGAGGCGGCGACCTGTGCGGTGTCGGCATGCGCGGCGGAGCGCCGGACCAGGTGCAAAAAGGCGTACCGCCAGGATGGATTCAGCTCGGTCGCCTGCCAGTCCAGCCATTGGTCGACGCGCGCACGCGCCTGCGGCCCGGACGGATACAGGGTGTGGCCGTCGTGGCGGTTGGCCAGATAGCGCAGGATGCTGTTGGACTCCCACAGCACGAAGTCGCCGTCGCGCAACACCGGAATCGTCGCATTGGGATTGAGCGCGACGAAAGCCGGCTCCTGCGGGTCGCGGAAACCGCTGCCCCAGTCCTCCTGGACGAAGGGCAGCTCCAGTTCCACGCAGGCCCACAGCACCTTGCGCACGTTGATCGAGGAACGCTTGCCGAGGATCCGGAGCATCGCGGAGGTTGCCGGAAGGGAGTGGGGCCATCATTCCATGGACGGATGCGCATGGAGCGCCCCAGTCGCTGCCTCCGCGCCGCGGGACGCAGCCCGGCAGGCGGTTGCGGCATCGCCTGCGGGTCTGTCGCTGTCGTGCCGACCGCCTTGCCCGGCAGCGAACAGGCACGCGGTTTACACTCTGCGCCTTCGAGTCCCCAGAAAAACCCTCCGATGCGCAACGCCCTGCAGGAACAACTGCTCAAAGCCGGCCTGGCCAAGAAGTCCAAGCTCGACCAGGTCGCGCGCGAACAGGTGAAGCAGCGCCAGGGCAAGGCGCCGGCAGCGCCCAGGGACGACGAGGCGGTGGACGCCGAGCGCCTGCGCCAGGAGCGGATCGAGCGTGACCGCGCCCTGCAGGCCGAGCGCAACGCCCAGGCACGCGATGCCGAGCAGCGCGCGCAGGCGCGCCAGATCATCGAGCAGGGCAAGGTGCCGTCGGAAGGCGAGATCGAATACCGCTTCACCGATGGCGATGCGATCCGCACCGTGCTGGTCGGCGATGCGCAGCGGCGGCAGCTGGCGAAGGGCGCGCTGGTGATCGTGCGCTCCGGCGACCGTCATGCGCTGGTGGCGCGCGCCACGGCCGAGAAGGTCGAGACGCGCGATGCCTCGCTGATCGTGGTCGATCACGCGCGGACGCCGGACGCACCCGCGTCGGCCGAAACGGAAGACGACGCCTACTACAGCAGGTTCGTGGTGCCGGACGACCTGATCTGGTGATCGTCGCGCGGGCCGCGCCGGGCCGCCTGGAGGGTGTGCGACATGCAGCGGGCCATGCGCCGTCGCGCAGGTCCAAGCTGCGCCGTTTCCGCGCTGAAACAGCCTCGCTGCGGTTTGCATGTCGCCGCAGCGCTCGCTATGGTGGTCGCACAGTCGTTCGATGCCACCGTGGGTCAACCGGTGCACTTCGGCAGTATTCCCCCTTCATTTCCAGTCCAAGGAGATACTCCATGGAGATCGCTGACGCGCGCGTCGCAAGCATCCACTACACCCTGACCGACGACGACGGCCGGGTCCTCGACCAGTCGCCGCAGGCGCAGCCGCTGCAGTACCTGCACGGAGCCGGCAACATCGTGCCCGGCCTGGAGCAGGCGCTGTCGGGCAGGAAGGCGGGCGATGCGTTCAAGGTGGAGGTCGCGCCGGAGCAGGCCTACGGTGCGCACAATCCGGGCCTGATCCAGGAGCTGCCGCGCAACGTGTTCCAGGGCATCGAGACGATCGAGCCGGGCATGCAGTTCCGCGCCGAAGGCGGGCAGGGTCCGCTGCTGGTGACCGTGGTCGAGGTCGGCGAGGCGACGGTCAGGATCGACGGCAACCACCCGCTCGCGGGCCGCCGGCTGCACTTCGCCGTGGAAGTGGCCGGGGTGCGCGAGGCATCGGCCGACGAACTGCAGCAGGGCCAGCCGCAGGCCGCCTGAGTCCCACCGGCCGGCGTGCGTCTGCCGCACGCCGGCGCTTCGGCGCGGCCATCGAGACAGTGAGTCAGGTCTGCGGCTCGCCGAGCAGCACGCGCCCATGACACACACCGAGGCGAGCGCGGGTCAGCGGTTGGTGTAGCTCGCGTTGCCCAGGCCGGTGCCGATGGTCAGCACGGCCCAGCGGCGCGCCTTGTGCATGCGGATCCGTTCGCTCAGTCCCTGGACCACCGCATCGTTGTGCATCACCACGCGCGGCGCCTTGCCGCCGATCGGGTCCAGCCGTTCGCCCAGCGCATCGGGCAGGTTGAACGGAATCTCCCAGTCGCCGGGCAGGTTCTGTGCGCCCTGCGGGATGCCGCCGTCGTCCTCGATGCGGCCGGGGCAGGCGATGCCGATGAAGGGCGCCAGGCCGATGCCGAGCGTGCGCGCCTGCGCGGTGAGGCCGTTGAGCATGGCGGCCAGGCGCGTGATCGCCTCGCCGCGGTCGGGGTCGTCGTCGGCGTGGCGCCACTGCAGGCGTTCGATCACCCGCGCCTTGCCGCCGTTTTCGTCCTGGTCCAGGCGATGCTCGACGATGCCGCAGCGGATGTTGGTGCCGCCCACGTCGACCGCGAGGAACGCGTCGTGCCGATGGTGCCGCTCCGGCAGCAGCGGCACCCAGCCGAGCAGGCCGCCTTCGTCCGCATGGTGGCGCAGGGTGTAGAGATCCACGCCGCTGCGCGCCAGCTTGAGCAGCCGGATCGCGCGGCGGGTGGCCAGTCCCCCGGCTTCGTTGTCCGGGAAGCCGCCGCCCAGCACGATGCGGTCGACCTTCTCCCATTCGGGCTGGGCCAGGAACACCTGCACCACGTGGCAGAGCCGGCGCGCGTATTCCTCGACGGCCAGATGCACCAGGTGCGCGGCATCCGGATCGCCGCCGATCAGGACCAGGTCGATCGCCTTCTTGCCGAGATCGCGCGCCGCGGTGCGCTTGCCGAAAGGATCCTTGCCGGTCCGGTGATGCCGGCGCGCGGTGTCCAGCAGCTCGCGGAACGCGGTCTGGCTGGCACGGTCGCCAAGGAACCCGTCGCCTTCCGGGTCGCGGATGGCCAGGTTGTAGCTGTCGATCGAAAGACCAGGCAGGTGCGCCGCGTTGTGGGCGCCGCGCTGGTCGTTGCTCCGCGAGCGGGAACGTCTGGCCATGGGCCGGCAATCCGGTGGTGGAAGGCCAGCCTAGCCAGTGCCGGGTGAGCGGCGGGTCGATGCGCACGGGCCGGTCCGGCGCCGCGGCCGCCTCCGCCGTGGCGGAGGTCGCGTGTCGTCAGTCGCACCGCCCGCGATGGGGCAGGTGCGGCGGTTCACGCTGGTGCAGCCCCTGCCCGGTGGGCAGGGGAGAGCCGGGGCGCGGGGCGCCTGCGGCCGGGCTTACTCGGGCTCGGCAGGAGACGCGGGACGCGAGGCGTCGCGCTCGGCGCGCTTCTTCGCGTCCTTCTCGTCCTTCTTTTTCTTCTTGGCGATTTCGCGCTGGCGCTTTTCGAACGAATAGTTTGGCTTGGCCATGGTGTCCTTCAGGCAGTAAACGGTGTCTGGCTGGGGGCAAGCCTATCAGGCTGCGCCCTTGCCGCCCTTCTTGGCTGCTGCGGCCGGCTCGTCGACGCGGGTCAGCACGCGGGTATTGCCGAGCACCTCGATGCGTCCGCCTGCCTTGCGGAAGGCTTCGAGATCGCTGTTGATCCGTTCGCTGGTGATGACGCCGGTGGCCTTGCCGGCGGCGGCGGTGCGTGCGGTGGGCTTGCGACTGGACATGGAGCAGGTCTCCTCATTCAAGACTCAGTGGAATGCCACGCAGACGCTGCTCGCGATAGGTGGCGCGGATATCAAGGCAGTACGGGCCTGCCATGGCGAACTTGCGGCAGATCGACGGGCGATCCGCATAGATCGTGCAGTGCAGGTGCAGCGGATCGATCGCCGCGCACCAGCCTTCCTCGTTGCGTGCCATCGTCGCGACGCCATGCGTCTGGCGGTCGATGAAATGACCCGGGACGCGGTCTTCCGGCATCAGGACCACGGTCAGCCGGCAACAGACGGCATCGCAGCGGTCGCAGGTCGCGACATCCTTCTTCCCGCTCATCCGCCGCACCGGACCGGCATGGCCGCCCGTTGCGAAGGGGGCGCTGCCGTGGAGCGACGATGCTGGGGATGCAGGAAGTGGATGAAGCTCGCCTCTGGCGCATCCGACGGATGCAGGTCGCCCGGTCGGCGCTGCCGGTGACGGGTCGGGGGGACAGCGCCACCGGAACGGGGGCGATGCCTGTGGAATCAAAGCCGTCAGGTCCTGGGGAGCTGGCGCTCCCCTGATCTGGGGGCATCATCCCTGAATACAAGGACGGTTGCGCGGAAACCTGTCGCAAAGCGGCCCGATCGCCTGGGGGACGGGGCCGGACTCGCGTTCTGGACGCCGCGGAGGTCCTTCCGCACGGCGCCGGGCAGGGTAGCACAGTCTCATTATTTGGTGAGATCGCACGCCGCCGCCCGGGCTCGCCCGCTCAGCCGCCAGTCATCGCGGGAGCAGTGTCGGCCTGGTCTGCGAGGTCCTCTCTTGGCGACCGGACGGTGCCGGGCCCGGCGGGACGCTCCCGGCCGACTGGCCGACTGGCCGACTGGCCGACTGGACGGCGGGGCAAGGGGCAAGGGGCAAGGGCGGCTGTACGGATGGGCAGCGTGCGGACCGTCGCCGCGTCCGGGGCACCGGTTCACGTTCCGTCCGCTACTGCACTGGCCGCTGCGTGGTGCCGGCTGCCGGCGTAGGATGCGTCCAGGGGTGCAGGGAGATTCACAAGCATGGCGGGATCCGCCGGTGCTTTCATGACGCATGGTCCAGGCGACGCGCCCGAAGGGCGCCGGCGTCGCCGCGCGTTCTATCTGCTGCTGGCGACCGGCACGATCATGCTCGTGCTCGGCCTGGCCTGGGGCGTGTTCTTCGCCTGGCGCGGGGCCTGGGTGGTCACGGCGGCGGAAGGGATGCTCGCGTCGCTGGGCATCGCGGTGATCGTCACCGCGCGGCTGGGCCGGGTGCGTGCGGCGTCGTGGATGGCCTTCATCGGGCTGTTCGTCTACCTGTGCCTGTTCTCGGCCCTGCTCGACGTGCAGACCAGCGCGATCCCGCGCTCGACCCATCTGTTCCTGCTGGTCCTGGCGGCCTGCGCGCATCACGTGTTCCGGGCCGAACCGCCGTCGTTGCGCTATGGCTGCATCTGCCTGTTCCTGGCCGCGTTCGTGGTGTTCGCGGCGATGCCCGAGGGCATCCCGGGCAGTTACGCGATCAAGGACGGCGTGCGCCGGGTCGGCATCTGGGTGAACCTGGTCACGGTCGTCGCCAGCCTGCTGGTGGTGCTGCACCTCGAGGAAAGCCACGGGGCGGCGCATCGCGCCCTGCATCGTGCGCTGCGCGATGCGCTCGCGCAGCGCCGCTTCCTGCTGTTCTACCAGCCGCAGATCGATGCCGACGGACGCATCGTCGGCGCCGAGGCCCTGCTGCGCTGGCACGATCCGAAGCGCGGCCTGGTGCCGCCGGACGGGTTCGTGCAGGCCGCCGAGGAAACCGGCTTCATCCTGCCGCTGGGCCAGTGGGCGCTGGGCAGCGCCTGCGAGCGGCTGCAGGCCTGGCAGCAGCACGCCGCGCTGCGGCACCTGCGGCTGTCGGTCAACATCAGCGGCCTGCAGCTGCAGCAGCCGGACTTCGCCGAGCAGGTGCTGGGCGCCCTGCAGCGCAGCGGGGTGCCGCCGCATCGGTTGACGCTGGAACTGACCGAAAGCGTGCTGCTGCAGGACATGGACGACGCGGTGGCGAAGATGCGCACGCTGGCCGACGCCGGCGTGCGGCTGTCGCTCGACGATTTCGGAACCGGCTATTCCTCGCTGTCCTATCTGCGGCGCATGCCGCTGGCCGAGCTGAAGGTCGACCGGGCCTTCGTCGCCGAGGTGGTCGACGATGCGCATGCGGCCAGCATCACCCGCAACCTGCTGCAGCTCGGACGCGACCTGGAGATCGACGTGATCGCCGAGGGCATCGAGGACCAGGCGCAGCATGCGTTCCTGCGCGGGCAGGGCTGCAGCCTGTTCCAGGGCTATCTGTTCGGGCGCCCGATGGAAGGCGAGGCCTTCGAGCGGCTGGTGCTGTCGGCAGGCGATCTGCCCGGGAACGACAGCGTTCGACCCGCGATGCCGTGACCGGCACCGGCAGGGCCGGGCTCACGCCTCGACGATGCCCTGCAGCCGGTCGGTGATATCGCCGGGCACCCACAGTTCGTGGCGGGCGCGGGTCATGGCCAGGTAGGCCGCGTGCACCGGCTGGAACCCGCGCAGGTCGGCGGCGTCCTCGAAGCAGCACGGGGCCATCGCCACGATGTCGGCTTCCAGGTTCTTGGCGTGGTCGAGCAGGCCGAGGGTCAGTGCGGCCTCTTCGGCCGGGGCGGACGCGTCGAACAGCGCCAGCAGGTCGCGTTCCTCGAAGCCCCGGTCGAACAGGCGGATGATCCGCTGCAGGCCCTGGCGTTCCAGGCGCGTGGCCAGCTGCGGCCAGTCGCTGCAGCCGCTGACACGCTCGCCCGCGGCCAGGCTGTCGCCGCGGTGCAGGGCCAGGCCGCGGCGGGCGCTGCGTTCCAGCCAGATCCGGCTGGCCGGCAGGAAGGCGTAGCGCACGCCGGCATCCTTCAGGCGCAATGCGGCTTCCAGCAGCGCCCACTCGTTGCCGTACAGGCGCAGGCCGGTGGCGGGCAGGTCGGCGTTGCCGGCGAAGCTGCGGCGCCGGGTGATGTGGTCGCCGCTGGCCACGAACGGCAGCTGGATGCCGCGTTCCGGCGCCAGCTGCAGGGTGTGTTCGATCAGGCGCTCCGAGCCGACGCCGGTGCGCAGCGATGTTCCCATCGTGACCTGCTTGACCTGCGCGCTGCGCGGCATGCGCCCGCGCAGCCGCTGGTGCGGGTCGCCCATCAGCACATAGCCGCCGGGATAGCTGTCGAAGATGCGGCGCCAGGCCGGCGACAGGTCGTGGGCTTCGTCCACCAGCAGGGTGCCGTACTGCAGCGGAATCCGCGCGCCGGCCAGGGCCAGCCACTTGGCCAGGTGATCCAGGTGCACGTCGAACACATGGCCGGGCAGTTCGTGCGGCTGGAACAGCGCGCTCCACAGCCGCTGCCCGGCCTCGACCAGGTGCTCGACCGCGACATCCGAAGGAACCCAGACGCGGCGGAAGTGACGCGCGTCCAGATACGGGTCGTCGCTGTGGCACCAGCTGGTCAGGCCCTTCATCGCCAGCCGCAGCACCGTGCCCGGCGAGAGCCGGCCCGTGCCGACCACGCCCGCGACGCTGGCCTGCCGCTCCAGCGGGTAGCCGGATGTCGCCACGCGCGGCACGTACTTCATGCCGCGCGCCTTGGCGTGTTCGCGGGCCAGCGCATGCCCCAGTTCCCACACCGTCAGGGTGCGCAGGCCGCTGCCGGCCGCCGCGCCCGCGTGCTGGCGGAAGCCGTGCAGGTGCGCGCGTGTCGGTGCGATGTAGGTGAAGCCGCCACGCAGGTTCCGGTCCAGCGCATGCACCAGGAAGGTCTTGCCGGTGCCGGCGTAGGCATCGATGGCGATGTGTTCGCCGCCGGCGCCGGCGATGACGCGCGCGGCCACTTCCTGGTCGCGGGTACCGCGCAGGGTGACGTGCAGGCGCGGCACTTCGTCCTCCGTCGAGGCCTCGGTGGTGGCGTCGCGCACGGCATCGTCATCGAAGCTGACCGCGTACTCGGACAGCACTTCGCGGCACATCACCTGGAAATGATCGGTGTAGCGGCCGTCCTCGTCGGCCCAGGCGGCATCGGCCAGCTGCTCGGCCGAGGCCAGCAGCACGCCGTGGTCGGCCAGCCGGGACACGATGTCGGTGGTGTCGTGCCAGGCAGCCGCCTCGCGCAGGGCCAGCAGTTTCGACGCGCCGGCCTCGGGCTCGCCGGTGAACAGGCCCAGCGCCTTCGACAGCAGCATGCCGAGCCCGCCCCGTTCGACCTGCCCCTGCAGCTGCAGCAGGGCGGCGAACACGGCGGCGCGCTCGATCGGCTGGGGCGGCACCGCGGCGGCATTGACGAACGCGGACAGCGAATGCCGGGTGATCGGCAGGTAGAAGGGGGCAGCCATCGGGCAAGTATGGAAGGTCCGGCCGCGCATTTGAATGCGGCTGGCCGCTGCGGATGAACAATCGCCGCCCGCAACTGGCGTCGCGGGCGAGGCCGCGGCGGTGTCGTGGCCGCGGCGCGGACGGCTGCGCGTAGAATGCGCGCCCGTTTCGTTGCCCGGAAATCCTCGATGTCGCTCCAGTCCCTGTCGCGTGCGCTGTATGCCGTCATCCTCAGCTGCATGGCCGCGCCCGCGCTGGCCGACGACGGCTACGCCGACGCGGCGGAGCTGCAGGCCGACCTGGCGCAGGTGCTGGCCTGCGAGGCCGACCGCGCGCAGTTCATGCGGCTGGGCGGTGCGCTGTCCGATCTGCACTACGGCGACCAGACGCAGCCCGCGCTGGCCGGCTGGAGCAAGGTCGAGGGCGGCAGCCCGTTCGTGGTCGAGTTCGAGCTGCCCGCGCCGATCGAGGCGTTCGGCCACGCCACCCGCCGCATCGCGATGGCCGGGCAGGGGCTGCTGGCGATCCTCGATGGCGTCGGCCTGGAGACGCTGTCGGACCAGCTGTCCCTGCGCGAAAGCGATCTGCCGATGACGGGCCACATCCGCGTGCGCACGGTGCGGACCGATGCGCTGGGCGATGGCCTGTCGGTCGAGGTCGTGCAGACCGCGAGTGCGATCACCAGCCATCCCGGCAGGATCCTGGCCGGCTGCGAGTACCGGCTGGCGTACTGACGCCGGGCAGCGTGGCTGCTGCGCGTGGCCACCGGATGCATCGCCGCGCGGCATGGCGATGCGCGGATGGGGCCTGACGAGGCGCGTCGACGGAAGCTGCGGTGACCGGCACGTCGAGGCACGGTCTGCTGCGCCCCGCTGTCCTCGATGGTGCACCGGGCCGGGCAGCGACGTGCGCGTGCCCGCGGTCGGCGCAGGCCCACGCGCGCATGACGCGTGGATCGCCGGCGCGCTGCAAGCGGGGCCACGCGTGCCGGGCCGGTGGACGACGTCCAGCCCATCGCGCGGAGTGCACCGCGCTGATGTGAAGCCCTTACTCCGGTGTGTCGCGAAGCGCCCTGGCCTGCATGGCCGTTCCGGTGTCTTGCGCGGCACGCAGGCGATCGCGCGCATCCAGGCGCAGTCCGCGTTGACGGCAGGTGTCGACATCCCGGTACAGCAGCCGCGCGCCGTCGCGGAAGCTGATCCGCAGGTCGGCCAGGCATGAACCGGCGGGAAGCAGCAGGGTGACCGCGTTGCCACCGCCCTGCAGTCGTGGCCCGAGCGCCAGCGACCGGTAGCCATCGCTGCCAGCAGGAGCGATCTCCAGGGACACGACGCTGTCGCGTGCGCCGTTGATCAGTTCGAAATAGCGCTGCGCGGCTGCCGCCGGCGGGATCCACATTGCGAGCGTGTGCAGCATGGCGGCGGACAGGGCGGCGATGACCCGGCGGCGGATGCAGTGCATGGCATGTCTCCTTGGCGGACGGACGCAGATGCGTCCGCGCTGCCGATGAAGCCGTGCCTGGCGCGGGTTGAAACGCGATCCGGGACGAATCGTCGCCGGCGCGTGCCGGATCGTCGTGGCCGGCGATGCGGCCTTTCCTGTTCGCGCGCGTGGCGCTTAGGATGCCGGCAGTCCGGTTGCCGGTGTGCCCGATGAACGTCCGTCTGGATCGCATGCAGATGCCCCTGTCCCGCTATCTGGGGCTGGCGATCCTGATCGTGGTGTTCTCGGTGCAGGGCTTCCTGACCGACCTGTCGAACGGGACGATGGGCGCGCCATCGCCGCTGGAGTACCTGCGCTGGTGGGCGATCCAGTGGCTGTCGTGGGCGCTGCTGGCGCCGCTGGTGTTCCGGGTCGGCGAACTGCATCCGCTGCGTTTCCCGCTGCGCTGGGGCGCGATCGGCATGCACGCGCTGGCGAGCGTCGGCGTCACCGGGCTGGCGGTGCTGCTTGGGGCGCTGGTCTCGACCGTGTTCGCCCCCGGCACGTTCGCCGACCAGGTCTGGCAGTTCGTCAACCGGCACGTGGCGGTCGGACTGCCGGCGTACTGGGCGCTGCTGGCCTTCCAGCAGCTGCTGCATGCGCAGGCGGAGAAGTCGCGCCGCGACATCGAAGCCGAACGGGTGGCCGCCGAACTGGCGCGTTCGAGGCTGCAGCTGCTCAGGACCCAGCTGCAGCCGCACTTCCTGTTCAACACGCTGCACGCGATCGTGACGCTGCTGGACGAGGACACCGCGTCGGCCGAGGACATGCTGCTGCGCCTGAGCGCCCTGCTGCGTGCCTTCCTCGAGGAGACCGACGAGCAGGAGATCAGCCTGCGCCGCGAGCTGGCGCTGCTGGAGCTGTACCTGGGCATCGTGCGCCGGCGCTACGGCCCGCGCCTGACCACCCGCATCGACGCCGCGCCGGACGTGCTGGACGCCGCGGTGCCGCCGCTGCTGCTGCAGCCACTGGTGGAAAACGCGGTCCAGCACGGCATCGGCCGCAACGTCGGCGACGACTGCATCGGCATCCATTGCTGGCGCGAGGCCGGGCAGCTGCGCATCGAGGTGCGCAACCGCAACAGCACGCTCGACGCGGCTCCCGCGCCAAGCGGCCACGGCATCGGCCTGTCCAATGCGCGCCTGCGCCTGGCCGGGTTGTACGGACACCAGGCCCGGCTGCGGCTGGATCCGCTGGTGCCGTCCGGCGTGGCCTGCAGCGTGCGCCTGCCGTTCCGCGAACTGTGGCAGGACGACGACGCACCGGAGCACCTGCCGGCATGACCCTCAAGGCGCTGGTGGTGGACGACGAACCGATCGCGCGCCGCGCGGTGCTGCGCCTGCTGCGCGAGGCGCCGGACATCGTGGTCGTCGGCGAATGCGGCGATGGCGTCGCCGCGGTCGAGGCGATCCGGTCGCAGCGCCCCGACCTGGTGTTCCTCGACATCCAGATGCCCGGCATCAGCGGGCTGGACGTGGTCGCGACGATCGGCGCGGCGACGATGCCGGCGACCGTGTTCGTCACCGCCTATGAGGACTACGCGGTGCGCGCCTTCGAGGCCAATGCCCTGGACTACCTGGTCAAGCCGTTCGGCCGCGAGCGGTTCGCGAGGACGCTGGAGCGCGCCAGGGCGCGCATGGCCGCCAGCGCAGGCGGCATGGAGGCGGCGTCGATGACGCGGATCCTGCAGACCCTGGACGCCCTGCAGCAGCGCGAACGCTACCTCGACCGGATTCCGGTGCGTGCGGACGAACGCGTGCACCTGGTCGACGTGGCCGACATCGTCTGGATCCGCGCCAACCGCAACAGCGTGCAGCTGCACACCGGCAGCGGCGTGCACGACCTGCGCGAGACGATGAGTTCGCTGGAGGCGCGGCTGGATCCGCGCCGCTTCGTGCGCGTGCACCGTTCGGCCATCGTCAACGTCGGCCGGATCAAGGGCATCGATCCGTGGTTCAACGGCTACCACGTGGTGACGATGGACAGCGGCCAGCAGCTGCGCATGAGCCGCTACCAGCGCGAGGCCTTCCTGCGCCTGGCGACGCTGCGCACGGACTGAGCGTCGCCAGGCACCGGTGGGCTACGCCGGGAGGCGTGCGGTCATGGCGAAAGCCCGGCCCGGGGCGCCGATGCCCGGCCAGCGCCGGGCCCGTCCGCGTCGCGTGCGCCGGGCCTGCATCGCAGCGCGCTGCAGGCCCGGCGTGGCCGGCTCATTCCGCGCCGCGATACGCGTAGGGGCCGAAGGTGTTGCCGATGAAGCCGCCGGCCACGTCGGGCGTCAGCAGGCTCGCATCGAGGCCGGTGGCCAGCGTGATCCACTGGCCCGGCTCCAGCGCGTACGACACGTCCAGGCGCGGTGCGTCCAGTTCGAAGCGCAGCGTGACCGGCCGGTCGGTCGCCGGCAGTGCGACCCGGGCGAGGCGCTCGCTGCGGTCGCCCACGCGTCGGTCGACGACGACCGCCACGCCCTGCGCATCGCGGGTGAGGCCGGCGAGGTAGTGGTTGCGCTCGTTCTGGAGCAGGGCCAGGCCGGCGAAGTCGCCGGCTGCCGGCGTCCACGCCGCGAGCGTCGTGGTCAACGTCGCCCGATGGTGCTGCAGACGGTGGGCGAGGTAGGCCGGCTGGCCGCCGTTGCCGTCGCCATGCTGGTGCAGCTGCGTGGCGCCCGGCGCGATCCGCAGGCCGTCCGCGCCGGTGCGGTACCACGGCTGTTTCGGCGGGTGGATCGTCATCCACTGCAGCGGCAGCGCGTCGGCGCCGAAGCGCTCGGTCCAGCGGATCGGGCCGGTGGTCGGCAGCGGCGCCGGCGCCGGGGGCAGGGCAGGGCGCTCCAGGACGGCCGGGATGCGCGCGCCGCGCGGCAGGATCCGCGGCCAGCCATCGTGCCAGGCCACGGGCAGCAGGAAGGTTTCGCGGCCGAGGTTGTACTGGTTGCCGCGGTACGGGCGCGTGGCCAGGAACACCGCCCACCAGCTGTCGTCCTGCAGGCGCACGAACTGGGCATGGCCGGCCGAAGTCACCGGATCGGGGCGCGCCGGATCGAGATCGCGCTGGGTGAGGGTCGGGTTGTCCGTCCATGCCTCGTACGGGCCGGTCACCTGGCGGCTGCGCCAGACCATCTGCGCATGCTGCTCGCCGGTGCCGCCCTCGGCCGCGGTCAGGTAGTACCAGCCGTCGTGGCGGAAGATGTGAGGGCCTTCGATGTGCTCGGGATTGCTGGCCGGATCGGCGCCGCCGTCGACCAGCACCGTGCGCGGGCCGGTCATCTTCTTCGCGGCCGGGTCGAACTCCTGCAGCCAGATCGCGCGGTGCCCGTCGTAGCGCAGCGCGCCGTCGGGCACGTCGTTGTTGACCATCCAGGCGCGGCCGTCGTCGTCGAAGAACAGCGATGGATCGATCCCGCTGAAGCCCAGCCAGACCGGATCGGACCACGGCCCGGCCGGGTCGGTGGCGGTGACGATGAAATTGCCGCCGTCGCAGTAGAAGCAGGTGTTGGCGATGTAGAACGTGCCGGCGTGGTGGCTGATGGTGGCGGCGAACAGGCCGCGGGTCAGTTCGTCCTTGTCGCCGTAGTCGATCTGGCCGGGGCGGTCGATCGCGTTGCCGATCTGGGTCCAGGACACCAGATCGCGGCTGTGGAAGACCGGCAGGCCCGGGAAGTAGCCGAAGGTCGAGTTCACCAGGTAGAAATCGTCGCCGACGCGGATCGCCGATGGGTCGGGATGGAAGCCGGCGATCACCGGGTTGCGGAACTGCGAGGCCGTGGGCACCGCGCCGCCGTCGTCGCCGGCGTAGCCGACCTCGGTGAAGCGCACCTCGCCGGCCCAGGCCGACCATGCCCCCATGCAGGCGGCCAGCGCCAGCGCAACTGTCTTCTTCATCGATCCCTCCATCGACGGTGTTGGACGGAGCGAAGGCCGCCTCCACGGTCTTCGCTTCATGACGCGCGGAGAACGTCGTTCCGCGCCGCGCTCCAGCATCGCCACCAGGGAAGACGAGCACCAATCGTGATTTGGCGCCGGTGTATTCCGCAGCCGCATACGCGGCGGTCGCAGGCGCTGCACCGCACGGCATCCGGGTGGCGCCGGCACGGGGCGCGGGTGTGGCCGCGCTCTTGCCCGTCGGGCGCTGGATCTATACGATTCGTATACGAATCATATCGAGTCATGCCGGATGGGAATCGTCAACATCGACGACGAACTGCACGACCGCCTGCGCCGGGCCAGCACGGTGTCGTGCCGTTCGATCAACGCGCAGGCCACCTGGTGGATCCGGATCGGCATGCTGTGCGAGCTCAATCCGACCCTGAGCTACAGCGAGATCGTCGCGCGCGAGCTTGAAGCGGCCGGGGCGCTGCCCGACACCCTGCCGATGCGCCGGCAATGATCAAGCAATCCGGGGAAGTGGAGCTGCTCGCGCAGTCAGGCCGGTTGCTGGCGTCGGTGTTCGACCTGCTCGACAGGACGCCGCTGGCCGGCCTGTCGACATTGCAGGTCAACGACCTGGTCGAGGCGCATATCGTCGGCACCCTGCAGGCGCGTCCGGCCAGCAAGGGCCAGTACGGCTATGGCTACGTGCTCAACAGTTCGCGCAACCAGGTGGTCTGCCACGGCGTGCCGTCGGCGAGCGAGATCCTGGCCGACGGCGACATCGTCAATCTCGACATCACCCTGGAGAAGAACGGCTGGATCGCCGACGCCAGCAAGACCTACCTGATCGGCGAGGTCACCCAGCCGGCGAGGCGGCTGGTCCAGGTCACCCGCGAGGCGATGTGGGCGGGCATCCGCGCGGTGCGACCCGGCGCGCGGCTGGGCGACATCGGCCATGCGATCGAACGGCTCGCGCGCCGGCACGGCTACTCGGTGGTGCGCGAGTACTGCGGGCACGGCATCGGCCGCGAGATGCACGAGGAGCCGCAGGTGCTGCACTACGGCCACGCCGGTACCGGCCTGCAGCTGCACGAGGGCATGGTGTTCACCATCGAACCGATGATCAACCAGGGCCGGCGCGCGGTGCGCACCGAGGCCGATGGCTGGACCGTGGTCACCCGCGATGGCGCCTTGTCCGCCCAGTTCGAGCACACCGTGGCGGTGACCGCCGATGGCGTGCGCGTGCTGACCCTGCAGGACGGCGATACGCCGCCGCTGCGTCACTGAGCCGCGCTGGCGGCGGCATCGGTGGTGGCGGCCCGTCCACGCATCGCGGATCGCCCGGCTGGCGTCGCCATCGTCGACGACGCCTGAGGACCTGGGCTACGCAGTGCATGCGATGCGCTGGTCGCGGGCGGCCGCCGCGGACGCGTGGTGGAGCGGTGCCGGTGGTCGGGCATCGCGGCCCGCGAGCGGATCGGGCACCATGCCGGTCGAGGGGGCCGGTTCCGGTGCCGCGACTCGAAGGGGGCAGGGCGATGCGCGCGATCCACAACGCAGGTCCACGCGGTCCGGCGACCGCCCGGCGCCTGCTGGTCTGGGGCGCTGCCGCCGTGCTGCTGGCCGTGCCCTGGCTGGCGATGCGTGTCACTGCCGAAGTTGCCTGGACCGGCGGTGATTTCCTGGTGTTCGGCGGCCTGCTTGCAGGCGCCTGCGTTGCCTGGGAATGGCTGGTCCGGCTGCAGCGCGGCGTCGCCTGGCGGGCCGGCGTGGCACTGGCGATCGTTACCGCGTTCCTGCTGGTCTGGGCGACGCTGGCAGTCGGTGTGATCGGCGACGAGGCCGATCCCGCGAACCGCCTGGTGCTCGTCATTCCGGTGATCGCCCTCGCGACCGCCGCACTGGGCCGCTTCCAGCCCGTCGGCATGATGCGCGCGATGCTGGTCGCCGCAACGGCACAGTTGCTGCCAGGCACGGTGGCGGCGATGAAAGGAGACGGACTGGCCGTGCTCGCGTGCCTGTGCCTGGCGGCATCGTGGCTGCTCGCGGCGTGGCTGTTCCGGCGGGCGGCGGCGACCGGCTGACGCGTCCCCCCGCTGCGTTGTCCCGGCATCCGTGGCAACGCCCCGGATACCCGGGCCTGCATCCGCATGCCCGCCGGTGCGTGAGCGCGCTACGCGCGGGCGGGTCAGCCGGCGTCGTCGCCGGGTTGCCAGTGGAACACCTCGTCGATGCGCTTGCCGAACACATGCGCGATGCGGAACGCCACGTCGAGCGAAGGCGAGTAGCGGCCCTGTTCGATCGCAGCGATGGTCTGCCGGGTCAGTCCGACACGTTTGCCGAGCTCTGCCTGGGTCATGTCCTGGGCGAGGAAGCGCAGCAGCCGCACCTCGTTGTGCATCGACTCAGACGGCATGCCGTGGCCACCGGTAGCCGGCCGCGATCAGCAGGCAGCGCACGCCTTCGGTCAGCACCACGCACAGCAGCCCGGTGTTGGCCAGTTCCCAGCCGCCGCTTTCGAACGGCATGACCACACCGACCAGCAGCATCGAGGCGAGCAGCAGGTAGTAGGCCCGACGCGTGGCGCGGCTGTCGATGGCGCGGTCGCGCTCGTCCTGGAGCACGCTTTCCCCCGCTTCCTGCCGCCGGATCATGAGCAGGCCGATCACATAGGCCAGCGCATGCACGCTGGCGACCGCGGCCAGGAACGCCATGCGCTCCAGGAAGGTGGCCTGCAGGTCGGGCAGGGCGATCAGCACGCCGAAGTAGAGACAGTACGGCAGGCCCATGCTCAGCAGGCCCAGCCAGGCGCGTTTTTCCAGAGAGGACATTGCCGGTTCCATGTATGGGGAGCTCGACGTGATGTTAGGTATTTGTAACATCGGGTCAATCATTCTTTTCATCTTGCCGACGAACGGTTGGCTTGGGTCCATGCAGGATCGTCCACGACGGCGCGGCCGGCGGCTTCGGCAGGCGGTGCTACAGTGCCGCCCCTCCGCACTCCGAAGGCAGCAACGCATGCACACCAGCGCCCAGACCTATCCGATCGGTACGGCCGGCCAGCCCTGGGGCGAGACCGAGCGCGCGCAGTGGCTGGCCCGGCAGCAGCGTCAGCGCAGCCACGCCGACGAGGTGGTGGCGAAGGTGGAACGGCTGGGCGACCGTTTCGATGTGGTCCGCTACGGCGAACTGGCCTATGGCGAGGAACGCTATCCGCTGCTGGCGCTGCGCAGCCGCGACTGGAACGACGCGCTGCCGGTGGCGCTGGTCACCGGCGGCGTGCACGGCTACGAAACCAGCGGCGTGCAGGGTGCGCTGCAGTTCCTCGACCAGCATGGCGAGGAGCACGCCGGCCGGATCAACCTGCTGGTCGTGCCCTGCGTCAGCCCCTGGGGCTACGAACGCATCCAGCGCTGGAATGCCGATGCGATCGATCCCAACCGCGCGTTCCGCGCCGACAGCCCGGCACGGGAATCGTCCGCGCTGATGGCCCTGGTCGCGCCGCTGGGCGAGCGCGTGCTGGTGCACATCGACCTGCACGAAACCACCGACACGGACGAGACCGAGTTCCGTCCCGCCCTGGCGGCGCGCGACGGCAAGCCGTTCGAACCCGATGGCGTGCCCGACGGTTTCTACCTGGTCGACGATAGCGAGAACCTGCAGCCGGCGTTCCAGCAGGCGGTGATCGACGCCGTCGCGCAGGTCACCCATATCGCTCCCGCCGACGCGCGGGGCCTGATCATCGGTTCGCCGGTGATCGCGCCGGGCGTGATCGCCTATCCGGTCAAGCGCCTGGGCCTGTGCGCCGGCGTGACCCAGGCGCGCTTCGTCACCACCACCGAGGTCTATCCGGACAGCCCGCGCGCGACGCCGGCGCAGTGCAACGACGCGCAGGTCGCGGCGGTACGCGCGGCGATCGGGCACGCGCTCGCGCAGGCCTGATCCGCACGGCCAGGCAGCCGTCCAGCAACGCGGAGGCGCGAATGGAGCAGCACTACCGGCATTCCTCGTTCCGCGAGAAGCTGATCGAGCACCTGTTCATCGGCGAACTGCTCAAGCTGTCCTGGATGCGCGGCGACTGCGCGCTGGAGGTCGCACGCCCGGAGGTGGACCGCAGCGGCTGCGACCTGATCGCCGAACACGGCCAGGTGATCAGGCACATCCAGCTCAAGGCATCGCATCGCGGCGCGGTGGCGCGCAGCCAGAACGTGCACCTGGGGCTGGCCACCAAGCCGGCGGGCTGCGTGGTCTGGATCCGCTTCGATGCAGCGACCTTGACGCTCGGGCCGTTCCTGTTCTTCGGCAATGGCCCGGCCGAGCCCCTGCCGCTTCTCGCGGATTTCCGCGTGGCGCGGCACACCAAGGCGAACATGGCCCAGGTCAAGAGCGAGCGACCGAACCTCCGCGTGATTCCGCAGACGGCGTTCGAGACGTTGCCGGACATCGCGGCCGTCTACGCGCGGCTGTTCGGCCCTTCCACCGCATGCTGAGCCAGCGCGCCTGCTTCCCGCTCAGGCGCAGGCTCCCGGCCGTCTAGAACCTGCCCCCGCTTCCCGCGGATCGCCGCACCCTGTACGTCGGTGCAGGCGCTGCAAGCCAGTGCGCCCGGCAGGATCCGGACCGCCTGCGCGACCGCGCTCTCGATGCGTGCGTGGAAGCCCAGGTCGAGGCTGTCGCGGACCAGTGCCAGCCACACGCAGCCTTCCGCATGGACGGCCCGTTCGCCGCTGCGCAGCGCGTCGCGATCGAGGAGGTAGCGTTGCATGCGACGGCATCCCTGTTGGCTGGTGCCGGAGCATGGGCAAGGCCGGTCTCAGTGGCTGAGACCGGGCGATCGGACGAGGTGCCGCGTACGACCACAGCCGCGCGCCGTCCATCGACAACGCGCCAAGGCCAGGCGCACGCCGCATGCGCGGGACGCCAGCGCTGGCGGCCTGCGTCGATGCCGGCGACGCGATCCTCCCGGGCAGGATTCGAAAGCGGCCTGACGCCAACCGCTTAGGGACGAATCGGCCGGCCTGCGCTCGATCGCCCCTGGCGGTGCGACAGACCAGGCTCCAGGATGGTGCCCCCGATACAAGGAACGCTGCATGGAAGGCCTCATTCCCTATCTGTTGACCATGCTCGGATACCAGTTGCCTGGACTGCTGGCCGCCGCGGGCGCACTGGCCATGCTGTGGAGCTGGGCACCGCCGGCGCCAGGCCGGCAGCTGGCATTGGCCGGAAGCGGACGTCGGCGCGGGTAGGGGATTAGCCCCTGTTATCGAGGGTAGGGCAGTGGTCAGCTTTTGGCCAAAGGCGGAAATGGGTGCTGTACCAAGTGCCCAACTCGCTGGCGACAGCGTCCAGTTCGTTTGGTGGTACTGGCCAAGTTCCATGGCCGGCTCCCGCAGCTAAGGGATGATCATGGTCCCGCCCGATGGGGGAAGTGGGCGGGATCGACCCGAAGCGGACATTACGGCCTCCACCAAAGGTTGCTGGCCGGCACCCACTGCGCCTGGAGGTCGACCGGAAGCAGTTGTGGGCTGTAATCAAAGTGACGGTAGCAGGCCATGACATTCCATTGCAGTGATGGATCGGGTGTAGCAGCATGGGCGAGGTCTTCTTCAGCTTCGTTCGGCGCAATCCTCCCAATTTAGTCGGCCCTGGGAGTTCTGCCAGCGCTCAGTCAAAGAAGGCCGCGTAGCCGGCCAGTATCCGGGTCTTGTCGACGCCGGCGGCCGCAGCGACGCGCTCATGGCGCTGAATCCGCCCGCACACCACCACGCCGACAGGCGCAAAAAACACGGCGCTAATGCCGCGACGCGGTATCACCTACGTGTTCAGCCTCCGCCCCGGCCGCTGCGAGCGCCGGTGGGCGCTGGCGAATGCCGCCGTAGCTCAATCGCCGCCACAACCACTCCACCGGGCCGATGCTGAAGCGCGCCAACCACCAGCGGCTGCTGATCACCTGCATAGCGAACAGCAGCACGCCCAGCGCCAGCGCCAGGTCGAGCGGCATCTGCCCGTACTGGCCCAGACCGAAGCCGTAGAAGATCCATGTGCAGATCAGCGACTGCAGCAGGTATTGGGTCAGTGCCATGCGACCGAGCGGCGCGAACACACCCAGCCACACGCGCCAGCGCGATCGCTGCAGCAGCAACAGGATGCCGGCCGCGTAGCCCAGAGTCAGTGCGAACTTGGCGAGAAAGAATGTCGCCTTGATCAAGACCCGCAGCGGCTGCAGCGCAAGCTGATTCACCCAGGCATGCAGCGCCTCCTGCGGCACCGCGTTGGCCACCAGCCCGAAGCTGAAGCAGAGCACGAACACCTGCCGCAGCCGCCGCCGATGCGCGTCCGGCGCCGAGAGCCATCCGCCCTTCCAGGCCGCAACGCCGACGATGAAGAACGGTGCCAGGATGACGAAGCGATCGGCGATACGCATCGGGCCGATCACATGCAGCGTTTCCCACCATCGGTATTGCAGGGCGTCGAGCCACCCACCTTGCCCGTAGTGCTGGAGACCAAGGATGTAGGTTTGCGCCGGCGGCAGATCCGTTGCAAGGGCCAGCATCGGCCCGGCAATCACCGCCGAGACGATCAGCACCACCGGGATCGCCCACAGCACCCGGCCGGCGGGCAGCCGCAGGAAGGGCAGAACCATCAAGCTGATCAGCGCGTAGTCGAGCAGGATGTCGACGTTCCACAACAAGAACGTGTGCGCGCTGCCCAGCAGGGCGAGCACCGCGCTGCGACGCAGCGCAAACGGCCAAGGCGACTGACCCTTGTCGGACGCACGATCGGCCTGGATGGCGAGTCCGGCACCGAACAGGATCGACAGCAGCGCCGCCGCCTTGTTCTCCAACAGCACCCTAACCAGGTCGCTGGCCAAGCCACCGAAGTCTCCCAGCGGATAGGGGACCCCAGCTTGCCGCGCCAAATCGGCACCGCAGAAGTAACCGATATTGACCAGCAGCACGCCGAACAAGGCCAGACCGCGCAGCACATCCAATTGCAACAACCGTTCGCCGCGAGCGACCGGGTCTTGCGACACAACTTTCGCAGACATGACTACTCTTTCAGGAAGACACTGACTCAGTTCGCCGGCGCGATGCCGAGCACTCGCGCCGCCATGTTTTTTGCCCGCGTGGCGGGGGTCGGATTTCCTTCGCGAACCGCGGTGACCACGGCCCCGTCGAACAGCAGCATGAGATCGCCGGCCGCGCTTTCGTCCAGCCCGGCCGCTCGCAACAAACGGGCGAAGTAGGCCTCGAAGCGGTGCTTGTGCGCAGCCGCAGCCCGATGCAGTGCGTGGCTGGGCGGCGGCGTCTCGGCGATGGTGTTGAGGAAGGCGCAACCGCGGTAGTCGGGGCTGGCCAGGCGCATCGCCAAGGCGTCGAACACTGCCAGCGGCCGCAGATCTGCATCGGGCGCCAAGCGCTCGACCTCCTGCTCGAACCATGCGCAGAGTCGTTCGTCGCGCCGCTCCAGCACCGCCAACGCCAGACCTTCCTTCGACCGAAAGTGCCGATAGAAGCTCATGCGGGCGACTTCCGCGGTGCTGATGATGGCGTCCACGCCGACCGCCTGAATCCCCTGCCGATAGAAGAGATCGGTGGCGACATCCAGGATGCGCTCGCGGACCTTGCTCATGATCACTCCGGCGGTGGATTTGTCGCGAATGATATAGACCGATCGGTATCATTTCAAGTCGAGCGCAGGCCCACGACATCGCCGGGAGCAGGCGTGGCATCCCGCCTGCGCGGGGATCGGTATCGATGCCCGCCACGTCCGGCACGCTCCGGTTGGAACCTCGCCTGCATGTTTCACCGCGCCGAGCGTGCGTGACAGGACGGCTTCGTCTGACCGGCTTTCGAGGCTGCGTGCCGTTCGACGTGGTGCAGCGGTCCGGCCGTGGCGTTGCCGGCGAGGCACGCGCGGCGACGCGGACGCGCGCGTGCGATGCATCGGGGCGCAGGCGCCTTGCGGGTCGGGCCGCTCCGCTCCGGTGAGGAAATGACGCGACGGCATAGGCACATGCCGTCCCGCGCGGTATGCCATGAGTGCATGGAGACATGCTGTTCGGCGATGACGGAGCCGGCGTTGGCGGGCCTACAGTGCGACCGCGCCGACGTGGCGATCCGCATCCGACAGGAATCCCGCATGACCCGATACCGTCCGCCGTCCCGTGCCACCCGTTTCGCCACTTCGGTGCTCGTGCTCGCCGTGCTCGCGGCCTGTGGCCGCGATGGCGCGGATGCGCCGTCGGCACCGGCGGCCGCCGCCTCCGATCCGGCCGCGCTGCATGATCGCCTGCTGACGATCGACGGACACCTGGACATCCGCGACGATTTCGACGGCAGCGTGCAGCCCGGTGGCCAGTTCGACCTGGAGAAGCTGGAGCAGGGCAGGCTCGACGTGGCGGTGGTGTCGCTGTTCGCCGATCCGGTGCGCGATACGCCGGAGGGCATCGCCGAGGCCCGGGCCCAGGTGGACCACAAACTGCAGGCCTTGCAGGCCTTCGTCGCCGCGCATCCGCAGAAGCTCGCGTTCGCGCGCGACAGCGCCGACCTGGAGCGGCTCCCGGCCGAGGGCCGGCACGCCCTGCTGCTCGGGTTCCTCAACGCGATCTCGCTGGGCCGCGACGTGTCCGCGATCGGCCATTACTACGGGCAGGGCGTGCGCGTGTTCGGCCTGGCCCATGCGGGCAACAATCCCTGGGCCGATTCCTCGCGGCCGAACGCGGCCTGGGGCGATACCCCGGATGCGCTGGGCGGGCTCGGCGACCTGGGCAGGCAGGCGGTGGCCGAACTGAACCGCCTGGGCGTGATCATCGACGTGTCGCAGCTCACCACCGCAGGCGTCGAACAGACCCTGGCGTTGAGCACGGCGCCGGTGATCGCCTCGCATTCGGGCGTGCGCGCCAGGGTCGACAACGCACGCAACCTGAGCGATGCCGAACTCAAGGCGATCGCCGACAAGGGCGGCGTGGTCCACGTGGTCGCCTTCGCCAGCTACCTGCGCACCTCGCCCGAAGCGCGCCAGGCCTACATCAGCGGCATCTTCGAGCCGCTGGGACTGGTCTACGGGCAGGACGACCCGAAGGCCAAGCTCGATGCGGCCGGCTACGCCGACTACAAGGCCCGCTACCGTGCGTATTCGGAGTCGGGGTGGAAGTACGCGCAGCTCTCCGACTACCTCGATGCGATCGACCACGCGGTCAAGGTCGCCGGCATCGACCACGTCGGCATCAGCAGCGACTTCAACCATGGTGGCGGCGTCACCGGCTTCGCCCACGTGGGCGAGGCCGGCAACGTCACCGCGGCGCTGCTGGAGCACGGCTACAGCGAAGAGGATGTGGCCAAGCTGTGGGGCGGCAACTTTCTGCGCGTGTTCCGCGAGGTCGAGAGCGCGGCAGCCAAGGGGTAAGCGGACTGCGGCGGCCGGCCGATGCCTTCGGGGGAGGGCACGGCCGGCCACACGCGGCGTTCAATCCGACGGCGCCGTGAAATCCAGCGCCGGCCCGGCCGGCACGATGCCGCTCGGATTGATGTGGCGATGGCTCTGGTGGTAATGGCGCTTGATGTGGTCGAAGTCGACCGTCGGCGCCACCGCCGGATGCGCGTACAGCCGGCAGGTGTAGTCCCACAGCAGCGGGTAGTCGACCAGGCGGTGCAGGTTGCACTTGAAGTGGCCGTGGTAGACCGCGTCGAAGCGCAGCAGGGTGGTGAACAGCCGCCAGTCGGCCTCGGTCAGCGTGTCGCCGCAGAGGTAGCGGCGCCCGTCCAGACGCGATTCCAGCCACTCCAGCGTGTCGAACACGCCGGCCACCGCCTCGTCGTAGGCCTGCTGCGACGTGGCGAATCCGGCCTTGTACACACCGTTGTTGAGGCCGTCGTAGATGCGCGCGTTGAGCGCGTCGATGTCGCCGCGCATCAGGCTGGGCGCGTAGTCGCCCTCGGCCGCGCCCAGCGCATCGAACGCGCCGTTGAACATGCGGATGATGTCCGCCGATTCGTTGCTGACGATGCGTGCCGACGCCTTGTCCCACAGCACCGGGACGGTGACGCGGCCGGTGTAGCCGGGGTCGGACTTCGCATACAGCTGCCAGACCGTGTCGCAGCCGTTGACCGTGTCGGGGATGACGCCCGAGCCGGGATCGAAGGTCCAGCCCTGCTCGGCCATCAGCCAGTGGGTGACCGACAGCCCGACCATGTCCTGCAGCCCCTTGAGTTCGCGGAACAGCGCGGCGCGATGCGCCCACGGACACGCACGGGCGATGTACAGGTGGTAGCGGCCCGGTTCGGCGCGGAATCCGCCTTCGCCGGTGGGGCCGGCGCTGCCGTCCGCCGTGATCCAGTTGCGGAAGACCGACGAGGGACGCTGCAGCCGCCCCTCGTCGTCCACGAGACTGTCGGTGTCCGCTTCCCAGCGGCCGTCCACCAGCATGCCCATCTGCGATCTCCCTCCACGTGCTCCGCGGCAGTGTGCGGCGGAGCATGTCGAGGCGATGTCCCCGTTCGCCGCCTCAGCGGCGCGCCGGCACCGCGACGCCGCTGGCCAGGGCCTGGTCGAGCAGCTTGCGGGTGTCCTCGTGGACCTGGCGGTTGGTGCTTTCCATCTGCCGGCTCAGGTCTTCCTGCTCGCGCCCAAGCACCTCCATCCGCGCTGACAGCGCTTCCATCTTGCTGGAGAGCTCCTGCTGGCGCCTGTCGTGGCGGGCGTCGTCGGCGGCGCTTGTCGTGGCGGCTTGACCGGCCAGTGCACGGCGCGCCTGCGCGAGCGCGTGGTCGGCCTGGCGGCGCCCGATCTCGCCCTGTTCGCGGCCAAGCGTGCCCATCTGCTCGCCCAGCTTGCCCTGCTGCTCACCCAGCCGGCCCTGTTGTTCGCCCAGGCGCAGCATCGGTGCCTGCAGCGCGTCGAACCTGGCCAGGATGGCGCTGTCCTGGATCACGTAGCGCTCGCCGCCGCGGCGCAGCCACAGCAGCTGCCTGCCAGAGGCCGCCTTGCGCGCGTCGCCCAGGTCGTCCAGCGTGCCGTCCATGACCGCCTTGTCGCTGTCGAGGATGCGCACATAGGCCGCATCGGTCTCGGTGCCCGACAGGCTCAGCCGCCCGTGCACGATGTTGGTCGTGCCGGCATTGCGCAGGCTGCCATGGGTGCGCTCATGGGCGCTGGCGACATCGGATTCGGCCGCCACCAGGCGCAGCGGCAGCACGCCACCGGCGGCGACGACGGCCACCAGCGTCCAGGCGGCGAAACGGGGGAACCGGGAAGTGTTCTGCAGCATGAGCAATCTCCTCTTGAGACTCAGGAAGGTTGGCGAGGCACTCGCCAGGCAGGTACGTCGTGTCGGGGCCACGCCGAGGCGCAGCAGCAGGCGGCCGTAGTCGTGGCGGCACCCGTGGTTTCCGGCGACGACGGCCGCATCGCAGGCGGCTTCGCGGGCGATGCCGTATTCGCGCACGGCCAGGTGCACGCAGGGATGGAAGAACAGCAGGTGGCGCGCCAGCGCCGGCAGCAGGCCCCACCACAGGTCGCCGCGGCGCAGATGCTGCAGTTCGTGGGTCAGGGCCAGGTCGAGGTCATCGGTGGACAGGCGGCCCTCGGCGGGCAGCAGCAGTACCGGACGCCAGGGACCGACCAGTTGCGGGGAGGCGATCGCCCGCGACACCTTCAGCGCCGGCGGACGACGCAGGCCGTGCGCCTCGCTGGCCAGCGCCAGCGCATCGATCAGCGCCGTGTCGGAGCAGGGCCAGGCATCGCGGAGCAGGGCACGGCCCGTGCGCCAGTCGCGCAGCGTGCTCCAGGCCATCAGCAGCACGCCGGCCAGCCAGCCGGCCGCCAGCGCCAGCATCCAGGCCGGGGTGGCCGGTGAGGCGTGGGCCAGGGCGACGTCGGTTGCGGGGGGCTGGATGGACAGCCCGGCCGACGACACCATCTCGACGCCGCCTGGCGCCGCGGCGGGCAGCAGCGGCAGTTCCAGGGCCGGCGCCAGCAGCCCGACCACGGCCTGCAGGGTCACCAGCCACCACAGCCAGCACTGGCTGGCGGCGGGCAGGCGGGGCAGGACGCGGCACAGTGCCCAGACCACGGCCGCGAGCAGCGCGGTCTGCAGGCTGGTCGCCAGCAGGCGTTCGAACAGGGGCGATAGCGTGGCGTCCATGGTTCAGTCCTCACGGCGCTGCGACTGCAGCTTGCTGACCAGCGCTTCCAGTTCGGCCAGTTCGTTGTCGCTGACCTCTCCGCGCTGCGACATCCAGGCCACGAACGGGCTCACCGAACCCTGCAGCGTCCGCTCGACGAAGGCCGCCACCGCACCCTGGACCACGTCGCCCTCGTCGCCGGTCGGGCTGTAGCGGTATACGCCATCGGCCTGGCGGCGCTGCAGGTAGCCCTTGGCGCGCAGCCGTTCCATCATCGTCAGCACGGTGGAGCGGGCCAGGCCGCGGGCCTCGCCGAATCCGGCCGCGACCTCGCCGACGCTGGCATCGCCCTGCTGGCCCAGATGCTGGAGCAGCGCCAGTTCCTGGTCGCCGATGCTCTTGCGGGACATGTCGGAATTCCTTGGTGACTACAGTTGTCGTCAGTATCCGCGTGGCGACAGCTGTAGTCAAGCATGACCAACGGCAGGGGTGGCCGCGCGGCTGCATGACTTCCGGCCCGTCTTGGCGGACGCCGGAGGGGCTACGGTGACGGCACTGGAACCCACCTGTCAGGGAGACCCCCGTGCCGACCATCGCATCCCCGTTCCGCGCCCGCGCCGTGTTCGCGCTGGCGCTCGTCCTGCCGCTGAGCGCGGCAGCCGCCAACCCGGACCGCTGGGATGTCCCGGTGGCGGTGAAGACGCTCGACAACGGCCTGACCGTGGTCGTCTCCGAGGACCGCAGTGCGCCGGTGGTCGGCGTCAGCGTGGTCTACGGCATCGGCATGCGACTGGAGCCGCGCAACCGCACCGGCTTCGCGCACCTGTTCGAGCACCTGATGTTCGAAGGCTCGGCCAACGCGCCCGAAGGCGTGTTCGACCGCGTGATCACCGGCGGCGGCGGGCGCAACAACGGCTCGACCCGCGCCGACTTCACCAACTACATCGAGACCGCGCCATCCTCCGCGCTCGAGCCGATCCTGTGGCTCGAGGCCGACCGCATGCGCCTGCTCGACTTCAACCCGGCCACGCTGAAGAACCAGCAGGACGTGGTCAAGGAAGAGATCCGCAACAACGTGCAGAACCAGCCCTACGGCGGTTTCATGTGGCTGGACACCGGCTTCCATGCCTTCCAGAAGTGGGAGAACAACCACGACGGCTACGGCAGTTTCGAGGACCTGGAAGCGGCCACGCTCGAGGACGTGAAGGCGTTCCACCGCGACTACTACGGCCCGAACAACGCCGTGCTGGGCATCGCCGGCGACATCACCCCGGCCGAAGGATTCGCGCTGGCCCAGAAGTACTTCGGCGACATCCCGGCGCGGCCGACCCCGCCCGCGGCCGATTTCAGCGAAGGCCTGAACACGCAGGAAAAGCGCATCCAGCAGGGCGACAAGCTGGCCCAGGTGCCGGCGATCGCGCTGTCCTGGAAGATGCCCGACCGCGGCAGCAGGGACCAGGCGCCGATGGCGGTGCTCGGTTCGCTGCTGGCCAACGGCGATGCCTCGCGCCTGTACCAGGGCGTGGTCAAGGGCCGCGAGCTGGCGCTCAACGTCAGCCCGCTGTACGGCCTGACCAGCGAGTGGGAGTACAACGGTCCCACCCTGTTCACCGTGTTCGCCCTGTACAAGCCGACCACCGATGCCGACACCGTGGTCGAGGCGGTGGACGAGGAGATCGCGCGCATCGTCGGCGAGGGTGTCGACGATGCCACCCTGGCGCGGGTCAAGATCCAGCTGCTGTCGGAGTGGTACGACGGCATGGAGTCGTACATGTCGCGCGCCGACACGCTGGCCAAACTGCAGCTGCTGTGGGGAGATGCGCATGTGGTCAACCGCATCCCCGGCTGGATCGACGCGGTCACTTCGGCCGACGTGCAGCGCGCCGCGCGGACCTACCTGACCGCCGCCAACCGCACCGTCATCGACCGCCAGCCCGACGCGATGCTGAAGGCCGCCGCACAGTCCAAGGAATGAGGAACGCCACGATGAAGATCCCGATGAAGAGTGCGGTGCTGGCCATGTCCCTGGTCCTGTGCGGTGGCGCGATCGCCGGCCCGCAGGCACCGCTGCCGAAAGATCTGCCGCCGTATGCGCCGGACCGTCCGCTGCCGGTGCCGCAGATCGAAACGAAGACGCTGGCCAACGGTCTGGAGGTCTGGGTGGTGCCGCGCGAAGGCCTGCCGCGGGTCGATTACGTGCTGGCGGTGCGCAACGCCGGCTTCGCCGCCGATCCTGCCGCCACGCCGGGCTTCGCGTCGCTGCTGGCCGGGCTGCTCACCGAGGGCACCGCCACGCGCGATTCGCGCCAGATCGCCGAGACCGCGCAGTCCCACGGTGGCAGCGTGGGCGCCGGTGCCGGCAACGACGGCATCACCGTCAGCGCCAGCGCGCTGGCCAGCCATGCCGGGCCGATGCTCGAACTGCTCGCCGATGTCGCACGCAATCCGGCGTTTCCGGCCGGCGAGGTCCGCCTGGCGCAGGCCAATGCCGCACAGGCGCTGAAGGCGGCGCAGGCGCAGCCGTCGTTCCGGGCCACCCGCGCCTTGCTGGAAGCGACCTATGGCGATCATCCGTACGCGCGCACCCAGCAGACCGAGGCGACGATCGCCGGCCTGACCGAGGCCTCGCTGCAGCAGGAGCACGTGCGTCGCTTCCATCCCGACCGTGCGCTGCTGGTGGTCGCCGGCAGGATCTCGCCTGCCGAAGGCTTCCGTCTGGCCGAGGCGGCCTTCGGCGACTGGAAGGGCGTGGGCGAGGAAGCCCCGGAAATCCCGGCCACGCGCCGCGAGGCCACGCCGGCGCACGTGCTGCTGCAGCGCGACGGCAGCGTGCAGTCGACGCTGCGCATCGGCAGCCCGGCCATCGCCGCGACCGATCCCGACTACCTGCCGGCCGGCCTGGCCGGCACCGTGCTCGGCGGCGGTTTCAGCAGCCGGGTCAACCAGAACCTGCGCGAAGAGAAGGGCTACACCTACGGCGCCAGCGCGGGCTTCTCGCCGGCGCGTGCCGGCGGGCGCTTCCAGGCTGGCGCCGACGTGCGCAACGAAGTCACCGGCGCGTCGCTGAAGGAGTTCTTCCATGAGTTCGAGCGCCTGGCCAGCGAGCCGGTGCCCGCGCAGGAACTGGAGGACACCAAGCGCTACGTGGCGGGCGGCTACATGATCAGCAACCAGCTGCAGGGCACCGTCGCGGTGACCCTGGCCAGCAACTGGCTGGTCGGCCTGCCGCCTGAATACCTCGGCACCTATGTCGACAGGATCCGCCAGGTAGATGCGGCCACCGTGCAGCGCATGGCCGGCAAGTACCTGCGCCCGGACCAGCAGTCGATCGTGGTGGTCGGCGACGCGGCGGCGATCGCCGAACAGCTCAAGGCCTACGGCACGTTCAAGCCCGCCGAATAAGGACGATGCGAACGCCGCCGGCCCAGGCCGGTCGCGTCGTCGTCCCGTCGGGAATGCGCTGCTTCCGTTGCAGGGGCGGTTGCGCGACGTGGGCCACCGCGCTGCGGGGACAACGCGCCCGCCATCGCGGAACCGGCGGGCAGGGCATGTCGGCTGCGCGCCGACGACAGCCGGCACCGCGTCGCCGTGACGGGGAAAGACGCGCGTGCAGGCCGCGCCTCCGCGGCCCTGCGCGACGGCCGATGCTGCCGATCAGCCTTGCGCCGTGCCCGTCCACCGGAAGATCAGAAGGATCACCGGCACGGCCATCGACCACGGCGGTCGCCGGTCTGCCGGCCCCGCTGGTCGCGGGGCCGGCGCCGCAACTCATCCTTCGGCGCGCGCCTGGCGGATGTAGTCGTCGACCTCGCGCTCCAGCAGGTCCATCGGCACCACGCCGGTGAGCAGCACGCGGTTGTGGAACTGGCGCGGATCGAAGCGCTCGCCGAGCGCCTCGCGGGCCTTGTCGCGCAGGCGGATGATCTCGAGCTGGCCGATCATGTACGAGGTCGCCTGGCCCGGCATCACCACGTAGCGGTCCACTTCCGAGGCCGGAATGCCGTAGTCGATCGCCTGCTGCCGGGTCCAGCGCTTGGCGTGCAGGCCGGTATCGACCACCAGCCGGCGCGCGCGGAACAGCTCGGCGTCGAGCTGGCCAAGCCGCCCTTCGATGTCGCCTGCATACCAGTTCTCCTCGGCGGCCAGGCGTTCGGCATACAGCGCCCAGCCTTCGCTGAAGGCGGAGATGCCGCCGAGCGCGCGGACCTGGCGGAACTTCGGCAGGGCCTGGTTCTCGACCGACAGCGCCACCTGGAAATGATGGCCGGGCACGGTCTCGTGGTAGACCAGCGTGCGCAGGCCGAAACGGGTCAGGCGGTCCTTGCGCAGCGGCATCTGGTAGACGCCCGGCCGCGAGCCGTCCAGCGGCGGCGCGGTATAGCTGGCCGCGGCGCTGGCCCAGCGGTACTCGGGATAGGGACGGGCGACGACTTCGCTCTTCGGACGGATGTCGAACAGCGCATCGGAGCGCCGCTCGGCATCGCGCATCATCGTGTCGATGTCCTGCATGATCGCCGCGCGGCCGGCCTCGTCGTCGCTGTAGGCCAGGTCCGCGCGCAGCGCCTTCGTGCGATCCTCGACGCTGCCTCCGGTGCGCCCCAGCTCGCGCAGCAGCGCATCCATTTCGGCCTCGATTCGGGCCACCTCGCGCAGGCCGATCGCATGGATCTTCTGCGCGTCCAGGCCGGTCGAAGTGAAGCGGCGCAGGTGGTAGGCGTAGGCGTCCGCACCGGCCTCGAAGCGCCACAGGCCGGCATCGGCGCTGGCGCGCGGGCGTTGCGCCTCCAGCTCGGCGATCGCCGCCTGCCAGGCCGGATAGACCTGTTCGCGGATGATCCCCACGGCGCTGCCGAGCAGGCGCTCGCGCTGCGCCGGCGACAGATCGGCCATCCGCTCCAGCCCGGACGCCAGCGTCGTCGCCAGCGGATTGGCCGCCGGTGCCGGCGACACGAACTGGCGCATCTGCGCGATCGTCGCGTCCAGGATGAAGTCCGGCGGCAGGATGCCGCGCTGCGCCTGCGCCTGCGCGCGTGCGGTCGCTTCCCCCATGCGCTGCCGGAACAGGCCGAGCCGGGCGATGTAATGCTCGGCATCCTGCGCGTCGCGCAGCGGGTGGATCACCGTCATCAGGTTCGGCAGGCCGACGTTCGCGCCGCTGAACTGCTGCAGCGGGAAGTCGAGATCGCGGTAGCGCTCGCCTTCGATCAACGACGCCAGCTGCCAGCGCATCAGCTCCGCCGACACGCGCGCGGTGCCGTCCATCGTGGCCGGGTCGAGCGCGGCGAGCTGTTCCAGGCCCTGCCGCGCGAGCGCGACGGTGTCGTCGGCGAAGGCATCGGTGGCCGGCGTCAACTCCCTGTCCATCCGCGCCTGCATCGTGCCGTCGAAGTAGCGGCTTCCGGTTGCCGCGTTCGGCTGCCGCGCCATCCATGCGTCGGTGAAGGTCTGGAAGAACGCATCGGCCGGGGCGACGTCGGCCGAGGGCTGGGATGTGGTGGACGTCGACGCCGAAACAGGCGTCGGCGTGACGATCAGCAGGCCCAGGGCCAGGGCAAGCGGTGCAAGACGAAACGGAACCGGCACGAGGACTCCCGGAAGATCGGATGGAGCCCCGATTCTATCGGCAGTGGCCGCGTCGCAGGCAGGGCGCCCGATCCACGACCGCATGCATGCTCAGCGCGGTGTCTGCGCGTCGTTGCCGTCGATGTGGTCGAGCAGTGCGGGCATGTCGTCGATCACCGCGAGTGCGCCGGCCCGGTCGAGGTCGAAGCCGCGTGCATAGCCGTGCCTGACCAGGACCAGCGGCATCGCGGCCGCCTGTGCGGCCGCCGCGTCGGTCGCCGAATCGCCGACCATCAGGCACTCGTCCACCGCGTGCCCGAACCGCCGGGCCAGATGCAGCAGCGGCAATGCGGCCGGTTTGCGTTCCGGCAGGCTGTCGCCACCGACCAGCGCCGCGAAGTGGTGCGCGATGCCCATGTGCGCGAGCAGGGGCGCGACGAAGCGCTCGGGTTTGTTGGTGCAGATGGCCAGCGTCGCACCGCGCGCGGACAGCGCGGACAGCACGTCGTCGACGCCGTCGTACAGGCGCGGCGCACGCAGCAGCGCCTCGCCGTAGTGGCGCATGAACGCCGGCATCGCCTGCTCGGGCGCGAGGTCGCTGCCGGCGTGGTGCAGGGCGGTGTCGAGCAGCGCGCTCACGCCGTCGCCGATCCAGCTGCGCACCGTCGCCTCGGAAACCGTCGCAAGGCCGTAGCCGGCCAGGGTGAGGTTGACCGCCTCGGCGATGTCCGCGGCGCTGTCGACCAGCGTGCCGTCCAGATCGAAGATGACAAGGGGAAAACGCGGCGTCGGCATCGTGATGGCGGGCGAATGGGGGCCCCGCATTGGGCGGATCACGCCGGCGGATGTCAAGGCGAGGCGTCTCCGGCCGCAGGCCAGACGCGGATGCGTGTGCGTCGGGCATGGCGTCGACACGATCGGAAATGCCTCACACATCGCTGCGCCTCGCGCCGACGCCGACGGCGCAGGCGCTGTGCGACCGTCGTCGTTCACTTTTCTGGAGCAACGGAATGCACCGGATTCTTCCGTCGCTGCGCGCATTGTGCTGGATGGCGCTGCATGTCGCAGTTCTCGTCGTCGTGCTGCCGGCCCTCGCATGGTCGGCCGCCGCCGCACCACCGGCGCCGATGCTGGCGGGAAGCGGAATGCCGGGCGGCGACATCCGTGATTACTGGGCGAGCGAGAAGCTCGACGGCGTGCGCGGGCGCTGGAACGGGCGCACGCTGCAGACCCGCAGCGGCAACCGCATCGATGCGCCAGCCTGGTTCGTGGCGGGGTGGCCCGGCCAGCCGATGGACGGCGAACTGTGGATCGGCCGCGGCCGCTTCGACGAGACCAGCGCGGTCGTGCGCCGCGGCCGGGACGCCGATGCCGACTGGCGCCGCGTCCGCTTCATGGTGTTCGATCTTCCGACGCATCCAGGCAGCTTCGGCCAGCGCGTTCCGGCCATGCGCGCCCTGCTGCGCGATGCCGGCATCGCGTGGCTGCAGCCGGTGGAGCAGCGCCGGGTCGCCGACCGTGCCGCGCTGGACCTGCAGCTGAAGGCCGTGGTCGCGGCCGGTGGCGAAGGGCTGATGCTGCACCACGACGCCGCGTTCTATCGCAGCGGTCGCAGCGACCAGCTGGTCAAACTGAAACCGCACGACGACGCCGAGGCGGTCGTGGTCGCGCACCTGCCCGGCAACGGCAAGTACACCGGCATGCTCGGCGCGCTGCTGGTCGAGCTGCCCGACGGCCGCCGGCTGCGGCTGGGCAGCGGACTGAGCGATGCGCAGCGGCGCGATCCACCCGGGCTGGGCGCACGCGTGACCTACCGGTACAGCGGACTCACCTCGACCGGACTGCCGCGTTTCGCGCGCTTCCTGCGGGTCCGCGACGACGAGCCGCTGGTGCATCGCTGAGGCCTGTTCGAGGCGCTGCAGGACGGGCAGGCCGATCAGTCGTTGCCGTGCGTGGCGGCGCCCGCGTCGGTGGCGTGCCGGCGCGCCGCAGGCAGCGGCGCATCCCCGTCGAGGCGGGTCGCGACAAGCCGGGCGCTGGAGACGCCGTCCGCACCGCGTGCGGCGATGTCGGCGAAGGTCAGCAGCACGCGCCCGTCCGCCAGCCGGTGTGCGGAAGGCGCGTAGGGATTGAAGTCGGCCGGGTGGCTCAGGGCCTGTTCGGGGCCGAGCGTACCGTCGGCCAGGACCGCGCGCCGGTACAGGTCGAAATCGACGATCGGCGCCTGTGCCGTGCCGCCCTTGAGCGATGGATACACGTAGTAGAGGTCGACGCCCGCATCGCGACGGGGCAGGGCATAGCCGTCGTGCACGTCGGGTCTGCCGCGGCGTTCGGGCGATTCGGTGATCTGCCGCGCGGCGCTCCACTGTTCGCCATCCCGGCTGATCCGGAACCAGGTCGCCATGTAGCCGCCGTCCGGCGGATGCTGGTAGCTCAGCAGCCAGCCGCCGCCGGTCATGCGTACCACCCGCACATAGGCGGAGCGGCTGGCGGGATCGATGCGCCGGATCCGCAGCGGATGCCCCGCGTCGTCCAGCGCGGTCCAGTGCGGCGCGTTGCCGTCGGCGCGGTAGGACACCACGGTCGTTCCATCGCCAGCATCGACCCAGCGCGGCCATCCATGCGCGGTGCGCAGGCCGGGAATGTCGGGACGCCGTTCGGCCTGGCCCGGCAGGCCAGGCCGCAGCGGCGCGCGCCACAGCTGCAGCCGCGCCTGCTCGCCTGTGCGGGTGACGCTGGTGAAGTGGATCCAGCCGCCGACCACCGCAGGAGCGTCAAGGCTGGCGCCCGGCACCGGCCGCCATGGCCTGGCCGGTCCGGCGCAATGCCCGGCGTCCACCTCGACCAGGCGCAGTTCCGACCGGTCCATCGATCCATCGGCGTCGCTGGCATACGCCAGCAGATAGGCACCGCCATCGCGGGGCGCCAGCGTCGCCTGGCGGTCCACCCGGTCCGGTTCGCCCAGCACCAGGGCGTCGCCCGTGTGCAGCGGCAGGGACGCGGCCAGCGGAATCGGCAGGCAGCCTTCGCCCTCGCCGGGCGCTGCCCATGCCTGCCCGAAGCAGCCCAGCAGCAGGACGACGCGGGAGGCACGCGCTGCCACCAGCCGCATGGCCAGGCCGACAGCGGTGTACTCGACCCCGACCGCCGCCAAGGGCGCGCGCATCGGACGCGCCCGGCCAGGTGGGCGGGGAGGGGACGGCATCGTCGCCATGTCAGTGGGCGGCGGTCCTGCGCGCATGCTTGATCGCGTACATCGCGGTGTCGGCCTGCCTGAGGATCGCCTCGACGTCGCTGCTGCCGACCGGCGCGGCGATCACCCCGATGCTGGCCCCGCGATAGTCGATCTCCAGGCCCGGCCCGATCGCGAAGCGGCCGGTCGTGGCGGCGCGCAGGCGCGTTTCCAGGATGCCCGCCGCCGCCGATGCCATGTCGTCGGGCGTGCCCGGGACCGTGGCGACAGTGACGAACTCGTCGCCGCCCAGGCGTGCGCTGAAGTCGCCGCTGCGATGCGCGCCGCCGATCGCGCTGGCGATCGCAGCCAGGAAACGGTCGCCGGCCTCGTGGCCGTGCTGGTCGTTGATGCGTTTGAAATCGTCCAGGTCGAGGAAGGCGACCAGCGAACGCGTGCCGTCGCGGACATCGCGCGCCAGCCGCCGTGCCAGTTCGTCCATCAACGCGCGCCGGTTCGGCAGGCCGGTCAGCACATCGGTGAGCGCGCTGGTGGCCAGCGCATCGTGCGCCTGGCGCAGTTCCTGCAGCAGGCGTTCGCGTTCGACCTGCTGGCCGATCAGGTGCGAGAACATCTGCAGCACCCGGTCGGCGTCGGCGGCCAGCGGGCGGCGTTCGTCGCTGGCCGCGCACAGCGTGCCGAACAGGGCGCCGTCCTGGCCCCGGATCGGAGTGCTCGCATAGGTGGCGATGCCAAGCGCGCGTGCCGCTTCCGAGTCGCCCCATCTGCCGGCCACATCGTCGGTGTAGGCCTGGCCATCGTCGAGCGCGCGCTTGCACAGGGTGTCGCCCCATGGCACCGACAGGCCCTCCGGGATCTGCAGGCGATGGGCGTTGCGCGCGAACACCACGTGCTGCAGCCCCTGCGTCTCGTCGACGCGGGTCATGTAGGTCGATTCCAGGCCGGTGACGGCTTCCAGCAGTTCCAGCAACGGGCGGACCAGTTCCTCGAGGTTGTGGGCGGCGGCGACCGAGTCGGCGAGCTGGGAAAAGAACGGGGGAGGCGAAGAGCGGATATCCATCGGTGAACGATCCACCACAGCGGGCACGGAATACCAGCCCGGCGCGCCGCTTTTGCGGGCCCGTTAACGGTTCAGCTTGGTGGCGCCCGATGACTGCATTAGCATGGGCCGTCCCTCCGCCGGACCCGACCCATGCGTACTGACAGTCGTCTTTCCCGCATGCTGCATGTGCTGCTGCACATGGCCCGGCACGAGGGCGCGCTGACCTCGGAGCAGATCGCCGCGATGCTCGGAACCAATCCGGTCGTGGTGCGCCGGACCATGGCCGGACTGCGCGAGCGCGGCTACGTCCACTCGACCCGCGGTCACGGCGGTGGCTGGACGCTGGAGGCCGATCTGGGCCAGGTGACCCTGCTCGACATCCACCGTGCCGTCGGAGGCCCGGTGCTGTTCGCGCTGGGCAATGAGCATCCCAACCCCACCTGCCTGGTCGAGAAGGTCGTGAACGCGGCCATCGACGATGCGCTCCAGGACGCCGCGCGCCTGCTGGAACAGCACCTGGCGACGATCACGCTGGCGGACCTGGCGCAGCAGTTCGATACGCAATGGCCGGCGCAGGACACCTTGCCGACGCCGCACGCCTGACGTCCGTGGACCGCCATCTGCAGGCCATTCCCTTTCGAGGGTTTCGTCGCTGGATGCATGCCGGGATTTTACGTAACAAATGATGTTTCGTAATATCCGGGGTTGGTGGCGCCCGCCATCGTCCTTCCGGAGTTCCGCCGTGACCCCTGATCCTGTCCCCCAGTGCGATGTCGCCATCGTTGGCGGCAGCTTTGCCGGCCTGTCGGCGGCGCTGATGCTGGCGCGCGCACGCAAGTCCGTGGTCCTGTTCGACGAGGGGGGGCCGCGCAACCGTTTCGCCGCCCATGCGCACAGCGTCATCGGACACGACGGCAAGCCACCCGCCGAACTGCTGGGCGAGGCGCTGGACCAGTTGATGCGCTATCCGAGCGTGGCGCCACGGATCACGCGCGCAGTGTCGGCGGCGCGGACCGGAGAAGGTTTCGTGCTGACGGGCGCGGACGGCCACCGGGTGCACGCTCGTCGGGTGATCCTCGCAACCGGCGTGCGCGACCTGCTGCCGGCGATGCCCGGGCTTGCCGCGCGTTGGGGGCGCACGGTGCTGCATTGCCCGTACTGCCACGGCTACGAAGTGGCCGACCGGCCGCTGGCGGTGCTTGGGAATGTCGCGCACAGCGTGCAGCAGGCGATGCTGATTTCCGAGTGGGGCCCGACCACCTACCTCACGCAGGGCCAGTGGCCGCCTGACGCCGGGCAGGTGCGCCAGCTGGCACGCCTTGGTGTGGCGGTCGAGCACACGCCGATGATCTGCCTGGAAGACGGCGTGTCGGAAGCGAACACCGTGCGCCTGGCCGACGGGCGCGGGCTGCAGGTCGCGGCCGTGTTCACCGCTCCGCACAACACGCCGGTCGGCGACCTGCACCAGCAGCTCGGCTGCGCGATGGAGGACGGCCCGCTGGGGCCGTTGGTCAAGGTCGATGCCATGCAGCAGACCAGCACGGCGGGCGTGTTCGCAGCCGGCGACATGGCCGGCGGGATGCAGGCCGCGCCGCTGGCGATCGCGGCCGGGACCAAGGCCGGAGCGGCCGCGCATCGCTCGCTGCTCGAGGACGACATGCGCTGAGGATGGGCGACGGTGATGGCGACGTCGCATCGTCGCCCTGCGCGTCCTGATCGTGCCCTGCGCGGCGCTCGAACTGACGGGATCCGGGCCCGCTCGCGACCCTCCGGATGGTCGCGCCGGTTGCCGCATCGCGGCCGGTCATCGAGACGACCCGGCCGCGCCGGCGATCGCGCACGACCGCTGCGCCGGCCAGCGCCGATGCACCCGCGCTTCGGGCGAGTCCGCTCAGAAATCGATCTGCACGGAAGGCGCGCTGCGGCGCGCATCGCCGTGATGCACCACCTCGATGTTGTTGCCGTCAGGATCGAGCACGAAGGCGGCGTAGTAGCCCGGGTGGTAGGTGCGTTCGCCCGGTGCACCGTTGTCGCGCCCGCCGGCGGCCAGCGCGGCACGGTGGAAGGCGTCGACCATCGCCCGGTCCTGCGCCTGGAAGGCCAGGTGGTGGCGCCCGGTCGGATGTCCGGCCGCGGCCTCGCTGTCGACGTTCGATACGAACAGTTCGTCCGCCCAGAAATAGTCGTCGGCCTCGCCACCCAGCGGGATGCCGAGTACCTCGAAGGTCGCCGCGTAGAAGCGCCGGCTGGCGGCCAGGTCGTGGACGACGAGCTGGATGTGGTCGATCAGGCGACCGCGATGCAGGTGCTGGGTTTCCATGCAGGACTCCGATGCGAAACGCTCAAGGGGGATCGTGATGCGTCGACCGTGGCGCTCCGGTGTCCATTCACGGACGCCAGACGCCGCGGCGCCTACTGTCGCCTGCGCCGAACCGGCAAGCACAACAGGAGCGCGACATGATCAAGTGGGCCATCATCTTTGCCGTCATCGGCGTCATCGCTGGCGTGCTCGGCTTCAGTGGACTCGCCGGTGCGTCGATGGGCATCGCCAAGTTCCTGTTCATTGCCGCCCTCATCATCGCGGGAATCCTGTTCCTGCTGGGCGTCACGCTGTTCAAGAAGATCACCTGACCCACCCGTCGCGGCTACCGCCCGCAGGCGGGAGTCGCGGTGGGGCATGCTTCCGACCGACAGCGACCGAGCGAGGGCTGCCGACGGATGGCCGCCGTCAACCGATGGCCGATGGGGTGGCACAGGCGATGTCGGGAGCGCCGGCCAGGGTCAGGGTGGCTTCCTGCGTCCCACGGGTCCAGAACGTGTTGCCCTGTTCGTCCGCGTACTTGGCGCCGGACGCCGCCTCGGCCTGGTGCATGTTCAGGCGCACGCCATCGAACATCACCGTGGCCGTGCCGTTGCCGGCATCGAACCGGGCGGTGAGCGGCCGTCCACCGCAGTCGTAGACCTGGCCCTCGGTGGCGATCGACGGCGCGCCGGTGACGTCGCCGGACGGCGTCTCCGCTGGCGTGGCGGCCGAAGTGGCCGGCGCTGACACCGGGTCGCCGACCTGCGGTGGCGTGCGATCGCCGCAGGCCGCAAGGGCCAGACACAGAGACGCGAGACCGAGAACGGGGATACGCCTGGACATCGGGAAATCTCCTTCGTTGGTTGCGGCCACGCTAGCCCCGCCCCGGTGAAGGGCGTGTCCCGGACGCCTGCGCGTTCAAGGCGCCCCGATTCGCGATATCGCACGCGCGCTCGCTGGGCGGTGCGAACCAGGCTGGTCAGGCGCACCACGCTGGCCCTGCGGATGACACGCGCTCGGCGGCGGCAGTGAGTCCATCGACTCGACGGGCGTCCGCTGTTCAAGAAAGGCCGCCAACCCTCCTGCTCGATACCGCGACATCGCGATGCCGCGACGCAGCACCACGAGTGGCGACGGCGACGAGACCGAACTGTGCCGATGGCCGCCGGGGTCGGCAGGCATGTCTTCCCCTGTGCATGGGCAGGACCATCGCCCGGAGCGCATGCATCCGATCGCCTGCCCGGCCCGCCCGAGTCCCGCTCCGCTTCCTGCGGTTTCACCTGCCATGCGCGTGGCCTGCACCCGCACTGAACCTGCGATGCAGCAGGCTGGTCGCACACCTCGACGAGGACACCTGCCATGCGCATCCTCCAGACGTTGACCGGCGAAGTCTCCGACAGCAAGGCCGCCGGCATGTTTTCCGATCCGTCCAGCGCTCGCCGCGTCGCGCACGAACTGCGCACGCGGCTTGCGTTGCGGCCGGCCCAGGTCCAGGTCATGCATCCCGGCGAACCCGGGGTAGGGCGCAAGCTGGAGCCGGAGAGCAACGGCATCATGCGGACCCTGGTGATCGCCCACTGCAAGCTCGGCCTTGTCGGCCTGGCAGCAGGCGCCATCGTGTACGGCGGCCTGCTGATGACCGGCATTCCCGCGGTCACCCAGTCGCCGTGGCTGGCCGCCGCGCTGACGATCGGCTACGGCGGTGTCTTCGGTCTGGTCGCCGGTGGCCTGGTCTCGCTGCGCCCGGACCATGATCCCTACCTGCACAGGGTGCGCGACGCGCTGCGCGATGGACGGTCCGCGGTGGTGGTGCATGCGTACGACGACGCGCAGCGCGACGAGGCCGATGCGCTGCTCAGGACGCGCAGCAGCGACACCGTCAGCACGCTCTGACAAGGCACGCTCTGAAACCGGCGTCATCCGTGTCCCGTCCGCGCCGCTGCCGTGGGATACCCGCTCCAGGGCCTTGAAAACCCGGGAAATTCGAGGGGCTGGCCGTGCGGTCGTTACACTGTGCGCCCAGTCACTCCAAGGATCCCGATGTCCGCTTTGCCCGCATGCCCGCAGTGCTCGCTCGAAAATACCTACAGCGATGGTGCGCTGTGGATCTGTCCGGATTGCGGCCATGAGTGGGCGGCCGGCGATGCCGGCGAGACCGATGGCGGCGTCGAAGTGCGCGACAGCAACGGCAACCTGCTGGCCAGTGGCGACACGGTCGTGGTGATCAAGGATCTGAAGGTCAAGGGATCGTCGATCCCGCTCAAGCAGGGCACGGTGATCCGCGGCATCCGTCTGGTCGAGGACGACGCCGAGCACATCGAAGGCAATTCGGACAAGATCAAGGGGCTGGTGCTGAAGACCTGCTTCCTGCGCAAGGCCTGAAGCACGACCCGGGAGCGGCCGGTGCGGCCGCTCCCGCCTGCGGATCAGGCCGGCTGACGCTCGCGCAGGGCCAGGTTCAACTGGTCGACCACGATCGCCCAGTCGGCGTCCTCGATCCGCTCCTCGCGCAGCAGCTGCGCCTGCGCGGTCGACCAGAACGGCGCTTCCTCCAGCCGCAGGTGCTCATCCAGGGGCGCGTGGGCTGCGATGAAGCCGCGGATGCTCGCTTCGTCCGAGGCGAGGCCGAGCTGGTCGAACAGCTGCGAGAACGGGTGGACGGGCTGTTCCATGCGAGGCTCCATGTGGGTGGTGGGCGCCATGATCATGCAGGCCCGGCTGTCGACGCCAGGTGCGTGCGCGTGCGTCGCCGGCTTCGCCTGCGGTTCACCCGGCGCGTACCACGCTTGGACGGTGGATCGGGATCGGGCGGAGGCTGACATGGCGACAGGCTGGGCAGGCGACGGCGCGGTACAGGACCAGATCGACGCGACCGTGAAGGAGGCCATCGAGCGTGCGCGCAGCCGGCTTCCGCAAGGACCGGGCACAGCGCATTGCGAGGACTGCGGTGGGCCGATCCCCGACGCCAGGCGACGTGCCGTGCCCGGCGTGCGCCTGTGCATCGCGTGCCAGGAGGCCGAGGACGCCGCGTCCGGTGGCGACCGGCCCGGTTACAACCGCCGTGGCAGCAAGGACAGCCAGCTGCGCTGAATGGCCTTGCCGCGATCAGGCAGCGGGCGGCGCATCCGTGGGGGCCGCAGGCGCCGCGGTGGTCTGCGGCGGCGCGGCGACGACCCAGCCCTCCGGCACGCTGGTGCCGCGCCAGCGGCGTACCGTGCGCTGGAAGAACAGGTTGTTGGGCACCTGCAGCACCGTGCCCGCGTCGCCCCGGTCGGCCGACACTTCCTGCAGCGTGGTGTAGATCAGGTTGAGATCGATCACGCGACCCTTCAATCCTGGCTTTTCGCCGTTCTCCAGCAGCTCGATGTAGTCGTGCAGGCGGAACGGGCGGGTGGTGAAGATCAGCACCGTGCAGAAGATGTTGGAGAGCACGCTCCAGGCGGCGAAGAAGGCGACGGCGCCAACCGCGGCGAAACCGGTGAACGCGGTCCACAGCACCGTGCCGGAAACCCCGAAGCGCTCGAGCGCGGCCAGCGTCGCGGCGGCGTAGATCAGGAAGCTCAGCACCCGGCGCAGCACCACCGCCATTTCCGGTGGCAGGCCATGGCGGCCGACCATCCGCCGCACCAGCCAGCGCGCCGTGGCCGACAGCAGCCATGCGCCCAGCAGGATCAGCAGCACCTGCCCGATCGGGACGATGACGCCCAGCCAGTCCTGGATCCAGATCGGCAGTCGTTCCTTCATCGTGGTGCGTGTCCCGGGCAATGGCGAATGCGGCCGACATTCTAGCGGCGCCATCGCAGAGACGGGACGGGTCTCCGGCCCCCGGGATGCAGGGTGGCCGCTGCGACCGCATCGGCGCGCATGGGGAGCGGTCGCACCCGAGCGGGTGCCGGGGCAGGTCTTCCCGACGGACGCGCGGACGGTGAAACCCTGCCGTTCCCGGGCGCGACGCGATCAGCCGGGAGGCCTGTCCGCTGCCGTCCGCCCCAGCAGGGCCAGCAGCCGCAACGGGTCCGTCCGGCGCAATGCGCTGTCGCACCAGCTGAGGTGCCACGCGCCATCGTGCTGCAGGCACACGCGCGCCTGGCCGGCCCCGTCCGTGAAGCGCAGCGACCATCCATGCGTCGATGCCAGCTGCAGTGCAAGCGTCAGCGCCAGGGCGCCAAGACCGTGCCACATCGCGTGCTCCTTCGTACCATTGCATCCGTCGATACCTGCTGGGATGCGGCTGGCACGCAGAAGGTTGCAATGCGGTGCCCGCATCGACGTTCAAACCATCCGCACGTCCCACGCATCGAAGGTGCATGTCAGACACGATCGCAACCGCCATCCCGACCCCGCTGCCAGCGCCCACCAGCGCGGCCGGCGACGAAGCCGCGCTGGTGCGTGCGGTCGTCGCCGGCCGTGCCGAAGGCATGGCCGCCTATGAAATCCTGTACCGGCGCCACGCGCCGCGGCTGCATGCGGTGATCTGGCGCCTGTGCGGCGGCGATGCGGCCACCGCGGAGGATGTGCTGCAGGACACCTTCATCCAGGCCTGGCGGGCCCTGCCGGGATTCCGGATGGAGAGCGCGCTGTCGACGTGGCTGCATCGGATGGCGGTCAACACCGCACTGATGGCGCTGCGCGCACGCGGCCACCTGCCGTTGCAGGACGGCGGCGATGAGCAGCTGGACGCGCTGGTGGCACCGGCCCGCTGCCAGGACACGGACATGGATCTGGAACGCGCCGTGGCGCGCCTGCCGGCCCGGGCCCGGGCGGTGCTGGTGCTGCACGACATCGAAGGCTGGAAACACCACGAGATCGCCGAGGAACTGGGCGTGGCGGTCGGAACATCGAAGGCGCAGCTGCATCGGGCCCGTGGCCTGCTGCGTGGCTGGCTGGGAGAACAGGCATGAACGAACACGACACCCACGACGACGCGGCCCTGGCCGCACGCCTGCGCGCACTGCCGCGCGACCGGATCCCGCCGGCCGGCAGCTGGGACCGGATCGCCGCGGGCATCGGCCAGGTGCCGGACACCGCGCCTGGCCGACTCCGCCGCCGCCGACCGGCACGGCGCTGGTGGCCGCTGGCCGGTGTGGCCGCGGCGCTGGCCATGGTCGCGACGTTCGGCGCTGGCCACCTTGCCGAACCGCCGGCACCGGCACCGGCCGCGACGGCACTGGAACTGCAGGCCGCCGCGCTGGACCGGGACTACCGGCAGGCGCTGTCGCAGCTGCCGGCGCCCGCCGCCGCCAGCGTGGCGCCCACGCTGGTCGAACTGGACCGCAGCGCCGCATCGATCCGGGCCGCGCTGCATGAGGCGCCGGACGCCGGCTTCCTGCTCGAACAGCTGCAGCGCACCTATGCGTTGCGGCTCGACCTGACCCGGAGGGCGGTCTTCGATGCCGCTCTCCACTACTGAGGAACACGACATGCAGACACGACACAGCGCCGCGCGCGCACTCCTGTGGCTTCTGGCCCTCGCGGTGCCGCTGGCGGCCAGCGCCCAGTCGAAGGTGGACGAACGTCGCCCGCTGGCCAAGGGCGGCCGGATCGAACTGGAGAACGTCGCCGGCGCGATCCAGGTCCGTGGCTGGGAGCGCGACGAGGTCGCGTTGAGCGGCGAGCTGGGCGCCGACCTGCGCCTGGACACCGACGCCAGCCGCGACCGCGTGCAGTTCCGGGTGGTCTATCCGCGCGACAACCGCGACAGCCGCAACCGCGGCGCACGCCTCGAACTGCGCGTGCCGAAGGGATCGGAACTGCTGGTGTCCGGCGTCAGCGCCGGCCTGGACATCGCCGATGTCGACCTGCGGCGGCTGAACGCACGCTCGGTCAGCGGCAAGGTGGTCGCGGCCGGTCGCGCCCAGGAAGCGGAGCTGGGCAGCGTCAGCGGATCGGTGCAGTCGCTGCTGACGACCACCCGCCTGAAGGCGACCAGCGTCAGTGGCGGAGTCAAGGCCGAGGGCGGAATCACGGGCGAGGCATCGCTGGAGACGGTGTCCGGCCGGATCGAGCTGTCGGCGGGCCGGATCGAACGCTTGCAGGCGCAGAGCGTGTCCGGCGCGACCTCGCTGCGGGTGGCCGCACTGGCGCCGGGCGGCCGGATCGGCGCCGAGAGCGTCAGCGGCCGGATCGATCTCAGCCTGCCTGCGGACACCTCGGCCGCAGTGCGCATCACCACCTTCAGCGGCGGCATCCAGTCGCCGGTCGGCGAGGTCGAAAAGCCGCGCTACGGGCCGGGCCGCAAACTGGAGACGCGGCTGGGGCAGGGCAACGGCGACATCACCCTGACCTCGCATTCCGGCTCGGTGAACCTGAGCGTGCCGGGGCGCTGAGCCTTCGGCCACGCCCCGCGTCCGCTGCTGGCGGGCGCGGGGCAGGCGGGTGTCAGGCCAGCGGCCGCACCCGGATCAGCACGCCGTCGAGCGACACGTCCTGGCCCGCGCGGATCTTGCAGGTCTTGCGCAGTTCCACCTCGCCGTCGACCGAGACTTCGCCGCTGGCCACCAGCATCTTGCCGGCGCCGCCGCTGTCGACCAGGCCGACCAGCTTGAGCAGCTGGTTCAGTTCGACGTATTCGCCGTCGAGTTCGAAATCGATATGTTCCATCGCGCAAGTGTAGGTGTGCGGCCTGCGCGCGGATAGCCCGATGCGGTCGCGCGGAGCGGCGGCGTGTTGAGCGGGAGGGCGGCGATGCCGAGGTGCCTGCAGTGCGGCCCCCGGGCCGGTGCCGGTGCCGCGCGGGCCGCCACGCCTGCTCAGTGCGTGCGTGGCGGCGGCGATCGCCGCAGGGCGGCGCCCGCGTCCTGGCGCTGCCAGTGGCGCAGGTGGTCCAGCTTGCGCTGGTAGACCTGCCGCAGCTGCGCGGAATCGGCGTAGGCCAGGGCCTTTCCCATCTCGTGCTCGGCGCGCGCGATGTCGCCGGACAGGTAGTAGGCGCGCGCCAGGCCGAAGCGGAACAGGTGCTCGCGGCTGTTGCCGCGCAGCGCCTGCCGGTACTCCGAAATGGCGCAGGCGTAGTCGCCACCGTGCTCGCATTCCAGCGCCACCATGAAACGCTGGAACGGATCCTTGCGCTGGATGTTGGACAGCCGCCACGCGTAGCGCTGCTCCAGGCGCCCGTCGCCCCTGCGCCGGTACAGCGCGACGATGTTGCTGAGCGCAGCCACATGGTCCGGATCCAGCCGCAGCGCGGTCAGGAAGGCGCGCTCGGCGCCGTCCGCGTCGCCCTGCCGCTGCAGCAGCACGCCCAGGTTGTTCCAGGCGGGATTGAAGGCGCCATCGGCCTGCAGCGCCGCCTGCAGCGAGGCCAGCGCATCGTCCAGGCGGCCGTCCGCCATCAGCTCGGCACCGCGGTTGTTGTGGAAGTGGGCCATCGCCCGGTCCATGCCGATGATGCTCGGCGTGCCGCGCGCGGCGAGGATGCTGCGGTCGAAGTCCACGCTCCTGCGCTGCGCGCCCATCCGCAGGCTCACGTTGACGTGGCTGGCGTTGTAGACGAAGCCCGCCTCCTGGTACCAGGCCAGCACCTCGCCCACTTCCTGCACGCGCGCGTCGAAGCCCAGTTCGCGCGACAGGGCGACGAACAGCAGCGTGTAGGACAGGCAGTTGGCCCGGCGCGCCTGCCAGGTGTCGGCGACGCTGCGGGTGACCTGGTGGTCGTACTCGAGGCCGAGGCCATCCTGGTCGAACATCAGCGACACCAGGCGCTGGAGCTGCGCATCGCGCGGACCGCCCGGCGCGACCACGCGTGCCTGCACCAGTTCGCGCAGCGGCGCGGGGATCGCCATCACCTCGTCCACGGTCGGTGGCACGTAGCGCGCCATGGCGGGTACGGGCGCGCTTTCCTGCGCATGCACGACCGGCATGAGCGCAAGCAGCAGAAGCAGGGTCCAGTCGCGCATCGCAGCATCCCCGCAGGGTCTGTCATCGCTGTCGGAAACACGCCTGCAGCCGCTGCAGGCGTGAGGAAGACGCACATGCGAACCGCACATCGCACCAGGACCCGACGCTGCCGGCGCCGGGGATCCGACGCGGCGCCTCCGATCCATCCTGGCCGCTGCCGATCGCCTGCGCGGGGCGTTCCGTGCCGCGTCCCCAGGCCCGCCGGCGAGTCCGTCTCCGGCCTGGCGCCCAGGCTCCCGGCGGGGTCGGAGCATCCGCCGGACACGCCCGCAGTCTACGCCGCTGCGATGCGCTCAGCGCAAGCGTGCAGGCCCCAGCAGTTCGCTGTCGAAGCGGCCGCTGCCGCTGAACCGGCGGGTGCCGAACAGGCCGCCTTCGAGCTTGCCGCGGACCGTGTATTCCAGTGCGGGGCCGCGCTGGTCCAGCAGGGGCCCGATCTGGCGCGCCATGTTCAGCGCCGACACCGAGACCGGGATGACGACCACGCTTTCGCCGTAACGCGGCACCGAACCCCCGGCGGCGCTCACGCCGGTGGCCAGGGTGCGTCCGTTGACCGCCAGTTCCAGCGCGGCGCCGTCGTAGCGGATCGGGGTGTCGTTGGGGTTCTGCACGCGCAGCTTGACCGCCATCCGCAACTCGAGGCCTTCGCCGGCCAGCGGTTCGATCCCGACCACGTCCACCCGCGGCGGATCGCGGTTGGGCAGGCTGGCGCAGCCGGCGAGCAGGGTGGCGGCAAGCAGCAGCGGCGCGGAGCGGAAGGTGGGCATGGGCGGGCATCGGGACGGGACCGCCCGAGTCTGTCGGCCCCGACCCGCGACCACAAGGCGGCCGGCGGCCACCATTCAGCCGCCGCCGTGTCCGGCTAGGGACGCGATGCCGCCAGCGTGCTGCCGGGGCCGACGACCGGACCGGGCAGGGCGGCGACCGCCTCGGGCGGGGTCGCCAGCGCATCCAGCGGCGGCGCCGGGCTGCCATCGGCCGGCGTGTCGAAGGTGCGGTTCAGCACGACGATGCTGATCCTGCGGTTCACCGGGCTGCGTGGGTCGGCCTTGTCGAACGGGACCGACGACGCCAGCCCGACCACCCGCGCGATCCGGCCCTCGTCCAGCCCGCCTTCCAGCAGGGCGCGCCGGGCCGCGTTGGCGCGTTCGCTGGACAGCTCCCAGTTGCCGTAGCCGCGCGGCGCCTGGAACGGGGTTTCGTCGGTGTGGCCGGCCAGCGCGATGCGGTGCGGCGAATCGGCCAGCAGCGCGCCGAGTTCGTGCAGCACCTCGCCGGCGTAGCCCTTCATGCTGGAACTGCCCAGGTCGAACATCGGCCGGTTCAGGCGGTCGACGATCTGCACCCGAAGGCCTTCCGGCGTCAGGTCGATCAGCAGCTGGTCCTTGAACGGGGCCAGCGCCTGGCTCTTCTCGATCGCCGCTTCCAGCTCGCGGCGCAGCTCGTCCAGCTGGCGCCGGTCCTGGGCCTGGGCCTCGGCGCGTGCGGCCGCATCGGCCTCGGCGCGCGAGCGCGGCCGGCGTGCCTGCCCGGGATCACCCGGCTGCGGGCCGACCCCGCCCGGGATCGACAGCGCGTTCGCGGTCGGGATCAGCTTGTCGGAAGCGCCACCCGGGCCCAGCGAACTGGTTCCAGGCACCACCGCGGTGCCCGCGACCGCGCTGGGATTCTTGAAATACTCGGAGACCGCGGCCTTCTCTTCCTTGCTGGCGATGCCGACCAGCCACATCACCAGGAAGAAGGCCATCATCGCAGTCACGAAGTCGGCATAGGCCACCTTCCAGGCGCCGCCGTGGTGCCCGCCGACGACCTTCTTGACCCGGCGGATGATGATGGGCGGTTTCTTTTCCATGGTTCAGCGGTTGCTGCGCAGGTGCGCTTCCAGGTCGGCGAAGGCCGGGCGCACGTCGGAGAACAGCAGCTTGCGCGCGAACTCCACCGCCACGGTCGGCGGGTAGCCGCGCAGGCTGGCGACCAGCGCCATCTTGATGATCTCGAAGGCCTTGCCTTCCTCGTGCGCACGGTGGCCGACCGCCGCCGCCAGCGGGCCGACGAAGCCGTAGCCCAGGTAGATGCCCAGGAAGGTGCCGACCAGCGCGCCGGCCACGTGCTTGCCGATCTCGGCCACGTCACCGCCGATCGCGCCCATCGTGATCACGATGCCCAGCACCGCCGCGACGATGCCGAAGCCGGGCAGCGAGTCGGCCAGCACCTGCAGCGCATGCGCCGGCTCGGCCGCTTCGTGGTGGTGGGTCTCGACCTCGACCTCGAGCAGCTGCTCCAGTTCGTGCGGCTCCAGGTTGCCGCTGACCATCAGGCGCAGGCAGTCGGTGGTGAACTCCATCAGGTGATGGTCGCCGACCAGCTTGGGATACTTGGCGAACAGCGCGCTGTTCGCCGGATCCTCGATGTCCTTCTCGATCGCGATCATCCCCTCGCGGCGCGCCTTGACCAGCACGTCGTAGACCATGGAGAGGATGTCGACGTAGTCGTCGCGGCGGTACTTGGGCCCCTTGAACAGGCGCGGGATGCCGGCCATCGCGCCCTTCACGACCTTGATCGGGTTGGCGACGAGGAAAGCGCCCAGCGCGGCGCCGCCGATGATCAGCAGTTCGTAGGGCTGCCAGAGTGCGGCCAGCTGGCCGTGCGCAAGCACATAGCCGCCGAACACGCTGAGGATGACGACGACGAATCCAACGAGGATGAGCATGGCACGGACGCGGGAGGAGACGCCCTCCTATCGGCGCGGTGCCGGCGAAGTTGAGCACGGCCGGCGCAGCGGGCGCCGGCCGTGAAGGACTCAGGCGAGCTTGCCCAGGGCGCTGTCGATCACCCGCTGCAGCTTGCGGGTGGCGCCATTGACGGCCTCGGCGATGCTGTCGCCTTCGTCGGACGCGGTCAGGTTGGGCCGCCCCTGCAGATGCGCCTCCAGCAGGCAGCGCTTGTCGCCGGCGCCGCCCTTGGCGCCATTCACGTCGCTCAGGTGCACGTCGATGCGGCTCAGCTGGGGCTGGAAGCGGGCGAGCGTGGTGCCCAGCGTGTCCTCGACGTGCCGTACCACCGACGGGTCGTGCTGGACGTGGTTGTCGGTATTGAGCTGGATCTTCATTCGTTCTCCTTTGGGCTGTTGCGTGATCCGCCGCGCCCCGCGACGCGGGCCCGGCGGCCGGGACGCCCGTGCAGCGGACGGCGTCCCGGTGCCATCGTCATACCGGGTGCGGCGTGACGCCATGAGCAAGATCAAGACCCGGGCACCGGCCAGCGGCGCATCCCCGGCGACCGGGCAGGGGGGTGCTGAGCCTGCGCGGCGGGGCTCCGCTGGTATGCTGCGCGGCCGCATCGGCGCGGCATGTCCGCAGACAGGAGCCTCCATGATCCAGCGTTACGAAGTCGGTCCCCGCATGTCCGAGATGACCGTGCACAACGGGGTCGCCTACCTGGCCGGACAGATTCCCGAGGACACCTCGGGCGACATCGCCGACCAGACCCGCCAGGTGCTCGAGGCGATCGATGCGCTGCTTGCGCAGGCCGGCACCGACAAGACCCGGATCCTGCGTGCCGAGATCTTCCTGGCCGACATCGGCGAGTTCCCGGGCATGAACCAGGCCTGGGACGCGTGGGTGCCGGCCGGACACACGCCGTCGCGCGCGACCGTGCAGGCGTCCCTGGCCAATCCGGCCTGGAAGGTCGAGATCGTCATCACCGCCGCGGTCTGAGGCGCCGCGTGACGCGCAGGACGCCAGGCGCGGCCAGCGGCGACCTGTTCGGCGGCGCCGAACCGCGGCACAGCCTGTTCTTCGCGCTGCTGCCCGCGCCGGAGGTGGCCTCGGCCATCGCCGGTGCGGGCGACGCCATCGCATCCGGGTTGCCGGCGCAGGCGGGCAGGCCGGTGCCCGTGCACCGGTTGCACCTGACCCTGTGCTGGCTGGGGGAATGGGCGGCGTTGCCGCCTTCGACCGTCGCCGCCGCGCGGCTTGCGGCCGAGCGCCTGCGCCAGCCGGCGTTCGCGCTGCGGCTGGACCAGGCGGCGTGCTTCGGTCACGGCGAGGTGGTCTGGGTGCTGTGTCCGGCCTCGCCGCCGCAGGCCTTGGGCGCCCTGCACGACGCGCTGGTCCATGCGCTGCTGCACCAGGGCCAGCGCCCGGCCGGCGGCCAGCGCTTCGCCCCGCACGTGAGCCTGCGCCGGCGCGCCACCACGCACTTCGCTGCGATGCCGGCCGGACCGGTGGACTGGCCGGTGGCCGAGCTCGCGCTGGTGCACAGCGAACGCGGCGCCGGCGGTGTCGATTACCACGTGCTCGGCCGCTGGCCGCTGCTGCCCGGCGAGGCCTGACTCGCCGCGGCTCTGGCGGGCTTCAGTCGCGCCGGCGCAGCCAGTCGATCGCGCCGTGCGCGGCACGCAGCCCGCTGGCGAAGCACGCGGTCAGCAGATAGCCGCCGGTCGGCGCTTCCCAGTCGAGCATCTCGCCCGCGCAGAAGGTGCCGGGCAGGGCCTCCAGCATCAGCTGCCGGTCCATCGCCTCCAGGCGCACGCCGCCGGCGCTGCTGATCGCCTCGGCCATCGGACGTGGCCGCAGCAGCGTGAGCGGGAAGCGCTTGAGCGTGGCCGCGACGCGGTCCATGTCGTCCATGGCCTCGCGCGGCAACACGTCGCGCAGCAGCGCGGCGCGGACGCCCTCGACCCCGGCCTGGCGGCGCAGATGCTCGCTGAGGCTGCGTCCCTTGCGCGGCCGCGCCAGTTCGGTGCGCAGCCGCTCAGGGTCGCGCCCGGGCACCAGGTCGAGCAGCAGGGTGGCGTGCCCATCGCGGGCGATCGCGTCCCGCAACGACGCCGACAGCGCATAGATGAGGCTGCCCTCGATGCCGGTCGCGGTGACCACGCATTCGCCCTGCAGCGAGCGTTCGATGCCGTCCACATCGCACCAGTGGGCGACGACCGGTTTCAGCGGGGCGCCGGCGTGCCGTTCGGCCAGGTGCGGGCTCCAGTCGGTATCGAAGCCGCAGTTGCTCGGCTGCAGCGGCGCCACGTCGACCCCGCGTGCGACCAGGGCAGGCACCCAGGCGCCATCGGAACCCAGTTCCGGCCAGCTGCCGCCGCCGAGCGCGAGCACCACCGCGTCGGCCCGGACCGGCCGGTCGCCGTCGGGCGTGGTGAAACGCAGCGCGCCGTCGGCCGTCCAGCCGTTCCAGCGGTGCTGGACATGGAAGCGCACGCCCTGGTCCTTCAGCCGCCGCACCCAGCCGCGCAGCAGCGGTGCGGCCTTGCGGTCGTTCGGGAACACCCGGTCGGAACTGCCGACGTAGGTTTCTACGCCGAGGCCGCGGGCCCAGGCGCGCAGCGCGTCGGCATCGAAATCCTGCAGCCAGTCGCCGACCTCGGCCTGGCGCGCCGCGTAACGGCTCACGAAGCCGGGTTTCGGTTCGGCGTGGGTGAGGTTGAGCCCGCCCTTGCCGGCGATCAGGAACTTGCGACCGACCGAGCCCTTGGCCTCGTACAGGTCGACCTCGAACCCGGCGGCGCGGAGGGTCTCGGCCGCGAACAGGCCGGCCGGGCCGCCGCCGACGACCGCGACCACGGGCACGTGTGCTTGGGTGGCCACCGGATCAGGGCTGGGCGACGTCGAGCAGCTCGACCTCGAACACCAGCGAGGCGCCCGGCGGAATCACGCCGCCCGCGCCCTTGCGGCCGTAGCCGTACTCGGCCGGGATCAGCAGGGTGCGCTGGCCGCCGACCCGCATGCCGGCCACGCCGTCGTCCCAGCCGCGGATCACGCGGCCGGCGCCGAGCAGGAAGCTGAAGGGCTGGCCGCGGTCGCGCGAGCTGTCGAACTTGCGGCCACGCTTGTCCGGCGCGTTCTCGTCGTAGAGCCAGCCGGTGTAGTGGACGCTGACGTTCTGGCCGGCGGTGGCGGTCTCCCCGTCACCGACGCGTTCGTCGATGCGTTCCAGTTCGGCCACGCTGCCGCCGGGCGGCGGTCCCCGGTCGGCGGCGCAGGCGGCCAGCAGCAGGGCCAGCAACAGCGGCAGGGCGGTGACGAGACGGCGCATGGACGGGCTCCTGGACGTGCTGCTTGGGGCGCGCAAGGGTAACCGATCGGCAGCGGCGGCGAGCCGCGGCTATCATGGTGCGATGGCGAAACTGCTGTTCAATCTGCGCAACGTGCCCGACGACGAGGCCGCCGACGTGCGCGCCCTGCTGGAAACGCACCGGGTCGACTTCTACGAGACACCGATGGGCCTGTTCGGGATCTCGGCCGGTGGCTACTGGCTGCGCGACAAGGACGCCTATCCGGCGGCGCGGGCCCTGATCGACCGCTACCAGGAAGAACGTCGCCAGCGGGTGCGTGCCGAACAGGCCGAGGCCGAACGCGACGGCAGCGCGCCGACCTTCGCCCGGCTGCTGCGCGAGCAGCCCGGCTTCGTGCTCTCGCGGCTGCTGGGGATCGTGGTGATCCTCGGCCTGGTCCTGCTGCTGCCGCTGGTGCTGCTGCGCTGAACGCATGCCGGCGTCGTGCCGGCAGCATGCTGGCCCGCCGCGTGACGCTCAGCGGTACTGCTTCTCTTCGACGAAGCGCGAACCGGCCACGCGGTTGATGTCGTTCTTCAGGCCGACGCGTTCGCCGTTGGTGGTCGCCACCGCGCGGGCCAGGGCGATGAACCCGGCGTCGAAATCCTGCGCCGCTTCCTTGGCGCGCAGCGCGTCCTGCACGTCCCACATGCGCTCGTTGACCTCGCGCAGGCGCCGCTTCAGCGCGTCCATGTCCGGATGCCGTGCGCGCAGGTCTTCCCACAGCGGCCACAGCCCGTCCAGTTCGGTGCGCACGTTGCGGCGCTTGCCCGCATCGGCGATGCGGTCGCTCTTGATTTCGAGGATGGTGATCTTGTCGAGCAGTTCGCCGACGGCTACCGGCACCAGGATCGAGTTCACGGACGGTCTTCTTTGGACAACGGAAGCGCCATGGTACCGCGCACCTGCCGGGCGGCAGCATCCGGACACGGCTTGCTCGCGCACTTCGCCGCCATGCGCATGCGCCGGCGCAGCCCGGCCTCGGCGATGTTCGCGCGGGCCTGGACAGCTGCGCTGAAAGCGGCCTGTCGCAGCCGGGTTCCGGCAGAAAGCGGATCGGTGGCGGCGTCACTGGCCGGACCGCCGCGATCCGCGCGGCGTGAGATCGCCGTTCCCGAAGCGTGATGCCAGCACGTCAAGCGCTGGCCCTGCGGATGCAGCGGCGTCATCGCGGCATGCCTGGCCTGCATCACGGCCGGATCAGCGCGGCGGCGGGTGGCGCAGCGCCTCCAGCAGCAGGGTGAAGGCCTGCGAGCGCTGGCGGCGGCTCGGGTAATAGATGTGGTAGCCGGGAAACGGCTCGCACCAGTCCTCGAGCACGCGCCTGAGTTCGCCGCTGGCGACGTGCGCTTCGACCATGTCCTCCGGCAGCCACGCCAGGCCCAGGCCGGCCAATGCCGCGTGCAGCGCCGGGGGCGCGGCGTTGAACACCAGCTGTCCTTCCACCCGCACCCGCACCTCGCGGCCGTTCCTGTCGAATTCCCACGCGTACAGGCCGCCGCGGGTCGGGAAGCGCAGGTTGATGCAGTTGTGCCCGGTGAGCTCCTGCGGCGTGGTCGGCACCGGGTAGCGCGCGAAGTAGTCCGGCGTGGCGACCACGGCCATCCGCATCTCCGGGCCGATCGGCATGGCGATCATGTCCTTGGCCACCGACTCGCCGAGGCGGATCCCGGCATCGAAGCGTTCGGCGGCGATGTCGGTGAAGCCGTAGTCGATCACCACCTCGACGTTGATGTCCGGGTAGTGGGGCAGCACGCGGGCCAGGGCGGGGCGCAGCAGGCTGTTGGTCGCATGTTCGGTGGCGGTGATGCGCAGGTTGCCGGCCGGCTTGTCGCGCATGTCGCCCAGCGCCGCCAGTTCCGCCTCGATCTCGTCCAGCCGCGGCGCCACGCTCAGCAGCAGCCGCTCGCCGATCTCGGTCGCCGAGACGCTGCGGGTGGTCCGGGTCAGCAGGCGTACGCCCAGGCGCGCTTCCAGCGCACGCATCGCATGGCTCAGTGCGGACTGCGAGGTGCCCATCTTGGCCGCCGCCCGGGTGAAGCTGCGCTCGCGCGCGATGGTGATGAAGGCGAGCAGGTCGTCGAAATCCTTGCGGGGCATGGGGCTGTCTGCGCGTCGATCGTGCCGGAGCATAGCAGCGCGGCGCACCGGCCTCGTGCCGTTCGACGCTGCGGCGGGGCGCATCTTCCGCGGCATGGCGCGGGCTGCGCGGGACATTGATGAGCAGGATGCATGGGGGCATGCGCCACGTCGGCCTACTGCCGCTGCCGGTGCATGCCCAGGCTGGAAACGCGGGCGCGGGTCGCTTGCGCTGCCGGAGCGTCGTCGCCGCGTCCATGGACGGCCTGAAGCGACCCGGCTCAGGGATCGATCAGCCCCTGCCGGCGTGCGCTCTGCAGCTGCGCATGGGTATCGATGTCCAGCGCCAGCTCCGGCGCCTGCAGACGGTACAGGGCTGTCGGCGGCATGGCCCGCAGCCGCTGCCCGAAACCGCGATCGGCCTCGATGTCGTCGAAGCGTGCGAACCAGTCGCCGGGCACCACCGCCGGCACGCCCGGCGGCCCGTTGCCCGACACGGTGGCCGCGCATCCGGAGGCGGCCTGCGTCGCGCCATCGAGCAGCGCCACCAGGTGTCCGGCGTCCAGGGCGGGCTGGTCGCAGCCCAGCACCAGCACGCGTGCGAACGCGGTCACCGCGGCGGACGCCGCGCGCAGGCTGCCGTGCATGCCCTGCGCCCAGTCGGGGTTGATGATCGCCAGGTGCGGAATGTCGCGGCCGGCGTCACCGACCTCCTGCGCATGCGCGCCCAGCACCAGCACCAGGCAGCCCGGCGCGGTGGCCTGCGCCAGGCGCAGGCTGCGATGCACCAGCGCTTCGCCATCGCGGGTCAACAGCTGCTTGGGCGTACCGAGACGGCGGCTGCCGCCAGCGGCGAGGATCACCACCGCGTGAGCGAGGCCGGCGCGCGCCGTGTCGCGCTCAGGCATCGACGCCGTGCCGCCAGGCCTGCAGCTGGGCCGCAATGCTCAGGGCGATGGCCTGCGGTCCGCGTCCGCCGAGGTCGGCACCCACCGGCGCATGCAGGCGGTGCCGCAGCGCAGCGCGATGCCGCTCGGGCAGCAGCTGGAACAGGTCGTCGCGGCGCCGCGGGGGGCCGAGCAGGCCGACGAACGGGATGCCGGTGCCGGCCAGGGTCTCCAGCGCATCGCGATCGAGTTCGAATCCGTGGTGCATGACCAGGGCCACATCGGGTGCGTGCCGGCTGGCCAGCATCGCCTGCAGATCGGCGCCGCGCTCTGCGCGCACCCCGGTGCCATGCATCGCGACCCAGCGTTCGCGGGGTTCCAGCAGGGTGGCCCGCCAGCCCAGATCGTGCAGCAGGGGCAGCAGGGTGGTCGCCTCCGGCCCTGCGCCCAGTACCCACACCTCGGGGGCACGTCGGATCCGCAGCGACCAGCGGGCAGGCGCGGCAGCCCAGCCGGGCGCGCCGGCGGGCAGACGCCAACGGCGGGCCTGCGATCCGGCCGCCAGACGTACATCGCCGTCGTGGCCAAGTTCCAGTCGCAGGTCCTGATGCCCCTGCAGCCAGGCGGAGACCACCGCCTCGCAGCCCGGCAAGCACGCCAGCGGCAGCAGGGCCATGCACTGCCGACCACGGCAGCCGGTCGCGGCGCCGCTGAACAGGGCACCGTCGTCGCGGGTATCGATCTCCAGCCATTCGACGCCGCCGTTGGCGGACGCACGCTGCGCGCGCCGTTCGATCTCCGGTTCCAGGCAGCCGCCGCTGAGCCAGCCGACGTGGCTCCCGGCATCGAACAGGGCCAGCGTGCCGGCCCGCACATAGCTCGAGCCTTCCGTTTCCAGCACGACGGCGAGGGTGGCCGGGCGACCCGCGGCCACCGTCTCCAGCGCCGCCAGCAGCACTTCGCGCGGATTGCCTTCGCACACCGGCAGGCCGCCGGCCAGGGAGGCGGCGATCGTTCTCGCCTCGCCGACCTCGTCCAGGACGGGCTGGCCGACAACCGCCATCAACGCGCCCCCCGGCAGGCGGGCGCAGGCCGGCACGCACGGCGGCTGCCGCAGCATCCGCGGCGATGGTGGAAGACCGTGCTCATGCCAGGGCCGGCAGGCCCGGCAGCAGCTTGTCCAGGGTCAGCGGGTACTCGCGCACGCGCACGCCGGTGGCGTTGTAGACCGCGTTGGCGATGGCCGCGCCGACCCCGCACAGGCCGAGTTCGCCCACGCCCTTGGCCTTCATCGGCGAGGACGTGACATCCACCTCATCCAGGAACACCACCTCGGTGTGCGGTACGTCGGCATGCACCGCGACCTCGTAGCCGGCCAGGTCGTGGTTGACGAAGAAGCCGAAGCGCTTGTCCACCACCAGTTCCTCCGAGAGCGCGCCGCCGATGCCCATCGCCATCGCGCCGAGCACCTGGCTGCGCGCCTGCTTGGGATTGAGGATGCGGCCTGCCGCGCAGACCGACAGCATCCGGCGCACCCGCGTCTCGCCGGTGTACTGGTCGACGCCGACCTCGCAGAAGTGCGCGGCGAACGTGGACTGGTGGAAACGCTTGGAGAGATCGCCGAACTCGATCGCGTCCTCGACCACCAGTTCGCCGGCGCGTGCGGCATCGGCCAGCGGCACGGTACGGCCGCCGGCGCGCACGCGGCCATCGGCGAACACCGCGCCCTCGGCCGGCAGGCCGAGCCTGGCGAGCACGGTGTCGCGCAGTTTCATCGTGGCCGCGTACACGCCCGAGGTGGCGCTGTTGGCGCCCCACTGGCCGCCGGAACCGGCCGAGACCGGGAAGTCCGAATCGCCCAGACGCACCGTCACCCGCTCGATCGGCACGCCCATCACCTCGGCCGCGGTCTGGCCGATGATGGTGTAGCTGCCGGTGCCGATGTCGGTCATGTCGGTTTCGACCACGACCTGGCCATCGGGCTGCAGCCGCACGCGTGCGGCCGACTTCATCACCGGGCTGCCCCGGAACCCCGCGGCGACGCCCAGGCCGACCAGCCAGCGTCCATCGCGTCGCTGCGCCGGTTTCGCGGTGCGCCTGTCCCAGCCGAAGCGCTGCGCGCCCTCGCGGAGGCACTGCACCAGCTGGCGCTGCGAGAACGGCTTCTCGGGATTGCCCGGCTCGATCTGGGTGTCGTTGACGACGCGGAACTCGACCGGGTCCATGCCGAGCTTCTCGGCCATCTCGTCCATCGCGATTTCCAGCGCCATCATTCCCGGCGCCTCGCCGGGCGCGCGCATCGCGTTGCCCTCCGGCAGGTCGAGCGTGGTCAGGCGCAGGCCGGCCAGGCGGTGTTCGCCGGCGTAGAGCAGCGGGGTCTGCTGGGTCGCGACTTCGGGCCCGCCGCCGGGCAGGTCGCCCGACCAGCTCTCGTGGCCGATCGCGGTGATGCGTCCATCGCGGCCCGCGCCGATGCGGATGCGCTGGATCGTGGCCGGTCGGTGCGTGGTGTTGTTGGCGATGAAGGGGCGGGGCAGGGCCAGCTTCACCGGCCGGCCGGCCTCGCGCGCGGCCAGCGCCGCCAGCAGGGCGTCGGCGCGCAGGAACAGCTTGCCGCCGAATCCGCCGCCGATGTACGGCGACACCAGGCGCACCTTGTCCTTCGGGATGCCGAGCGTCTTCGCCAGATCGCCGCGGCCCCAGTCGATCATCTGGTTGGACGTCCAGACGGTGAGCCTGTCGCCTTCCCACGCCGCCAGGGTCGCGTGCGGTTCCATCATCGCGTGCGACTGGTCGGGCGTGTGGTAGGTCGCGTCGAGGCTGATCTCGGCCTCGGCCAGGGCACGCTCGAAATCGCCGGTGCGCACATCAGGATCGACCTTCTGCAGGTTGCGCCCGCGTTGCTTCTCCGCGGCCAGGTCGAACGCCCCCTCGGTCCGCGCATAGCCGACCCGGATCAGGCCGGCCGCGGCGCGCGCCTGTTCGAGCGTTTCGGCGACGACCACGGCGATGGCCTGGTGGTAGTGCTGGATCTCCGGACCGCCGAGCAGGTGCGCGGTGTTGAAGGTGCCCTTGCCGAGCTTGCCGAGCTTGCCGGCGTTGGCGGCGGTGACGATCGCGAGCACGCCGGGCGCGCGCCGTGCCTCGTCCAGGCGCATGTCGACGATGCATCCCTTGGCGATCCCGGCGCCGACGATCCAGGCATGCGCCGCATCGGGCGCGACGTCGTGCCATTCGGCGGCATAGGTGGCGCGGCCGGTGGTCTTGGCCGGGCCGTCGATGCGGTCCAGGGGTTTGCCGACCACCTTGAGCTGGTCGATCGGATTCTGCGTGGCGGGTGCGTCGAATTTCATCGGATCATCCCTTCGCATCGACCAGGACGGCATGCAGCGTGCGCTCGGCCAGCTGCAGCTTGAACGCGTTCTGTGGCGTCGGCGCGGCGCCGGCGAACAGGGTCGCAGCCACCGCACGCGCGCCCCGGGGCAGCTGGGCGTCGGCGGGATCCGATCGCCACGGCGTGTACGCGACCCCACCGACCGCGACCCGGCCGCTGCCATCGCGCTGCACGATGGCGGCGACCGACACCAGCGCGAACGCATAGGACGCACGGTCGCGCACCTTGCGGTACACGTGGGTACCGCCGACCGGCGCGGGCAGGGTGACTGCGGTGATCAGTTCGCCCCTGGTCAACACCGTTTCAAGGTGCGGGGTGCTGCCCGGCGCGCGGTAGAAACCGTCCAGTGGCAGGCGCCGCGTCGTGCCGTCCGGCGCCACGGTCTCGATCGTGGCGTCCAGCGCCCGCAACGCCACCGCCATGTCGCTGGGATGGGTGGCGATGCACGAGGGGCTGGTGCCGATCACCGCCAGCTGCCGGCTGATGCCTTCCAGCGCCGCGCAGCCGCTGCCCGGCAGGCGCTTGTTGCAGGGCTGCGCGGTGTCGTAGAAGTACGGGCAGCGCGTGCGCTGCAGCAGGTTGCCGGCGGTGGTCGCCTTGTTGCGCAGCTGCCCGGAGGCACCGGCGAGCAGGGCGCGCGACAGCAGCGCGTAATCGCGGCGCACGCGGGTATCGGCCGCCAGGTCGGTGTTGCGCACCAGCGCACCGATGCGCAGGCCGCCGTCGTCGGTCTTCTCGATCCTGTCCAGCGCCAGCCCGTTGACGTCGATCAGGTGCGCCGGCGTCTCGATCTCCAGCTTCATCAGGTCGAGCAGGTTGGTACCGCCGGCGATGAACTTCGCGGCGGGCGTGCGCGCTGCCGCGGCAGCGGCCTCGGCGGGCGATGCCGCCCGTTCGTAGCTGAAGGCCCTCATGTGCGGCTCCCGGCGACATCGGAGATCGCGTCGACGATGTTGGAATACGCGCCGCAGCGGCAGATGTTGCCACTCATGCGCTCGCGGATTTCCTCGCCGCTGACCTGCGGCGGGCGGGTCAGGCTGTCGCTGGCCAGGCTGGGAATGCCCTGCCGGATCTCCTCCAGCACCGCCACCGCCGAACAGATCTGCCCGGGCGTGCAGTACCCGCACTGGTAACCGTCGTGCCTGATGAAGGCGGCCTGCATCGGATGCAGGTCCTCGGGGCTGCCGAGTCCTTCGATGGTGGTGATGCGCGCGCCTTCGTGCATCACCGCCAGGCTCAGGCAGGCATTGATGCGACGACCGTCGACGATCACCGTGCAGGCGCCGCACTGGCCGTGGTCGCAGCCCTTCTTGGTGCCGGTCAGGTGCAGGTGCTCGCGCAGCGCGTCGAGCAGGGTGGTGCGGGTATCGACGTTCAGCGCATGGCGCCTGCCGTTGACCTCGAAGGCGACCTCGGCCATGACCGGCGGTGCGGCGGTGGCGGTGGATGCTTCGGCCTGGGCGAGCACGGGCAGCGAAACGAGCGTGGCCGATCCGACGCCTGCTTTCAGCAGCTCGCGTCGTGACAGGATGAGGGCGGGATCGTGTTCCACCGGGGCTGGCTCCTTCTGGCTGGCGGGCGACGGCCCGGCTGGCTGATTCACCGGAGCGACTATCGCCGGTGGCGCATCGGGGCCACGTGATGGTCGGGACCGGGCGGTCGGCCCGCCGATGCTAGCCGGGCGGCGACGGCGGAAAGAGTCGCTGCCGACGATCGGACCTATGCGCACGATTCATGAATGCGGCGCTACCTGGCCACGCGCAGGCGGCATGAGAGGGGGGGCATCCATGCGGATTCCAGCGCACGGGCGGCGCCACTCATGAGGCCGGTGCAACAGTTCAACCCGCCACGGCGGCTTAAAGCGGCTCCCGGAAACGCCTACGATGCACGCCGCATTCAACACCCCACAGGATCCCCCGATGCAGACCTTCGGTTACGCCGCCCATGCTCCCGATGCGGCGCTGGCGCCTTACAGCTTCGAACGCCGCGCCCCGCGTCCCGACGACGTGGTGATGGAAATCCTCTACTGCGGCGTCTGCCACTCCGACCTGCACACCGCCCGCAACGACTGGGGCTGGAGCTACTACCCGATCGTGCCGGGCCACGAGATCGTCGGCCGGGTGATCGAGGTCGGCGCGCAGGTGACCGCGCACAAGGTCGGCGACCACGTCGCGGTCGGTTGCATGGTCGACAGCTGCCAGCACTGCGACCAGTGCGCGAAGGGCGAGGAGCAGCTGTGCCGTGAAGGGATGATCGGCACCTACGCCGGTCGCGACCGGATCACAGGCGAGAACACCCAGGGCGGCTACGCGCGCCACCTGGTGGTGCGCGAGGATTTCTGCCTGCGCATGCCGGAAGGGCTGGACCTGGCCCGCGCCGCGCCGCTGCTGTGCGCCGGCATCACCACCTGGTCGCCGCTGAAGACCTGGAACGTCGGGCCGGGCAGCCGGGTCGGCGTGATCGGCCTGGGCGGTCTTGGCCACATGGCGGTCAAGCTGGCGGTCGGCCTGGGCGCCGAGGTCACCGTGCTCAGCCGCAGCGCCGACAAGCAGGCCGATGCGCTGGCGCTGGGCGCGGGCCGCCTGCTGGTCTCGTCCGATCCCGACGCCATGGCGCAGGCGGCGAACGGCTTCGACCTGATCATCGACACGGTGCCGGTCAGGCATGCGCTCGATCCCTACCTGCCGCTGCTGGACGTGGATGGCACCCTGGTGATCATCGGCCAGGTCGGTCCCATGGATGAGATGAACTCGGTGCCGCTGCTGCTGGGACGTCGCCGCGTGGCCGGCTCGCTGATCGGCGGCATCCGGGAGACGCAGGAGATGCTGGATTTCTGCGCCGCGAAGAACATTCTTCCCGACTGCGAGATGATCCGCATGGACGAGATCAACGCCGCCTACGCGCGCATGGAACGCGCCGACGTGCGCTATCGCTTCGTGATCGACATGGCTTCGCTGGAGCAGCCCGCAACGGCCTGAGGCTCGCGGTCGCCTGCGCGCAGGGAGGCCGCGTGCCCGGCACGTGGCCTGCTCGGTGCCCATCGTCGAAGGACGCCGTGAGCGCGGCGTCCTCCGGCATGCGTCGGTTCCGCCGCCGATGACACCCCATCCCTGGCGGACGCTCGCCTCCAGGCGGAGGGGGAGTGCCTGCCTCCATCCCCACGAGGGCCCGCCCGTCGCGAGAACGCACGTCGATCTGCGGCGCGAGGCAGGGGAGTGCTGGACGTCCAGCGCGGTGTGCCAGGCCGGCTCCCGGGTCCGCAGCGGCTGGCCGCCGATCGTCCCGAAAGCCGACGATGATGGCTGCACGGCATGCGGGCATGCCGCCCATGTTCCGGCACGCCTTTCAGTGCGCTTCCGATCCGCGCCGTCTGCCGTGGACGCCCGACACGGCGCCAGCCGCCGCACGGTCGCGATGCGTCGTCGTACAGACCGCATTCCAGACGCTGGATCGGAACGGGCCTCCATCCGGATGCAACGGCGCTGCGATATGAGCGAACGCCAAGCGCGTCGCGCTCGCGGCCGGCCCGCTGACGTCTCGGCCAGCGGCCGCACTCGCCGGTGCCATCCGCCTCGCCGGTGCGGGCGCCTGAATGAAGTCCGCTGCGTCCCTCGCGGATGACACCGACGGTGCCGGCGAACACATGGCACGAACGCATGCGCGCCGCGCGCGTCCGGATGTGACAGCAGTGCCAAGCACGCCGTGAACGTTGATGCGCAACCACCGTGCGTTCATTCGATTCCGCAGCGTCAGCCGCATTTGCGACGGCTCGTTGACTGCGCGGCTACGCAGACTGTCGGCAGCGGAAATGCACCGCGATCGCGATGGAATCACCAATGACGACACGCACGCCCGAAGAGCGCCTGCTGATGTGGCTGCAGGATGCCTACGCCATGGAACAGGAAGCCGAAACCATGCTCGAGGCCATGGCCGGCAGGATCGAGCACTACCCCGAACTGAAGGCCAGGATCGAGGCCCATGTCGAGGAAACCCGGAGCCAGGCCGAGCGGCTGACGACCTGCATCGCCCAGCTGGACGGGACGGTACCGGTCGCCCGCGGCATGGTCGCCGACCTGATGGCCGGCATGCACGCCGCGGGCAATGCCCTGATGAGCGACGAGGTCGCCAAGGGCCTTGGCATCAGCTACGCCTTCGAACACATGGAGATCGCCTCCTACCGCGCGCTCGTGATCGCTGCGCGCGAAGCGGGCCACGACGATATCGCCGAGGTCTGCGAGGACATCCTCGGCGAGGAGATCGAAATGGCGGACTGGCTGATCGACCACCAGGAGGACGTCGTGCTCGCCTTCCTGGAACGCGAATCGACCGAAGGCGCCACCGCGAAACGTTGATCCACCAGCCACTGCGGCCATGCCGCCAGGAGCCAGAGATGTTCATCCACAACAAGCGTCTGATGTACACCGTGCGCGTCGCCGAGCCGAATCCGCAGCTGGCCTCGCTCATGCTCGAACAGTTCGGCGGACCGCAGGGAGAGCTGGCCGCCGCGATGCGCTACTTCACCCAGGCCATCGGCGATACCGATCCCGGCCGCAAGGACCTGCTCCTGGACATCGCGACCGAGGAGCTGAGCCACCTGGAGATCATCGGTTCGATCATCGCCATGCTCAACCAGGGACCGAAGGCGGTGCTGTCGCAGGGCATGGAGGAGGTCGTGGACATGCGCAACCTCACCCAGAACAGCACCAGCCACACCCAGCAGATCCTCTACGGCGGCGGACCGGCGCTGGTGAACTCCAGCGGCGTGCCGTGGAGTGCGGCCTACATCGATTCGATCGGCGAACCGACCTCCGACCTGCGCTCGAACATCGCCGCCGAGGCCCGCGCCAAGATCGTCTACGAGCGGCTGATCACCATCACCGACGATCCGGGCATCCTCGATGCGCTGACCTTCCTGATGACCCGTGAGGTCGCCCACCAGAAGGCGTTCGAGAAGGCGCTCTACGCGATCGACCAGAACTTCCCGCCTGGCCTGCTGCCGGGCGATCCGCGCTTCGTCGACACGTTCTACGACATGTCGCAGGGCCCGGGCGATGCCAAGGGACCATGGAACAGCGGCGAGCAGTGGGAGACCGTCTCCGACCGTGAGGACCAGGCCGCGGTCGATGGAGGCGATGGCGATGCCTCGGTCGGGCTGTCGCGGGTCGAGCGCGAGGCGGTTGCCGCGATGACCCAGCGGACGATGTCGCGACCGGAGTTCGACGGTGTGACCGGTGCCGACCTGGGGGCGGGTGACGGCGCCGGCTCCACCACCGGCAATCCGGTCCCGCGCGCGGCGCACTGACGCGCCGGGAAGTCCCGGCCAGCGGCGACGCCGGTCGGGCTTCCCGCCGTGGATCGCGGTCGACCAGGGCCAGCCCAGGGCACCTCCACGCACGTGCATGGAGGTGCCTTTCGCTTGTCTGCTGCGAATGGAAGAGCGCTGCATCGCGCGGATCGCGGGTCGCTGCTGACGATGCGGGGCGCAGGCGCCGCGCTCCGATCCGGAGGCGTGGCATCGGCCGATGCTGGAGGGCTGCGAGGCGGCGGCAAAGCGACGGCAGGCGAAGGCGCGTTCGAGACCGGCTGTGCCTGGAGCGGAGCAACGCCCGCCTTTGCGCCGCGACAACGCGGGTGTCCACTTGGCCCCGGGCCAGTGGGAGAGGCCAGACGCTCAGGCGTCAGGCGCCGCATCGCCGGGCAGCGGTGTACCCGGTGCGTGGAACGACGGATCGGCTTCGCGGTAGCGCGGCTGGCCGACACGGGCGCCTTCCTGGGCGACCGGATCGTTGTAGGCGTCACTGCTGCGCTTGCCGCTCTGTGCGCCGCGCGGCAGGGCTGGATCGCCTGCAGGGTCGGACGATCGATCGGCGCTGAGGTCGGCTTGCATGGCGCTTACTCCCGGAGTGAGCCGGCACCGTGCGCCAGCGGCCATCAAGCCGTCGTGCAGAACATCCAGGAGGTTGCATCCCGTCGGGCCTCCGGACGTGCACGCGCCGCATGCCGGCGTGTCCGTCTGCTCCGCGATCCGAGGATTCCCCGTACGTGCGTCGCTGCCGGCACCAGCGCAGCGCGTGTGCCCGTCGCGCCGACTGGCGGCACAGCGATGCATGGGGGAGCTGTTCGATGTTGCGCTCGGCGCCGTCCGGGCCGGGCAGGAAGACCGGTCGTGCACGCGTTCCGTCTGCGGGACAGCTCGCGCCGGGCGCTCGCGCGTCCTGTCCTGCCTGTCGGGAGGGGCGGGCGGGCTTGTTACCCGGTAGCGATCCGGCCGGTCCTGCAGCATCGGCAGAAAAGCGACCGTCGGCGCGCGCAACTGGTCATCATCGAAGCTGCAACGCGGGCACGGTGCACGCCGTTGCCGGCGCGTCGCGCAGCAAGACAGCCGCCACGACCGGATCCGGAAGCACGGCGCGCCGGATCCGGTCGCACGGTCGCACGGTCTCACGGTCGCACGGTCATGCGGTCATGCGGTCATGCGGTCATGCGGTCAGTTCATCTTCGCCTGCAACGCCTTGGCCAGTTCGAGATGCTGCGCGACATGGTCGCGGCTCATCGTCAGATGGGACTGGATGTCGGCACGCTTCGCGCGCGGGATCAGCTTTTCGTCCAGTGCGGCCAGCGCTTCGGTGTGATCCTTGACCATCGTCTTCACATAGGCGGCGGCATAGGCGTCGCCGGTCATGCCCTCCAGGGTCGCGAGCTCGCGCGTGCTCTTCTCGCTCTGGGCGCGTGCGTCGGCGGCGGCCATGTCCGGATCCAGCGCCGATGTTCTGGTGCGGTTGTCGGTGTGCTGCTCGATCATCATCCGCGCATACGCGGCGACGTCTTCAGGCACGTTCCTGGTCAACGCCTGTTCGCCCGCGGCGATCTCGTGCTCGTTGATGGCGTTGAGCACCCCCAGCGCGCCGCGCTCCTCGGGGCTTGCCGACATGGCGGTCCGGTTGCCCGGGGCTGCCGCCGGGGACGCGGAGCGCTGTGCAGCCGCATCGGTGGCAGACGCCTGCCCGGTGGCCGGGACTGGCGCGGACGCATCGGCGGCATCGCGCGAAGCGGTTTCGTCGGGCCCAGTGGGCGTGCAGGCTGCGAGGCCTGCAAGACCCAGTGAAAGCACGAGGGTGTGGGCGAGACGGATGGATGTCATGGCAATGCTCCTGGGAGGTATTCGGGGAATGGCGGAACACCCGGAAGGCGCGCTTTCGGGCTGGGACGGGGAAGGCGGTGCGGACTGCCACCGAGGGCATCGGCCTGCGTCGCAGGTGCAGGACGCCGGTTCATGCGGTGCACGCGCATGCTGTGCCCATGGCCGTGGACGCATGGTCCAGTCGCGGTGAAGAGGCTGTTCGCCGGGCCCGGCGGCATGGGTATGGCAGGCGAGGTAAATCATCGTTCACGCGCATTCGCCGGTCTGGCTAACGAACCTGCGCCCATAGTCCACGCACCCACGGCGACCGGCCGGTGGGCCGAGGAGCACGCGTCATGACGCGACCGGACGAACACCATGATGGAAAACCGCAGGTTCCTTGCGGAAGCGAAAGCGACCAGCACCGCCGGAATCAACGGCAACACGACCAGAACAAGAGCAGCCAGGACGAGGACAGGCAGGACCTGAGGCTCTCCCGGAACGAACCGCCGGAACCGGACAGGCAGCAGCGCTGAAGCCGAGCCGGACCTACAGGGACCTCCACGGAGGTCCTCTTTTTTGGGGGGATGTCCCATGTTCCGACAGGCGCGGATCGACGATCTGCTTCACCACATCACGCTGGGATCGCTGCAGGCCCACCCGCATGGCTGGTGCTTCGGCGTGACCGCCATCGACATCCATGCCGACGCGCCCGTGTCATCGATCTGGAACGTCGATCGCGAGGGCACGGCCCGGCAACTGGTCGAGTCGGGGCATGGTGCCGTGTGGTCCACGGATGGCCGGCACATGGCCTTCCTGCGCAGTGTGGGCAGCGGCTGCGAGGTGTTCCTGTTCGATCCGGCCAACGGACAGTCGAGCCAGATCAGCCATCTCGACGGTGCACTCGTGTCGATCGAGCAGTTCGACTCCAGCACTGGAAGCGTGCTGGTGCGGCGCACCGAAGCGCTCTGCAGCGTCGATGCGCCCTGGGCGATCGACGCCCTGCCTTGCAGGCAGGAGGGCGTGCCGCTGCCCGGATGCCAGGCCGTGCGGCTCGGAACGCTCGAACTGGCGTCGGGCGACTATGCCGACCAGGTCCGCGAAGGCGGCGACGTGCTGGAAGCCCGCTGGGATCCCTCCATGCAGCGGCTCGCCTACCTGCAGCGGCGCCCGGGCCGCGAGCGCCACCTGATCGACCTGTGGGTAAAGGACGGCGACGCGGCGGCGGAACCGATCAGCACCCGACTGCCGTCCATCTCCACGCTGCGATGGGCGCCGGATGGACGCCGGCTCGCGATCGGCGGCTCGGCCGTGGAGGGCGACGCGATCACGCATCCGTATGTCGTCGACCTCGATGCGACCCGGCCCGCGCTGCGCCGGATCGACATCGACATGGGCGCGCCCGCGACGCTCCAGTGGGTCGCATCCGGCGACGCCCTGCTGACCACCGAAGCCGTGCGCGGCGCGCAGCGGATCGTGCTGGCATCGCTGGATGGCGGGATCACCGTGCTGTACGCGCAGGAAGGCGTGCAGGTGCAGGATGCGGCGGTCTTCGACGGGGTGGCCGGCTTCATCGCGCAGGCGATGGACGCAGGCCCTGAGTTCTGGATGGCCGATCCGGCCGAGGCGGGGCCACGCAGGCTCACCCGCTTCAGCACCTGGCGCGATCAGCTCGCGCCGCTGCGCATCGCACGTCGCGTGTTCCGCGTGCCGGACGGCGACGGCGGGGAGGACGCGATCGACGGCTGGCTGGTGCTCCCCGAGGGCGGCGGCCCGTTTCCGCTGCTGCTGGACATGGGCGGCCAGTCGCATGCTCCGGTGGCGACTGGATTCGAACAGCATGCCCACTGGCCGGTGCTGGTGCAGCATGGCTGGGCGGTCCTGGCGCTCGATGCGGTGGGAACCTGCGGCTACGGGGGCGCGTTCGCCGACCGGCTGCTCGGGCGCTGCGGCGAGCTGGACTATCCGCAATGGGAAGCGGCCGCGCGCCAGCTCCAGGACGCGGGCATCGCCACCGGTCACGTGGCCGCGTTCGGCCACGACTACGGCGGCTACCTGGCCGCATGGGCGCTGGGGCAGGGCGCGCTGCTGCATTCGGCGGTGATCTCGGCCGGCGTGGTGAACCTGCAGTCCCACGCCGGCAATTCGGACAGCGGGTACTACGTCGTCCCGCATGCGCTCGCCGGCGAGCCCAGCGACGTGCCGGAGCGCTATCGCGCCCTGTCGCCGATCACCCGCGCGCACCGCATCAAGGGGCCCGTCCTGCTGCTGCATGGGCTGGTCGACCAGCGCTGCAGCGTGGGGCAATCCGAAGCGTTGTTCACCGCGCTGGTGCGCGCGACCGACACGCCCGTGCGGATGGTGCGCTTTCCGGGCGGCGGTCACGATGTGGGCACGCGCGGGACGCCGAGCCATCGCGTGGTCTATTTCGAGGAACTGGTGCGCTGGCTCGAGAAGTGGCGACGCGCCGACGATGCGGCGCCGTCCGGCTAGGCGCCGCGGTCGCCGGCCGTGTGCGGGCAGGGCGGCGCGCAGGTCGCAGCCAGCTGCATCGGGCCGGGGGCGCACGGCGACGGCGCCCGGAACGGGGCCGCTGCCGGTCGGCCCGGTCGCTGCGCATGGACGGGCGGGTCATCGCATTCGTCTGCTGAATCCGGGCCGCGCGTCCTGCGCGCCTCGCAGCGGGTCGGCTTATTTGGACGATCGCATCACCGGCGCGCCGGTACTACTGGCGACCGCGCAGAGCGCCTCTGCCGCATCCCGCCCCGACCGGGGCGGCACATCCTCTCCATCAAGCAGGTGATCACCATGGCAATCAAGACGCTCGAAGATCTGTTCGTGCACGAACTTTCCGACATCTACAACGCCGAGAAGCAGCTCACCAAGGCGCTGCCGCGGCTTGCCCGGGCGGCGGCGAACCCGCTGCTGGTCGACGCGTTCACCACGCACCTCGAGGAAACCAACGGCCAGGTCGAGCGGATCGACCAGGTCGTCGACCTGCTGGGCATCAAGCTCAAGCGGATCAAGTGCGCCGCGATGGAGGGCCTGGTCGAGGAAGGCAAGGAGATCATCGACAGCATCGACAAGGGCGCACTGCGCGATGCGGCCCTGATCGGCGGCGCCCAGAAGGTCGAGCATTACGAGATCGCCGGGTACGGCACGCTGGCCGCGCTGGCCAGGCAGCTGGGATACGACAAGGCGCTGCCGTTGATCCTGGAGACGCTGGAGGAAGAGAAGGCCACCGACAGCAAGCTGACGACGCTGGCGGAAGAAGGCGGCAACGCGCAGGCCGCCGCAGCCTGAACCGACGCACCGGCGGCACCATGCCGCCGGTCGCAGGGCCATGCAAACCGGATCGGATGCGCCTTTAGGGGCCTGAAGTGGTGCTGTTCGTCGCGTTGAGCGTGCCCGGACGCCGGCAACGCGGCGTGGCCGGGGCTGCCTGATCTCAGCCGCACTGCCGGACGCGATCCGCCGTGTGCCGGCAAACATCCAGCGTTCGCGCCGACATGGACGTGCGTGAATCATCCGCGCGCCTTCCGCTCCGGTAGTGCACGGCGCGGGCGCCGCCAGGTACTGGCACGCAGGCACGATGCCGCACGAGGAGCGCCAGCCAACCCGCATCGGCGCCGCGTTGCGTGGCCATGCATGCCGGCCTGCGTCACGCGAACCAGGCATGGACGATGAGGCCAGCGGCTTCCCTCGTCCGCGCAGGCGGGAATGACCGGCAAACCCCCGTCGAACAACGAGAATGGTTTGCATTCGCTGCACCCGAGCGGCTAGCATGGCGGATGGTCCCGACCGGGATCCGTGTCCGGAACACGTCCGATAAGCAGTCCAGCAGGCGCGCCGCGCCGCCGCCCGGTATCGACGCAAGACCGTGTGGTGCACCGTCCGGTGCGATGCCGATCTGTTCTGGAACGCACGTCCGGCCGCGATCCGGTTCCAGCATTGTTCGAGGCGTATCCGAGAGTCATGATTCCGCGTTCCGGCGTTCCCGGCCTGCCCGCACTGGTGTTCACCGCGTTCGTGGGCACGATGGCGATGATGTCCTTCGTCGCGGTGGTCGGCCCCGTGGTGCGACTGCTCGGCCTGGCCGAGTGGCACGCGGGCCTGTCGGTCACCGCTGCCGGCGTGCTGTGGATGCTGTCGGCGCGGCGCTGGGGCGCGCTCAGCGACCGGGTCGGCCGCAGGCGCGTGCTGCTGACCGCACTCGCGGCCTATGCCGCCATCTATGTCGTCATGGCGGTGTTCGTCGATCTGGCGCTGGCGGATCCGCCGTCCATCCTGCTCTCGGCCGCGGTGCTGATCGGCACGCGTGCGCTCATCGGCCTGTTCTATGCGGGCGTACCGACCGCGGCCGCGGCGCTGGTCGCCGATGCCGTGCCACCCGGTGGCCGGGCGTCGGTGATGGCGCGCCTGGGCAGTGCGAATGCGCTGGGCATGGTGCTGGGCCCGGCGGCGGCCGGCTGGATCGCGATGCGTGACCTGTCGTGGCCGCTGTATGCGGCGGCCGCGCTGCCGTTCCTTGCGCTGCTGGCGGTGTGGCGCTGGCTGCCCGCGCCGCCGGTCGTCGCCGCACCGCCGAAGGGGACGCGCCCGGCGATCCGGCTGCTCGATCCGCGCCTGCGCCTGCCGCTGTATGCGGTGTTCGCGGCCATGCTGTCGGTGTCCATCGCCCAGGTGAGCGTCGGCTTCTACGCGATCGATACGCTGCGGCTGACTCCGGCCGAAGGCGCGCGCGTGGCCGGCCTGGCCCTGACCGCGGTCGGCGTCGGCCTGATGCTGGCCCAGGCGCTGGTGATGAAGCTGCGCGCGGTGCCGCCGGCCCGCTGGATCATGCTCGGCGCCGCGATCTCGGCCACCGGCTTCGTCGCGGTGGCGGCGATCTCCAGCCAGGGGCAGCTGCTGGCCGCTTACGCGGTCGCGGCCTTCGGCATGGGCTTCGTGTTTCCGTCCTTCCAGGCGCTGGCCGCCGATTCGGTCGATGCGCACGAGCAGGGTGCGGCCGCCGGCACCGTCGCGTCGGTGCAGGGCTTCGGCATGGTGGTCGGGCCGATGGCCGGCACGCTGCTGTATCGCCTGGCGCCCGGTGCGCCGTACGTGCTGGTCGGGCTGGTGCTGGCCGTCCTGACCATCGCCGCCGCGCTGCATCGACAGGAGCCCGCACGATGACCTTGCCGATGTCCGGCACCGCCACCCGGTTCCGGCTGCACGGACCCGTTTCCCGCATCGAGACCGAAGGCTGCCTGGCGCAGCTGCCGCCCGGCCCGGCCAGGACCCTGGGTGCGCGCGTCGATGCCTTCTTCGACGGCGCGCGCGCATCCACGCCGCTGGTCGGCGCACTGCCGTTCGACCCGCACGAAGACGACGCGCTGTATCAGCCGCTGCGTCGGCTGGGCACGCTGCCGGCCGGCACGCATGCGGCCGCGCGGGTCGGCCACATCCATGCGGAACCGACCGAGGCCGCGTATGCGGACGCGGTGGCACGGGTCGTCGAACGGCTGCGTGCAGCCGATGGCGATGACGCGCTGCGCAAGCTGGTGCTGGCGCGCAGCCTGCGCATGGACTGCCTCGCCGACGCCGATCCGCTGGCCCTGGCGCTGCGCCTGGGCGACGACCCCAGCGTCACCAGCTACGTGGTGCCGCTGCCGGTCGAGGCCGGCGAGGCGCCGGCGTGGCTGGTCGGCGCGACGCCCGAGCTGCTGGTGTCTCGGCGCGGCCGGCAGGTGCTGTCGCACCCGCTGGCGGGCTCCGCGCGGCGCCAGGCCGATCCGGTCGCGGATGCGGCGGCGGCCGACGCACTGCTGGGATCGGTCAAGGACCTGGACGAACACCGCTACGTGGTGGAGGCCATCGTCGAGGCGCTGGCGCCGCTGTGCAGCCAGCTGCATGCGCCGGCGCGCCCCGCGCTGCATGCGACCGCGACGATGTGGCACCTGGGCACCCGCATCGAAGGCACCCTGAAGGATCCGGCGACCTCGGCCGCCGCGCTGGCCGGGCTGCTGCACCCGACGCCGGCGGTCTGCGGCACGCCGCGGCTGCCCGCACTGGAGGCGATCCGCACGCTGGAACCGGTGCCGCGCGGCTTCTATGCCGGCGCGGTGGGCTGGAGCGACGCGCAGGGCGACGGCGACTGGTACGTGTCGATCCGCTGCGCGCGCGTGCAGGGCCGCGTGCTGCGGCTGTACGCCGGTGCGGGCATCGTCGCGGCCTCGCAGCCGAGTGCCGAGGTGGAGGAAACCTCGGCGAAATTCATGGCCCTGCTCAACGCGCTTGGGCTGGGCGAGGCGACGGCGGCCGCATGAGCACGCCACGGACTGTCGAGGATCCGATGAACGGGGCTCCCATCGCAGCGGCCGGCGACGCACCGCGCCAGACCTGGCCCGACGCCTTCGTGGCGCGCTATCGCGCCGCCGGCTACTGGCGCGGCGACACCTTCCCCGGCTTCCTGCGCGAACGCGCGCAGCGGCATCCGGATGCGGTCGCGGTGATCGGCGGCGACACCCGCTGGACCTATGCCCAGCTCTGGCACGAGGCCGAGCGCATCGCCGCGGGCCTGCTGGCGAGCGGCCTGGTGCCGGGCGAGCGGGTCGTGGTCCAGCTCGGCAACATCCCGGAGTTCATCGCCGTGGTCTGCGGCCTGTTCCGCGCGCAGCTGGTGCCGGTGTACGCGCTGCCGGCGCATCGCATCACCGAGGTCGCGCACTTCGCGCGCAAGGCCGATGCCAGCGCGTACGTGGCCGCCGCGCGTGGCGACGGTTTCGATTACCGCAGCCTGGCGCGCGCCCTGCAGGCCGAGGTCCCGGCGGTCCGCGCGGCGTTCATCGTCGGCGAGGCCGAGGAGTTCGCATCCGTCGCCGCACTCGACGGCGACCGCGCCGCGCTGCCGGGCGATCCCGATCCGCAGTCGGTGGCGTTCCTGCAGATCTCCGGTGGCAGCACCGGGCTGTCCAAGCTGATCCCGCGGACCCACGACGACTACATCTACAGCTTCCGCGCCAGCAATGCGCTGTGCGGCATCGACGCCGACAGCGTGTACCTGGTCGCGCTGCCGGCCGCGCACAACTTCCCGATGAGTTCGCCGGGCTTCTTCGGTGCGCTGTACGCCGGCGGCCGGGTCGTGCTGAGCCCGGGGCCGGGGCCGGACGCGGCGTTTCCGCTGATCGCCCGCGAGCGCGTCACCTGCGTGGGCCTGGTGCCGCCGCTGGCGCTGCTGTGGGCCGATGCCGCGCAGTCCACCGACCTGGACCTGTCGAGCCTGCAGGTGCTGCAGGTCGGCGGCGCCAAGCTGGTGCCCGAGGCCGCGCGACGCGTCGTCGCCGGGCTCGGCTGCCGCCTGCAGCAGGTGTTCGGCATGGCCGAAGGCCTGGTGAACTACACCCGCCTGGACGACCCGGAATCGACCATCCTGGAAACCCAGGGCCGCCCGATCAGCCCCGACGACGAGATCCGCGTGGTCGACGACCAGGATCGGCCCGTGGCCGATGGCGAGACCGGCCACCTGCTGGTGCGCGGCCCGTACACGATCCGCGGCTACCACAACGACGCGGCGGCCAACGCGCGTTCGTTCACCGACGAAGGCTTCTACCGCACCGGCGACATGGTGCGGCAGCTGCCGGGCGGCTACCTGGTGGTGCAGGGCAGGGCGACCGACCACATCAACCGGGCCGGCGAGAAGATCTCGGCCGAAGAGATCGAGGACCACCTGCTGGCCAGTCCGCAGGTGTTCGATGCGGCGGTGGTCTCGCTGCCGGACGCATTCCTGGGCGAGCGCAGCTGCGCATTCGTGATCGCGCGCGGCGAGCGCCCGCGCCCGGCCGAGCTCAAGGCCTGGATGCGCGGCCGCGGCCTGGCCGCGTTCAAGGTGCCGGACCAGATCGTGTTCGTCGATGCGTTCGACACCACCGCGGTCGGCAAGGTCAGCCGCCGCGAACTGCGTGCGCGGCTGCGCGCGCGCTTCCTCGAAGACCGCACGGACTCCTGAGATGGCATTGCCGAAGATCGCTCCCTATCCCTTGCCGACCGCTGACGAACTGCCGGCGCCGCGCGGTGCCTGGCGCATCGAGACGTCGCGCGCCGCGCTGCTGGTGCACGACATGCAGCGCTACTTCCTGGCCGCGTTCGATCCCGACAGCGCGCCGCTGGCGCCGGCGCTGGCCAACCTGGTGCGGCTGCTCGCGCACTGCAGGGCGCGCGGCATGCCGGTGTTCTTCACCGCGCAGCACGGCAACCAGGACCGCCGCGACCGCGGCCTGCAGGCCGACCTGTGGGGGCCGGGGATGCGGGCACAGGCCGACCACGAAACGATCGTCGACGCGCTTGCGCCGCTTCCGGGGGAGCACGTGCTGGTCAAGCACCGCTACAGCGCCTTCCAGCGCAGCAACCTGGAAACCCTGATGCGCGTGCGCGGCCGCGACCAGCTGCTGGTGACCGGCGTCTACGCCCACATCGGCGTGCTGGCGACCAGCGTGGAGGCCTTCCAGCGCGACATCGAAACCTTCGTCGCCGCGGACGCCGTCGCCGACTTCTCGCGCGCCGACCACACGCAGGCGCTGCACTGGATCGCGCGCACCTGTGGCATGCCCGCGACCACCGACCAACTGATCGAGGCCCTGCGATGAACCAGCCCTCCATTCCACCGCTGACCCTCGAGCGCATGCGCGCCGACATCGCGCAGGTGCTCGACGAAGCCCCCGAGGCGATCGGCGACGACGAGGATCTGCTCGACCTGGGCCTGGATTCGATGCGCATGCTCGGCCTGGTGATGAACTGGGGCAAGAGCGGCATCGCGCTCGAGTTCCCGCACCTGGCCGAACACACCACGCTGGCCGGCTGGTGGCGCGTGGTGCAGGGGCTGCAGCGCCAGGCCGCTCAGGACTGATGCGGTCCGGCGGCCCCAGCGTGACGGAGACGGGCGTGGGCGCAGCCTGGCCGCTGACGGCGGCGCAGGAAGGCCTGTGGTACGCGCAGCGCCTGGCGCCGGACAATCCGGCCTTCAACACCGCGCACGCGCTCTGGATCAGCGGCGACCTGGATGTCGGCGCCTTCGTGCGCGCCGCCGACCGGGCCGCGCACGAGGCGACCGCCTTCCGGCTGCGGCTGCAGGACGGCGCGGACGGTCCGACCCAGTCGGCAGACGATGCCCACGCGCCGTGCATCGACAGCATCGACCTGCGCACGGCGCCCGATCCGGAACGCGCGGCACGCGACGCGATGCGGCGCGACCGGCTGACCGCGGTCGACCCGGTGCGCGATCGCCTGGCCGTGCAGCGTCTGTACCGGCTCGGTCCGGACCGCTTCGTCTGGTACCTGCGCGTGCATCACCTGGCGGCCGACGGCTACGGCATGGAGCTGTTCTCCAGCCGGGTCTGCGCGCTGTATGCCGCCGAGCGCGATGGCGGCGAGCCCGGCCCAGCGCTGGCCGCATTCGATGCGCTGGTGGCGGAGGACGCGGCGTATCGGCATGCCGAACGACGCGTCGCCGATGCGGCCTACTGGCGCGAGACGCTGGCCGGCATGCCGGCGGCCGCGGCGCTGTCCGGGAGCTTCGCCGCGGCGGCGGACGATTGCATCCGCCACACCGTGACCCTGGAAGACGGCCTGCGCGACGCGCTGCTGCGGACCGCGCAGGAGGCCTCGCAGACCTGGCCCGACCTGATCGTGGCGGTGACCGCCGAGTACTGCCGGCGCATGTCCGGGCTCGACGAGGCCGTGGTCGGCGTGCCGTTCATGGGACGCCTCGGCAGCGCCTCGGCGCGCGTGCCGGCGACGGTCATGAACGTGCTGCCGCTGCGCGTGCCCGCGCCTGCATCGACCACCCTGGCCGACCATGTCGCCGGCGTGGCGCGCACGCTGACGCGTGGGCGGCGCCATGGCCGCTACCGTGGCGAACAGCTGCGCCGCGATCTTGGATTGATCGGCGGCCAGCGCCGCCTGCACGGCCCGCTGATCAACGTGCAGCCGTTCTACCGCCCCCCGCAGCTCGGTGGCGTCGACGCCCGCCTGGAGATCCTCGGCACCGGGCCGGTGGACGACATCACCTTCGGCTTCCGCGGCGACGGCAGCACGCTGGATCTGGAGATCGAGGCCAATCCGCAGACCCATTCCGTGCGCGAGGTCGCCGCGCATGCGCGCCGCCTGCTGGCGTTCCTGGCCGCGGCCTGCAGCGCCGCGCGCCTGGACGACATCGGCCTGGCCACGGCGGACGAGGCGCAGCGCTACCTGTTCGAGGTCAACGCCACCGCGCATCCGCTGGCCGACACCACGCTGGCGGCGCTGATCGAAGCGGGCATGGCCGCCGCACCGCAGGCGCCCGCGGTCGAGTTCGAAGGCCAGGTGCTCAGCCATGCCGAACTGGAACGGCGCAGCCGCGCGCTCGCGCTGCAGCTGCGCGGCATGGGCGCCGGCGCCGATACCGTGGTCGCGGTCGCGCTGCCGCGGTCGCTCGACCTGGTGGTCGCGCTGGTCGCCATCCTGCGTGCAGGCGCGGCCTACCTGCCGCTGGACCTGCAGCATCCGGACCAGCGCCTGCGCCAGATCGTCGAGCTGGCCGCACCGGTCTGCACGCTGGTGGAGCAGGGCAGTGCGGGCCGGCTGGGCGATGCCGCCACGCTGGCGCCGTCGGCCTGGCAACAGGCCGTGGACACTCCGCTCGAGGGCGGCCCGCTGCCCGCGCATGCGGCGTACGTGATCTACACCTCCGGCTCGACCGGTGCGCCCAAGGGCGTGGTGGTCGAGCACCGTGCCATCGTCAACCGCCTGGAGTGGATGCGCACGCACTACGCGTTCGACGCATCCGACCGGATCCTGCAGAAGACGCCCGCCACCTTCGATGTGTCGGTCTGGGAGTTCTTCCTGCCGCTGCTGGCCGGCGCCACGCTGGTGGTCGCCGCTCCCGACGCGCATCGCGACCCCGCCGCCATCGCCCGGCTCATCCGCGAGCGCGGCATCACCACGCTGCACTTCGTCCCGTCGATGCTGACCGCCTTCCTTGAATCGCCCGATGCGCGCGGCCTGCGGATCCGGCGCGTGTTATGCAGCGGCGAGGCGCTGGACGCCGACCTGCGCGACCGCTTCCACCGCACCCTCGATGCGGAGCTGCACAACCTGTATGGGCCGACCGAAGCGGCCGTGGATGTCAGCTACTGGCCGGCCAGCGCCGAGGATGCCTCGCGTCCGGTACCGATCGGCTTCCCGGTCTGGAACACGCGCCTCTACGTGCTCGATGCGCGCATGCGTGCGCTGCCGCCGGGCGTGGCGGGCGACCTCTACCTCGGCGGCGTGCAGCTGGCGCGCGGCTACCTGGGCCGCGACGACCTCACCGCCGAGCGCTTCCTGCCCGATCCGCATGTGCCTGGCGGCCGCATCTACCGCACCGGCGACCTGGCGCGCTGGCGCGACGACGGCGCGGTGGAGTACATCGGGCGCAGCGACCACCAGGTCAAGCTGCGCGGCCTGCGCATCGAACTGGGCGAGATCGAGGCCGCGATCATGGCCACCGGCCTGGCGCGCCAGGCCATCGTGATCGTGCGCGAGGACCGCCCGGGCGACCGCCGCCTGGTCGCCTACCTGCAGCCGGACACCGGTTACGACGCCGTCGCGCTGCGGACCGCCATCGCCGCCAGGTTGCCGGACTACATGCTGCCGGCCGCATGCGTCGCGCTGGAGGACTGGCCGGTTACCTCCAACGGCAAGCTGGACCGCGCCGCCCTGCCTGCGCCGGTCGTCGAAGGCGACGCCGGGCGGGCCCCGCAGTCGGACACCGAACATGTGCTGGCCGGGCTGTTCGCGCAGGCGCTGGGCACGCAGCGCGTCGGCGCGGACGCGGATTTCTTCGCGCTCGGCGGCGACTCGCTCACCGCCGTGCACCTGCTGCTGGCCATCCAGCGCCGCTTCGGCCGCGATCCGGGGCTGGGTGCGCTGTTCGCATCGCCGACCGTCGCCGCGCTCTCGGCGTTGCTGGATGCCAGCGCCGACGCGGCCGCGGACGACGGCCTCGGCCCGCTGATCCAGCTCGCACGCGGCGATGCCGCGCTGGCACCGCTGTTCGTCGTGCATCCGGCCGGCGGTATCGCCTGGGGCTACCGCGAGCTGGCCACCGCGCTGCAGCCGCGCCGACCGGTGCACGGCCTGCAGTCGCCGGCGCTGGATCCGACGCAGCCGCTGCCGGACAGCATCGACGCGCTGGCCGAGGCGTATGCGCAGCGCGTCACCGCGCTGCAGCCGCGGGGGCCGCTGCATCTGCTGGGCTGGTCTGTCGGCGGGATCATCGCCCAGGCGATGGCGGTGAAGCTGCGCGCGATGGGGCGCGAGGTGGGGCTGCTGGCCCTGCTCGACGCCTATCCGGCGGACTGCTGGCGCGCCGAGCCCGAACCCGACGAGATCGCCGCGCTGCGTGCGCTGCTGGCGATCGGCGGCCATGACCCGGACGCGCATCCGGAGCTGCGCAGCCGCGACGCCATCGTCGCGTTCCTCCGCCTCGGCGGCGGTCCACTGGGCAACCTGCCGGACCAGGCGCTCGACGGCGTGGTGCGCGCGGTCACCTCGACCAACAGGCTGGTCCGCGGGCACCATCACCAGCATTACGATGGCACGCTGCTGCATGTGCGGGCAGGGCGCGACCACGCCGACCGGCCGCATCTGCAGTCCGCACTGTGGCAGGCGCATGCCGCGCAGGTGCAGGCCGTCGAACTGCCGTTCCTGCATGCGGAACTGACCGGGCGCGACGCCACCCAGAAGATCGCCCCGATCCTCGACGCGCACCTGCGCACGTTCGATCCACCAGAACCGGAGACAACCCCGCCATGCAGCTGACCGGATTCGACGGAAAGATCGCGCTGGTCACCGGCGCCGGCGGCGGGATCGGCGCGGCCGTCGTGGCCCGGCTGCGCGCCAGCGGCGCGCGCGTCGTCGCGACCGATCTCGTGGCACCGCGGATCGAAGGGCAGGACGGCGACGTCCACGCCCACGCGCTGGATGTCACCGATGCCGCCGCGGTCGATGCGCTGGTCGCCAGGATCGAAGCCGGGCTCGGCCCGATCGACCTCGGCGTGAGCGTCGCCGGCGTCCTGGCGACCGGCCTGGTCGCCGATACCACCGATGCGGACTGGCGCCGCGTGTTCGCGGTCAACACCGACGGCGTCTTCCATGTCGCGCGTGCGCTCGCCCGCGCGATGACGCCGCGCCGCCGTGGCGCGCTGGTCACGGTCAGCTCGAACGCCGCCGGCATTCCGCGCCACGGCATGGCCGCCTACGCCGCATCGAAGGCGGCCGCGACCATGTTCACCCGCTGCCTTGGCCTGGAGCTGGCACCGCACGGCATCCGCTGCAACAGCGTCGCCCCCGGCTCGACCCGCACCCCCATGCAGACCGGCATGTGGCAGGACGCCGAGGGCGAGGCGCGGGTGATCGCCGGCACGCTGGACACCTTCAAGAGCGGCATTCCGCTGGGCAAGCTGGCCGAACCGGACGACGTCGCCCAGGCGGTGATGTTCCTGCTGTCCGACCAGGCCGGCCACATCGCGATGGGCGACCTCTACGTCGACGGCGGCGCGGCGCTGCGGGGGTGAGCGTCGGCCTGTGGCGAAAGGCATGCAGCGCATGCCCGCCCTGAATGCGCGGGCGCGCGCACTCCGTCCGCTGCATCAGTCGGCCGTGATCCGCCGCAGGTCCTCGCGGAACAGCGCCGGCTCGCCGGACAGCGACAGATTGTCCTGGTCGCGCACGCCATCCAGCGCACCGTCGACATCGGGGGCCAGCGCAGCGAACAGCGGCTCCAGATCGGTCTGCGCCGGGCCCTGTTCCGCGACCAGTTCCAGCGTCTTCCGGTTGGCGGCGGCCGACGACAGGCTGGCCACCAGCACCTCGGCGATCTGCTGCCTCGCGATCACGCCGTCGCGCGGGGATCCGCTCTGCGCGGTGTCGCCCTGACGGAACACCATCCGCAGCTGGTCTGCCGTGTTGTAGTCGAACCAGCCCGGACGCACGACCGTGTAGGGCATGCCGCTGGCGCGCAGCAGGCGCTCGCCGCGACGCTTCCAGCCCTGGAAGGCCGTGTCGCGGCGCGAGTCCTCGATCGGACGCGTGACGCCGACCGCGGACATCATGGCGACACGCACCGGCCGTCCATCGAGGGCGAACAGCACGTTGCGCACGCCGCCGTAATTCACCTCGCGCGCCTGGCTGTCCGAGCCATGGGTGAAGACGATGGCATCGACACCGGCGACGGCAGCAGGCAGCGATCCGGGTGCGGTCAGGTCGCCGACGACCAGCGTGGTCTGTGGTGGCAGGATGTCCTCGGCGCGTGCGCGATCACGCACGAGCGCGCGGACCCGGTAGCCCGCGTCCAGCGCTTCGGCCACGACCAGCCGACCGACGCTGCCGGTGGCGCCGACCACCAGGATCTCCGCGCCCGGTTGGATTTCCTGCATGGACGTTGTCTCCGCATCGGTGCCGGTACGTTGTGGTGCGGCGTCTGCCGTTCGTGCCGCGGGCGCTGCCGTGCTGGCGCCGGTGCACGCCGTCAGCAGCGCGAAGCCTGCACCCAGTAGGGCGCTTCGGGCACGCCCGAGGCGGGATGGATCCGGGCGCAGGCTTGCGCTCCTGGATGGCTGTGGAACGGGAAAGATGGCGGTGTCGTTCGCAGGTCGCATCATGTGCTCTCCATGGGCGAGGGACGCGCGTCAGTCCTGTTGTGCAGCGAGTGTCCGGTCCAGCGCATCGCGTGCGCGGCCGGCCGCATCGGCATTGCCGTGCGCTTCGAGTACCTCGACCACCTGGCGCAACTGGGCGGCGCTCAGCCCGACGCGCAGGCTGGCGGCCATGTGCGAGCGCAGCTGCGGCTCCACGCCGGGGATCGCGGCCAGCGCGCCGACCGTTGCGAGCTCGCGGCTCTGCCAGTCGAGGTTGTCGCGTTCGAAGATGTCCCCGAACAGATGCGCCTGCAGGAACTGGTTGATGACGGGCGCGAAGTCGAACAGCGGGCCCGCCACCGGCGCACCGGAGATCCGCGTCTGGTTGGCCGTGCCCGCCGCACGCAGCGCGTCGCCCGTGGCGACCGGACGGCTCGGCTCCCGCCCCGGCGCATCCTCGATCCCGAGTGCCTTGCGTGCGTCGAGGACTTCCATCAGCGTGCCCAGCGCATTGAGGCTGCGCGGAAAACCGGCATACGCGTAGAGCTGGACCAGGATCTCGCGCGCGTCGCTGACGGTCAGTCCGGCATCCAGTCCCACGTTCAACGCCGCCTCGAGCCCGGACATGTCGCCGACGGCCGCCGCCGCGGTGATCGGCGGAATCGCCTGCTGGCGGGCGGACAGGGTGTCCGACGCCGAAGCGTCGCTGTGCATGGGCGATGCCTCGGTCGAGGGTGGGGTGGCCGAGGCCGTCAGCGCGATCAGCAAGGCCAGGACCGGGGTGAGCCGCAACACGGCCGCATGTCCGATCACGGCTCGCGGCACCTGCGCACTCGAGCGGGGCGGTGCAGCCGTGGCGCGGGATTGCCGACGAGTCGTGTCGCGTGTGGTGAACGCCATCATGCTGCGGCCGGAATCATCGGATCCACCCTCCGGCGCCAGTCGTCGGGCGCCGGGGGCGGATCGGAAAGGGAAAGACAGGCCGCGCCGAGGAGCATCTCCATCGCCTTGCGCGGAGTGTGGAGTGCGCGGGATGCATCCGTGGACAGTGCGGTGCAGGCGGCAGCGTGCATGCGGGGGAACCTCGAGCCGATCTCCGGGTGACAGGCAGCCCGCGCCGGACCGACGGATGGCATGCGTGTACGAACGACTCACTCTAGGTCGCGGCGTTCCATCGAGTAAGCAGCCGACGCCGCATGCACCTATGCGCCTGCCTCATCAATGGCGTGCATCCATGCGGACACGCGTCGGATTCAGAGGCATGGCGCCCCGCTGCGTCCTGTTGAAGAGCGATCGCGCCCGCGATGAACGCACCCGACCGCTGGCGTTTCCTCGCGTGATTGATGATTTCAGAGCATGGGAACATGCCGGCTTTGGCATCTGGTCGATCAGCGGACGGCGTACTAGATTGGCCGCATCGCGAATCCGCCCGGGTTCCGGCCAGGTGCCGTGAAGCACGTGGCGCGATTCGCGCCCGTCGTACTTTCGAGGTGAACATCGTGAAAACGCGCCTGTTGGGATCACGTGGTCTGGAAGTGTCCGCGCTCGGGCTGGGCTGCATGGGGCTGAGCTACGGCTACGGCCCAGCGACCGAGCGCACCACCGCCGTCGCGCTGATCCGCGCCGCGGCGGAGCAGGGCGTGACCTTCTTCGATACCGCCGAGGTCTATGGGCCTTACACCAACGAAGACCTGGTCGGCGAGGCGCTCGCGCCGTTCCGCGGCGACGTGGTCATCGCGACCAAGTTCGGCTTCGACATCGATCCCGAAAGCGGCGCGCAACGCGGTCTGGACAGTCGCCCCGAACAGATCCGGCGGGTGGCCGAGGCGTCGCTCAAGCGCCTGCAGGTGGAATCGCTGGACCTGTTCTACCAGCACCGCGTCGATCCGGCGGTGCCGATCGAAGACGTCGCCGGCACCGTCCGCGACCTCATCGCCGAAGGCAAGGTGCGGCACTTCGGCCTGTCCGAAGCCGGTGCGCGCACGATCCGCCGCGCGCATGCGGTGCAGCCGGTGACCGCCCTGCAGAGCGAGTACTCGCTGTGGTGGCGCGAACCGGAGCAGGAGATCCTGCCGGTGCTGGAAGAACTCGGCATCGGCTTCGTCCCGTTCAGCCCGCTCGGCAAGGGCTTCCTGACCGGCGCCATCGACGCCAGCACGACGTTCGACAGCTCCGATTTCCGCAACGTGGTGCCGCGCTTCGCCGAGTCCGCACGCCGCGCCAACCAGGGGCTGGTCGATGCGATCGTGGCGATCGCCGGCGAAAGGCAGGCGACGCCGGCGCAGATCGCGCTCGCATGGCTGTTGTCGCAACGCCCCTGGATCGTGCCGATTCCGGGCACGACCAAACGGCATCGCCTCGACGAGAATCTGGGCGCGACGGACGTCGTGCTCGAAGCCACCGATCTCGCACGCATCGAGGCCGCGCTGCGCGACATCGCGATCGAAGGCGACCGCTATCCGGCGCATCTTCAGCAGCGTGTCGATCGATGAGCGGGCGCACGCATGATGTTCCAGCGCGTATGGCCGCGCCGCCTCGCGTCATCCGCTTGACCGCCATCGTGATGGTGGCCCTCATCTTTCCCGCATTCGCGCAGGAGCATTCGGACATGAAGATCACCCGTGCAGGCAGTCAACCGTCGGCCGCAGGCTCCGCCGACTATTTCACCGGCCGGGTCCGCCTCGACGCGCCGTTCCAGACCGAAGCGCCCGCGCGCGTCGGCGGCGCCACGGTGACGTTCGAACCCGGCGCCCGCACCGCCTGGCATACCCATCCGCTGGGACAGACCCTGATCGTCACCGCAGGCGCCGGCTTCGTGCAGCGTTGGGACGGCGACGCCGAGGCGATCCGCGTCGGCGACATCGTCTGGATTCCACCGGGCATCAAGCACTGGCACGGCGCCGGCCCTGACACCGCGATGACGCATATCGCGATCGCGGAGTCGCAGGACGGTACGGCGGTCACGTGGCTGGAGCAGGTCAGCGACGCGCAGTATCCGGGCACGACGCGCTGATGCGGATGCCGATATCTGATCGGCTGAGGTGGTCTGCACACGATGAGCAGGCGTCAGGCGGGTAACGCCGCTTCCTCGGTGTCGGGGGTACAGCAGCACCGCCGGTCCTGCTGGCTTCGGGTTCATGCCTCCAGCCTTCGTCGCCAGTCCACAGACGAGGAGAACGGGGCGGGCACTGACGGTCTACTCAAGTCGGACCGATCACACGCACAGCATTGCCGAGGCCATCCATCACCACGCGGAGGGTGATCGTGCGCGTCGACACCGGGACGCAGTATCCCAAGGATGACGGCGCCACCGTCGCACAGGCACAAGGCGAACGCGATACCGGCACCTGGCCGCATCACGCATGGCGGTCGCCGCTGCGGCGGCTCCTACAGAAGCGGACCGCGATCCGCGCGCGACCACCACAACCGCACCCTTGTAGGAGCGGGCTAGACCGCGACCGCCATCGCCCCGCAGCGACCCAGGCACCCTCACGCATGACGGTCGCCGCTGCGGCGGCTCCTACAGAAGCGGACCGCGATCCGCGCGGCCACCGCAACCGCACCCTTGTAGGAGCGGGCTAGACCGCGACCGCCATCTCACCGCAGCGACCAACGCGCCCTCACGCATGGCGGTCGCCGCTGCGGCGACTCCTACAGAAGCGGACCGCGATACGCGCGCGATCACCACACCTCACGCTGCATGACGGACCGGCGTTACTCGACGAGGATGCCGGCCGCCCGGATCGCGAGGTCGATGCGTGGCAGGGGCGGCAGGCGCATGCAGCTTCGGCACGCTCGCCTGTCGGGCCGCTGCGGCGCAGCTCAGGCGCGCAGCACATCCGGCAGCCGGTAGCGTCCGCTCAGGATGTCCTCGTCCGGCACATAGGCGCGGACGATGAGGGCGAACTGACCGTCCGGCGCCTGCAGCCAGTTGGCACGCTCTTCCCGGTCCTCCGGCGCAGCGTGGGAAAGGTGGAGCGTCAGGCGTCCGTCCGCGGAGAACGTCAGCTGTCCGGCGTCCAGCGAGACCGTGCCCACGTTGCTGCGGCCGTTCTCGGGGTTGGCCAGCATGAAGTAGTCCTGGTCGTACATGGTCAACGACCAGAACCCGCCACGGGTTCCGTCGACCGGAGGCAGGGCCCCTGAATCGAAGGTCATCGTGTAGCGGTAGCGCCCCTGCAGCAGCGCTCCACGGGCATCGGTGCCGCGGATGAAGTAGACCGCCTCGCGATAGTCGTTGACGTAGATGTAGATGACCGCGGCCTGCGCGCGCCCGAACCAGTCGCTGCCCCACACGCCGCCGTTGTCCTGGCGCTGCCATCCGTTGCCGGCGGAGACTCCCGTCTGGTGATACCGGGCGCCCTCGTGCAGTTCCGCATCGGCCGCCAGTGCCGTGTGATCGACCAGCGCCTTCCAGGCAGGATCCATGTCGCGCAGTGCGAGCAGGGTACGCGCCTGGTCGGCCATCGCGGCATCCGCATCGCCCACCTCGGGATTCCGATCCAGAGCAGTCTTCAGATCGTCCCAGAAGGTGGCCGCGTTCACCGGGCGCACCCGCAGCATCTCCGGATCCGCGGCGATCATGTCCGCGGTGATGCCGGCCGGATACACCTTGTTGCGTGCGCTGGCGACGCAGTCGAACGTCAGCCTGCCCGGCGTGTCCCTGCTCAATGGCAGGACACCGATCTGATCGAGCACGCCGCGCGCGACGATCTTCGCCTCGGGCGTCGCGGCGGAGAAGCTGCGCCCGAACACGCCGGCGATGCGGGTAGGCGAGCGCAGTACGCCGGCAATGCCGGGCGGCGCGTCCCCGGCCCATGCGGGGCCTGCGAGCAGGTACTTGCCGCCCGGCGTACCCGAGGCCGAGCCGAGCTGATGGACGACGTTGGTGAACAGGTCCGCGATCTGGATCGTCCAGTAGTGGCCGGCCGGTACGTCCTCCGGTGCCTGGACGACGACTGGCTCCTCGCCCAGGTCTGCGAAGCAGACGCCGTAGATCGTGTCGTTGTTGGGCGTCACCACCTTCCTCTGGGCGGGCGACATGTAGTCGTCCAGATAGCCCATGGTGTTCTTCGGCGCGCCCGGGAACAGGCCCATCGTGGCGCCGGGCCCGTTCTTCATCACTTCCCATGCGCTGGTACGTCCGAACGCGTCCACTGCCGGATAGCCCCAGTAGTAGACAAGGCGTGCCAGCGACTCGACGTACCGCTCGTTGGCCAGTCGCGTGGGGATGCCGGCGCCATTGGCGAGATCCGGATGGGCGGGCATCAACGAGCGGGCGATGCAGGTCGTGCTTGGCGCGGCCATGGCGGCGACTCCTCATGGAAGTGGACGCCCCATGCTGTCTCCGGCCGCGGACGATCCACATCCGCAAAAGTGCCGGCGCCCGCTAGGTAAAACTACCGGCCGGTCGGCCGCAGCAGCGAACCGAACGTCAGGTACCAGGAGCCGTGGCCCTGGTCGTTGTAGCCGTAGGCCAGGAACATCGGACCGATCGGCGTATCGACGCCGGCGAAGAGGCTGCCGGCCACGACCAGGTCGTCTGCGTCGACCGCATGGCGCGACCGCCAGGCGTTGCCTGTCTCAACGCTGGCTCCCACATAGAGTGGAAGCGCGAACAGGCGGGTGGTGTCGCCGGTACGGCGATACAGCACCGCGCGCAGCAGGGCCGTCTGGTTGCCGAACAGGGCGCGCTCGTCGTAGCCGGACAGATTGAGGAAGCCACCGAGGAAATCCTGGGCCCGGAAGAAGTGCTCGTCGTCCAGCGCACTGCTCAGGTGCGCCCCCAGCAGCAGGTGATAGCGTCCCCAGCCATGGGCCCAGTCGGCGGTGACGCGCACCACATCGCCTTCCACCTCCGCACCGAGCGTGTCGCGGTACATCGCGTACTCGCTGTCCAGCCGCCAGCCACGCGTCGGGAAATCGATGCTGTCCAGCGAATCCCAGGTCGCGCCGAGCAGCACGGCGGAGAACGCCTGGCTGTCGCGCTGGAAGTCGATCGGATTGCCGATCAGTTCCTCGCTGCGATCGCGGCCCCGCAGCAGGCCCAGACTGAGCCTGGACGTGGCGCCTGGCGTGTAGCCCAGAGCGAGGCCGATGCTGCGTCGCTTCACCCGGTACTCGGCGATCTGCTGGTCGCCCAGCCACAGCGGAAGCGTTTCCGATTCGATCTGCAGCGACGGCTGCACGAACAGCGGGCTGCCGGGCCCCAGTGGCTGGTGGAACTCCGAATACAGCCCGCTGATGCCGCCGGCGCGCAGCACGGCAAGCCACTCGGCCCCCCAGCGGTTGAGATCGGTGGCGGTGAGTTCGGACGAGATCATGTAGCTGTTGCGCCCGGCGAAGTCGTCGCTCAGCTGGAACCCGAACTTGCCGAACACCGACCACGGCCGGTCGGTCGGCACGATCTCCACCCCACGCACGCCATCGCGCTCCAGCAGTCTGTAGTCGAGCTGCTGGAAGCGGTTGGCGCTGTAGGCGACGCCCAGGCCGCGCTCCAGGCGCTCGACGTCGAACGGCTTGCCGACTTCATCCTCGAGCGCGTGCCTGGCGCGCAGCCCCGCGGCCGAGGCGGTCCCGGGCGACAGTTCGAGGAAGGCGACCAGCCCGGGATCGAACGCGCGCCTGCGCTGGCGATCGCGATAGCCAGCGTAGGCTTCGGCATCGACCGCGTAGCGCCGCAGGGCAGGCAGGGCGGCCTCCGCCGCCGCCACGCCGGCGGCGATCGCCTCGCGCCCGCGGTTGAACTGGGCGGCGGTGAGGTCGCCCAGTGCCGGGCGGATCAGCACGTCGCTCGGATCCAGCGTCGCCAGTTGCCGCTGCGTCTTCTCGATCATCAGCGCACCGATCATCTGGTCCATGATCGCCACCGGGTTGGTGAGGGCGGCCTCGTCGTGCAGCGGCGAGCCGACATCGACCACCACCAGTCGTCGAGCGCCCATGTCGCGCACCACGTCGATCGGCACGTTGTCCACCATGCCGCCGTCGACCAGCAGCCTGCCATCCACCCGCAACGGCGCGAACGCCCCCGGCACCGACATGCTCGAGCGGATCGCCAGGGCCAGTTCACCGTCGCCGAACACGACGCGCTCCCCGGTTCCGATGTCGGCCGCCACTGCACGGAAGGGGATGGGCAGCGCGTCGAAATCCTCGACATCCCAGGTCGACAGGGTCAGGCGGCGCAGCAGCAGCAACAGCTTCTGTCCCTGCACCAGGCCACTGTTCATCACCACCCGGCCTTCGCTGAAGCCCAGCTCCAGGTTGAGCAGATAGCGGAAATCCGCGCTCTTGCGCCGCATCGACTGGTCCGCGCGTGGTGCGTCGTCGACGAACAGATCGGCCCAGTCCAGCGTATCGATCAGCCGTTCCAGCTCATCGGTGCTGTAACCGCTGGCGTAGAGCCCGCCCACGATGGCGCCCATGCTGGTACCGGCGATCCGGCACACGGGAATGCGTTCGCGTTCCATGACCTGCAGCACGCCGATGTGCGCCGCACCGCGCGCGCCGCCGCCGCCGAGCACCAGGCCGACGCAGTCCTGGCGAGGGTCGGGCGCGGTGGCCTGCGGTGCGGTGTCGATCGGCGCCTGTGCACGGGCGGGGAGGGCACCAGCCGCCAATGCCAGCATCACGATCACGACCACGCGCGCCAGGCGAGGACGACGACGCGACCTCATCGCCCACCGCCACGATCGCCGCGCCCGGCGGCCGTGCGCACGGCGCCTGGCCACGGATGCGTTCGCACCCTGCTCGATGGGGATGGCGTGTGCGCGCGATGCCGGAAAGCCGCCCTGCGCGGACGCCCCGCGTTCCTGGCGGATCGGCCGGCCGACCACGCCGTGCCGGATCGCCTGGCCGCCTGGACCCGGGCGCCGCAGCCGCGCACGGCGTGCCGGCCGCACGCGGGCGTTTCGCGTCTCATGCCGCCTCCTCTGCGCGCCGACCTCCGGTGCCATCGGCTCCGATGGAAGTCTGCATACAGGGACGGACACGCCGCTACAGTAAATCCACTGAGCCGGACTAAGCAGAAACGCTTGGCCGATCCGCGATGCGCGGACGACGCATCGGAAAACACACCAGCAGCCGGCTGCCGCCTTCCTGGCGGCGTTCGAAGAGCACGCTGCCACCGAGCAGGCGCGCGCGCTCCTCGATGCTGATCATGCCGAGCCCCCGCGATGCACGGCCCACGTCCACGCCGATGCCGTTGTCCTGGACCTCCAGCATGCCTGCGGCGGCATCGAACCGCAGGGTGATCCACGCATGCTGCGCATGTGCGTGCCGGTTGATGTTGTGGATCGCCTCCTGCGCGATCCGGAACAGGTTGAGCTTCTGATCCTCGTCCAACGGCGGGCCATCGGCGACGTCGCACTGGATCCGGGTACGTGCCGGGACGTGACAGCCCTCGCACAAGCCGCGCAGTGCCACGGCGAGACTGGTGTAGCGCAGGAGGCTCGGGTGCAGGTCGTGCGACAGCCGCCTGACATCGCCGGAGACGGAAAGCAGCTGTTCCTGGAGCTTCTCGACCTGTTCGCGCGTGCCTGCGTCCGTCGTGCGCTTGAGCGAGCTCAACTGGATCGACACCGAGGCCAGCGACTGGTTGATGTCGTCATGCAGTTCGCGTGCGATCCGCGTCCGTTCCTCTTCCTGGACGTGCAGCATGCGGCCGGTGAGATCGGCCAGGCGGACGCTCGCAAGACCGAGCGAAAGCCTCGAGCTGCGACGCTGCTCGGCCAGCACCGTGAGCAACGCCAGCAGGATGCCCTCGCTCAGCGCCCACAGCTGCACGGCCAGGGTGGTGTGCTCCACGGCGGAGTAGGCCAGCGGTCCCCAGCCCCTGCTGCTGACCGCCATGCACAACAGCGCGGAACACAGCAGCGTCAGGAATGCACTGACCGTGCCCAGGGTCAGCAGGGTCCACACCAGGAACATCGTCGCGGCCAGGATCAACAGCGGATCCATCACCGGCGACGACCACGGCCACACCCAGGCAGTCCACAGGATCAGCAGCAGCGCCAGATCGAGGACAGCCAGGCAGGCGGTCAATGGGGGGCGTCTTTCCGGATGGCGCTGCAGGGCGCGCAGCCCGACGAAAAGAGGCACGACCAGCAGATAGGTCAACGCGTGGGGCAGGACAAGACTCGGCCATGCGGCGATGAGGCCAGGCAGGTCGACGACCCCGGCGAGCAGATGGATCCAGCCGGCACTGGCCAGCGGGAGCGCGGCCACTGCCGTCGCCAGGAACAGGGAGACCTGCTGGTAGTCCTCCAGCGGTGGCCCGCACCTGCGCAGGCTTCGCATCGTCCAGACCGCCACGGCCACCAGCAGCAGCAGGCCGGTCAGGATGCCGGCCGATTCCAGCACCGGGGCGCGGTGGACGAGCAGTGAGACCATGGCGCCGAGGAACGCCCCGAGCAGGCAGGCCGGCCACTCGGGATACGGGCGCCAGAGCAGGACACACATGAGTGCGGCCCCTGGCAGCCACAGCATGTGGTCCCAGGAAACGGCCGTCCATGGCGCGACGGAAACCAGTTGGGTCGCCGCCGCGATGGCCGCCATCGGCAGCAGCCTGATGGCGAACCGGTACCACTGCGACACGTCCATCGGAAGCGGGGTCGTACGGACTCGCATGCCAGCGGTGCTCCATCATCGCGTCGCAGCATCACCGTTCGATGAAGCGTTCAGCGCTGTGCGCTACAGAACGCTTTCCAAGCGGTACTCAGCCAGATCCCCCTGATTGACAGGCTCTGTCTACGGGGCAGATGATCCGCCCGCTATCCACATTCCGACACGGTGGCACATGCACTCCGGTCTTGCGGCCCATGGCATGCATTACGCCTGCCTGCGGGTGGATGGCTTCGATCCCGATGCGCTGCTTGGCGTGGTGAACGAAACCCGCTTCGAACAGCGGCTGCTGGTGGGCGGGCATTTCAGGGCGCGCGCACAGAGGATCGTGTTCCCGGACTTCAGTCTCGACTGCGGCACCTACACCTTGCCGGTGTTCGCCAATGGTTCGTTCGGAAGCGATGTGGTCGGGCTGGCGCTGGCGATGCGCTGCAACGAGCCCATGTGGCTGAATGGTGCACGCATCCGCATGGGCCAGCTGATGGTGTTCTCCGAACACCGCGAGCTTGCCGTGCGCTCCATTTCGCCGTTGTGGCAGTGGGCGGTGCTGCGCGTGCCGCGGGCGACCCTGCAGGCCGCTGTGTTCGCGCGAATCGGTCGGGATATCGGGATCGCAGCCCATGGGTGGCAGCCTTGCGCACCGACGATCGACGATCACATCGTGCTGCGCCGGCAGGTCAGGGCGGCGCTGCTGAATGCTTCGCGCTGGAACGCAGCCACCCCGGTCGAACTCGCCTGCATCCAGGGCGACCTGCTGCTCGATGCGTTCGTCGACGCGCTCACCGGCTCGGAGAGCGAGGACAGCACGAGCAGAGCGGTGCGGCGGGCGCACGGCGAGGCGATGGTGCGGCGCGCCGAAGCCTTCCTGAAACAGGACCCGGACATCGACTTCCAGTCCCAGCTGCTGAGCGCGGCCCTGGTGTTGGGCGAACGCCAGACCGAACGGGCATTCCGCGATGCCTATGGAATGACGCCATGCCGCTGGCAGCAGACGGCGCGCCTCAACCAGGCCCGTCAGCTGCTCCTGCATGGGCGCGGCATCGGTGTCACCGAAGCCGCGCTGCGCCTGGGCTTCACCCATTTCGGCCGTTTTTCCCGCGATTACCGGGCCCTGTTCGGGGAACAGCCACGGACCACGCGGGATCGTGCGGTGTGTCACACGGGCTTTCACGCTGTCCCTGGCAAATGCGACTAGGATGCGGCCTGCACCATGGCGTGCGGCATGGGGGATGCCGCGCATCGCACCTGGGACAGCCTTGGAGGGATGTCGTATGGGGTCTGCATGGAACGGCGATGCAGTGCAGCCTGCCCGTATCGTGGTCGCGGACGACCACAAACTGGTGGGCGAGGGCGTGGCGCGGTTGCTGCGCGACCAGTTCCACGCCGTGCGATTGGTGATGTCCGGCGGCGAGCTGATGGATGCGGTACGGGCGGAGGAGGTCGATGCCGTCATCACCGACGTGACGATGCGCGACATGACCGGCATCGATGCCATGCGCCGGCTGCGCGCGGAGGGATGTACTCCCCCCTTCATCTTTCTGACGATGCACGACAATTTCGCGGTCGTGGCCGAGGCGCTGCGTTCCGGCGCGAGTGGCTACGTCCTGAAGGCCGCCGCCGGCGACGAGCTGCTTCATGCGCTGGGCGAGGTGCTTGCGGGGCGGAGTTACCTGGCCCCCAGCCTGGGCGCCATGGCCATCGCCTCGGCCGGGCGCAACTCCAACCACACCCTGACCGAGAAGCAGCACTGCATCCTCAACTGGGTGGCGCAGGGCCTGCGGTCGAAGCAGATCGCCTACGAACTCGGCGTGTCGGTACGCACCATCGAATCGCACAAGTACGCGATGATGCAGCAGATGGGGGTGCATGGCACGCTGGAACTGGTCCGCCGCGCGCAGCAGCTGGGATTGATCCAGGCATTCGGCGAGAACGAGAAGCCGGCCGCCTGATCCGGTCAGTAGTTTTACTTGCCCGGCACCGGTTGTTTTCCTGTGGCGGCGATGGCGGCAACGGCCCACCATCGGGTCGGATCTTGCTGCCGGTGGGCGCCATGGACCGGATTCGCGTACTCCTGGCCGAGGACAGTACCGCCGTCGCACGTCAGTTGCGGATCCTGCTGGCGACCGAGTTCGACGTGATCGCCCTGGTCGATGAAGGACTGTCGCTGCTGTCGGCCACGCGCAGCCTGAAGCCCGACGTGGTGGTCACCGACATCAGTCTTCCCGGGCTGGACGGATTGGCCGCCGCCGAGCAGCTGCTGGCCGAGGCCACGGTGCGGCACGTGGTGTTCATCACCGTGCATGACGACCCGTCGCTGGTACGACGCGCGATGTGCAATGCCGGATGCGGCTACGTGCTCAAGGGCGATGCCGGCGAGGACCTGCTGCAGGCCGTCCGCGAGGTCCATGTCGGCCGTTCCTTCCTGTCGGCCTCCATCACGGCGCGGATGGCCATGCCCGGCCGGGATTGAGGCCCGGCATCAGACCAGGATGGAGACCAGTCTGCGGACCAGGTCATCGACCGAGAACGCGAAGAACACCAGCGGCAGCAACGGCAGCGCGGCGGCCTGCAGCATCCACAGCACGTTCCACCGGTTCATCGGCACCACCGACATGCGTGCCAGGCTCGTGTAGACGCTGCCGAAATCCGCCAGCGCCGAGGGCTGGGGACTGTCCAGCAACGCGGGCGCCTGGTCGCGGGTCTGGCCCTTCTTCCAGTACGCATCGAAGCTGCGTATCGCGCGGTGTCCCAGCGCGCCGTACTTCGACAGGGCGTGCCGCTTCGCACGCAGCAGCGAGGGCGACAGCACCAGGAGCGGCGCCAGCAGGATGGCGGACGCGCCCAGCACGTACGCGGCCAGCAGGTGGCGCAGGTCGTGGATGGTCTGTCCTGCATGGACGACATGATTGATGCAGCTTCCGGACAGCACGATGCCACCGGCCAGCGCCAGTGCTGAAAAACGCTGCTGCGCATAGCCGAGGAAGCCGAGGCCACCGGCGCCGTCCGGATGCGGCGGGCGCAGGTCCAGGCCCATGCAGGCGAGCCGGCACAGCAGGACGACCCAGAGCGCGAAGCGCCACATCCACATCAGGCAGACCGCGCGGAACACCGGGATCGACACCCACCATGCCCAGTAGGCCGCGGCTGTGGGCGCACCATCCTGTTCCGCATACCACCCGTCGAGGTGCGCGATCCCGGTCAGGACCGGGGGACTGAGCAGGGCCGGGGCAAACGCGGCGAGCAGGCACGTCAACTCGGGAATGTGCGAGTCGCGCAGGACATGCAGCCGCTTCAGGATCGCATCGAACTCGCCACGGTGGCGATGCGAAACGAGACCGGCCCGGCTGAACTGGCGGATCGCGGCGCGCAGCAGGCGATCCGCCGGACCGGCCGCCAGCGTCAGCAGGGGCAGGGCCAGCAGCAGGCGCGCCTGGAGCGCCGCGTCACCCGCCAGTGGCATGTCCACCGATCCTGGCAGGAGCGTCCCGTGCCATGCCGATGCCACGAGCAGTGGCAGGCCTGCGATGCCCACCAGCGTGCACGCGATCAGGGGTGCGAGGCGACGGCGCGAGCGGAGCATCCCAAGCCAGCACAGCAGGCGGTAGACCGGGCCACCGCGCATCAGCGAGAAATCGTCGGTCGTCATCGTGGGGGCGCCCGCGGCATGGCCGGAGTGCGGCCAGCATAGTGGCGCGATGCGACCCGGCCAGCAGTAAAAATACTGGCGTTCCACCAGTAATAATCGCGATTGTGCGCGAACCCGTCTGCGTCGAAGCTGCCCGCTCGGAACGAGGACTGCGACGGTGGATGCCTTCCTGGACTATCTGCAACGCTTCGGCAGCGATCTTCTCGGCAGGACCGAGGGACCGATGACGTTCCGGTTCTTCCTGCAGCCCACGATGGCCTTCATCGCCGCGCTGCACGATGGGCTCGAGGACGCCAGGCTGGGCCGCTCGCCGTACCTGGTGCGCATCGCGACATCGCCGCATGCCGAACGCATGCAGTCGTTCCGCGAAGGGGTGACCGCGGTGACGCGCGTGCTGCTGCTCGGCGTGGCGATGGATGTGATCTACCAGTTCAAGGTGTTCGGCGGATTTCCGTATCCCATCGAAGCCTTCGTGATGGCCGTCCTGCTCGCCCTCGTCCCGTACCTGCTGCTGCGTGGACCGGTCGCCCGCGTGGCGCGCTGGTGGACACGGCGTCGCAACCACGGGGGAGAGGCGTGATGCGCGGAACGGGTGCTGCCATCGGCAAGTCCCAGGCGCGTCCGGAACGCTTCGCGCCGCGTCCGGTACCGCCCGTGCCCGACGTCGATCGCAGCCGGTCCGACGAGGCATCGGTGACCTATTCGGCCTATCGCACGGATCTGTCCAACCATCGCACGGGCCTGTCCGAGCACCGCACGGATCTGTCGGAATTCAGGACCGATCTTTCGAGCGAACGGACCGAGATGGCGATGCGCCGCACCGGCATGTCGTTCCAGCGCACGCGCCTGAGTGCGGACCGGACCTTGATGTCGATCATGCGCACGGCGCTGTCCCTGATCGGCTTCGGCTTCACCCTCTTCCAGGTGTTCAGCAAGCTCGTGCGCATGCCCGACGTGCAGCTGGACGCGGACGCACCCCGCAGGTTCGGCATCGCGATGGTGGCCCTGGGCATCCTGATGCTCACCCTGGGCATCGTCTATCACCTCAACTTCATGAAAGGGCTGCGCCACGAGCGCAGTCAGATGGTCCAGGACGGCCTGCTGCACGGCGACAGCGCCTATCCGGTCTCGCTGACGCTGATCACCGCGGGCCTGCTGTGGCTGATCGGGCTGCTGGCGATCGTCAGCATGGTGTTCAACGTCGCACCGTTCGGCTAGATCCGGCGAACGGTCCATTCTTCTCGGAGGCAACCATGGCAACCAGCAAGGCTTCGGCGAAATCCGCGCAGCCGGCCGCACGCAAGCACCCCAACATCCTGGTCATCTGGGGCGACGACATCGGCCAGTCCAACATCAGCTGCTACACGCATGGCCTGATGGGGTACCAGACCCCCAACATCGACCGCATCGCGCGCGAGGGCGCGCTGTTCACCGACAGCTACGGCGAGCAGAGCTGCACGGCGGGGCGGTCCTCGTTCATCACCGGCCAGAGCGTCTATCGCACCGGCCTGTCCAAGGTGGGCATCCCGGGATCGCCGATCGGCATGTCCGACAAGCTGGTGACGATTGCCGCGCTGCTGAAGGAGCAGGGCTACGCCACAGGGCAGTTCGGCAAGAATCACCTCGGTGATCTCAACGACATGCTGCCCACCAACCACGGCTTCGACGAGTTCTTCGGCAATCTCTACCACCTCAACGCCGAGGAAGAGCCCGAGATGGCGGACTACCCGAAGGATCCGAAGTTCCACGCGGCGTTCGGGCCACGCGGCGTCATCCATTCCTGGGCCAGCGACAAGGACGACGCGACCGTGCAGCCGCGCTGGGGCAAGGTCGGCAGGCAGAAGATCGAGGACACCGGACCGCTGACCAGGAAGCGCATGGAGACCTGCGACGACGAGTTCGTCGAGGCCGCCTGCGAGTTCATCAAGCGCCAGGAGAAGGCCGGCAAGCCCTGGTTCGTCTGGTTGAACACCACGCACATGCACATGTTCACCCACACCAAGAAATCGAGCCTCGGCCAGGCCGGAAAATTCCAGTCGCCGTACCACGACACGATGATCGACCACGACCGGAACGTCGGGCAGATGCTGGACCTGCTCGACAAGCTGGGCATCGCCGAGGACACGTTCGTCCAGTACAGCACCGACAACGGCCCCCACCGCAACAGCTGGCCCGATGGTGGCACCACGCCGTTCCGCAGCGAGAAGAACACCAACTGGGAAGGCGCGTTCCGCGTTCCGATGCTGGTGCGCTGGCCCGGCAGGATCGAAGCCGGCTCCATCTGCAACGAGATCGTGCAGCACCACGACTGGCTGCCCACGTTCCTGGAGATGGCCGGCGCGCCCGATGTCGTCGACAAGCTCAAGAAGGGCTACAAGGCATCGGGCCGCACCTACAGGAACCACATCGACGGCTTCAGCCTGCTTCCCTATCTGACGGGCAGGACGAGCGAAGGGCCGCGCCAGGTCTTCTTCTACTTCAGCGACGACGGCGACGTGCTGGCGATGCGCTACAACAACTGGAAGATCGTGTTCATGGAACAGCGCTGCCGCGGCACGATGCAGGTGTGGGCCGAGCCGTTCACGCGCCTGCGCATGCCGAAGTTGTTCAACCTGCGCACGGATCCCTACGAGTTCGCCGACGTCACATCGAACTCCTACTACGAGTGGTTCATGTACCACGGCTTCTTCATCTTCCTGGCACAGGCCGCGGCGGGGAAGTTCGTGGAGACGTTCAAGGAGTTCCCGCCCGTGCAGAAGCCGGGCAGTTTCACCATCGACGACGCGATGGCGAAGATGGCGGCGGCCGGCGGCGACTGAGCCGGCAGGGGCCGTACCAGGGCGGGCGCGCGACGTGCCCGCCATGCATCCCGAGCCACTGATGGAGACGTGCGCGATGTGCGGAGCGATCGAAGCCATGGTGTCCTTGCCGGGTGGCGTGTTCGTCATGGGCTCGGACGACCACTACCCGGAAGAGCGGCCGGCACACCGGGTGCGGGTCGGGGCGTTCCGCATCGACCCCTATCCGGTCACCAACCGGGAGTTCGCGCGTTTCGTCGAGGCGACCGGCCATCTCACCCTCGCCGAACGGCCCGCCGATCCCGCCGACTATCCCGATGCCGATCCCGCGCTGCTGCAGCCGGCCTCGGTGGTGTTCGCCCGGCCGCCCGGACCCGTCGGACGTGCCGACCACTTCCAGTGGTGGCGCTACGTGCCCGGTGCGGACTGGCGCCACCCGCAGGGCCCGGGCAGCTCGCTGGCGGGGCTGGACGAGCACCCGGTCGTGCATGTCGGCCACGGCGATGCGATGGCCTACGCCGCGTGGGCGGGCAAGCACCTGCCGACCGAAGCCGAATGGGAATTCGCCGCGCGTGGTGGACTCGCAGGCACCGAGTTCGCGTGGGGCGATGCGTTCACGCCGGATGGGCGCCACATGGCCAACACCTGGCAGGGCGAGTTTCCCTGGCAGGACCTGGCCGAAGACGGGTACTCGGGCACGTCGCCGGTGGGGCGTTACGCGCCCAACGGGTATGGCCTGTTCGATCTGATCGGCAATGTCTGGGAGTGGACCGACGACTGGTACCAGCAGCACGACCGCTTGCCTGGCAAGCCCTGCTGCACGCTCGACAATCCGCGCGGCGGCGCGCGCGAGCACAGCCTCGATCCACGCGGCGGCGCACCGGTGCCGCGCAAGGTCACCAAGGGCGGCTCGCATCTGTGCGCGCCCAGTTACTGTCGCCGCTACCGGCCGGCGGCACGCATGGCGCAACCGATCGACACGGCGACATGCCACGTCGGCTTTCGCTGCGTCGTGCGTCCATGAGCGGCCGCCCGCGATGCCGCGACGACATGCACGAACCGGGAGACCGCCATGTTGAGGTCCTGGCTTGTGATGGTGTCCGAACCGGCGGTCACGGTCATCGACACCCTGGCGATGACCGTCATCGTGGTCGGCACGCTGCAGGCATGCGCCGGCATGGTGGCGATGCTCGCACGACGGCCGACCGACTCCGGCACGCGGCGACACGTGTGGCTCACCTACGGGCGCTGGCTGGTGGCGGCGCTGACCTTCCAGCTCGCCGGCGACATCATCGAGTCATCGATCGTGCCGACCTGGGAAGCCATCGGACAGCTCGGCGTGGTGGCGATCATCCGCACCTTCCTCAACTACTTTCTCGAACGCGACATCGCCGAGATACGCGATCGGCAGCACGCCGTCGCGGCCGGTGATTCATCTTCCAGGCTCTAGCGAGGATCACATGATGCGCACTTCCAGCCGTCATTCCGTGCAGCGCACCACGCGCCGGCTGCTGCCCTGGCTCATCCTGTCCAGCATGGCGGTGGCGCCGGCCGCCTGGAGCACGGAAGGGGCGATGGGACGGCCGATCACCGGCATGCAGATCGCGCCGTACACGGGTGTGGTTCCACCGGAGAGCGGCTTCCAGTGGGCCGTGGGCTACGTGCACTACGACGGCAGGATCGGAGCCGATCGCCAGGTGCCGGTGGCCGGGCAGGTGAGCCTGGGACTCGAGGCCCAGGCCAGCCTGTTCATGCTGACCAGCGTGTACGTCTGGCCAACCGACGCCGGCCGCTGGAACTTCGCCACGATGGCGGCGATCCCCTACATCGATCTGACCGCCAGCGCCACGCTGCAGGCCGGCGGCGCATCGCGCAACGTCAGCCAGGACGCGTCCAACCTGTTCGATCTGTACTTCGCCCCCGTCATCGCCGGCTTCCATATCGACAAGGTGCGCCACCTGTCCTTCGGTCTCTACGTATTCGCGCCGACAGCCGATTACGACCCGTCGCGCATCGCCAATCCGGGACTGAACGTGTGGACGCTCTCGCCCACCGTCGGCTACACCCAGCTGCTGCAGGACGGCACGCTGGAATTCAGCGTGCAGGCCGCCCTGGACTGGTATAGCCGCAACGACGACACCGACTACCGCAACGGCATCGTGTTCCGCAGCGAAGCGCTGCTGGTCAAGCGCACCGCCAGCGGCTGGGGGTTCGGCGGCGTGGCCGGCTGGATCGAACAGGTGGAAGACGACGCCGGGCCGACCGCCGACCGTCTCGACGGATTCCGCGGGCATTCGCTTGGGGTGGGTCCGGTGGTCAGTTACAGCAGGAAATGGGCGGGGGGCGAGCACGTGGACCTCACGCTTCGCTATGTCACCGAATTCAACGTCAAGAACAGATTCGAAGGCGACCCGATCAGCCTGATGGTGAGCTTCGGGTTCTGAGGTTTCCCTTTCGTGCGGAGACATGGACATGACCAGACGTATTCGTTGGCATCCTGCGGGCATCGTGCTGCTGGCCTCGCTGGCGGCACCGGTGGCTGCGACCGACACCGGGCAGGCCACGCCCGGCGCACCCGAAGGCACGCACGTGGATGCCGCCGCGGTGGCGGCGCTCGACCGCATGGGGCGCACGCTGCGTGGCCTGACGCACTTCACGGTCACCACCGACACGACGAGCGAGGTCGTGCTCGAGGACGGTCAGAAGATCGAACTCGAGGGCGAGGTGCTGTATCGGGCGCAGCCTCCAAGGCATCTGTTCGTCGACATGAAGAGCGACCGCACCCATCGCCAGCTCTTCTACGATGGCGACACGCTGACGCTCTATTCGCCACGCCTGAAGTACTACGCAAGCGTCGAGGACACCCACGCGACCCTGGCGGAGATGGCGACGACCCTGTCGACCGAGTACGGCATCGAGCTGCCCCTGGCCGACCTGTTCCTGTGGGGAACCGATGCGGCGTCCCGCGATGCGCTTGTCTCGGCGCTGTACGTCGGCGCGGGAACACTGGAGGGAGGGCGGGTGGACCACTACGCCTATCGACAGCCCGGCGTGGCATGGCAGGTCTGGATCGATGCATCCAGCTTCCTGCCCAGGAAGATCGTCATCACCAGCCTGGACGATCCGGCACTGCCCGCGTACTCGGCACGCCTTCGCTGGGAGACGAAACGTCCGGTCGATGCGACCGCGTTCACCTTCAAGCCGCCGGAAGACAGCGCAAGAATCGCCTTGGTGGAAGTCGATGTGGTCGCGGTCCGGACCGGGGAGGAATGATCATGCACGCACGAATCGCACCGCGTTGCGCACGCGCGACGACCTGGCTCGTGCTGGCGGCAGGCCTTGCCGCGGCACCTGGCGTGGACGCCGCACGCGGCGGCGGACATGGTGGCCACGAGGGCGGCGCCCGCGCCATGGCACGCACCAGCATCAATCGACCAGCAGCCGGCCAGCGGCCGGCCCGGGCCGACGGCACGGCCCGGGCCGCCGACCGCAACGTGGACCGCAACCGCAACGTCAACCGAAACATCAATCGGGACGTCGACATCGATGTGGACGTGCACGACCACGATCACTGGAACGACTGGGACGATCACCCGTTCGCGACCGCTGCGGCGATCACGGCCGGCGTTGCGGTGACCTCGGCGGTGATCGGCTCGATCGTCAACTCGATACCCCCGAGCTGCGTCACCACGATCTTCAACGGCATCGCGTATCAGCAGTGCGGCAACACCTGGTACCAACCGCAGTACTACGGCACGACCGTGCAATACATCGTGGTGAATCAACCACGCTGACGTCCCGTGTGAATCGATCACGCCTCCGGGCACAGGCCCGGTGGCTCACCAGACAGGAGACATCGAGATGAAAGCTATCGCACTCGCGCTGGCGACCCTGGCGATTGCCGGCTGTACCAGCACGCCGACGGTCAAGACGGACCACGCCGCATCCGCCAACTTCGCGTCCTACCGCAGCTATTACTGGGCACAGAAGCCGACCGGCGTGCCGCCGCTGGTGGAGCAGCGGATCATCGACGGCGTCGATGCGCGCCTGCGTGCCAAGGGCTGGACCCAGGGCCAGGGCAGCGGCGATGTCGCACTGGCCGCCCATGTGGCCTCGTCCCAGAAGCAGACCCTGGACACGTTCTATAGCGGCACCGGTCTTGGCGGCTGGGGCTGGCGTGGCGGCTGGGGCGGCGGCATGGGCTCTGCCACCACGACGGTGCACACCTACGAGGTCGGCACGCTGATCGTCGACATGTTCGACGCCAGGACGCAGCAGGCGGTCTGGCGTGGCAGCGCCAGCGGTACCGTGCCGGGCTCGCCGGAGAAGGTGAACGCGGCGGTCGACGCAGGCCTGGACAAGATGTTCGCCGCGTTCCCGCCCGGTTCTCCCTGACGCCGGGCGCATTGACGCGGATCCCGCTCTCCCTCCCACCGGCTTCGGCCGGCGTCTGGATCCGCGTCCCTTTTCAACGGCATCGGCCGAGCGCTGTCGAGGTGGATCATGCGGCATGCGGGTAGACGAGGCACTCCGCCAACAGCGGCGCGGCGACCGGCCAGGCGGGCTGGAGGGCAGAGCGCCGCCGAAGCGCCGCCGCCGCCAGGACCGGGTCGCCGGCGCGGGTGCGGACGTCCGTGAACGCCCTGGCCGCCATCGGGTGCTGCGCCCGCATCGTGTTTTCCAGCGCCTGCATGGCGGCAGGCGCAGGCACCGCCGACGCACACGAGCCGGCACTGCAGGTCCCGGCTACAGCCGCTGTCCTGCAGGCGGCGGCTCCGACCCCCGCGGAGACCGCGCGCCGCTCGCTGTGGCGCGATCCGCAGGATGGGCACCTGGACGCATCCGGCTGGCTGCTGGAAAAGAAGGGCGGCTTCCTGCCCGTGCCCATCATCATCACCGACCCGGCGGTCGGCAACGGCGGTGGCCTGGCGCTGGCATTCTTCCGCCCGCACCGGTCCTCCACGCACGCCGAGGACACGGCGCGCGGGCGCAGGCCGCAGACGCCGGACATCTACGGCGCGATGGCGATGCGTACCTCGAACGGCACCGAAGCGCTGGGAGCCGGCGCGATGCTGCACTTCGATGAAGACCGGTGGCGTTACCGCGGGGGCCTCGGCAAGGCGTCGATCAACCTGGACTTCCACGCACCGGGCAACCGCGTATCGCCACCACTGAAGATCAGCTACAACGCCGACGGCATCGCCTCGTTCCAGCAGGTGTTCCGTCGCATCGGCAGCCACGAGCTCTTCATCGGCCTGGCATGGATCTACATGGATGTCGACCTGTCGTTCGACAGTGACCGCGAACGTGACCGCTTCAGCGACAAGGAGCGCGCAAGCAGGAGTTCGGGGCTGGGCCTTGCGCTGGAGTACGACAGCCGCGACAACGCGTTCACGCCATCGCGCGGCTGGCTTGGCTCGCTCGAGGCCAACGCGTACGACGCCCTGATCGGCAGCGACAACGATTTCCAGAGCTACCGCGGCCATGCCTACGGCTACCTGCCGATCGGTGAGCGCCTCGTGCTGGGCGGGCGCGCCGACGTGCGCTGGGCCGAGGGCGACGTCCCGTTCTACCGGCTGCCGTACATCGACATGCGCGGGATCGGTTCGGCGCGCTATCAGGATCACAGGGCGGCGACGCTTGAGACGGAACTGCGCTGGAACCTCAGCAGACGCTGGGCGCTGGTCGGCTTCGTCGGCGCGGGCAGGACATGGGGCCGCCACAACGATGTTTCAGATGGCCCAAGCCAGGTGGCCAGAGGCGCCGGCGTGCGGTACCTGCTGGTACGCCAGCTGGGGCTTTACGCCGGCATCGACTACGCCTGGGGACCCGAGGACGACACGTTCTACATCCAGGTCGGCAGCGCATGGCGTTGACACGGAGAAGGAGTTCGAGATGAACAAGCTGCTGCAGTGCCTGATGGCCGTGGTGATGCTCGCGGTCCATGTGTCGGCGTGGGCCGCCGATCCGCTGCCTTCCTGGAACGACGGGCCATCGCGGCGGGCCATCATCGCGTTCGTCGAGGCGACGACGCGCCCGGGCTCACCGGACTTCGTGCCGGTCGATGCACGCATCGCCACGTTCGACAACGACGGCACGCTATGGGCGGAGCAGCCCGTCTACTTCCAGCTGTTCTTCGTCGTGGACCGAGTGCGTGCGATGGCCCCCCAGCATCCCGAATGGACCAGCATCGAGCCGTATCGTTCTGTGCTGGCGGGCGACCTCGAGGCGGCGCTCGCATCCGGCGAAAAGGGCATCACGGAACTGATGAGCGTGACCCATGCCGGCATGAGCATCGATGACTTCGCCGCGCAGGTCCGCGCGTGGAGCGCCAGGGCACGGCATCCCACGACGCAGCGCCGCTTCACCGGGATGACCTACCTGCCCATGCGCGAGCTGCTGGCTTACCTGCGTGCCCACGGCTACACCTCGTACATCGTGTCGGGGGGAGGGCAGGAGTTCATGCGCCCCTGGGCCGAGCAGGCGTACGCCATTCCCCCGGAACGGATCATCGGCAGTCACGGCGAGCTCGAGTACGCGCATCGCGACGGTGCGCCGGTCCTGCTGAAGCGTCCCAAGGTCGCCTTCGTCGACGACCACAGCGGCAAGCCGATCGCCATCCAGCGTTTCATCGGGCGCCGTCCGGTGTTCGCCTTCGGCAACTCCGATGGCGACCTGGAAATGCTGGAATGGACGACCGCCGGCGACGGGCCACGCTTCGCCGGGATCGTCCACCACACCGACGGAGCACGCGAGTGGGCCTACGACCGCGCCTCGAGGATCGGCACGCTGGACAAGGCGCTGGACGCGGCGCGGACGCATGGCTGGACCGTCGTGGACATGAAGGCCGAGTGGCGGAGCATCTACGCGGACAAGTAGTTTTACTGGAGTGCAGCGCGTAGAAATCCGCTGGATTCCGGATCGCATGGCAGTGGATAAAGAACCCTCCCTCAGGAGTGCGCGCATGAAGGTCGTGGTCTTCGCGTTGCTGCCGATGCTGACGGTCGTCGCCCCCGCGACGGCGCAGGAAAGCGGGCAGGGCGGCCACTCCAGCGACGAGATCGCGCGCAAGCTTGCCGATCCCGGCGCGGCGATGGTCTCGGTGCCGTTCCAGTACAACCTTCTTGGCGATGTCGGCGGACATCATCGGAACCAGCAGCTGAAGCTGCAGCCAGTGATTCCGTTCGTCGGCGAGCACGGCAAGTTCCTGCTGCGCCCGATCCTGCCTTACCAGTGGAACGAGTTTCCAGAGCACAGCCAGGGGCAGGGCGACCTGTTCGTGCAGGGCTACTACATCCCGACGCCGCCGGGCCGCAAGCGCCCCACGGAGCTCGGCTTCGGCTTTGCGGCCATGCTCGATACCGCCAACCACGACAGCCTTGGCGCCGGAAAGTACGCGATCGGCCCGGCCTTCGTGCTGGTGCACAAGGCGGGGCCATGGACATCCGGTGCGCTGGCCAACCATGTCTGGTCCGTGGGTGGCGATGCGCAGCGCCAGGATGTCAGCCTGACCAGCGTGCAGCCGTTCCTCTCGCGCTCGCTGTCCAATGGCTGGTCGTTCTCGCTGTCCTCGGAGACGTCCTACAACTGGAAGGCGAGCGACGGCGACGCATGGACCGTTCCGCTGGGAGGCAGCGTGGCCAGGGTCATCCGCATCGGCCGTCATCCGGTCAGCCTGGGCGGCGGCTACTACTACAACGTCGAGCGCCCGGAGTCCGCCAGTCGGTGGACGCTGCGCCTGACCGTCACGTTGGTGTTCCCGGAATAGATGCCCGACACGGAGGTGATGTCATGCGTCATGCGCCGATCGTCGTTCCCGCCTTGCTGATCGCCCTGCTTTCCCTCGCGGGTCCTGCCACCGCGGAGGGTGCGTCCAACAAGTGGCGCATCGCCGTGAACCACACCGCGCAGGTCGCAGGTGAAGTGGAGTTCGGCTTCACCCCCGAGCGTGGCGTGCAGACCCGCCTGGTGGTGGCGATCCCGGCCGGCACGCATGAGAACCAGGCCGCGCATCTGATCCGCGATGCCATCCGCGCGCAGTACGGCAAATCCGTCTACAGGGCGGAGATGGACGACGGCGAGGACGTCCTGGTCAAGGTGCGTGGGCGAACGCCCGACGTGGACATCGTCCTGCTGCGCAACACCACGGAAGGACTGAGCTTCCACCTCAGCCGAGAGTAGCGCCGGGCTGCCTCCACCCGCCAGGCAGCGGCTGGACGACGAGGATGTGCCGCCTCCGTCATGCCGCGTCGGGGATGTGCGATCCCGCCACGGGAATACCGATCGCGCACCAGTAGATTTACTGCGGACCTTCCAGCACTTTTTCGCGTTTCGTCAAGGCATGTCCGCGACCAGACTGTGCATCAGGAGCAGCGCGCTCCGGCAGTGCCATTCCATGCGACAGGAGTTCCACCATGGCTCGGGAATTCAGAGGTTCGGTCGAACTGGACGTGCGCGATTCGAAAGCCGACTGGGACGCGTTCCTGGATGCGAAGGCACCGGTGGGCGCACCGAACGTGCTTGTCATCCTGTACGACGACACCGGGCAGGCCGCCTGGTCGCCGTATGGCGGACGGATCGAGATGCCCACGCTGGACCGGCTCGCGAAGAACGGCCTGGTGTATTCGCAATGGCACACCACCGCGGTATGTTCGCCCACACGCTCGTGCTTCCTCACAGGGCGCAACCACCACGCCAACGGGTTCGGCTGCATCTCCGAAGCGGCCACAGGATTTCCCGGCTATTCCGGCCATATTCCACTGGAGAACGGCACCATCGCCACGATCCTGCGCGATGCGGGATGGAGTACGTTCTGGATCGGCAAGAACCACAACGTGCCGGTCGATGGCTTCGGCATGAGCGCCTCGAAGAAGAAGTGGCCACTGGGTCTGGGCTACGACCGCTTCTACGGATTCATCGGCGGCGAAACCAACCAGTGGTACCCGGAGCTGATCGAGGACAACCACTTCGTCGATCAGCCCTCGCAGCCGGAGGAGGGCTACCACTTCTCCAAGGACATCACCGACAAGGCGATCGCCTTCATCCGCGACAGCAAACAGGGCGACCCGGAAAAGCCCTGGTACATGTGGTACTGCCCGGGCGCGAACCATGCGCCGCACCATGCGCCGCAGGACTACATCGACAAGTACCGGGGCAGATTCGACGATGGCTACGAGGCGTATCGCGAATGGGTACTCGCCAGGATGATCGAGCGTGGGATCCTCCCGGCCGGCACCGGGCTTACGCCGATCAATCCAATGCCAGCGGACCGTGCATCGGCCGATGACATGGTGCGCCCTTGGGACACCCTGACCGACGAGGAGAAGCGACTGTTCAGCCGCATGGCGGAGGTGTACGCCGGGTTCTCCGAGTACACCGATGTCCAGATCGGCCGCCTGATCGACTACCTGGAGGAATCGGGCCAGCTGGACAACACGCTGATCTTCTACTGCGCGGACAACGGCGCTTCGGGCGAGGGCTCGCCGAGCGGATCGGTCAACGAGAACCGCTTCTTCAACGGGTATCCCGACGATGTCGAATCGAACATGGCGATGATCGACAAGTTGGGATCGCCGGATACGTACAACCACTATCCCACTGGCTGGGCGGTGGCGTTCTCGACGCCGTACAGGATGTTCAAGCGCTATGCATCCTATGCCGGCGGTACCTGCGACCCGCTGGTGATCCACTGGCCGAACGGCATCAAGGCAAAGGGGGAGGTGCGCCATCAGTACCACCACTGCACCGATATCGTGCCGACGATCCTCGAGGCCTGCGGCATCCCGGTACCTGAGATGATCGACGGGGTGAAACAGGCGCCGCTGGCAGGCGTGTCGATGCTCTACAGCTTCGACGCCGCGGACGCCACGACCACCAAGGAAACGCAGTACTACGAGATGGCGGGGACGCGCAGCATCTGGCACAAGGGCTGGAAGGCGGCCACGGTCCATGCACCGATTCCATCCGACCAGGGCGGCTTCGACAACGACATCTGGCAGCTGTTCCACACGGATGCCGATCGCGCGGAAGCGCATGACCTTGCCGCCGCCGATCCAGAGAAGCTGAAGGAGCTGACCGCGCTCTGGCTGTCCGAGGCCAGGAAGAACAACGTGCTTCCCCTGATCGACCTTGGCGTGCGCGCCCTGCACGCGATGGAGTATCACGCCGAGAAGCGCGACCGCTACGTCTATTACCCGGAAACCACCGAGGTGCCCGAGGCGGCTGCAGCACGCACGCTGGGCGTGTCGTTCAAGATGCTGGCAGAAGTGGAGTTTGCAGCCGGTAGCGAAGGGGTGATCGTTGCCCAGGGCTCGCGCTTCGGTGGCTACTCGCTGTTCGTCAAGGACGGCACGCTGTTCTATGTCTACAACTTCCTCGGCATCGCCCCGGAACAACGCCTGTCCTGCCCGATGCCGGCTCCGGGCAGGCATGTGGTCGGCGTCGAGTTCGTCAAGGAAGACATCAGCAGGCTGGGCGAGGCCTTCGGCACGATGACCCTTCATGTCGATGATCGGGCGGTGGCAAGCGCGCGCTTCCGCACGCAGACCGGCCGCTACATCCTCTGCGGCGAAGGCCTGTGCGTGGGCTACGACGGCGGCGACGCGGTGAGCAGCGAGTACAGTCCCCAGTTCCCGTTCACGGGTGGGCGCGTGATCAAAGTCGTCTTCGATCTCGCCGACGATGCATACGAAGACATCGAACAGAGGTTCGCGGCGACCCTGGCGAGGGACTAGGCAACGACAGTCGCCTCGGCGCCGGTTAGGCGATCTTCCGTTGTGGCGACGTTCGTTGATGAGCAGCATTGGAGGAGTTCATCGCGTGTCGCGTACGGCTCTTCTGGAATCCGGCTGTAAGCCTGCAGTGGCGAATCGCTGTGACGACGGGCGTTGGGAGCCGTCGTATTGGTGCCTTTCATAGCTGCATGACGTAATGGAATACGTACCCGCGTATCTGGCCTCTGTTCATCGACTAACATGCGCGTTTCGCTACCACGATGCAGGGCGTATGCGTAAGAAAGTCTTGTCGTTGCTTCTCGGTGTTGGCGCTGTTTTCCCGCTGTTCGCGCAGCCACCGGCTGAGCGTGAGGTCGTACTCGACCTGTCGCGCGCCGTCACGCCGGTTGACCGGTTCTTCGCACTCTCGGTCGGCTCCGACTATCCAGGCACGCTGATGCGTGACGATACCCAGGCCCATCTTGCAGTTGCTGCCGATGAACTGGGCTTCAAATACCTTCGCTTCCACGACGTGTTCCACGATGCGCTCGGCACCGTCAGGAATGTGGATGGGAAGATCGTCTACGACTGGAGCAAGCTCGATCGCCTGTACGACGACCTGCTCGCCAAAGGCATCCGTCCGTTCGTCGAGCTTGGCTTTACCCCCGATGCACTGAAGACCTCCGAGCAGACGCTGTTCTATTGGAAGGGCAATACCTCGCACCCTGATCGCGGGATGTGGCGCCATCTGGTCGATGCCTACATCCGCCACGTCATCCAACGCTATGGCGAAGACGAGGTCCGCACGTGGTACTTCGAGGTCTGGAACGAACCCAACCTGAAGGATTTCTGGGAGAACGCCGACCAGGCCGCGTACTTCACTCTTTATGCCGACACCGTTCGAACGATCAAGGCAATCGATCCGACGCTGCGGGTCGGAGGGCCTTCCACCGCAGGCGCAGCCTGGGTCCCGGAGCTGCTGGCCTACTGCAAGGAACATGGCCTGCCGATCGACTTCGTCACGACGCATACCTATGGCGTGGACGGCGGATTCCTGGACGAGGACGGCAAGCAGGACACGAAGCTGCTGGAATCGCCAGATGCGATCATTGCCGACGTCCGACGCGTCCGCGCAGAGATCGATGCATCCGCCTTCCCGGGACTTCCGCTGTACTTCACCGAATGGAGCAGCAGCTACAGCCCCCGCGATTTCGTACACGACAGCTACATCAACGCAGCTTACGTACTGTCCAAGCTGCGACAGTCGCGCGGACTCGTGCAGGGGATGAGCTACTGGGCATACACCGATCTGTTCGAGGAACCGGGCCCTCCGCCGACCCCGTTCCATGGCGGATTCGGGCTCATGAACAGGGAAGGGCTGCGCAAGCCGACGTGGTTTGCGTACAAGTATCTCAATCAGATCAAGGGCCTTGAAATCCCGACCACCGACGCACTGACCTGGGCCGCGGTGGATGGTGCGAAGGTCGCCGTTCTCGCATGGGATTGGCAGCAGCCAAAGCAGGACGTCAGCAACACGCCGTTCTACACGAAGCCGGTTCCCTCGACGGTTGCCTGGCCGCTGCTCATCCGGGCGAGCCATGTAACGCCAGGCCACTATCGCATGCGACTGCATCGCACCGGATATCAAAAGAACGACCCGCTTTCGCTGTACATCGCGATGGGACGCCCGGACGACCTGACGCCATCGCAGCTGAGCGCGCTTCAGGCACACACGACGGATGTTCCTGAGAAGGAGCAGCATCTGCAGGTCGGGGCTGACGGCGTCGTCGAGCTGAAGGTTCCCATGCGCAGCAACGACATCGTACTGCTGACGCTGGATCCCATTGCACCGGCAAACTAGCTGGCGGTGGCCATGGTGGTCCGCGCTCCTCGAGTAGAACGCGGACCGCCATCGGGCCACATGGCGCTCGCGACGCTCGCATCTGCCACGCACCAGGCTGAGCCGCGGTCAGGCGGCAAGGGCAGGGCATGATGCGGGCCAGTCAGGTGCGCCCCGCACCACGCGGACTTCCTTGTTTGTCACTTCCTTGGAGCGCAAGGTCGCCAATCCCGAACGTTCCGGGGGAGGCTGCCCACGCCGCCCTGCAGCACAATCTCCGTATGAAGCGGGCCTCAGAACTGGTATCTGACGCCGATGCCGACGTTCCTTCCACGCAAAGGCGACTGGTCCTTCACAAACGATGTGTGGGCGAGTGCCAGCTCGTTGGTCAGATTGGTGCCACGCAGGTAGATGTCCAGCGGCCGCCCCACACCGACATCCAGCGCGTAGGACACCGTCGCGTTCACCATGTCGTACCCGGCGGTCTGCGTTTCGTACGAAGCGAAGCGGTCCTGACTGAAGGTGCGGTAGTACTCGAGTTCCGCCGTCCACGGCCCCCAGCCGCCTTCATAGCGTGCACCCAGGCGCATCGGAGGGATGCGCGGAAGATGGTCGTCCTCGCTCCTGAGCCGCGTACGGACGTAATCGCCGAACAGGGTCGCCAGGAACCGGGGGGCAAAGCGATAGCTGATCTGCCCGTCCATGCCGGTGAACGTGGCGTCCGCCGCGGTGTAGACCAGGTAATGGTGCGGCGACCCGCCCTCCGTCTCGGTCTCGATCAGGCGCGCGAACACGTACTCGTCGACGTTCCGATGGAAGGCGCCGATCTCGAATTCCAGCGGACCGCCGCTCTTCCTGAGGGTCAGGTCGAAGGACCTGGTGGTTTCCAGGACGTCGCTCCGCGCCGCAGGCAGGTGCCTGGATACCCGCCAGGTCTGCGCGAAGCCCACCTCGTAGCTGTTGGTGGCCAGGTTGTTGCCCAGCGCGTACAGCTCGCGGACGCTGGGCGCGCGCTCGGTACGGCCCAACGACACGGCCGCGGAGTATCCGCCACCCAGGTTCCAGTTCGCGCCGGCCGAGACCGAGAAGGGGGAGTGCCGAGAGCCCGGGTTCTGTTCCTTGAATCCGGTCGTGATGATGTCCATGTAGCCGCCAGGCTGGAGGCCGAGCAGCTGTTCGATCTCGAGGACTTCCGCCATCCCGTCGGGCGGAATGATGAAATGCGGGACGGGAACGTGGATCTCGCGCCAGTCCTTGCGCGCGGCGAACTCGACATCGAGCGGTCCGAACGAGCGCTGCTCATGCAGGAAGACGCCGACATTGCGCGTCACGTAGTGCACGGGCTCCACGAATGCCCAGTCGCGCTGTCCTTCGTGCGCCGTGTTGTAGTTCAGCCCGCTGAACGTCCCATCCGTGTACTGGACACCGATGGTCCCGGTGAAGCCGAGTACCGGCACGTGTGACGCCTCCAGCCGCCCGTCGTAGACCTCGTTCGTGTAGCGGGAGAACAGGAACGGGCCATCGATTTCATCGTGGACATAGTCGGTGTAGGAGAGCCGGATGCGGGTATGGTCGAATCCCGGCAGCAGGCCTTCATGGTCGCCACGGACATCGAAGCGGTCGCTGCTCAGCCTGATGCGCGCGGTATGCGAGTCGTCCGAGCCCAGGAAGGGGTCCTCCCAGATGCCATGGGATTCGCAGTGCAGATCCAGTCCATGGGTGTGGCACACCCCGTTGCGGTGCGAGTGGCCAGGCAGCCCGTACGCGCTTTCGTGATGCGTGTAGGCGGCTCCCAGGTAGCCCCTTGGTGTGATCCAGGACGCGCCGATGCTGTAGCTGCTGCTCTCGGCGAACGAATCCTTGAGCTCCCTGCTGCCGTAGGCGTCCGGTACGGCGTAATCCCCGCTCTCGCGATACGCGCCTTCGGCATGGAATGCGAACGCCCCGGCGCCGGCCGTGAGTCTCGCCACACCCGTCTGCTCGGCGTCGCCCGTGCCATGGCGCACCTCGGCAGCACCGCTCACGCCCTCATGCGGAACTGCGGTCGGGATCTTGCCATCGATCAGGTTCACCACACCATGGCTGGCATTCCCGCCATACCTGACCGCGGCAGGGCCACGCATGATCTCGATGCCTTCCAGCAGCAGCGGGTCGGTGGTGATCGCGTGGTCGGGCGACACCGACGATGCATCGAACAGATTGGCGCCGTGACTCAGGATCTCGATGCGCGGCACCGTCTGGCCACGGATGACCGGCCTTGATGCGCCACCACCGAAGTTGTCCAGGTGGATGCCGGGAAGGCCCGCCAGGGTTTCGCCGATCCCGCCCTGACGCCGTCTCGCCAGCTCATCGCCTGCCAGCACCTCCACCGGTACCGCAAACGAAATCCGCTCGCGCTTCCCGTCGACCACGACCTTGTCGAGATCGACGGCCATTGGCTGAGGTTCCTGCGCGGCACCCGAAAGTGGCATCAGGGCAATGCTTGCAATGGCGGATGTAAGGACCTTTAGCGTTGGCATTCTTTGCTCGACAGGACTGTTGGGTGGTGTGGGCTGGAGACTTGCCGGATGAGGCTGCGCTGATGCTGATCGCGGCCTTCCATCTGGACGAACCATCGCCATCGGTTAGAACCAAGGCGTTGCCATCCCCATGCGGACGTACGCAGCCCGGCTCCAGCGCCGCGCCGGGGGCAGGGCACGCTTATTGCAGCCAGACCATCACCATCTGCATTGCTGAGGTTTAATCATACGATATAACATAACTATTGATCTACATAAGACCCCAGATGCGCCCTCACTCGCTAGCCGTTGTGATCGCCCCCAGCATCCATTCCATCCACGCCGCCGACGATGTCACCCTGTCTGCCGTCAAGGCGCATGCCGACGGCCCGTCCCGGATCGACAGCATCGTCGTGGTCGAGAACACCCGGGCCCAGAACCGCACCCTTGGCAACATGTTGGAACGCGTGTCCGGCGTGCAGAGCAGCGCGTTCGGCCCAATGCCGGCGCGCCGCTGATCCGCAGCCTCGGCGGCAACGGCGTGCAGGTGTTGGAGGATGGCCAGTCGACTCTTGGCATGAGGCGCTAAGCGGCGACATCAACATCCCGTTCGATCCGCTGTTCGTACGCGATGTAACCGTGAACAAGTGCTCGGACACGGTGCGCCACGGCGGCAGAGCGATCGGCGGCAGCGTCGACATCGACACCGGCCTGGTCTCGCGGCGCATGGAAGACAAGGACCAGGAGATCGAGCTGCTGCGGCATGGCATCAACGACGCCGATGCGCAGGGCTTCCGGGTGAACTTCAACTACCAGGAGAGCATCTCGAGCAACCTGCAGATGAGCACCCAGCCCATCTCGCATTTCCAGCAACAGCGAGGCCGGCGATAGACATGAGTGCGCTGGACAGCGGGCGAGGGCTTGGGCCGGTGCAGCTTTTGTGTCAGCCACGTCCAAAGCACGCTACCCACATAGCGGACACGTACCAGTCAATTTCGCATAATGTATATTATGTAAAGCGCATGCTGGCCGCGCTGGGCTACTACGCCGGGATCCTGCGCCTGCTGCTGGAACGTCTCTTGCCACCCAGCAAGCTCCCCAAGGACCGAGGAGCAATTGACGCATGCCAGGCACTGTAAGCGGACGCGGCAACCACACATTCGCGGGCTGGCGCTTCACCGAATGCGGGCGCGAGCTGGTCAGCCCATCGGGCGACCGCATGACCGCGGAGCGGCTCAAGGGCCTGCTGTGGCGTGACGCCATGGAACTGCGCCGCGCTGGGTTCGCAAGCCGCCGCAAGGCCGAGACCGGTACCCGCGCCAAGCAGTACGGTGCGCGGGTCAAGGTCGTGATCGTAGACCTGGGCGACTGGCGGGATCGGCACTTCGGCCGCGCTGGCTGATCCTCGATCGAGCGTTCTATCAGTGCGACGAATCCGAAACGCCGGCGGACCGATTGTTCCATCGAGCAGCTAAAAATGCTCGAGCGGTTTTCGCGGTGGATGGCGGCCCCGAGCTGGGGCCGGCATCGGTGGGCCGTTCTGCAATGGAGCGGACATGCCACGGGCGCGGGTGAGGCGGTCTCCGCAGGGGTTCCCCCTGCACCCCCAGCTGGCTACCCTTCCGGCAAGGACTCGGGGGATCACATGGAACGCGAACGACCGCCCTATCTGGGCAAACTGGCGCGCGAGCGTCGCGGCAACTGGATGATGTACGTACTGGCAGCAGCGCTGCTGGCGGCGATGATCGGCGGTTGGAAGGTCTACACCAACACCGTGGCAGCGTGGCATGTGCGCTTCGAATCAGCACCAGCAGCGTCACCACGGCAAGCGGCCGTGCGCACAGACGAAGCGTCTAGGCCGCGTATGTCTGAAGCAGAACGGATCGCTCGAGAGTTAGAAGATGCGGCGATCATTGATGCCCACCGCCGGGCAGAAGCCGAACGTATTGAGCGCCTGAGAAGCCGGGCCAGTAAGCGTCCGTCAGGCTGGGTCTGCGTCAACGGAAAGCACTATCAGGTGCAGCCCGATGGCACCTTCCAGCGCACACCGGGTGCGACCTGCGAGTGATCGCTTACCTGCCGTCACCAGTTGGACCGGTCGCGACTTGCGCGGTGGCCGACGACGAAACCCGGTTGCCGGCGCCGACGACCTGCGTCGGATCACCCTCCACGACCGCGCCAGCGAGCGAATAGGGGCCGTCCATGTGCTGAGGTGCCCTCTCCTGCTGCTCGGGCTGCTCCTGCGTCTTACGGGCGCTGCGGTCCGTGTACGGGTTATAGGGAGCGCCCCAGCGGGCGACGTAGTGGCACTGTTCGATGGCAATGCGGTAGGGCGTGCCCTGCTCGGTCACGCAGCTGCACGTTGGCAGGGCGAGATCGCCATCCGCGCCCTGCCCCTGCCCGCTAGACATGCAGAACAGTTCCGGGTCGGATTTGACCTGGCGGTCATCGAACACCGGCGCGGTCCACGGTTTGAGGTCGTTCCGCGGCTGGTGCGCCTGTTCGTACTCAAGCAGTGTTTGATGCTGGGTGGTCAGGCCGGGCATGAGCCCGGGCACCGTCGCTGGCGCTCCGTTACCTGGGCTCAGCCCGGCCGACGTATTGACCTCATCCGAGGCAGAGCCCCCAAACCGATCATCCATCCGCTTGCTGACGTAGAGCACAAGCAGCACGACGACAAGAAGCACTAGCGCGATAGCGTAGAAGAACCACGGGACTCGCTTTTCGCTGGTGTCGTACTTGGTCGAGGTGTAGAGCTTGAAAACGTCCTTCGGATAGCCGGTGCGCGTGTTGGTCAACGGCTGGGCCTTGACCGGATTGCGCTCGAAACGGTCGAAGCGCTTGATACGCACGAACGGCAGGCCGTATTGCCTGCGCACGTGATAGTGCTCTTCGATCAGATCGTGCAGGAAATCGTCCTGCTGCCGCGCCGGTGACTGGCAGATCATCACGAAGTCGATGCCGCGATGCCGGTGCTTGGCCACCTGCTTGACGTGCTCGGGCACCAGCGATCCCGGAGCGCGCTTGGGGAACATGCCGTGTTCGTAGGCTTCGTCTACGAGGATGATTGCGCCATCGAACTCCGGTAGTTCGTGCCACCGCTTGAGCTGATCCGGATGGAGCTCGATGGCACCCGCCTTGCCGGCGTTGAAGTCGCGCACGTTGCACACGTAGAGCTGTCGCAACGGATGCTTTGCCGGGTTCTCTTCGTGGAGCTTGTCGGCCTTGGCTTTCATGTCCAAGGCGAACTTCAACGCAAGGACTGTCTTGCCGTGCCCAGGTTGGCCGGTGAACTGGTAGTACATGTCAGCTGGCCCCCTGCAAGAGGCCGTCGAGCTTGGCCGTTGCCATGTTGAACAGCTGCAGCCCAGCACGCGCCACGATCGCGCTGATCACCATGGTCATGAAGACGGTGACGCCGCAGTAGTTGAGCATTTCCTGAGCCTTGGCCGGCAGGCCGAGGAACTTGGACTCGATGAAGGTGCGCACCTGCGGATAGGCGACGGTGAACGTCACGAACGACATGCCGGCGCCGGCCATGAGGCGGGCGAAGATCGAGGAGCCGGCGAGCTTCAGGCCGGTCATGATAAGACCGGCGAACTTGACAAGAATCGAGTCCATCAGCGGTTCCATCCGAGAATGATTCCGACGCTAACGAAGGCGCCGAGCATGATGTTGAAGGTGCGCGTCCAGAAAAGCAGATCGCACCACCACGGCAGCGAATCGAAGTTGAAGGAGTGAGCGATAGAGCCGACCTTGAAGTTGATCGTGCCCATGCTCGGGCAGCTGCTACCGCCGCCGAACCCGCCTTGATCGAGGCGCGCGGTCGGATCGAAGATCGCTTCACGCACAGGGCCATGCTCGGGCTCCGGGCCTGCGCCCTCGGTGCCATCGCCCTGCACCTTGGTCCACTCGGGCTGCTCGCCTCCATTGCAGGCCGTGCGCCATGTCGTAAACAGGATTCCGCAAGAGACTGGATCGCCTGCACACGTAGGCGGCTGATTGCATCCACTGGGCAACGTGGCATCGCCGAGCGTCACGTTGCATGGTCGCTGGTTCGGACCACCGCACACCTGCCCTTCCTCGCCAGCACCACCGCCCTCCCCTGCTCCGGGATGACCTTCACCACCGGGACTGCCGCCACCGGGAAACTGGCCGCCACCGGGATTGCTTCCGCCTGTGCCGGGCGATGAGTCGGTGTCGCCGGGTTCTTCGGGCTCTTCTGGCTCGCCGGGTTCCTCGCGACCGGGGCAGCCGGCTGGAATCGGCGTGGCATCGCAAGGATCCGGCTCAGGCTCAGGCCCAGGTACCAGCGTGTCGCCGTCAGCGCACACAGCACCGTCAGGGAACAGAGACGTGAGGTGACAGTCCGGGCCGCTGCAGACGTTGATCACGGAGTTGTAGGAGCACCCTTCAAAGCACGCCTTGCCGCCGAGAGTCGGAGACGTCCAGCCGGCCAGCTCCTCACGAACAGCGCAGGTGTTGCGATAGACATGCGTGCGCGACAGCGACTGCCATGTGCCGAACTGCCGGGTTTGGCCTACATACCAGCTGATGTTGCACGGCGGAAACTGGCAGACGCCGTCAATGACACGCGACTGAGCACCCTGTGAGTTGCCCATGTACTGGGCGTAGTTCAGCGCGTTGACGTACGCCTTGCCCTGATCGCAAAGCACGCGCTTCGGGTTGACGGTCAAGTTTTCATCGTCCGAGCACATGAAGGAGATATCCCACTGCGCACGTGCCTCCTGGCATCCGTAGATGAAGCCGACCAGCGCGAGCAACGCGACGGTCCAGCGGTACCGCCACAAGCGTTCGATCACGTCCCACATGTCGCCCCCTAGACGGCCTCGTAGGCGAGCCACAGCGCGCCGAGAACCGCGATGATCACGAAGTAGCCGATCACGTCATTTCTCCCTAAAAAAAAGGGGGAGGCGGCCGCGCTCCCCCGCTTCACCACCTCGACAACGGCGTTACTTGCCGATGGCCTTGCGGATCAGCGTGTAGAGAACGAACAGGGACAGCACGCCGACCATCAGCGCGAGGATCGAGGTCACGTCGGCCTCCACGCCGCCCAGCTTGGCGAGAACGATCGGACCGAGGCCACCGGCACCGGACGCCATGGCCAACGGAGAGAACAGGGCCACCATCAGGCCAGCGATCAGGGCGGAGGTCTTGCTCTTGAACATCTGCAGCATTGGTATTCCCCTTGTTTTAGGCGCTAGTCGCGCATTGCTTGCTGTTGTGCCCGGATGATTAGCCGGGCGATCAGCCCGAGGGTCCACATGCCGCCAATCGCACCCGCGATCAGCAGCCCGTCTTCAAACGACAGGTTCGGGATTGAGCACATGTGACCCTCTGGGCATTCGGTTGCGGCCGACGACTCGGGTAACTCGAAGTCAAGCCAGACGCGTGAGTTGGAACTGGCCGTGCACGTGCCGGCGGGAACGTTCGGGCTGTGAATGCAGCCGACAGCGCGCACGGTCACGGTCATGGGTTAGGCCGTCGCGGCGGCGCGGGTGGTGGTGGCCGGGATCGCCTCGAGCACGGCGTACTTCGAGAAGGCGTGCGTGCCCTTGTTGACCGTCAGCATCTTCTCGGGGCGCATGCGGTAGCGGCCCGGCGGGAACGGTGCCTGCCCGTCTTCCAGCCGCACCTCATACGGGTACGCGAAGCCGCCCGCTTCGAGCCGGGCATCCTGCTTGCGGGTCTTGTAGTCGACCTGTTCGCCCGCGTCGTTCTTGAAGCTGCCGGCGCGCTCCTTGACCTGGGCGCCGTCGATCACCACCACGATGTCATTGCTCATTGCTGCTGTCCTCTTCGTCATCTGGTCGATTGATGAGGCCCGGCACGTCCGACCAGTTGAGACGTCCGGTTTTTGCCCACTTCGGCACCTTGTCCACGCTCAGCGCGGTAATCACCTGCAGCAGCTCGTCCGGGTCCGGCGCGAGCTTGCGAATCTCGTTGATGGTCGAGCCGTACATGCGCTTGGCGTGGCGCAGGACGGACTTAGCAGTGGCCTTGCTGACCTCGTTGCACACTTCGAGGCGCTGCATGCAGGAGGACACGAAGTCCAGGCACTCGAAGGCGCCGCGCATGAAGCCCATCGGGTCGGACAGCACATCCAGCGTGATCCGCTTGCGGGTGCTGGATCGCATCTGCAATTCCCACCGCACCCACGGGCTGTCCAGGTCACCCAGCTGCTTGCCCTTCTCGTACACGCGCAGCTGCTTTTCGCTGCTGCTGTTGCCGACGTAGAAGGTCGAGCCCTTGCCGCTGCCCCAGTCATCGAAGCCCTTGGCCTGCGGGCGATGACGCTTGCCGCCGAACGAGTAATCGAACTCCCCTACTTCGTACATGCACTGCGCCAGCGCGAGGCTGCGATGCCCGTCGAAGTCATCGAACGCGGTATCCACTCGGGTGAGCATCGTTCCGCACCGTTCGAGCTTTGCTCGAAGCGCGCACCACCGCTGCGCGTGGTCTGCGCTCGGTGCGCCCCGATGCTCGTACAGTCCGCATCCCAAACCGGTCAGCTCGAAGCGCAGGGACGGCCGACCGCCCTTTCGCTGGGTCAATTCGCCGCCGACTTCGATGGAGCCGGCGAAGTCGCCGAACACGTTGGTGAGCAGGTACTTGTAGGCGTAGAACGAGCCCGGCCCGGCTTCGACCGCCAGCACCAGCCCGGTGCCCTCGAACATGTAGCGGAACGCCGCCTGGGCGATGCTGGCCACCACGGCGTCGGCCGGCACGAACGGGATGCGCTTGCCGGTGACGACCTCGCCGTTCTCGTCGGCCTGAAGGCCCTTCGGCTTGGCCTTGGGGCCGTAGGCGCGCAGGTGTGCAGCCAGACCGTCGAGGCTGGCGTATTCGCTCTGCCAATCGGCTTCGGTCAGCAGGTCCCAGAGATCCACCGAGCCGGCGAGCCAGTCGATGCCTGCCCAAGTGCGTGCGGTCGATTCCGCCGCTGTGCGGAGTTCTTCTTCAACCGCCCCACGGAGATTACGGCCACGGGCCAGTGCCTCGCGGCGGGCTTCGCTGCTACCTGAACGATTGACTCCCCTGTTAGACGAGGGGAGTCGGCCGGCCGCGCCGCCGTCAGCCACCAACCACCTCCCCTGCCCTCGCGTGCACCTGGGCACGACGCAGGAAACCGCACTCAGCGATCGTGACGGACGCTTCGTCCGCGATGCCGTCCCAGAACGAGCGGTCGAGGCCGTCCGCCGGGAACATGTCCTGCAGGCGGTCTACGGCGATGTCGTACGCGAGGCGTGCGCCCCGCTCGGTGTCTGTCGGGCGGCTCAACGGACGCCCCGGCGAATCAGCGCGAGCGCACCCACGACGAACATCGCGAGGAAGATCACGGAGATCATGGCCGCGCTCCGATCAGCTCGATTCGGGCGGTAATTGCGGCATCGACCCGGGCCAGTTCGCCCAGGTCTCCATCAGCCAGTGCGGACGCGCGCAGCGCGTACAGCTCGTAGAGCCGGCAGCTCGTCAGTTCGGTCATGTCCCTATCCCCTGATGCGGGGTCGCTGCCTGCTTCTGGCGGTAGGCCGTTGCCGGCCGGCTGCGATCCCCTGCCCTAGCGCCCTAGACCCGCACGCCCCGGCTAGGGCACCGGGGGGCGGGTGTCGCCTACAGATATAGGCGACGGGCGCTTTATAACCGCCTACTGCTATAGGCGTCAACAGCAGTAGGCTACCGCGATAGGCGAGCCGGAGGCGATATGGATTGGGACGAGTTCTTCGAGAAAACGAGGGTTGCAGCCGGCGTGGATAGCTTCTCGAAGCTGGCGCCGAAGCTCGGGATCACCGATGGCGCCATCGGGCACTACCGCCGCGGACGACAAATTCCGTCGGTGTGGGTCGTGGCTGATGCCCTGCGCATCCAAGGGCATCCGAACCCGGAAATCGCGGCAGTCGAGATCATGCGAAACGAGGCCAGGACTTCGTCGGAACGCACGTTCTGGAAGCGGTTGCGGGCGGTGTCCGCGATGTTGTTATGCGCAATAGGCGTTGGGCTGATGAACCCTGCAAATGCCTCGCCGCATAAGGCTATGGCAGCTTTGAGCACCGGGTCGAATTTCGACCATTCTGTATATTATGTAAAAATTGGCTGCGGCGGTGCTTGCTGGGGCCTCGCTTCTGGAATTGGCTGTCTGCCGAGGACCAATACGGACCGCATGTTCGGTAACTACAGGCCAGACGTGCAGACAAATGGATGCCACGTCAGCCATATCCAGAAAACTAGCGACCATGGAGATCGCATGCGCGGAAAACTCGATGACATGACCGCCAACAGCTGGTCACACCGGGCGCTCCCGCTACCAGCAAACCGCTCCTTAGCTTGATGGACTTCGAGAAGTCTCGGCTCTGTCACCAGTTCCTGGGTTCTCAATGCCTCGGGAGCCTCGGATTTCAAGCTGGTGGGCTGCGCCAGCCTCCACCGACGGCAGCCGAAAAGCGGCGTCGTGGCGCGCCTCCGCCCCAGTAGACCGCTCCGCGATGCGAGTCGCGGGTGGACAGGTCGTTTCAAGCTTTAAGTGCGGTGGGGGCCAAGGCGATAGCCACGAAACCAGTCATCCTCGATTTCGCTAGTCAGATACGGGAGTGCGAGGACTGACTTGGTCACCTCCCGCAACGCTTCCCCCTGTCGAGCAATGGCCTCAATGTCCCTGACCGTCGGATAGTGGCGAAGCAGCCGGTGCGCCTCTTCGCGAACCTCCTTGGGTAAGGCCTCGCTGGCGGCGAGTTCCTTCAGGAACGCACCGGCCTGGAGCACGTTGCGTGTGCGCTCGCTGGGCATGGTCATGCGGCTACCTAATCTCTTATCTCTTGGATTTTCAAGCTTACATTGTTGCGTCAGCGCTAGTCTGTGCGTGCATGCTTTCCGCTCGCTGCTCCCCGCGGCTTCGCCGACTTGCGTGGCTTGGCTGGCTGAACCTGTAGAGCCTGCAATACTGCAGCAGGCAGGCCTTGGAATCGCGCAAGTTGAGCGTCGAGGGCATCGGCGCGAGCACGCTGCGCGCTTGCTTCGGCCAAGGCGTCCGTGAGCTTTGACTGAGCCAGCTCGAGCGCCATGAGTAGCTTTCCTTCTTCCGTAGTCCGTTCCTTGCTCAGTTGCTCCAGGCGCTTCTTCAGCTCACTGGCTTCTCGTCGGGCACGATCTATCTCCGCGTGGCTTCGATCCTCTGTGGCACGAACATGCAGTGTCATCGCATCACGTTCAATGCGAGCATCGTCCTGTGCGCGCTGCAGCGCCGTTTGGAGCTGCTCACGTAACGCCTCCAGTTCGGTGACGCGTGTTTGAGCCGCACTCTGGTGATGCAAGTTCTCCTGGACTTGTCCCTGCAGCTGGAGAACGAGTCGCTCCAGCTCAGCAGAACGGGCAGTAGCGAGTTGCTCGCGCTGACCGGCCAACTCGGATGTCTTGATTCGCCCCTCAAGTTCGGCCCGCAGCTCGTTGCGCTCCAGTGCAAGGGCCTCGCGATCCGATAGCAGGGTGAGGCGATCGCTGGCCAAGTCGGCCGCGGCACGCTCATGTGCATGCTGGAGCGCCAATGTCCACCACTGCCCTGCCAGGATCTGGACGGCTTCGGGTGCTCCCGGCGCAGACACTTGCACCGCATGGTCCTCCAGTCGTCGACCCAGCGCCTTCCACCAAGTGTCCAGCCAGCGCGTGACCGTGTTGGGCGAGCCGGTTCCCAGATGAGCGCGGATCCGCTCGACCGTCGGACGCTCGCCGGCAGAGACCAAGGCGTCTGCGGCCTGGTGGACATCGAGTTCGCTGATTCCGCGGGCCATCTTGGTCTCCTGCTTCGGCGCCCTACCCCATTGTCGGCATACTCACGATAAGTGATGATTATCGTGGCTACAGGCGTAAAATCGTAGTAAAACATACATACTATGAAAGATACTCCCGCGATTCCGACCCTCGCGCAACCGGCCTCCAGCCTGGTCCTGCCCGACCAGCTCGCCCAGCAGGCCGCCGACGCGGTGCGCGAGCTGCTCGCCGAAGCGGCGGCGGCCAACACCACCCGCAGTTACGCCAGCGCGCTGCGCTATTGGGCCGGCTGGCACGCTGCCCGCTATGGGATCGAGCTGACTTTGCCGGTGCCCGAGGCTGCGGTGCTGCAGTTCGTGGTCGACCACGTGGTGCGCCGTAATGCCGACGGCGACCTGGCCTGGGAGTTGCCGCCATCTGTTGATCAGGCCCTCGTGGGTGCGGGCCTGAAAGCCAAGCTTGGCCCGTGGACGCTATCGACCGTGCGCCACCGCGTCGCCGTGCTGTCCACGGCGCATCGACTCAAGCAGTTCCCGAATCCGTGCGAGCAACCGGCGATTCGGACCGTGTTGAGCCGCGCGGCCCGCGCCGCGGTCAAACGTGGCGAGCGGCCGCGCAAGAAGACCGCGATCACCTTGGCTGAGCTCGAAGCCATGCTGGCCACCTGTGACGACAGCCTGGAAGGCGTGCGCGACCGTGCCCTGCTCTGCTTCGGCTTTGCCAGCGGAGGGCGTCGCCGCAGTGAAATTGCGGCCGCCGACATGCGCGACCTGAAGCGGATCGGCGACCAGGGCTACATCTACCGGCTCGAGCACAGCAAGACGCAGCAGGCCGGCGTGACCGCGAATTCGACACCGGACAAGCCCGTGCTCGATCGTGCGGCGCTTGCGCTGGAAGATTGGTTGGAGGCGTCCGGGATTACCGAGGGGGCGATCTTTCGTCGCCTCTGGAAACGGCGCATCGGCCCTGCCCTCTCTCCCGCAGCCGTCGGCGAGATCGTGCAGCGGCGTGCACGTCAGGCAGGCTTGGAGGGGGACTTTGGCGGGCACAGTCTGCGGTCCGGATTCGTAACAGAGGCCAGCCGTCAAGGCGTCTCGCTGCCGGCGATCATGCAGCTGACGGAACACCGTGCGGTGTCGAGCGTGATCGGCTACTTCCAAACGGGTGGCGCGACGACAAATCCCGCTGCTCGTCTTCTCGAAGACTAAACGGCACGTCCTCAGTCGTGGTCCCGCGAATCGGTAGCATGCTCACCTCCTGTCGGCTTACGCGGATCGGCGCGGCCGGCCACTCGCTTTAACCGCTCGAGCTCATTCAAAGCTCTCCTCTCGCTCCGTCTCAAAGTCGACCGCGCTCTGGATGGCGCGATCCAGATCGGGAAGTCCCTCATGGATCCAGCTCGCGACCTCGCCCGGCATCTCGTCGGCGAGCTCCAACAGCGCCTGCCGGCGCGCTTCGAGCATCGCTTGGCCGGAGCCGGTATAGCTCCGCGGATACATTCGACTTTGGAACGAGCCGAGGAAATCGCGAGGCACCGGTGCCACCGCCAAGACCGCCTTGAACAGCGGGTCGATGCTAGCGCTCTCGTCGAAGTCGCCGCGGCTGAACAGCGAAAGCGCGGATCCAATCAGCGGGTAACGCACTGCCGGGTCGACGGCGATCCACTCAAGCAGTGTCCCGCTGCCGATGCGATGGAACGACAGACTCTTTCGACCGCCCATGTCCCAGCGCCACCGGGCGCGTGCGTACGGCACCGGCGCCACGAAGGTATCCAGCACAAGGCGCGGCTGGGCTTCGCACAGCGCGTCCATCACCTCGCGCACTTCGTAATAGCTGACCTCCGAGTTGAGGTCCTCGCGCAGCCCTTGAGCGAATGCCTCAGCCGAGGCATAGCCGGTCCCTTCTCCAGAGAGGCAGCGCCTCACGAGTTTCGCCAGCCCGTGCATTCGATAGCCGTTGATGCGCGACAGGCGCGCGACCGACAGGATCTCCTGCGCCACCTCGACCAGCGGGGCGGCGTCGTCCGGACGCTCACGACGGTTGTAGAAGTACTGGCCCAGCAGATCGATCGCGACGAGATCGCCGTCCGGCATGCGTGCGATGTCGCGGAGAAGCTCGGCCAGCTCTTCAGGCTGGCACGATTCGATGGCAGGCCTTAGATTGAAGAAGCCGGTGGCGTGCACGAGGCCTGCCGCAATCGACTCACGCAGCCGGTAAATACCGCGCGCGTCGAGCTCGACGCGGGCCTGGAGATACGGAAGCACACCCGACAACGCGGGCATGGTCATGGCCTCGTCCAGAGCTCGCTCAGCGAAGGCTCGATCGCGTTCGGCCGCGCGGGCCAGGAACCCGCCGAGGATGGTGACGTTCTGCTCATTGCCAGCCTCGAGCTGTGCATCGCTCAGCAGCGACGACCACATGTCATCCAGATCCAGGGCGGTGTCGGCGATGCCCCGACCACAGAGGTAGGCACGGCTCGAATGGGCGCGATCGGCGATCACCTCCGGCATGAACGCACGGCGCGCTTCGGCGTCAGTCCCCAGCGCACGGCCGACGTCTTCGGCCATTCGGTCGGCTTTTTCCCAAGACGACAACTCGTCGTCATCGTCGGGCTCGCCATCACTGACATCCCAGCCGTCCGTGCCCGAACTCAACACAGCGGCGCGCGCGCGGTCGAGGAGATCGACGGGCTTGAGTCGATCGATCAGCGCCACGAGCTCAGCCCGGACGTCCTCGGGCATGTGGCTACCATCAAAGCGCAGCGCCGCGCGTAGCGCGATCCACCCTCCGATCCACGGACCGGTGGCGAGCCACCTCCTGGCCACGTCATTGAGCGCCGCGCGGCAGGCCGGCATATGCCACAAGCCGCGCAGCTCCCCGGCCAGCACCGCACGCAGCTCTGGATAGCGCGCTTCGAAGTCGAGGCACAGGGTGAAAGCCTCCACATACCAGCTTTGATGCTCTGCGCCACTGCCGGGCTGCCAGCCGAAGCTTCGCGACCGCGCCCCGAAGTCGAAACCGGCCGTCGAAGAGAAGTGCCCGGTCTTCAACAGGCCGTGCAAGGCGAGGAGGCCGCATTTGCGAATGTCCGCCTCGTCGCTCTCGAGCCACTGGCGCACCACGTCGCGCCGCTGCTCGGGCGGCGCCATGGTCCCGGAGAGAAAGATGTGGAAAAGCTCGGCCAACGCCTCCTTCGCCGAGTTGCTGCGGTTGTCCTCGGTCTCCGCGATCAGGAACTGCAGGAGCAGGTAGGCTGCAGGGGCGAACTGCGCCGGATCGAATGCCAGCGCGCGGATGAGGCGGATCCAGTCCCAGCGATTGAGCCCATCCTTGCTCGTGACCTCCGGGTGCCGATGGACCGTATCGGCAATGCGCTCGAGCACCACGTCAGGCGCGAGCGGCGCGAGGTTTGTGAGCACCCCAAGGCCGTCACCCGAAGGCGCGAGCAGATCGCCGAACGGCCCGCCCGGCGCAAACCACCGCGACGTGGCAGCGTGCGCCACCGGGCTGTCATGCAGGTTGCCCAGGCGCCGGCTCATGGACAGACGCAGTCGAGGGCCCGCACGTTCTATCAAGCGGTCGAGCACGTCAGCGGGGATACGCTTCAAGGCGTTGGTCGCGAGTGAGTTCGCGATCGCCTGCGGCAGGATCGCGCGCCAACGGCCCCGCGATTGCACGACGCCGCGGCCGTGCAGTTCGGCGAGCGCTTCGAACAGCGACTGCGCGGGAACGGAGCGAGCGGCGCCGAGCGTGGCGAGTTCTCCGTCCACCGCCACGTCCGTGCCCTCGATCGAGTACGCCAGCGCCATGTCCTGCGCGGCGTGCAGGAGCGATTTGTCCTCTGCGTTTCGCTGGCGAAAGATGCGCTCAAAAAGCTCATGAGCTTTGACCCGTCCCAGCGTTTCGCCGTGCTTGACGGTTTCGGCCAGGACGCGCGCGACACGGAAGTTGCCTGAGCTGAGCTCCGCAATGGTCGCGCGATCGACCTGCGACATGTGGGCGAAGTTCTGCTTGAGCCACGTCTCCAGGACATCACTGGACGCGGGCTGAAGCCGGAAAACGTCCGTGTGCTCCGGCTCGTCCTCGCGCACGTCGTACTCCACCGTGAGCAGGCTGATCGGCGAGTTGGCACAGAGACTGGCTAGCTGTCCATGCGTCTCGGGATTGCAGTTGTCCACGATCAGAATCGCCGGCTGCCCGCGGGTGATCAGGGCGCGGGCCATGTCGCGCGCGGTCGGGCGCGTTTCGGTGGAGTAGTCTGTATAGACCGCGAGCCCCGGATCGAGCGATTGGGTGCCGACTTCCGCCTCGAACAGGGCTTGGACGAGCCGGGTCTTGCCCAGACCCGACAGGCCGATGAGGCGAACGCAGCGCCCCTGCTTCGCGAGCTCGCAACGCAGGCGTTCGGTCCCCTCCATGATGGGCAAGGCACGCGCCGGCGCAGCGGTCTCGTCCAGAAGCGACATCGACGGATCTGCCAGATACGGGCCTGGCGCACCTGCCCCGCCCCATGCGTCGATCGGGGACCAGCCCTCGAGCACGCGCCCTAATCGAGACCTTCCCCACGCCGCGGTGCCCGGATACTCATTGACCCACGCGGCCAAGCGTTCGCGATCGTAGAAGTCGGTCAGCAGTTGATCGCGCTCATCGAGATCGGCGAGTTGCTCGCGCATGGCCTCGCGGCGCGCCTTCAAGGGCGCGTCCGCGACGGATCCCTGTGCGCTGACGATGATGTAGGCGCCGCCCGCCTCGGCGAGCGCTCGGATTGCGGGTCGCAGCGCCCCGTCCGGCCGCATCTCGTCCCGGATCTCGCTCGCGGGCATGTCCGGCTTCTTGACCTGAAAGCCCGTTGCCGCGCGCGGGATGAAATCGGGGCGCGAAAGCGGCGACGGGCACTCGACCCGCACATCCAGTCCGCCGTCGGGCGCGTCTTGGTGCCCGCCGGCGGTGACGGACGAGACCGGCAGGCCCTGCCGGCGGAGCTCGCTCGCGGCCAGCCGCACGATTAGGGCCCGCAGGTCCGCGTCCGTGAGCTGCGCGATGTCCTCGCCCGTGATCTCAAACATGCACTCGGTCCTTTGCGTTGTGTTTCACCGGGGCGCAGGCGGCACCGTGCCGTCCGTCGCCCGGCCTTTCCAAACCACCCGGCGTGTGCAAGGATACAGTTAGTCCATTCTAGGAGGTCAAGTGGTTAAGGAAAATCAAGCGGTTATAGATAAAACGGGAGAGCGCAGCGGATTGTGCGAGGAATTCGCCCAGCTCGCCCGACTCGCCTTGTCCGGCCAGGGCGAGGACGCGCGGCTGTATGTCGCACGCGTCGCGCGCAAGCTGCGGGCGACGCGGCCGGAGGTCGCGGCGCGGCTGGAGGAGCTGCTCAAGGCGCGCCCAACGCGATCGGCCTCGGTCATGCGCCGCACGAGCCTGACGGAGGACCCGCCAGTCGAGCTTCCGATCGACCAAGAGTCGCGTCAGTCGCTGCTCAAGGTGTTTACCAGCGCAGACCCTTGGGTCTCGCCCCTGCTGGCGCCCGATGTCGAGGCGCAGCTTTCGCAAATCGTTCGCGAGCGTCGCCATGCCGACCGACTGGTCGCGGCAGGCCTGCAGCCCTCGCGCTCGGCGATCTTCGTCGGCCCGCCGGGCGTCGGAAAGACGCTCTCGGCACGCTGGCTCGCGACCCAGCTCGACCTTCCGCTCTATGTGCTGGACCTCACCACCGTCATGAGCAGCCTGCTCGGCAAGACGGGCAGCAACCTGCGTGCGGCCATGGATTTCGCCCGGTCGCACCGTGCGGTGCTGCTGCTGGATGAGATCGATGCGATCGCCAAGCGCAGGAGCGACGACGCGGACGTCGGTGAGCTCAAGCGTCTGGTGACGGTCATGCTGCAGGAGGTCGAGAACTGGCCCATCGAGGGGCTCCTGCTCGCGGCCACCAACCATCCCGAACTCATCGACCCGGCGCTCTGGCGTCGCTTCGACCAGGTCGTGCAGTTCCCCCGTCCCGGGGATGAGGGGGTCCGGACGGCGATCGGCCGGTTTTTGGGTGATGACCGCGAGCGGTTCGCGCGCTGGCTCGACGTCCTGGTTCATCTCCTGCGCGGTGAGTCCTACAGCGACATCGAACGCGACATCACTGCACTGCGCCGAACACTGCTGCTCGGGGACGGCAGCCTGCACGACGTCGTCGAGCACTTCGTGGCCTCGCGCGTCAAGCCGGACATGGACCACCGAAGCCGAGTGAAGCTCGCGTCTTTGCTGGCACGGCAGACGCGCTTCAGCCAGCACGCGATCTCCGCGATGACCGGCGTCAGCCGCGACACCATCCGAAAGCACAGCCGCGCCGCTGACGCGCAGGAGTAACGGGCCATGGCACAGACAAGGTTCCTCATCGGGCGCGGCGAACTTCTCACCTCGGAGATTCCCGCGCCCCGTCGCGGCGGTGAGACCAAGGAGGTCTATTCGCTCGGCACCGCGCAGCGCCGCCTCGCGCCGGCGCTAGCCTATACCGCGCAATCGATCGCGCAGCTAGAGCCGCTCGCCTGCCCCGCGGAACTCGCCGTCGCCAAGCTCACGCTCAACCCGAGCTATATCGCCAAGTCGTACTTTCCTCGGGCATTCCTGCGCACGGTGGGCCTGGAGTCGGTAGGCAGTCGACGCGTTACCGTCGTTCCCGAGCGATGGACGCGCAAGGCGCTGCCGGCCGAAACTGCGACGACGCAGATGTTCGTCGCGGGAAAGCGTGGTGCGTTCCTGGCGCTGCCGGACGCCATCGAGCGCCTCACCGAGGGCACGGCCGAAGCCGAACAGTTCGCGCGCATCGAGGCGTTCGCACCGCTGACCGCCGAGGATCGCCTGCGCGGTCCAGGTCCCGCGCCGAACAACTGCTACGAGTTCGCGCTGCACCTCCTCGAGTCGGAGGCCGCCGAGATCCAGCGCGGTTTCCTGCGCTATGCGCGAGAGATCGGCGCCGAAGTCGTGACGGATCTTGCGCTCACCAGCGGCTCACTCTGGTTCGTACCGGTGCGTGCGTCTGAACCGCAAGTGCGACAACTCGCCCGGTTCGCCTTCGTGCGTGTACTGCGCGCGATGCCCGCGTTGCGTGGGTTCCGGCCGATCACTCGGGGGCCGGCGTATGCGATTCCCTGTACGTTGCCTAGCGCTCCCGCACTGTCGTCGGAGCCTCGGGTCGCGATCCTCGACGGCGGTCTGCCCGGCGATGCGCCGATCGCGCCGTGGGTCGGGCGCTACGTACGCAGCAATGAGCACGCGCCGGATGATGCCGACATGCTCGGCCACGGCCTAGCGGTGACGTCCGCCTTCCTGTTCGGGCCGATCGACCCGCGCGCTCCTGCACCGCGTCCCTTCGCGCCCGTCGATCACCACCGCGTCATCGATCAGTCCTCCAACGAGGAGGACCCGTTCGAGCTCTATCGCACGCTGGGCCACATCGAGGAAATCCTGCTCTCGCGGCGATACGAGTTCCTCAACCTAAGCCTGGGCCCGGACATGCCCGTCGACGACGACGATGTCCATGCGTGGACGTCGGTGATCGACGAGCAGTTGCAGGATGGGCAGACGTTTCTCACGGTGGCGGTCGGCAATAACGGCGAGCGCGACCAGCAGCTCGGTTTCGCGCGGGTGCAGGTGCCGTCCGACTGCGTCAATGCCATGTCGGTCGGCGCCGCCTGCTCGCCGGGCGATGGATGGGCGCGCGCACCCTACAGCGCGGTCGGTCCCGGCCGTCGCCCCGGCGTCGTGAAGCCCGATCTCGTAGCGTTCGGCGGGTCGACCGCGAGCTACTTCCACACGCTTTCGCCGGGCCCGATCCCGACCGTCGCACCCCAGCTCGGTACCAGTTTCGCTGCGCCGTTTCTGCTTCGAAGCGCGGTCGGCATCCGTGCCGTGCTGGGTCAGGACGTCACCCCACTCGCGGTCAAGGCCCTGCTGGTGCATGCCGCGCAGCAGGCCGGGCACGATCCGCGCGAGGTCGGTTGGGGCCGCGTCACCGGTGACGTAATGGAGATGGTCACCTGCGCGCCGGGCGTGGCACGGATCATCTATCAGGGCGAGCTCAAGCCTGGCAAATACCTCCGGGCGCAGGTGCCGATCCCGAGCGGGGGCCTGACCGGCATGGTCCGGCTCGCCGCGACCTTCTGCTACGCCTGCCCCACCGATCCGCAGGACGCGTGCTCCTACACCCAGGCCGGGCTCGACATCGCGTTCCGCCCCAATTCCGCCAAGCGAGGGCAGATCGCGCAGAACGCGAAGACCCGTTCGTTCTTTCGCATGGATCGCTATGCAAATGAGGAACACCGGCGCATCGACCACGGTAAGTGGGAGACGGTCCTGCATGATGAGGCCAATCTTCGCGGGTCTGGGCTCTTCGAGCCCGCATTCGACATCCACTACAACGCGCGCGAGGCCGGTGCGAGCGCAGGTCGTGCCGGGAAGATCCGCTACGCGCTGGTGATCACGATCGAGGCATCTCGCCACCCGCAGGTCTACGACGAGATCCTTGCCGCTTACCCAAACATCTTGCTACCCGTTGAGCCACAGGTTCCGGTGCCTGTGCGTACCTAAATTCGCGCGAGCTCATCACACGCAGTGCTGGATTCCACGGACAGGATGACTCCAAGCTGCTTGCACGTCGGCCTCACGTGCAATGTCGCCGTTCCTTACCCCCGATAAATCTCCCGAATCCCTTACCCTGCTCTGCCCCAAGTCAGTTCTCTCAGAGCGAGGCGCGGATTCGCTTGAGTCCGAACGAGCTGAGACATCGAGCGCGATGCCGCGCTGAAACAGCAACGTGCGCTGCGCGTAGATCGGCGGAACGGCAGGACATCCTTGAGAGGTGTGGGCCGAGGCCCCCGTACGTGCTGTAGTGCGAGAGTGCCAAGCTCTAAGGTTCAGCAGTGTAGGGCTATCACTCATTGCCCGGTCGGTGCCCCTCCCTCAAACGGATCTCGGCGCCTCGATTTGACGTCGGCCTTCGACCCGAAGCGGACATGGCGCCAAACCCTCATTTTAAGCCGTGCCGATAAGCGGCGTATGCCTCGACGATGTGTTATCTGACAGCAACCGCTCTTCGCTGAACCGTGTCGCCATATCAGATCGCCCCTTTTTTCGACAGCGGTTAGTGACCGTAAGCGAACGCGCCGGCGTCGAGCCTTTCTGTCGAGGCATTGGGCTTTAGACTGTAGTACAGGCTGCTGGTCTCACGCACCAGCCGCAGCGACTCCTCCGGGCTGCTAAGCTCAATCGCGCCATCCTCTATTCTGACCCTGAGTTTCGCGACCTCGCTGTCAGGGAAAGACAGTATCTCCCAGCATTTCTCGTCGAAACTGCGGTTAAGCTGCTTGACGTTGAGCCAGAAGTACTCGAAGCCAAAGCCCTTGAAGTCGAGGGCCGACAGACACCCGTGCTGCTTCGTTAGCTCCGCGAAGTGGCGGTCATAGATTTGCTGATCGAGCTCCGCCTCAAGTGCCGGGCGCCAGGGCTCGAAGTCACCTCGATCGAAGGACTGCGGATGCCTTACGATCTGCGGGGTCACGCAGCAGAAGACGGTCGTAACTTCCGATCGTGACCGCAGGTACTCGAGCTCCTGCGTCGACAGGTAGAAGGTGGCGGCATTATTGATGACGAAGGTAGATTTGATCTGCAGATGGTGGGAGCTGGGCTCCTCGCCCTTGAATCGAACTCGCGCGGCGTTGGTGACCACTAGGTCCACGCCGAAATCGGGCGTGCATTTGCTGGCCTCGAATCCGTGGAAGTAGACCTCGCTCGCAATGCGGAACTCGGCGGCGGTGCCGAGGAAAAAATTCTCGTAGTTTTCGGGTGCTAGAGGCATGCGCGATCGTCACTAGGAACGGCCACGGCGCCTTGATGTGCGCCGCGTTTGGCCAGAAGTCACGATGGTGCCTCATCGGGCCGGTCCATGTCTGTCGCAGATGGACCGGCGAGCAGGGCATATGGGTAAATTTTTTACTTAGCCCATCCATGACGAGTCAGTAACTTACGATTTCTCGATCATAGCGTCTAAAAAGTTGGCCCATCGCACTAGATGCGTGAACTCGTTATCGCCCCATCTTACGAAGTGCAACGTAGTTACTCACTCATATCCCAAGACCATCGTCCAGCGGCAAGCACCACGATGGTGGCAGGATAGCCAGCACGAAAGCCGACCCATGTCCGGTTCTGGCCGCTCCTCGACCTTTCCGGGCCGAGGAGCAACCTCACAGGTCAGACATCCGTCTGCTCGGCTATCTCAAGAGCGTCGTCTACTTCGATCCCTAGGTATCGCACCGTGCTCTCCAGCTTTGTATAACCTAGGAGAAGCTGGACAGCTCTGAGATTCCGAGTGCGCCGGTAGATCAGCGATGCCTTAGTCCTGCGCATCGTGTGCGTCCCATAGGACCCTGCCTCCAACCCGGCATCATCGACCCATCGATGGACGATCCTGGCGTACTGCCTCGTCGAGAGGTGAAGTGAATCAGCTACCCGACTGGTGAAAGGTAAGTCCGAGGGGCTGAGGCCGGCTTTCTTGTCTAAGCTTGGACTGCTTCACGGGTCATCGCTGTGATCTCGAACTGGACGGGCCGCCCGGTTTTCTGTTAAATCACCATCGCCCGAGAGGTTACCTGGCCGCCATTGGACTCATCAGAGACCCGAAGTTTGACCAGATCGCAGGCACGGAGCTTGGAATCGATCGCCAGGTTGAACAGTGCCAGGTCACGGACCTTACCGCGTAGCTGCAGCCGGACCCGGATCGCCCAGATGTCCTTGAGCTTGAGGGGCGCCTTCTGGCCGAACAGCTTTCCCTTGTTCCAAGGCTGACGGGGCTCTGATGTATGAAGGCTTGCCATGACCATCTCCTATTCGAAGGGGGAGTGGCAATGGTTCTCTCCTAAGTGGCAGACGGGCGTGATCGACCCGTAGCGGACGGTCGGATATCTAGCTTTTGGGCATTCCGAGATCAGTACCACTGTAAATTGTGCGCATGAAGTGCGATCAAAGGCTGATCCGCCTCTCTGAGGCACGACGGTCTTCTGCCTGCGCCAATTCGGCCCACTGCCTGGCGCTTTCGCGCATCATCAATGCTGTCCTGGGCCACTCTGCCTGCAACACGTCAGCGACGCTGGTGGCGGCTTGCTCGAGTGCGCGTTCCGGCGCGCCGCCGCCTTCGAAGGGACGTGCGTGCACGCCGCGCTTGTTGAACAGTTCGATCACCAGGCCCGATTCGAGCTCGGCGTCCTCCAGGGTCTCGATGAGTTCGCGCACCTCTCGTGCAGGCCATACCTCGTCGAACTTGTCGGTGGGAGCGTAGGCCAGCAGTTTCCCAATCTCCCTCGCGGCCACGGCGTGACGTCCCATTTCGCCAGCCAACGCTAACGCGGACCGCGCCCAGGCGTGCATCGCGGCGTAGTCGATTGACTCATCTTCCCCGAGCCAAGGCAGCAACCGCCACGAATCAAGAATCTTGTAGGCGATATCGGCTTTGGCTCGCTTCTGGAGGTCAGCGGCACCCTCGCCGTCCGACGTCTCGGTGCCAGGATGAGCGGAATCGCCGCTGGCTTCACTGCCGTCGTCATCGGGGGTGTCCTGAACCTCCCAGTCTGCCTTGTACAGATCGCTCAACACCTCGACGAAGAACTCGGGCGACTCTCCAAGATGAGCATGGAGTGCCAGCTCTTGCTCGTCGCCGTACGAATGAAAAGCCGGCAGCCAGTTGTACTCCAAGCTCATCAGCGCGGCGCGGTCGACGTCGGGCCGCGCCCGGAGCGCCTTGAAGATTTTGCCCAGCCAGTACCTGTCCAAACGCGCGATGTCGCCGGGGTTGGCCAGTGCCTCCCGCAGCGCGCTGGTCAGTACCTGGATCAGCAGATCGGTGTCGGTCTCCTTCAGACGGCCGCCGAGAAACTCGATCAGCTCAATGTTCCGGCCGTACTCAGAAAGATTGGCGATCCCCGCACTGAGCAACTGGGCGTCGCTGGTCCGTACATAGACATCGCGACGCTTCCAGTACTCGTTCTGGATCTCCGGCCCCATGGAGGCAACGTAGTCGAACAGCGCTTGCGTGTCGTCCCATAATTTCAACAGTTGGGCCAGTTGCTCGGGGGTCGCGCCATCGGCCTGTGCAAGGCCAATGGTGTCCTTGCCCCAGTCCAGGCCGAACATGGACGCACCGTAGGCGGTCAGCAGCGATGCGAACCAGGCCAGCGCATCGTCACCATCGTAGGTCGCCATCACCACTTCCTGGCAAAACTTCGGCGAGGTTGCATTGATCAGCGAAGGCGCCAGCAGACCCACCGTCTTGACCTCGCGCGCGAGTCGCAGGATCTCGCCGATGCCGTCCTTGGCAATCTCGGCCACTGCCGCATCGCGCTCGCGTTTGGAGCGTTCCGACCGCTCTTCGAAGGTCTCCTCCGGAGATCCGCGGTCGATGAGCGTGTTGTTGAAAAGGTGGCGATTGAGCGCAATCAGATCAGTCGGCAGGAGCGCATCGGCACTCTTCTGTAAGCGATCCACCATGTTGGTGGGCATCGCCCAATTCGCCGTGGCGAAGCTCCGGTGCTTCGCAATCAACCCGCGCAGGCCCTCCCAGAGCGCTTTGTTATGGCCGGCGCGCTCGAACTCGGAGTGCCGCGCATCGACCTGATCGAGCAGTTCTTCGAATCGCGGGGTGTTGCGACTCTCGCCTGCTGCCTTTATGAGCTCGAGCCATCGGTCTGCCTGTGAGTCCGCCAAGGGTCGTGCGAGGCGGAAGATCACGTCATGGTCGCCGTCTCTGGAGCCATAGGTGGGTACGGGACGATTCGACGCACCCATCTCGCGCCATTCCGGCTGCGCGGTTCCGTGTGAAATGCGGTGGGAATCGGGCAACAGCTTACTCAGCAGGATCCAGCCGATATCTGGAAAGCGATCGCATAGCTTGACTAGCGCCCGATGCCTGTGCGGTGCTTGCGCGTTGGTGTGGGGATTCCACGGCAGGAACATCTCGACCAGCGAGTTGACTGGGCGGTTGGTTAGCCGGCCGCCCGGATCCAGCTGCGCCATCCGTGCTAGGACCTGCGTCGTCCGCGTCAGCTGCGCTGGATCCCAAGCCAGCATTTCCAGTGCCCGAAGGGTGCCCAGGTAGTAGGTGCGTCCGTACATCGGATCATCGCTACCCTCGAAAATCGGAGACAGCTTTGCGCCATCGCCCGCGGTCAAGGTTTCAAGGGCCGCCAAGAAAGGGTCGGGCGCTGCCTCGGCAAGCACAGGCAGCAGCGAATCAAGGCTTGCCAGCATTCTGTGGTCGGTGGCAAGGCCGGGCATATCTTCGAGTATTCTGTTCACGAAGTGTTGTGCCGAGAAGCCTGGTATGTAGCCGAGCTTGTCGTCGTTCACCGCGATGAGCCGTAGTATCTCGGCCAGGCCTTGCCTCAGCCATCCCGAGTAGCGTCTGCGTTTGTCGTATATCTCTGCGTAGGCCCGCTTGTCAGGTGGAAGCTCCAGGGCTGGATCTAGTTCACCGAGAACCTCGAGGACGGCGATGCGGAACCTTTCCAGGAGCGGCCTGTTGACGATCTTGAGGTCAATGCTTAGCTGCCAGATGTCGGCCGGCGCACTGAGCGTCGTGAGTTTTCCGGCACGTAGCACCGGGGCGTCATCCACCATGAGCGCGTCTTGGATCGCGTGCTCGATCTCCGTGTAGGAGGATGTGCCGTCAACAAGCGCGACGACCGCCGTGTCGGCGGCGCTGTCGTGGTTCCATGCGCCGCAGCACAACGGGCCGACCAGCTTGCGCAGTTCCTTTGGGGTGGCCCATTCGGGCAAGCGGGACTGGGCTTGATCGGACGCCCTGCGAAGAACGGTGATGCTGCTATGGCAGGCGGTCGCCGCGCTGCGCGCTGCGTCTTCTATCATTCCCATTCCGATCAGTGCTTCGGTAAACTCGTGTCGACGTGCCCGTGGCAGTTCCACCAGTGCGCTGCCCCGGGAACTCGAGTGCGAGTTTCCATAGGGCACGACTACAGTATGGCCACGCTCGGCGAGTAGGTTCGCGATCTCTGCCGCCCGTCCCGTTGCGACCACGAATAGAGTGTTCCCCGTGTCCGTGAGGAATCTTGCCGAAGTCGGTTCCGAGATGACGACGCCCTTGGCCAGCAAAGCATTGCGCCTTGCGTCTTCAGCTGGGAGGGACAGGATCGCCGCTCCAACAAACGCGGCCGCTTCGCCAGGTGAGTCCGCCTTGAACCGCGTGACGCCGGGCACCAATCCTGCCTGCGTCAATGTCTCGGCCTTCTCCTTGCGATTGGCCAGGAGCAACTCGGCGCTGAGCGGTGGGGAGCAGCCCTTGCTGTAATCCTCCCAAGCGTGCTCGATGCTCAGCATGTCGTCTGATACGAGCCCCATCTCGCGGGCCAGCCAGGCCGCAGCCGATGGCGTCTGATCAAGCCAGTCCTCGAGCTGATCGGCATCGATCACTCTGACGTCTTTCCAGACCCCGCCGGATCTCGCCCAGTCGATGAAGGCTTGGCGCCCCGCCTTGTTCTCGCCACTCCAGCGGCGTATCGACACCGCAACATAGGTGATGTCCGCTCGGGGCTTGCCCATATAAGAATCTTTGGCATCCGGCGCACTTCGCTTGTTGAAATCGCGTTTGCCCTTCGCATGCGGCGTTTGCTCGGTAGACAGTTCCCATACGGAGGCGCCATCGGGAACGAACGGACCCTTTCCAATCGCCTGCAACTCGCCGTCCATGCCAGGACGGAAGGTTGATTCGCCGGAAGGAAACAGAACGTCTTCGATTTTCTCGCAAGTCGCTCGGATAAGCCTACGAATCAACTCCGGGAAGATCCGGTCAGCCTGGTATCTGCTCGAGAAATCGACCATATTCTGTGCAGTAATCTTCACAGGCCACCCCCAGTTGATCCATTAACTGCGAACTATTGTCGCGTAGTTCGCGAACGAATTGACCATGGAGCACGGACTCGGCCAATTTCCCAGGTGACTGCTTTTTTGGCCGGACGCGGACGTCCGCCCTACCCTCGATAAACATCCCTAATCCCCTGCCCTGGCGATGTCCGCTTCCGGCCAGAAGCGGACATTGGAAGGGCTTGAGTCGAGCCAATCAGCTCAGTTCAGCAGTCGACAGTAGACGCATCCCGTGACGCGATTCGCGCCCTCGTGCGTCTTATCCTGCGTCGACCCACAGGAGCGCCCATGCCAAGCCGGTCTGCCACACCCTCGCACGCCTCATTTGAACAACTCAACCGTCGCTTCCGCCCCGCGCTGATGTCGTTCTTCCTGCGTCGTCTCGGCCACCACGCCGATGCCGAAGACCTGACCCAGGAGGTGTTCGCGCGGCTGGCCAGCGTGGATACGGACCGCATGGATTCGAGCGAGGCCTACATCTTCCGCATGGCGGCCAACCTGCTCCGCGATCGAAGCCGCCGGGAGAAGGTGCGCTTCGATTACCGCGCGACCGCACAGGCCGACGAAGACGCCAATCTCGACCTGCTCGACCCCTCGCGATTCGCGGCCAGCCGGCAATCGCTGGAAGGCGTGGCAACGGCTCTGCGCGAACTGCCCGAGGACACCCGCATCATGTTCGTGCTGTATCGACTGGAACACCTTGATCGGCGTGATATAGCCGCGGCCTTTGAGACGTCGGCCAGCACGGTCGACCGCCACCTGGCCCGCGCGATGGCATACCTTGCCCGCAGGATGGGGGACGTATGAACCCGATCGACGACATGGACTCCGACCGCATCGATGTCGCCAGCCATTGGTGCCTGCAACTGGCTGATGGCCGCCTGCAGGGCGATGCGCTCGCCCGCTTCCAGGCTTGGTTGGACGAAGATCCGCGCCACCGCCTCGCCTTCGATACGGTGGCCAGGACATGGCAGGCGTTAGACGCCTCGCCCGCTGCGCCTTCGTTGATGGCCATGCGCGAGGAAGCGCTGTCCCACTACGCACGTCGCCAGTCGCGTCGCTGGCGACGCCCGCCAGGCATGCGCCGCCCGATGCTTGCGACGGTAGCGGCGTGCCTGCTGCTTGCCGTCGTAGGGTGGGGATGGATCAAGGCGCAGCCCGACGTCTACCGCACCGGTCTCGGCGAGCGCCAACTCGTGCGCCTGGAGGACGGCTCGCAACTCTCGCTGGATGCCGATACGCAGGTCGAGGTGCGCTACAACCATGAACGCCGTCAGCTGATGCTGCGCCAGGGTCGCGCGCGCTTCCAGGTCATGCGTGATCCGCTACGCCCCTTCAGTGTCTCCGCAGGCGATCGCACCGTGGTCGCTACCGGCACCGAGTTCAGCGTCGAATTGCTGGCGGCACAGGTGCACGTGGTGCTCTACGAAGGCAGCGTCGACGTGCTGCCACGGGATGCCGCCGCCTCCCCGCAGCTGTCTGCGCCGCCCCCGTCTCCGTCCACTGTCCACCGCACTCGGGAGATGCGCCTCGAGCCCGGCCAGGAACTGGTCGCAGGCATCGACGCGGCCGACGCCCGCATCCGCGAGGTCGATGCGCCGCGCACGCGCGGATGGGAGAGCGGGCAGCTATCGTTCAACGATGAGCCGCTGGGCCAGGCCATCGAGCGCATGAACCGCTATGCCGGATCGCACGTGCTCGCCACCGGCGACGTTCTCAGCGCCTCGCTGCGTATCAGCGGGACATTCACGGCAGGAGACAACGAGGCCTTCGTGGAAGGCATCACCGGCGTTTTCCCGGTCACGATCCGCGAAGAAGGCCCGCGCTATGTCTTCGTCCAACGCTCCGGCACGTCAACGCCAGAGGAGAAGACAACACAGTGACGCGATCGCGCAGCTGGTGCGTCTTACCAATGGACGCTACCACCACCTTGCACGCCATCGCCACGGGGACCCCATGACTGCCACGCCACTGCGCTTCTTCCACCGCACGCGCTTCTGCCTTGCCATCGCCGCCATTCTCGCACTGCCCAGCACGCCAGCATTCGCACAGCAGGCCATCGACACCCCGAACACGGCGCAACCCGCACCGATCCGCTTCGACATACCGGCACAACCGTTGCAGGACGCGCTGCAGGCGTTCGCACGGGCATCGCGCGAGCAGGTGTCGTTCGATGCCGGCCAGCTGGCCGGACGCCGATCGCAAGCGCTCCACGGCGACTACACCAGCGACGACGCGCTGCATCACCTGCTGGAAGGCAGCGGCATGGATGCCACCCGCGGGCGCCGCGGCGTCTGGCTGGTAAAGCCGGTCCGCACGCCATCCCCGTCGGCCGCGCAGGATCCTGCCTCGCTGGAAGCCGTGGTCGTCACCGGCACGCACATCCGTGACCTCGCGCCCACGGGCTCGCCGGTGGTCGTCATCGATGCCGAGGACATCCGGCGCAGCGGCTACTCCGGCACCGAACAACTGCTGCAGGCCTTGCCGCAGAACTTCCGCGGCGGCGACGCCGGTGCATCGGCGGACGTCAACTTCAGCACGGGCTCTCAACGCGGCTTCAACATGACCTCGGGCTCGGGCGTGAACCTACGCGGCCTCGGCGCGAATGCCACGCTGGTGCTGATCAACGGACGCCGCATCTCGGCATCGTCCGGCGGTACGTTCACCGACATCTCGATGATCCCGCTCGATGCCATTGAGCGGATCGAAGTGCTGACCGACGGCGCATCCGCCGTGTATGGCGCCGATGCCGTGGGTGGTGTGGTCAACTTCATCCTCAAGTCCGACTACGACAGCGCGGAAACCCGCCTCTCCTACGGCGCCACCACGCGCGACGGGCGAGACGAGTACCGCGTCTCGCACACGATGGGCCAGCGCTGGAGCAACGGCGGCATGCTGCTGACCGCCGACTACCTTCACCAGAGCCAGCTGATGGCCAGCGAGCGTGCCTTCACGAGCAACGTTCCGGCACCGACGACCCTGATGCCCTCCAACAAGATGGCTTCGCTGGTGTTCAGTGGCGAACAGGCGCTGGGTGACGCATTCACCCTGAAGGGCGATCTGCAGTACTCGCGCGCCCGTCGCTTCTCCACCACCACCAGCGGGATAGGACGCAGCGACAGCGACATCACGCCGATCCGGAAGAACGCGGCGCTCACGCTCGACTACGCCCTGTCCAAGGACTGGACCATGTCGCTCGATGTGTTCGCCAGCGAGGAAGAGGCCCGCAGCCGCCTGAACGCGTTCCGGCCCGATGGCGACCCCGACTACGGCTACCTGCACATTCGCACGCAGGAACAGCGCGGCACCGAGCTCAAGGGCTCCGGCAAGGTGGCGGAACTTCCCGGCGGCAGCATGCGGCTGGCTCTCGGCATGGCCTACAAGGAAGAGGACTACCACCGCAGCATCGATCTCTACCGCACCAACCAGCATGCCGACCGCCGCAATACCTCGGCCTTCGCGGAGGTGCACATCCCGGTGATCGGTGAGGGCAATGCGCGCGCCGGCTTGCACCGGCTGGACCTGTCGCTGGCCGCCCGCCATGACGACTACTCCGATTTCGGCAGCACCAACAATCCGCGCGTCGGCCTGTCCTGGTCACCGACCGAGCGCCTGACAGTGCGCTCCAGTTACAGCACCTCCTTTCGCGCACCGGCGATCGGCGAGGAGGCCCGCTTCAGCAGCAATGGCCTGGTCGGCGCCGAGATCAGCAGCTTCCCGATCGATGCGGAAGGCAACCAGTGGGTGCCGGTGCTGATGTGGCTGGGTTCGGAGCCGCTCACGCCCGAAATCGCGCGCAACCGCAGCGTCGGCATTGACTGGAAACCCGCCTTCGCCGATGGCATGAGCATCGCGCTGACGTACTACGACATCCGCTATACCGACCGCATCGTGCTGCCTCCACTGACGATGACCGCATTGCTGGATCCGGCGTTACAGGGCTTCGTCCAGCGCTACGACACTCCGGAAAAGCTGCGTGCGGTGGTCGATGCCGCCATCGCCGACGGTGTCCGGCTGATGGACTACACGTTCGGCGAATTCGGCGACGACCCGCTCTCGCAGACCAACACGGCCTTCAGCTATATGTGGACGAATGCCGCGAGGGTGGACATGCGCGGCTTCGACCTCGGGGTGCGCTACCCGTTTCGCCACAACAATCATTTCTTCGACATCGGCCTCGATGCCAGCTACATCCACACGACCGAAACCCGGTTGAACCAGACCGCACCGCCCTACGACGTGGTCGGCACGTTCGGCAATCCCCCGAAGTGGCGGACACGCGGTTCGTTTTCCTGGACGTACCTCGACCTGTCGAGCAGCCTCAACGTCAACTTCAGCGACGCCTACACCGACACCACGGGACTGATGGAACGGCCCGTCCGTGCGTACACCACCGTCGACCTGGTGACCCGCTACGCGTTTGCGCCCGAGGCGCGCGGCCTGCTCGATGGTCTCTCGCTTTCGCTCAACGTCGTCAATCTGTTCGACGAGCAGCCGCCCTACATCACGTCCAGCGGGCGTGGTGCGCATTACGACCCGGCCAATGCCAGCCCGCTCGGCCGGATGGTGTCGCTGCAAATCGCCAAGCGCTGGTAAGGGGAGAACACACATGCGCCTTTCCCCTGCCTGCCGTCGGCTGGTCGTCAGCCTCTTCCTGTTCTTGACCCTGCCTGCCCTCGCGGCCACGGCCACTGGGCCGCAACGGTTCGGCATCGGCGACGTTCCCCCTGCGCTCGAACCCATGGCGTGGATCAAGGACAAACCGGTGCAGCCACTGGTTCCCGGCCAGGTCCACGTGGTCAACTTCTTCGCCACCTGGTGCGGGGCTTCCCGCGAGTCGATGACGCTGATGTCGCGGATGGCGCGCGAACATGGCCCGGCGCTGACCATCATCGGAGTGAACGTGCGCGAATCCGAGCGCGGTACCGCAACAATCGACGCGGTGTCGCGCTTCGTCGCCGAGCACCCGGAGAGCTTTGCGTACTCGGTCGCCATGGATGCGCCGGAGACGACGCCGCTGTTCACCCATTGGATGCGCGGTGCCGGGATGTACGCCATCCCGACCGCGTTCATCATCGGGCGCGATGGGCGCGTGGCATGGATCGGCATCGCGATTGATGACGGCAACTCGTATCCCTTCGAACAGGCGTTGGCCGATGCCTTGCGCGATGGCGTGGATATTGATCGATCGCGCAAGCTGCATGCGGAGACGTCGGCCCAGATCGCCGAGTATCTACGCGACCGCGAGATCCTCGCCGACATGGATGCGGCGCAGGCACGCGGCGATCATGCCGCAACCCTGGCCGCCGCGGATGCCGTCATCGCCGCGCACCCGGACTACCGGCTGCGCACCGCGTACACCCGGCTCGGCGCCATGCTGCACCTCGACGAGGCTGGTGCCCTCGCCTTCGCGGAACAGGAACTCGACGCATTGAAGGGTGGTGAATTCGAGGACCGGGCCGAGGTCATCGCCGGCAGTCTCGGCAGCATCATCGCGCGCTATCCGAAGGCCTCGCCACACGCGCAAGCGGTTGCGATGTCCTACCTGCAGCGCGGACTGCGCGCCGATCCTGCCGGCTACGGTGCCATGCTCAACTGGCTGAACATCGCTGCGCTGGAGCATGCCCGAGGCAACCGGCAGCAGGCGATCGAGGCGCAGACGCAGGCCTTGCGCCTGGCGGATGGCGTGCGTCAGATCACGCCGGACATGCGCACGAGCATCGAGAAGAAGCTGGAGACCTACCTCGCAACGCCGGCGTCTCCCGAATAGTTTTTGGCTTCCCACCAAGGTCTGGATAGGGGAGATTCACTCACCGCGATTACGTTGCCGTCAACCCTCGCCTAGGCGCACATCTATCAGAGGAAGGAAAATTTCGTTTGCTTTCGATGCGGAAATTGTCAGTTTTGGATCGGAAGCCGCCTCCGACTCTGCCCTCGATAAACATCCCTAATCCCCTGCCCTGGCGATGTCCGCTTCCGGCCAAAGGCGGACATTGGTGCTGTGCCAAGTGTCCAGCTAGCTGGCGGCAGTGTCCAGTTCGTTTGGCGACACTGTCCAACTGCCTGGTTGTTTGTACCACGGTCAGCAGCGTATACAAGATCATCGATTAGTCCTCTATCCAGGATGTTCGGCGCCAACCATCACCTATCGCGAAAAAGCGTCAAGGGTGCTGTGAGAGGGTATCCGCGGGGGTTCCCCCTGCCCCACGGTCTGGCTACGCTTCGACCAGAACAAAGGGGGAACGATCATGGAACGACAAGAACCTTCCATCGGCAAACTGGTCGACCTGCGCGACGTGCAGTTCGGCAGAACCACAGAGGTCAGGCACCCGCGAAGCGTTCAAGCGAAGGCGCCCATGGATCTCACCTGGAAGATCGCGGCCGGCGTTTTCCTGGGCCTGTCGCTATTCGCGCTGGCGACGTGCACAAGCCTCGTGATGTTGGGCGCAGCAGTTCAACAAGAGGAAGAACGCGTCATGCGTGATGCGGTCGAGCAGATCAACGCCATTGCACGTGATCCCGACCCGCTGGGCTGGCAGCAGCAAGCGCGCGACCGAGAACGCAGGCAAGCCGATGCGCTTCGGCTACGCCCTGGAGAGCGTTGCATCCAAGGGAAACGATTCCAGCGCGTGGAAAACGGTTGGGTGCAACTCAGCCAGCCATGCCAGCCATGATCGTCGGCCGCCGCTAGCCAGGCTTTGGGTCGGCGACCAAGCGAAGGTGCTCGCTGCAGGCAGTGGGCCTACGTGCCAGCAAACTGCAGGCCGAAGCGCCAGAAGAGTCTCCGCCAGACACCTCGCGGAACTTCCGTCATGGTGAACGCGGCGGGTTGATGACGATGCACTGCGTGGTCGTGCCCGAGTAGTGCGGCTCGTACCGGGTGGAGCAGCACTGCTGGTATGCGCCGATCACCGCCGAGGTGATTGCAAAACCCAAGATGACCACCGCCGCCGTGGCGAACAGTGCGCCGCCCCAATCGTTCCGGTCGTCATCGTGGTGATGGTCGACATCGCATGGCTACACCGAAGCCGGTGAACGCTCCTGGTACCTCACGTTCGGTTCGTGGCTGCGACCTGCGAACTGACAGCGGGAGTGCACTCGGTATTCCGCGCATCCGACAAACGCGCCAGGACGTCCGCCCGGCAGACATCCAGGATTTCGTCCGCAAGCGGCGCATCATCCGGGCACGACCTCGACAGCACGATCGCACCAACGGCCTGCGCCATCAGCGCGATCCGGCGCGCGCGCGCGCGATCGGTCGTGGTGTCGTCCGCCTGCCCTTCCTGGCGTCCGGACACCGCCAGCTGGGCATCGATGCCGGCGGCAAAGGTCTCCTTGACCGATTCCGGCTGGCGCGCGGCGTCCGCGCACAGCGCGGCCATGGTGCAGCCCTGCCCCGGGTTGTCCCGATGTTCCCGGGAGATGTAGTGGCTCAGGAAACCCACCGGATCCATGCCCACTGCGGCATCGGCAGAGTGCGCCAGGCCGCAGCTGGAGGCTTCGGCCATCAGGTCGGTCTTGGAAGCGAAATGCTTGTAGAAGCCGCCATGGGTGAAGCCGGCAGCCGCCATCAGCTCCGCGACACCCACGCCGTCGTATCCACGCTCCCTGAACAGGGTGGAGGCGGTTTCGACGATGTGCGCCCGGTTGGCCTGCGCTTGTGCCCTGGTGACCTTCATGACCCGATGCCTCGTGACGCCGTGCTGCGGAAGCGAGGCACCTTACCACACATTGATTACGCCCATCATCAAACCATTGACTTCAAAGATTACGAGCATCATCATTGCGCCGCCCACACACCGGATCGGGCCTCGCCCCTCCGCACCCGCCCCCTCAACGATCACGACCCGGCACCGCACATGACGAACACCTCGCTCTTCCAGCCCTGCACCCTCGGCCCGCTGACCCTGGCCAACCGCATCGTGATGGCTCCGCTGACGCGCAACCGCGCCGCTGCCGGCCTGGTGCCCAGCCCGCTGGCCGCCACCTACTACGCCCAGCGCGCCTCGGCCGGCCTGATCATCACCGAGGCCACCCAGATCTCGGCCCAGGCCCAGGGCTACCAGGACACCCCAGGGCTTTACACGCAGGACCAGATCGAAGGCTGGCGCAAGGTCACCGATGCCGTGCACGCGCGCGGGGGCCGCATCTTCGTGCAGCTCTGGCATGTCGGCCGCATCTCGCACGTGGACCTGCAGCCGGGCAATGCCGCGCCGGTGTCCGCCTCGGCCATCCGCGCGCAGACCAAGACCTTCGTCAACAACGGCTTTGTCGATGTGTCCGAGCCGCGCGCGTTGGAGATCGACGAGCTGCCCACCATCGTCAACGACTTCCGCCAGGCCGCCGCCAACGCGATCGCCGCCGGGTTCGATGGCGTGGAAATCCACGGCGCGAACGGTTACCTGCTCGAACAGTTCATCAAGGACGGCGCCAACCAGCGCACCGACGCCTACGGCGGCTCGATCGAGAACCGTGCACGCCTGCTGCTGGAGGTCACCGCCGCCGTGGCGGACGAAATGGGCGCCGACCGCACAGGCGTGCGCATCTCGCCGGTTTCGCCGGCGAACGCCATCGCGACCGTCAGCGATCCGCAGCCGCAGTACGACTACATCGTCGATCAGCTCAGCGCGCTGGGCGTCGTCTACCTGCATGTGGTCGAAGGTGCGACGGGCGGCCCGCGCGATGTCGCCCCGTTCGACTTCGACGGCCTGCGCCGTCGCTTCAGCGGCACCTATCTGGCTAACAACGGCTACGACCTTGAACTGGCCAGTGCACACCTCGCGGAGGGCAAGGCGGACCTGTTCGCGTTTGGCCGTGCCTTCATCAGCAATCCCGATCTGGTCGAACGCCTGAAGACCGGCGCGCCCTTGAACGCGTTGGACCCGGCCACGCTGTATGGCGGCGGTGCGGAGGGCTACACCGACTACCCCGCCTTGTCCGACACAGCCGCGCCGTAACCCGGCCGACGAGGTCGCCATCCATGCGGCCTCGCCACCGCAGCGACACGCTGCATACACCGCTTTCCCACATTCATTCCAGAGAAAACGTCATGAGCATCCTTCCCACCGTTCTCATCACCGGCGCCTCCAGCGGCATCGGTACCGTTTACGCCGAACGCTTCGCGCGCCGCGGCCACGACCTGGTCCTGGTCGCCCGCGACAAGGCGCGACTGGAGACGCTGGCCGCGCGCCTGCGCCAGGACACCGGCGTTGCCGTCGACGTGCTGCCGGCCGATCTCACGCAGGACACCGACCTGGCCACCGTTGAAACGCGCCTGCGCGACGATGCCCGCATCGGCATCCTGATCAACAACGCGGGCATCGCCCAGTCCGGTGGTTTCACCGAGCAGTCGGCCGACAGCATCGACCAGTTGGTCACGCTGAACACCCTTGCGCTGACACGCCTGGCCGCTGCGGTGGCCCCGCGACTGGCCAACGCCGGCGAAGGCGCGATCGTGAACATCGGCTCGGTGGTGGGCCTGGCGCCGGAGTTCGGCATGTCCGTCTACGGTGCGACCAAGGCCTTCGTGCTGTTCCTCTCGCAGGGAATGAGCCTGGAGCTGTCGCCCAAGGGGGTCTACGTGCAGGCCGTGCTGCCCGCGGCCACGCGCACCGAGATCTGGGAGCGTGCCGGCATCGACATCAATACGCTGCCGGAGGTGATGGACGTGGGCGAGCTGGTCGATGCGGCCCTGGTCGGCTTCGATCGCCGCGAAACCGTCACCATTCCGCCGCTGCACGTGGCCGAACGCTGGGACACGCTGGAGGCATCGCGTCAGGGCCTGCTCTCGGATATCCGGCAGGCGCAAGCGGCCGAACGCTACCGGGCAGCTCACTGACATGGCTCGGCCGTCCACCTCGTCGAAGGAAATCCGATGAAGCAGGGTCGTGGAACATGGGTGCTCATCACCGGCGCATCCAGCGGATTTGGCGAAGAGTTCGCCAGGCAGTATGCGCAACGCGGCCACCCGCTCATCCTCGTGGCCCGCCGCCTGGATCGGCTCGAAGCATTGGCGCAATCGTTGCGCCAGCAGTATCAGGTCGAGATCATGGTGGAACAGGTTGACCTGTCGGATATCGGTGCAGTAGGCCAACTGCACGCACGGCTCCATGAGCGCGGCGTCGAAGTCGATATTCTGATCAACAACGCCGGGCACGGACTTCAAGGTCCGTTCCTGGACAGCCCGTTGGAGTCGGCGCTGTCGATGATCCAGTTGGACATTACCAGCCTCACGGCCATGACCCACCTGTTCGGCCAGGACATGAGAAGGCGCAAGCGCGGAAAGATACTCCAGATTGCCAGCATCCTGGCCTACCAAGGCGTGGAGAACTTCGCAGCCTATTCGGCAGCCAAGGCCTACGTGCTGCGATTGGGCGAGGCGCTGCACCGGGAGTTCAAGCAGGATGGCGTGACGGTCACGTCGCTGTGTCCGGGGCTAACGGATACCGGCTTCGCAAGCGTTGCACAGCAAAAGATCTCGCCTCGATTGAAGGCGCTCATGATGCAGACGCCACCGGTCGTCCAAGCGGGCATCCGCGCCCTGGATGCCGGGCGGATTAGCGTTGTCCCGGGGCTCACCAACAGGTTGAATGTCGCCTTCATGTGGGCCACCCCTCGTTGGCTCCATCAGGCCGTCCTGTCCCGCCTGCTGAACACGTGAGGAGCAGGCATGTCTCCCGCATTCCGCCAGCTTGCGGTCCTGGCCTCGTTCCTGTTCTTCGGCCTCGCGGCCACATGGATGTTTGCGCCTGACCCCATGTGACCCACTGGAACGTCGCGCCCTCCCATCCAGCCGAACTGGTTGGCTGGCGTGCGGCGGCTTTGTATGCGGGACTCGGTGTGATGTTTTTTCTGGCAAGGCATTGAATCGCCTTCCTGCTCCTGGCAACGCTTGGCGTCTTCGAGCTGGCCACGGGCCATGCGGTGCCGGAATCCTCGCGGCCGTTCTGCTGGAAATCACGCTCGCACTGCCGTTCTTCTCATCGAGAAAAAGTCATGAAAGCCTTCATCATCGACCGTTACAGCAAGAAGGATCCCGGCCGTCTCGGCGATATGCCCGAGCCTCAGGTGGGGGACGAGGATGTGCTGGTCCAGGTCCATGCCGCAGGCGTAAACGCGCTGGACGGCAAGATCAGGCAGGGCGAATTCAAGCTGATCCTGCCCTATCGGCTCCCGTTGATCCTGGGCAACGATGTGACCGGGACGGTCGTGCGTGTCGGCAGCCGCGTGAGCCAGTTCAAACCCGGCGACCACGTCTATGCGCGCCCCGACGATGATCGCATCGGCGGGTTCGCCGACCGCATCGCGATCAAGGCGTCGTCGCTGGCGCCCGCACCGAAAAACCTCAGCATGGTCGAGGCGGCCTCCCTGCCCCTCGTGGCGCTCACGGCCTGGCAGGTCCTGGTCGAAACCGCCGCGCTGAAGAAGGGGCAGAAAGTCTTCATCCATGCCGGCTCCGGCGGCGTTGGCACCATTGCCATCCAGCTCGCCAAACATCTGGGCGCCTTCGTCGCAACGACCACGAGCACGGCCAACACGGCCTGGGTGAAGGCATTGGGCGCGGACGTCGTCATCGATTACAAGCAGCAGGATTTCGCCACCGTGCTGCGCGACTACGACGTCGTACTCAACAGTCTCGGTCGCGACGAACTCGTCCGCTCGCTCGACATCCTCAAGCCGGGCGGGCATCTGGTTTCCATTTCCGGCCCACCGACCCCGGCATTCGGCGCGGCCAGAGGGCTGGCCTGGCCACTCAGGCAGGTGATGCGCCTCCTGAGCCATGGCATCCGCAGGAAGGCCAGCCGGAAGAACGTCCGGTACAGCTTCGTGTTCATGCGCGCCGACGGGCAACAGCTGCGCGAGATCACCTCCCTCGTCGAATCAGGCGCACTCCGGCCGGTCGTGGATACCGTGTTTCCGTTCGCCGAGACCGAGAAGGCACTGGCCTACATGGACGGTGGCCGTGCGAAGGGCAAAGTCGTCGTGCAGATGACCGTGCCGCCGGGCGAGCCGACATGACGGTCTTGCGGGGCCTGGCAGCCGCCTGATCGGACGCGGCGGGACCGGCGCATGCCATGCCGTGCCGGATAGCGCGCTGCAGGCCGCGTTGAAGGCGACGGACGGCACGTCACGCCGCGCTGCCGATCGCCCGATAGCTCCACACCCCCAGCCCGGTCATCGCCAGCGAACCGGCCAGGTGCAGGACGGTGGTCAACGTGGCCATGCCGTACTGCTGCCGCAGCAGCATCTGCACGACTTCGGCCGAGAACGAGGAGAACGTGGTCAGCCCACCGAGCAGCCCGGTCACGATGAACAGCCGCCACTCCGGCGGCAGGTCCGGACGCGCGATGGACCAGGCCATGACCACACCGATCGCGTAGCCGCCGATCAGGTTGGCCGCCAGTGTGCCGAGCGGGATCGCGCCGTGACGCGGCGTGTTGAGCCACAGGCCCAGGCCCCAGCGCATCCACGCGCCGATCGCGGCACCGGTACCGACCGCGAAGAACGATCCGAACAGCGGGCCCATGCGGCGTGCCTCAGTCGGACCCGCCGCGTGCGCGGCGGCGCGCATCGCGGAGCCGGTCGAGCTTGTCCTTGAGCTTGATCTCCAGACCGCGCTCGACGGGCCTGTAATAGACCTGTTCGCCCATCGCATCGGGAAACCCGGTCTGGTCCAGCGCGATGCCGCCGTCGGCATCGTGGTCGTACTGGTAGTGCTTGCCGTACCCGAGCTGCTTCATCAGCCTGGTCGGTGCGTTGCGCAGGTGCAGCGGCACCTCCTGCGTGCCGTACTGGCGCACGTCGGCCTTGGCCTGGTTGAACGCTGCATAGGCCGCATTGGATTTGGCCGTACTGGCCAGGTAGATCGCCACCTGGGCCAGGGCCAGATCGCCTTCGGGACTGCCGAGACGCTCGAACGTGTCCCAGGCATCGACCGACATCTGTAGCGCACGCGGATCGGCCAGGCCGATGTCCTCGATCGCCATCCGGGTCAGGCGGCGCGCCAGGTAGATCGGGTCGCAGCCGCCGTCGAGCATCCGCGCCAGCCAGTACACGGCGGCGTCGGGATTGGAGCTGCGCACCGACTTGTGCAGCGCCGAGATCTGGTCGTAGAACTGCTCGCCGCCCTTGTCGAAACGGCGCGTACGGTCGGCCAGCACCTGCAGCAGGGTCTGTTCGGTGATCCTGCCCTCCTCGTCCGCGGCCAGTTCGGCGGCGATCTCCAGCAGGGTCAGGGCGCGGCGGACGTCGCCATCGGCGGCGCCGGCGATCTCGCGCAGCAGCGGTTCGGGCGCCTCGATGCCCTGCCCGCCCAGGCCCCGCTCGGCATCCTGCAGCGCACGCTGCAGCGCCACCATCACGTCGTCGGCCGACACGCCTTCCATCACGTGCACGCGGCAGCGCGAGAGCAGGGCCGAATTCAGTTCGAACGAGGGGTTCTCGGTGGTGGCGCCGACGAAGATGATGCTGCCGCGCTCGATGTGCGGCAGGAAGGCGTCCTGCTGCGCCTTGTTGAAGCGATGGACCTCGTCCACGAACAGCACGGTGCGGCGGCCGGTGTCGAAGCGCTGCCCGGCTTCGGCCAGTACCTGGCGCACGTCGGGCAGCCCCGACAGCACCGCCGAGATCGCGTGGAACTCGGCATCGGCGTACTGGGCCAGCAGCAGGGCCAGGGTGGTCTTGCCGCAACCCGGCGGGCCCCACAGCACCATCGAATGCACGCGCCCGCTTTCGACCGCGCGGCGCAGCGCCGAACCGGGCGCGAGCAGGCGCCGCTGCCCCACCATTTCATCCAGCGTGCGTGGGCGCATGCGCTCGGCGAGCGGACGCAGGGCGTCGCGCTGCGCGGCCGCGCCGGCGCTCAGCAGATCGTCGGTGGGAGTGGCGGGACGGGAACGGGATCTGGACACGGCGTCATTGTACTGTCGCCGCCCTCACCCGCCGTCATTCTCCGTCGGCTGGCGACTTCATTCGCCGACGACGTCGACGCCCTTGCCCGGGATGAAGCGGAACGTGTCGGCGGCGAAGCTGGGGTTGCGGCGCCAGCTTTCGAAACGGATCAGGGTCTTCTGGCCGACCAGGTCCAGCACCTCCATGCGCGTCAGGCCCTGCGGGCCGAAGCCCAGCCGCGCCATCTGGAAGTTGGCTTCGGCGTCGACCTTGGGCGTCAGGGTCAGCCACTGCAGGCCTTCGCTCGCCGCGGCCTCCTGGCTGACATCGAACTGGCGGTCCAGGCGGGCCGGGTCGAACAGGGCGACCAGCGGGCTGTTGCGTTCTTCTTCGCCCTGCGGCTTGACCGTGGCCTGCTCCAGGTCCGGTTCGTAGATCCAGACCTTGCTGCCATCGGCCACGATCAGTTGGGCGAACGGCTTGGTGTACTCCCAGCGGAACAGGCGCGGCGCGGAGACCGCCACCGTCCCGCTGCTGCTTTCCTTGGTCCGCCCCTGCGCATCGACCACCTGCTGGGTGAACCGGCCCTCCAGCCCCTTGAGGCCGGTGGTGAACCGGGTGAGTTCGTCGCGCGCACCGGCGAAGGCGGTGCCGGCAACCAGGCCAAGTCCGAAAAGAGCGATGCGGGCGACACGAAGCGAACGATGCATGGCGGGCTCTGGAGTGCGATCTGCGGATGCGCGCAGTGTGCCGTGACCAAGCTGAACAGGCGAGCCCTGACCGTGTTTCCAGTCGCCCGTGAGATGACGTCCTTCAGTGGATTCCGGCACTCCGGGCCGACGTCGACGAGCCATGGCCATCCATCCGGCACCGCGCTCGTGCAGTCCGCGTGGCGTGATCTTCACGGCTCATCGAATCGCAGCGGATGGGCCGTGGCGTGCAACGCACGCGACGGCTGAACCGAACAGCGTCGCCCGCCAGCACCGGCAGTCCGAGGCGTTCAGCGGGCGTCATCGATCCGGCGATTCACGGCACCGCTGGCGCCCCCGATGCAGCCAGCCAGCACAACGACCTGCACCGCCGCGGCAGGCGCACCATTCGCCATCGAAGTCGTCGGGCCAGCGCCGCACCGCGGCGACCGTCGCAGCCCTGAAGTGTGCCGGCCCGTGACGACATGGACCTCACCGCTCCGAAGCGCGCCGCTGTGCTGCAGGAAGGCAGGGCGCCGACGCCACGGCGCGTGCCCTGCCCGCTCAGTCGCGCGGCGGAGGCGGCGCCAGCACGCTGCGGTCGCCGTTGTGCTCGGGCGGTGTGACCACGCCCGCCGCTTCCATCGCCTCGATCAGGCGCGCCGCGCGGTTGTAGCCGATCTTCAATCGGCGCTGCACCCCGGAGATCGACGCGCGACGGGTTTCGGTAACGATCCGCACCGCTTCGTCGTACAGCGGATCGGACTCGTCGCCACCGCTGGCATTGGACTCCGGCAGGCCGGTCGCGCCGACCACCACGCCATCGCCCAGCGTCTGCACCTCGTCCAGCACGCCCTCGAGGTACTCGACCGGGCCACTGGCCTTGAGGTGTTCGACCACGCGATGGACCTCGTCGTCGGAGACGAAGGCGCCGTGCACGCGCTCGGGCATGGCCGTGCCGGGCGGCAGGTACAGCATGTCGCCGTGGCCCAGCAGGGTCTCGGCGCCGGACTGGTCGAGGATGGTGCGCGAGTCGATCTTGGAGCTGACCTGGAACGCGATGCGGGTCGGGATGTTGGCCTTGATCAGGCCGGTGATGACGTCCACCGACGGACGCTGCGTGGCCAGGATCAGGTGGATGCCGGCGGCGCGCGCCTTCTGCGCCAGGCGTGCGATCAGCTCCTCGACCTTCTTGCCGACGATCATCATCATGTCGGCGAATTCGTCGATGAAGATGACGATGTACGGCAACGGCTCGAGCTCGCGCGGCGCCTCGCCCAGTTCCGGGTTCGGCTTGAACAGCGGATCCATCAGCGGCTGGCCCGCCTCGGCCGCGTCGCGCACCTTCTTGTTGAAGCCGGCCAGGTTGCGCACGCCGACCGCGCTCATCAGCTTGTAGCGGCGCTCCATCTCGGCCACGCACCAGCGCAGGCCGTTGGCGGCCTCCTTCATGTCGGTGACCACCGGCGCCAGCAGGTGCGGGATGCCTTCGTAGACGCTCAGTTCGAGCATCTTCGGATCGATCATCAGCATCCGCAGTTCTTTCGGCGAAGCCTTGTAGAGCAGGCTCAGCACCATCGCGTTCACCGCCACCGACTTGCCCGAACCGGTGGTGCCGGCGACCAGCAGATGCGGCATCCGCGCCAGGTCGGCCACGGTCGGCCGGCCGGCGATGTCCTTGCCCAGCGCCAGGGTCAGCGGGCTGGCGGACTTGTCGTATTCCTTCGAGCGCAGCAGCTCGGACAGGAAAATCATCTCGCGGGTGACGTTCGGGATCTCCAGGCCGATCACCGACTTGCCCGGGATCACGTCGACCACGCGCACCGACTTCACCGACAGGCCGCGCGCGATGTCCTTGTCCAGGGAACTGATCTGGCTGACCTTCACGCCGGGCGCGGGCTCGATCTCGAAGCGGGTGATCACCGGGCCGGGATAGGCGCCGACCACCTGCGCCTCGATCCGGAAATCCTTGAGCTTGAACTCGATCTGCCGCGACAGCGTTTCCAGCGTCTCTTCGTCGTAGCCCTTGGGCTGCGGCTTGGGATCGTCGAGCAGCGACAGCGGCGGCACCCCGGACGGATCGCCGCCGGTGCCATGGAACAGCGGGATCTGCTGCTCGCGCTTGGCCCGCTCGCTCTTCTCCACCACCGGTGCCGGCGGCGGCTCGATCCTGACCGGCTCGCGCTTGGCGCGCTGCACCGCTTCGGTCTTGCGGACCTCGACCCGCTCCTCGCGCATGTCGCGGGCGCGCTTCCATTCCTCGGCCTGCTGGGTCTTGCGCCGCATCAGGTCCGGCAGCTTGAGGATGCCCGCGCCGATGCGCTCCATCACCCAGAACCAGGACAGCCCGGTGGCCAGCGTCACCGACACCAGCATCAGCACGATCAGGAACAGGTTGGCGCCCAGCGCGCCGAAGCCGATCGCCAGCGACTTGCCGACGGTCTGGCCGAGCACGCCGCCAGCCACCGCCTGGTCGCCGACGAACAGGCGCAGATGCAGGAAGCCCGTCGCCGCGATCAGGAAGCCGACGATGCCGGTCAGGCGCAGGGCCGGGCCGAGTTCGTCCTCCTCGCCCAGTCCGAACAGCGCAATCCAGGCGACCACACCAAGAATGAGCGGCAGCAGAAAGGCGCTGTAGCCGAACAACTGGCGCAGCACGTCGGCGATCCAGGCACCGGCCTTGCCGCCCAGGTTCTCGATCGGCGCGACCACGCTGCCGCTGTGCGACCAGCCCGGATCCTGCGCGGAATAGGTGAACAGGCAGGCCAGCAGATAGAGCAGCAGCGGCGCGACCACGATCAGCGAAAGATCGCGCCACAGGCGCTGCCGACGCGGGTTGGGCGCGCTCTTTTCTGCGCGGTCCCTGCTGCCACCGCGCGTGGACTTGGAGCGTTCCGTCAGTGCCTTGGCCACCGTCTACCCGGGATCTTGAATCGTTCGCAGGAATGCGACGTTACGCATTGATATTAAATGAATAACTGCTGCGGTGCCTAGCGCTGCGCAGGCTGGGGGCAAGAGCGGCCGGCAGCGCTGCGATCTGCCCGCGGCGGCGATGCAGCGCCTTGATTCGCGCTGGTACGGGCGCCACTCTATGGAGCTCGCGGCACCTCGCCACTCCCCTTCGAAAGACTATACATGACCGCTACCAAGCACTCGCGCCTGTTGATTCTCGGCTCCGGCCCCGCCGGCTGGACCGCCGCCGTCTATGCGGCACGCGCCAACCTGAAGCCGGTCGTGATCACCGGCCTGCAGCAGGGCGGCCAGCTGATGACCACCACCGAAGTCGACAACTGGCCGGGCGATGCGCACGGTCTGATGGGCCCCGACCTGATGACCCGGATGCAGGCCCATGCCGAACGCTTCGACACCGAGGTCATCTTCGACCACATCCACACCGCCGACCTCTCGCAGCGCCCGTTCCGGCTGATCGGCGACAGCGCCGAGTACACCTGCGACGCCCTGATCATCGCCACCGGTGCGACCGCCAAGTACCTGGGCATCCCGTCCGAGCAGCTGTTCAAGGGTCGCGGCGTGTCGGCCTGCGCCACCTGCGACGGCTTCTTCTACAAGGACCAGGACGTGGTCGTGGTCGGCGGCGGCAATACCGCCGTGGAAGAGGCGCTGTACCTGTCCAACCTGGCCCGCAAGGTCTACCTGGTCCATCGCCGCGACACGCTCAAGGCCGAAAAGATCATGCAGGACAAGCTGTTCGCCAAAGTCGCCGCCGGCAAGATCGAGACGGTCTGGCACCACCAGGTCGACGAAGTGCTGGGCAACGACATGGGCGTGACCGGCGTGCGGGTGAAGTCCACGATCGACGGCAGCACCCGCGACATCGAGGCGCCGGGCTTCTTCGTCGCCATCGGCCATCACCCGAACACGCAGCTGTTCGACGGCCAGCTGGCGATGAACAACGGCTACCTGGAGATCCGCTCCGGCCTGGGCGGCGACGCCACCCAGACCTCGGTCGAGGGCGTGTTCGCGGCCGGCGACGTGGCCGACCAGCACTACCGCCAGGCGATCACCTCGGCCGGCTTCGGCTGCATGGCCGCCCTGGACGCCGAGCGCTTCCTCGACAAGCAGGGCTGAGGCGTCCGGGCACGTCAGCCCGCCCCTCCAGTCGCCAGGCGGCGGCCACCCCGGTGGTGCCGTCGCCCGGGCTGACCGGCACGCAGTCGGAGCCTCCGCCTCCTGTATCGCATACCGCGCGTCCGACCTGCAGCGCTGTGCGCCACACGCCACTGTTTCCTCGGCGTGCAGCACGAAGCAGCGGCCGCGCAGCCGACGCAGCCGCCCAGGCCCGACGCACCCGCTCCAGCCTCACGACAATGCACCGGTCGGGGGCACGATCGACTACGCTTTCGCCATGCCCGAGATCCGCTGGCTCGACACTCTGCAGGACATTCCCGCCGCGCACTGGGATGCCCTGCATGACGGCACCAATCCGTTCGTCCACCACGCGTTTCTCTGCGGCCTCGAACAGCATGGCTGCCTGCGCCCCGACTGGGGCTGGATTCCCCGCTACCTGACGCTGTGGCGCGGCGGGACGCTCGTCGGCGCCGCCCCCGGCTACCTCAAGGACAACTCGCATGGCGAGTTCGTGTTCGACCATGCGTGGGCGAACGCGTACGCGCGCTACGGCCAGGCCTACTACCCCAAGTGGATCGGCGCCGTGCCCTATTCGCCGGTCAGCGGCCCGCGGCTGCTGGCGGCCGATCAGGACATCCGCGCAGGCCTGCTGGAGGCCATGGTCGAGGCCACTGTCGCCGGCGGGCGTTCGTCGGCGCACGTGAACTTCCACACGGAGCAGGACGATGCGGCCTTCGCCGACAGCGACTGGCTGCAGCGGCTCGACGTGCAGTACCACTGGCGCAACCCGGGCGGCTGGCGCACGTTCGAGGACTACCTGGGCGCGATGGACCACCGCCATCGCAAGAACATCCGCCAGGAACGCGCCAGGGTCGCCCGGGCCGGCATCCACTTCCGCAGACTGCATGGCGACGAGGCCGGCGAGGCCGACTTGGCGGCGATGCACGGGTTCTACCTGCAGACCTTTCTGGAATACGGCAACGCGCCGGCCCTGAGCCTGGACTTCCTGCGCCACCTGGCCAGGGAGATGCCGCGCAACCTGCTGCTCATCCTCGCCTGCCACGAAGACAGGCCGGTCGCCGGTGCGCTGTGCCTGCGCGGTGGACAGACGCTCTACGGACGCTACTGGGGCGCCAGCGCCGCCCTGCCCAGCCTGCATTTCGAAACCTGCTACTACCAGGGCATCGACTACTGCCTGCAGGAGGGATTGCAGCGCTTCGAACCGGGCGCCCAGGGCGAGCACAAGATCGCGCGCGGCTTCCTGCCGACGCTGGTACGCAGCCGGCACTGGATCGCCGACCCCACGTTCCGCGACGCCCTGGCGCACTGGTGCGGCGAAGAAGTGGCCGCGACCCACCGGCATGCGCAGATCCTCGCCGCGCGCTCGCCGTTCCGCGAGACGCAGGCATGAAGCGCCCCGCGCTGCTGACCCCCGACCCGGACGAGCCGTTCCCGCCCGCCGAACTGGCGCTGGACGACCCGGACGGGCTGCTGGCGGTGGGCGGCGACCTGCACCCGACGCGCCTGCTCGCGGCCTACCGAGGCGGAATCTTCCCCTGGTTCGGCGACAACCAGCCGATCCTGTGGTGGTCGCCCGACCCGCGCGTGGTGTTCCGCACCGATGCCGTGCGCCTGTCCTCGCGCTTCCGGCGCAGCCTGAAGCACAGCCCGTGGCAGGTCCGCGCCGACACCGCCTTCGACGCCGTGATCCGCGCCTGCGCCCGCGCGCCACGGCCGGGGCAGCGCGGCACCTGGATCACGGACGAGATGATCGGCGCCTACCTGCACCTGCACGCGCTGGGCCATGCGCACTCGGTCGAGGTCTTCGACGGGACGCGGCTCGTCGGCGGCATCTACGGTGTCGCGGTGGGCAGGGCCTTCTTCGGCGAAAGCATGTTCAGCGCCGACTCCGGTGGCTCCAAGGTGGCCCTGGCGGCGCTGGCCATGACCCTGCACGGCTGGGGCTGGCCGCTGATCGATGCGCAGGTCGAGAACCCGCATCTGCTCTCGCTGGGCGCCGAGCGCTGGCCGCGCGCCCGGTTCCTGGCGCAGATGCGTCGGCTGGCGGAAGAGCCGGCCCGGCCGGGCCCCTGGACGACGGCATTCGGCACCGTGGCGGCAGGCGCGCTGGCCATGCCAGGCGGCCATTAACACATTTTTTGCAATGCCGGAAGGAATCCCTTAGAATTGCCGCCTTTAACCGCTCCGGCGCATATCTGAGACCGCATGTCGAAAGACGACTCCATCGAATTCGAAGGCACTGTCGCCGAGACCTTGCCGAATACCACCTTCCGTGTCCGCCTTGAAAACGGCCACGAGATCATCGCGCACATCTCCGGCCGCATGCGAAAGAACTACATCCGCATCCTGACCGGCGACCGCGTGAAGGTCGAGATGACCCCATACGACCTGACCAAGGGTCGCATCACCTACCGCATGAAGTAACCGCTTCGCGGTGGTACGAAGGAAGGCAGCCGATGGCTGCCTTTTTCGTTGGTCCGGATCCAGTCCCGCCGGCACCACGCCCCACGTCCGCCAGGCGCATGCGACCGCATGCGCCGGATCAGCGGCGCGCGCGGCGCTTGGCCGACGCGAACGCATCGGCCGACAGCGTTTCGACCTTGGCGACGTCGCAGGTGGCGCGGTCGGTCCTGATCCGGGTACCCGCCGGGCACAGGCGTCCTTCGGTTCCTTCCGACACGATCGTGAGGCGGGAGGCGGTCTGCAGCGATCCGCACTCGCCGCGCAGCGAAACCTTGTAGTGCGCATCGCCGTCGCGGACCAGGAAGCTCTGTGCGCCGCCAGCGCGTACCACTTCGTGTCCGGCTGCAAGGTCGGTGCAGCCAGCCAGCGGCACACCCGGTTCGGCCGCACTGGCGGCGAAGGCGGATGCCGACAGCGCGGCGGTCATGCAGAGGCGCAGGATGTTCATGGCGGAAGCCTGGGTGTCGAACCGGATTGGACCGATCACAAGACTATCGACGCCACGGAGCGGACGAATCTGCCTGTGGTGACAATGACCATGTGCACCGGGACGTCGGTCATCGTGACCTTCGGCAACGCGAGCGCATGACCCCCTGTCTCACCCCGAAAAAGAAGGGCGCCCTGCGGCGCCCTTCCTCACTTATCGCGGCATCGCATTCCCGCGGCCCGCCATCACATCGACAGGTGGCGGCACGCGCGGTTCGCCGTGCTACTCGACGGTCGCCGGCAACAGGCGCTCCGGCTCGGCCTGGGTTTCGACCACCAGGTCGCCGTCGACCACGTCCACGTTGACCCGGCCACCGCCGACCAGCTTGCCGAACAGCAGTTCGTCGGCCAGCGGACGCTTGATCTTGTCCTGGATCAGGCGTGCCATCGGGCGCGCACCCATCAGCGGGTCGAACCCGTGCTGGGCCATCCAGTCGCGCGCGGTCGGCGAGGCCGTCAGCGCGACGTGCTTCTCGTTGAGCAGCATTTCCAGCTCGATCAGGAACTTGTCGACCACGCGCAGGATGTGGTCGAAGCCCAGCGGCTGGAACTGCACGACCGCGTCGAGGCGGTTGCGGAACTCCGGCGTGAAGCTCTTGCGGATCACTTCCATCGCGTCGGTCGAATGATCCTGGCGGGTGAAGCCGATCGAACGCCGCGAGGCCTGCGCCGCACCGGCATTGGTCGTCATCACGACCACCACGTTCTTGAAGTTCGCCTCGCGTCCGTTGGTGTCGGTCAGCACGCCGCGGTCCATGACCTGCAGCAGGATGTTGAAGATGTCCGGATGCGCCTTCTCGACCTCGTCCAGCAGCAGCACGCAGTGCGGCGTCTTGACGATCTTCTCGGTCAGCAGGCCGCCCTGGTCGAAACCGACATAGCCCGGGGGCGCACCGATCAGGCGCGACACCGAATGCGGCTCCATGTACTCGGACATGTCGAAGCGGACCAGCTCGATCCCCAGCTGCAACGCCAGCTGCCGGGTCACCTCGGTCTTGCCGACACCGGTCGGGCCGGCGAACAGGAAGTTGCCGATCGGCTTGTCCGGGCTGGCCAGGCCGCTGCGCGCCAGCTTGATCGCCGATGCCAGCGTCTCGATCGCAGGATCCTGGCCGAAGATCACCATCTTCAGGTTGCGCTCCAGGTGCTGGAGCACGTCCTTGTCGGTGGCGCTGACCTGCTTGGCCGGGATGCGCGCCATCTTGGCGATGATCGTCTCGATCTCCTCGATGTCGATCAGCTCCTTGCGCTGCCCCTCGGGCAGCAGGCGCTGGCGTGCGCCGGCCTCGTCGATCACGTCGATCGCCTTGTCCGGCAGCAGCCGGTCGGCGATGTGCTTGACCGACAGGTCCACCGCCGCCTGGATCGCCTCGTCGGCGTAGGTGACGCCGTGATGCGCCTCGTACTTGGGCTTCAGGCCCTGCAGGATCTCGTAGGTCTCGCCCACGGTCGGCTCGACGATGTCGATCTTCTGGAAGCGCCGCGCCAGGGCCCGGTCCTTCTCGAAGATGCCGCGGTACTCCTGGAACGTGGTCGAGCCGATGCAGCGCAGCTCGCCCGACGCCAGCGCGGGCTTGATCAGGTTCGAGGCATCCATCGTGCCGCCCGAGGCGGAGCCGGCACCGATGATGGTGTGGATCTCGTCGATGAACAGGATCGCGCCGGGATGCTTGCGCACCGCGGTCAGCACGCCCTTCAGCCGCTTCTCGAAATCGCCGCGGTACTTGGTACCGGCCACGAGCGCGCCGAGATCCAGCGAATAGATCACCGCATCCGCCAGGACGTCGGGCACCTCGCCGTCGACGATGCGCTTGGCCAGCCCCTCGGCGATCGCGGTCTTGCCGACGCCGGCCTCGCCCACGTACAGCGGGTTGTTCTTGCGCCGGCGGCACAGGACCTGGATGGTGCGCTCGATCTCGTCGGCGCGCCCGACCAGGGGGTCGATCTTGCCGTTGCGGGCCTGCTCGTTGAGGTTGCTGGCGTACTCGGCCAGCGCGTCGGTCGACTTGGCCTCGCCTTCGCCGGCTTCGGCCCTGCCCTCGCCTTCGGCACCGGGCGAACCGCCGTCCTGCTCGTCGCCGAGCTTGGCGATGCCGTGCGACAGGTAATTGACCACGTCCAGGCGGGTGACGTCCTGCTGGGTCAGGAAATAGACCGCATGCGAATCCTTTTCGCCGAAGATCGCCACCAGCACGTTCGCGCCGGTGACCTCCTTCTTGCCCGAGGACTGCACGTGGTAGACGGCGCGCTGCAGCACGCGCTGGAACCCGAGGGTCGGCTGGGTGTCGCGGCCGTCGTCCTCGGCAAGGCGCGAGACCGAGGCGTCGATCGCCTGCTCGAGGTCGCTGCGCAGACGCAGGGCGTCCGCTCCGCAGGCCTTCAGGACGGCCTGGGCCGAGGGGTTGTCGAGCAGGGCCAGCAGCAGGTGCTCGACCGTCATGAACTCATGACGGGCTTCGCGGGCGCGCTTGTAGCACTGGCCGATGGTCTGTTCGAGGTCTTTGCTGAACATGGGGGGCTCCGGCAGCTGTTGCCAACAATATGCGGCCTGTCGTGACGATTTCCACAAGGCTGACGGATCGCTGCGTTCAGCCCGCGGAAAGGTGCCCTGCCAGGGACCTCAGGCCTTTTCCATGGTGCAGAGCAGCGGATGCTGGTTCATCCGCGAATACTCGTTCACCTGGGCCACCTTCGATTCGGCCACCTCGCGGGTGAACACGCCGCATACGCCACGCCCGCGGGTGTGGACATGCAGCATCACCTGGGTGGCCCGTTCGTTGTCCAGGGAGAAGAACTGCTGCAGGACCTCGACCACGAAATCCATCGGGGTGTAGTCGTCGTTGAGCAGGACCACCTGGTACATCGGCGGCGGAGTGACGTCGGGCCGCCCGGTTTCGACCAGGGTGCCGTGTTCGTGTTCGTGCTGGGATCTGCGAGGCATGGCGCCGATTATACGGATGGACGCCCCTCGCCCGGGTGCCGGACAATAGCCGCCCCATTTCAAGAACCACGGATGACCCGCATGCTCCGCCACCTCGCGACCGCCCTTCTGCTGGCGCTCCCGCTGCTCGCTTCCGCCGCCGAACCCGACCCGCGGGTCGGCAAGCTGCTGGACAGCCTCGAGTACGAGTACGAGGTGGACGAGGACGGCGACTACAAGCTGGTCATGGCGCTGGACGGCGACCGGACCCAGCTGGTGTTCGTGCGTTCCCCGGTGGAGACCTACGGCAGGCAGCGCGTGCGCGAGATCTGGTCGCCGGCGTACCGCTCGCCGACCGCCTCGTTCTCGGCGCTGGTGGCCAACCGGCTGCTGGAAGCGTCCAACCAGCTCAAGCTGGGCGCCTGGGTCAAGCAGGACCAGCACGCGATCCTGGTGGTCAAGGTCGACGCCGACACGGACGCCAAGACCCTGGACGAGGCGATCACCGCCGCGGTCACCAGCGCCGACGAAATGGAACAGCAGCTGGCCGAAGACCCGACCAGCGACGCGTTCTGAACCCATGTCCACGTCCCGCGACTGGCACCCGGATGTGACCGTGGCGACGATCGTCGTCCGCGACGGCCGCCTGCTGCTGGTCGAGGAGCGCATCGACGGCGAGCTGGTCCTGAACCAGCCCGCCGGGCATCTGGAGCCGGGCGAATCGCTGGTCGAGGCGGCGGTCCGCGAGACCCTGGAGGAAACCGGCTGGCACGTGCGTCCGACCGCCCTGGTCGGCACCTACCAGTGGGACGCCCCCAACGGCCAGCAGTACCTGCGCTTCGCGTTCGCCGCCGAACCGCTGACGCACGCAGCGGACAGGCCGCTGGACGTCGGCATCGAGCGCGCCCTGTGGCTGGCGCCGGAGGCGCTGGCCGCCGAGGCCGCGCGCCACCGCAGCCCGCTGGTCTGGCGTGTCGTCTCCGACTGGCTGGCCGGCCGGCGGCATCCGCTGCACGCGGTGGAACGCCTGGCATGAGCACGCCCCGCGTCGTGGTCGGTGTCTCCGGCGGCGTCGACTCGTCGGTCGCCGCGCTGCGCCTGGTCCAGGCCGGCGAGCCGGTGGCCGGCCTGTTCATGCAGAACTGGGACGACGACGGCAGCGGCGACTGCCGCGCCGAGGACGACCGCCGCGACGCGGTCGCGGTCTGCGGCCGGCTCGGCATCCCGTTCCATTTCCGCGACTTCGCCGGCGAGTACTGGCAGGGCGTGTTCGCGCATTTCCTGGCCGAGTACGCGGCCGGTCGCACGCCCAACCCGGACGTGCTGTGCAACCGCGAGGTCAAGTTCAAGCATTTTCTGGACGCGGCGCGGGCGCTGGGCGCCGAGCGCATCGCGACCGGACACTACGCGCGGATCGGGCACGCTGGCGGCCGCTGGCAGCTGCTGCGCGGCGCCGACCGCGACAAGGACCAGAGCTACTTCCTGCACCAGCTCGGCCAGGAGCAGCTGGCCGCGACCCTGTTCCCGATCGGCGAGCTGCCCAAGCCCGAAGTCCGGCGCCTGGCCCGCGAGGCGCAGCTGCCGACCCACGCCAAGAAGGACTCGACCGGGATCTGCTTCATCGGCGAGCGCGACTTCCGCGAGTTCCTCGGCCGCTACCTGCCGGCCCGCCGGGGCGAAATCCACGATCCGTCCGGCATCCGCATCGGCGAGCATCCCGGCGTCTTCTATTTCACCCTGGGCCAGCGCGAAGGCCTGGCGATCGGCGGCGTGCGTGGCCGCGCCGCCGCGCCCTGGTACGTGGTCGGCAAGGACGTCGCCGGCAACATCCTCTACGTCGACCAGGACCGCGACAGCCCGCATCTGCTGTCGCACGTGGTCGACACCGAAGCGATGCACTGGGTCGACGGCAGCCCGCCGGCACGCCGTTTCGCCTGCACCGCGCAGGTGCGCTACCGCCAGCAGGACATGCCCTGCCAGGTCGAGGTCCGCGACGACGGCCGCCTGCGGGTGCGCTTCGACCAGGCGCAGCGGGCCGCGACGCCCGGGCAGTCGCTGGTGCTGTACGACGGCGCCGTGTGCCTGGGCGGTGCGGTGATCGAAGCGACCGACGCGCCCCTGCCCGGCCGCTGATCCTGCATCGCGGTGTGCCGGCGTCCGCGACGCAGCGGGTAGAATGCGCGGCATGAGCCATTCCTACGATGATCGCGTGCTGGCCCTGGCCGGCCTCGCCCAGTCCCTGCAACAGGTCCGCCGGATCGCCGAGAACGGCCAGTCCGAAACCCAGATCGCCGAGCCGGTGCTGGACAGCGTGTTCCGGATCGACGCCGATTCCGCCCGCGCCGTCTATGGCGGCACCGCCGCCCTCGCCCCGGGCCTGCGCCTGGTGCGCGACTACTTCGGCAACCAGTCCGATCCGCTGCTGCCGAAACTGGCGCTGGCCACGATCCAGCTGGAGCGCCGCTTCAACGGCGACGGCAACACCGTGCAGGCGGTGGCCAACGGCCTGTCCGAGCTGGCCCCGCGCGCCGCCTCGCTGGGCAGCACCCATCCCGACGTGCTGTCCGCGCTCGGCGGCCTGTATGCCGACACCATCAGCCACCTGCGCCCGCGGATCATGGTCCAGGGCAATCCGCACTACCTGGGGCAGCCCGGCGTGGTGTCCGAGATCCGTGCGCTGCTGCTGGCGGCGGTGCGCTCGGCGCTGCTGTGGCGGCAGGTCGGCGGCAGCCCGTGGCAGTTCCTCCTGGCCCGCAGGCAGATGGTCGAGGCGATCGAACGCCAGCTGCGCTGAAAACTGGCACGCGAAATCGTTAAAGGAGACGGCGGGGCGGCCGATACTTGCGAACGTGGTTACGCAGAGATCGCCCATGGACTCCCGCTTGTTCTTTCGCATGGCTGCACCCCTGGTGCTGACCCTTCTCACCCCCCTGGCCGTCGGCCTGGACCTGCCCGCCGCCGTGCGGTGGGCAGTCCTGATCACGATGATGCTCAGCTGGTTCGGCTTCGCCGCCTGGCTGCTGCTCCGGTCGCCAGCGTCCGCCCAGTCCCCGGAGCACACCCGTGTGCTGCGCGAACAGGAGCAGTTGCTGACCGACCTGCGCAGTTTCGTCGGAAAGGAAATCGACGGTTCCCGTCATGAAGTCGAGCGTGCCCGCGACCTGATCCGCCAGGCGGTGTCCGGCCTCGGCGCCAGCTTCGAGGCCATGAACCGCAAGTCGCGCCAGCAGAGCGGCGCGATGGCCCGGATCATCGCCGACCAGGATGGCGGCGGCGGCGTCGATGTCGCCCGCTTCGCCCAGCACGCCAGCCAGCGGATGGAACAGCTGGTCGAGGCGCTGGAGCAGGTCAGCGGCCAGAGCAACGCCACGGTGCATCACATCGACCAGATGGCGCAGCACCTGGACGGCATCTTCGCGCTGCTCGAGGACGTCAAGTCCATCGCCGACCAGACCAACCTGCTGGCGCTGAACGCGGCGATCGAAGCCGCCCGTGCCGGCGAGGCCGGACGTGGCTTCGCGGTGGTCGCCGACGAGGTCCGCAACCTGTCGGAGCGCTCGACGACCTTCAACGAGCAGATCCGCAAGCTGGCGCACAGCTCCAAGGACGCCATCGCCAAGGTCCGCGAGACGGTCACGCAGATGGCATCGCGCGACATGGACCGCTCCCGCGAGGCGCGGGCCGAGGCGGCCTCCATGCTGCAGAACGTGGCGGCGATCAACAGCTCGCTCGGCGACGGCATGCGCGAGATCTCCGAATGCGGCCGCGCGATCGACGGCAGCGTGGCCGAGGCCGTGCGTGCCCTGCAGTTCGAGGACATCGCCACCCAGGCCCTGGGCGGCGCGCACGTCCACCTGGACCGCCTGGATTCGATCAACCGCGAAGCGGTGTCGCTGCAGGAAATGCTCCATCGCAGCAACGGCGTCTACGACGAAGAGATGATCCGTTCGCTGCAGCGGCTGGGCCAGCGTCTGCGCGACCTGCGCAGCGACTGGGAAACCCCGCCGCACAAGCCGGTCAGCCAGCAGAACATGGGCGCCGGCACGGTCGAGCTGTTCTGACCCGGTCCAGCGGCCAGGCATGTCCAAGCTTTCGCAGTTGACCGACCTCGCAATGCCCCGGCCCCTGGCCGGGGCAGCTGCGTTCATGCACCACCAGGATGACAGCCACCCCACCGGCACGGGGGACGCGACAGGCCATGCGCCTCCGCTGGAGGCCCACCCCCACCGCATCGAACACCCCACGCTCGCGCGGCTGGAGCAACTCGCACGCGAGGAACTGGCGGCCCTGGCGCCGGTCCTGCCGCAACAGCAGGGCGATCTGCTCGACATCTGCCTGGACTGGGATCTGGCCCGCTCCGGCGACTGATCCGCTCCCGGCCCGGCATCCGCGTCGCCCTTTGCGGGCGCCTCCAACGAGACGCGGGCCACGCGCGCGCCCTCCCCGCCTCCGGCCTCACGACAGCGCCAGGCCGCGCCAGCACGGGCCGGCGTCGCTGAAAACGTTGACATCAGGGGCCTTCGGCCAAGCGACCAGAGCGAGCGCGCCCCGGCACGCAGCGCAAGCGGCCATGCGGAGGCGCCTTCGCGGCGCACCCGGGCAAGCATCAAGGAAGGAAAGCGGATCGACCCGGCACGGCCAGCGGTCGTCAACGCCGCTGGCCGCGCGTGCGGCCCTGCCTGCGGCTCAGGACGCGCGGCTGGACACGTCGCGCAGCTGGGTGCGGGGGCGGATGTCGTTCATGGCGCGCAGCCACTGGGCGAGTTCGCGCGGCGGCAACGGCCGCGTGTGCACGTAGCCCTGCACCTCGTCGCAGCCCCACAGCTTGAGCTGGGCGTGCTCGGCCGCCGTCTCGACGCCTTCGGCGACCACGCGCATGCCCAGCGCATGGCCGAGATGGATGATCGCCTGGGTCACTTCGCCGGCGCAGACGTCCTTGAGCATGTCGAGGATGAAGCTGCGATCGATCTTCAGGCGCTGCACCGGGAACCGGTTCAGATAGTGCAGGTTCGAGAAGCCGGTTCCGAAGTCGTCGACCGCCAGCTGCACGCCGTGCTTCTCGAAGATCTGGAAGCAGTGGCGCAGGTTGTCGCTGTCCAGGATCAGGGCCGATTCGGTCAGTTCCAGTTCCAGCCGGCTCGGCGGCCAGCCGGCCCGCTGGCACAGCGCGACCACGCGTTCGGCGAAGCCGCGGTCGCGCAGCTGCACGCCGGAGACGTTGATCGCGATGCGGCCGAAATCCAGCCCTGCCGCATGCCAGGCCACCGCCTGACGGCAGGCCTCGGCCACCACCCACTCGCCGAGGCGCACGATCTCGCCGCACTGTTCGGCGATGGGCACGAACTCGCCCGGATGGCAGGAGCCCAGTCCGGGCGGCTGCCAGCGGATCAGGGCCTCGATGCCCGGCGGATGATCGCCGCGGATGCTGATCTGCGGCTGGTACACCAGGGAGAATTCTTCGCGCTCCAGCGCGCCGCGCAGGGCGTGCTCGATCTCGAGCCGGCGCCGGGTGTGGCGGCGGATCTCGACATTGTGCAGCTGGATCATGTTGCGGCCGAGCTCGCGCGCCGCGCGCAGGGCGGCATGGGCCGCGCGCAGCAGGTCGTCGAAGCCCGGGCCGTCGGCGCCCAGCATGGCGATGCCGACGCTCGCGCCGACCCGCAGCATCTCGTTGCCGAACGGCAGCGGTTCGGTCAGCACCTCGATCAGGCGCTGTGCGGCCTCGGTCGCGATGGTCGCCGACATCGGCCCACGCAGGGCGACCATGAACTCGTCGCCGCCGAGGCGGCCGAACAGGTCGTCGCTGCCGAGGCTGTGATGCAGGCGCCCGGCCACCGCCTTGAGGATGGCGTCGCCGGCGGCGTGGCCGTAGGTGTCGTTGATGGTCTTGAAGCCATCGAGGTCGACCAGCAGCAGCGCGATCTCGCCCCCCGCACCGACCGCCGCGATCGCTTCCTCGACCTGCTCGCGCAGCAGGAACCGGTTGGGAAGCCCGGTCAGCAGGTCGTAATGCGACAGCAGCTCGATCCGCTCGCTGGTCTCGCGCTCGTGGGTGATGTCGCGGTAGAGCGCGACGATGCGCGGCGGCAGGCCGACCCGGGTGTCCAGTTCGATCAGCACCTGCACCCAGACCCGCTGCCCGCTGCGCCGGTAGAAGCACAGCTCGAGCTGTTCGGGAGGCGCGCCCTCGGACAGCCGGGCCAGCGCCTGCTCGAAGGCCTCGCGCGACTCGCGGGTGTACAGCGCCAGCGCTTCGTCCAGGGTCACGGTGCCGGGCGACATGCCATGGATCCGGTAGCACTCCTCGGTCCATTGCATGCGCCGCGTGCCCGGCTCGATCTCGCAGCCACCGATGTGGCCGAGTGCCGACACCCTGTTGAGCAGTTCGTTGCGCCAGCTCAGCATCGCATCCGCGCGGCGCTGGGCGGTCACGTCCTGGACCTGGCCCAGCACTCGGGCGATCCGGCCCGATGCGTCCAGCTGCGGCCGCGCCCAGATCTGCAGCTGCAGCGGCTCGCCGCGATGGTCCTGGAGATCGATCTCGAAGCGGACCGGCTGCCCATCGCGGCGCATGCGGCGCCAGGCCTTGCGCAGTTCGGCCGCCGCGCAGCGCGGCAGCCGGCGCAGCCAGGCCCGGGCGGAATCGCGGCTGCGGTGCGCATGCCCGGTCATCCGGTACAGGTCGCGCGACCACCAGCCGCTGTCGTCGTCCGGATCCCAGGAGAATGGGGCCATGCCGGCCACGCGCTGGATCTCTTCCAGCAGCGCCTGCTGGTCGCGCAGGCGCGTTTCCAGCTGCTTCTGCTCATCGATGCCGGTGTGGGTGCCGACCATGCGCAGCGGTCGCCCGTCGGCCGACCAGGCGACCACGCGGCCGCTGTCGCGGACCCAGCGCCAGCTGCCGTCGCGGTGGCGCAGGCGGTGTTCGCAGGTGTAGGCGTCGGTGCGGCCTTCCAGGTGGGTGCGGATGCTGTCGCGCACGCGCACCACGTCGTCCGGATGGACCAGGGCCAAGGCCGCTTCCAATCCGTACTCGGACACCGTGTCGGCGGTGTGGCCGAGCATGGCCAGCCAGGTTTCCGAACGGAAGATGCGGTTGCTGGAGATGTCCCAGTCCCACAGGCCGTGGCCTGCGCTGTCCAGCGCCACCTGCCAGCGGCTGGCGCCTTCCGGGTCCGGCACGCTCAAGGTATAGGCCAGCACCCCGCCAGAGGGCGCACGCACCGCGCGCAGCCAGCCGTCCAGGCGTCTGCCCGGGCCGGGCAGGCTGCAGGCCACCGCATTGCGTGCGCCGCTGTCGAGCCCGTCGCGCAGATCGCGCAGCAGCGGCGCGTACAGCGCCACCGCCTGCGGCAGGGCGAGCGCCTGCGCCGCCGGATTGGCGGCCAGCGCGTGCCCGTCACCATCCAGAACCAGCAGCGCACTGTTGATCGGGTGTTGCAGCAGGCTGGCGATTGCACCCGGATCCACCGCGTTGCGCTCCATGACTACGCTGACCTCGAGAGGCCGTCACGGGGTTAGCGGCACATCGCGGCGGATGTTGAGCGCGGGACGCTGCCATCGTCACGCGATATGCTGGCCGCTCGACGCAGGACGGGGAAGCGATGCAGCAGCCAGCCCAGACCGGAGACGACCGCGCCACGCCTGCGCCGGCCGCGCCGGACCTCCGCATCGAACGCGCCAGTCCCTGGCGCATCCCCCTGTTCTACCTCGTGATCGGGGTGTTGTGGATCGTGTTCAGCGACAGCGCGCTGGGCCTGCTGATCGACGATCCGGCCACGCTCACCCGGATCCAGACCTTCAAGGGCGGCTTCTACGTCCTGGCCACCGCCGTGCTGCTGTACCTGCTGCTGCGGCCGATGGTCGGGCGCCTGCTGGAGTCGCAGGAACGCCTGCTGGATTCGGAGATGCGCCATCGCGAACTGTTCGAGGCCAATCCCAATCCGATGCTGGTCTACGACCTGGACAGCCTGCGGATCGTGGATGCGAATCCCGCCGCCAGCAGCTTCCTGGGGTGGTCGCGCGGCGAACTGCAGGGCATGGACATGGTGATGCTGTGGCCGCACGAGGAAAGCGGCATCTTCCACGACCACGTCGAGGCGGTGCGGCGCGCGCCGCGCCACACCTATCGCTGGCTGGAACGGCTGCGGACCAGCGACGGCAGCACCCGCGACGTCGAGCTGCGCAGCTCGGACCTGGCACACGGCGAGGGCGAGCTGCGGCTGGTCGTGCTCTCCGACCGGACCGCCGAGATCCGCGCGCAGCGCGCCCGCGAACAGGTCACCGCACGCCTGCTGGAGGCGCAGCGGGTCGCCAGCCTCGGCTCCTGGGAGCTGGACCTGCGCACCCGCCAGGGCCGGTTCTGCGAGATCTTCCACGGCCTGCTCGGCCACGCGTCCTTCCAGGACGCACCGCGGCCGCTCCACGAGATGCTGGTCGCGGCCGACAGCGTCAGCCAGCAGCGGCTGGAGCAGCTGCTCGACGACCTCGCCAGCGGCGTGCTGCAGCGGATCGACGTCCTGCTGCCGTTCCTCGACCAGCACGGCGCCGAGCGCCTGCTGCGCCTGCGCGCGCAGTTGCAGGCCGGCGAAGGCGCCCCCGCCCTGCTGCGCGGCACCGCCCAGGACGTGACCGAGGAACAGCAGACCCGGCGCCTGCTCGACGAACGCGAGCAGCAGTTCAGGGAGCTGATGCGGATCCTGCCGGACGGCGTGATGATCGTCGCCAACGACCATCTCTTCTACGCCAATCCAGCCTGCGGGACGATGTTCGGGCGGCGCGCCGAAGCGCTGCTCGGCGACCGGATCGACAGCCTGGTCGACCCGGCCTCGCTGCCGCTGCTGCGCCGGATCCTGGCCCAGGACGCGGCCGAACCCGACACCGCGCCGTGCATGCGCCGGGACGACGGCAGCCGCTTCAGCGCGGCGCTCTCGGTCAGCGATGGCCGCTACGGCGGCCAGGACTGCAAGCTGGTGGTGGTGCGCGACCTGACCGAGCCCGAGCGCATGCGCGACGCGCTGGCGACCGGCAACCAGGAACTGCAGGCCATGGCCCAGCGCCTGTTCTCGGCGCAGGAAGACGAGCGGCGTGCGATCTCGCGCGAACTGCACGACGACGTCGGCCAGGCCATCACCGCGATCAAGCTGGCCGCGCACGCCGCCTCGAACGAGGACGATCCCGCCCAGCGCGCCACGGACCTGGGCGACATCGTCGCCACTGCCGACACCACGCTGGAAAAGCTGCGCAACCTGTCGATGCTGCTGCGCCCGCCGCAGCTGGACGCGCTGGGACTGGAAGCGGCGCTGCGCTGGCATGCCGGCATGCTGTTCCGCAGCTCGGACGTGCAGCTGGCGCTGGAGATCGACCAGCTGCCCGAACGCCCCGACCGGGCGATCGAGCAGGCCTGCTTCCGCATCGCCCAGGAAGCGCTGACCAACATCCTGCGCCATGCCGGCGCCACCCATGTCCGGCTGGCGCTCGGCGACGATCCTTCGGGAGGCCTGGTGCTGAAGGTGGACGACAACGGACACGGCTTCGACCCGGCCGAAGCGCGCGGGCTCGGCCTGGCGATCATGCGCGAGCGCGCGCAGGGCGCCGGCGGCGGCGTCCACCTGGATACCTGCCTCGAAGGCGGCACCACGGTGCTGGTGCGGCTCCCTTACCGGGCGCTCGCGTCCAACGACAACGCGGGACTGTCCTGATGCATCTGCCCTTGCCACCGTCCACCGCGACCGGCGCCGCACCGGCACCCGCGCGGCTCGGTGCGGCCAACCCCGTGCTGTGCGCCATGATGGCCCGGGCGGTCGAAGACGGCACCACCCTGGCGGTGCTGCACATCGACCTGGACCACTTCGCCTCGGTCAACGAGAACATGACCGTCGCCGTGGGCGACCTAGCGCTGGAACTGCTCGCGCGCCGGCTCGAGGCGCTGCTGGGCGCACGTGGCCGGGTGTGGCGCCATGGCAGCGACGAGTTCGTCGCCGTAGTTCATCCGGTCGCCGAAGACCTGGACCTGGAGGCGCTGGCGGCCGAACTGCAGCACGAGGTCGAACTGCCGCTGGGCGTGCTGCCCTACACCCTGTTCCTGTCGGCCAAGGTCGGGATCAGCGCGCATCCGCAGCACGGGTCCGATGTCGACACCCTGCTCCACCTGGCCGAGATCGCCGCACGCCAGGCCAGCCACAGCGACGACCGCATCCAGTTGTATGGAAGCCGCACGCTGGACAACGTCTACAGCGAGAGCGTGGTCGCCCGGCAGATCGTCGATGCGATTCCCAACGGCGAGCTGCGGCTGCGCTTCCAGCCGGAGATCAGCGCCCGCGACGGCCGCGTGGTCGGCATGGAAGCGCTGCTGCGCTGGCAGTCGCCCACCCTGGGCATGCTGGTCCCGGAGCGCTTCATGCCGATCGCCGAGCGACTCGGGGTGATCGTACAGATCGGCGCCTGGGTGCTGGAGCACGCGATCGCGCAGATGCGCGCCTGGCGCGACCAGGGCTTCGACGACATGTTCGTCGCGGTCAACGTCTCGACCCTGCAGCTGCTGCGGCCCAGTTTCCCGGAGGAACTGCTGACCATGCTGCGCAGCGCCGGCGTGCCGCCCGAATGCCTGGTGCTGGAGATCAACGAAAGCGCGCTGGCGGCCAACTTCATGCCGGTCTACGAGGGACTGATGACGCTGCGCCGCGAAGGCGTCGGCCTGGCCCTGGACAACTTCGGCACGGGCGACTCCAGCCTCAGCGCACTGGTCCGCTATCCGGTGGACATGCTGAAGATCGACCGCAGCTTCATCCGCAGCGCGCCTGCCGGCGAGCGCGAAAGCGCGATCGTGCGCGCGATCATCGCGATGGGCCACCAGCTCAACATGAAGGTGATCGCCAACGGCGTCGAGAGCGAGGCCCAGCTGGGCTATCTGCGCCGCAGCGACTGCGACGTGTTCCAGGGCTATCTGTTCGGCGAGCCGGTGCCGGCCGATACCGCGGCCCTGACCCTGCGCCGGCGCTACCTGCGGCCGGAGCTGTTCGCCACCACCCGGCAGGACAGCACCCTGCTGCTGGTGGACGACGAGGAGAACGTGCTGCGCTCGCTGGTGCGCCTGTTCCGCCGCGACGGCTACCGGATCCTGGCCGCCGGCAACGTCCGCGATGCCTTCGACCTGCTGGCCACCAACGACGTGCAGGTGATCCTGTCCGACCAGCGCATGTCGGACATGAGCGGCACCGAGTTCCTCGGCCGGGTGAAGATGCTCTATCCGGACACCGTGCGCATGGTCCTGTCCGGCTACACCGACCTGGCCACGGTGACCGACGCGATCAACCGCGGCGCGATCTACCGGTTCCTGACCAAGCCCTGGAACGACGACGAACTGCGCGAACACATCCGCCAGGCCTTCCGCACGCACAAGGAACAGCACCCGTCGCGCTGAGCCGCACCGGCCTCGGTCAGGCGGCCCTGGGCTGCCGCACCGGCAGCACGATGCGGAACCGCGACCCCTCGCCGAGCCGGCTGTCGACGTCGATGCGGCCGTTGTGCTTGGCGACGATGCCGTAGGAGATCGACAGGCCCAGGCCGGTGCCCTTGCCGACCGGCTTGGTGGTGAAGAACGGATCGAAGATCCGCTGCAGCGCGTCCGGCGGGATGCCGTTGCCGCTGTCGGCGACCTCCACCCAGACGCTGTCGCCGTCGTGCCCGCTCGAGACCCGGATCGTGCCGCGCTCGCCGATCGCCTGGCCGGCGTTGAGCAGGATGTTCATGAACACCTGGTTGAGCTCGGACGGCAGGCACTCCACCGGCGGCAGCGTGCCGTATTCCTTCTCCAGCGTGGTGTTGTACTTGAGCTCGTTCCAGATGATGTTGAGCGTGGACTCCAGGCCGACGTGCAGGTCGACCAGCTTCCAGGAGTGGTCGCGCTCGGCGCGCGAGAAGTCCTTGAGGTCGCGCACGATGCGGGTGACCCGCTCGATCCCCTCGCGCGATTCGCTCAGCAGCTGCGGCAGGTCGCGGCTGATGAAATCGATGTCCAGCCGCGAACGGGTCTCGTCGATCTCGCCGATCATCAGCCGCGGATCCGGCGAGCGCATGACCCGCTCGTAGGCGTCGATCAGCGCGAACAGGCTGTGCAGGTATTCCTGCAGACTGCCGAGGTTGGAATGGACGTAGCCGATCGGATTGTTGATCTCGTGCGCCACGCCCGCCGCGAGCTGGCCGATCGAGGCCAGCTTCTCGGCCTGCAGCAGTTTTTCCTGCGCGGCGGTCAGGCGCACGTTGAGTTCGGCGTGCCTGCGCAGCAGCTCCTGCTCGTCGGTCCTGACCAGACGCATGTCCTGCATCAGCACAAGGCAGCGGCCATCGTCGGGATCGTGATACAGGTGGACCTGCAGCATGCGGCCGCCATCGAACGACAGCTGGCCGCGCCAGTGGCCCTTGGCGCGCAGTTGCGGCAGCGCGTCGCGCGGCAGCAGGCCGTCCAGGTCCAGGCCCTGGTCGAGCCCGCGCGGATAGCATTCGCCGCACAGGATCTCCGCCGCCGGATTGGCGTACAGCCGGCGGCCGTCTTCGGCATACAGCAGCACGCCTTCGAGCAGGCAATGGGCGAAGGACTGGAGCGCGGCGAACGTCGGGATGCCGCCGGAAAGAGGAAATGCGTTCAACGGGCGACCGGGAGTCTGGACCGCAGGCATTCTAGCCCGGCAGCGCGGGCGGTTCTCTCCGGGAAGGCTGGCGCCAGCCCGGTCAGGCAACGGCGATGTCGCGCCGGCTGTTGAGCTGCTGCGACTGGCCCTGCGCATCGTAGGCGGGCGCGCTTTCGCTGCGTCCGAGATGCCGCAGCGCCCAGTTGACCTCGCGGCGGCGCCTGGCGAGCAGCGCGCCGTTGCTGCGGTTGGCTTCGGCGAGCTCGGCCAGGCGGACTTCACGTCCCCCCGGCACCTGCGCTTCCAGCGCCTGCAACGCCGCAAGCTTGTCCTGCGTCGAGCGGACCAGCAGTTCGACATCGTGATCCAGCAGCGCCCGCCGCTCTTCGGCCAGGGCGGCCGCCAGGCGATCGAGTGCCGCATCACTGGGCGCCGGACCGGTCATGGTCAACCTGCCAGCTGGCGGTCCATGTCGAGCATGCGATTCGCGATGTTCTGCGGATCGATACGGTAACTGCCGCTTTCAAGCGCCTGCTTGACGGCGTCGACACGCGCGGTGTCGATGGCCGGCGCGGTCGACAGCTCACGCTGGATGGCCTGCAGGCTGGTGGCTTCACCGGTCAGGCGCACGCTGTCGCTGGGGGCAGCAGCTTCGACCGGCTTGGAACGATCCGCCCCGGCGGGGGCGATACGACCACCGATCTGCGCGGTGCTGTGCACGGCGGCGGACGGGGTGCCTTCGATTTTCTGGCTCATTTGAATGAGTCCTTTCTGGGGACGCCGTCAGTATCGGCGAGGGTTCGTGGAAACTTTAGGGCGATGTCATCCGGGATTCATCTTCGCCTGCCCGGCGCCTCACTGGGTGACCCAGACATCGCCGCCCGGCCCTACCCGCCCCTGCAGGACCCGCCGCGACGAGAGGTTCTCCACCGAGACCCGCTCGTTCTCGCCGGCATCGCCGAGCGCCCGCCCGGCGACCCGGACTTCGACCCCGCCACGCCGCGAGACCAGCGCCACCGCATCGCCGCGCCGGACCAGCCGTGGCGCCGCCAGATCGCCGGCGGTCAGCACCGCGCCGACCGGCAGGGTGCGCCGGGCCACGCGGCCGACCGCCTGGTCGACCGAACCGAGCGTCGCGCCAGCGACCCGCCCGGCATCGCGGACCTCGCTGCTCAGCGCATCCGCCGACACCACCTCGCCCGCGGCCACGCCCCGGGCCAGCACCAGCACGTTCTGGCTGCGCCGCACCTTGACCGGTACGAACAGCCGCCAGCCCGATGCGCAGGCCACCTCGACCGTCCCGCTGGAGGCCTGCCTGGCCTCCAGCCCGCCGGCACAGGCCGGCATGCGCAGGGCCGGGTCGAGGCTGGCCTCGGCGTCGGTTCCCGCCGGCAGGGCCGACAGCGCCGCCGCCCGGATCGATTCGACCGACTGGAATGTCGCGGCCTGCACCAGCATCGGCACGGCACACAGGAACATGAGGACAATGCGCAGCATGGCGGTCACACCGGACGATCGGATAGCGCCCCTGCTGCAAGCGGCGTGCCAGGCCGGCGCCTCAAGAGCCGCCCGGCGATGCCGATACAGCGTCCATGTCGCACAACCTGCTCAACCGCATCGACCAGCGGACCCGGCTTGCCGGCCACAACCGCCTTGCCCTGCTGCTGTTCCGGCTCGGTGGACGTCAGCTTTTTGGCGTGAACGTGTTCAAGGTGCAGGAAGTGCTGCGCCGCCCGCCGCTGTTCCAGCTGCCCGGCCTGCCCTCGCAGTTCGCCGGCGCGGCCGATGTCCGCGGCCGCTCGGTCCCGGTCCTGGACCTGGGCGTGGCGATCGGCCATCCGGAACGCGATGCCGCCCACGACGACGGACACGGCACCGACTACCTGGTGGTCACCGAGTTCAACCGCTCGGTCCAGGGCTTCCTGGTCAGCGACGTCGAGCGCATCGTCAACATCGCGGTCGAGGACATCCATCCGCCGCCGGATCTGGGCGCCGAGGGCAGCTACCTGACCGCGGTGACCCGCTTCCAGGGCGAGCTGATCCAGGTGATCGACGTCGAGAGCGTGCTGGCCGACATCACCCAGGCCCGCATGGATGCCACCCTGGCCCCGGAGATGGCGCTGCCCGCCGACGGACCGCCGCTGCAGGTGCTGGTGGTGGACGACTCGCGCGTGGCCCGCCAGCAGATCCGCAGCGTGCTCGACCAGCTCGGCGTCAGCGTGACCCTGCTGTCCGACGGCCGCCAGGCGCTGGACCACCTCTTGCAGGTGCATGCGGGCGGCGAGGATCCCTCGGTCCGCTACGCGATGGTCATCTCCGACATCGAGATGCCGGCGATGGACGGCTACACGTTGACGACGGAAATCCGTCGCCATCCGGGCCTGGCAGGCCTGTACGTGCTGCTGCACACCTCCCTGTCGGGCGTGTTCAACAACGCGATGGTCGAACGCGTCGGGGCCAATGCCTTCGTCGCCAAGTACAGCCCGCACGAGCTGGCCGACCATGTGCTGGCGCGGCTTAACGAGGTCGCGCGCAGCAGGGCCTGATCGTTCCAGGGGCGCGCCGCGCCCCGTCCGGCGGCCGCTCTGGCACGCCGCTTGCTTCCGTTCCGGCAACGGTCCGTCCGGAGGCAGCCATGTTCAATCCGATCCAGTCGCATTTCGGCGTCCACGCCGACGCCCTGCCGTTGCGCGAGCAGCGTATGAAGCTGATCGCCAGCAACCTGGCGAACGTGGACACCCCCGGTTACCAGGCGCGCGACATCGATTTCAATGCCGCGCTCGATGCCGCGTCCGGCCAGGGCGGCCCGATGCGCACCACGCATGAGCGGCATGTCTCCGACGCGATCCAGACCGGCAACCCGCCGTTCGAATTCACCCGCCAGGCCGCACAGCCCAGCCTCGACGGCAACACCGTCGATCCGGACATGGAGCGTGCCGCCTACGGCCGCGCCGCGCTGGAGTACCGGGCCTCGCTGAGCTTCGTCGAATCCAAGGTGCGCAGCATGCTCACCGCCATCACGGGCCAGTAAGCCATGAGCAACCTGCCGATCTTCGACGTCGCCGGATCGGGCCTGCAGGCCCAGTCCGTGCGCATGAGCACCATCGCCAGCAACCTGGCCAATGCCGACTCGGTGGCCGGATCGGCCGAGGCCGTGTACCGGCCGATCGAGCCGATCTTCCAGTCCCAGCCCAGCCGCACCGATCCGTCGCTGACCGGGGTGCGGGTGCGCGAGGTCTCGCAGAACGACGCACCGCCGATCCGCCGCTACGAACCCGGCCACCCGCTCGCGGACGCGGAGGGCTACGTGTTCGCGCCCGACGTCGATCCGGTCGCGCAGATGGTGAACCTGATCTCCGCCTCGCGCAGCTACCAGGCCGGCGTGGAAGTCATCAACACGGCCAAGGAACTCGCCATGGCCACCCTCACGATGGGCCGCTGAACATGAGTACGATCGGGAGCGACATCTACAGCAGCCTGGGCCTGAACGGTTCCAGCCAGACCAGCACCAAGAAGAAAGAGGATGCGCTGGGCCAGGGGGATTTCCTGCGCCTGATGACCACCCAGCTGCAGCACCAGGATCCGCTCAAGCCGATGGAGAACAGCGCGTTCCTCGGCCAGCTGGCGCAGTTCTCCACCGTCCAGGGCATCCAGGACCTCAACAGCCAGGTGCAGAGCTTCTCCAGCGCGATGGGCAGCGACCAGATCCTGCGCGGCGCCGCCCTTGTCGGCCACGACGTGCTGGTGCCCTCGACCAAGCTCGCACTCCCCGAGACCGGTGAGACCAAGGGCGTGGTCGCCTCGCCTTCGGCCGGCCGGGTGCTGTTCGAGATCACCGACGCCAACGGCCAGAAGGTGCACGAGTTCAGCGTCAGCGCCGACCGCGCGGGCGAGACCGCCTTCAGCTGGGACGGCACCAACGCCAACGGCGAACGCCTGCCCGCGGGCAACTACAGCGTCGCCGCCGTGCACTCCGACAACAACGGCAAGAGCACCAAGCTCGACACCTACGTCCAGGGCCGCGTCGACAGCGTGACCATCGGCTCCGACGGCCTGTACCTGAACCTGCCCGGCCTGGGCACCGCACCGCTCGACTACGTGCTCCGCATCAGCTGAGCCCCGCCCAACGCAAGACGCTTCCAGGAGTTCCGTCATGAGCTTCAACACCTCGTTGTCCGGCATCAATGCGGCCAATGCCGACCTGAACGCCACCGCCAACAACATCGCCAACGCCAACACCACCGGCTTCAAGGAGTCGCGTGCGGAGTTCGCCACCCTGTTCTCGTCGACCAGCTACGGCCTGGCCCGCAACGCGGTCGGCGCCGGCGTGCAGGTCAGCAACGTCGCCCAGCAGTTCTCGCAGGGCAACATCGAACCGACCGGACGCAGCCTGGACGTGGCCATCGACGGCGAAGGCTTCTTCAACGTGGTCAAGAACGGCTCGACCTACTACACCCGCGCCGGCAACTTCCAGCGCGACCAGCAGGGCTACATCGGGACCCCGGACGGCGCACGCCTGCAGGTCTATGCGCCGCGCGCCGACGGCAATGGCTTCGACATCGGCCGCGTCACCGACCTGCGCCTGATCACCACCGACAGCCCGCCGCAGGCCAGCACCACGGTGTCGCTGGAATCGACCCTGCCGGCCAACGCCAGCGTCCCGACCGTCACCCCGTTCGATCCGAACGACCCGAACAGCTACAGCCACTCCACCGGCGGCGTCACCATCTACGACTCGCTGGGCGTGGGCCATGTGCAGACCTCCTACTTCGTGAAGACGGCCACTGCGAACGAGTGGGAGATGCACAGCTACATCGATGGCGTGGCGGTGGGCGCGCCGGCCCCGGTCACGTTCTCCGCGACCGGCGTGCTGCAGACCCCGGCCAACGGCCAGGTCGTGCTGGATCCGTTCACCCCGACCAGCGGCGCGGCGCCGATGACCATGACGGTGAACATCACCGGCACCGCGCAGTACGGCGAGCGCTTCGCGCTGCGCAACGTCGAGCAGAACGGCTTCGCCAGCGGCAAGCTGGACGAGATCAGCATCGCCGCCGACGGCGTGGTCTATGCCCGCTATTCCAACGGCAACGACCAGGCCCTGGGGCAGATCGCGCTGACCACCTTCATCAACCCCCAGGGCCTGCAGCCACAGGGCAACAACATGTGGGCGCACACCTACACCTCGGGCACGCCGCGCACCGGTGCGCCGGACAGCTCGGACTTCGGCCAGATCGCCGCGGGCTCGCTGGAGTCCTCGACCGTCGACCTCACCGAGCAGCTGGTGAACATGATCGTGGCGCAGCGCAACTTCCAGGCGAACGCGCAGATGATCTCGACCCAGGATCAGGCCACCCAGACCGTGATCAACATCCGCTGACGCCGCATCGCGGGGCGCCGCCGGCGCCCCCGCGCTCGAACCCACGCCCGCCCTGACGGACCGCGCACATGGACAAAGCCCTCTACGTCGCCATGACCGGTGCCCGCGCCTCGCTGCAGGCGCAGGCCAGCGTCTCGCACAACCTGGCCAACGTCGACACCGCGGGATTCAAGGCGGTCCTCACCAATACCGAGGCGTTCCCGATCCGCGGCCCCGGGCATGCCTCGCGCATCGACGCGCTGCACGTCGACCAGGGCTTCGATGCCCGGGCCGGTGCGCTGCGCCTCACCGGCAACACGCTGGATGTGGCCCTGCGCGCCGACCGCTGGCTGGCCGTGCAGGCCGACGACGGCAGCGAGGCCTATACCCGTGCCGGCAATCTGGCGCTGACGCCGAACGGCCAGCTGGTGACCTCCAGCGGGAACGCGCTGCTCGACGAGCAGGGCAACCCGATCGCCCTGCCCCCGCACCAGTCGCTGGAAATCGGCCAGGACGGCACGCTGTCGATCGTGCCGCTGGGCGAGGGTCCGCAAACGCTGGCCATCGTCGGTCGCCTGCGGGCGGTCGAGGCCAGGCAGGACCAGCTCACGCGCGGCGCGGACGGCCTGATGCGCAACACCACCCCCGAGCAGCCGCTCGTCCAGGCACCGGGCGACGTGCTCGCCTCGGGTGCGCTGGAAGAAAGCAATGTCGACGCCGCCGGCGCGCTGGTGCAGATGATCCAGCTGCAGCGCCAGTTCGAAATGCAGGTCAAGGTCATCAAGCACGGCGACGAGAACGCGCAGTCCGCCAACACCCTGCTGCGCCTGGGCCGCTGACCCCGGCCATCGCCGCGCAGCAGCCGCCCACCACGCGCGGACGCGTTCCGCGCCGCATCCGTCCACGCACGTTTCCTTGCCATGCGCCACCCGGCGCGTAGCCGCGCGGCCGTCAGAACGCGGCGGAACCGAAGTGCGGCCGGCCCCGCTTCGGGCCGCGCCGGGAATCCGGCGTCGTTCTGGCACGCCGCATGCATTGGTCCTGACGTCAATCCGTGCACTTCGAGGTACAGCGCCATGAATCAGGCTCTCTGGGTCGCCAAGACCGGTCTGGATGCGCAGCAGACCCGCATGTCGGTGGTCTCCAACAACCTGGCCAACACCAACACCACGGGGTTCAAGCGCGACCGCGCCAACTTCGAGGACCTGCTGTACCAGCAGCTGCGCCAGCCCGGCGGTGCGAGTTCGCAGCAGACCCAGCTGCCGTCCGGCCTGCAGCTGGGTACCGGCGTGCGCGTGGTCTCCACGTCCAAGGACTTCCAGCAGGGCAACCCGCAGCAGACCGGGCGCGCGATGGACGTGATGATCAATGGCCGCGGCTTCTTCGAAGTGCTGATGCCCGACGGCACCTCGGCCTACACGCGCGACGGCAGCTTCCAGCGCAGCGCGCAGGGCGAACTGGTCACCAGCAGCGGCTATGCGGTGCAGCCCGGGATCCAGATTCCCGAAGGCGTCGAGTCGATGACGATCGGCACCGACGGCACGATCAGCGTGAAGATCGCCGGCCAGGCCGACCTGGTCGAGATCGGCGCGCTCACCGTCACCGATTTCATCAATCCCGCCGGCCTGCAGGCACGGGGCGAGAACCTCTACCTGGAAACCAGCGCCAGCGGCCCGGCCCAGAACGGCACGCCCGGCCTCAATGGTTTCGGCCTGATCGAACAGGGCGCACTGGAAGGCAGCAACGTCAACGTGGTCGAGGAACTGGTCAGCATGATCGAGACGCAGCGCGCCTACGAGATGAACGCCAAGGCGATCTCGACCACCGACCAGATGCTCGGCTATCTGAACAACAACGTCTGATTCCTGCGCGACGATGGAGACCCAGGCCATGCACAGCCGCTTTCTCATGCTTCCGCTCGCGGCCACCACGCTGCTGCTGGCCGGCTGCGTCGCCGCCGGCGATGTCCGCCCCTACGCGGCGATGGCGCCGGTGGTGCCGGTCATCGCGGCCAGCGCACCGGCCACGCCCGGCGCGATCTACCAGGCCGGCCCCGGGCTGTCGCTGTATGGCGACCGCATCGCCCGCGACGTCGGCGACCTGCTGACCATCAACCTGGTCGAATCGACCACCGCGCAGACCTCGGCCAGCACCAACGTGGCCAAGAACAGCGAGATCGGCATGGCGTCGCCGTCGCTGCTGGGCGCGCCGGTGACCATCGGCGGGCGCGACGTGCTGGCCGCGACGGTCAGCGGCGAGCGCAGCTTCGACGGCCAGGGCCAGAGCCGGCAGAGCAACCGCCTGCAGGGCAGCGTGACGGTGACCGTGGTCCAGCGCCTGCCCAACGGCAACCTGGTGGTCCAGGGCCAGAAGAACCTGCGCCTGAACCAGGGCGACGAACTGGTCCAGATCCAGGGCATCGTCCGCCAGGCCGACATCGGCACCGACAACAGCGTGGCGTCGAGCCGGGTCGGCGAGGCGCGCATCGTCTATGGCGGGCGCGGTGCGGTCGCGCAGTCCAATGCGATGGGCTGGCTGGGCCGCTTCTTCAATTCGCGGCTGATGCCGTACTGAGGCCCGCCATGCACGCGTCGAACCGCCCCACCCTCGCCTCCCGCCGCGCCCCCCGGCTGTTCGGCCGCGCGCTCGCGCTGTGCGCCATCGCCCTGTGCGCGCTGGCCCTGCCCGCCCATGCCGAGCGGATCAAGGATCTCGCCCAGGTCGGTGGCGTACGCAACAACGCCCTGGTCGGTTACGGCCTGGTGGTCGGCCTGGACAACAGCGGCGACCGCACCAGCCAGGCGCCGTTCACCGTGCAGAGCCTGAAGAACATGCTGGGCGAGCTCGGCGTCAACGTGCCGCCGAACGTCAACCCGCAGCTCAAGAACGTGGCCGCGGTCGCGATCCACGCCGACCTGCCGCCGTTCGCCAAGCCGGGCCAGACCATCGACATCACCGTGTCATCGATCGGCAATGCGGTGTCGCTGCGCGGCGGCTCGCTGCTGATGGCCCCGCTGAAGGGCGCCGACGGCCAGGTCTATGCGATCGCCCAGGGCAACCTGGTGGTCGGCGGCTTCGGCGCGCAGGGCAACGACGGCTCGCGGGTGTCGGTCAACGTGCCCAGCGTCGGCCGGATCCCGAACGGCGCCACGGTCGAGCGCACGGTGCCGGACGCCTTCAGCGCCGGTGGCGACATCACCCTGAACCTCAACCGCAACGACTTCACCACCGTGCAGCGGATGGTCGACGCCCTGGAGGTCGCCTTCGGCCCCGGCGTGGCCCGTGCGGTCGACGGCGTCACCGTGGCGGTCGCCGCGCCGAGCGATCCGGGCGCCCGCATCGGCTTCCTGGCGCGGGTCGAGAACCTCGAGCTGACGCCTGGTACCGCGGCGGCGAAGGTCATCGTCAATTCGCGCACCGGCACCATCGTGATCGGCACCCAGGTGCGGGTCATGCCGGCGGCGGTCGCGCACGGTTCGCTCACGGTCACCATCGCCGAGCAGACCACGGTCAGCCAGCCCGGCGCCTTCGGTGGCGGCAATACCGTGGTCGCGCCGCAGTCGACGGTCAGCACCTCGCAGGAAGGCAGCCGCATGTTCAAGTTCGAGGGCGGCACCACGCTCGACGAGATCGTGCGCGCGGTCAACGAGGTCGGCGCCGCACCGGGCGACCTGATCGCGATCCTGGAAGCGCTGCGCCAGGCCGGCGCGCTGCGTGCGGAGCTGGAAGTGATCTGATGCGTATCGCGTCGCCCCTGCTGGAGCTGAACCCCGCATCCAGGAGCGATGCCGCGCGCATCGACCAGGTGTCGCGTCAGCTCGAAGGGCAGTTCGCGCAGCTGCTGGTCAAGAGCATGCGCGACGCCAGCTTCGGCGATGCGCTGTTCCCCGGCGAGAACCAGATGTTCCGGGACATGTACGACCAGCAGGTGGCCAAGGCGCTGACCGACGGCAAGGGGCTGGGCCTAGCGCCGATGATCGCGCGCCAGCTGTCGCGCCAGAACGGCGGCGATGCCGGCCCGGTGCTCGACACCCGCCTGGAAGCCGGCACGCGGACGCCGCTGCCGATGGGGGCCGATGCCGCCGCCCTGCCCGTGTCCGGTTTCGACCAGGCCCTGGACCTGATCGCCGGCCGTCCATCCGACGGTGGCGAACCCCGATCGCCGATGGATCGCCTGGTCGAGCGGCTGATGGCGCCGGCGGCCCTGTCGCCTGCCGCACCCACGGCCGCCGCCACGACCGCAGCCGCGTCCGAGGCGGCGGCGGGCTTCGCCCCGCGCAGCCCGGAACGCTTCGTCGCCGGCATCTGGGACCAGGCCCAGGCGGCCGCACGCGAACTCGGCGTCGATGCGCGCGCCCTGGTCGCGCAGGCCGCGCTGGAGACGGGCTGGGGACGCCGCCAGATCCAGCGCAGCGACGGTGCCAGCGCCAACAACCTGTTCGGCATCAAGGCGACCGGCTGGAAGGGCGAGCGCGTCACCACCGGCACCCATGAATACGTCGGCGGCGCCAAGGTCCGCGAGACGGCCGATTTCCGCGCCTACGCCTCGCCGGCCGAGAGCTTCGCCGACTACGTGCGCATGCTGAAGAACAACCCGCGCTACCAGAAGGCGCTGCAGTCCGGCGGCGACGTCAACCGCTTCGCCCAGGCCCTGCAGAGTGCGGGCTATGCGACCGATCCTTCCTATGCCGCCAAGATCGCCGCGATCGCCAACGGCCCGACCATCGGCCGCGCCGTCGCCGCGATCGGCGCGGTAGCCGCCCGTACAGGCGCCGTCGCGGGCCAGGCCGTGGCCAATGCCGCGGATGCGCTCGGCACCGTCAGCAGGAGATAAGCACCGATGTCCGTCCTCACCACCGGTACCAGTGCACTGATCGCGTTCCAGCGCGCCCTGTCGACCGTCAGCCACAACGTCGCCAACGTCAACACCGAGGGCTACAGCCGGCAGCGGGTCGAGTTCGCCACGCGTACGCCGATGGACCATGGCTTCGGCTACGTCGGCAGCGGCGTCAAGGTCAGCGACGTGCAGCGCGTCGCCGACGAACTGGCCACCTCCCGCCTGCTCGACAGCGGTGGCGAACTGGCCCGCCTGCAGCAACTTTCGGCCATGTCGGGACGGGTGGACAAGCTGTTCTCCGACACCGCCACCAACCTGGCGGGCATGTGGTCGAACTTCTTCGATTCGGTCAGCGCGCTCTCGTCCAACGCCGCTTCAAATGCCGACCGCGAGAACACACTGGCCCAGGCCAACGCACTGGCCACCCGCTTCCGCCAGCTCGACGGGCAGCTCGACACCCTCAACCAGGAAGTGAACACCGGGCTCACCGGCGCGGTCGGCGAGGTCAACCGCCTGGCCTCGGAGATCGCACGCCTCAACGGGCAGATCGGCAACGACACCAGCCGCGCCGCGCCTGACCTGCTGGACCGGCGCGACCAGCTGATCTCGCAGCTGTCCGAGTACACCGGCGCCACCGCGGTCAAGCAGGACGGCGGCTTCATCAACGTGTTCACGCCTTCCGGCCAGGCGCTGGTGGTCGGGACCAACGCGTCGCGCCTGGACCTGGTCGGCGATCCGTACCAGCCGCAGCAGCTGCAGCTGGCGCTGAGGACGCCCTCGGGCGTCACCCCGATCGACGGCAAGCAGATGGGCGGCCGCATCGGCGGCATGCTCGAGTTCCGCAACGACGTGCTTGCACCGGCGATGGCGGAACTGGGCCGCATCGCCACCGGTCTGGCCGTCGCCTTCAACGAGGCGCACCGCGCCGGCATGGACCTCTACGGGCAGATGGGCGGCGACCTGTTCACCCTGCCCGCCCCGTCGGTCAATGCCCATGCAGGCAATACCGGCGGCGCCACGCTGCAGGCCAGCATCGGCGACCTGTCGGCGCTCAACGGACAGAACGTCGTGCTGCGCTTCAGCGGCGGCAGCTGGAGCGCCCAGCGCGCCGATACAGGTGCGCCGGTTCCGTTCACCGGGACCGGCACCGCGGCCGATCCGCTGCGCATCAACGGCGTTGACATCGTGGTCGGCGGTGCGCCGCCGCCGGCCGATGGCGACCGCTTCCTGCTGCAGCCCACTGCCCAGGTCGCCGGCAACATCGGCGTGGCGATCCAGGACCCGGCACGGCTCGCCGCCGCGCGCCCGGTCAAGGCCAGCGCCGACGTGGATAACATCGGCACCGGCAAGCCCGGCGACCTGAAAGTCACCAATGCGGCCCATGCCAACCTGCTGATGCCGGCCAGCATCGAGTTCATCGATGCCGGCCAGTACACCGTCGACGGCGCCGGCCCGTTCGCCTACACGCCTGGCCAGACGATCGCCGCCAATGGCTGGAGTCTGGTCCTGGATGGCGCCCCCGCCGCAGGCGACCGCTTCGACGTGGTCGCGACCGGCGCCGGCTCCAGCGACAACAGCAATGCCACCCTGCTGGCCAACCTGGACGATGCGCGCGTGCTCGCCGGCGGCACGCTGAGCCTCAACGGCGCGATCGGGGGGCTGACGACCTCGGTCGGCTCGGCGGCACGCCAGGCGGAGTATTCGGCCGAAGCGCAGGTCGCGCTGCACCAGCAGGCGCTGGACCAGCGCGATTCGATCTCCGGAGTCAACCTCAACGAAGAGGCGGCCAACATGATCCGCCTGCAGCAGGCTTACCAGGCGGCCGCACAGATCATCTCCACGGCCGACACGATGTTCCAGTCCATCCTGAGCGCGACACGCCGATGAGCACACGCATCTCCACCGGAATGGTCTTCAACCAGACCATCGGCACCCTGTTCTCCAAGCAGGCGCAGCTGGCCAAGCTGCAGGAGCAGCTGGCGACAGGCAAGAAACTGGTCACCGCCAAGGACGATCCGGTCGGCGCCGGCGCCGCGGTCGGCCTCGATCGCGCCCTGGCGGAGCTGGAGCGCTATGGCAAGAATGCCAACACCATGTACAACCGCCTGGGCCTTCAGGAAAACAGCCTGTCGCAAGCCGGCGACATCATGCGCCGGGTCAACGACCTGACCATCCAGGCCAACAGCGGCGCGATGTCGGACAACGACCGGCTCTCGATCAGCCGCGAGATTTCCAGCCTGCGCGACAGCCTGCTCGACCTCGCCAACAGCACCGACGGTACCGGCCGCTACCTGTTCGGCGGCACCGCCGACAGTGCATCGCCGTTCGCGCTCGGCACCGGCGGCGTGGTCTACAGCGGCGACCAGAGCCAGCGCAGGGTCGAGGTCGGGCCGGAAACCAGCGTCACCGACACGCTGCCAGGAAGCGAGGTCTTCCTGCGGATCAAGACCGGCGACGGCCGCATCGATGCGGCCGCTGGCGCGTCCAACACCGGCACCGGCATCGTCGGCCAGTACAGCCTGCAGAACGCCACCACCTGGAACAGCCAGCGCTTCACATTGCAGTTCACCGCCGAAGACACCTATGCCGTCCTCGACGGCACCGGTGCGCCGGTGCTCGATGGCGGCGGCGCACCGGTCACCGGCACGTTCGCGCCTGGCGACAGCATCAGCTACGGCGGAGTGAGCATGCAGATCATCGGGCAGCCCGCGGTAGGCGACACCTTCGCCGTCGGCCCGGCCGAAACGCGCGACGTGTTCGCCACGATCGACCGCCTCATCGATGCGCTGGCCCTGGCTCCGACCACCGAAGCGGAAAAGACGCACCAGCAGAACCTGCTGCAATCCTCGATGCGCGACATCACCGCCGCGCAGGAACACATGATCGACGTGCGCGCGATCGGCGGCGCGCAGTTGGCCGCGCTCGACAACGCCGCCGGGCTGCGCGATGCGCACTCGGTCACGATGAAGAGCACGCTGTCGGAACTGCGCGATGTCGACTACGCCGAAGCGATCAGCCGCTTCACGCTGGAGAAGGCCGCACTCGACGCCGCGCAGCTGACCTTCACCCAGACACAGCGCACCTCGCTGTTCGACTTCCTGCGCTGAGCCGGCGGCCGCGACGCGGCCCATCCTCCACCTGCACGCACAACGGGCCGCTCGATGCGGCCCGTTGCATGTCCGCGCCTCGCCAAGGGGGCCCGATCCGCCCCGCCAGGCCAGTGCGCCCCGCGGGCGGCCAGGTGGCCTGCGCGCAGCGCTCAAGTTCCGCCAGACGACGCCGCTAGCCTTCCCAGCGCGGTTCCCGCTGGACTCCGGATTTTCAGGATTCAGAAAAAAACCGGGAAAAAAGCCCTAAAGACCACCGGCGAAGCGCCGTTAAGAATGTCAGCAGAGGACAGGGCCGGCACAAACGGCAAGCCCCTGCGGATCCACCGGCCAGGCCCTGTTGACCCGCCGGATTCCCTACTTAGGAGACCAGCAATGTCCGTCATCAATACCAACACCATCGCCCTGAACGCGCAGCGCAACCTGAGCTCCAACAGCGCGAGCCTCTCGACCACGATCCAGCGCCTGTCCTCCGGCCTGCGCATCAACAGCGCGAAGGACGACGCGGCCGGTCTGGCCATCTCCGAGCGCCTGACCACCCAGGTGCGCGGCATGAACGTCGCCGCCCGCAACGCCAACGACGGCATCTCGCTGGCCCAGACCGCCGAAGGCGCGCTGACCGAGATCGGCAACAACCTGCAGCGCATCCGCGAACTGTCGGTGCAGTCGGCCAACGCCAGCAACTCCTCGACCGACCGCGCCGCCCTGCAGGCCGAAGTCAAGCAGCTGACCTCGGAAATCGACCGCGTCGCCAAGCAGTCCGATTTCAACGGCACCAAGCTGCTCGACGGCAGCTTCACCAGCCAGCTGTTCCAGGTCGGCGCCGACGCCGGCCAGGCGATCGCCATCGACAAGGTGGTCAACGCCACCGTCGGCTCGCTGGGCGACGTGAAGTTCGCCGATGCCGTCTCCGGCGCCGCGATCACCAACGCTGCCGCCAGCGGCTCGGTCGCCGGCCTGACCATCAACGACGTGGCCATCGACACCGTCGAGTTCGCCTCGGGTGCCACCGGCGCTTCCATCGCCAACGGCCTCGTCTCGGCGATCAACGCCAAGATCGGCGAAACCGGCGTCTACGCCGAAGTCTCCGGCGGCGCGATCAAGCTGAGCTCGGTCAAGGCCGGCGAGGACGTCGTGGTCGGCGGCACGGTCGCCAACAGCGGCCTGACCGCGGGCACCAGCGCCGCCTCCGGCGCCGCCAGCGCCAGCTTCGTTGCCGGCCTGGACATCTCCTCGGTCCTGGGCGCCCAGCGCGCACTGGAAGTGGTCGACGCCGCACTGACCACGGTCAACAGCACCCGCGCCGACCTGGGTGCGATCCAGAACCGCTTCACCTCGGTGGTCGCCAACCTGAACACCAGCTCCGAGAACCTGTCCGCCTCGCGCAGCCGGATCCGGGATACCGACTTCGCCAAGGAAACCGCCGAGCTGTCGCGCACCCAGATCCTGCAGCAGGCCGGCACCGCGATGCTGGCGCAGGCCAACCAGATCCCGCAGAACGTGCTGAGCCTGCTGCGCTGATCGCGCCGCATCGCTGACGCAACCGCAGCGGATCGACGAGACCCGCCTCCGGCAACGGAGGCGGGTTTTTCGTTGTGCGGCGTCGACTTTCCGTCACCGGCCGCGACTCACCCTCCACGAGGCCGGATGATCCGGCCGGAACGCGCCATTTCCCTGCGATGTTCAGCAATGGCACGCGCGATGCATGGGGTACCGGCTAAAGCGCGGCACCCCGATGCCGATATCGTTCCCGACCGGCGGCAGATGCTGCCGCGTCCTTGCCCCCGTGGACGGGGAGACAGGAGAGTGCAATGGCGGACTATTCGTTCGGATACGGCGGCATCGGTTCCAACCTCAACATCAGCGGCATGGTCAACAGCCTGGTGGCGGCCGACCGCGCCCCGCAGGATGCGCGGCTGAACAAACTGGAATCCACGGCCAAGTTCAAGCGCACCGGGGTCGGCAACGTCAGCTCGGCCTTCAGCAATCTGCAGACTGCGCTGACCAACCTGAAGAAGGCCGATGCCTTCGGTTCGCGCACGGTGACGTCTGTCTCCACCGACAACGCCGGCGCCAACGTCAGCGACAACGTCGTCTCCGCGACCGTGGGCAAGAGTACCCCGCTGGGTGCGTACAAGATCGAAGTCGAAAGCCTGGCCAGCGCGCACAAGCTGGTCGGCAGCGGCATCGCGGCCGAGACCACCTTCGGCGCAGGCAGCCTTGATCTCAAGGTCGGCGACAAGACCGTCGCGGTCGAGATCAAGGACGGCAGCACGCTCGCCGAAGTGCGCGGCCAGATCAGCGATGCCGCCAAGGGCATGGGCATCCAGGTCGCGCTGCTGACGTCCGACGACGGCCAGCACCTGTCGCTGACTTCCGACCAGACCGGTACCAAACACGCGATCTCGCTGACCGTCGGCAGCGGTGGCGGCGACCTGCAGGGCCTGGTCGATGGCATCCAGGAGCGCGTCCCCGCGCAGGATGCCAAGCTGAAGATCGATGGCCTGTCGGTCACCTCGCAGAGCAACAGCGTGTCCACCGCGGTGCCCGGGCTGACCCTGACCCTCAAGAAGGAAGGCAGCAGCACGGTCACCGTCGCCAATGACGCGTCCGCCGGCCGTGCGGTGGTGCAGAGTTTCGTCACCGCCTACAACGCCGCGGTCAATGCGATCGCGAACTCGACCAAGTACGACGCCGAGAGCGACACCCCGTCCTCGCTGACCGGCGACGCGCAGATGCGCGGCGCGGCGGCGCAGCTGCGCGGCACCCTCAACGACCTGCTCGGCGAACTCGCCGCGCAGGGCCTGGATGCCAAGTCCATGGGCCTGCAGACCAAGGGTTATCCGTCGCCCGACGGCACCCTGGTCTTCGATTCGACCAAATTCGACGCGCTGCTCGCTTCGCAGCCGAACAAGATCGCCGATGCCTTCACCGGCGAAACCGGCTTCGCCGGCAAGCTGGGCAAGGTGGTCGACAGCTATGTCGGCACCAATGGCGCCTTCACCCTGCGCACCAAGGGCATCGACGCCCAGCTCAAGGATGTCGCCAAGCAGCGCGAGGCGCTGGAAACGCGGATGGCCTCGGTCGCCGAACGCTACAAGGCCCAGTTCGTTGCCCTCGACACGATGATGGGCAGCCTGGGCAACACCAGCAATTACCTGTCACAGCAGTTGTCCATGCTCGCCGCCCAGAGCGGCGGCTGAGCCTGCTGCATCACACCGGGAGACTCCCCATGTCGCTGCGTTCCTACGTCAACCAGTACCGCCAGAACGATCTGGACGGCACGGTCATGGACGCCAGCCCCCACAAGCTGGTCGCCCTTCTTCTGCGTGGCGCCTGCGATCGGGTCCGGCTGGCGCAGAACTGCCTGGACCAGGGCGACCTGGCCCGCAAGGGAAAGGCGATCGGCGAGGCCTGCGCGATCGTGGGGCATCTCAATGGCTCGCTGGACCATGAAGCCGGCGGCGAGCTGGCGGGCAATCTGTCCGCGCTCTACGACTACGTCGTGCAGCGCCTGACCGAAGCCAACCTCCACAACGATCCCGCCGCACTGGGCGAATCGCTGGGCCTGCTCGGGGAAATCGATTCAGCCTGGAACGCGATCCCGCAGGAGCATCGCGCCCCGGTCGGAGCCGCGTCATGAGCCGGCAGGACCTCGACGACCTGCGCCGGGATCTCGACGACCTGCGGCAGGCGCTGCAGGTCGAAGACTTCCTGCAGGCCGACGGGATCCTGCAGGCCCACGACCGTCGTCTGCGCGCCTTCATGGCCGCGGTCGGCCAGGATGCCCCGCTTGCCGCCCTGCGTGATCTGCTGGCCATGCAGCATCGCCTGCAGGCCGAAATGGGCCAGGCCCGCGACGCGCGCTCGCAGCAGCTCGGCGCACTGCGCCGCTCCGGGCAGGCCAGCCGGCGCTATCTCGAGGCCTCGCCATGAGCGGGACCGCGCAGACACCGGCGTTCCACTCGCCAGACGCCGATGCGGCGGAAGCGGCCCTGTTCGACGACACCCTGGTCTGCGATGCGATCCTGCCGGCGACCTTCGTCGCGACCACCGCCGGTGGCCTGCGACTGGCCCAGGCCGAAACCCTGCTGAAAGGGCTGGCCCAGATCGAGGATCTGCGCAGCGAAGAAGGCACCACCGAGGAAAAACGCGGCGAGCTTCCGCTGCTCGCCCAGCGCATGGATGCCAAGCTCGACCTCGTGCTGGTGCTGCTGGGCCGCCTTGTCCGGCAGTCCTCCGGTCCACTGCCGCCCCACGCACTGCGCTGGTCGCGTCGCGGCGTGCGCCTGTCGCTGGCCGAGGCGCCTGCAACCGGCACCGAAGGCCTGCTGCGCATCCAGCCGGCGGACTGGCTGCCGGACGATCTGGAGCTGCCCGCGACCGTCGTCGCATCTGTCGCGCAGGGAATCGGCAGCCATGCCGTCTGGCTGCGCTTCCCGGAGTTTCCGCAGGGACTGGACGAAGCGCTGGACAGGCACCTGTTCCGGATGCATCGCCGTCAGATCGCGGACGCACGTGGCCGACGCTGAACGCGGCGGTGCCCGACCTGCGCCGGCCGGACGCCACGCTGCGGTTTCCTATCGATGCCCGCTGAGCTAAGGTGGCGACGGATTTCCGGGGCGGCGCACTGTGCGAGTATTGATCGTCGATGACCACACACTGGTCCGCGCCGGCCTGAGCAGGCTGCTGCAGACGTTCGCCGACATCGATGTGGTCGCCGAAGCCAGCACCGCCGACCAGGCGATCGACCTGGCCGCCATCCACCGCCCCGACCTGGTCCTGCTCGACCTCTCCCTGCCCGGCCGCACCGGCCTCGACGCGTTGAGCGGCATCCTCGAGAAGGCCACGACCACGCGCGTGGTCATGATGTCGATGCACGACGACCCCATGCACGTCCGCGAAGCGCTCGACCGCGGCGCCGCCGGCTTCGTGGTCAAGGATGCCGCGCCGCTGGAACTGGAACTGGCGCTGCGCGCCGCTGCCGCCGGCGAGGTGTTCCTGAGCCCACGCATCTCCGCCAAGATGATCGCGCCGATGCTGGGCCGCGGCCGACCGGTCGGCGTGGCCGCCCTGCCGCCCCGGCAGCGGCAGATCCTGGGGCAGATCGGACGCGGGCTCAGCAGCAAGGAGATCGCGGCCGGCCTGGGCATCAGCGTGAAGACCGTCGAGACCCACCGTGCGCGGATGATGGAGACGCTGGGTTGCCGCCGCGCCAATGAACTGGTGCTGCTGGCGGTCAAGCACACCCAGGAACTGGGATGAACGTCGGAAATCCGCTGCCGTGTAGGGGAAACCCCGACACGATGTCAGGATTTGAACGACAGGACTCGGGTCATCCCCGATTCATTTTCCGACGCCGACCCCGCAAGATGTGACCTGTCAGTGCCGGATGCCCGGCGCATCGTTGGGGAAAACGATGAAGGTCACCACCTCGGTCCAGCTGGGCCAGCAACTCCACCTCACGCCGCAGCTGCTGCAGTCGATCCGGCTGCTGCAGCTCAACGCGCTGCAGTTGCAGCTCGAGGTGACCCGCGCATTGGAACTCAATCCGATGCTCGAGCTGGACGAAGAGACCGATGCAGGAAGCGTGCCGGGACAGGACGCCGATGCGCAGGCGCCGACGCTGGAAGCCGCGGCCTTCGACGAACTGCCCGAATCCTCGATGTGGGACGTCGCCGGCTCCGGCTGGAACGATGGCGACGACGACCGCATGCAGCGCATCGCGCTCGGCGAATCCACCGATCCCGGCGTGCGCGTGCTGCAGCGGCTCTCGCTGGAACTGGCCGCCGACGACCTGGAAATCGCCGGATTCTGGCTGGAGCACTGCGACGATGCCGGCTATCTCGATGGCGACCATGCCGCGCTGCTGCTGCGTGCCTGCGCGCGCTTCGACGTCGCCGGCGACAGGATCGAGGCGATCCGCCAGCGCCTGCTGCACGGCGAGCCCGCCGGCGTGGCCGCACGCGACCTGCAGGAGTGCCTGCTCGCCCAGCTCGCCGCGCTGTCCGGTCCGGTTGCCGGCCGCCCGCTGGCGACCCGCATCCTGCGCGACTGCATCCCGCTGCTGGCCACGCACGACCACGCCCGGATCGCGCGGACGCTGGACGTCGAGCAGGCCGATGTCGAAGCGGCGATCGGCCTGATCCTGTCGCTGCAGCCGCGCCCGCTGGAAGCCGACGCCACCGCGCAGCCGGAAGCCTACGTGGTGCCGGACGTGGTGGTCTGGCACGCCGACGCGCAGTGGCGGGTGGCGCTCAACCCGGCGACCACGCCGCGCCTAGCGATCAATGCCGGTTACGAACGCGCGCTTGCCGAATGCGGCGACAGCGCCGGCGGCGGCAAGCTGCGCGAACTGCTGCAGGAAGCGCGCTGGCTGACCCGTGGCCTGTCGATGCGCTACGACACCCTGCTGCGCACCGCGCGGGTCATCGTCGAGCGCCAGGCCGCGTTCCTGGTCCAGGGCGACGAGGCGATGGCGCCGCTGACCCTGAAGGAAGTGGCCGACGCGATCGGCATGCACGAATCCACCGTCTCGCGGATCACCAGCGGCAAGTACCTGCAGACCCCGCGCGGCACCTTCGAGCTCAAGCGGTTCTTCGCGGTGCGCCTGGAAGGCGCCAGCGTCTCGGGGATGGCGGTCAAGGCGATGGTGCGCCGCCTGATCGAGGCCGAACCGGCGCAGCGCCCGCTGTCCGACGATGCGATCGCGGCGATGCTGGCGCGCCAGGGCGTGAACATCGCTCGCCGCACCGTGGCCAAGTACCGCGAACAGCTCGACATCCCGCCCGCGCGCGAACGCAAGCGTGGCAAGCTCCCCTCCCCCATCCGCGCGGACTGACGCCATGCATTCCCCGATCAAGGTACTGCTCGTCGACGACCACGACGGCTTCATCAACGCCGCCATGCGCCACTTCCGCAAAGTCGAATGGCTGGACGTGGTCGGTACCGCCGGCAACGGGCTGGAGGCGATCGAGCGCTCCGAGGCGCTGCGCCCGGACATCGTGCTGATGGACCTGGCCATGCCGGAAATGGGCGGGCTGCAGGCCACGCGCCTGATCAAGGCGCAGGACGACCCGCCGTACATCGTCATCGCCAGCCATTTCGACGATGGCGAGCACCGCGAGCATGCGCTGCGCGCCGGCGCCGACAACTTCGTCAGCAAGCTGTCCTACGTCCAGGAGGTCATGCCGATCCTGGAGCGTCTGTCGCTGGAAGGCCTGCCGTCATGAGCGAGTCGCGGATCCTGGTGATCGACGCCAACACCGACCGCGCCGAGCGCCTGTGCGGGCTGCTCGAGTTCATGGACCTCAATCCGCGCTGGGTGACCAGCGTCGATGACGTCTCGACCACGCGCCAGAAGCCGACCGACTGGATGGCCCTGGTGGTCGGCGAGCTCGAGGACGCCGACGCCGCCAGGACGTTCTTCGGCTGGATCGGGCAGACCCCGCTGCCCGCCCCGGTGCTGCTGCTCGACGGCCAGCCGGGCGCGTTCGCGGCCGACAACGGCCTGCACGAAGCCGGCGTCTGGCCGCTGGAATCGCCGATCCGCCATGCCCAGCTCGAAGCCCTGCTGCGCCGCGCCAGCCTCAAGCGGCTCGATGCCGAACACCAGGCCGGCGCCCTGCAGCAGGACGACGGCCCGACCGGCAGCAGCCAGGCCGTGCAGCGCCTGCGCCGGATGATCGGCCAGGTCGCCCCGTTCGACACCACCGTGCTGGTGCTGGGCGAATCGGGCACCGGCAAGGAAGTGGCCGCACGTGCGATCCACCAGCAGTCGCCGCGGCGCGATGGCGCGTTCGTGGCGATCAACTGCGGCGCGATCCCGCCGGACCTGCTGGAAAGCGAACTATTCGGGCACGAGAAAGGCGCCTTCACCGGTGCGCTGAGCGCGCGCAAGGGGCGCTTCGAGATGGCCGAGGGCGGCACCCTGCTGCTCGACGAGATCGGCGACATGAGCCTGCCGATGCAGGTCAAGCTGCTGCGCGTGCTGCAGGAGCGCACCTTCGAGCGCGTCGGCGGCAACCAGACCATCCGCTGCAACGTGCGCGTGATCGCCGCCACCCACCGCAATCTGGAGGACCGGATCGGCGACGGCCAGTTCCGCGAGGACCTGTTCTACCGGCTCAACGTGTTCCCGATCGAGATGCCGCCGCTGCGCGAGCGGCGCGACGACCTGCCGGCGCTGGTGACCACCATCGCCACCCAGCTGGCCCGCACCGGGCGTGGCGAAGTGCGCGTCTCCGACAGCGCGCTGGCCGCACTGGCCGGCTACGCCTGGCCGGGCAACGTGCGCGAGCTGACCAACCTGGTCGAACGCCTGGCGGTGCTCAATCCCGGCGGCCTGGTGCGGCTGGACGATCTGCCCACACGCTACCGCGCCCATCTGGGCGAAGCCGCCATCGTCCAGCCCGAGCCGACGCTCGAACGCCTGCCGGCCGAACGTGCGCCGGCCCCCGCGCCGTCGGTGGCCGCCGCCGTGCCGGTGCCTGCCACGCAGGCCGCAACCGCAACCGGGCCGCAGGTGCTGCCCGACGACGGCATCGACCTGCGCGACCACATGGCGCAGATCGAACTGCAGCTGATCCGCGAGGCGCTGGAGCGCACCGGCGGCGTGGTCGCCCATGCCGCGCAGCTGCTGGGCCTGCGCCGTACCACCCTGGTCGAGAAACTGCGCAAGTACGGCATCGAGCGCGACGAGCTGGCCACCGACAGCTGAGCCCCCCGCCAGCGGCCCGGCACGCGCTTGCCGCGTCGCCGCCGCACGCGGCGGCCCGGGCGGCTGCATCCCCCTCGCCCCCCCGCCGGGGCCCGCGTCCCGGCCTGCGGCACGCGGCGACGGGATACCGGCAGCGTTCCGGCACGCGAATTGCATCGTCATTCACGAAGCCTCCGCGCCAACGTGATCCCGACGCCATGAGCCACTCCATCGACTCGGTCCTGTCCCAGATCCGCAGCTACCAGACGCAGCTGGGACAGGGCGCGCGTCCGGTCGCCGACCTGCCGCGCAGTGATGCGATCGACACCCTGCGCGGCGTCCAGCCGGGCACGGTGGCCGGCAGCGTTCCGAGCTTCAGCGAGACCCTGCGCGGAGCGCTCGAAGGCGTCAACGGCGCCCAGGCCAAGGCCGGTGCGCTGGCCCAGGCCTTCGAACGCGGCGAGCCGGGTGCCGACCTGGCCCGGGTCATGATCGCGTCGCAGCAATCCCAGGTGGCCTTCCGCGCCACCGTCGAAGTCCGGAACCGCCTGGTGCAGGCGTACCAGGACGTCATGAACATGCCGCTGTGATCCTGGACTGAGCGACGATGGCCATCACCCTCTCCAAAGAATCCCTCAACCGCGAACAGGCCACCGAGAAGGCCGCGCAGGCGATGGTCAAGCTGCAGGAAATGCAGCTGATGCGAAAGATCGGCACGATGCTGATGATCGCCGTGGCCGTCGCCGCCGGCCTGTTCGTGTTCTTCTGGTCGCAGAAGCCCGACTACAGCCCGCTCTATACCGGCCTGGACCCCAAGGCGACGGCCGAGGCCACCGACCTGCTGCGCACCGCGCAGATCCCGTTCAAGCTCGACCAGGCCACCGGCGCGATCACCGTGCCGGAAAAGAACCTGCACGACGCCCGCCTGAAGCTGGCCGGCTCCGGCCTGACCGAGAGCGGCCGGATCGGCTTCGAGCTGATGGAGCGCGACCCGGGCTTCGGCGTCAGCCAGTTCGTCGAGAGCGCCCGCTACCAGCACGCGCTGGAAACCGAGCTGGTCCGCACCATCGCCACGCTGCGCCCGGTCCGAGACGCCCGCGTGCACCTGGCCATCCCCAAGCCCAGCGCCTTCACCCGCCAGCGCGAAGCGGCCAGCGCCTCGGTCGTGCTCGACCTGCGCTCGGGCGCCGCGCTGGAGCGCAACCAGGTGGACGCGATCGTGCACCTGGTCTCGTCCAGCATTCCGGACCTGGCCCCCGAGCGGGTCACCGTGGTCGACCAGAACGGCCGTCTGGTCAGCCGCAACGGCGCCGATTCGGCGTCGGAACTGAGTGCGGTCCAGTTCGAGCAGGTCCGCCGCCAGGAAACCTCGTACAACGCCCGCATCCGCGAACTGCTGGAGCCGCTGACCGGCGCCGGCCGGGTCAATGCCGAAGTGACCGTGGACATGGACTTCTCGGTCACCGAGGAAGCGCGCGAACTGTTCAACGGCGAGCCGCCGAAGCTGCGCAGCGAGCAGGTCAGCGAGAACAACACCGCCAGCCAGGGCCCGCAGGGCGTTCCGGGTGCAGCCAGCAACACGCCGCCCGGTCCCGCCGCCGACGCGGCAGCGGCCGCTGCAGCCGCCGCCGCGCCGGGCGCGGCCCCTGCCCCCGCCACGGCGGCCGCGCCGACCGACTCGGCGCGCAGCGCCACCCGCAACTACGAACTCGACCGCACCCTGCAGCACACCCGCCAGCCGGCCGGCCGCGTGCGCCGCGTGACCACCGCGGTCCTGGTCGACCACGTGCCGCGCGCAGGCGCCGACGGCAAGCCGGCGCTGCAGGCACTGTCCGAGCAGGAACTGACCCGGATCGAAGACCTGGTCAAGCAGGCGGTCGGCTTCGACGCCAACCGTGGCGACGTGATCTCGGTGATGAACGCCCCGTTCGTGCGCGAAGTGCCCGAGGCGGCCGAACCGGCGCGCTGGTGGGAGGATCCGCGCATGCAGGACGCGCTGCGCCTGCTGGTCGGCGCGCTGGTGGTGCTGGTGCTGATCTTCGCGGTGCTGCGCCCGGCCATCCGCCAGATCGTCTCGCCGACCAAAAAGCCCGATCCGCTGCTCGGCAAGGACGACGAACCGGCCGAGGCCGAGCTCACCCTGCTGGACGACGATACCCCGGCGCTCAGGGACGACACCGCCGCGATCGCCTCGTCCGCGCCGATCGCGCTGCCGTCCGATGCCTACGAGGACCGCCTGCGCGTCGCGCGCGAAGCGGTCAAGACCGACTCCAAGCGGGTCGCCCAGGTGGTGAAGGAGTGGCTGGGCAATGAAGCGGCCTGAACCACGCCGCGCGTCGGCCGGCAGGCCGCAGCCGGCCTGCGCTGAACCTGCGTGGCGGGACACATCGACGCTGCCGGCGCACGCGCTTCGGCAGCGGATCAACGCGAACGATCGGGGAATGCATGGCACGCGCTAACGACGATGGCCTCAACGGCGTGCAGCGCGCCGCGGTCCTGCTGCTGTCCCTGGGCGAAGGCGACGCGGCCGAGGTGCTCAAGCACATGGGCGCCAAGGAAGTGCAGAAGCTCGGCCTGGCCATGGCCACGATGAGTGGCGTGACCCGCGAGCAGGTGACCCGGGTGATGGAGCAGTTCGAGCAGGCGCTGGACCGGCAGACCTCGCTGGGCGTCGGCGCGGACGACTACATCCGCAACATGCTGATCCAGGCCCTGGGCGCGGACAAGGCCAGCGGCCTGATCGACCGCATCCTGCTGGGCCGCAACACCACCGGCCTGGACACGCTGAAGTGGATGGATCCGCGCTCGGTCGCCGACCTGGTCCGCAACGAACACCCGCAGATCATCGCCATCGTGCTCTCGCACCTGGATCCGGACCAGGCCGCCGAAACCCTGAAGATGCTGCCCGAGCGCACCCGCGCCGACGTGCTGCTGCGCATCGCCACGCTCGACGGCATTCCGCCGAACGCGCTGAACGAGCTGAACGAGATCATGGAGCGGCAGTTCGCCGGCAACCAGAACATGAAGTCGTCCACGATCGGCGGCGTCAAGGTCGCGGCCAACATCCTGAACTTCCTCGAGAGCGGCCAGGACCAGTCCATCCTCGGCGAGATCTCCAAGGTCGACCAGGAGCTGTGCCAGCGCATCCAGGACCTGATGTTCGTGTTCGACGACCTGGTCGAACTCGACGACCGCGAACTGCAGACCCTGCTGCGCGAAGTGTCGGGCGAGCGCCTGGGCATCGCCCTGCGCGGCGCCGACGTCAAGGTGCGCGAGAAGATCACCCGCAACATGTCCGCGCGCGCCGCCGAGATCCTGCTCGAGGACATGGAAGCGCGCGGCCCGGTCCGCCTGTCCGATGTCGAGACCGCGCAGAAGGAGATCCTGACCATCGTGCGCCGCCTGGCCGATGAGGGCGCGATCGCGCTCAGCGGCGGCGGCGGCGGCGAGGAACTGGTATGAACAACGTCGTACGCTGGCTGGCCCCGGACCTGGACGTCGCGCCGCTGCGCGACCTGCCGCCGGATCCGGCGCTGGAGGTCGAGCTGCCGATCCCGCGCCCGCCGACGCTGGAGGAAATCCAGGCCATCGAGGACACCGCGCGCGAAGAGGGCTACCAGGCCGGCCTGGCCCGCGGCCACGAGGAAGGCTTCGCCCAGGGCCAGGCCGAAGTGCGTCGCCTGGTCGCGCAGATCGAAGGCATCCTCGACAACTTCACCCGCCCGCTGGCGCGCCTGGAGGACGAGGTCACCGCCGCGCTGGGCGAGCTGTCCGTGCGCATCGCCGGCAGCCTGGTCGGGCGCGCCTACGACGCCGATCCGGTGCTGCTGTCGGACCTGGTGTCCGAGGCCCTGGACGCGGTCGGCGGCAGCACCCGCGATGTCGAAGTGCGCCTGCATCCCGACGACATCGCCGCGCTGGCGCCGTTGCTGGCGATGATGACCGGCATCCGCCTGGTGCCCGATCTGGCCCTGGGCCGCGGCGACCTGCGCGTGCACGCCGAAGCGGTGCGCATCGACGGCACCCTGGACGCGCGCCTGCGTGGCGCGCTCGAGCGCGTCATCCACAAATCCGGAGCGGCGCCATGACGCCCCCGCCGCCCCCCGCCCCGGCCGGCCTGGCGATGCCCAGCGCGGTGCCGGCCGACTGGCTGCAGGCGCGCAACCTGCGCCTGGCCACCCGCCTTGACGCGATCGACCTTGACCAGGCCGGCGGCCGCGGCCTGATCCGCGAAGGCATCCTGCGCCGCGCGGTCGGCCTGACCCTGGAAGCGGTCGGCTGTGAAGCGCCGATGGGCGCCACCTGCAAGGTCGAGGTGGCCGACGGCGGCTGGGTCGAGGCCGAGGTCGTCGGCTTCGCCGGCGAACGCACCTCGCTGATGCCCAGCGCCGAACTGCATGGCCTGCTGCCCAACGCGCGGGTGGTGCCGATCCGTCGCCGGGGCGGTGTCGAGATCGGCGAAGGCCTGCTCGGCCGCGTGATCGACAGCGACGGCGTGCCGCTGGACGGCAAGGGCCCGATCCGCGCCGAAGGCAGCGTCGGCATGGCCGGCGTGGCGATCAATCCGCTGGCGCGCGAACCGATCATCCAGCCGCTGGACGTCGGCGTGCGTGCGATCAATGCGCTGCTGCCGATCGGCCGCGGCCAGCGCGTGGGCCTGTTCGCCGGCTCGGGCGTGGGCAAGTCGACCCTGCTCGGCATGATGACCCGCTTCACCGAGGCCGACGTCATCGTGGTCGGCCTGATCGGCGAACGAGGCCGCGAAGTGCGCGACTTCGTCGAGAGCACGCTGGGCGAGGAAGGCCTGCGCCGCGCGGTTGTCGTCGCCGCGCCGGCCGACCGGCCGCCGCTGGCGCGCCTGCACGGCGCCTACCGCGCGACCGCGATCGCCGAATGGTTCCGCGACCAGGGCCTGAACGTGCTGCTGCTGATGGACTCGCTGACCCGCTTCGCCCAGGCCCAGCGCGAGATCGGCCTGTCGGTCGGCGAGCCGCCGACCACCCGCGGCTATCCGCCGTCGGTGTTCGCCAAGCTGCCGGCCCTGGTCGAGCGCGCCGGCAACGGCGCCAAGGGCCGCGGCTCGATCACCGCGTTCTACACCGTGCTGACCGAAGGCGACGATCCGCAGGACCCGATCGCCGATGCCGCGCGCGCGATCCTCGATGGCCACATCCTGCTGTCGCGCCGGATCGCCGACGCCGGCCTGTATCCGGCCATCGACGTCGAATCCTCGGTCAGCCGCGTGGTCACCGAGATCGCCGACGAAACCTGGCGCCAGCGCATCCGCGCGCTCAAGCGCCTGATCTCGGCCTACAACGCCAACCGCGACCTGATCGCCATCGGCGCCTACCAGCGCGGCGCCGATCCTGCGGTCGACGAGGCGCTGGCACGCTGGCCGGAAATCGTGGAGTTCCTCGGCCAGGACATCGCCAACGCCGCCGACCTCGACCACAGCCGCACCGCCCTGGCGCACCTGCTGCAAGAGCAAGAGAAGGAGAACGCCGCATGATGCAGTCACGCCGCATCGATCCGCTGCTGCGCCGCGCGCAGGAACACGAGGACAGCGTCGCCCGCGACCTGGCCGAGCGCCAGCAGGCGCATGCGCTGCAGGAGTCGCGCCTGGACGAACTGCGCCGCTACGCCGAGGAATACGCCTCCAGCCAGCTGGCCGCCACCAGCCCGGCCCAGCTCGCCAATCGCCGCGCCTTCCTCGATCGACTGGAAAGCGCGGTCGAGCAGCAGAGCCGCACGGTCGACAGCAGCCGCGAGAGGGTCGAGGCCGAGCGCACCCGCCTGCTGCTGGCCAGCCGCGACAAGCAGGTGCTCGAACAGCTGGCGGCCAGCTATCGCGCCCAGGAGCGCGTGGTCGAAGACCGCCGCAGCCAGCGCGAGATGGACGACCTCGGCGCGCGCCGCAGCCGCGCCGCACGTGCCGCGGACCAGGAAGAGGAATCGAAGTGAACGTACTGTCCGCTCCGCCGCCCTCGGCCGTTTCCTCCGCGTCCTCCGGTACCGGCGACGGCGCCTCCGCCAGGGGCGACGGCAGCTTCGCCGCCATGATGGACCCGGGCAAGAACCCGACGGCCGCAGTCACCAGGCCCAAGGGCAGCGATCGTCCGCAGGACGCCGGCCAGGCCCAGCAGCGGACGTCCCGCCCGGCCAAGCCGGCCACCACGCCCGAGCCGGAAGCCGATGCAGCAGCCACGGCGGATGCGGCCACGGCCAAGGCCGACGAGCACGCGCCCGCTCCCGGCACGGACACCGATGCCACCGCAGAGGACTGGCCGCCGCCCGGCCTGGCAGGCCTGCTGGGGCTGACATCGCCCGCACAGCCGGCCGCCACCGGCCCGCAGATGCAGGGCGAGGCCGCGCCCGACGCGCTGCCGCCAGGCGCCACCGGTGCCGGCGCCGCACTGCCGGCACCCATCGATGCCGCGTCCGCGCCCGCCGTCCAGAGTCCGGCCACGGGGTCGCCGGTGGCGGCTCTGCCGCTGGCCGCGCAGGCGCCAGCGGCCGGTGGTCCGGCACCGCAGGCCGAGCCTGCAGTGGTCGAGACCGGGGCTGCCGCCGTGGAGCCGAGCGCCCGGGCCGCCATCGACCCCACCGCCCTGCAGATCGACGGCCCCGATGCACCGGCCTTCGTGCTGCCCGCCGCCAGCGCCGCACCGGCCAGCGCCACCGCCACCGCCACGCAGGCGCCGGTCGAACTGCCGCCGCACCTGCCGCGCCCCGACCTGCAGGGCGACGCGTTCGCCGACGAGATCGGCACCAGCATGCGCTGGATGGCCGATCAGAAGATCGGTCACGCCCACATCCGCATCTCGCCGCAGGACCTGGGCCCGATCGAGGTCCGCCTGCACCTGGATGGCGATCGCGTCTCGGCAGATTTCAGCAGCGCCCAGCCCGATGTCCGGCAGGCCCTGGAGCAGAGCATCCCGCGCCTGCGCGACATGCTCGGCCAGAGCGGCTTCCAGCTGTCCCACGCCGGTGTCGGCCACCAGGACGGCGGCCGCCAGCAGGAGGGCGGGCGCGCACGGCCCGGCGCCGGCGACCAGGACGGTGGCGCCGCGGACAACGCGCCGGTCAGCGCCCGCCAGATCCGCCTGCGCGGGCTGCTCGACGCCTACGCCTGAGCCGGGCCGGTGCGCGTCAAGCCACCGGCGCAGTCTTGCTGAACAGCGGCGTCGGTTCCTCGGCGCCATCCCGGCACACGGTTTGCATCTCTCCACGGGTAGACCCAAGGAGAACGTCCCGTGCCCGCAGCCCCCGACAAGAAGGCAGCCGCCAGCCCACCCGCCAAGCGCGGCGGCAAGCTGCCGTTGATCATCGCCGGCGTCGCCGTGCTCGCGGCCGCCGGTGCTGCCGGAGGCTGGTACATGACCTCGCGCAAGGCCGCAGAGGCCCAGGCCGCCGCGGTCGAGGCCGCCAAGCCCAAGCTTCCGGCCCAGGCCCAGTACCTCGCGCTCGAGCCGCCATTCGTGGTCAACCTCAACGGCGGCATCGAAGGCCCGCGCTACCTGCAGGTCGAGATCCAGCTGATGACCCGCGACGCGACCGCCCTGGCCGACCTGGAGCGCAACGTCCCGGCCATCCGCGCACGCCTGCTGATGCTGCTCGCCCAGCAGACGGCCGAGAGCATCGCCGACCGCAGCGGCAAGGAAAAGCTGCAGGAGCAGGCGCTCAAGGAAGTGCAGAAGCTGATGCAGACCGAAACCGGCAAGCCGGGCGCCGAGTCCCTGCTGTTCACCAGTTTCGTGACGCAGTAAGGCCTCCACGATGATCAACGACCTGCTGTCCCAGGACGAGATCGACGCGCTGCTGCATGGCGTCGACTCCGGCGCGGTCGATACCGACCCGGCACCGACCGACCCGGGCGAAGCGCGCAACTACGATTTCGCCAGCCAGGACCGCATCATCCGCGGTCGCATGCCGACCATGGAAATGGTCAACGAACGCTTCGTGCGCCTGTGGCGCATCGGCCTGTTCAACCTGATCCGGCGCTCGGCCGATCTGTCGGTGCGCGGGATCGAACTGGTCAAGTTCGGCGAGTACCTGCATTCGCTGTACGTGCCCACCAACCTCAACCTGATCAAGTTCAAACCGCTGCGCGGCACCGGCCTGATCGTGTTCGAGCCGAAGCTGGTGTTCACCGTGGTCGACAACTTCTTCGGCGGCGACGGGCGCTACCCCACCCGCATCGAGGGCCGCGAGTTCACCCCGACCGAGATGCGCGTGATCCAGCTGCTGCTCAAGCAGACCTTCGCCGACATCCACGAAGCCTGGGCGCCGGTGATGGACGTGGAGCCGGAGTACATCAACTCCGAGATCAACCCGCACTTCGCCAACATCGTCACCCCGCGCGAATACGTGGTCGTCAGCCGCTTCCACGCCGAACTGGACGGCGGCGGCGGCGAGATCCACATCACCCTGCCCTATTCCATGCTCGAACCGATCCGCGAGCTGCTGGATGCCGGCATCCAGAGCGACCGCATCGACCGCGACGAAAGCTGGAACGGCACCCTGCGCGACCAGCTGCAGCTGGCCGAGGTCGAAGTGTCCAGCGTGCTGGCCGAGAAGCGCATCAACCTGCGCCAGCTGACCAGCCTGAAGGTCGGCGACATCCTGCCGATCGACCTGCCCAAGCAGGTCCCGATCTGCGTCGAGGACGTGCCGGTCTTCACCGGCGAGTTCGGCATTTCGAACGGCTGCAACGCGGTCAAGATCATCCACACACGGCCGCCGGGATCCGATACGCCACGCGCCGCACGCAACAACGAGGAAACGCCCGCATGAATCCCAACGAGATCTTCGCCAGCGCCGCGGAATTCGATCCGCTGCAGGCCGACAGCAGCGGCGAGCTCCGCGACCTGAACCTGGACGTCATCCTCGATGTGCCGGTGACCCTGTCGCTGGAAGTCGGCCGCACCCGGATGCCGATCCGCAACCTGCTGCAGCTCAACCAGGGTTCGGTGATCGAACTGGAGCGCGGCGCCGGCGAGCCGCTGGACGTCTACGTCAACGGCACCCTGATCGCGCACGGCGAAGTGGTGGTGATCAACGACCGCTTCGGCGTGCGCCTGACCGACGTGGTCAGCCCCAGCGAGCGGATCCGGAGACTGCGATGAGCCTGCTGTTGAGCGCGGTGGCCGCGCCCCGGCCGCCGGTCGAGGTCGGCAGCCATGCCGCGTCCGCGCCCGGCATGATGAGCGCCTTCCTGGCGCTGCTGCTGGTGCTGGGCCTGATCGTGGGCCTGGCCTGGCTGCTGCGGCGGATGCCGGGCAGCGGCTTCCGTCCCGCCGAAGGCCTGCGCGTGGTCGCCAGCCTGCAGCTTGGCGCCAAGGAACGGATGGTGGTGGTCGAGGTGGGTGGACAGCAGTTGCTGCTGGGCGTGTCCACCGGCGGCGTGAGCCTGCTGCACACCCTGCCCGAACCGCTCCCGCCGGTGCCCGCACCGAAGCTGCCCGACCTCAAGAACCTGCCGAACTTCGCCCAGTTGCTGGCCCAGCGGCTGCGCAAGGACCCCTGATCATGCTCCGTCGCGTCCTCCCGCTGCTGTTCCTGCTGCTGGCCTGCCTGCCGGCGCTCGCCTGGGCCGCACCCGCCGTTCCGCAGCTGCCGGCACTGCCGGACGTGACCGTCGGCCGGATCGGCGATGCCCCGGTCAGCCTGCCGCTGCAGACCCTGCTGCTGATGACGGCGATCACGCTGCTGCCGTCGCTGCTGCTGGTCATGACCGCCTTCACCCGGATCATCATCGTGCTGGCCCTGCTGCGCCAGGCGCTGGGCACCGCGCAGACCCCGTCCAACCAGATCCTGGTCGGCCTGGCGCTGTTCCTGACCGCGATGATCATGATGCCGGTCTGGCAGGAGGCCTGGAACAACGGCTTCGGCGCCTATCTCAACGGCGACATCGACTTCCGCACCGCCTGGGACCTGGGCACCGCGCCCCTGCGCAACTTCATGCTCGCGCAGGTCCGCGAAACCGACCTGATGACCTTCGCCGGCCTGGCCGGCCACGGCACCTACAGCGGCCCGGAGGCGGTACCGTTCCCGGTGCTGGTGGCCTCGTTCGTCACCAGCGAACTGAAGACCGCCTTCGAGATCGGCTTCCTGATCTTCATCCCGTTCGTGGTCATCGACCTGGTCGTGGCCAGCGTGCTGATGTCGATGGGCATGATGATGCTGTCGCCGATGCTGGTCTCGGCCCCGTTCAAGATCCTGCTGTTCGTGCTGGTCGACGGCTGGGTCCTGACCGTCGGCACCCTGGCCGCCAGCTTCAACGGCGTCTGACCACCAAAGTTGTTGCTCTAGCTGTTGCTCTAGCTGTTGCTGTTGCTGTTGCTGTTGCTCTAGCCGTTGCCGTTGCCGTTGCCGTTGCCGTTGCCCGGATGTTGATCCATCGAGCCGTAGAGCGAGCCGAGCATCGCAGCCTGATGCGGCCGCAGAGGCGCCCTTGTCTGAGCGCAGCGAGTTTGGGCGCCGTGCCGCATCGGGCGAGAAGCGCAGGGGACCGACTGGCGCAGCCAGTCGGATCGCGTCCGGCGACGGCGGTTTTGGTTACTTTTGCCAAGACAAAAGTAACCCGCGCGACAGCGCGGAAGCCGTCGCACTGAAGTTCTGGCTTCAGCTGTTGCTTGCCCTCAAATCCAATCGAGCGCAGCAGTGCAACAGCTGAAGCAAGAGCACAGCTTTCGCTCCAGCCGCTGCGCGGGCGGGCGCGAGTCACTCTTCTTTGCTTGTGTGCAGAGAAAAGTCACCAGAAGAAAGCACAGCCGGTCCGCGAGCCGCCGCGGCTTCGCCACGTCGATACCCTGCGCTTCTCGCGCGACAGGGGACGCTGCCCAAACGCGCTGCGCTCGGACAAGCGCGGCTCTTCGCCCCTGACGCGCTGCGATGCTCGGCTCGCTTCCCGGCGCTGGACGTCAAGAACCCACGTCCAAAACAAGCCCAGAACAAAGCCAAGCGGCAAGCGGCAAGCGGCAAGCGGCAACAGCCTGACGAACAACGCCCGGATCAGCCACACCCGCCCCGCCCGGCACCCGTCCGCCGGAATGCCGCCACTCCGCTGGCATCCTCCTTGCATCCATCCCCGCATGACCCCCGAACTCGCCCTCACCGAACTGCGCCGCGGCCTTGAAGTCGTCCTCTGGGTCGGTGGCCCGCTGCTGGTCGCGGTGCTGGTGGTCGGCGTGGTGATCGGCATCGTCCAGGCCGCCACCCAGCTCAACGAGCCGACCATCGCCTTCATCGCCAAAGCGGTGGCCCTCACCGCGGCCCTGTTCGCGACCGGCAGTTTCCTGCTCGGCTACCTGGTCGACTACACGATCGCGCTGTTCCAGCGCATTCCCCACCTGATCGGCTGAGCAGGCGCGTCATGGATCCCGCGACCGCCATGGTCATCGATGGCCAGCAGGCCTTCGGCATGATCGGCACCGTGCTGTGGACCATGCTGCGCACGGGCGCCATGTTGATGGCGATGCCGTTGATCGGCACCCGCGCGATCCCGATGCAGATACGCGGCCTGGCCGCCGGCACCCTGGCGATGGCGATCGCGCCGATGCTGCCGGCGCCGCCGACCACCCACGGCGTGGACGCCGCCACCGTGCTCGGCGTGGCGCGCGAACTGGCGCTGGGCGTAGCGATGGGCTTCACGCTGCGGCTCATGTTCGAGGCCGGCGCGCTGGCAGGCGAACTAATCTCGCAAGGCATGGGCCTGTCCTTCGCGCAGATGAACGACCCGCTGCGCGGCACCAGCTCCGGCGTGGTCTCGCAATGGTTCTACCTGGCCTTCGGCCTGCTGTTCTTCGCCGCCGACGGCCACCTGGCCATGGTCGCCCTGCTCATCCGCAGCTATCAGGCGCTGCCGATCGGCACGCCGCTGCCGGATACCAACGCCATGCTGTCAGTCATCCCCGAGCTGTTCTCGATGGTGCTGCGCGGGGCGCTGGGCCTGGCCCTGCCAGTGATGGTGGCGATGCTGGCCACCAACCTCGCCTTCGGCGCGCTGGCACGTGCCGCGCCCGCGCTCAATCCGATCCAGCTGGGCCTGCCGGTCGCGGTGCTGATGGGGCTGTTCCTGCTCGCGGTGCTCGCCGGCGAACTGGCCGGGCCGATCCAGGGCCTGTTCGATATCGCCTTCGGCCACGCCGAGCGGGTGTTCAGTCCCTGACAGGCCGCGACCGACCGCGACCGGGTTCAAGTTGCGGTGAAGACGACCGATAAACGCTCTTGCACCCACCGCACTCCGCGGTCGCGAGGATCCTCGATGCCGCCAACGCCCGTGCCCGGCGACCAGGATCGGCAGGCTTCGCCTGGATCCCCGCCCCAGCCATCCCCGGATGGCACCCGGCACGACCAGGCCGATGCGGGCCCCCTGCCCGATCGCCCGTGCGGCCGGCAGATTGGCGGATGGGGCACGCAGGCCGCGTTCATCAGCCTGGTGTGCCTGGCGCTGCAGGCGCTGCCGATGTCCTACCTGCCGATGTTCGAGGCAGGCCAGGCGGCCTCGCTGGCCCACCTGCACTGGGGCGTGCTGCTCGCCGTGGGAATGCTGTGCGAGCGCCGGGTGTTCAGCGTGGCCTACCTGGCCGTGTTCGCCGGCTGGTGCCTGCGCGTCCTGCTGCCGGGCAACGCGGCGCCCGGCACCGTCCTGCTGACCGGCGCGGCCGGCTATGCCGCGATGTACGCCTGGACGCTGCTGTGCCTGCGCCTGATGGACTGGCCGCGCACCGTGGCGCGAGCGCGCATGCGCCAGCGCGACGTGATTCCCTACGGCGTCTGCGCGCTGTTCCTGTTCCCGGTCGGCTGGGCCCTGGCGCATGCGGCATCGAAGATGCTGTTCAGCCCCGGCGACCCGCACCTGGCCGCCGAAGTGCTGCAGGTCGGCTTCGCCAGGTTCTTCGGCGTGCTGTGCATGACCCTGCCGATCGTGCTGTTCTTCACCGGTCGGCACCAGCCCGCGCCGATGCCCAGCCGGATCCCGTGGTGGGAACTGTGTCTGGCAGGCGCCTACCTGTGCCTGGTCGCGGTGCTGTTGCTGGCGGTCCCGGCGCAGCGGCTGGATCCGATCAACGGCCTGCTCGAACAGCGCTTCATGCTGGTCGCGGTGATGGTCTGGATCGTGCTGCGGCTGCCGTGGCGCTGGTCGGCTCCGCTGCTTGCGGCGACGATGCTGCTGCTGGTGTTCGTCGTGGCCGTCGGCAGCCAGCAGGGCGAGCAGATCGGCCTGGCCCGGCTGGCCCAGCTGGCCGCCGAGCTGGCGGTGCTGCAGCTGATGATCCTGCTGACCCTGGTCATGAGCCGCGACAACCGCCGCGCGGTCGAGCGTCTGGCCGACGAAAGCCGCCGCGACGGGCTCAGCGGCGTGCCCAACATCAACGCGCTGCGCCATGACCTGGCCCTGCGCACGACGGCCCCGACCGAAATCGCCTGCCTCGGCATCGAACACCTGGACAGCCTGATCGCCGGGCTCGGCCTGCCGGCGCAGGAAGCGCTGACTGCCAGCCTCGCCGCGCACCTGCAGCCGGACGTGAATGCGTACACGCTGGGCATGGGCCGCTTCGTGCTGGTGCCGGCCGGGCCGCCGGTGTCCTGGCAGGGCGTGCTGGCCAGGATCGAGCAGTTCGAGTTCGTGCACGCCGGCGCGCGGGTCCGGATCGAACCCCACCTGGGCGTGTGCAAGCTGCGCGACGCCTCGAGCGAGGCGCTGGACGCGGCGCTGGAGTCGGCCTACGGCGCGATGCACGAAGGCAGCCAGCGCGGCGAGACTGCGCCGGTGTTCGCCGACAGCCGCCGCGATCCCGCCGCGCGCCGTGCCCTGCTGCAGACCCACTCGCTGGCGCTGTCGCTGCTGCGGCAACGGCGGATCGAACTGCACGTGCAGCCGATCCGCCGCATCGACGCCGACCGGGCCTGCATGGCCGAGGTGCTGTGCCGGCTGCGCCGCGACGACGGGCAGCTGCTGATGCCGCGCGACTACATGGAAGAGCTCGAAGCCAGCCGCGGCGTGGTCGAACTCGACCGGGCGGTGATCGAAACCGTGCTGTCCAGGATCCGCACCTGCGCCGCGGCGATCCCGTTCAGCCGGCTGGCGGTGAACCTCACCGGGCGCAGCCTGGTGTCCGAGCACTTCCGCAACTGGCTGCTCTACCAGCTCGACAACACGCCCGGCGCCGCCGGCATGCTGTGCTTCGAGATCACCGAACGCGCGATCGGCGGCAGCCTCGAACAGGCCAGGCCGCTGCTGGACGGGCTCAGCCAGCGCGGCTGCCTGGTCGCGCTGGACGACTTCGGGACCGGCATGCAGAGCTTCGAACGCCTGCAGCAGCTGCCGATCAACCTGGTCAAGATCGACGGCACCTTCGTGCGCAACATCGCCGACAACCCGCGCGACCGCGAGCTGGTCCGGGCCATGGTCACCATCGCCCGCGCCTATCGCGCCGAGATCGTCGCCGAATACGTCGAGGACGCCGCCATCCTCGACCAGCTGCGCACCTTGCGGGTCGACTGGGTCCAGGGCTACCACATCGGCCGCCCGACCCCGCTGGACGCTCTGGCGCCGGACTGCGTGCCGTCCTGACCGCGTGCCCTCCTGACCGCGTGCCCTCCTGACCGCGTGCCGTCCTGACGGACGACAGCGCGCCGTCCTGAAAGCGCGCCGTCCTGAGGCCGGCACGCGCCGGCACCGGAGTGGAACGGTGCTTGCATCGAGGCTCCTGCCCACCCGGCGCAGGAGCCCGCGATGGCCGAGAACGAAGACGGCCAGGAACGCACCGAACAACCCAGCGAAAAACGCCTGCGCGAAGCCCACGAAAAGGGCAACATTCCGCGTTCGCGTGAACTGGCCACCGCCGCCATGTTCGGCGCGGGCGTGGCGGCGCTGCTGGCGGTCGGGCCGTACCTGGCGCAGGGCGCGATGGGCTGGATGCAGGCCGCCTTCAGTCCGGATCCGCAACTGGTGGCCCAGCCCGAACGCCTGTTCGGCTACTTCGGCCTGCTGCTGCTGAAGCTGCTGCTGGTGATGCTGCCGATGATCGTCATCTGCGTGCTGTCGGCCTTCATCGCCCCGGCCATGATGGGCGGCCTGAAGGTCGCCACGCAGGGACTGGTGCCGGACCTGAAACGGATGGACCCGATGGCCGGCCTGAAACGCATCTACGGTGCGGAAGGCGTGGCCGAACTGGCCAAGTCGCTGCTGCGCGTGATCCTGGTCGGCGTCGCCGCAGGCCTGAGCTTCACCCACGGCCTGGACGTGCTGCGCTCGATGCCGGCCCAGACCCTGGAGACCGCGGTCCGCACCGGACTGGGGTTCACTTCCTCGCTGCTGATCGCCACCACCGCCGCGATGCTGCTGCTGGCCGCCATCGACGCCCCGTACCAGAAATGGAACTGGAAGCGGAAGCTGATGATGACGCGCCAGGAAATGCGCGAGGAAATGAAGGAGAGCGAAGGCCGGCCCGAGGTCAAGGGCAAGATCCGGCAGATGCAGATGCAGCTCTCGCAGCGCCGCATGATGGAAGCGGTGCCGACCGCGGACGTGGTCCTGGTCAACCCGACCCACTACGCCGTGGCCCTGAAGTACGACGGCGACAGCATGGGCGCCCCCCGCGTGGTGGCCAAGGGCGTGGACGAAGTCGCCTTCCGGATCCGCGAAGTCGGCGAGCGCAACCGCATCACGATCGTGTCCGCACCGCCTTTGGCACGCGCCTTGTATAGGGAAGGCGAGCTTGGAAAGGAAATCCCCGTGAGACTCTACGCCGCCGTGGCCCAGGTCCTGTCCTACGTCTACCAGCTGCGCGCCTGGCGCGGCGGCGCGCGCATGCCGCATCCGGAACTGGCCGCCATCGACATCGCCGAGCATCCCGAAGGCGCCCCGCGATGAGCGCGACCACCGCGTCCCCGCCACTGGCCCGTCGCCTCCTGGAAATCGCCCGCAACGGCCTGGGTGCGCCCCTGATCGTGCTGGCGATGCTGGCCATGGTGGTGGTGCCGCTGGCGCCGCCGGTGCTGGACGCACTGTTCAGCTTCAACATCGCGATCTCGCTGGTGGTGCTGCTGGCGGTGATCTACGTGCAGCGGCCGCTGGATTTCACGATCTTCCCGATCGTGCTGCTGATGACCACGATGCTGCGCCTGGCGCTGAACGTGGCCTCCACCCGCGTGATCCTGCTCAACGGCCAGAACGGCCATGAAGCCGCGGGCAAGGTGATCGCCGCATTCGGCGACTTCGTGGTCGGCGGCAACTACGCGGTCGGCATCATCGCCTTCGCGATCCTGACCATCATCAACTTCATGGTCATCACCAAGGGCGCCGGCCGCGTCTCGGAAGTGACCGCGCGCTTCATCCTGGACGCCATGCCCGGCAAGCAGATGGCGATCGACGCCGACCTCAACGCCGGCCTGCTGACCCGCGAGGAAGCCAAGGCGCGGCGCGAGGAGGTCCGCGAGGAAGCCGACTTCTACGGCGCGATGGACGGCGCCAGCAAGTTCATCCGCGGCGATGCGATCGCCGGCATCCTGATCCTGTTCGTGACCCTGATCGGCGGCCTGATCGTGGGCGTGCTCCAGCACGACATGGCCGTGGCCGACGCCGCTTCGACCTATACCCTGCTGTCGATCGGCGACGGCCTGGTGGCGCAGCTGCCGTCCCTGCTCGTCTCCTCTGCGGTGGCCCTGCTGGTCACCCGCGCCTCGCGCAAGCAGGACATGCGCCAGGCCATGGTCGGCCAGGTGTTCGGCCAGTACCGGGCCCTGGCCATCGCCGCCGGCATCATCGGTGCGGTCGGCCTGGTCCCGGGCATGCCCAACGTCGCCTTTTTGACGCTGGGCGCGATCCTCGGCTTCATCGCCTGGAAACTGTGGAAGCGCAGCCAGCTCGACGCCCAGGCCGGCGCCAGCGCGGGCGATCCCGCGCCCGGCCAGCCGGCTGCCGCCTCGCACACCACCCCGGAACTGGACTGGGACGAACTGCGTCCGGTCGATCCGCTCGGCCTGGAAGTGGGCTACCGGCTGATCCCGATGGTCGACAAGGCCCAGGGCGGCGAGCTGATGGCGCGGATCAAGGCGGTGCGGCGCAAGCTGACCCAGGAGATCGGCTTCCTGGTGCCGCCGGTGCACATCCGCGACAACCTGGAACTGGCCGCCACCCATTACCGGCTGATGGTGCACGGGGTGCCGGTCGCCACCGCCGAGGTCCATCCCGACCGCGAACTGGCGCTCGATCCCGGCGGCGCGCTCGGCGCCATCGACGGCATCAAGGGCAAGGACCCCGCCTTCGGCCTGGACGCGATCTGGATCCAGCCGCACCAGCGCGCCCAGGCCGAGTCGCTGGGCTACACGGTGGTCGACCCTGCCACCGTGGTCGCCACCCACCTGTCGCACCTGGTCCGCGAACACGCGCCCGAACTGCTCGGCCACGAGGAAGTGCAGCAGCTGCTCGCGCAGTTGAGCAAGAGCGCGCCGAAGCTGGTCGAGGACCTCACCCCGAAGACGCTGCCGCTGTCGGTGGTCGTGCGGGTCATGCAGAACCTGCTGGTCGAGCGCATCCCGGTGCGCCAGCTGCGCAAGATCGTCGAATCGCTGGTCGAGCACGGCGCGCACAGCCAGGACCCGGCGGTGCTGACCGCCGCGGTTCGCAATGCGCTGGGCCGATTCATCGTCCAGGAGATCGCCGGGATGTCGCCGGAGCTGCCGGTATTCACCCTGGCCGCACCTTTGGAACGGGTCTTGCAGGACTCTGCACAGGGCAGCGGCGCCGCGCTGGAGCCCGGTCTGGCCGAGCGGCTGCAGCAGAGTCTGCAGGACTGCGCGGGCCGCCAGGAGGCACGCGGCGAGCCGGCGGTGGTGCTGGTACCGGGAACGGTCCGCGCCGCACTGGCGCGGCTGGTCCGGCACAGCGTGCCGAACCTGTCGGTGCTGTCCTACACCGAGGTACCCGAGGACAAGCGCCTGAAACTGATCGGTACGATCAGCTGAGGCAGGATGCGACAAGACCGGGGCTCCACCAGGGCCCCATGAGCGGAGAGCACAGCGATGACAGCGGCATCCACATCGACAGACAGGCCGGCGTTCCACCTGCCGTCCCCTGTGCCGGCATCCGCCGGCAGCGTCTCCCGCACTCCGAACCGTGACCGACTGCCATGAAGATCAAGCGATTCGTTGCCCCCGACATGCGTACCGCCCTGCGCCAGGTCCGTGAGGAACACGGCGCCGATGCGGTGATCCTGTCCAACCGCCGCACCCCCGAGGGCGTGGAGATCGTGGCCGCCAGCAACTACGACGAGGACGCGGTGCAGCGCGCCCTGATCGAAGCCAACCGGGCCGCGGCCGCCGCCGATGCGCAGCGCGCCGCCGATGCCGCCGCAGCCGCTGCTGCAGCGGCGCCCGCACCGGCACCGAATCCATTCCTGGTGGCCGCAGACAGCGCCATCCAGCCGACCGCGATGGCCCTGCCGGCCACCCTGCCCGCCTCGGACGCCAGCGTCACCGGCAATGCGTTCGCCGCGCTGCTGGCCAGTGCCAAGGCCGCCCAGGCCAGCGACGTCGCGGCCGGCGCCGTGCAGCTGCAGGCCGACGTCGATGCCGGACGCGAGCGCGCGCCGCTGGCGGCAGCGCAGCCGGCTGCACCCGCACCGTCCCTGGCGGCGGTCCCGGCACCGGTCGTCCCCGCCAACGACGCCCAGCTGGACCAGATGCGCGATGAACTGGCGCAGATGCGGCAGATGATCGAGCGCGAGATGCACCGCCTCACCGACGAGCGCCTGCGCGGTTCGCCGGTGCGCCTGCAGGCGATGGAGCTGATGGAGGATTACGGTTTCGATGCCGGCATCACCCGCGACGTGGTCCTGCAGCTGCCGGCCGAAACCCCCGAGCACCGCGGCCGCGGCCTGATGCTCGGCCTGATCTCCAAGCGCCTGCCGGTGTGCCCGGTCGACCCGCTGGAGCTGGGTGGCGTGATCGCCCTGGTCGGCCCGACCGGCGCCGGCAAGACCACCACCATCGCCAAGCTGGCCGCGCGCTACGCGGCCGAGCACGGCCCGCGCAACATCGCCCTGGTCACCACCGACACCGCCCGCATCGGCGGCCGCGAACAGCTCTACAGCTACGGCCGACAGCTCGGCGTGGCCGTGCACGAGGCCGACAGCGACGCCGCCCTGATCCAGCTGCTGCAGCGCCTGCAGGACTACAAGCTGGTCCTGATCGACACCGCCGGCATGGGCCAGCGCGACCGCGCCCTGGCCAACCAGCTGAACTGGCTGCGCGCCGCGCGCGACGTGCGCACCCTGCTGGTGCTGCCGGCCAACTCCCATTACGCCGACCTGGACGAGGTCGTGCGCCGCTTCGGCGGGGCCAACCCGCAGGGCGTGGTGCTGACCAAGCTGGACGAAAGCGGCCGCCTCGGCAGCGCGCTGTCGGTGGTGGTCGACCACCAGCTGCCGCTGACCTGGGTGACCGACGGGCAGCACGTTCCCGACGACCTCCACCGCGCCAATGCCGCCAGCATCGTGCTGCGCCTTGAAGATCTGCGCCGCGCTGCCGATAAGCCGAACATCCCGGAGCACGACCATGCTGCCGCATGAGCCCCACCGCCCAACGACCATGTCCATTCCGCAGACCAGCCCGCCACCCGTCCTGAACCCCGTCCGCAGCATCGCCATCACCGGCGGCAAGGGCGGCGTGGGCAAGACCAACATCTCGGTCAACCTGGCCGCGTCGCTGGCGATGCTGGGCAAGCGCACCCTGCTGCTGGACGCCGACCTGGGCCTGGCCAACGTGGACGTGCTGCTGGGCCTGTCGCCGCAGAACACGCTGGCCGACCTGGTTGCCGGCCGCTGCGAACTCGAAGACGTGATCCTGGAGGGCCCCGGTGGCCTGCTGGTGGTCCCGGCCGCATCCGGCCGGCGGCACATGGCCGAACTGCAGCCGGCCCAGCACGTCGGCTTGGTCAACGTCTTCAACGACCTGCAGCGCGAACTGGACATCCTGGTCGTGGACACCGCCGCCGGCATCACCGACAGCGTGCTGACCTTCTGCCAGGCCGCGCAGGACGCGGTGGTCGTGGTCTGCGACGAACCGGCCTCGATCACCGACGCCTACGCCCTGATCAAGGTGCTCTCGCGCGAACGCGGCGTGGACCGGATCCAGGTCGTGGCCAACATGGTGCGCAGCCCGGCCGAAGGCCGCGGCCTGTACGAGAAGCTGTCGCGCGTCTGCGAGCGCTTCCTCGGCGACGTGTCGCTGAACTTCCTCGGCGCGGTGCCGCAGTGCGACTGGCTGCGCATGGCCGTGCAGCGCCAGCAGGCCGTCGCCACCGCCTACCCGGCCAGCGCCTCGGCCCGCGCCATCGCCGAGATCGCCCGCCGCACCGCCCGCTGGGAGGCGCCGACCACCCCGCGCGGCAACATCGAATTCTTCGTCGACCGGATGATCCGGCAGGGAGCGTTCGCGTGAATCTGGCCGCCGCCGAGTACCGCGCGGTCCAGCGCGCCAGCGCCGGCGACTGCGTCACGCGTCATGCCGACCTGGTCCGCCGCATCGCCCACCACCTGGCCGCGCGCCTGCCGGCCAGCGTCGAGATCGACGACCTGATCCAGGCCGGCATGATCGGCCTGATCGAGGCCTCGCGCAGCTACGACCCCGACCAGGGCGCCTCGTTCGAGACCTACGCCTCGATCCGCATCCGCGGCTCGATGATCGACGAGATCCGCCGTGGCGACTGGGTCCCGCGCTCGGTGCACCGGCGCGCGCGCGACGCCGCCGCGGCCGTGCGCGCGATCGAACAGGCCAGCGGCCGCGCGGCATCGCCGCAGGAAGTGGCCGCGCGCCTGGAGATCCCGCTGCCCGAATACATGAAGCTGCTCGAGGACGCCTCGCGCGGCCAGGTCCTGAGCCTGGACTCGCACGTCGAGGACCACGGCGAAGTGCATGCGCCCAGCGGTGGCCTGACCCCGCAGCAGACGCTGGAACGCGGCGATTTCGGCCGCGAGCTGGGCAACGCGATCGGCCAGCTGCCAGAACGCGAGCAGCTGGTGCTGTCGCTGTACTACGAGCAGGAACTGAACCTCAAGGAGATCGGCGCGGTACTCGGGGTCAGCGAATCCCGGGTCTGCCAGATCCACGGCCAGGCCGTGCTGCGCCTGCGCGGCCGCCTGGGCGACTACGAATCCCGCGATGCGGGCATCAGCGACGGCTGAGTGCCCGGCCACACCGCAACCACGTACCATCTGCGATCCGCATCATCTTTGGAGTCGAACGTGAACAAGAACATGCGCATCCTGATCGTCGATGACTTCTCGACGATGCGTCGCATCGTCAAGAACCTGCTCGCCGATCTGGGTTACACCAACACCGCCGAGGCCGACGACGGCAACACCGCGCTGGTGGCGCTGCGCAGCGCACCGTTCGATTTCGTGGTCACCGACTGGAACATGCCCGGCATGACCGGCATCGACCTGCTGCGCAACATCCGCGCCGACGACAAGCTCAAGACGCTGCCGGTGCTGATGGTCACGGCCGAAGCCAAGCGCGAGCAGATCATCGAGGCCGCGCAGAACGGCGTGAACGGCTACATCATCAAGCCGTTCACCGCGCAGACCCTGGAAGAGAAGCTGGGCAAGATCTTCGAACGGCTGGCGGCCACCGCATGAGCGCACTGGCACCGAATGACCGTGCCGCGCTGGCCGCGCGCCTGCAGGACGCACTCGACGCACTGGAACGCGGCGACGAGCCCGCCTGGCGCCAGGAGATCGACGGCCTGGCCGCCGCACGCACGCGCCCGCTGGTGCAGGGCCTGAGCCGGCTGGCCCGCGAACTGGGCCAGGCGCTGGGCGAGCTGCCCGAGCTGCCGGACGAGAACGGGCACGCGGCCGAACTCGACGATGCCTGCGCGCGCCTCGACCACGTGGTCAGGATGACCGAGGAAGCCAGCCATCGCACCCTGGACCTGGCCGACGAATGCCGCAGCCTGGCCGAGCAGCTGCAGGCCGGCGGCCTGAGCGCCGACCAGGACGAGATCCTGGCGCGGATCCGCCACAACCTCACCGAGATGGCGCTCACCCAGAGCTACCAGGACCTGACCGGCCAGATCATCCGCCGCGTCGCCGGCATCGTGCGCCGCGTGCACGAGGGCTTCGGCGCGCTGGGACTGCCGCCGAAGGAAGAACCCGCGCGCGACGGCAAGCTGGCCGGCCCGGCCGTCGCCGGCCTGGACCGCCACGCGGTCTCGCAGAACGACGCCGACGCCCTGCTGTCGGACCTGGGCCTGTAATGCCATGAGCGGCGTGACTCCGGAAATCGCAGCGGACTTCATCATCGAAGCCCAGGAAATCCTGGACCGCCTCGGCGAACAGCTGGTCGCGCTGGAACAGGCGCCGGACGATCGCGAGCAGCTCAACGCGGTGTTCCGTGGGTTCCACACGCTGAAGGGCGGCGCCGGGTTCCTCGGCATCACCGCCATGGTCAACCTCTGCCACGCGGCGGAGGAGACCCTGGGCCTGGTCCGCGCCGGCCAGGCCGAACTGACCGCCCTGCATTTCGACGCCGCGCAGCAGTCGCTGGACTGGCTGCAGGCCATGCTCGACGCCGTCGCCGGCGCCGCCGAGCCGGAACATGCGCCGCCGGAACTGATCGCGCAGTTCAGCGTCGAAGCGCCCGCCGCCCCGGTCGCCAGCGCCGCACCGGCCCCGGCCAAGGCACCGGGCGCGTCGGACATGATCGACGACGACGAATTCGAGGCCCTGCTCGACCAGCTGCACGGCGCTGCGCCTCCCGGAACCGCGACGCCCACACCGCCTGCACCGATCGCTGCCGCGCCCACGCCCGCCGGCATGATCGACGACGACGAATTCGAAGCGCTGCTCGACAGCCTGCATGGTGCGAGCGCACCGGGCGCGCAGCCGCTGCCCGCCGTGCAGGCCGCACCTGCGCCCGCCGCGGCGAAACCGGCCGGCCCGCGCGCCGTGCCGGCACCGCGCGCGACCCCGCCCAGCGAAGCCGAGCACACCGTCCGCGTCGATACCCGGCGCCTCGATGCCATCGTCAACCTGATCGGCGAACTGGTCCTGGCCCGCAACCGGCTCAAGACCCTGCGCACGCGGCTGAAGGACGAGGAACTCGACCGCGCGGTCGGCAGCCTGGACGTGGCCACCGCACGCCTGCAGTCGGCGGTCATGCGCACCCGCATGCAGCCGGTCGGCAAGGTGTTCTCGCGCTTTCCCAAGGTCGCCCGCGACGTCGCCCGCTCGCTGTCCAAGGAAGTCGAGCTGGAACTGGTCGGCGCCGAGACCGAACTGGACCGCAACCTCGTGGAGGCCCTGGCCGATCCGCTGGTCCACCTTGTCCGCAACGGCATCGACCACGGCATCGAATCGCCGGAACTGCGCGAAGCCGCCGGCAAGCCGCGCACCGGGCGCCTGCGCCTGGCCGCGCAGCAGGAAGGCGACTACGTCGGCATCGAAGTCGTCGACGACGGCGCCGGCATCGATCCCGAGCGCCTGCGCGCCAAGGCGCGCGAGAAGGGCCTGCTCGATCCCGAGGCCGCCGCGCGCCTGAGCGCCGAGGAATGCCTGAGCCTGGTGTTCCTGGCCGGGCTGTCGACCAAGCAGCAGGTCACCGACATCTCCGGCCGCGGCGTCGGCATGGACGTGGTCCAGTCGCGCATCCGCGAGCTCGGCGGGCAGATCCAGATCCAGTCCGAACTGGGTCGCGGCAGCCGCTTCCTGATCCGGGTGCCGCTGACCCTGGCGATCCTGCCGACCCTGCTGGTGCAGGCCGGCGACGACGTCTACGCGCTGCCGCTGGCGCGGGTGATGGAAGTGCTGCACGCGCCGGCCGCCTCGGTGGGCTGGTTCGACGGCGATCCGGTCCTGGACCGGCAGTCGCACACCCTGCCGCTGGTCGACCTGCGCCGCTGGCTGGACGTGGAGCCGACCGAGACCCCACTGCTGACCGTGGTGGTGCTGCAGATGGGCGATGCGCGTTTCGGCCTGGTCGTCGACCAGGTGCGCGGCCGCGAGGAAGTGGTGATCAAGCCGCTGCCGCGCGCCCTGCGCGGACTGCCCGGCTACGCCGGCGCGACCCTGATCGGCGACGGGCGGCTGGCGTTGATCCTCGACGTGGACGGGCTGCGCGCAAGCAGCTGACGCACCACGCATCACAGGCGCGTGCCGGCCCGCCAGGGCGGCCCGCGGCATGTCCGTCAAATGCATGGCGCCGCGCGCCCTGCCTGCGCCACGAATGAGGCGCAGGCCACAGTTCGCGGCCGCATGCCGCACCGCAGCTCAAGTCCCGCCGCCAACAGGTCGATACAGCCCCCATGGACATCCTCAGCCTGATCGGACTGCTGCTGGCGGTCATCGCCCTGGTCGGCGGCAGCATCCTCAAGGGCGCCGGCCTCGGCTCGCTCTGGTCGTCCGCCGCCTTCGTCATCGTGATCGTCGGCACCCTCGCCTCGATCTTCGTGCATACGCCGCCGGCGGTGTTCAAGCGCGCCATAGCGATCGCCGGATGGATCATCAAGCCGCCCGCCGCCGACCGCGAGGCGCTGGTCGCGCAGATCATCGAGTGGAGCAACATCGCGCGCCGCCAGGGCCTGCTCGGCCTTGAACAGCAGGTCGCCGAACAGACCGACCCGTTCCTGAAGAAAGGCCTGCAGATGCTGGTCGACGGCGTCGAGCCCGAAGCCATCCGGCACATGCTGGAGATCGACCTGTCCGGCCAGGAACACCACGACCTGGCCGCGGCCAAGGTGTTCGAGGGCATGGGCATCTACGCGCCGACCCTGGGCATCATCGGCGCCGTGTTCGGCCTGATCGCGGTGATGAAGAACCTGGCCGACCCGAGCAAGCTCGGCCACGGCATCGCCGCCGCGTTCACCGCCACCATCTACGGCATCGCCTCGGCCAACCTGTTCTTCCTGCCGATCGCCTCCAAGCTCAAGAGCGTGATCAACCGCCGCACCGGCGAGCGCGAGATGATCATCGAGGGCCTGATCGCCATCGCCCAGGGCGAGAATCCGCGCAACATCGAGGCCAAGCTGGCCGGCTTCCTGCACTGAGCCGGGGCGAAGCATGGCGCGCAAGAAGGCCCACGAGGAACACGCGAACCACGAGGCATGGGCCATTCCCTATGCCGACCTGATGACGCTGCTGCTGGCGTTCTTCGTGGTGATGTACGCGATCTCCTCGCTCAACGAGGGCAAGTACCGGGTGCTGGCCGATTCGCTGAGCGCCGCGTTCGGTGGCGCGCCGCGCACGATCAACCCGGTCCAGGTCGGCAACAACCAGCTGCAGGGTTCGGACTACGACCGTCCTTCGCCGATCAAGTCCGGCGCCAGGCAGGGGCCGTCCGCGCCCTCGCCCGCCCCCAACCCGACCCTGCTGCCGGCGCTGGCCTCGCATGCGCGCACCGGCACGCCGATGGAGATCAGCGACCGCGAGACCATGCAGCGGGCGCAGCGCCAGCTCGGCAACATCGCCGCACGGCTGGAAGACGCGCTGGCGCCGCTGGTCGACGCGCGCCTGATCACCGTGCGCCGCGCCGAGCTGTGGCTCGAGGTGGAGATCAACAGCGACATCCTGTTCGACCCCGGCTCGGCGACGCTGGACCTGACCGCACGCGGGGTGCTGTCCAAGCTGGCCGAAGTGCTGCACGACACGCCCAACCCGGTGCGGGTCGAAGGCTACACCGACAACATGCCGATCAACACCGTGCAGTTCCCGTCGAACTGGGAACTGTCGGCCGCCCGCGCCGCCAGCGTGGTCCACCTGTTCTCCGGCCAGGGCGTGGCCCCGGAACGGCTGGCGATGGTCGGCTACGGCGAGTACCGGCCACGCGCCGACAACGTCTCGCAGGAAGGCCGCAACCGCAACCGGCGGGTGGTGCTGATCGTGCTGGCCGCACCCGATGCGCCGCCGGATCCGCGCGATGCGGTCAAGCCGGGGCCATCGATGCCGATACAAGAGGAAGCACCGGCCGCCATCGCCGCGGAACCCTCCGCCGGGCAGGCCGCTGCGGTTTCGAACAGTACACAGGGAGGATCCGACTGATGCGCGTGTGGGCGATCGCCAACCAGAAAGGCGGCGTGGGCAAGACCACCACCACCCTGGCGCTGGGCCGTGGCCTGGCCATGCGTGGCCACCGGGTCCTGCTCGTCGACCTGGATCCGCATGCCTCGCTGACCCGGTCCTTCGGCATTCCCAGCGAGCCACCGCCGGAAGGCGTGCTCGAACTGTTCGCCGCGCCGCCGCAGCCGCTGTCGGCGCTGGCCCGGCCGGCGGCGATCGAGAACCTGTCCTACGTCTGCGCGCAGGCCGCGCTGGCCACGCTGGAACGCCGCAGCGCGAACCAGCCCGGCCTCGGCCTGGCCCTGTCGCAGGCGCTCGCGCGCCACGACGGGCAGCACGACTACATCCTGCTGGACTGCCCGCCGACCCTCGGCCTGCTGATGATCAACGCGCTGGCCGCCGCCGACCGCGTGGTGATCCCGACCCAGGCCGAACCGCTGGCCCTGCACGGCCTTGCCGGCATGCGCCGGACCACCGAGATGGTCGAGCGTTCGCGCCGCCGCCCGCTGCCGGTCTCGGTGCTGCCGACCCTGTACGACAAGCGCACCCGCGCCGGCCAGGAGGCGCTCAAGCAGATGGAGATCGATCATGGCGAGCGCGTCTGGGACGACGCGATCCCGGTCGACACCCGCATCTGCAACACCGAACTGCTGGTGCAGCCGGTCAGCGACGACGGCTACCCCGGGCGTGCGCTGTCGGCCTACCGCCGCGCGCTGAACTGGATCCTGCAGAACGACGGCGAAAGCAACGGGATGGAGCAGGCCGCATGAATGCCGCGGCCGTCCTCGACGACTATCTGGACGGATTGCTGGGCGCAGTCGTGGCGGCCGCACCCGGCGCTGCGCGACCGGCGGTCGTCGAAGCGGACCAAGCAGCGGGCGAAGCCCCCGCAGGCGCGCTGGACGAGGCGATCGACGACCTGCCCGGCAGCGCGACCGCGGAGACGGCTGCCGAAGTGCCTGCGAGCGGGCCGGCCGTCGAAGCCGTCTCCGTAACCGACACCAGCGACATCGACGACATCGGCGACGCGACCGCTGCGGAGCCCACGCCGGCAGATGAAGCGGCACAGGCGGCCTCCGATATCGATGGAGCCGAACCCTCTGCCGCCGCGCCGACGGACACGTCCCTCCCCGAGGCCGCCAGCGCCGAGGCGGCCGCAGCCGAGCCCACGCCGGCCGATGCCTTGACGGCGGACCTGGCCGCCGTCACCGACGCTGCAGACGCGGACGTTCCTGCCGCCACCGGCGCGGCGACCGACGCGACACCCCTCCTCGCTGCTGCAGGCACGGTCGACGCGCCTGCCGTCGCAGCCACGCCCGTAGTGATCGACATGATCGCGCCCGCTTCCGACCTCGCCATCGCCGGGACACCTGCCGCCGCACCCGTCGCGGAAGCCCCGGCGCCTCGCCCTGCACCTGCCGCCGTGCCGGACGCCCCCATCCCCATGCGGCCGCGCCTGCAGCCCGTCGCCATGCCGCCCACGGCCCGGCCGACGCCGCAGCCCGCACCGACCCCGGCCCACCAGCAGCGCCGCGTCAGCGACCACAGTTCGCGCTGGCTGCGCCTGCGCTGCGCCGCCCAGCCCTACGGGCTGGAGCTGCTCAAGGTGCAGGAAGTGGTGCTGCCGACCCCGCTGCTGCCGCTGCGCGGCACGCCCGAGGCCATGCTCGGGGTGATGAACCTGCGCGGCCAGGTCGTGCCGGTGATGGACCTGGGCGTCCACCTCGGCCAGCGCCCGCTGGAGGTGACCGCCGCCACCCGGATCATCGTCCTCGAGGAGAACGGCGAGACGCTCGGCCTGCGCGTGTCCTGCGTCGAAGACGTGGTGACCCTGGGCCAGGAACAGATCGAATCGCCGGACAACGCCCGCGTGGGCCGCACCAGCGCCACCCTGTTCCGCGGCATCGCCCGCCTGTCGGCCGAACCGATGATCCTGCTCGACGCCTCGGCACTGCTGATCCCCGCCGAATCCCGCCAGGCCAGCTGAACGCGGATGGGCGATTGCCCTAAAGACTCCGCCGAAGCTGCCGATACAGGCCACTGAACCTTCCAGACGGAGCCCCGATGAGTACCGTGCCCCTTGGCGAGGATCTCGGCATCGAGACCAGCGCCGAGCTCAAGGAGCGGCTCGCGCCCTTCCTCTCGCAACCGGACGTCGTCCTAGACGGCAGTACCGTGCGTCGCGTGCATACCGCAGCGATGCAGGTGCTGTGCGCTTTCTTCCGCAGCCGTGCCGATGCCGGCCATCAGACCCGACTGGAGGGGTGCAGCGAAGCCCTGCGCGACGCTGCACGCCTGCTCGGCCTGAGCGCATCCCTTGGGCTGGCCGCTTCCGGCCACCCGGACAACACGCAACACAGCACTGTGGAGAACGCGGCATGAGCGCACACATCCTGGTAGTGGACGATTCGGCGTCGATGCGCCAGATGGTGTCCTTCGCTTTGACCTCGGCCGGCTTCTCGGTCGAGGAGGCCGAGGACGGCCAGGTCGCGCTCGGTCGCGCCAAGGGCTCCCGCTTCAACGCGGTGGTCACCGACGTGAACATGCCGAACATGGATGGCATCTCGCTGATCCGCGAGCTGCGCCAGCTGGCCGAATACAAGTTCACGCCGATGCTGATGCTGACCACCGAGTCGGCGGCCGACAAGAAGGCCGAAGGCAAGGCGGCCGGCGCCACCGGCTGGCTGGTCAAGCCGTTCAATCCCGAACAGCTTGTCGCCACCGTCCAGAAAGTCCTCGGCTGACGCCGCGTCCCCGACACACCACGAGCGCCCGCTGCCATGAGCATGGACCTGCAACGTTTCCACGCCACCTACTTCGAGGAAAGCCGCGAAGGGCTGGACGCCATGGAGGATGGGCTGCTCGCCCTGGAAGGCGGGCAACGCGATCCCGAAGTGGTCAATTCGGTGTTCCGTGCCGCGCACTCGATCAAGGGCGGCGCGGCCACCTTCGGCTTCGAGAAGATGGCGGCGCTGACCCATCTGCTCGAGACGCTGCTGGACGAGATCCGCAGCGGCAAGCGCGCGCTGGCCGCCAGTGCGATCGATGCGATCCTCGCTTCGGTCGACGTGCTGCGCGCCCTGCTCGCCGAAGCCGAGCACGGCCGTCCGGCCGATCCGGCCTCGGTCCAGGCGGCACATGCGCGCCTGCAGGCCGAGCTGGACGGCACCGCCGCGCCGGCCGCGCCCGCGGCGGCCGCATCGACTCCTGCCGCCAATCCCGCCGACAGTGTGGAAGGCTGGAAGATCGGCTTCACCCCGGCCCCGTCGCTGTTCATGACCGGCAACGATCCGCTGCGCATCCTGCGTGAGCTGGAATCGCTGGCGCCGCTCGAGATCCAGGCACGGATGGAGCGCCTGCCCGGCTTCTCCCAGCTCGACCCGCTGGAAGCCTGCCTGGCCTGGGACCTGGGCCTGACCGGCAAGGTCCCGCGCAGCGCCATCGACGATGTCTTCGCCTGGGTAGTCGACGACTGTGAACTGTCGATCGAACCGCAGGCCGCCGCCACGCCCGTGGTCGAAACCGTCGTTCCGGCCGCCGCGGCTGCCGCGCCGGCCCTGAGCGTGGTCGCCGGCGGCGCCGCACCCGCGGCGCACGCCGAGGCCGAAAGCTCGATCCGCGTCAGCGTCGACAAGGTCGATGCCCTGATCAACCTGGTCGGCGAACTCGTCATCACCCAGGCCATGCTCAAGCAGGTCAGCGGCGACATCGATCCCTCCCTGGCCGAGCGCCTGTTCGCCGGCCTGGAACTGCTGGAGCGCAACACGCGCGACCTGCAGGAAGCGGTGATCGGCGTGCGCATGCTGCCGGTCGACGCGGTGTTCCGCCGCTTCCCGCGCCTGGTCCGCGACCTGTCCGCCCGCCTGGGCAAGCAGGTCCAGCTGCGCACCATCGGCGAAGGCACCGAGCTGGACAAGGGCCTGATCGAGAAGATCGCCGATCCGCTCGTCCACCTGGTCCGCAATTCGATCGACCACGGCCTGGAACTGCCCGAGGTGCGTCGCGCCGCCGGCAAGGACGAGACCGGCACGATCACCCTCGCCGCCTCGCACCAGGGCGGCCACATCGTCATCGAGGTCAGCGACGACGGCCACGGCCTGAACCGCGACCGGATCCTGGCCAAGGCCGCCGAACGCGGCCTGCCGGTGCCGGAGAACCCGACCGATTCGCAGGTCTGGGACCTGATCTTCCACGCCGGCTTCTCCACCGCCGACGCGGTGACCGACCTGTCCGGCCGCGGCGTCGGCATGGACGTGGTGCGCAAGAACATCCAGGCGCTGGGCGGCGAAGTCCAGCTGGAAAGCGCACAGGGCCGCGGCACCCGCGTGGTGATCCGCCTGCCGCTGACCCTGGCCATCCTCGATGGCATGGTCATCTCCACCGGCGGCGAGATCCTGATCCTGCCGTTGAACCACGTGCTGGAAGCGCTGCAGCCGCAGGCCGACGACATCCGCTCGGTCGCCGGCGATGGCCGCGTGCTGCGCGTGCGTGGCGAGTACCTGCCGCTGCTCTCGCTGTCGGAGTACTACGGCTACCGCGGCGCGACCAACGACGAATCGCTGGTGGTGGTGGTCGAAGGCGATGGCCAGAAGATCGCCCTGCAGGTCGACGAACTGGTCGGCCAGCAGCAGGTGGTGGTCAAGAACATCGAGCGCAACTACCGCCGCGTGCCCGGCATCTCGGGGGCCACCATCCTCGGCGATGGCCGCGTCGCCCTGATCGTCGATGTCGGCGGCCTGGTCCGCCTGCGTCAGATGGCACAGGCCGCCTGACCCGACGAAACCCCTCGATCGCACCTTCGCTCCGCCTGACCCGGTCAGGCGGAGCGACTGCGTATCGGCCATCAAGTTCATCCGCCCCGCGCCGCTAGTCCGGATACCGGACAAAGCGCTCCAGGACGGGGCAGTTCCAACACGCCAAAGCCGTGAGCGGGGAGCACGCGGCTGCGTCCGTCTACATCTCTGGAGTTCGTCATGAAGTGGTTCCGCGACCTGTCCATCGGCCGTAAGCTCGCCGTGGCATTCACACTCACCACCCTGGCCACCCTGGCCCTGGGCATCTTCTCGCTGTCGCGCATGCACTCGGCGAATCAGCAGCTGCAGAAGATCGCCCGCCAGGACGTGCCCAACGTGCAGTACCTGGGCGAGATCCGCGCCCAGCTCGGCGAATACCGCACCTTCGAGATGGCGCAGATCAGCCGCCTCGCCGAAGGCGCCGACGTCGTCGCCGACTACGACAAGCGCATGGCCGATTCGCGCGCCATCATCGAGGAACAGGATCGCCTGTACGCGGCGATCGCGATGACCGCCCGCGAGAAGGCGGTCTACGACGTGATGAAGGAACGGCTCGCCTCGTACTTCTCCGCGCACGATGAGATCGGCGAGGCGATCGCGCTGGGCGACGGCGTCGCCGCCCAGGCCGTGTCCGACGAGAAGTCGCGCCCGCGCCGGCGCGAGCTGTTCGCAAGCCTGAAGGAGCTCGGCGACGTCCTGTCCGAGCAGATGAACCAGGAAGTGGCCGAAGCCGACGCGATGTACAGCACCAGCGTCAGCGCGGTCATCGCCTGCATCGTGGTGGTCCTGCTGCTCGCCGTCGCCCTGGGCTGGGTGATCGCGCGCGCCATCACCGGGCCGCTGGGCAATGCCGTCCGCGTCGCCAACAACGTGGCCGAAGGCCGTCTGGATACCCAGATCGACGCCAGCCGTCGCGACGAGGCCGGCACCCTGCTGCGCGCGATGCAGCGCATGCAGGAACAGCTGCAGGCGGTCATGGCCGCGCAGCGCGAAATGGCGCGCAAGCACGACGAGGGCGCGATCAGCTTCCGCATGGATCCCAGCGTGTTCCCCGGCGACTTCCGTCGCATGGTCGAGGACTGCAACGAGCTGGTCGCCGCCCACGTGGCGGTGAAGATGCGCCTGATCGCGGTGATGCAGCGCTACGCCGTCGGCGACCTGTCCGAGGACATGGACCGCTATCCGGGCGAGAAGGCCGCCCTGAGCAACACCATGGACACGGTCAAGACCAACCTCGGCGCGATCAACCACGAGATCCGCCGCCTGGCCACCGCCGCCGCGGCCGGCGACTTCTCCCAGCGTGGCGACACCGAGCGCTTCGAGCACGACTTCCGCGCCATGATCGAAGGCCTCAACGGCATGATCGGCTCGGCCGACGACAACCTCGCCCAGGTCTCCAGCCTGCTGCAGGCCATCGCCGCCGGCGACCTGACCACGCGCATGGAAGGCGATTTCCACGGCGTGTTCGCGAAAATGCGCGACGATGCCAACGCCACCGTCGAGCAGCTGACCTCCATCGTCGGCCGCATCCAGCAGTCCAACGTGGCCATCAATACCGCCGCCACCGAGATCGCCTCGGGCAACAACGACCTCTCGCGCCGCACCGAG
>Ga0160495_100037_pt1 | contig 260317 bp, 240 predicted proteins | sample DID4MG_4_FD_108251 | JGI IMG/M metagenome (GOLD analysis project Ga0160495, IMG submission 108251) | Enriched soil microbial communities from UW Madison campus, WI, USA - DID2933_E24_FP4 MG | ecosystem: Environmental > Terrestrial > Soil > Unclassified | place: USA: Madison, Wisconsin... | reverse complement strand
CCGAACTTGTTCGACAGAACGGTCGTGATAGCTGCCGTCAACGTCGTTTTGCCGTGGTCAACGTGACCAATCGTACCCACGTTCACGTGCGGCTTGGTACGTTCAAACTTGCCTTTTGCCATGGCTGACTCCTGACCTGGATTGCGCTTCAGACTGAAGAAAAGAACTTGGAAATTTGTGGTGCCCATGGCGCGGATCGAACGCGCGACCTCTCCCTTACCAAGGGAGTGCTCTACCACTGAGCCACATGGGCATTTAAAAATCTTGGAGCGGGTGAAGGGAATCGAACCCTCGTCGTAAGCTTGGAAGGCTTCTGCTCTACCATTGAGCTACACCCGCGGCATACCCATCACCTTCTCTTTCCCAAACCTTTCAAAATCAAGGCCTGGGGAACCTTACAACCTTCTTTGCGAAGGTCGCCCAGTTCCCTAGGCCTAATTTTAAAATCCAGGCAGACATCGCCTGGATTCAGAGTTGGGTCTCTGGTGGAGGAGATTGGATTCGAACCAATGTAGGCGCAAGGCCAACAGATTTACAGTCTGCCCCCTTTAACCACTCGGGCACCCCTCCAGCGGAGAACTTGAGATTATGAACACTTTCGAATCCGGTGTCAAACCCTTCGGATGAAAATATTCAAAACTTTCGTTCGACCACACGCGTTTCCGCGCAGAGGGGGCGAAGCTTACAGGTTTCCGCGAATTGATGCACGCAAAAGTTGTGAATAGTCGTCGGCCGTGAAAATAATGGGGTTGGTTCCCCCTGAGGGATCCTCGCTGGCCATGCGCCCTACCCGCTCGGCCTGGCCCTCGTCGATGCCGATTTCGGCCAGGGTATGGGGAATGCCCACGGCCTCGCGCAGATGCAGCACCCAGTCCAGGACCGCCCCGGGGCCCGTGGCGGGCAGATCCAGGTATCGGGCCAGCGCCTCGAGCCGGGGTGCCACCGCGTGCTGGTTGGCTTTCAGCACATACGGCATCAGGATCGCGTTCAGCATGCCGTGATGCGCGTCGTACAGCGCACCCAGCGGATGCGCCAGCGCGTGCATTGCGCCAAGCCCACGCTGGAACGCCGTGGCGCCCATGCTTGAAGCCACGAGCATCTGCTGACGGGCTTGCAGGTCGCTGCCATCGGCCACGGCTTGCGGCAGATATTCCTTTACCAGGCGCATGCCTTCGATGGCGATGCCGGCGGCCATCGGATGAAAGAACGGCGAACAGTAGGCTTCCAGGTTGTGCGACAGCGCGTCCATGCCGGTTGCCGCAGTGATCTTCGGCGGCAGCCCCACCGTCAGCTCCGGGTCCAGGATAACGATGGCCGGCAACATGCGCGCATGGAAGATGATGCGCTTGACCTGTGCGGCCTCGTCCGTGATGACCGACGCGCGGCCCACTTCGGACCCGGTGCCCGCCGTGGTGGGTACCGCGACCACAGGCGCCATCCCGTCGACGTTCACGCGCTGATAGTTGTCGCCGATATCCTCGAAGTCCCACAGCGGCCGCTTCTGGCCCACCATCAGCGCAATTGCCTTGGCTGCGTCCAGCGCCGAGCCGCCACCGAAAGCGATGACGCCGTCATGCCGGCCCTGCTTGTACGCCGCCACGCCGCCTTCGACATTGCGGCCCGTCGGGTTGCCCTTGACCTCGTGGAAGAGGCCGCACTCCAGGCCTGCCTGGCGGCAGGCGCGCACGGCGTCGCTCACCATCGGCAATGCGGCAAGGCCGGGATCCGTGACGAGCAAGGGCCGCCGCATGCCGAGTTCGGCGCACCAATCGGCAAGCTCCTTGACGCGGCCGGGACCCGCCTTGATGGCGGTGGGAAAGTTCCAGTTGACGCTTGGCACAGTCATGATTCGATTCCTGAAGGCGTCGGGTCAGACGCTGCGAAGATGAAAAGATTTGGCTTGCGTGAGCTGTTCGTAGCCGACGACCGACAAGGACACACCGCGCCCCGTGTTCTTGACACCCGTCCAGGCCAGCGCGGGGTCCAAATAGTCGCAACGGTTCATGAAGAAGGTGCCAGTGCGCACTTGCCGGCCCAGCGCCAAGGCGGCGTCTTCGTCCTGCGTGAAGACCGCGGCCGTCAGTCCGTAGGGGCTGTCGTTCATCAACGCGACGGCCTCATCGTCAGTGTCGACCGGCATGACGCCGACCACCGGACCGAAGCATTCGTCGTTCATAACGCGCATGCGATGGTTTACTCGCGTCAGCAATGCGGGCGCGACGTAAGGCGAGCCTTCACTCGCATTACTGAAATGTGAGGGATCAATCAGGTTTTGGGCGCCGGCTGCTACGGCTTCGGCGATGACTTCGCGGATGTCCGCCGCCGCGCGCGCACGAACGACGGGACCTAACGTCGTATCGGCGTGCAGCGGATTTCCCAGTACGTAACCGTTCGTCAGGGCGACGGCGCGTTCGACGAACTCGTCGTACAGCGGCCGTGCGACGTAGATGCGTTGGATGCCGCAGCAGGATTGGCCCGAATTGAAGAAGGCGCCATCGACCAGGGTGTCGACCGCGTGGTCCAACTTGGCGTCGGCGCGCACATAGGCCGAATCGTTGCCGCCCAGCTCCAGGCCTACGCCGATAAAGCGCCCCGCCGCGCTTTCCTCGACGATGCGCCCGCCGCGCACCGATCCGGTAAACGACACGTAGCCGATCTCGGGTGCGCGGATCAGCCGCTGGACAGTGTCGTGGTTGGCATGCAGGTACTGGAACACGCCTTTGGGCGCACCGGCGTCGCGGAATGCGCGTTCAATCAGCTCGGCGCACAAGGGGGTCTGGTCGGAGTGCTTCAGGATGACGGTGTTGCCTGCCATCAAGGCCGGGACGATGCTGTTCACGGCCGTCAGCAGCGGGTAGTTCCACGGCGCGACGGTCAGGGCAACGCCGATGGGTTCACGGCTGATGAAGCGGGTGAAGCCCGCCTGGTCGGGCACGCGGATGGGCGCCAGCGCCGCGTCGGCGATCGAGATCATATGGCGCGCACGCGCTTCAAAGCCAGCGACTTCGCCCGGCGTGTAGCGCAAGGGGCGTCCCATCTGGATCGTGATGGCCCGCGCGATCTCGTCCTTGGCCGCGACGAAACGGTCGACCGCCGCCGACACGATGCGCCCCCGTTCGCCCACGCCCAGCGCCTGCCAGGCGGCTTGCGCGGATTGAGCCAGGGCCAGTGCCTGGGCGATCTGCGCTTCGCTGGCATAGGCGCGGCGCACGACCTCGCGCCCGTCGATGGGACTGATGGTGATGAGTTCCTGGGTCATGGTGGCCCTATGCAAGCAGTTGGACGGAATCAGATGATTTCGAAATAGCGCGCCAGCTCCCAGTCGGTCACGTGGCGCCGGAACTGGCGTTCTTCCCACTCGCGGGTCGCGGCGTAGTGCTCAACGAACGGGTCGCCGAACAGGTGGCGGGCCGCCTCGGATTCGCGCAGACGCTGAGCGGCCTCCCATAAGGTCGTGGGCAGGTGCAGGTGTGCTGGAAATTTCTGGGTGTAGGCGTTGCCTTGCACCATGGGTTCGGGTTTGAGCCCTTGCTCGATGCCGTACAGGCCCGAGGCCAGCGCGGCCGACAGCGCCAGGTAGGGATTGGCGTCTGCGGAGCCGATGCGCACTTCGACGCGCTGCGATTTGTCGCTGCCCGGGATGAGGCGCAGCGCGGTGGTGCGGTTTTCCATGCCCCAGGTGGCGTCCAGCGGCGCCCAATAGCCGGGCACCAGACGCGAATAGCTGTTGATCGTCTGCGCGTACAGCGCCATGAACTCGGGCAGGTAGCGCTGCACGCCCGCCATGAAGGACGTCTGCGCCGCGCTCATGCCGTGCGGTTGGGATTCGTCGTAGAACGCCGAACGGCCGCTTTTCTTCTCGCGCAGCGACAGGTGGATATGGCCGCTTTGACCAGGATGGTCGTGCGACCATTTGGCCATGAAGGTGGCCATCAGCCCGTTTTGCTGCGCCAACGCCTTGGTGAAGGTCTTGAAGAGGAAAGCCTTGTCGCCGGCGGCGGCCGCCTGGTCCACCGCGATGGCCGCTTCCAGCACGCCCGGCCCCGTTTCGGTATGCAGGCCTTCAATGGGCATGTCCATGCGTTCGCACATGTCCAGCAGCTTGCGGTAGAAGTCGCCCTCGACCGTGCTGCGCAGCATGGAATAGCCGAAATTGCCCGGCGTCCAGTTTTCCATGTTGCGGTAGTTTTTCGCGCGCACCGAATGCGGCGTTTCGCGGAACATGAAGAACTCGTACTCCAGTGCCGCGTAGACGTCGTAGCCCATGCCTGCGGCCCGGTCCAGCGTGCGGTGCAGCAGCCGGCGCGGACAGATGGCGCCCGCGTCGCCCTCGAATTCCGCCAGGAACAGCAGCATGTCTTCGCCGCCGGGCCCCTGCTCCAGCGGCAGCCGGCGCCCGGTCTGCGGCACGATGCGCAACTTGGCGTCGGGGTAGGCGGTGTGCCAGCCGGTGTACTTGGTGTTGTCGTAGAGCTGGTCATCGAGGTCCCAGCCGAACACCACGTCGCAGAACGCCAGGCCGGAACGCAGCGCGCCCAGGAACTTGTCGCGCCGCAGGTACTTGCCCAGCATGACGCCGTCGACGTCGGACAAGCCCACCTTGATATGCGAGAGCGGGCTGGCTTGCACCAGCCGCTCTGCGTCTTCCACCGTTGCTACCCCTAGTGCATGCATGCTCGTTCACCTTTGTGGCTGAAGCGTTGCGTTGACCTGCGGGTGGGCGGCGCGGCGTTCAGGTCATGGCCGCCCCCAGCACCCGCATCGCCTGGCGATGCAGCTGCGGCGTGGCGGCCGCGACGACGCGGCCCTGGGATTCGAGGCTGAGCGGCTGCCCCGACCAATCGGTTATGACGCCGCCCGCGCCTTCGATCACGGGCATCAGCGCCAGGTAGTCATAGGGTTGCAGGCCGGCCTCGACCACCAGGTCGACGTGGCCGCTGGCCAGCAGTCCGTAGCTGTAGCAATCGCCTCCGTAGCGGCGCATGCGCGCTGCGTCCGTCAAGGCATCGAAGGCGGCCAGCTCGGCGCCTTCGAAGATGTCCGGCGACGTGGCGTACAGGATGGCGTTGCGAAGCTCGGTACAGGCGCTGGCTTGGCAGATCTCGCCGTTCAACCGTGCCGGGGAATCGGCCGCGCCGATCCAGCGTTCCTGCAGCATGGGGATATCGATCAGGCCCAGTACGGGCCGGCCCCGGTGAAGCAGCGCCAGCAAGGTGCCCCACAAGGGGTTGCCCGAAATGAACGCGCGCGTGCCGTCGATGGGGTCCAGCGACCAGACTAATTCGGCCTCGGTGTGCAAGGCGCCGAATTCTTCGCCGAAGATGCCGTGCTGGGGGTAGTGCTGCGCGATGGCCTCGCGCAGCGCGGCCTCGACTTCGCGGTCGGCCTGCGTGACGGGGCTTTCGTCCGCCTTGGTATCGATGGACAGCGGGTGCCGGAACCACTTGCGTGACAAGGGCCGGACGCGGTCCGCGAGGGTTTGCGCGAACGAGGAATATTCGGCCAATTGCTGCGCCGGCAGCGCGGCGGAGGTTTGCATCACAGTGCTCCCAGGGGTTTTTCCAGTCTAGACACGTTGCCCCAAATTTGCAAATATACCTAAAACTGCAACCTGCCCCTTATCCAGGAAGGTCGCCGTCCGCATCAGTAGCTCACACCGTTGCCGTGTATTCCCACCGGAGTCCCATCATGCAATGTATGAAGAAGCTTAGCGTTGTGGTTGCAGTAATTTCCCTAAGTTATGCACAGGCTGCCCAGGCCGGGCCCATCACGGTTTACACCGCGCTGGAGGAAGACGAGATCGCGGCGTACCTGAAGGCGGCCAACGCGGCCATGCCGGACGTGAAGGTCAACGTGCTGCGCCTGTCCACCGGCGACCTGGGCGCCCGGCTGATTGCCGAGGCCGCGAACCCGCAGCAGGATGTGATCTGGGGCTTTGCCGTCAGCAACATGCTGGACCCGCGCCTGCAGAACCTGCTGGAGCCCTACGCGGCCAAGGGCATCGACGCCCTGCCCGCCCAGTACAAGGGCGCGGACAACAAGTGGTTCGCCGCCACCGGCTACGTCGCCGCGTTCTGTGTGAACACCGACCGGCTGAAATCCAAGAACCTGCCCATGCCCACGTCATGGGAAGACCTGGCCAACCCCGCCTACAAGGGCGAGATCGTCATTCCCAGCCCCGCCGCCTCGGGCACGGGTTACCTGCAGATCGTCGCGCTGCTGCAGGGCCTGGGCAAAGAGAAAGGGTGGGCGCTGCTGAAGGACCTGGACAAGAACGTGGCGCAGTACACGCCATCGGGGTCCCGCCCCTGCAAGATGGCGCGCGCCGGCGAATACGCGATTGGCGTCTCGTTCGCCTTCCCCGCCATGCAGTCGATCGAAGAAGGCTACCCCGTCAAGATGGTGATCCCCAAGCAATGGGTGGGGTACGAGCTTGAGGCCTCGGGCCTGATGAAGACGGCCAAGAACCCCGCGGACGCCAAGCGCTTCCTGGATTGGACGCTGTCGGCGCAGGCGGGGGGCCTCTACAGCAAATACAAGGAACTGGTCACCCTGCCCGGTGCCGCCCCCAACAAGGCGGCCGAGGCTGCGGGTCTGCCCAAGGACCTGACCGCCGTGCTGTATCCGGTGGACTTCCAGAAGTCCGCGGCCGAGCGCGACGCCACGATCAAGACCTGGCAAGACACCATCAAGCGTTGAGGCTGGCGCGGCGGGCCAGGCCCGTCGTCCCAGCGTCCGGGAGACGCCATGTATCTGGAACTGCGCGGGATACGGAAAACCTTCGACGCGTCGGTGGCGCTGGAGGACATCGACCTGTCGGTCGGCGAACACGAATTCGTCTGCCTGCTTGGCCCCAGCGGTTGCGGCAAGACGACCTTGCTGCGCATCGTGGCGGGCCTGTTGCCTTTCGACCGCGGCACCATCACCCTGGGCGGGCGCGACCTGAGCGGATTGCCCGCCCGCAAGCGCGGATTCGGCATCGTGTTCCAGTCGTACTCGCTGTTTCCCAACATGACGGTGGCCGAGAACGTGGGCTATGGCCTGCGCATCCGGGGCGAGCCGCGCGACCGCATTGCTGCGCGCGTGGCCGAACTGCTGACACTGATCAAGCTGCCCGACTATGCGTCGCGCTATCCGCATCAGCTGTCCGGCGGGCAGCAGCAGCGCGTGGCGCTGGCGCGCGCGCTGGCCGTGGACCCGGCGCTGATCCTGCTGGACGAACCGTTGTCGGCGTTGGATGCGCGCGTGCGCACCGATATGCGCGCCGAAATCCATGAGGTGCAGCGCCGGCTGAAGATCCCCACGATCATGGTCACGCACGACCAGGAGGAAGCGCTGACGCTGGCCGACAAGATCGTTTGCATGAATGATGGGCGGATCGAACAGGTGGGATCGCCGTCCGACCTGTACCTGCGGCCCCGCACGCGCTTCGTGGCCAACTTCGTGGGCTTGAGCAATCTGCTGCCCACCGATTGGGTGCGCGACGCCATGCCCCATCTGATGGCGACGCGCCCCGAAGGCGCCAGCGAGCGCTATGAAGCCTGCCTGCGCCCGGAGAACCTGCGCATCGCTGCCGACGCGCAAGGGGCGGGGCGCGTGCAGGACATGACTTTCATGGGCAATCTGACGCGCTTGCGCATCGCGTGGCTGGGACGCGAGCTGGTGGTGGAACAGCACGGCGCGGCAGGCCTGTCGCGCGGCGCGCCAGTGCGGCTGGACATGGAACCCGGCCAATGCGCCTGGGTCAGCGTATGAGCGACGCGCGCAGGGCCTGCCGATGAGCACACTGCACGCGGGCGCGGCCGTGGCGGCGCCGGCCGGGCGCGCCCCCTGGTCGGCCGACCGGCTGCTGCTGTGGACCTGTGTGGCGATTCCGCTGGCGGGCCTGGCGCTGTTCTTCCTGTACCCCTTGGCCACCGTGGCGTGGCGCAGCCTCGTGGAAAAGGACGGTTCGATCGGTCTGGGCAATTATGCCGAGGTGTTCGCCACCCGCGGCATCCTGACCGCCACCGTCAACAGCCTCACGATGAGCGCCGCGACCACCGCCGTCAGTATCTTGCTGGGATTCGCCATCGCCTATGGCCTGGACCGCAGTTGCATGCGCGGTAAGGCGATCGTGCGGTTGGCGCTGGTACTGCCGTTGCTGGCGCCGTCGCTGGTGCAAGGCCTGGGGCTGATCTTCATCCTGGGGCGCAACGGGTTGGTGCACCGGTGGACGGGCTGGGAGATCGACATCTACGGTTTCTGGGGGCTGCTGATCTCGAACGTGTTCTACGCCCTGCCCCAGGCTGTGCTGATCCTGCAGGCCGCGTTGCGCAACATGGACGCCCGCTACTACGACGCGGCTGAAGTCATGGGCGCCTCCGGCACGCGGCAGTTCTTCGACATCACCCTGCCCAACTGCAAGTTCGGCCTGCTGAGCGCCGCCTTCGTGGTGTTCGTCATCACCATCACCGACTTCGGCAACGCGGCGGTGATCGGCGGCAATTACCGCGTGCTGGCCACGGAGATCTACAGCCAGGTGTCTGGCCAGATGAATTTCGGGATGGGCTCGGTGGTGGGCATCCTGCTGCTCTTGCCGTCGCTGATTTCGGTGCAGATCGAACGCGTGGCCTCGCAGCGCCAGTTCGGGTCGGCGTCGCCCAGCGGCCTGCGGGTGGCGCCCCAGCCTGCGCGGGCGCGCGATGCGGCGTTCGGCATTGGCGTGCTGCTGGCCTGCGGCACGATCATCCTGACGGTAGCGACCGTGGTGTTCGCCAGCTTCATGCGCCTGTGGCCGTACCGCATGGAATGGACGCTCAAGCACTACGACATCACCGTCAGCGGCGGCTACACGCCCCTGTGGACTTCGCTGTACCTGTCACTGGCCGCGGCCGGCGGCGGCGTGCTGCTGCTGTTCTTCCTGTGCTTTGGCGTGAGCCGTATCGGAAGGGGCTGGGCCAAGATCGTATATCTGCTTTCCGTGCTGCCCGTCGGGGTGCCGGGCCTGGTGCTGGGGCTGTCCTACATCTTCGCGTTCAATGCGCCCGGCACGCCCTTATATGCGCTGTACGGCAGCGCGGCGCTGATCGCCCTGTGCAACTTCTACCACTATCACACGCAAGGTTTCCTGACGATGATGACGGGGATGCGCGCGGTGCCGCAGGCCCTGGAGGAAGCAGTGAGCTGCCTGGGCGGAGGCACGGTGCAGGTGCTGCGCGATGCGGTCCTGCCGCTGATCGCGCCCACCGTGCTGGGCGTGTTCTTCTTCCTGTTCATGCGGTCGATGGTGACGCTGTCCGCGGTGATATTCCTGGTGACGCCCACCGTCAGCGTGGCGCCGGTATCGGTGCTGCGGTTGGACGAGGCCGGGTTCGTTTCGCAGGCCGCGGCGTATTCCACGCTTATCATGCTGGTCGTTGGAGGCTCTCTGCTGGCCATGCGCGCGTTGATCGCCGGTGCGGCGCGGCGGCGGAGATAGATTAGGAAGCATCGGATATGTGGCAAGAAGAGCGGTATCAGAGAATCCGCGCCCTGCTGTCGTCATTGCAGCAGGTATCGACCGACCGCATCGTCGGCGAACTCGGTGTGTCGCGCGAGACCGTCAGGCGTGATCTGCTTGAGCTGGAGGCGATGGGCGAATTGCGCCGTGTGCACGGCGGCGCCGTGCCGGTACATAGCGAACCGCCGATCGCCGAGCGCGTGCACACGCGCGTCAAATACAAGCGCGCCATCGCGCGCGCGGCGGCCGGCCTCGTGTCCAGCGGACAGACCCTGTTCCTGGACGCGGGCAGCACCACCAGCGTGCTGGCGGACGAACTGGCCAAGCTGTCCGGCCTGACCATCATCACGAATTCGTTCGATGTCGCACTGAAAGTGGGTGCAGCGGGCAATGGCGCCAACCAGCTGATCATGCTGGGCGGCGCGGTGGGCGGCCCGGTCTGCGCCACCGCCGGCGACATCACCATCGCGGAGATCCACCGCTACCGCGCCGACCTGGCGTTGCTATCGCCAGTCGGCGTGGATGCGGAGTGCGGCGCCACCAATTACGACCTGCGCGAGGCCGAAGTGGCGCGCGCGATGACGGCCAACGCCAAGCAGCTGGTGCTGTTGGCCGACTTCAGCAAGATCGGCCTGTGCAGTCGCGTGTCGTTTTGCGGCGCGGACCGCATCGGCCATCTGGTGACCAACACCAGCGCGCAGAAGTCCCCCGCCTTTGCGGCCCTGAAGAGCGCCGTCGGCAACGTGCTGGCGGTGTAGGCCGGCGCCCCCGCCGGCCGGGACGCGTCAGTCGAGCGACACCCCTGCGGTCTTCACCATGTCCGCCCAGTACACCGTGTCTTCCTGCAGGCGCGTCTTGAACGCGTCGGGCTGGCTGCCCACCGGCCAGCTGCCGCCGCTGTTGATCTTGGCGATCACATTGGGCGACTTCATGGCCTGGGCCACGGCCTGCGCCAGGTAGGCGACGCGCTCGGGCGGCGTCCCGGCGGGCGCGAACAGGCCATACCAGTCGTCGGCGGTAATGCCGTCCAGGCCGCTTTGCTTAAGCGTGGGCGCACCCTTGAAGACGCCGATGCTGTTTTCATGGCTCAGGGCCAAGATGCGCAGCTTGCCCGCCGTCACCATCGGTTCGGCCGATGCGGGAGAGGTGATCAGCATATCCACCGTGCCGCCCATCAGATCGGTAATGGCCGGCGCGGCGCCGCGGTACGGCACGTGCACCAGGTTCACGCCCGCCTTTTTCGACACCAGCGCGCCCATCAGATGGCTCATGGTGCCGTTGCCGGGCGTGGCGTAGGTGACGATGCCCGGCTGCTTGCGCGCGGCCTCCAGATAGTCGCCCAGCGTCTTGTACGGGCTTTCCGTACGCGCCACCAGCACGAGCGGCGCGGACGTGATCTGCGAGATCGGCGTGAAGTCCTTAACCGGATCGAAGCCCACGTTCTTGTACAGGCGCGGGTTGACGGCCATGACGCTGGTCTGCGACATCACGAGGGTATAGCCGTCCGGCTTGGCGCGCGACACCTGCGCGGTGCCGACGTTGCCGCCCGCCCCCGAACGGTTTTCCACCACGACGCTCTGGCCGACGATGGCGCCCAGCTCCTGCGCGATCAGCCGCGCCACCCCATCGTTGCCGCCCCCGGGCGGAAACGGCGAGACCACGGTGATGGCCTGTTTGGGATAGTCGGCGGGCGCCTTCAACGTCTGGGCGCTGGCGCTCCCCATCAAACCGGCAATCGCCAGGGCGGCCGTCCCGCAAGCGTGCAATGCATGGTGCTTCATCTGGATTTCCCCTTGTGTCGGCGGCCGGATACTCGGCCGTCCTTTGCATTCCGGTTCGCCATGAACCGTCCGCACCCCGTCGGCACATGCCGCCGGGGCGTATTGATCGGGTTGATGCGTCTGTCGTCGCGCCACACGGCCTCTGCGGGCCGCGTTGGCGCTTGCGCCCTTGATGGGCGGGGTCAATGCGCGGCGTCAGCCGGCCGGAAAGCGGTAGCCCGCCAGTTCACGTTCGTCGATCTGCTTGACCAGATTGGTCTCCCAGGACAGGTACTGCCGGGCAGCCGCCTTGTTGCCGTCGTGGCGGTCATGCACGAAGAAGAGGTAATCGATGCACTCGCTGTCGGCCGGCACGGCGGGCGTGGATTCCAGGGGGATGCCCGCTGCCGACCAACTGGCGGGGGTGCCCGTGTTGACCTGGATATCCGTCACGCCCTGCGCACGCAGGTCTTCGGCGGCCCACGCGGCCACGGCGGCCTCTTCGGCCAGCAGGATGACGGGGCGGGTGGAATCCAGGTCCAGGCGATCCAGGCGCGGGCGGATCGACCACGCAGCGCCCGTGATGTGGCTGGCGCGATAGCGCATGCCCGGGCGCAGGTCGACGGCCTGCGCGCCTTGCGCCAACGCGGCGGCCAGCCCGGCATCGGACAGCGCAGGGAGGGCGGGCGTGTGCGCAGCCGTCACGTCGTTCGTCAACGCGGCGCGCACGCCCTCTTGCAGCACGCACGCGTCCCAGCCCATTTGCCGCAGCCAGCTGGCGACCACGGGCGCGCGCACGCCTTCGGCGTCGAACACGACGATGCGGGCGCCACGCACGGCCAGGTATTGGTCGGTGGCCTGCACCAGTTGACCGCCCGGCGTGTGCTGCGCGCCGGGCAAGGAGCCCGCGGCGAATTCCTCGGCGCTGCGCACATCGCACAGGAAGGTGCTGCGCGAGCCATCCTGCAACCAGGCCTGCACGGTGCCGGCGTCAACCACCGGCACGCCGTGGCGTTCGCCCAGTTGCGCCGAGCGGGCGGCCAGCGCCGGCAACTCGTCGGCCGCGACGCCGTCGTCATAGCGGCGGCGCGCGCCGTGCTCCAGTTGCAGGTCTTCCAGGTACCAGCCCTGCGTGCCGTTTTCCAGCGCGTAGACGGGGTTGGGCACGCCCAGGTTGATCAGGGTCTGCGCGCCGATGATGCTGCGCGTGCGGCCTGCGCAGTTGATGACGATCGTGGTGTTGGGGTCCTTGGCCAGCGTGTGGGCGCGCAGCGCCAGTTCGCCGTTCGGGCAGCAGATGCCGCCGGGAATGCTCATCTTCTGGTATTCGGCATAGGGTCGGCCGTCCAGGACGATCAGATCGTCGCCGCGCCGCTGGCGTTCTGCGAGTTCGCGGGCGCCGATGCGCGGCGTGTGGAAAACTTCTTCGGCCAATTCGCCGAAGGTCTTGCTGGGCACGTTCACGCCGGCAAACGCGGCGTAGCCGTCCTGCTGCCACTGGGCGATGCCGCCAGCCAGGCGATGCACGTGGCGATAGCCCAGCGCTGCCAATGCGCGGGCGGCGCGTTCGGCGGTGGTGTCGCCGCCGCCGTTGTCGTACACCACCACGCGTACGTCGCGTCGCGGCGCCAGGCGCACGATGTCGATCTCAAGCCGGCTATAGGGCACGGGCGCGGCATAGAACAGGTGCGCCTCGCCGTATTGGCCGTGTTCGCGCACATCCAGCAAGGCGATCTCGCGGCCGTCGTGCAGCCATTGCTTGAGCGTGTGCGAGTCGACGTCTGCGGCGGAAGGGGCGGAATGGGGATGCATCATGAAATCCGGAGAGAACGGGGGGATTGGGTAAGTGCGGACAAGCCTTGTTCAAGGTCGCCGATCAGGTCTTCGGGATCTTCCAGGCCGATATGCAGGCGCAGCATGGCGCCGCGCGGGGTCGGGTCCGGCAGCGAGCGCGTGTTCAGCTGCACCGGAATCACCAGGCTTTCGAAGCCGCCCCACGACGCGCCGATGCCGAACAGGCGCAGACTGTCGATCAGCCGCTCGGCATCCGCCGCGTCGAACGCGTCAGCCAGCTCGACCGTCAACAGGCCATTGGCGCCCGTGCAATCGCGCTGCCAGCGCGCGTGCGACGGATCGCCGGGCAACGCGGGGCACAGCACGCGCGCGATCTCGGGACGGCCCTGCAGCCATTGCGCCACCCGCAACGCATGGCGGGCGTGCTGCGCCATGCGCAGCGGCAACGAACGCATGCCGCGCAGCACCAGGAATGCGTCGTCGGCCCCGACCGTCTGGCCAAAATCGATGGAAGCGCGTTCCAGTGCCCGCCAGGCGCGGCGGTTGACGACGGCGGCGCCCATCATCACATCGGCATGGCCGCCCAGGTATTTGGTTGCCGCCAGCAGGGAGATATCGGCGCCCAAAGTCAGCGGCTTGTATATCAAACCCGACGCCCACGTGTTATCCACAGCCAGCCAGCAATCGTGTTTTTTCGCAGCTGTGGATAACTCGGTGAGGTCCGGCATGTCGTACGTCAGCGACCCGGGCGACTCCGCATAGATCATGCGGGTGTTGGGCCGGATCAGGGCTTCGATGCCGGCGCCGTCGGGCCGGTAGAACGTATATTCGATTCCCATCCGCGTCAGATGCTCGACGCAAAAGCGACGTACCGGTTCATACACGGCATCGGTCACCAGAACATGGTCGCCGGTCCGCAGATACGCCAGCAGCACTGTCGCGATCGCGGCCTGGCCGGTGGGATAAAGCGCCGCGCGATAGCCCTGTTCCAGCTCGACCAGCGCATCTTCGAGCGCATGCGTGCTGTCGGTGCCGCGCGCGCCGTAGGACGGCAGGCGTTCCTGTTCGCGGCGTTCCCGCGTGTCGCGCCAAGCGGCGACGCTGTCGAAGACATAGGTGCTGGCGCGCGTGACGGGGGTGTTCACCCATCCTTGATGGGGACGCCCTGCGCGCAGCAAACGCGTCGCGGACCGGTAGGGCTTGTTCATGGTCAGCGGCGAGTCTTCACGCCGATGGGCATGATCTTGCAGGTGCCGGCTTCCAGGTCGAAGCCCAGGCGTTCGTTCAGCGTTTCCAGCGCGCGGCCATACATGTGCAGGTGACGGATGACGCTGTCGCCCTGGATCTCGACGGCGTGGATGTCGTCGGGCATCAAGGCGATGCCGGCGCCAGGGCCGACCACGACCGTGCCCGTCTTCGCCAGGCGGCCCACGCCCGGCACCGAGCCGTCGTCGGTGCGGTCATAGACGTAGTTGTATTCCACGCCTTCCACGGCAGCGATACAGGCCCAGGTCGTGTGGTTATGCGGCACGATCTTGTTGCCGGGACGCATGACGTTCAGATAGAGGGCATAGCTCTTGTCGTCGTCTTCGGCGATCAGGTAGCGCGCCTGGCGCTCGCCGTCTTCCGGAGCGGCGTATCGATCACCCGCCCACCAGTCGGTGTGGCTGGCCAAGCCCACGAGCTCTTGCAGCACCTCATCCAGGCTGTCGCGGTTCAGCCCCTTATTTCCTACAGTTTTTTTAATATTTCCGATGGCGGCATCGATGCCGGCCTGATGGGGATGCGCGGTGCTCACTTTGTCTTTTCCTCTTGTTTCATGAGTTATTGCACTTACTGTATCGCCCGCATCCCGCGCCAACAATTTAAATTGCCTTAACATTCCATTAGAAACGCTAATACTTTAGAGCCCGCCATGCGCAATCTGGATCTGGATCTTCTTCGCACGCTGACGGCCATCGCCCAGCACGACACCTTTTCCGAAGCCGCCAACCGGCTGCACAAGACACAGTCGGCCATCACGCAGCAGATGCAGCGGCTGGAATCCACCATCGGCCTGCCTCTCTTCGAAAAGCAGGGGCGCAACAAGGTGCTGTCGTCGCACGGGCGCCGGCTGGTGGAGTACGCGCGCCACATGCTGGCCATCAACGACGAGGCGCTGCGCGCCCTGCAGGACGGCCCGCTTGAGGGGGACTTGCGACTGGGTGCGCCGCTGGACGTAGCGGACACCATCCTGCCCACCCTGCTGACGCACATCGCGCGCTCAGCGCCGCGCGTGAAGCTGGAGATCCGCGTGGACCGCAGCCCGTTCCTGATGGATGCGTTGCGCGCCGGTGAAATCGACCTGACGATCTCCACGCGTTTCGACCAGGACTTTGAAGGCGTGGCGCTGCGCACCTCCCCCACCGTCTGGCTGGCCTCTGCCGACTACGTGCATGACGTGCACGCGCCGGTGCCGTTGGTGCTGGCCGACGAGCCCAGCATCTTCCGCCGGCTGGCCCTGAACGCGTTGGAGCAGGCGCGCGTGCGGTGGCACACCAACTATGTGGCGCCGAATCTGGTGGGGATCAAAGCCGCGCTGCGCGCCGGGCTGGGCGTGACGGCCCGCAGCGTGGAACTGCTGGGGCCGGAAATGCGGGTGCTGGGGGAAAAGGAAGGGCTGCCGCCCTTGCCGGACGTAACCTACTTCCTGTGGATAAGACGTGATCTGATCAATCCGCTGACGCGGCAGGTCTACGACATGCTGCGGGCAAACCTCGGCCTGGCGCAGCAAGGCGACGCGGCAAGCGCGCCGCCGCGCGATCAGTAGCGGTCGAAGATCGCCTGCAGGGCAGCCGGATCGCGCGTGACGGACAGGCCCAGCATCAGCAGGATGCGCGCCTTTTGCGGATTCAGGTCGCCTGCGGCGATGAAGCCCAGGCTGGCGTCGTCCAGTTCCACGTCGCGGGCCACGAATCCGCTGCCCGTGCGGCTGGCGCGCACGACGGCCGTGCCGTCGGTAACCGCCCGGCTCAGGGCGTCGATGCCCAGATCGGTGGCGTTGCCGTCGCCCACCCCGGCCAGCACGATGCCGTCAGCCACATCGGCCAGGAAATCGATCAGGTCCGCCTGCAGGTTGGCATGGGCGTAGACGACATCCACGCGCGGCCAGCCGGCCTTCTCCAATAATGCGAGTGAAAACTCGCTTTGTGTGGTGTGCGTGGTGGTGTTGCGCGAATAGAAGCACGGCTCGCCGCCATGCATGACGCCGGCGCGGCCGCGATTGGGCGATGCGAAGGCGCACAGGCCCGCGCTGGCGATCTTCTGGATCTCGCGTGCGTAATGCACGTCTTCGTTCATGACGACGAGCGGCCCGCGGCCGCGCGCGTCGGGATGGCGCGCCAGCGCCACCGCGTTGTACAGGTTGGCCGGGCCTTCGGCGCCCAGCGCCGTGGCCGGACGCATCGCGCCCACCAGCACGACGGGTTTGTCGTGCTGAATCACCAGGCTCAGGAAGTACGCGGTTTCTTCAAGCGTATCCGTGCCGTGGGTGATGACGATGCCGGCCACCGAGGCGTCCTGGCACAGCGTGTCCACGCGTTCGGCCAGCGCGCGCCAGACGTCGTGCGTCATGTTCTGGCTGCCGACGTTGGCCACCTGCTCGGCGCGGATCTCGGCAATGCCGGCCAGCTGCGGTACCGCCGCCAACAGATCGTTGACGGAGAACGAACCGGCTTTGTAGCCCGCCGAGGTCGCGTCCGCCTGAGCACCTGCGATGGTGCCGCCGGTGGCCAGCACCGCGACGACCGGCAGCGCGTGCTCAGGCATCCACGACTCCGGACAGGCCTTGGCGTTCCAGCAGCGAATTCAGGTGTTCCCAGCCGTGGAAGTCGATGACGATCTGGCCCTTTTCCTTGGCGCCCACTTTCAGGGCGACCCGCGTGCCCAGGTGATCGGACAGGGCCTCTTCCAGGCGCGTCAGGTCGCGCGAGACGCCGTTGGCCTTCTTGCGGGGCGATGCCGCCGATTCGGTTTCCTTGGCGGTCTTCGCGACAAGCTTTTCGGCCTCGCGCACCGACAGGCGGCGCGCGATGATCTGGTTGGCCAGCTGGATCTGCGTGGCGGCATCGACCGCCAGCAATGCGCGGGCATGGCCCATGTCGACGTCGCCGGCCAGCAGCATCGTCTGCACGGGCGCCGCCAGGTTCAGCAGGCGCAGCAAGTTGCTGGTGGCGGAACGCGAGCGGCCGATCGCTTGCGCGGCCTGCTCGTGCGTCAGGCCGAATTCGTCCAGCAGGCGGCGCACGCCGTGCGCCTCTTCCAGCGGGTTCAGGTCTTCACGCTGGATGTTTTCGATCAGCGCCATGACGGCCGCGTTTTCGTCGGCCACGTCGCGCACAAGCACCGGCACTTCCTTCAAGCCGGCCAGCTGGGCGGCGCGAAAGCGTCGTTCGCCTGCGATGATCTCGTAATTGCCGGGCGCGGTTTCGCCTAGCGCGCGCACAAGAATGGGTTGCATGATGCCTTGCGTGCGGATCGACTCGGCCAGCTCACCCAAGGCGCCCTCGTCCATGCGCGTGCGCGGCTGATACTTGCCGGCGCGCATCTTCGAGATGGGCAAGGTGGATGGCGGACCCTCGGGCTTGGCCGCGACGGCCTTGCCGATGTTGTCGATCGCCGGCGCGTCTGCGCCCAGCAAGGCGTCCAGTCCGCGACCCAATCCCTTGGGTTTCTTGGTGGCCATAGTTAAATCCTCTTTCCTTCTGTTTTTGTATCCCGAGCCAGGCTCAGGCGTCCGTCTGCTCGGCGGGCAGACGGTACCAATACGCGTAACAGTCTTTGAAACCGTAGCGGCCATACAGGGCCCGCGCGGCTGTATTCTCCGGCTCGACCTGCAGGTACGCCGTCGTGGCGCCGCCGGCGGCGCCTTCGGTCAATAGGTAATCCACCAGGGCATCGGCGTAGCCTTTACGCCGTTGCCCAGGATCGGTGACGATGTCGAACAGGCCCACGAGGTCATCGTCGCGGACGGCCAGGCCCGCGGCAACACACTGACCCGCCGCGTCCAATGCGAGCACCGGCAGCTTATCCACAGCCAGTCCTTGCAGACGCGCTTGATGTTCCCCGATATGCCCGGGCGCCGAGCCACGCATGGCCCCGACCGCCTGCGCGAAGCGGCCGGTGTCGACTTTCCTGAAATGCAGGCCGCCCCGGACGCTGGGCCTGGGGGCGAGCGACATGCTCATGACTCGGGTCTCACCGGTAAAGGTATAGCCGCGGGCCTCCAGTTCGGCGTCCAGCAAAAAATCTGGGCCGATGGAGGTAATGCGCAGCACCATGGGCAAGCCATGGCGCGCATACAACGAAGAACAATACGCCAGCCGCTCGTCCAGCGGACGTGTGGATAACCCCAGCACATTGACGCTGCGCACACGCTTGGCTTCCGAGTGCGCAAAGCGCACCAGCCAACCATCATAGAGCACCTGCGCGCCGACCGCCGTCGCGTTCAGCGCGGCCTCTTCCAGCCGCGCGCGCAGGCTGTCGCGCACGTCGGCAGGCGGCGTGCGGGAGACATGCGTTGCGGTCGGGGAAAAGAGCGCTGCGACAGACATGGCAAGGCTTACTTCAGATCTTTCCTGACGCGCTCGATCATTTCGGCGCCGAACGAGATATAGGCCTGCGCGCCGCGTGACGCTCGGTCATACACGACACCCGGCATGCCGTAACTGGGTGCTTCGGCAAGGCGCACGTTGCGCGGCACGACGGTCTTGAAGACCTTGTCGCCGAAGTGGGCCTCGAGCTGCGCGGACACTTGCTGTTGCAACGTCATGCGCGGGTCGAACATCACGCGCAGCAAGCCGATGACGCGCAGGTCATCATTGATGTTGCGATGGACGCGCTTGATGGTGTTGACGAGATCGGACAAGCCTTCCAGCGCGAAGTACTCGCACTGCATCGGAATGATGACGCCGTGGGCTGCGGCCAGTCCGTTGAGCGTCAGCAAGGACAGCGTCGGCGGGCAATCGATCAGCACGAAATCGTATTGGCCGGCAACCGTGTCCAGCGCGGCCTTCAACTGGCGTTCGCGCTCGTCCATTTGCACAAGATCGATCTCGGCGCCGGACAGCTCGCGGTTGGCGGGCAGCACGTCATAGCCGCCGGATTCCGACTTCACGCGGGCCTGCTCGATGGTGGCCTCGCCGATCAGCACCTGGTACAGGTTCGATTCCAGCGCATTCTTGTCGATGCCGCTACCCATCGTGGCGTTGCCTTGAGGGTCCAGGTCCACCAGCAGCACGCGCTGATTGTGCGTGGCAAGGCCCGCCGCCAGATTGATGGCGGTCGTCGTCTTGCCCACACCACCCTTTTGGTTGGCGATGCAGAAGACGCGGGCGGTTGTGCTGGGGGGTAAGTTCTTCATAGGGTTCCTTGACTGCGTCCTTCACCGCGCTCTTCGCCGCGGCGCATCCAGATCAGGCAGCGTTCTGCTTGCAGCTCCGGTACCCGGAGCGGCTGAATATGGTCGACTTGCCATTCCCCGCGCGCATGCAGCGCCTGAATCTCTTCATCGGGGACCTTGCCCTTCATGGCGACGAGGGTACCATCGATGCGCACGTGGCGACCCGCGAGCTGCGCAAAATCGTCCAGCGACGCGAAGGCTCGGGAAGTGACGATGTTGCACTCGGCCGGCTCCAGCGTTTCGATGCGCGCATGGCGCGCTTGCAGGTTGGGCAAAGCCAGCGCACCACTCATCTGGCGCACGAATGCGGTTTTCTTTTCAACGGCGTCGATGCACGTCACCGACCACATGGGCCGCATGATCGCGAGAACGACGCCAGGCAGGCCACCACCCGATCCGACGTCGTAGACCTTGGCAGGGGCGCCAGCGGCGCCCAGCGCCTCGCTGAACGGCCCCACGGCGGCCAGGCTGTCGAACAGATGCTGGATCAGCATCTGCTGGGGATCGCGGATGGCGGTGAGGTTGTAGGTCCGGTTCCAGCGCTGCATCTGGGACAGGTAGTTCAGCAGCTTGTCGTGCGCGGCGGCATCGGCAGGCAGCCCCAGCTGCTCGCATGCGCGAGTGAGGCGGCCGGCCATGTCAGCGCCGGCCTGATCGATGCGGGCGGTCATGCGGCTTGCTTGCGCGAGCCGTAGTGCAGGCGCTTGAGGTGGATCAGCAGCAACGAGATTGCAGCGGGGGTCACGCCGGAGATGCGAGCGGCCTGGCCGACGGTTTCCGGGCGATGCGTCTTCAACTTCTGGCGCACTTCGAACGACAGGCTGGTCACGGCGTCGTAGTCCACATCCGCGGGGATGGGCTGTTGCTCGTGCGAAATCTGCTTTTGGACTTCGTCCTGCTGGCGCGCGATATAGCCGGCGTACTTCACCTGGATCTCAACCTGCTCGGCCAAGACCTCGTCTTCCACCACGCCTGGGCCGGCCAGCAGCGAGCCGTCGGCATTACGCGTGGCCATCAATGCTTCATAGGAAACATTCGGGCGTTTCAGCAGGTCGGCTAGTGAGTACTCACGTTCAATTGCCTTGCCCAGCAGCGGTTCCGCAATCTCGGCGGACAGGATCCGCGGATTGACCCACGAAGACTTCAGGCGTTCGACTTCCGCCGCCACCGCGTCGCGCTTGCGGTTGAACGCGTCCCAGCGTGCGTCGTCGACGATGCCCAGCTGGCGGCCGATTTCGGTCAGGCGCAGGTCGGCATTGTCTTCGCGCAGACTCAGGCGGTATTCGGCGCGCGAGGTGAACATGCGATAGGGCTCGGTCACGCCGCGGGTGACCAGGTCGTCGACCAGCACGCCCAGATAGGCTTCGTCGCGACGCGGCGTCCACGGGTCACGGCCCAGCGACTGCAGCGCGGCGTTAACGCCAGCCAGCAAGCCTTGAGCGGCGGCTTCTTCGTATCCCGTCGTGCCGTTGATCTGGCCGGCAAAGAACAGGCCGGCAATCGCCTTGGTTTCGAGCGTGCTCTTCAATCCACGTGGATCGAAGTAGTCGTACTCGATGGCATAGCCCGGGCGCATGATGTGCGCGTTTTCCAAGCCACGCAGGGAATGGATCAAGTCCAGCTGCACATCGAAAGGCAAGCTGGTCGACACGCCGTTGGGATAGACCTCGTGCGTATCCAGGCCTTCCGGTTCCAGGAACACCTGATGGGATTCCTTGTCGGCAAAGCGATGGATCTTGTCTTCGATGGACGGGCAGTAGCGCGGCCCCACCCCTTCGATGACACCGCTGTACATCGGCGAGCGGTCCAGGCCGCCGCGGATGATGTCGTGCGTGCGGGCGTTAGTGTGCGTGATCCAGCACGGCAACTGGCGCGGGTGCATGGCCACGTTACCCATGTACGAAAACACGGGGATGGGATCGAGATCGCCGGGTTGCTCTTCCAGAATGCTGTAGTTGATCGAGCGTCCGTCGATGCGCGGCGGGGTGCCGGTCTTCAGGCGGCCCTGCGGAAGCTTCAGTTCCTTCAGGCGCTGCCCCAGCGAGATCGCCGGAGGATCGCCGGCGCGGCCACCCGAATAATTCTGCAGGCCCACGTGGATCAGGCCATTCAGGAACGTGCCGGCGGTCAGCACCACCGTTCGGGCACGAAACTTCAGGCCTACCTGGGTTACCGCGCCAACGACGCGGTCGCCTTCCACCATCAGATCTTCGACCGCTTGCTGGAACAGCCACAAGTTTGGCTGGTTCTCGAGGCGGCCCCGGATCGCCTGACGGTAAAGCACGCGGTCGGCTTGAGCGCGGGTAGCGCGAACCGCCGGGCCTTTCGAGCCGTTCAGGATACGGAACTGAATCCCGGCTTCGTCCGTTGCCAAAGCCATTGCGCCACCCAGGGCGTCGACTTCTTTGACAAGGTGGCCCTTGCCGATCCCACCGATGGAGGGATTGCAAGACATTTGGCCAAGGGTCTCGATGTTGTGCGTCAGCAGCAGCGTCTGGGCGCCAGCGCGGGCCGCAGCCAGTGCCGCTTCAGTGCCGGCGTGGCCGCCACCGACGACGATGACATCGAATTCGCGGGGATAGTCCATGATGGGGAGGGGAGATAAGAGAGCGTTCGGTGCTCATTATAGAGGCAGGGGTGGCATGTTTCACGTGAAACATGGATAGGGGTGCAGATGACCTTCCTGCCCTGCCCGCTTCGCGTCGGAATTTGGCAACGAAGGTCCAGGGTACGGGGCGAATATGTCGGCATCTGCCGGTGTTTTTGCGTGTCATGTTTCACGTGGAACAGACTGGAGCGTGGAGTCGTCGGGTGGCCAGTTGCTGCGCTTCACCGCTTCTGGGCACGCACATGTTTCACGTGGAACATCCTGCGCCTGAGTTCTACCTCCGCTTGAGCGGTAGAGCAGGGATCCACAAGCGCCCTCCTCCGTACACGACGCGAATATCGGAATCTGCCGACTATTAGTGCGAATCCGATCCGCGGCACCTGGTGTGGTCGATGGCCAAATAGATCGTCGCGAAGGGCGAGGTTTACTCCTCACGGCATGTTCCACGTGAAACGTCGCACCTTTTTAATCGGTCAGCCCCCTACACTCGACCCGCCTGGAACGGTTGATTCCAGGCCATCCGTACCGGGCTAGGTGCGTGCCAGGAGCAAATGTTCCACGTGGAACATCCCTATGGCAGCTACGATTGCAAACGAAGCGCGAACCCATCCCCGTGTGTACCGGCGATATGTTCCACGTGAAACACTGCGCAAATCCGCCAGGGGGACCTGCATCCCTCTCTTGAGAGCATGACGAGTAATGTTTCACGTGGAACATTGGCATGGCCTGATAGTGCCCTGTGGTGCACGCATCGGATGTTTCACGTGAAACATCCCATCAGAGCCCCGCGACTCTGGAATTCGCCCGCCTCGAAGCGACCGTTACTCCACGTTCGAGCATGGTGTTCCACGTGAAACATCCGGCTTAAATTGCCATCCAGCAGAAGTGCCGACGATCTAGACACGGCGGGGCATGTTCCACGTGGAACATCGAGGTAGGCAAATCACCGCTCGAGCGTCGGTGCAATCCGTAAACTTCCCCAGCCCGACACCCTGTTCCACGTGAAACATGTCCCGCATGTCGTTCGTGAAACACGCTAAGGGTTCGTCTTCAGCACGTTCCACGTGAAACACACCAAATTTAGGGACACGGATGTCGAGTCTCGTGGCCAGAAATCTGTGCCTCTCTCTTCATGATTTACGGAATGCGGACGACCCGGCTCTAAGAAACAAGGCAAATGCGGAAACTTTAAGAACCCGAAGACAGGTCAAAAAAAACGATTTTCCAACCCCTACCCTACCCCTTGACGGAAATATCGTTAATTTTTGCCGTTCCACGTGAAAGGCTCGCGAGCGTTTGAGGTCGTCGAGGATCCCGGATCGACGAAATTCTCGGAGCGCACACAAGCAAGCAATCAACGCCCGGCAATCATTGCGCGGCATCCGCCGAAATATTCCAAGCTTGCACACGCTCGTGTTTATTCACAGCATGCAGTGGATATCTTGGTGAAGACCAAAACGCCGTGATTTTCTCCGGCCAGAAGCGCTTTCAAGTTATCAACATCCGACCGTCATCCGCGCTAGGCCGTACGTCCGAATTCACGTGGAACAACTTTGGGGATAACTCAGAAAACCGGCATCAACGGCCGGGCAAGAATGCCGCGAAAATAAGTACCCAGGCTAATCGCCCAGATCTTCGAAAACCCACAAATATCCAACGCGTCTCATAGGAGAAAAGCGCCTGGCGTCCAATTCCGTGTTCATCTGAAAGGGACAAAGCTGTGCCACTTTCAAGCACTGCAGAGATCGCCAAAAAGGCGTGGAAAACTTTGTGGATAAGATTCGACTATCGGGTCCATAACCCTTACTTAATCACCCCAAAACCCGGCCTGCGGATCAAGGGAACTCCCACGCCTTCGGCCAGTCAAATTGCCGCGATTCACGATGCGGCGGTTTATCAACATAGTTATCCCGCATCGTCTGCGCCCATCGTGACCCGCGTAGTTACCGCAGCACATCGCCTATGCCACACCGGGACCATTGACACCACAACTATCTTGCTCGAGCCCGTGGCGGCGCGCCATCATCCATTTGGCTGAGGCGGCAGATTCCATGTGAATCCCTGTGGAAAACTTGATATCCGGTTTCCAAGAGCGAATTCCACCGAAAAGGAATCCGGGAAACCCTCTCGCGAGCGGCGACCAAGATCGATAGGTGCGGGACGAACCGCAACCTGAAAGCGGCTCAAATCGTCCGCCGAATAATCGCTATCCCCATTTCTATCCACAGGCAAACGCCCCTCAATTTAGACAAATCAAGGGGTGCATCTGTGCATAACCGGGATGGGGATATCTTTGTGAACAACCACCGGATTCGCGCCCCAAAAAGGCTGAGGATGCCACCATCCGATAATCGGCATGCTTGCCTGTCTGGCTGGGGGGTGGCCTGAAAAAACGCTCGAAAGGCCCGTATTCCCTGGGAAAGAGCCCTGTTTCACGTAGAGCGGCCGCGCTCGGTTCCTGCTGGCCAGCGTCAATTCGGCTAGTTTGAATTGCGCCTCGGCAAAACTGAAAATCTGTGCAAAACCCTGCGCGCCAAGACGCGTGTGCTTCATTACTGCGCACCGAAATTCAAATTCCCAAAAATAATTATCCACAGACTTATCCAAGGCTGGAGGATATGTTAGTGAACACTAACTATCGTGTCTGTGCGGGCCGAAAACGGAAGCGATGCCAACGGAAAAATTCCGGCCCAAATGAAACAACGCCCCAGACTCGAAAGTCTTGGGGCGTTGTAGCCAGGTCGGACCTGGCGGACGGGAAATTGGGATTTCCCGATTTAGAGCGGGCGAATTTCGGCCGCTTGAGGTCCTTTCGGACCATCCTTAACTTCGAATTCGACTTCCTGCCCTTCGTTCAGGCTGCGATAGCCGCGGCCCTGGATGGCGGAAAAGTGTGCGAAAACGTCGGTGCCACCAACGTCCGGCGTAATGAAACCGTAACCCTTGTCAGCGTTGAACCACTTAACTTTGCCCTTCTGAGCCATTTTTTCTAGCGTCCTGTAATTGAATCGAATTGCAATGAATCAAGGACGCCGTGAGAACTGAACGACCGGTAGAAATACCTGCGTTGCTGCTGCGTTCCCGCTCGTCGCCAAGCAACAGAACGAGTCCGCGCGCTGCTTGAATCAACTGCGGAATCAGCATACTCACCCCCCATTACCGGCTCATATTGTTGTTTACCCCAATGTCGCTTTTTTCTGACTGGAAGCGAAGTCCCGTTAGGCGGAATTTGCCTGCCTGCGCGCCAGAAACGCGTAGATCGGACCGGTGACGATCACGACGAACACCATGCGCGTGACATGGAAAGCGGTGACCACCGGCACGCCCAACTGCAGCACCTTCGCGGTGATCGCCATCTCGGCGATACCGCCCGGCGTCGTCCCCAGGATCAAGGTCGGCACAGGCGCCACCGACCAGTACGACAGCAGCGCACCCAGCCCGAACGCCAACGCCAAGGCCCCGACCGTGAACGTCGCCACCACGGCGATAAATCGCGGTGCGGCGCGGAAGAAATCCGGCCGGTAACGGTCGCCCAGCGACCAGCCGATGAACAGCTGTCCGATCTTCGGCACGTAGTCCGGCAAGGCCGACAGTTCCACGCCGGACGCGGTCAGCAACATCGCCACCAGCATGGGCCCCAGCACCCAGGGATTCGGCAGGCGCAGCTTCATGAAGAACAGGCCGCCGATGCAGGTCAGGGCCACCAACGCGGCAAGCCCTGCGCCATCCACGGTCTTCGGGCCTGGCACCGTGGGATCCAGCCCCGCCACGCCCCACCATTGGAAGATGAACGGCACCGTCACCACCACCAGCAGCACGCGCACGCTGTGCGCGGTGGCAACGCGATCGATCCGCGCCCCATGCCGTTCCGCCAGGCTGGCCATTTCGCTGGCGCCGCCAATCGCCGACGAGAACCAGGCGGTCTTGAAATCGGCGTCCGTGAAGCGGCGCAGCATTGCCGTACCCATGAAGGCCAGCGCCAGCGCGAACAGCATCCCCACAATGATGGGCCCGGCGTTGGTGCCGATATGACCAAGCACCTGCGGCGTGAAGTAGAGCCCCAGCGACGTGCCGATCACCCACTGTCCGCCATTGCGCGCAGGCCGCGGGCAGACCGTGCCCAACCCCGCGATCCGCGTGGCCGCCGTCACCAGCAACGCGCCCAACATCCACGGCAGGGGCATGTGCGCCCATACCGCCAGCAAGGCGCCTGCCAGCGCAATCGACAAACCACCCAGCACCCTCAACAACATGTTTTGACCCACGATCCCATCCACGTGCATAGCTAATACGAAAAACGAATTATGAGTTAGTGGGATACTTACGAAAACTTTCTTTGCCTACCAGCGTTCATCCTCGCGTCCACCATGATCCGATCCAAACTTCCCGACGTCGGCACCACCATCTTCACCGTGATGAGCCGTCTGGCCATCGAACACAAGGCCATCAACCTGGGCCAGGGCTTTCCGGACTTCGATCCGGATCCCGCGCTGTGCGCGCTGGTGACCCGCGCGATGGCCGAGGGCCATAATCAGTATCCGTACATGCCTGGCGTGGCGCCGCTGCGCGAAGCCATCGCCGCCAAGACGCGCGAACTGTACGGCCATGCCTACGACCCCGAAACCGAAATCACCGTCACCAGCGGCGCCACCGAAGCTCTGATGGCCACGGTGCTGGCCGCGGTGAACAGCGGCGACGAAGTGGTCGTCATCGAACCCTGCTACGACTCCTATCTGCCGGCCATCCGCCTGGCAGGCGGCACGGCGGTGCCTGTGCCGCTGCGCGCCCCCACCGAAGCCGACCCCTACTACCGCATCGACTGGCAGCGTGTGCGCGACGCCATCACGTCCAAGACGCGTCTGCTGATGCTGAACTTCCCGCACAACCCCACCGGGGCGGTGCTTGAAGAAAGCGACCTGGACGCGCTGGAAGCCATTGTGCGCGACACCGGCGTGCTGCTGGTGTCCGACGAGGTTTATGAACACATCGTCTTCGACGGCAAGCCGCATGCCAGCGTGGCGCGCCGCCCCCTGCTGGCCAAACACGCCTTCGTGATCTCGTCCTTCGGCAAGACCTATCACACCACCGGCTGGAAGATCGGCTATTGCTGCGCCCCCCGCCAGTTGAGCGCCGAGCTGCGCAAGGTGCACCAATTCATGGTGTTCACTGTGCCCTCGCCCATGCAGTTCGCGTTGGCCGAATTCATGCGTGATCCCAAACCCTACCTGGACTTGCCGGCGTTCTACCAGACCAAGCGCGACCGCTTGTCGCAAGGCTTGGCCAAGACACGCTTCCGTCCGTTGCCCAGCCCTGGCACCTTCTTCCTGCTGGCCGACTACAGCCAGATATCCAAGCAGAACGAAGCCGACTTCGCGCGCGACCTGACCGTCAACCATGGCGTGACCGTGATTCCCGTGTCGGCCTTTTACCGCCAGCCCGACGCCGCGGAATCCAACCACCGCATCGTGCGCTTCTGCTTCGCCAAGAAAGACGCGACGCTGGATGCCGCGCTGGAGCGTCTGGCGCAGGTGTAGTTCCCAAGAACAAAATATGAGCATTCACTCATATTCATAATAAAAAAAGGGGCGCCGCGAAGCGCCCCTTGCAATTTCCGGCCAAGCCGCTTGCGAGCGGCAAGCCTTGCGGCCCGCCCCCACCGCAGCGCATCAAGCCGGACCAGCGGCAACCTTCCTGGCGCGACGCAACCGGCGCAACAGCTGCGGCACCACCACCACGGCGGCAGCGCCTGCCCACAACGACATCGACACCGGGCTTGCGAACAACACACCCACATCGCCATCAGTCATCGACAACGCACGGCGCAGGTTCTGCTCCATCATGTTGCCCAAGACCACGCCCAGCACCAGCGGCGCCATCGGCACGCCGAACTTGCGCAGGAAGTAGCCCAGCGCGCCGATGCCGGCCACCAGCAACAGGTCGAACGTGCCCGCGTTGATGGCGTAGACGCCGATGTAGCTGATGCACAGGATGCCAGGCACCATCAACCAGCCCGGAACTGACAGCACCTTCGAGAAGAATCGAACCAGCGGCACGTTCATGATGAACAGCAGCACGTTGGCGACAAAGAGCGATGCGATCAAACCCCACACCAGCTCCGGCTTGGTTTCAAACAGCACCGGGCCCGGCGTGATGTTGTAGAGCGTCAGCGCGCCCATCATGACCGCAGTGGTGCCCGAACCCGGCACGCCCAGCGTCAGCATGGGCACGAAAGAACCGATGGCCGATGCGGTGGCCGCGGCTTCCGGCGCGACCAGTCCGCGCATGTCGCCCTTGCCGAACTTGGCGTTCGGATCCTTGGCTTCGATGATGCGCTTTTCCTGCGAGTACGCGACAGCCGCGGCCACGCTGGCGCCCGCGCCCGGCAGCACGCCCACGCCGAAACCCACCAACGCGCTGCGCACCACGCTCCACCACGTGAACGCCATCTCTTTCAGGTTGAAGAGCTTGCGTCCGCTGGGCTTGACCTCGACGCTGTGGCCCGCCATCACTTTTTCCAGCATCTCCAGCATTTCGCTGACCGCGAACAATGCGATCACCACCACCACGAAATCGATACCGTCGGCCAGGTGCACCGATTCGAACGTATAGCGGTATACGCCCGAGTTCGCGTCCACTCCGACCACCGAGATCGACAACCCGATCATCGCGGCCAGGACGCCCTTGACGGGCTGCTTGCCCAGCAGGCTGGTCAGGCAGCAGAACGCGAAGATCATCAGCACGAAGTATTCGGCGGGGCCAAAGGCCAGCGCCCATTTGGCTAGCATCGGCGCAAGCAGGATGATGCCCACCACCGACACGATGGCGCCGAAGAACGCCGACCACGCCGACAGCGACAAGGCCACGTTCGCCATGCCCTGCCGCGCCAGCGGGTAGCCGTCCAGCGTCGTCATGATGGCGCTGGCCTCGCCCGGCACATTCAGCAGGATGGCCGTGATGCGGCCGCCGTACTCGGCGCCCACGTAGACGGCCGCCAGCAGGATCAGCGCCGTCTCCGGCGGCAGGTTCATCGCGAAGGCGATCGGTATCAGCATCGCGACCCCGTTCACGGGACCCAGGCCCGGCAAGACGCCGACCATGGTGCCGATGAACGAGCCGATCATGGCCACCAGGATGTTCGTCAGCGAAAAGGCAACGCCAAAGCCGATCGACAGATGATCGAGAATGCTGCTCATATCAGGACCTCCAACAGTCCGCCCGGCAGGACAACGTCCAGCACCTTGTCGAACAGCACGAAAAAGAAAAGGCTCATGACGACGCCGCCGATGGCGCACTTCACCCAGCCGCCGCCGAACAGGCGGCCGACGAACACCGTCATCAACGATGTCGCGATCACGAAACCCAGCCACTGGAACAGGAAGGCGTAGGCCACGGTAAACGCCATCATCAGCGCGATGCGTCCGTTGGCGCCCGGCGGGTTGGCTTCGACCGCATGGCCGCCCTTGTAGACCAGCCACAGGCCGCACAGGCCGATGATGCCGGCCAGTAGCAGGGGAAAGGCGCGCGGGCCTACGGGTTCGTAGGCGAAGGGGGCTTCGATGCCCCACCCCGCCGCCGTCATGAAGGCGGCCAGCGCCAGCGCGCCTACGCCCAGGATTCGATCATTCATGATCCATCTTCCGTTGTGGTGGGACCGCGCGGCGCAACCGTCCCCGCCGCCGCTCGGCGCAAGCCGGCGGCAGGGGTGCCCGGGCGGGCGCGATCGGGAGGGAAAGCCTTGCGGCCGGCTTACTTCTTGACCAGGCCGAAGGAATCGGCCAGTTCGCCGTAGACCTTCACCTGGTTCTTCACGTAGGCATCCAGTTCAGGTCCCGTCTTGTTGAACGGGAACAGGCCCTGTTGCTGGCGCAGCTTGTCGAACTCCGGCGAGGCGGTAGCGGTGTTGAACGCCTTGACCCAGAACTGGTAGTCGTTGTCGGACACCTTCGGGCCCACATAGAAGCCGCGGATGATCGGCCAGACGATGTCGTAGCCCTGCTCCTTGGCGGTGGGCACGGTGCCCAGCTTGCCCGGCAGGCGCTGATCGTTGAACACGGCCAGCACGCGGATGGGGGCGCCGCCTTCCAGCATGGTGAAGGCTTCCGCCGCATCGCCCATGTAGGCCTGGATATGGCCGCCGCGCAATGCGGTGACGGCTTCGCCGCCGCCTTCAAACGCCACGAAACGCATCTTCTTGAAATCCACGCCGGCGGCCTTGGCGGTCAGCGCGGCCTTCATCCAGTCCTGGCTGCCCACGGTGCCGCCGGCGCCCAGCACGATCTTGGTCGGATCCTGCTTGAAGGCGTCCATCAGGCTCTTCAGGTCGGTATAGGGGGAATCGTTGCGCACCACGGCCACGCCGTAGTCGGTGCCGATGGCGGCCAGCCAGCGCACGTCGTCGACGTTGTACTTGCCGAACTTGCCCTGGGCCAGGTTCAAGAGCGACCCACCCGAGAACGCGACGATGGTGCCGGGTTCGTTGGGATGCTGGGCGACGATGTTGTTGTAGGCCACGGCGCCGATGCCGCCGGGCATGTAGACGATGCGCATGGTGCTCTTGAGCGCCCCGCTTTGCTTGAGCCCCTCGGTGGCCAGGCGGCAGGTCAGGTCGAAACCGCCGCCGGGCTGGGCCGGCGCGATGCATTCCGGGCGGCGCGGCTCGTCGGCCGCATGGGCGGCGCCCAGGGAAAGGGTAATCGCGCCAAGCGCCGCCAAGGCGGCCATGCGCAGCTTCAGGCTGGTCTGCATTCTTGCGTCTCCGAGTTTTATAGGTCTTGGTCTGGCTGGATCGTCGAGCGGCGCGGTGACGCCTGATCGGGCCCAGCGGACGCTACCGTACAAAACCGAAGCTTTCCAACACCTTTCAAATCCGGCCGTTTTCGTGATGCGGCGCAGCATCCGGCATGGGTTCAAGGGAAAACACCAACGCCGCCCGCAGCCCGGGCAAGGGGGCGCGGTTCTCCAGGACCAGCCTGGCCCCCAGGATATCGGCGATGGTGCCCACGATGGCCAGCCCCAGGCCTGCGCCGGGCTTGTTCTTGCCTGCCGCGCCTCGCCGAAAGCGGACGCAGGCCCGGGCGATGTCCTCGGCCGACATGCCGGGACCATCGTCTTCGACGATCAGGCGGGCCTGGCCGTCGCCTGCCTGCACGGTCACCGTGACCTCGCCCGCTGGCGAGGCGTAGCGGATGGCGTTGTCGACCAGGTTGGTGGCGGCTTCGCGCAGCAGCCACTCGGTGCCACTGACCAGGACCGGGCGAACGGCCGCCTCCAAGCCGATATCCAGCTGGCGGGCACGGGCGGTGGGCAACAAGCCCCGGATCACCCCGTCGGCCAGGTCCACCAGGTCGACCATTTCGGCGGTGAACCCGCCTTCGGCCAGGGAAGCGTCCTTAGCGCGCGCCAGAGCGAGCATCTGGTTGGTGGTGCGCACGGCCCTGTCCAACCCCTCTTGCATCGCCAGAAGGGCTGTACGGACCTCCTGGGGGTCTGTTTCGCGCAAGGCATAGGCCGTCTGGGTCCGCAAAACCGACAACGGGGTGCGTAATTGGTGGGAGGCGTCGTCCAGGAACTGGCTCTGCACCCTCGCCTGAGCCGCAAAACGGGCCATGTGGAGGTTTACTGCCGCGACCAGGGGCAGGACCTCACCTGGCATCTCCGACGCGCTGACGGGGCTTAAATCGTCTCCAGAACGCCCTTCCACCTCTTGGCGCAGCCGGACAAGGGGGCGCAGGGCCATGAAAACCCCCAGGATGATCACCAGCACGCTGATGAGGATCACCGCCAGGTCGCGCTCTACCGAGCGCACCAGCACCTTGTGCAGGAAGGCTTGCCGGCTTTCCAGGCCCTCGGCGACCTGCACGATAACGCGTCCCCCTTTATTCGCGTACAGCGGGGGATCCATCGGGCGCGCCAGCGCCGCAACCCTGACGGGCGCCCCTTGATAGGTTGCGTAGAAAAAGCGCGGTTCGCCAGACACAAGCGGTTGGTCCGGCATGGGCAGTTCCGGATGCCCGATTTCCGCCAGCCCGTCCTCTGTGGCCACCCGGTAGAACACGCTGCCATTGGCCGTCAGCTCGAAAAATTCCAGCATCAGGTAGGGCTGTTCCATGGCTAATCCACCGCTGGCTGTGGATATGTTGTGGTCGATCGCGCGAAGCGCGCCGGAGAGCGAGCGGTCGTACGCAATGTCGACCTGGTTGCGCAGCTGGTGGTTCGACAGCCACAGCGCAGCCATCATCACGAATACCAGGGTGGGGATCAGCCACCAGAGCAACTGCGTTTTCAGCGTCCGATTACGTTTTTTTGCGGCGAAAAAAGCGATTTTTTTTGGACTTCTAGTTGTCAACAAGGTTCTCCAGGCAATAGCCCATGCCTCGCATGGTCACGATCTGCACACCGGTTTCCGCCAATTTTTTGCGCAAACGGTGAACCAGGACCTCGATGGCTTCCAGGTTGATGTCCGCATCGTCGGTCAGGATGCGGTCAAGGATCTGCTGCTTGTTGATGGGTTCGCCACTTTTCTGGATCAACACCCGAAGTACCGCGTGTTCACGTGGGGATAACTGCAAAGTCTGTCCCGAGACCGTGAATTTTTGCGCTGCAGACTCAAAAACCAGGTTTCCCAGAGCCAAACGCGGATGTTCGCGTCCACGGCTACGCCGGATCAGTGCGATCAAACGCGCTTCCAACTCTTCCACAACAAACGGTTTCGGCAGGAAATCGTCCGCTCCCTGGTGAAGTGTTCCGATTCTTTCGGCTAGTGAATCGCGCGCGGTCAAGACCAGGACCGGCGTACGGTCGTCTCGCGCGCGAATCTTCGCCAGCAAAGTGTGGCCATCCATGCCGGGAAGTCCCAAATCGAGGATGACCGCATCGAATTCTTCGATTGCCAACCTTCTTTCGGCGACAAGTCCGTCGTCAGCCCATTCAACGACAAAGCCCGCATGTCTGGCCAGGCTTCTGGAAAGCCAACGGGCAAGTTCGGCTTCGTCTTCTATCAGGAGGATGCGCATGGACGGAGTCCGGGGGGGAGTGGCTGGGCGGAATGGGAAAGCATGTTTGGCTTTTCCTTTATTTCTCTTTATATAAAGACTAATGATTAATAAGGCCTGTGGATAACTACCTTAACCTTGAAAACCTCATTCTTTTCATCAGCTTGCAGCCGTTTTTGCCTGTGCAAGAACTCTGTGTGGGAAAAAAGTTGAAGTTGGACAACATTTCGGCCACCCCCAAAAACCCCCGCTTGTTCAACTTGCCTCCACACAATGTGCACAACCTGGCTACTTAGGAGTTATCCACAGGGCGATTTCTGGAAACGGGGTGGGAAAGCGGCACTTTTACCCCGAAAAACCGCCTGTTGCCTACCCGGTTTTTTGCCCTTGCAGAGGCCCAAAAACGCCCTCTGAGGCGTTCGCGAAACCAGGGATTCGAGGGGCCATCACCGGGCTTTCTTGACAGGGGGCTGAACAAAAAGTGAGCAACTTCCGCCGTAGAATCCGGCCATGGCTACAGAAATCAGAATCAGGAAATTGGGCTGGGCGACGGGCTTGAGAAGCCGTCTATTGGCCGACAACCTGCCCGCAACCTTGTGCGCGGCGGCACTGATGGGACTGTTCGGCGCGCTGGCGACGGTGGTGTTCCGGGAACTGCTGGGATGGACACAAATGTTGCTGGCCGGGGAAGACGTTCCCCACGGCATGGTGTCGTTGGCCCGTGGCCTGGACCCCTGGCAGCGTTTGCTGATGCCCGCTGTTGGCGGTGCGATAGCCGGCGTTGTGCTGCAAATGGCTGCAAGATGGCTGCCGAAACGGGGCGCGGCAGACTATATGGAAGCGATATCGGTTGGCCGGGGCGTCATCGGCCTGCGCCAGACGCTTGCGCGGAGTTTGTCGTCCATCTTTTCCATCAGCTCGGGCGCCTCCATTGGCCGGGAAGGCCCGATGGTGCAGTTGGCGGCCATGTTTTCCTCGCTGACCGGGCGATTCCTGCTGTTGCCGCCCCGCCATTTGCGGCTATTGGTGGCCTGCGGGGCCACGGCGGGCATTACATCCGCCTATAACGCGCCGATCGCGGGCGCGCTGTTCATCTCGGAAATCGTCTTCGGCGTGATTTCGTCGGCCACGCTGGTGCCGCTAGTGGTGTCATCGGTGGTGGCCAACATCGTCACGCGCCAGATCCTGCACTACGACGCGGTGTTCCATATGCCGCACTTCGAATTCGTGTCCGGTTGGGAAGTCGTGAACTACCTGGGGCTGGGCGTGGCCGCCGGCCTGGTCGCGCCGCAATTCCTGCGTTTCCTGGATGTGTCGCGCGCTGCCTTTTCCCGACTGCCCTTTCCCCTTTGGATCCGCATGGCGCTGGGGGGATTGGTCGTCGGTGCGCTGTCGGTGCTGAACCCCGAGGTCTGGGGCAACGGCTATAGCGTCGTCAACAGCTTGCTGCACAACCCGTGGGCATGGCAGGCGGTGGCCGCCATCCTGCTGATGAAGATCGTGGCCACGGGCGCAAGCGTCGGGTCGGGGGCGGTGGGCGGCGTGTTCACGCCGACGCTGTTTGTGGGGGCGGCACTGGGCGCGCTTTACGCAAGCGGGCTGCAGGCCGTGCTGCCGGCCGGCGACGTGTCGGCGATTTCCAGCTATGCGGTCGTGGGCATGGGGGCGCTGTTGGCGGCAACGACCTATGCACCGCTGATGTCGATCCTGATGATTTTCGAGATGACGCTGAGCTATGAAGTGATGTTGCCGCTGATGCTCGCGTGCATCACCGGCTACGTGATAGCGCATCGCATACGGCCGGAATCGGTGTATGCGAAATCACTGGCGAACAACCGCCGCGCGCAGCAAGCCGTATCCCAAGGCGATAAAAACAAAAGCGAGTAAAAGCTCGTATTTATTCAGGTTGCGATTATGCGCGCGATGTACGGCCTGCAGGCATCCGCGACGATCCGTTAAATACGGCCACGTCGTCGGGCGTGGCGGCCCGTATCACCTTATTTTCCGATGCAGAAGCTGGAAAAAATTTCGCCCAGCAGATCGTCGCTGGTGAACTTTCCGGTGATGCTGGACAGGCTGTCATGCGCTAGCCGAAGCTCTTCCGCGAACAGGTCCAGCACCCGGTCGTCCTGGCCGGCGTGTTCGCCCGCAAGTGCCAGATGTTCGGCCGCGTCCTGCAGGGCATGCAGGTGGCGTTCGCGCGCCAGCCAGGGCGATTCGGCGCCCGGGTTCCAGCCCGCGATGTTCAGCAGTTCGGCGCGCAGCGCGTCCAGGCCTGCGCCGCGCTTGGCGGAAATACCCAGTTCGCCCGGCGCCGGCGTGAAAGCTGTGGATAACAGGTCCACCTTGTTGAACACTTTCAGCACCGGCGTGCGCGGCGGCAGGCGCGCGGTGATCTGCGCGTCCAGTTCGTCGCCCGGCTGGGTGGCGTCCTGCAAGTGCAGGATGACGTCGGCGCGTTCGATTTCTTGCCAGGTTCGGGCAATGCCGATGCTTTCGACGGTGTCTTCGGTTTCCCGAAGGCCGGCCGTGTCCACAATATGCAGCGGTACGCCGTCGATATGGATTTCTTGCACCACTTTGTCGCGTGTCGTGCCCGCAATCGGCGTGACGATGGCGATATCGTCGCCCGCCAGCGCGTTGAGCAGGCTGGATTTTCCGACGTTGGGCTGGCCGGCCAGCACCACGTGCAGGCCTTCGCGCAGGATGACGCCCTGGCGTGCTTGCGCAATCAGGTTGGACAGGTCCGCAGTCAGCGCGTCCAGGGTCGGACGGGCCTGATATTTCTCAAGAAAGTCGATCTCTTCTTCGGGGAAATCGAGTGTCGCCTCAACCAGCATGCGCAGATGGATGATGCGGTCGGACAGGTCGTTCACGCGCGCCGAAAATTCGCCGGACAACGAAGCGACCGCGCCGCGCGCGGCCGCCACCGACGAGGCTTCGATCAGGTCCGCGACGGCTTCGGCCTGGGCCAGGTCCATCCGGTCATTCAGGAAGGCGCGGCGTGTGAATTCGCCGGGTTCGGCCAGGCGCAAGCCCAGGTCGCGGCCGGCGGCAAGGCAGCTATCGAGCACGCGGCGCAACACGGCCGGGCCGCCGTGGCCTTGCAATTCCAGCACGTCTTCGCCGGTATAGGAATGGGGGGCGCGGAAGTAGATCGCGATGCCCTCGTCCAGCAGTTCGCCGTCCACCGATTTGAACGGCAGGTAGTGCGCGTGGCGTGGCGTGAGTTCGCGCTGGAACAGGCGGCGCACCAATTCGGACAGGTCCGCACCAGAAACGCGCACGACGCCGATGCCGCCTCGTCCGGGGGCGGTGGCAATGGCGGTAATGGGGGAGTAAGCGGACATATCTGAACGGGGGAGATGCGAGAACAATAGGGGAATATAACTGTTGCGCGGCTCCTTGTTTGCTGGTTAATGTGCCCCAGAGGTTCAAAACCCGAAACAACTCTGGGAGATCACGATGGCATCTCGGTTTTCGCGTGTCTTGGCCTGCGGCTCCGCCGCGGTGATGTTGGCCTTTGGCACATTCAGTTCCGCAATGGCTCGCGATCTGGTGATCGCCCTGAAGACCGAGCCCTCATCGATGGATCCGCAGTATCACGCGCTGACGCCGAATACGCAGATCTCCCAAACCATATTCGATACGCTGGTCGCCACCGACGCGCAACTGAAGCCGCAGCCCGGGCTGGCGGAATCGTGGACCGTGGACGGCAAGGTCTGGACGTTCAAGCTGCGTCCTGGCGTGAAGTTCTCGGACGGCACGCCGTTCACCGCCGAAGACGTGGTGTTCACGTATGACCGCGTGCCCAAGGTGCCGAACAGCCCGTCGCCGTTCACGCTGTATCTGGGTTCAGTGGCCAAGACGGAAGCGGTCGACCCGATGACCGTGCGCATCACCACTAAGGAAGTCGCGCCGAACCTGCTGGTGAACTTGGCGCAATTGCCCATCATGTCGAAGAAGGCCGCCTCCGGCCCCGCGGCGGAAGGCAAGACCACCACTGAACTGAACAGCGGCGATGGGTTGGTGGGAACGGGCCCGTACAAGTTCGTGTCGTGGAAGCGCGGCGCGGAATTCGTGCTGGGGCGCAATGACAATTACTGGGGCAAGAAGCCCGAGTGGGACCGCGTGGTCTATCGCCCGATCAGCAATGCCGCCGCGCGCGTGGCTGCACTATTGGCCGGCGACGTGGACATGATCGAAGATCCCCCCACCGACGACCTGCCCAAGCTCAAGGGCGACAAGAAGCTGTACGTCGAGGAAACGCCGTCGGTGCGCGTCGTGTACGTGGCGCTGGACCAGTATGCGGAACCTTCGCCCGGCATCCAGGGCACGGACAAGAATCCGATGAAGGACAAGCGGGTGCGTGAAGCGCTGTCGCTGGCCATCAACCGTGACGCGCTGGTCGAACGCGTGATGGGCGGGGTGGCGCTGCCGGCCGGCAACCTGCTGCCCTACCCCATGGTCGGCTCCAGCAAGGAACATTCCAAGGCGCCGAAGGCCGATGTTGAGAAGGCCAAGGCTTTGCTGAAGGAAGCGGGCTATCCCAACGGGTTTTCGATCACGCTGGGTTCCCCTTCGGGCCGCTACGTGAACGATTCGAAAGTGGCGCAGGCCATCGCGTCGATGTGGACCCGCATCGGCGTGAAGACCAGCGTGGACGCAATGGCGCCCCCGGTGTTCTTCAAGAATCGCGACAGCTACGCGTTCTCGGCCTATCTGGCCGGCTGGTCGGTGACCAGCGGCGAGATGTCGAACGCGCTGACTTCCCTGCTGGTGACGCGCAATCCGGAAGCGGGCCTGGGCACGACCAACCGCAGCCGCTATTCCAACCCGAAGATGGATGAACTGGTGAAGGAAGCCTCGTCCACGATGGACGATGCCAAGCGCGCCGACCTGCTGGCGAAGGCCAGCAATATCGCCATGGACGATTACGCCATGCTACCGGTGCACTTCGAGCTGTCGGTCTGGGCCATGAAGGGCGACATCCGTTATCAGGGCCGCCCCGACCAGGTCACGCTTGCGCAGTTCGCAACCCTGAAGAAGTAACGCGCAACGCGGGCGGTCCCTAGTGCTGGCAACAATCGTAAGAAGGCTGCTGCAAACCATCGTCGTCATGCTCGTCATGTCGGCGTTGGTCTTTGCAGGCATCTACATGGTGGGCGATCCGGTGTCGATGCTGGCCAGCCCCGAGGCGACCGAGGCGCAACGCGCCGCGATCAGCGCATCGTTGGGCCTGGACCAGCCGCTGTGGCGGCAATACCTGATCTTCATGGGCCAGGCGGTGCGCGGTGATTTCGGCAACAGTTTCCTGACCGGCGAGCCGGCCATGCACCTGATCCTGGAGCGCATGCCGGCCACTGTGGAGCTGGCCTGTGTGGCCATGCTGCTGTCGGTGCTGATTGGCGTGCCGCTGGGCATCCTGGCGGGGCTCAAGCCGCAAGCGCCGGGCTCGCGCGCCATCATGACGGGATCGGTGCTGGGGTTTTCGCTGCCCAACTTCTGGGTCGGCCTGATGCTGATCATGGTGTTTGCCGTGATACTGGGCTGGGTGCCGGCCGGCGGGCGCGGCAAGACAGTCAGCATCGGTTCGCTGGAGCTGAGCGTCCTGACGCTCAACGGCTGGCTGAGCCTGGCCCTGCCTGCCGCCACCATCGCGTTTGCCAAGTGCGCGATGATCATTCGCGTGACCCGCGCGGCCACGCGCGAGGCACTGCCCATGGACTACATCAAGTTCGCGCGGGCCAAGGGGTTGTCGGAAAAGCGCGTGCTGGGCGTGCATCTGTTGAAGAACATTCTGATTCCGGTGGTGACCGTCGCCGGGCTGGAATTCGGACAGGTGATGGCGTTTGCCGTCGTGACGGAAACGGTGTTTTCGTGGCCTGGGATGGGCAAGCTGCTGATCGATTCCATCATCAACCTGGATCGTCCGGTGGTGGTCGCGTATCTGCTGCTGATCGTGTTCTTCCTGGTCATGTTGAATCTGGTGGTGGACATCATCTACACGGTGCTGGACCCCCGCGTACGTTTGGATAGCCGCCGATGAACAGCCCTGCCACCGCTGCCGCGCCTGCCGCGGCCATCAAGGAACAGACGCCCTGGCGGCGTTTCGTATCGGATTTCTTCGCCAGCAAACTGGCCACGCTGGGCCTGGTGATGCTTGTCGTGATCGTGGGCGCCGCCTTGCTGGCGCCGTGGATCGCGCCGCAGAATCCGTATGACCTGGCGTCGCTGGACATCATGGATTCCAAGCTCAAGCCGGGCAGCGAAAGCGGCGACGGCTCCATGCACTATCTGCTGGGCACCGACGGGCAAGCGCGCGACCTGTTTTCGGCCATCCTCTACGGCATGCGCACCAGCCTGCTGGTGGCCACCGTGTCGGTGCTGGCGGCGTTTGGCATCGGCGCCACCGTGGGATTGATCGCCGCCTATTTCGGCGGTCGGATCGATGCGCTGCTGATGCGGATTGTGGATATCCAGTTGTCGTTTCCCGCCATTCTCGTGGCGCTGATGTTGCTGGCGATTCTGGGCAAGGGTGTGGATAAGGTGATCATCGCGCTGATCGTCGTGCAATGGGCGTATTTCGCCCGCGCGGCGCGCGGCGCGGCGCTGGTAGAGCGTGGCAAGGAGTATGTGGAGGCTGCGCGCTGCATGTCCCTGTCTTGGGGGCGCGTGCTGTTCCGCCACGTATTGCCCAACTGTATGCCGCCGCTCATCGTGATCGCCACGATCGACCTGGCGCACGCGATCGCGCTGGAGGCCACGTTGTCGTTCCTGGGCGTGGGCGTGCCGGTGACCGAGCCGTCGCTGGGCATGCTGATCTACAACGGGTTCGAATACCTGTTGTCGGGCCAGTACTGGATATCGTTCTTTCCCGGCATCGCGTTGGCGCTGGCCATCATCGCCATCAACCTGGTGGGCGACCACTTGCGCGATGTGCTCAACCCGCGCCACGCGAATTGAGGGCGGACGCGATGCAGACGCCCGTTGTGGACAAGCCGCTGGCCACGCCGCCGACCATTCTTCAAGTGCAGGGCCTGAAGACGCATTTCTTCACGCGCAACGGCATCGTCAAGGCGGTGGACGGCGTGGACCTGACGCTCGCCGAAGGTGAGATCCTGGGGCTGGTGGGGGAATCGGGGTCCGGGAAAAGCATCACGGGATTCTCGTTGATGGGCTTGTTGGACGAGCCGGGCCGCATCGTGGACGGCCAGTTGCGCTTAAACGGCGAAGACCTGCGCGGCGCTACGCCGGCGCGGTGGCGCCAGTTGCGGGGCCAGGAGATTGCGATGATCTTCCAGGACCCGATGATGACGCTGAATCCGGTGCTGCGTGTGGACACGCAGATGATCGAGGCCGTGCAGGCGCACCACAAGGTGTCGCGCGAACAGGCACGCCAGCGCGCCTTGCAGACGCTGACGATGGTGGGCATCCCGTCGCCGCAGGAACGCCTGCGCACCTATCCGCACCAACTGTCGGGCGGCATGCGGCAGCGCGTAGCGATCGCTATCGCGCTGTTGAATTCGCCCCGCCTGATCATCGCGGATGAGCCCACGACGGCGCTGGACGTGACGATCCAGGGGCAGATCCTTTTTGAAGTGCAGAAGCTGTGCCGCGAGACGGGAACGGGCCTGATCTGGATTACGCACGACCTGGCGGTTGTGGCGGGCCTGGCGGACCGCGTGTCGGTGATGTACGCCGGCCGCGTTGTCGAGACCGGCAGCACGCGCGACGTAATCACCCATCCCATGCATCCGTATACGCATGGGCTCATTGCGTCCATCCCCACGCCGGAATCGCGTGGCAGGCCGCTGGTGCCCATTCCAGGCATGACGCCGTCGCTCTTGAACCTGCCGCAGGGCTGTGCGTTCCGCGGGCGTTGCCCGCGCGCCACCGACGCCTGTCTGATCGAACCGCAGCCTGTTGAAGTCCGCCCGGCGCAATGGGTGCGCTGCTGGCATGCCGGAGACCCAGACATCAAATGAGCGCAGCAGAACGCGGCGCGGCCGCCCCCATCCTGTCCCTGCGAGGCGTGGAACTGCGCTTCGTGCAGCCCGTGGACCTGGCCGGACGCATTGCGAACCTGCTGGGGGCGGGCCTGAAGACGCAGGTGGTGCACGCCGTGGGCGGTGTGGACCTGGAAGTGCAGCGCGGCGAAGTGATCGGCATTGTTGGTGAATCCGGCTGTGGAAAGTCCACGTTGGGCCGCATCGTGTCGGGCATATTGCCGCCTTCGTCGGGCGACGTGCACTACCAGGGCAAGGCGGTGAAGGCCATGACCGGCGCCGAACGGCGCGCCTACGAGCTGGGCGTGCAGATGATCTTCCAGGATCCGTACGCGTCCCTTAACCCACGCATGCGGGTGCGCGAGATCATCGGCGAGGCGCCGGTGGCGCATGGCCTGATCCGTGCGCGCGACAAGGCGGAGTACGTGGCGGGACTGATGCGTCAGGTGGGGCTGGACCCGGCTTTCGCGCAACGCTATCCGCATCAATTCTCGGGCGGGCAGCGCCAGCGCATTGGCATCGCACGGGCCTTGGCACTGAAGCCCTCGGTGATCGTTTGCGACGAGGCCGTGGCCGCGCTGGACGTATCCATCCAGGCCCAGGTGTTGAATCTCTTCGAACAGCTGCGCGACGATCTGGACCTGACGTATCTCTTCATCAGCCACAACCTGAGCGTGGTCAGCCACATCTCGGACCGCGTGGCCATCATGTATCTGGGCCGCGTGGTGGAGCTTGCGCCCACCGACACCGTGTTCCAGCGCGCCAACCATCCCTACACGCAGGCGCTGCTGAAAGAACTGCCGACGCTGACGCCGGGGCGGCGCAACTACCAGCCGATCAAGGGCGAACTGCCGTCGCCCCTGGACCCGCCCACCGGTTGCGCATTCCACCCGCGTTGCCCACACGCCATGCCGCGCTGCAAGACGGAACGGCCGCTGTTGCGCGAGATCGCACCGGGCCAGCACAGCGCCTGCCATTTGAATGATGCGGCGTAGGCGTCATTCGCAGGGCCATTGGACGGTTGATCGATGTTGCGTGGGCACTGGACGTAGGATGGGTGAAGCGCGAGAATCCCTGGGTAAGAAGGCAAGGATCCAGCGCGCGCAACCCATCAATCGACGGTTGTGTTGTGGCGAAACTCGCTAAGGATTCAATGCTGCTTGATGGGTTGCTCGCGCTGGAGCTTGATATTTTTGCTGGGATGTTGCCGCGCTTCACCCATCCTACGTGTGAAGTTTTTCGCCATCACTGAACTCCATTTTTTATCCACGCCATGAAAACTATCGCCGAAATCGAACGCGCGCATCCGGAACTGACCGCGTTGCGCCGGGATATCCATGCCCATCCCGAACTGGCCTTCCAGGAGACGCGCACGTCGAACCTGGTGGCCGAACGCCTGCGTGAATGGGGCCTGGAAGTCCACACGGGGCTGGGCAAGACCGGCGTGGTGGGCGTGTTGCGCGCCGGCAGCGGCAAGGCAACCATCGGCCTGCGCGCCGACATGGATGCGCTGCCCATGCCCGAGCACAACCGTTTCGCGCACAAGTCCACCATCAGCGGCCGGATGCACGGCTGTGGCCATGACGGCCATACGGCGATGCTGCTGGGTGCGGCGCAATACCTGTCCACGCACCGCAATTTCGATGGCACCGTTGTGTTCATCTTCCAGCCTGCCGAAGAAGGCGGTAATGCCGGCGCACGTGCCATGATGCAGGACGGACTGTTCGACAAATTCCCTTGCGATGCCGTGTTCGGCATTCACAACATGCCGGGCATGCCGGTCAACCAGTTCGGCTTCCGCGCCGGCCCGACGATGGCGTCCAGCAACCGCTGGGACATCGTCATCAAGGGCGTGGGCGGCCACGCGGCGCAGCCCCATGCATCGGTCGACCCCATCATCGTGGCGGCCGACATGGTGCATGCCCTGCAGACCGTGATTTCGCGCAGCAAGAACCCGCTGGACCAGGCGGTGCTGTCGATCACGCAGATCCATGCGGGCGACGCCTACAACGTGATTCCGGGCGAAGCGGTGCTGCGCGGTACGGTGCGCACGTATTCCGTGGAAACGCTGGACAAGATCGAAGCGGACATGCGGCGCATCGCCACCACCCTGCCCCAGGTATACGGCGGCACGGGCGAACTCGACTTCGTGCGCGCCTATCCGCCGCTGGTCAACTGGGAAAAGGAAACGGCCTTTGCGGCCAAGGTCGCCGAAGACACGTTCGGCGCCGAGAACGTGCTGCGCGACATGCCGCCGTTCATGGGCGCAGAGGATTTTTCCTTCTTCCTGGAAGCGATCCCCGGCGCGTACCTGTTCCTGGGCAACGGCGACGGCGACCACCGCATGGAGAGCTATCACGGCATGGGCCCTTGCCAGTTGCACAACCCGAATTACGACTTCAATGACGCCCTGCTGCCGGTGGGCGCGACGTATTGGGTGAAGCTCGTCGAGGCCTATCTGCCGGCTGCCTGACGGCATTGGAAACCAGCGCTTAACACCGATACGCTATTTGCTTATAGGTGTTTGGCATGAGGCCGCGGGGGTTTGTCTCGCGGCCTTTTCTATATGACGTGAAGCTTTGTTCAAACGCCAATAACTTCGTTTGAGATACAAGGCGCGCTTTCCATAATCGATCGTTCCAGACATGCCGCAAGGCGAACCGGAGCGATCGATGTCCCAGAGCAACGCCTTGCGGCGCGAAGTAGACGCCGCCCCCGTCCCCCACGCGCAGTCCTTTGAACTGCGCCCCCTACCCGGCCCCGTGGGCGCCGAGATCATCGGCCTGGACCTGTCGCGAGACCTGACGACGGCCGATTTCGCCCGCGTGCATCAGGCGCATCTGGACCATCATCTGCTGGTGTTCCGCGACCAGCGCATTACGCCGCAGCAGCATATCGATTTCAGCCGCCGTTTTGGCCGCTTGATGATCCACGTGCTGCACCAATTTCACCTGGCCGACCACCCTGAAATCCTGATCGTCTCCAACATCGTGGAAGACGGCAAGCCGATCGGTTTGGGCGACGCCGGCAAGTACTGGCATTCGGATATTTCGTACAAGGAACTGCCCAGCCTGGGTTCGCTGCTGCACGCGCAGGAGCTGCCTGCCGAAGGCGGCGACACCTTGTTCGCCAACATGCATCTGGCCTACGACACGTTGCCCGCCGCGCTGCGAAACGCGATCGAGGGCAAGCGCGCAGTGCATTCGTATCTGGCTCAGTACGGGCAATTGCAGAAGGAAGGCAACTGGCGCCCCAACCTGAGCGCCCAGCAGATCGCGCAGGTGCAGGAAGTGGTGCATCCGGTGGTGCGTACGCACCCCGAAAACGGCCGCCGCGCGTTGTTCGTGAGTGAAGGCTTCACGACGCGCATCGTCGATGTGCCCGAAGACGAAAGCCGCGCGCTGCTGGCCGAATTGTTCGCGCACAGCGTGCGCGCCGAGAACATCTATCGCCATCGCTGGCAGCCGCACGACCTGGTGTTCTGGGACAACCGTTCGCTGATCCATCTTGCCGGCGGCACGCCGGATCATCTGCGGCGCAAGTTGTACCGGACCACCATCGAAGGCGATACGCCTTTCTGAAAAGCACGCGGCTTCTGACGCAAAGCACTTATCCACAGGGAACACCATGCGTATGTCCTCCGCACTACGGGACCGATTGGTCCAAACCGTTACCGGCGCCGCCCTGGCGTTGATTCTGGGGGTGTTGGCGCTGGCGTCGCCCACGCCCGCCTTGGCCGAAGGGCGCATCCGCATCGCGGAACAATACGGCATCGTGTACCTGCTGCTGAACGTGGCGCGCGATCAGCAGTTGATCGAAAAACACGGCAAGGCCGAAGGTGTGGATATCTCGGTCGAGTGGGCCAAGCTGTCCGGTGGATCTGCCGTGAACGATGCGCTGTTGTCGGGGGCTGTGGATATCGCGGGGGCGGGCGTCGGCCCGCTGCTGACGATCTGGGACCGCACGCACGGCAAGCAGAACGTGAAAGGCGTGGCATCGCTGGGCAACTTTCCTTATTACCTCGTCACGAACAACCCCAATGTGAAGACTATTGCCGACTTCACGGACAAGGACCGCATCGCGGTGCCGGCCGTGGGCGTGTCGGTGCAGTCGCGCGTGCTGCAACTGGCGTCGGCCAAGCTGTGGGGCGACGCGCAATTCAACAAGCTGGACAAGATCTCGGTGGCGCTGCCGCACCCGGACGCGGCGGCGGCGATCATTGCCGGCGGCACGGAAATCACGGGCCATTTCGGCAATCCGCCGTTCCAGGAACAAGAACTGGCCGAGAACCCCAAGGCCCGCATCGTGCTGAATTCGTACGATGTGCTGGGCGGCCCCAGTTCATCCACCGTGCTGTTTGCGACCGAGAAATTCCGCAAGGAAAACCCCAAGACGTACAAGGCGTTCCAGGAAGCGCTGAAGGAAGCCGCCGCCTTTGCCGCCGCCAATCCGGAGCAGGCGGCCGACATCTACCTGCGCGTCACCGGCGCCAAGCAGGACCGCGACTTCCTGATCAAAGTGATCAAGAATCCCGACGTGCAATTCAAGCTGGAGCCGCAGAACACCTTTGCGCTGGCCGAGTTCATGCACAAGGTGGGCGCCATCAAGAACGCGCCGGCCAGCTGGCGCGACTACTTCTTCGATGATCCGCTGACGGCGCAAGGCAGCTGATATGTCGGTGACCGCCGCCAGGCCTGTGGATAACGTTGACCAGGCGTCGCCGCTGCTGGCTGTGGATAAGGTGACGATCGAATATAAGACGCGTGAAAGGCGGGTTCGAGCCACGCATCAGGTCAGTTTTGAAGTCCACGGCGCGGACCGTTTCATCCTGCTGGGGCCCTCCGGTTGCGGTAAATCCACGCTGCTCAAGGCAGTGGCCGGCTTTCTGCCGCCCACCGAAGGACGCATCGCGATCGATGGCCAGACGGTGCAGGGCCCGGGTCCGGACCGTATCGTTGTGTTCCAGGAATTCGACCAGTTGCCGCCGTGGAAGACGCTGCGGCAGAACGTGGCGTTTCCGCTGCTGGCCTCGCGCAAGCTGGGCCGGCGCGAAGCGGATGAGCGCGCCATGCACTATCTGGACAAGGTGGGCCTGGCCGCCTTCGCGGACGCCTATCCCCACACGCTTTCGGGCGGCATGAAGCAGCGCGTGGCGATTGCGCGCGCACTGGCCATGCAGCCGCGCGTGCTGTTGATGGACGAGCCCTTTGCCGCCCTGGATGCCCTGACCCGCCGCCGCATGCAGGAAGAGCTGATGGCCTTGTGGGAAGACGTGCGCTTCACCCTGCTGTTCGTCACGCATTCGATCGAAGAGGCGCTGGTGCTGGGTAGCCGCGTGCTGCTGCTGTCGCCGCATCCCGGCCGCGTGCGCGCAGAACTGAACGCGCACGCCTTCGGCTTGCACAGCCAGGGATCCGCCGCCTTCCAATCGGCGGCCAAGCGCATCCATGACCTGTTGTTCGAGTCGCCTCTGCCTCTGTCCGATTCCGCACAGGCCGAGCGCGCGGCGGCTTGAGTATGAGTACCCCCCCAATGAGCAGCGCCTACCCCGCCTCGCCCCCCATTCGTCCCGAAGTCGAGTACGAGCTGCCGCCCTTGCCGGCGCAGGCGGCGGAAACGCCGTTACCGCGGCACGAACGGCTATGGCAGCACGCCAGCCTGCGCAAGCTGGTGATCCTGGCGCTGCTGGCTGCCTTGTGGGAGCTGGCGGCACGCTACACCGACAATGACCTGTTGCTGCCGGGCGCGTGGCAGACGGCGCAGGCTTTTGTGCAGGGCATCGCCAATGGCGAACTGCCGGCACGCGCCGGACAGTCGCTGCGCGTGCTGGTGCAGGGGTATCTGGCCGGCGTCGCACTCGCGTTCGTACTGACCACGTTGGCGGTATCCACGCGCTTCGGCCGCGACCTGCTGTCCACGCTGACCGCCATGTTCAATCCGCTGCCGGCTATCGCCCTGCTGCCGCTGGCCTTGCTGTGGTTCGGGCTGGGCGAAGGCAGCCTGGTGTTCGTGCTGATCCATTCCGTGCTGTGGGCGCTGGCGCTGAACATGTATGCGGGTTTCCTGGGCGTGTCGGAAACCCTGCGCATGGCGGGCCGCAACTATGGGCTGACGGGCTTGCGCTACGTGCTGCAGATCCTGGTGCCGGCCGCGCTGCCGGCCATCCTGGCGGGCTTGAAAATCGGCTGGGCCTTCGCCTGGCGCACCTTGATTGCCGCGGAACTGGTGTTCGGGGCGTCCAGCGGCAAGGGAGGTCTCGGCTGGTACATCTTCCAGAACCGCAACGAGTTATACACAGACCGCGTGTTCGCGGGGCTGGCCGCGGTGGTCATCATCGGCCTGCTTGTGGAAAACCTGGGATTCGACAATCTGGAGCGTTTGACGGTGCGGCGCTGGGGGATGCAGCGTTGAGGTGATGGGTTGCGCGCGCTGGGCGTTTGCCGGCTTTGGACGGCATTGCCGCGCTTCACCCATCCTACGAAGGATGATCGTGCGTCGTAGGATGGGTGGAGCGCGCGGCAGTGTTTGCCCGCAAGCGGCCGCCCAGCGCGCGCAACCCATCACCCGAACCACCCCCAAAAAAAAAGCGGCCCCAAGAAGGGGCCGCTTTCCTTTCGAGCGACGAGACGCCTAGATCTTCAGTCCCAGCGCCTTTGCAACACCGGCGGCATAGGCCGGGTCGGCCTTCCTGAAGTGTTCCAGTTGGCGGCGCTGGATTTCTTCGGGCACGCCCGCCATGTGGCGGCCGATGTTGCCGAACAGCAGTTCCTGCTGGGCCGGCGTCATCAGGCGGAACAAGGCGCCCGGTTGCGAGTAGTAGTCGTCATCCACGCGGTGGTTCCAGCGCGCGGCGGCCTGGCCGTCCAGGGCCAGCGGCGGTTCGCCGGCGGACGGGGTTTCCTTCCACTCGCCCGCGCTGTTGGGCTCGTAGTTCAGCGTGCCGCCGGCGTTGCCGTCCACGCGGCCGGCGCCGTCGCGGTGGTAGCTGTGGACGGGGCAGCGCGCAGCGTTCACCGGGATCTGGTGGTGATTGATGCCCAGGCGGTAGCGGTGCGTGTCCCCGTACGAGAACAGGCGCCCTTGCAGCATCTTGTCCGGCGAGAAATCGATGCCGGGGACGATATTGGCGGGCGTAAAGGCGGCCTGCTCCACTTCCGCGAAATAGTTCTCGGGGTTCTTGTTCAGTTCCAGCACGCCCACTTCAATCAGCGGGTAGTCGCCGTGCGGCCAGACCTTGGTCAGGTCGAACGGGTTGATGTGATAGGTCTCGGCTTCGGCCTCGGGCATGATCTGCACCTTCAGCGTCCACTTCGGGAAGTTGCCCTGCGCGATGTTGTTGAACAGGTCGCGCTGCGAGCTTTCGCGGTCGTGAGCGACCACTTGCGCCGCTTCCTCGTCGGTCAGACAGGCGATGCCTTGTTGCGACTTGAAGTGGAATTTCACGTAGAAGCGTTCGTTGTTGCTGTTGACGAAGCTGAACGTGTGCGAGCCGAAACCATGCTGCTGGCGCAGGTTGGCCGGGATGCCGCGATCGCTCATCAGGGTCGTCACCTGGTGCAGCGATTCGGGGCTGAGCGACCAGAAGTCCCAGGCGGCGGTGGCGCTGCGCAGGTTGGTCTTGGGGTCGCGTTTCTGGGTGTGGATGAAGTCGGGAAACTTCAGCGGATCGCGGATGAAGAAGACGGGGGTGTTGTTGCCCACCAGGTCCCAGTTGCCTTCATCCGTGTAGAACTTGATGGCGAAGCCGCGCACGTCGCGTTCGGCGTCGGCCGCCCCGCGTTCGCCGGCAACGGTGGAAAAGCGCAAAAACAGCGGAGTTTGCTTACCGACCTGCGAGAAGATGTTGGCGCGCGTGTAGCGCGTGATGTCATGCGTGACGGTGAACGTGCCGTAAGCGCCCGAGCCTTTGGCGTGGACGACGCGTTCCGGGATGCGTTCGCGGTCGAAGTGGGCAAGCTTTTCAATCAGCCAGAAGTCCTGCAACAGCGCGGGACCGCGGGGGCCGGCGGTCAGCGTGTTGTTATTGTCCGCCACCGGCGCGCCTGCTGCGGTGGTCAGATGCTTCTTGTCGGTCATAGCACACTCCCTACGTGATTCTGGAATGCGCGTGCCCTGGTAGGCCCGCGCCGTGTCGTGCATACCCCCGCGTTGCCGCCTGGGGAATATGTCCGACACATCATAGGGGTCATGGTTGCACTTGTGAAGTTGATTGATACGTCAAATTCAATAGTATTTATCTATTATCAACGGCTCGATGCGGCAGCAGGATGCGAGGCGCGCTGGCGCCGCGGGCGAAAAAAAACCGGCCCCTGAGGGCCGGTTCTTCATGCTTGCAACGTCAGGCTCAGCGGTTCGCCAAGGCTTCCGTCTTGCGCTGCATGGCGCGGGTGATGGACCACTGCTGGGCGATCGACAAGGTGTTGTTGACGCACCAGTACAGCACCAGGCCGGCCGGGAAGAAGAACATCATCCCGCCGAACACCAGCGGCATGATCATCATGACCTTGGCCTGGATGGGGTCCGGAGGCGTCGGGTTCAGTTTGATCTGCAGGAACATGGTGGCCATCATGATGGCGGGCAGAATGAAGAACGGGTCGCGGATCGACAGGTCATGGACCCACAGGATCCACGGCGCGCCGCGCATTTCCACGCTGGCCAGCAGCACCCAGTACAGCGAGATGAACACCGGGATCTGCACCACCATCGGCAAGCAGCCGCCCAGCGGGTTGATCTTTTCGGTGCGGTACATCTCCATCATGGCGGCGTTGAGCTTCTGCTTGTCGTCGCCGTACTTTTCCTTCAGGGCCTGCAGGCGCGGGGCCACTTGCTTCATGCGGGCCATCGAGCGGTAGCTCGCGGCGGCCAGCGGGTAGAAGATGGCCTTGATCAGCACGGTCAGCGCAACGATGGTCCAGCCCCAGTTGCCCAGGAGCGAATGCAGCCAGGTCATCAGCGTGAACAGCGGCTTGGCGATGATGGTCAGCCAGCCATAGTCCACCACCAGTTCCAGGCCAGGGGCGAGCGCCGCCATGGCCTTCTGGTCTTGCGGACCGACCCACAGGTGCGAGTCAACGCGCGACGCGGCGCCGGGGGCGATTTCGCCGACGGCTTCGATGCTGCGGGCGGCGTACAGGTTCTTCTGTACTTCCAGCAGTTCGTTCGTGCGCGGCTTGCCTTGGGGCGGCACCCAGGCGGTGGCGAAGTAATGCTGCACCACGGCGATCCAGCCGTTGTCCGCCTGCTTGATGTAGTTGGCCTTCTTCTTCTCGATATCGCTGAACGTGCTCTTTTGGAACTTGTCCTGCTCGGAGTAGACGGCGAAGCCGGTGAACGTGTGATAGAAGCTGGACGTGTCGGCCGGGTCGTTACCGTCGCGCTCAAGCTGCAGATACAGCGCGGGCGTCACGGGGGCGGAACCGACGTTGGCCAGGTCGTGGCGCACGTCGATGTCGTAGCGGCCCTTGTGCAGGGTGAACGACTTGGTGACCTTCACGCCACCCGATTCGCCTTCGAACGAGACGACCAGGTTGTCGCCGGTCAGCTGGCGTTCCGACGTCACCAGGCGGAAAGGCGTCTGGTGCGTGGGGAAGCTCTGGCCGTTGGGCGCGCCAACCACGCCGGACTGCACGACGTAGTTCAGGCCGGCCGAACGATCCAGCAGAACCGTGGGCTTGTCCGGCTGGCCGGTTGCCGGGTACTTCAGCAGTTCGGCGCGCACCAGCTGGGCGCCCATCGTGTCGAACGTCAGGCGCAGCACGTCGGTGGTGATGACGACTTCTTCCGAGCGCGCGGCAGCGGGCGTGGCGGCGCCAGGGACCGCCGACGGCGCGGTGGCCGCGGTTGCGGGCGCGCTGGGCACCGAAGGCGTGGCGTTATTGGCGCCGGCCTGTGGATCCGTCGTGCTGGCCGCGGGCGTGGGGCCCCCGAACAGCGACGGCTTGCCGTTATGGATTTGCCAGTTGTTCCAAAGGAGCAACAGCGAAAAGGAAAAAATCATCCAGAGGACGGTACGTCGGATATCCATGGTGCCTACTGAAGTGAATACGGGCCAGCAAAGCCCGCCAGTTTAGCGTCAATCGTGCTCGGTGCGGTGGCTGTGGGAGCAGCACGGGGTGCCTTTGGTTCCCGGGGCCGGTGGAACCGGATCCCAGCCGCCGGGCGACCACGGATGGCATCGGCCAATGCGCCGGACGCCCAGCCAGAAGCCGCGCCAGGCGCCGTGGCGTTCGATTGCTTCAATCGCGTACGCCGAGCAAGTCGGGGTGAAGCGGCACTGCCTGCCTATCCAGGGACTCAGGAAGAACCTGTAGAACCGGATGGGGGCGATGAGCAGTGCTTTGAAAATCATCGCGCGATCCGCTCAAAGTGAGCATCCACTTCGGCTCTAGCCAAGCGTTTAAGCGAGGTGAGCGTGGTGGGAGCGACCTTGCTATGCAGGCGCACGACGTAATCCTTGGCGGGCAGCGCCAGACGCCGGTGGCGGAACGCTTCGCGGATGACCCGCTTGATGGCGTTGCGCGTACTGGCGTGGGCGGCGAACCGCTTGGCAATGATGAGTCCCAAGCGCGCACAGGCATCCTGACCGGGGGGCAGATCATTGGGAGCTGAAGTCACAATGAATAACGCCCCTCGGGCAAGACGCCGGCCTTTTAGGGCAGCGGCGAACTCGGAGGGGCGATGCAGCCGCGCCTCCGGGGGAAGCGTGGAGCGCGGCATGGACTGCGGGTCAGGCGTTTGCGCGGAACCGGAACGAGATTGCGAGAGGTCTTGCAATATGGCCGGTCCGTGCAAATAGTCAGGTTTCCGGAAAAACCGGAAATCCCGGACTTAGACGGCCAGACGCTTGCGGCCCTTGGCGCGACGGGCGCTCAGGATGGCGCGGCCAGCGCGGGTTTTCATGCGCACGCGAAAGCCATGGGTGCGCTTGCGGCGGGTAACGGAAGGTTGGTAGGTACGTTTCATGGACGATCCACAAAAAGAACAAAAGTCAGAAGGGACCTGCCCGGAGGGTTCCAGGTCGCGCATTCAGAAGCGGGTATCTAGTGAGCATTTTTGCAACAGGTGCAAAAACAACTCGTAGACGGGGCTCTGGACTGGGAATTTCTTCCCAGGCGACCTATTCAGCAAAGCTAAAAACCGGACAGTGCGGAAAGCGCCCCGACCTATGAAAGGAGGGTACTTGCCACAACTCCGGCTAAGCTCTCTGTGAAACCTTCTGACAGACAGAATTCGGAAAAGCCCACCATTTCAGCAAGTTTTCCCTGTCTTGTCAAACAGTTAAGCCTGGGCAGTGTAGACGCTTATGTCCTACCCTGTGGATAACCCGTGCTCAGGCAAGGTAGAATCGAGGTTTGAATAAGAGCGACATGAAAGAATTCTGGCAGACCTGCGTCAGTCGTCTTGAGCAGGAACTCCCCCCCCAACAAATCAGCGCGTGGATACGACCGCTGGTCCCGCTTGCGTACGACGAAACGCAGGCGGTGCTGCGCGTTGCCGCGCCCAACCGCTTCAAGCTGGATTGGGTGCGCAAGAACTTTTCCCACCAGATCGAAGCGTTGGCCGCGGAGTGGTTCAAGCGACCGGTACAGGTCTTGTTCGAGTTGCCGTCCCACGGAGCCGCGCCGCGCATGCCGGTTGCTCCCGTGCGTGCGCAGCCGCCGGAACAAACGCACCTGTCCGCTGCTCAGCCCTCAGGCGGCGCGCCGCCCATGCAGGCCGCGGCACCGCCCGCCCCTCCCGCCACGACCGTGGCGGCGCAGGCGGTGACGGCCGACGCGGCCAACATCGTGTACGAGCGCTCGCGGCTGAACACGGACCTGACGTTCGAGAACTTCGTGACGGGTAAGGCCAACCAGCTGGCGCGCGCCGCCGCGCTGCAGGTGGCCGAGAACCCCGGTACCTCGTACAACCCGCTGTTCCTGTACGGCGGCGTGGGCCTGGGCAAGACCCACCTGATCCACGCCATCGGTAACGCCATGGTCGCGGCGGGCACCGGGGTGCGCGTGCGCTATGTGCATGCCGACCAATACGTGTCCGACGTGGTGAAGGCGTACCAGCGCAAGGCATTTGACGACTTCAAGCGCTATTACCATTCGCTGGATCTGCTGCTGATCGACGATATCCAGTTCTTCTCCGGCAAGAACCGCACGCAGGAAGAGTTCTTCTACGCGTTCGAGGCGATGGTGGCCCAGCGCAAGCAGATCATCATCACCAGCGATACGTATCCGAAGGAACTGTCGGGCATCGACAGCCGCCTGATCTCGCGCTTTGATTCCGGCCTGACGGTGGCGATCGAGCCGCCGGAGCTGGAAATGCGCGTGGCGATTCTGCTGCGCAAGGCGGAATCCGAAGGCGTGCCCATGCCCGAGGAAGTGGCCTTCTTCATCGCCAAGCATCTGCGCAGCAACGTGCGCGAACTGGAAGGCGCGCTGCGCAAGGTCCTGGCCTACGCCCGCTTCCACGGCCGCGACGTGCTGACGGTGGATGTCTGCAAGGAAGCCCTGAAGGACCTGCTGTCCGTGTCCAACGGACAGATCACTGTGGAAAACATCCAGAAGACGGTTGCGGATTTCTACAAGATCAAGGTCGCCGACATGTACTCGAAACGCCGGCCTGCCAATATCGCGTTGCCGCGCCAGGTTGCGATGTACCTGGCCAAGGAGCTGACCCAGAAAAGCCTGCCGGAAATCGGCGATCTGTTCGGTGGCCGTGATCACACCACCGTCCTGCACGCCGTCCGCAAAATTTCCGACGCCCGCGCAAAGCAAGCGGAGCTCAACCATACCCTGCACGTGTTGGAACAAACTCTAAAAGGATGAACATGCAACTCGTACAAACCACACGCGATGCATTGCTGAAACCGCTGTCGACCGTGGCGGGCATCGTCGAAAGACGCCATACCCTGCCCATCCTGGCGAACATCCTGATGCGCAAGGAAGGCAACAAAGTTGCTTTCATTGCGACCGACCTCGAAGTACAGATCACCACGCACGCCGACTTCGGCGTGGGCCAGGACAACGAGTCCACCACGGTCGCGGCGCGCAAGCTGCTGGACATCCTGAAGGCGTTGCCGGACACCGGCGACGTGCGCCTGGCGCTGGCCAGCAACAAGCTGTCGGTGCAGTCGGCCAAGAGCCGCTTCGCGTTGCAGACGCTGGCCGCCAGCGAGTTCCCCACCGTGGCTCAGCCCGAGCAGTGGGACGTCTCGCTCACCATGCCGCAACGCACGCTGCGCCACCTGTTCAACATGGTGCACTTCGCCATGGCGCAACAGGACATCCGCTATTACCTGAACGGCATGCTGCTGGTATTTGAACCGGGTCGTGTGCGCGCCGTCGCCACCGATGGCCACCGCCTGGCGCATTGCTCGACCGAGGCCGACGGCATTGCCGAACGCCACGAAGTGATCGTGCCGCGCAAGACCGTGCTGGAAATGCAGCGCCTGCTGGAAGACTCCGACGAGGTGGTCTCCATCGATGTGGCGCCCGGCCAGATCCGTTTCCGTTTCGGCGACGTGGAACTGGTGTCCAAGCTGGTTGAAGGCAAGTTCCCCGATTTCACGCGTGTGATTCCCACGAACTACACGCGCCACTTCATGGTGGGCCGCGAAGCGCTCCAGGGCAGCCTGCAGCGCGCCGCCATCCTGACCACCGACAAGTTCAAGGGCGTGCGCCTGCAACTGGCGCAGAACCAGATGAAGATCTCGTCCTCCAACGCCGAGCAGGAAGAGGCGCAGGAAGAAATCGACATCGATTACGGCCATGAAGCCCTGGACGTGGGCTTCAACGTGGGCTACCTGCTCGACGTGCTGGCCAACGTGAAGGTCGACAACATCCAGTGGTCGGTCATGCCCGATGCGAACGCGTCGGCGCTCATCACCTTGCCCGAAGACGACCAGTTCAAGTACGTCGTCATGCCCATGCGGATCTGATCCGCGCCCCATTTGTGGGTTTGTGCCGCTTGCGGGCCTAGGCCTGCGGGCGGTCCGGCCGCCAGGCCGTTCTTTAAAGCGTTATCGATACAGACATGTCAGATCAGCAGAACACCACTCCCGAGAACAGCGGCTACGGCGCTGACTCGATCAAGATGCTCAAGGGGCTGGAGGCCGTGCGCAAGCGCCCCGGCATGTACATCGGCGACACGTCCGACGGCACCGGCTTGCACCACATGGTGTTCGAAGTCGTGGATAACGCCATCGACGAAGCCCTGGCCGGCCATTGCGACGATATCGTCGTCACGATCCACACCGACAACTCGATCTCGGTCACCGATAACGGCCGCGGCATCCCGACCGATATCCACAAGGAAGACGAATTCCACCGCAGCGCGGCGGAAATCGTCATGACCGAACTGCACGCCGGCGGCAAGTTCGACCAGAACTCGTACAAGGTGTCTGGCGGCCTGCACGGCGTGGGCGTGTCTTGCGTGAACGCGCTGTCTGAATGGCTGCGCCTGACCATCCGCCGCAACGGCCAGGTCCACCAGATGGAATTCCGCCAAGGCGCGCGTGTTGCGCCCCTGGCGGTGACGGGCACAACGGACATGCGCGGCACGGAAGTGCGCTTCCTGGCCGACCCGATCATCTTCAACAACATCGAATACCACTACGAGATCCTCTCCAAGCGCTTGCGCGAGCTCTCGTTCCTGAACAACGGCGTGAAGATCCGCCTGGTTGACCAGCGCCAGGGCAAGGAAGAGAACTTCGCGTTCTCGGGCGGCGTGAAGGGCTTCGTTGAATACATCAACCGCACCAAGACCGTGCTGCACCCGAACGTGTTCTCGGTCACCACCGAGTCCGCCGCCGGCGGCGTGTCGGTGGGCGTTGAAGTGGCGATGCAGTGGAACGACAGCTACAGCGAAAGCGTGCTGTGCTTCACCAACAACATCCCGCAGCGCGACGGCGGTTCGCACTTGACCGGCCTGCGCGCGGCCATGACCCGCATCCTGAACAAGTACATCGCCGACAACGAACTGGCCAAGAAAGCCAAGGTCGAGACGTCCGGCGACGACATGCGCGAAGGCCTGGCCTGCGTGCTGTCGGTGAAGGTGCCCGAGCCCAAGTTCAGCAGCCAGACCAAGGACAAACTGGTCTCCAGCGAAGTGCGTCCGGCTGTTGAAGAAGCCGTGGCCCGCACGCTGGAAACCTGGCTGCTTGAGAACCCGAACGACGCCAAGGCGTTGTGCAACAAGATCGTCGAAGCCGCCCGTGCCCGCGAAGCCGCCCGCAAGGCGCGCGAGATGACGCGCCGCAAGAGCGTGCTGGAAGGCGCCGGCCTGCCCGGCAAGCTGGCTGACTGCCAGGAAAAGGATCCGGCGCTGTGCGAGCTGTACATCGTCGAGGGTGACTCCGCAGGCGGCTCGGCCAAGCAAGGCCGTGACCGCAAGTTCCAGGCCATCCTGCCGCTGCGCGGCAAGGTGCTGAACGTGGAGAAGGCGCGCTTTGACCGCCTGATCGCCAGCGAACAGATCGCCACGCTGATCACGGCGCTGGGCACGAGCATCGGCCCCGATTTCAACGTGGACAAGCTGCGCTACCACCGCCTGATCATCATGACTGACGCGGACGTGGACGGCGCGCACATCCGCACCTTGCTGCTGACGCTGCTGTACCGCCAGATGCCTGAACTGGTGCAGCGTGGCTACGTGTATATCGCGCAACCGCCGCTGTACAAGGTGAAGGTTGGCCGCGAAGAACGCTATCTGAAGGACGACCAGGAAGAAGCGCAGTTCATGCTGCAACTGGCGCTGAAGGATGCCGAGATCATCTCGGGTGGCAACATCATCCGCGGTGAAGAGCTTACCGATCTGGCCAGCCAGTACGTGGCCGCCGACGGCGTCATCGCGCGTTTGGCGAAGGTGTTCGACGTGGGCGCCCTGTCGGCCATGGCCGAAGGCGTTGAGATCAATCTGGAAACGGCCGAGTCCACCGCCGATTCCGCCAAGCGCCTGGCTGACGCCATGCGTGATCCGGTCAGCGGCAACGGCGTGGAAGTAGTGCCGCAGTTTGATGAAGCCACCGAGCGCCATCGTTTGTCGGTGCAGCGCATGCACCACGGCAACGTGCGCGTCAGCATCATCGACGCCGACTTCGTCAACGGTTCGGACTACGGCATCCTGTCCAAGGCTGCCAAGAGCTTCCTGGGCAAGGTCGGTTCGCGGTCGCTGGCTGCCCGCGGCGAAGGCGACAAGCGCAAGGAACAGACTGTGTCCGACTTCCGCGAAGCCATGCAGTGGCTGCGTAGCGAAGCCGACCGCAGCATCTCGAAGCAGCGTTACAAGGGTCTGGGTGAAATGAACCCGGAACAGCTGTGGGAAACCACGATGGACCCGAAGGTGCGCCGCCTGTTGCGCGTGCAGATCGAAGACGCCATCGCGGCCGACGAGGTCTTCACGACGCTGATGGGCGACGACGTGGAACCGCGCCGCGCCTTCATCGAAAGGAACGCGCTGTCGGCGGGCAATATCGACGCTTGATCGCGGCCGCTGTGTCGTAGCGAAGGCCAGCCTTGACGGGCTGGCCTTTGTTTTTTTGTTGCAAGGATGCTGTGATGGGTAATCGGGCGTGGTTGGGTTTGCAGGCGGAACTGGACGGCCAGGTGGTGTCAGCGGAAATCGCCAGCGCCAACGGCAATCTGCCGGCCTTGTGGCAGGTGTTGTTGGCCGATGGTGAGTTGTCGCAAGCGGACACCTCACAGCGGGTGTTCGGCGACGCCGGCACCGCCGGGCTGGCCGTGCCGGCGCACGCGGCGCATGACCGCTTGTGCGAGGTCGCGGCGTTCTTGCTGTCGCATGCGGCAAGCGACGATGCGCCCTACTGCTTGCAGCTGGATGCCGCGGCCACCTATCTTGCCGAACGGATCGACGGGGAACCCGAAGACGCCGACTTGTGGATAAGCGCGAATCTGGACGAACTGGCGTGGATGCACGGCGACGGCGCGGCGGCGTATGTCCGTCATGTGCGCGAGCTGTGCAGCCAGCGCTGGCAGGCGTTGCGCGAAGGGATGGCGGCGCAAGACGTGGCGGGCGTCCTGCGCTTGCTGGAGGTGCGCGATGTGGATGATGCCTCGGGGTGGGCGTGGCGCTTCGGATTGGGCGGCCTGGATCACCCCTACTTCGCCGAGCAAGAGCCGGCGCGTGCCGTTCGGTATGAAGACTTCGTCGCTGATGTTGGGGAAGGTGGCGACGAAGATCACGACGACACGCAGCTGGGCGAAGGATTGCACCGCTTTGTTGTGGACAACTTGTGGGGCGTGCGCGTCGGCCCGGCCGATGGCGGACAGGTGGTGCTGGCGCCGCAGTTCGACGCGATCTGGGCATTTGAGGACGGCGTCGCCACGGTATTGAAGGACGACAAGCTGGGCTTGATCGACACCGGCGGCCACGCGCTGATGCCGTGCGTGCTGGATGAGGTTTGGAGTTATGCACAGGGTCTGGTGATGGCGCGCGTCGGGGAGAACATCGGCTTTGTGGATAAGCTGGGGGCGTGGGCCATCCCGCCGCGTTTCGAATTCGCAGGCGATTTCTCGCCGGGGGGCTTGGCGCCCGCCTGCGAGGCCGGGCAATGGGGCTTGATCGACCAGCGCGGCGCGTGGCGCGTGCCGCCGCAGTGGGACGACATCAACTGGGAAGACGCGCTGCATGCGTATGTGACCCGGCGCGGCGGATTGCAGGGGTTGATCGATACACAGGGACGCCAGCTGCTGGACGCCGTGTACGAGGCGATGGGACCGGTGGATACCGAGACGGAGGCGGCCGAGCAGTGCGCGCGCGGCCAGATGCGGATTCGTGTCCTGACCGGCGATAACCGGCGCGGGATCGTCGACGGCCAGGGCAATGTGCGGGTGCCGGTGGCGTATACGGATCTGGGCGACATCGTGTGGTTGCCGTCGGAGGATCCTGCCGAAATCACCCCCGCGCCTGCCGGGCAGGCAGGCCGCTATGTGCGCGTGTTGCAGTGCGTGGAGCATGCGGAGTGGGACGCGTGGTTCCAGGGCGTCTATGACATGCGGGAAGGCCGCGAGGTGGTGCCGTGTGCGCACCAGATGGTGTTCGGCTTGAACTGGGGCGTGGCCTACGGGTGGCTGTGCGCGGCGGCGCCCGAGACGCCCTCCCCCCACAGCCCGGACGGTTTGCATGTGGGCATTGCGGCGGCGGATGGCGCCTGGCTGCATGAGCCGGTCTACGCCTGGATCGGCGCGCCGGCCTCGTTGCGGACGGCTGACGGCATCGATGGCGGGCCGCCTGAGATTGCGCGGCAGTGGAGCCAGGGGCTGGCCGTGCAGGCGGCACGGGCCGATACGGGCGTGTTGGAGTGGTTGCATCCGGATGGCCAGACGGTGCGCTCCTAGGCGTATTGCCGGGCGCTACATCGCCACGTCGCACACCTGCTTGATGGTCTGCCGCAACCACCGGTGCGCCGGGTCGCTGTCCAGACGCGGCGGCCAGGCCTGCACGACCCGCACCGGCGGCGTCGGCAACGGCATGGGAAAGCTGCGAAGTGCCAATCCCAGCCGTTCAATCCCCGGCATCAGATGCTGCGGCATCGACGGCAGGATCAGGTCGGAATCGGCCAGGGCGAAGATGGCGGCGTGGAAGGTGGGGGTGATCAGCGCGACGCGGCGGGTCAGGCTCAGATCGGCCAGCGCCAGATCGATGGGCCCTTGCGCCCGGCCGCGGCGCGACACGCTGATGTGGTCGTAGGCCGTCAGGCGCTGCGGGGTGATGGCGCCTTTGAAGATGGCGTGCTCGGCGCGCGCCAAGCCGCAGAACGACGTGGTGAAGAGCGTCTGCACCTTGATGTCCGCGCCGAACTTCTGGGACGACCCAATGTAGAGGTCGGCGTCGCCGCTCAACGCGTCGCTGTCGTCTTCAGCTTCGGAGAGGAAGCGCAACACGCTGTGCGGCGCGTAACGGCGCAGGTGCTCGCGCAGGCGGCCGCCGAAGGCTCCCACGAACACGTCATTGGCGCGCAGGGTGAAGACGCGCGTCAACGTGCCCAGGTTGACGTCCTGGCTGAAGGCGGAGAACACGGTTTGCGCCTGTTCGACCACGCAGCGCACCTGGTCGCGCAGTTCAAGCGCGCGCGGCGTGGGCGCCAGGCCCCGGCCTGAACGTACCAGCACCGGATCGCCCACCGCTTCGCGGATGCGGGCCAGGGTGCGGCTCATGGCCGGCGTGCTCAGGTTGAGCCGGCGCGCGGCGCCGGCGACGCTGCCTTCCTGGATCAAGACGTCCAGGGTCAGCAGCAGGTTGAGGTCTGGCGTATTCATGCCGCCAAGCATAGCGTGCACGCGCGGTACGGCGGCGCGCCCAGGGTTGCGCAAAACGCAATCGTGGATTGCCTGTGCCGGCATTCCCCGTGACGGGAGCGGACGCCACCATGGCGCACCTGGCGGTGCATGGGCGCCAGCCGGACAAACCAAGGAGAGACAAATGGCGCTGGACGTACTGGAGCTGCATCATCACGCGGTGCGCATGCCGCTGGGCAAGGTGGCGGCCATGGGCGCGTTCTATGGAGACGTGCTGGGCCTGGACACGGATAAGGGCCGCTGGGAAATCCCGGGCATCGCGGGGTACTTCCTGGACCTGGGCAACGATTGCCAGATCCATCTGCTGGGCAGCGACGGCCCCTCGCCCTATTCCCAAGGGCCCGGCTGCGACCCGGTGGAAAACCACGTGGCGCTGGCGGTTCGCGATATCGCCGAGGCCGAAGCCGAGCTGCAGCGGCAGGGCGTGGACTACTGGAAGCTGGACAACGTGGCGGCGCCCGAGCTGATGCAGCTGTTCCTGCGCGACCCGGTGGGCAACCTGATCGAACTGCACCAGATCGGCCGCTGCCGCTGCAAGCGTAGCGACCGCCTGTTCGCCGACCAGAAGGCGGCGGCCGGTGCGGCGCCGACCCAAGCGGCCGGGCAAGACTGAGGCGGCCGGGGACAAGCCATGTTCATCGATTTGAATGCGCTGGCGGGCCCGGCCCGCTACAAGCTGCTGACCGCAGCGATCGTGCCGCGCCCCATCGCCTGGATCGTGTCGCGCGACGCACGGGGGGCGACGAACGTGGCGCCCTTCTCGTTCTTCAACCTGATGTCGGGCGACCCGCCGCTGATCTGCGTGGGCATCGGGATGCGTGACGGCGCGCCCAAGGACACTGCCCGCAACATCGCCGAGCGCGGCGAGTTCACCGTCAACCTGGTGTCGGTACGGCTGGCGGCCCGGATGAACGTCACGGCGGTGGATTTCCCGGCCGGCGTGGACGAATCGGTGGAAGCGGGCCTGGTGCTGTCGCCATCCGAGCGCATCGGCGTGCCACGGGTGATGCAGTCGCCCGTGGCGTTCGAGTGCCGGGTGCATGAATTGCTGCGCATCGACGGGCGCAGCCTTGTGGTGGCCGACGTGGTGGCCATGCACGTGCAGGATGACTTGGTGGCGGACCGGGAACACCTGTACCTGGACGGCCCGAAGATGGACCTGCTGGCCCGCCTGCACAACCCGGGCTGGTACAGCCGCCCGCAGCCCGCCTTCCAGATGCCGCAACTGAGCCTGGCCCAGTGGGAGGCGCTGAAGCAGTCCGGCGAAGCGGACCGCTATCTGGAGCAGTCGCTGATATAAGAAAGGCGGCGCGCGCCGGTCCCGTCAGCGTGCCGGCCGCGTCTTCAGGTCGGCCATTTCCTCGTTCATCAGTTGATGGGCGTAGCGCGAGAACACGCTGACCAGCCGCGTGCGGGTGTGATACGGCGGATACAGCAGCGCCACCGTGACCGGCACCGACGGGCTGAAAGGCCGGACCTCGACGCCGTTGGCCTCGTACTCCTCGCGGGCGGCCAGCGGGTTGATCAGGGCCACGCCCAGCCCGGCGCCCACCAGCGCGCACACCGACGAACCCAGCCCGGCCTCAGCCACCGTCTGCCGTTCCACCTTGGCGGCCTTGAAGACGGCGTCGATCTTCTCGCGCAGCGGGGTGGCGCTGGGAAACGAGATGAAGGGCTCGCCCGCGAAGTCGGCGGGCTTCAGTTTTTTCAGCTTGGTCAGCCGGTGCCCTTTCGGCAGGACCGCCACGCAGCTCATCGTGAGCACCGGCTCGACCTGGATGCCGGGACTGTCGCCCGACAGCATGGCCAGCCCCGTGTCGCAGAAGCCCGAACTGATCCAGTTGTGCACCGCGCTGGCGTTGCCGGAATGGATGGAGACCATCACGTCCGGGTATTCCGTCTTGAAGGCCGCGACGATGCGCGCCAGGATGCCGCCGGCCAGCCGCGGCATGGCGGCCACGCTCAGGCGGCTGGCGCTGAACGAGCGGATGCTGGCCGCCGCCGACTCCAGGCCGGCCAGGCCGATGAAGGTCTTTTCGACCTCCTGGAAGAAGCGCGATCCGTCCTGCGTGGGGCTCAGGCGGCTGCCGTTGCGGTCGAACAAGGGAAACTGGGTGATCGCTTCCAATTGCGCTATTAAGCGGCTAACGTGCGGCTGCGAGGTATGCACGCGCCGCGCGGCGGCCGTCATCGAGCCGGTCATCATGACGGCTCGGAAGGCCTCGATGTGTCTTAAGCCCATCCGTGGAATGGCCATATCAAATCCGTATAGAGGAATACCTGATTGGAACTGGATAAAACCATACTGCTAGTTGATACTTTTTGCCAGCCGCGGGGCTCATCGCGGGACGCGGCGGCCGCCAAACAGTCTGGCGCCGCCGATCGTGAATACAAGCACGCGCCGCACGCACGGCGCCAAGGGAATCAGATGAAAGCATTTGCCGCGATCTCCGTCGCCGCCGCCCTGCTGGGCAGCGCCGCCACCGTTCACGCCGAGGGCCCCAGCCGCCTGGACAAGATCCGGGAAACCGGCGTGATCACCATCGGCCATCCTGAAACCTCGGTCCCCTTCGCCTACCTCGACGGCAACCAGAAGCCGGTCGGCTACACGGTGGAGATCTGCCAGGAAATCGCCCAGTACGTGAAAACCGCGCTGAAGCTGCCCAAGCTGGACGTGCGCTACAACCCGACGACCTCGGCCACGCGTATCCCGCTGTTGGCCAACGGCACCATCGACCTGGAATGCGGCAACACCACCAATAACCTGGACCGCCACAAGCTGGTGTCGTTCGCGCCCACGACCTTCGTGGCGCAGGTGGTGCTGGTGGCGCGCAAGGACGGCGGCGTGGATCCCAACAACCTGGAATCGTTCCGCGGCAAGACCATCGCGGCCCAGGCTGGCGGCCAGACCTTCCGCCTGATTTCCGGCCTGAACGCCAAGGGCAACCTGGGCATCACCATGGCGCCCACGAAGGATACCGCCGAGACCATCCTGATGGTGGAATCGGGCCGCGCCGCGGGTTCGGCCAACGATGACGGCATCGCCTACGGCGCCGTGGCCTCGTCGAAGAACCCGGACGCCTTCGTGATCGGCAAGAAGGGCCTGGAAATGGCGCCCTACGGCATCATGGAACCCAAGGACGACCCCGCCTTCAAGAAGGTGGTGGATGACGCCGTGCTGGACCTGATCAAGACCGGCAAAGTCGCCGCGATCTATGACAAGTACTTCAATTCGCCGATCCCGCCCAAGCAGATCAACCTGAAGTATCCGATGAGCGACGCCTTGAAGCGTGCGCTGGCCAACCCGACGGATTCGGGCGACCCCAAGGCATACGAGTAAGCAGGTTGTCCGCGGGACGCCAGGCGCGTCCCGCGGCGGTTTTGGGGCAAGGCGCCGCGGCCGGCGCCGATCTAGGGCACAGGCATGAATTACAACTGGAGTTGGAGCGTTTTCCTGGAGATGTCGCCTGACGGCGTGCATACCTTCCTGGAAACGATCCTGATCGGCGTGGGCTGGACGCTGGCGCTGGCGCTGACGGCGTGGGTCTTTTCGCTGGTGCTGGGATCTTGGCTGGGCGTGATGCGCACGGCGCAGTCCCGGCTGATGAATGTGCTGGGCGCGACGTACGTGGAGATCTTCCGCAACGTGCCGCTGCTGGTGCAGATGTTTCTCTGGTATTTCGTGCTGCCCGAATTGCTGCCGCATGCGTGGGGCCTGGCGATGAAGCAGATGCCGCAGCCCTGGGGGCAGTTCGTGCCCGCGGTGCTGTGCCTGGGTTTCTACGGGTCGGCGCGCGTGGCCGAACAGTTGCGCGCGGGCATCCAGTCGTTGCCGCGCGGCCAGTTCCAGGCGGGCACCGCGCTGGGGCTGACCGAGGTGCAGGTGTACCGCTACATCATCCTGCCCGAGGCGTTCCGCATCGTGCTGCCGCCCTTGACGTCGGAGTTCATGGGCACCATCAAGTATTCGTCGGTGGCGCTGACCATCGGCTTGCTGGAGCTGACCGGCCAGGCGCGCTCCATGCAGGAATTCAGCTTCCACATCTTCGAGGCGTTCTCCGCCGCGACGGTGATCTACCTGATCATCAACGGCATTGTCGTGCTGGGCATGCGCCTGCTTGAACGCCATGTCGCGGTTCCCGGGCTGATCGGTTCGGCCGGCAAGAGTCGCTAGGGGATCGCCATGGGTAAATTCGATTTCGATGTGATCTGGACCGCCCTGCCCTATCTGTTCCAGACGGGCATGACGTTCACCCTGACATTGACGGTGCTAGCCGCGGTGATGGGACTGGCGCTGGGCACGTTGCTGGCCATGATGCGGTTGTCGCGCTTCAAGATCCTGTCTGTGCCGGCAGGCATCTACGTGAACGTGATGCGGTCGATCCCGCTGTTGCTGGTGATCTTCTGGTTCTACTTCCTGGTGCCGTACATCGCCGCCTGGGTGGTCGGGTCGCCCACGCCGTTGCGCGTGGGGGCGTTCAATTCGGCGGTAATCACCTTCACCATGTTCGAGGCCGCGTACTTCTGCGAAATCATGCGCGCGGGTATCCAGTCGATTGCGCGTGGCCAGGTGTCGGCCAGCATGGCGATCGGCCTGTCGCCCTGGCAGGGCATGCGCTACGTGGTGCTGCCGCAGGCCTTCCGCAACATGGTGCCGGCGCTGCTGACGCGCGTGATCATCCTGTTCCAGGACACGTCGCTGGTCTACGTGCTGTCGTTGACGGACTTCCTGGGGGCGGCCTCCAAGATCGGCCAGCGCGACGGCCGGCTGGTGGAACTTTATCTCTTCGTGGCGGTGGTGTATTTCGTGATCTGCTTCACGGCATCCCGTCTGGTCAAGCTGCTGGAAAAGCGCACCCGGGTGTTGCGCTAAGCGCCCCGGCCCCGCTTCTACCCGTTATCCACAGGTTCTACGATGCAACTCTCTTCGACGCCTCCGATGATCGAGATCAACCAGGTCAGCAAGTGGTACGGCACCTTCCAGGTGCTGGATGAATGCACGACGAAGGTCGGCAAAGGCGAGGTCGTGGTGGTCTGCGGGCCGTCGGGCTCCGGCAAGTCGACCCTGATCAAGACCGTGAACGCGCTGGAGCCCTTCCAGAAGGGCGACATCGTGGTCAACGGCATTTCCGTGGGCGATCCCCGCACCAACCTGCCCAAGCTGCGGTCGGTGGCGGGCATGGTGTTCCAGCACTTCGAACTGTTCCCGCACCTGTCGGTGACCGAGAACCTGTGCCTGGGCCAGGTCAAGGTGCTGCGCCGGAGCAAGGACGAGGCCCGCGTGCGGGCGCTGTCGCTGCTTGAGCGCGTGGGCCTGTCGGCGCACAAGGACAAGCACCCCGGCGAACTGTCGGGCGGCCAGCAGCAGCGCGTGGCGATCGCACGCGCGCTGTCGATGGACCCGGTGGTGATGCTGTTTGACGAGCCGACCTCGGCGCTTGACCCCGAGATGGTCAACGAGGTGCTGGACGTGATGACCGACCTGGCCAGCGAAGGCATGACGATGATGGTGGTGACCCATGAAATGGGATTCGCCCGCCGCGTCGCCGACCGTGTGATCTTCATGGACGGCGGCAAGATCGTCGAAGACTGCGTGAAAGACGCGTTCTTCGGCAATGTGGAGGAGCGTGCCCCGCGCACGCGCCAGTTTCTTTCCAAAATTCTGCAGCACTGAAAGCCATGACCCAGCGGACCCCCGCCGACCTTCCCAGCGCCCCTGTCGACCTGCGCAGCGATACGGTCACCCACCCCACCGCGGCCATGTACGAACGCATGCGCACCGCGCCGATCGGCGATGACGGCCTGGACGGCGACCCGTCCGTGCGTGCGCTGGAAGCGCATGTGGCGGCCCGCCTGGGCAAGGAAGCCGGCCTGTTCGTGCCCAGCTGCACCATGGCCAACCTGTTGGCCGTGCTGGCGCAGACGCAGCGCAACGAGCAGGTCGTGCTGGAGTCGTCCGCCCACATGTACACGTCCGAGCGCGGCGCCGCCACCTTCACGGGCCTGTTCTACCAGGGCGTGTCCGGCACCGACGGCGCCATGGACCTGAACCGGCTGGACGACGCGTTGCTGTCCGGCGGCCACCGGCTGAAGACCTCGCTGGTGGCGATGGAGACCTCGCACAACAACGCCGGGGGCGCGGTGCTGCCGCTGGACCACATGCAGGCGGTGTATGGCATGGCGAATGCCGCCGGCATCCCTGTGCACCTGGACGGCGCGCGCCTCTTCAATGCCGCCGTGGCGCTGGGCGTGCCGGCGGCCGAGATCACGCAGTACGCCGACACGGTGTCGCTGTGCCTGTCCAAGGGGCTGAGCGCGCCCGTGGGCGCGGTGCTGGCGGGCAGCAAGGCGGTGATGTCGCGCGCGCGCACCTTGCGCCGCATGCTGGGCGGCACGCAGCGCCAGTCGGGCATCATGGCGGCGGCCGGCCTGGAAGGCGTGCAGTCGATGACCGAACGGCTGGTCGAGGACCATGCCCGTGCCCGCCGGCTGAGCGACGGCATCAACGGCCTGGCGCCCGCGCTGTCGGCCACCGTGCCGCAGACCAACATCGTGCAGGTCGAGACCGCCGGTACCGGCATGACGAACGCCGAATGGGTCGCCGCGCTGCAGGCGCAAGGCCTGCTGACCCGGCCATGGGGCCGCACGCGCCTGCGCTGCGTGACCCACCGCCACATCGACGACGAGGACATCGACATCGCCGTGCAGGCCTTTGCGGCGGTGTTGAAAAAGCACTGAGATCGGGCCGCCGAGGGGGCCGGCGATGCGATAATGCAGGGATGTCCACGACTCACCTAACCCGAAAAGACTATTTCTGCGCATTGGCGGTCGTGGTCATCTGGGGGCTGAATTTTGTTGTCATGAAGGTCGGCATGCGGGGCTTGTCCCCCATGATGCTCGGCGCGCTGCGGTTTGCGCTGGCGGCCTTCCCCCTGATCCTCTTCGTGCGCCGGCCGCAGCTGCCGTGGCACTGGATCGCGGCCTACGGGCTGGTGCAGGGGCTGGGGCAATTCGGCCTGTTGTTCACCGCGCTGAAATTCGGCATGCCGGCAGGGATGGCCTCGCTGGTCATCCAGACCCAGGCGTTCTTCACCTTGCTGCTGGCCGCGCCCGTGTTGGGCGAACGCGCCCGCCGCCATCACTGGATCGGACTGGGTGTTGCCGCGGTGGGGCTGGCGGTGATTGCCGGCGGCCGCGGCGAAGGCCCCGGCCAGATGACGATGCTGGGCTTTGCGCTGACGCTGGGCGGCGCGTTCATGTGGGCGGTCTCCAACCTGATCGTGCGCCTGGCCAGCCGCAAGGCGCCCGGTTACGACCCCTTCGCTTTCATAGCCTGGAGCAGCGCCGCGCCGGTGCTGCCCTTCCTGGGGCTGGCCGTGCTGATCGACGGCTGGGACCCCGTGGTGGGCATGGTGACGGGCATGGGCTGGGGCGAGGCGCTGTCCGTGCTGTACCTGGCGGTGCTGGCGACGCTGGTGGCCTACACCTTGTGGACGCAGTTGCTGACGCGCCATCCGGCCGCCAAGATCGCCCCGTTTTCCCTGCTGGTGCCAGTGGTGGGCCTGTGGGCGGCGTCCATGGCCTTTGGCGAACGGCTGCAGCCGCTGCAATGGGTCGGGGCGGGCTGCGTGCTGGCCGGCCTGGTCATCAATCAGGTGGGCGGGCGCTGGATGCGCACCCGCTGACCTTCCGGTTGGCCCTCGGCTGATCGGATTACGCCATCGCGCCTAGGCGGCGATAGAAGTTTGCTGCTGGGCTTACACCTGCTCGAAACGGATGTAACGCTTGTCGGTGTACTCCCGGCGCGTCGTGATTTCCTGCACGGAAGCGCCCGGCGGACCTCGCCGCAACCATTCCAGCATGTGGTCCACCTGGTCAGGCGAGCCCTGCACCAGGGCTTCGACCGTGCCGTCCAGCAGATTCTGTACCCATCCCGTCACGCCCAGCATGTGGGCGCGGCGTACGGTCGCGTGGCGGTAGCCCACGCCTTGCACCGTGCCGCTGACGGTGACGAGGACGGTTTCGATATGGGTGTCGGATCGAGGGTCTTGCATGGATATTTCCTTCGGATGATGCGCCGCCGACGCAATGAACGTAGGCGGTTGTGGCTACGGCAGATGGTCTATAGGCCCGGTGGGCATCGAAGCGATACGTTAGAGCTCATGTCAAAACGTGCCAACGGGAACACCCGCTACCAGAGCTTGGAGAAGCCATTATGGAAGAGACCAGTTTGTTGTCGGAAGCAGAGACAGCGCGTTACAGGGACCAGGGCTACCTGGCCCTGAAGGACATGTGCCCGCAAGACGAGGTCGGGTACATCCGCCGGACACTGCTGGACCTGTTTGCGAACAAGACCGGATACAACGAGGGGGCGCAGTACGACTTCGTCAGCCGGGACGATCCGTCCAAGCCGGCCAAGTTTCCCAGCCTGCACGATCCGCGCCATTATGCCCCTGGTCTGCTGAAGACGGCCTATCACGAACGTACGCTGGATCTGGCGCGCCAGCTGCTGGGCGAGGACGCCGCGCTGTACGGCGAACACGCGCTGCTCAAGCCCGGCCCGCACGGCCCGGAAACGCCCTGGCACCAGGACGAGGCGTTCCGGTCGCCCGATTTCATCTACAACGAACTGAGCATCTGGCTGGCCCTGCAGCCGGCCACCATCGAGAACGGGTGCATGCAGTTCATCCCGGGCTCGAACAAATGGGACGTGCTGGAGCACCGTTCGCCCGGCGGCGACAAGACGCTGCATCCGCTGGAGTGCTGCGGCGACTTTGCGCGCGACCAGGCGGTGGCGGAACCGCTGGACCCCGGCGGCATCACCGTGCACGACGCCCGCACGCTGCACTTCACCGGTCCGAATACGTCGCCGTCGCCGCGGCTGGCGTACATCCTCATCTACAACACCCCGCCGGTCTACAAGCCGGGACGGCGCGAATTCCCGTGGCTGGAAGGCCGCTGGACCGACAGCCAGACCCGCAAGAAGCAATGGCATAAGCGCGGCGGGCTGGCCGTGGACGTGATGCGGCGCCTGCCTGGCGCGCGGCTGACCAGCCCGCGTTGGGTGGCATGGGCGACGATCCGGGCGGTCAGCAAGGTCTGGCCGAGATAGCTTGGGTGGACAGGGGCCGCAGAGCTCCGGTCCGAGGGGGGCGAACGAGGCCGGCAAGCGACGCTTGCCGGCCTCGGCGCGTATACTGGGCGGCGCCGCGGGGCGTTGCCGCCCCTGCGCAGTGGCGAAGCCGCCGCAGCCGGCGGCACCAGACTCTAGAAAAACGAAACGCAGCTGGCGCACCTCTATCACTCCTCAGACCTCCCATGACCGCTAACCTTTCTACGATCACCTGCATCGAAGATTTGCGCGCCATTGCGCAAAAGCGCGTGCCGCGCATGTTCTACGACTACGCCGATTCCGGCGCCTGGACCGAAGGCACGTACCGTGCCAATGAAAGCGACTTCCAGAAGATCAAGCTGCGCCAGCGCGTGGCGGTGAACATGGAAGGCCGGTCGCTGCGCACCACACTGGTGGGCCATGACGTCGTGATGCCGCTGGCGATTTCGCCCACCGGCCTGACCGGTATGCAGCATGCGGACGGAGAGATCCTGGCGGCCAAGGCCGCCGCCGACTTCGGCGTGCCGTTCACCTTGTCCACGATGAGCATCTGCTCGTTGGAAGACGTGGCCGAAGCCACCAAAAAGCCCTTCTGGTTCCAGCTCTATGTGATGCGCGACCGCGAATTCGTGGCCAACCTGATCGACCGCGCCAAGGCCGCAGGCTGCACCGCGCTGGTGCTGACGCTGGACCTGCAGATCCTGGGCCAGCGCCACAAGGACATCAAGAACGGCCTGTCGACGCCGCCCAAGCCCACGCTGCGCAACCTGATCAACCTGGCGACCAAGCCGCGCTGGTGCATGGGCATGCTGGGCACCAAGCGCCGCACTTTCGGCAACATCGTGGGCCATGCCAAGGGCGTGAGCGACCTGTCGTCGCTGTCGGCGTGGACGGCCGAACAATTCGACCCGCGCCTGAGCTGGGACGACGTGGAATGGATCAAGCAGCGCTGGGGTGGCAAGCTGATCATCAAGGGCATCCTGGATGTGGAAGATGCGCAGATGGCCGCCAATAGCGGCGCCGACGCGCTGATCGTCAGCAACCACGGCGGGCGCCAGCTGGACGGCGCGATGTCGTCGATTGCGGCGCTGCCGTCGATTGCCGACGCGGTGGGCTCGAAGATCGAAGTCTGGATGGACGGCGGCATCCGTTCCGGCCAGGACATCCTGAAGGCCGTGGCGCTGGGTGCGCGCGGCGCGATGATCGGCCGCGCCTTCCTGTACGGCCTGGGCGCTTACGGCCAGGCGGGCGTGACCCGCGTGCTGGAGCTGCTGTACAAGGAAATGGATACGACGATGGCGCTGTGCGGCCGCCGCAATATTGCACCGGGCGACCGCAGCATCCTGTTGCCGGGCACGTATCCGACCTGAACCGGGGGCCTGCGCGCGGCGTGCCGGATTCCGGATTCCGCATGATGGGTTACGCGCGTGGGGCAGCGGTATTCTTGCTTAAAGAGTCTCGCGCTTCACCCATCCTACCGGTCAGCGTCGGGGCCTTCGCGACCACCCCCTCACCCGGCGTTTCCCGCACCCAGGAACTGGCTCGGGCGCCGTAGCGCCGGGTCGAACGGGTTGATCTGCGCGCCGATGGCGTCGGCCTCGCGGCGCAGCATTTCCACGATCAGCGGCAGGCGCTCGTCATTGATGCGTTCGATGGGCGCGGCCACGCTCAGCGCCGCCACCGTCACGCCGTTGGCGTCGTAGACCGGCACCGCCAGCCCGGCGATGTTGGGGAACACGCCCTGCCCCTGGCTGCGCGCGTATCGAAGCTCCAGGCATTCGCGGATGCGCACGCGCATCGAGATCTCGTCCACGAAACCCAGGTGGTGCAGCCGCGGGATGTTGAAGCGGATGACCTCTTCGCGTTCGGCTTCGGGCAGGCTGGCCAGCAGCACCAGGCCGCCCTGGCCCATGCCCAGCGGCACGCGACCACCGATGTCGCCCGTGTGCGAGCGCACCGGGAAGGCGCCGTCGACGCGGTCCACGCAGACCGCGTCGAAACCGCTGCGCACCAACAGGAAGATCGTGTCGTTGAGCATGCCCGACAAGCGCAGCAAGGCAGGCCGGTACAGCGAGCGCAGGCTGGACTGGTGCGTGCCGGCAGCTGCCGCCAGCGAGAAGAACGCCACGCTGAGCTGGTAACCCTTGCTTTGGGCGGGTTGCTCTACCACGCCTTCCTGCATCAACCCCTGCAGCACGCGATGCACCGTTGCCTGCGCCTGGCCGGTGCGGGCGGCGATGTCAGTCAGGCGCAGCTTTTCCCCTTTGGCGTCGGCCAGCACGCGCAAGACGGCAAAGGCCCGCTGCAAGACGCCCTGGCCGGCGGAATCGTCGCTGGTTTCTGATTTCTTCATTCTTGGGTTCCGATAATCAAAATTACTAGCCATATTTTTATCAAGAAATTCGATTGAATGGAATTGTTAGATAAAAAATTCGATTCTTCGGAAAACCCTAATTGACCCCAGGTTTTGGCCAAACCTAGACTGCCTCATCGAATAAGCCGCCAGGGCGCCCGTGAAGGGGTCACCCTGGGGCGCACGGCCTGCGACGGGCTACGGGGTTTGGAATATGTCATTTCTGCGGCTGGACAACGTCTCCAAGAACTATGGCGACCTGCGCGTCGTTTCCGACTTGAGCCTGGCGGTTGAACAAGGCGAGTTCGTCTCGCTGCTGGGGCCATCCGGTTGCGGCAAGACGACGACGTTGCAGATGATCGCCGGTTTTGCCGACGTGACCCGGGGCACCATCACGCTGGACGGGCGCGACATCACCCACGCCAAGCCGAACACGCGCGGCCTGGGGATCGTGTTCCAGAGCTACGCGCTGTTCCCCCACCTGACCGTCACCGACAACGTGGCCTTTGGCCTGAAGATGCGCAACGTCGAACGCGCCGAGCGCCAGGCGCGCGTGCGCGAAGCGCTGGCGCTGGTGAAGCTGGACAAGCATGCCGACCGCTTTCCGCGTGAGCTCTCCGGCGGCCAGCGCCAACGCGTGGCGCTGGCGCGCGCGCTGGTCATCCGGCCGCCCGTGCTGCTGCTGGACGAACCGTTGTCCAACCTGGACGCCAAGCTGCGCGAAGAGATGCAGTTCGAACTGCGCAGCATCCAGAAGAAGATCGGCACGACGACGGTGATGGTCACGCATGACCAGGCCGAAGCGCTGTCGATCAGCGACCGCGTCGTGGTGATGCAGGACGGTCGCGCTACGCAGGTGGATGCGCCCTTCCGCATGTACGAGCATCCGCAGACCGAGTTCATTTCGCGTTTCGTGGGCAAGACCAATCTGCTGGCGGGCCGCGTCACGCGCTGCGGCGCGCAGGCCGAAATCGAGACCGGCGCCCTACGCGTCGTGGTGGACGGCGAAGGCCTGCGCCATGGGGATAACGTGCAGCTGTCGCTGCGCCCCGAAAAGCTGGTGCCGGTGCCGGCGGGCCAAGGCAAGCTGTCCTGTGTCGTCAACACGCGCTATTTCCTGGGCAGCCAGTGGATGTATGACCTGGATTCGCCGGTGGGCGCACTGACCGTGCTCACGCCCAACGACGGCCGCCGTCCGCACGACGACGGCGAGGCCATCGGCCTGGACTGGGCCGAAGGCGTCTTGCGCGTGCTGCGCGCGCCCGCGCAGGAAGAGGCCTGACATGGCGACGCTGACGCAACCGGGCGCCGCCACCGGGCCCAAGCCGCGCAATGAAGGGCTGCTTGCCATCCTGGGCTCCATCCCGCTGGCCATCGTCTTTTTGACGCTGGTGCTGACGCCGCTGGCGCTGACCTTCGTGCTGTCTTTCCGCCCGTTCGATTATGGCGCGGGCGTTCTGCCCGGCCTGACCATCGAACACTATCTGGCGGTCGTCACCGACAGCTATTTCCTGGAAATCTTCTGGCGCACGTTCTGGATCGCGGGCGTCACCACGCTGATCTGCGTGCTGATCGGCGCACCCGAGGCCTACATCCTGTCGCGCATGGGCAAGCCCTGGCGCTCGATCTTCCTGTTGGTGGTGCTGTCGCCGCTGTTGATTTCGCTGGTGGTGCGCGCCTTCGGCTGGAGCATGCTGCTGGGCCCGAGCGGGGCCATCGGCCGCGCGGCCGCGGCGTTGGGGCTGGGGCCGCTGCTGTACACGCCCACCGCCGTCATCATCGGCCTGGTGCACGTGATGCTGCCCTTCATGGTCATCCCCATCTGGACGTCCCTGCAGAAGCTGGACCCCACGGTGGAACACGCCGCGCTGTCGCTGAACGCGTCGCGCTTTCAGACGCTGACGCGCATCGTGCTGCCGCAGGCGATGCCGGGCATCCTGTCGGGCAGCCTGATCGTGTTCGGCCTGTCGGCAAGCTCATTCGCGATTCCCGCGTTGCTGGGCGGACGCCGCCTGAAGATGGTGGCAACCGTCGTGTACGACGAATTCCTGACCGAGCTGAACTGGCCGCTGGGCGCGGCCATCGCGATCGTGCTGCTGGTGGTGAACGTGATCATCATGATGGCGTACAACCGCGTCGTGGAACGCTCCTACCGCCGCAGCCTGGGCTAGGGCCCGTCAACACGGAAAGCATCGACATGCAGAAGAACGGTCCTATCGCGCTGGCGTTCAATTTCCTGGTGGTGGCGTTCGTGCTGGCGCCGCTGGTCATCGTGTGCCTGGTGGCGTTCACGCCGGACACGACGCTCACGGTGCCGACCACGAGCTTTTCACTGCGCTGGTTCCGCGCCGTGTTCGACCACCCCAATTTCATGCAGGCCTTTCAGAACAGCCTGTGGCTGGCGTTCCTGTCGGCCACCATCGCGGTGTGCCTGGCGGTGCCCGCGGCGATTGCCATCACGCGCTACCGCTTTCCCGGGCGCGACGTGCTGAACGGCCTGTTCCTGTCGCCGCTGATGATCCCGCATCTGGTGCTGGGCGTGGCCTTGCTGCGCTTTTTCGCGCTGATGGGCATGGCAGGGAGCTTCCCGTGGCTGGTGGCCGCGCACGTCGTGGTCATCACGCCGTACGTCATGCGGCTCGTGATCGGCGCGCTGGTGGGCTTTGACCGGTCCATCGAACACGCCGCGCTGTCTCTGGGGGCCAGCCGCGCCACGGTGTTCTTCCAGGTGACACTGCCGCTGATCATTCCGGGCGTGTCGGGCGGCTGGCTGCTGGCCTTCATCAACAGCTTCGATGAACTGACGATGTCGGTGTTCATCACCGCGCCGTCGACCATCACGCTGCCCGTGCGCATGTACATGTACGCCACCGAATCCATCGACCCGATGATGGCGGCCGTATCCGCGCTGGTCATCGGGCTGACCGCGGTCACCATGCTGCTGCTGGACCGCGTGTATGGCCTGGACCGCGTGCTGGTGGGGCAGAAATGAAGCGTCCGCTTACGGCGAAGAGAGAGGCGCCGGCATCATGGCAATACTGAAACGCCTGGCCGAAACGGCCCGGCCCCCCGTTCCGTTCACGCTGGACGGCCTGGCCTGTACCGCCCTGGCCGGTGACACCGTGCTGACCGCCGTGCTGACGCAAGCCGATCGCGTACGCCACTCGGAATTTGGCGGCGCCCCGCGCGCGGGCTTTTGCATGATGGGCGCCTGCCAGGACTGCTGGATGCAGCTGGAAGACGGGTCGCGCGTGCGCGCGTGTTCCACGCTGATCGAGCCGGGCATGCGCCTGCAGACCACGCCGCTCGCGCCCGCTGCGGCGCCCGGCACGCTGGCCGCCGCGGCGTGGCCGGAGGACGACACGCCATGAGCATGGTGATGCCCGTTATCGTCGGCGCCGGACCGGCAGGCGTGCGCGCGGCCGAAGCGCTGGTGGCGCAGGGCCTGCGGCCAGTGGTCCTGGACGAAGCGCCGCGCGCAGGCGGCCAGATCTACCGGCAGCCGCCCCAAGGATTCCAACGCTCCAAGCAGGAACTGTACGGTTTCGAGCACCGCAAGGCCGACGCCGTGCACCGCGCCATGGCCGCCTTGCTGCCGCAGGTGGACTACCGCCCCGGCAGCCTGGTGTGGAACGTGGACGGAAAGACGCTGGACGTCCTGCAGGACGGGGTCAGCACGGCCGTGCCGTACACGCACCTGATCCTGGCCACGGGCGCCACCGACCGCGTGCTGCCCTTTCCCGGTTGGCTGACCCCAGGCGTCTACACCCTGGGCGGATCGCAGGTGGCCTTGAAGTACCAGGGCTGCGCCATCGGCGCGCGAGTCGTCTTCCTGGGCACGGGCCCTTTGCTGTATCTGGTGGCGTATCAATATGCCAAGGCCGGTGCGCAGGTGGCGGCGGTGCTGGACACGTCGCGCGCGGCCGACCGCCGTGCGGCCGTGCCGGGCATGCTGCGCGCCCCCGGCCTGCTGGCCAAGGGGCTGTATTACATGGCGTGGCTGCGGGCGCATGGCGTGCCGTTGCGTAGCGGCGTGCGGCCGGTAGCGGTGCAAGGCAAGGAACGCGTGACGGGGCTGACCTATCGCCAGGGCGCACGCATGCACACGGTCGAATGCGATGCCCTGGCCTATGGGCTGGCATTGCGTTCCGAAACCCAGCTGGCCAGCCTTGCCGGCTGCGAATTCGAATTCAATACGCGTGACCGGAACTGGACACCGCGCCGCGACGCCGCCGGTCGCAGCAGCGTGCCGGGCGTGTACGTGGCGGGCGACGGCGCCGCGATCGCCGGGGCGGATGCCGCGGAACTGGCGGGCGAACGCGCCGCGCTGGCGCTGCTGGAAGATATCGATCACTCGCATGATGCGCAGCGCGCCCGTACTCTGGAGGCGCAGCTGGCTGCCAACAGCCGCCTGCGCACGGCGCTGGAGCGCGCGTTCCCCTTTCCCGAAGATTGGGCCCAAGGCATCGCCGACGACACCGTCGTTTGCCGCTGCGAGGAAGTCACAGCCGGCACGTTGCGCCAGGCCGTCAACGACACGGCCGCGCAGGAACTGAACCGCTTGAAGGCGCTGACGCGCGTGGGCATGGGACGCTGCCAGGGCCGCATGTGCGGCGCGGCCGCGGCCGAGGTGCTGGCCCATGCTTGCGGGCGTTCGCCTGCCGAGGTCGGGCGCCTGCGCAACCAGCCGCCCGTCAAACCCGTGCCGGTGCGCGTGGTGTGCCTGGAACGCCGGGAAAAGGTGCCGTCATGACGCAGCGTATCGACACCGAAGTCGCCATCATCGGCGGAGGCATCGTCGGCGGCAGCGCGGCGCTGTTCCTGCGCCGCCAAGGCGTGCCCGTCGTGCTGCTGGAAGCCGGGCTGTGCGGCGCACGCGCCAGCGGCGTGAACTACGGCGGCGTGCGCCGCCAGGGCCGCGGGATCGAGCAGATGCCGCTGACGCAGCGCGCGCACGAACTCTGGGGCCAGTTGCCGGCGCTGATCGGCATCGACGGCGAGTACGTGCGTTCGGGCCATTTGAAGTTGGCGGCGTCGGAGGCCGACATGGCATTGCTGGAGGCCTACCGCGAACGCACGCGGGGCTTTGGCATGCATCTGGAAATGCTGGACCGCCGCGCCCTGGCGCGCCGCTTCGGCTGGCTGGGCGAGCATGTTGCGGGCGGGTCGTTCTGCCCCGACGACGGTCATGCGAATCCGCGTCTGGTGTCGCCCGCCTTCGGGCGCGCGGCCGGGGCCTTGGGTGCGGACGTGCGCGAAGGCGTACGCGTAGCGTCCGCGGAACATGATGGCGCACGTTTCATCCTGCGCACGGACGACGGGCTGGAAGTGCGGTCGCGCTACTTGCTCAATTGCGCGGGGGCGTGGGCCGGACGCTTTGCCGAAGGCTTCGGCGAGCCCGTGCCCGAGACCTCCATTCATCCGCTGATGATGGTGACCGAACCGTTGCCGGTGTTCATGAGCGTCAGCCTGGGCATACAGGGCGGCGGAATCTATGCGCGCCAGGTGGCGCGCGGCAACTGCGTCATCGGCGGGGGCCGCGGCGTGTCGTCCGATCCCGATTTCGCGCGGCCGGGCCGCGCCGGGCTGGGCACGCTGATGGCCAACGCCACGAAGCTGCTGCCGGTGTTGCGCGGTGCGCAAGTCATCCGGTTCTGGACGGGCGTGGAGGGAAATATGCCCGACCACAACCCGGTGCTGGGGCCGAGCGCCACCGTGCCCGGCCTGTTCCACGCCTTCGGACTGTCGGGGGCGGGTTTCCAGATCGGCCCCGCCGTGGGCGAAGTGCTGTCCGAACTGGTCGTGCGCGGCCAGTCCTCCATTCCTATCGATGCCTTCCGCATTGAACGGTACACGGCCGCCGCTCACGGCGCCGCGGGCCGGCCTGAGAGTGTTCGTGAGCAAACGCTGGAGTCACCATGATGGATAAGAAACAGGGCGCATCGCGCCTGAGCAAGGGGAAGTGGCTGCTGGGCGCGGCGATGATGACGTTGCTGTCGGCGGGCGCCATGGCGCAGCAGAAGACGCTGTACGTCGGCATGAACGGCGGCGACATGGAGCGCGCCTTCACGCAGTACGTGTTCCCGGATTTCGAGAAAGCCAACAACGTGAAGATCGTCGTGGTGCCGGGCACCTCGACGGACGTGCTGGCGAAAGCGCAGGCCTACAAGGACAAGCCGCAGATGCACGTCATGTTCCTGGATGACGGCATCATGGCGCGCGCGATCTCGATGGGCCTGTGCGAACAGCTGAACGACGATCCCGTGCTGAAAGAGCTGTACCCCACCGCCGTGATGAAGGACCGCATGGCGGCCGGCATCGACATCGGCATGACGGGCCTGGGCTACAACACCAAGATGTTCGCCGACCGCGGCTGGGCGCCGCCCACGTCGTGGATGGACCTGGCCGACCCGAAGTACAAGGGCAAGGTCGTGTTCCAGTCCGCCTCCGGCAGCACTTTCGGCCTGCACGGCTTCCTGATGTTCAACCGCATCCAGGGCGGCGACGACAAGAACTACGAGCCGGGCTTCAAGAAGTGGCCCGAGACCATCGGCCCCAACGTGCTGGAATACATCCCCAATTCGGCCAAGCTGGCCGAGATGATCCAGTCCAACGAAGCCGCCATCTTCCCGCTGACGCCCACGGCGATCGCCCGCTTGAAGAAGCGCGACATCCCGGTGGAATACGCGCAGCCCAAGGAAGGCTCGGTGATCCTGATGGTGGGCGAATGCGTCATCGCCAAGAACAGCGAGCCCGAACTGTCGCAGAAACTGGCGCTGTACCTGCTGTCGGCCAGCGCCCAGGCGAAAGCGCTGGAAATGGGCGGGCACTTCCCGTCCAACAAGAACGTCCAGGCGCAGGCGGATAACGCCGACGCGCTCAAGCGCTTCCAGGGCTACATGGAAAATGCCAAGATCCTGGACTGGGATCAGATCAACACGACCCGGCCCGCATTCAACGCGCGCTGGAACCGCACTGTCGAACGTTGATAAGATCTTGCGGCGCGCCGCCTGTGGATAAACCGCAGGCGCGCACCGCGCACAGCCTGGGCGCCTGGCGCGCCCGCAGACAGGGGAAAGATCCGCATGCGGCTCATCATCAATTCCGGCGGCCCATCCGCGATCGACGCGTGGCGCGAGCAGTTCCGCGCGTTCGCACCCGACCTGGACGTGGTGGGCTGGCATGAAGACATCGACCCCGCCACCGTCGACTACGCGCTGGTCTGGGCCCCCGACGCCGGCCGTCTGGCCACCTTCACCCACCTGAAACTCATCATCAGCGCCGGCGCTGGCGTCGACCACATCCTGGCCGACCCGCACCTGCCGCGCCACCTGTCCATCGCCCGCATGGTCACGGCCCGCACCCGCACCGAAATGGCCGAGTTCGTGCTGACCTCCGCGCTGATGCTGACGCGCGACATCAAGCGGGTTGTGGACAACCAGGCGCGCCGCCACTGGGAGCTGTTCGACTCCCTGCGCGTTGCAGCCGACATGCGCGTGGGCATCATGGGCCTGGGCCACCTGGGCGTCGCCGCCGCCCAACTCCTGACCCGCGTCGGCTTCCCCGTCACCGGCTGGTCACGCGGCGCCAGCACGCTGGAAGGCCTGCCCTCCTACGCCGGCCAGGAGCAGTTCGGCGAATTCCTGGCAGGCACCGACCTCCTCGTCTGCCTGCTGCCCGCCACGGACGCCACCAAGGGCATCCTCAACACCGCCACGCTATCGCAATTGCCCCGCGGCGCCAGCCTGATCAACGCCGGCCGAGGATCGCACATGGTCACCCAAGACGTCGTCGACGCCCTGGACAGCGGCCAACTGCAGCAAGCCGTGCTCGACGTCTTCGAACAAGAACCGCTGGCCGAAGACTCGCCGTTGTGGACCCACCCCGGCATCATCATCACGCCGCATTGCGCCGCCATCCCCGACCGCAAGGAACGCGCGAGACACACGGCATTGCTGATCGAGGCCAACGAGCGCGGCGAAGCCCTGCCGAACATCTACGATCCGCAGCGCGGGTATTGATTGTGCGGCGGATGTTGATCCCGCAAGCATGATGGGTTGCGCGCGTTCCGCATCGCCGCAATAACCCGACCGGAACGCGCTCCACCCATCCTACGGGTGAACGGATCGACCGATCAACGGATCGACGCCGCGATGGGTCCACGGATCAACGCAGCCGCGGGTCGGCGGATCGGCGCAACAACGGGTCAACACACCGACGTGGCAACGGATCAACGCAGCGACGGATCAATGATTCAACGGTCCAACAACTCAACGACCCAAGAAACCCAACGGCCTTCGAGGGCACGTACCTGCATCCCTCCAACGCAAGACACCGCGTAAGCCCCAAAAGGCCGCCCGCGCGGCCGGCCTGGGGCGGGCCCCGCAAGATCCTCCAGCATCCCCCGTTCGTGGTGAGAACCCCAAGCAAGAAATCCGCCCCAGCTGACGCGAGATTGCCATTGACGGAGCCTGGTGTGGTGGCTGCCGGCGGGGCGCGGGGAGTCGATAAGCCCGAGGGAATCTGAAGGCAGTTGCCGCAGGCAACAACGAAGATGACGACGGGGAAGTCCGGAGCGAAGGCTCCGGACCGCAATCGTTGACCCGCGCCCCGCCGGCAGCCACCACGCCAGGCGTCAAAAGAACACCCCCCTGCACGACCCAAAAACACATCAGGCACAAAAAGAAACCCCACCACCCCCCAAGAAAAACCGCAAAATCTGCAAACCCCCCAAAGCTACATTGCCCTCCAAGGAGCAAGCATGAAGCCCGAAACCCGAACCCTCTACTCTCAACGCCTCGATCCCGTCCTGCGCTGGCTGGCCTCTCACCCGGACGCCGACCCTGACCTGCACCGTCTGGCTGACCTGGCCTGCCTGTCCCCCTATCACTTCCATCGCGTCTACCGCGCCATGATGGGGGAAACCGTCAACGCCACCGTCCAGCGCATCCGCATGCATCGCGCCGCGGTTGCATTGGCGGGGTCGCAGGCGCCGTTGAGGGACGTTGCGCAACGCGCCGGCTACGAATCCGACGCCGCGTTCAACCGGGCGTTCGGCGCCGTCTTCGGCATTCCGCCGGGCCGGTACCGGGCGGCGCGCTCCCAACCCCTCGACTCTCAGGAGCTTGCCATGTACCCCGTTGCCATCGAACACTTCCCCGGCGTCACGCTGGCCGCGCTGCCGCACCGCGGCAGCTATCAAGAAATTGGTACCGTCTTCAGCCGCGCCTTCATGCTGGCCATCGGCCGGGGCATCGCCAACCCGGCTACCGTCGGCTTCGGCGTGTACTTCGATGACCCCGAACAAGTGCCGGAAAGCCAGCTGCGTTCGCTGGCCGGCATGCCGGTTGCACCCGATGCGGAATTGGGCGGCGAACTGGAACGCTTCGAGATCCCGGCCGGCCGCTGCGCGATTCTTACCTACACCGGCCCCTACAACGAAATGGGCAAGCCCTATAACTGGCTGTTCTCGGAATGGCTGCCCGCCAGCGGCATGGTGCCGGCCGACTTCCCCATGTTCGAGCAATACATGAACGACCCCCGTACCACCCCGCCTGCGCAGTTGCAGACGCGCATCTGCCTGCCGCTGAAATAAGCGCCGCGCCTACCCCAGCACGCCGGCCAGGTACTGCCTGAGCCAGGCGTGCGCGGGATCGTCCTGATAGCGCTCGTGCCAGTACAGCGACACGGCGATCGGCGGCAGTGTCAGCGGTACCTTCAACGTGACGATGCGTGCCGCGCCCGTCATCGCACGCGCGATGCTGACCGGCATCGTCGCGATCAGGTCCGAACCTTCCACGATGAACGGGCAGACCAGATAGCTGGACAACGTCGCCACGATCTTGCGGCTGCGGTTCTGTCCCATCAGGATGCGGTCGATCGCGGTGCTGAAATAGCGCGTGTGCGCCGCCAGGTCCAGGTGGCCATAGCGCAGATAGGCGTCCAGGTTCCAACGTTTTCGCAGGCACGGATGCCCTTCGCGCACGATGCAGACCGCCGGCTCCTGGTACAGGAAACGCGTGCGCAGATCCGGGGCCGGATCCGGAAAATAGCCTGCGATCAATTCCACGTGATTCGTGTCCAGCATGCTCAGGCCGTGCTGCGGGCGCGCCGGCACGATCTGCAACTGGAAGTGCGGCGCGTCCACCGCCAGCCGCGGGATCAGCTTGGGCAACAGCGTGAACTGCACATAGTCCGTGGCATAGAACGTCAGCGTGCGCGACGAGTGCGCCGGGTCGAAGGCCTCGCGGGTGCGCGTGGCCCGGTGCCAGCTTTCCAGGAACGGCTTGAAATTCTGATGCAGCTCCATCGCCCGCAACGTGGGCTGCCACGCGCCGCCCTCGCGCACCAGCAAGGGGTCGCCGAACAGCTGGCGCAGCCGGTTCATCGCCGCGCTCATCGCCGGCTGGCTGATGTTCAATTGCTCGGCCGCCCGCGATACGTTGCGGCACGCCATCAGGGCATCGAAATGCAGAAGCAGATTCAAGTCCGGATTCTTCACGGCCGCGCACCTATAAATGGCAGTTATACAAATATAAACCTGTAGGGCTGCTGTCATCGAACCCGCAGGCCTAGCATGGCCTTGTTGTTGCAGCGAACCAAGGCCGGACACGCATGATCCGGCCACAAGGAAGTTCTATCAACAAGGGGAAACCAAGCCATGAACCAAGGGCTGATACGCAGTTGCTGTCGCATTGCCGCCGGGGTCGCGTTGTTTGCGGCAGCCGGATCGGCCAGCGCCGCCTGGCCGGATAAAGTGATTCGCATCGTGGTGCCGTTCGCGGCCGGCGGGTCCACCGACCTGATCGCGCGCAAGGTGGCCGAAGGACTGGGCCAGCGCCTGTCCGCCAACGTCATCGTCGAAAACCGACCCGGCGCAGGCGGCACCGTGGGCACCGAGTACGTCGCCCGGCAGCCGGCCGACGGCTACACCATCCTGATGGGCTCGGTCAGCACGCACGGCAGCGCGCCGTGCGTGTATTCCAAGCTGCCTTACGACGCGGTGAAGGACTTCACGCCGCTGACCGTGGTGGCCACGATTCCCAACGTGATGTCGGTCAACCAGTCGGTGCCCGCCAACACCTTGCCGGAGTTCGTGGCGCTGTTGAAGAAGGATCCCGAGAAGTACTCCTTCGCGTCCAACGGCCAGGGCACGTCCAACCACCTTGCGGCCGAACTCTTCAAGACCACCGCCGGCGTGTCCATGGTGCACGTGCCCTACCGCGGTTCGGGGCCCGCGCTGATCGATCTGGTCGGCGGCCAGATCAACATGATGGTGGACGTGGTGATGACGTCCTACCCGTACATCAAGGACGGCAAGATCAAGGCGCTGGCGGTGACCTCGCCGCAGCGTTCGCCGATGTTGCCCGATGTGCCGACCGTGGCGGAATCCGGCTATCCGGGCTACGAGGCCATGGTGTGGTTCGGCATGCTGGCGCCGGCCGGCCTGCCCGAACCGCTGCGCGCAAAGCTGACCGACGGCCTGGTGCAGACCCTGCACGCGCCCACCATGAAGACTTATCTGGAGCAGCAAGGCGCCCAGGTCTCGGACGTGGCGGGACCGGCATTCGGCACGATGATCAAGGACGAAATCAGCAAGTGGTGCCAGGTGGTGAAGAAGGCTGACATCCGCCTGGACTGACCCTTCCCGACCCGTTTGCGCCGCCGGTAGTCAACACGCGCCGGGGCATCAGACCCGCCGGCACGCGCGGCGGTCGGGACTTCTGTTGCCGCACGGTTTGTCCGGGTGGCATGGCAAGACTCTTTTTGGAATGAACGATATGTATCGCATAGGGATAGACGTCGGAGGCACGTTTACCGATTTCACGATGATCGACGAGGATGCTGGCGTGGTGCACTTTCACAAGGTGCCGTCCACGCCGCACGATCCCTCGGAAGCCATCGCCACGGGCATCGGGCAGATGCTCGCCGAACACGGCGTGCCGCCGTCGCAGGTGTCGCACGTGGGGCACGGCACGACGGTTGCCACCAACCTCATCATCGAACGCAAGGGCGCACGCGTCGGGCTGATCACCACGCGTGGCTTTCGCGACGTGCTGGAGATCGGCCGTCAGACCCGGCCGCATTTGTACGACTACAGCGTGGGCAAGCCGCCCGTGGCCGTGCCGCGCGAATTCCGCATCGAAGTCGACGAGCGAGTCAACGCGGCGGGCGAAGTGCTTACGCCACTGGACGATGCGCAGGTGCTGGCGGCGGCGCGCCAGTTCGCTGCGGCCGGCATCGAGGCCGTGACGATCTGCTTCCTGCATGCGTACCGTAATCCTGAACACGAGCGCCGCGCTGCGCAGATCGTGGCCGACGCCATGCCCGGCGTCTACATCAGCCAGTCATCCGACGTGCTGCCCGAATTCCGCGAATACGAGCGCCTGTCCACCACGGTGCTAAACGCCGCGGTGGGACCGAAGATGGCGCGTTATCTGGAACGCTTCCTGCAGCGGGTGCGCGATCTGGACATCGACCACGAACCGCACACCATTCACTCCAACGGCGGCCTGATGTCGATCGCCACCGTGCGCCAGTATCCGGTACGGACCTGCCTGTCCGGGCCGGCTGCGGGCGTGGTGGGCGCGGCGGCCGTGGGGCGCGCCATCGGCAGCCTGAATCTGGTTACTTTCGACGTGGGCGGCACCAGCACGGACGTGTCGCTGGTGTGTGATGGCCGCCCGCTGTTCACCTCGCATCGCCACGTGGCGGGCTATCCGGTGAAGACGCCGATGGTGGACATCCATGTGATCGGCGCGGGCGGCGGCAGCATTGCGTGGCTGGACGATGCCGGCGCGCTGAAAGTGGGCCCGCACAGCGCGGGCGCGGTTCCCGGGCCGGTGGGCTATGGCCGCGGCGGCCAGGAGCCAACCATCACCGACGCCGAGATCGCCTTGCAGCGGCTGAACCCGGTGGCGCTGCTGAACGGCCGCATGCCAGTGCACGCGGAGGCGGCGCGGCAGGTGATCGAGCAGCGCGTGGCCAAGCCGCTGGCCCTGGATCTGGAATCCGCGGCCGAAGGGATATTGCGCATCGCGGCGGCGAACATGAGCCGCGCGATTCGTGCGGTGTCCACCGAGCGCGGCTACGACCTGTCGAACTTCGCGCTGTATGCCTACGGCGGCGCAGGGCCCTTGCACGCGGTGGAAGTCGCGGAGGAATGCGGCATCCCGATCGTGATCGTGCCGCAGGAACCGGGCACCATGTGCGCGCGCGGCATCCTGCTTAGCGACATCTCGTTCGACTTCGTGCGTAGCGAGATCTCGCTGGCGGGCGAAGACACGTGGCCCGTGATCGCAGCCATCTTCGAGGGGCTGCGCGCGCAGGCCGAAAGCTGGCTGGCCGAGGAACGTGTGGACCCCGCGCTGCGCGTGTGCCACAGCGCCATCGACGCGCGTTACGAAGGCCAGAACTTTGAAGTGCAGGTCAGCCTGGACGACACCGGCGCCGGCGGCCACGCGGAATTCGCGCGCCGCTTCGCTGACGCGCACGAACGCGAATACGGCTACACGGTGGATGACCGCAAGGTGCAGATCATCAACTGCCGCATGCAGGCCGTAGGCCAGGTGGTGAAGGCGCCGCTTGCGCCCCGCCATATCGGCGGGGCGCTGGAAGACGCCCGGCTGGGCCAGCGCAAGGCCTACTTCGGCCCGGTGCACGGCTGGCGGGAGACGCCCGTGTACGACCGCGACCGCGTGCCCACCGGCGCGCGCTTCACTGGCCCTGCCCTGCTTGAGGAAATGAGTTCCACGACCGTTGTCGGCGTCGGCCAGCACGCAAGCGTGGACGACTACGGCAACCTGATCATCCGTTTGCAAGGAGGCGACGCATGACTACGCCCGACCATTCCGGCTCCAGCATCGCGCTGGCCGACCCCATCGGCATGGAGGTGTTCTGCAACCGCCTGCTGTCCATCACCGAGGACATGAACAACACGCTGGTGCGCGCCTCGTTCTCGACCAATATCAAAGAGCGCAAGGACTGCTCGGTGGCCCTGTTCGACGCGGCCGGCCGGCTGGTGGCGCAGGGCACGCAGATCCCGCTGCATCTGGGTTCGCTGGACGGCGCGATGGGCGCGATCCTGCGGACGTTCAAGGTCGACGACATCCGCGACGGCGACGTCTTCATCTGCAACGACCCCTATCTGGCCGACGGCAGCCATCTGCCGGACATCAACATCGTCACGCCCGTGTTCTGGGAAGGCGTGCTGCGCTTTTTCGCGGCCAATATCGCGCACCATTCCGACGTGGGCGGCGCGGTGCCGGGATCGATCGCGGGCGGGCTGAAATCCATTTTCGAGGAAGGCATCCGCATTCCTGCGTGCCGCATCGCCCGCCGCGGCGAAACGGACGAGGACATGCTGCGCCTGATCTGCGCCAACACCCGCGACCCTGAGGAGCGCGTGCTGGACCTGCGCGTGCAGATGGCCACCAACCGCCGCGGCGCGGCGGCGGTGCAAGGCCTGATCCGGCAGATGGGGCTGGAGGCCGTGCTGCGCTCGGTGGACGACGTGATCGCCTACACGCGCCGCCGCCTGCTCAACCGCATCGCGGAGCTGCAGCAAGGCAGCTACACCTTCCGTAGCGATCTGGACGACGACGGCATGGGCGGCGAACCTGTGCCGATACAGGTGACGCTGACCGTGCGCCACGACAACCTGCATTTCGATTTTGACGGTTCGGGCAAGCAGGCGCGCGGCGCGATGAACCTGCCGTTCAATGCCCTGCGCGCTTGCGTGTATTACGCCGTGAAAGCCATGCTGGATCCGGACCTGGCGCCCAACGCCGGGCTGTTCGACCCCATCACCGTGGCGGCGCCGATAGGCACCATCACCAACCCGGAACACCCGGCGGCGGTGGGGGCGCGATCCATCACGGCGCAGAAGGTGGCCGGCGCGATCTTCGGCGCGTTCCGCGGCTTGCTGCCGCCGGAAAAGACCATGGCGTCCAGCAACGATTGCTGCCCCGCCATCGTGTTTTCGGGACGCTGGCGCGAACGCGCCGGGCATTTCGTGTACCTGGAAACGCTGGGCGGCGGCGCGGGCGCGCGGTTCGATGCCGACGGTATGGACGCGGTGCATGTGCACATGACCAACACGTCCAACCTTCCCGTCGAAGCACTGGAGAACGAGTATCCGCTGCTGATGGACGAGTACGCGATGATTCCGGATTCGGGCGGCGTGGGGCGCACGCGCGGCGGCTTGGCGATTGCGAAACAGATCCGCGCGGTGGGACCGGGCATCGTGTTTTCGGCGCGGTCGGACAGCCACACGGTGGGGGTGGCGGCGGGCGTGGATGGCGGTGGCGACGGACGCCGTGCGCGGCTCATCCGCAACTTCGGCACGCCGCAGGCGGAAGAACTGTTTTCCAAGACGGCCAATATCGCCCTGGCGCCAGGCGACAGCGTGCGCATCGAAACGCCGGGTGGTGGCGGGTATGGCGCGCCCGCCGAGCGGAGCCGGGCGCGCATCGAGCGGGACCTGGCGGACGGCAAGGTCAGCGCGGAGGCCGCGCTTGCCGCCTACGGTTTCGCGCCCGCTACCCCACGTTGAGCGTCATCGAATACTTCATCTTGTCGTGCGGGAAGGTGGTGATGGTGGCCAGCAGCAGCAGGCCACCGTCGCCGTAGTAGCGGCGGGTGATGACGAAGCCCGCCGTCTTGGGTTCGACCTTGAGCTGCTTGGCGATCGTGGCGTTGATGGGCGTGGCCGAGAACTCCTGGTTGACCTCGGTAATGCGGTCGCCGAAGTGGTCTTCGATCAGGCGCAGCAGCGAGATGCGCGACTTGACCTCGACGCGCACGTCCGAGTGTTCGGGGTCGGCGTAGATCAGCGTGCTGGCCGCTGCGGTGTCCTGGTCGTCCAGGGTCTTGATGGAGTTGATATGCAGCCAGGATTTGTCGGCCGCGCAGCCCAGCGCTTCCGCCAGCCGCTTGGGCAGCTTGATGGTGCGCACGTCCTGCACCAGCAGCGCCGCATTGCGCGCGTATTGAAGGAGATCGGGGAATTGCGAGATGCGCTGCGTGAACCGGGTGCTGGCGCGGGCGGTTTCGACGCGGGTGCCGACGCCGGGCCGGCGCGAGACCATGCCGGCCACCGTCAGCATGCGGATGGCTTCGCGGATGGTGTGGCGGCTGGCGTTGAACTGGTCGCAGAGCTCGTGCTCGGTGGGCAGCAGCGTCATGACGGGGTAGCGGCCCGTGCTGATGTCCTGAGAAAGCGTTTGAAAGATGCTCTTGTAACGAGGGCCGCCCGCGTCGGCGTCCGGCGCCTGCGATTCCGGTTTGCCGCGTGCTTGCCGTGCTCCGCCAGGGCCGGCCGCGCGCTCGGAAGATCGGGTCATGGGGAGGGCTCCTTGCATTGTTATATGGGGTTTGTACGGACAATAACCGATTGACAACGATGTCTAGTCGGATCCATTATTTGTCCGGACATTCATGTACGGACAAAGTGTACCAACAATCGGGGGTTCTCATGGGCAAGGTACTTGCAGTGCTGGCGGCGGCCACGGTGGCCGCCGGGCTCAGCGCCAACGTGGCGGCGCAGCAGAAGTTGGTGGTGGCCGGTTACGGCGGTTCATTCGAAGACATCATGCGCAAGGACATCTTTCCGCCGTTTGCCAAGCAGCACGGCGTGGAGCTGGACTATGTGGCCGGTAATTCCACCAACACGGTGGCGCGGCTGCAGGCGCAGAAAAGCAACCAGCAGATCGACGTGGCCATCATCGACGACGGCCCCATGTACCAGGCCATCGCGCTGGGATTCTGCGAGCCCATCAAGGGCCTGCCCGCCGACGACATCTACGGCACTGCCCGCTACAAGGACGACAAGGCCGTCGCCATCGGTATCGTGGCCACCGGCATCATGTACAACAAGAAGGTCTTCGACGAAAAGAAGTGGGCGCCGCCCACGTCGTGGAAGGACTTGAAGGACCCCAAGTACAAGAAGCAGCTGGTCATCCCGCCGCTGAACAATACCTACGGCCTGCACGCGCTGGTGGAATACGCGCGCGAAGGTGGCGGCAGCGAAAAGAAGATCGACGCCGGCTTCACCACGTTCAAGAACGAGGTCGGCCCCAACGTGCTGGTCTACGAGCCGTCTCCCGGCAAGATGACCGAACTGTTCTCCAGCGGCCAGGCCGTGATCTCGGTGTGGGGCAGCGGCCGCGCCAAGTCGTTTGCCGACACCGGCTTCCCGGTGGGCTTCGTCTATCCGCAGGAGGGCGCCTACGCCCTGCTGTCGTCCGTCTGCCCGGTCGCCAAGTCGGCCACCAACCCCCTGGCCCAGGCCTTCGTGCAGTACCTGGTCACGCCCGAGGTGCAGGAAAAGCTGGCGTCCGCCTACGGCTACGGCCCCGTCAACAAGAAGGCCAAGGTGGAAGACGACCCCCGCGTGCCGCTGCCGATCGGCAAGCGCGCCGCTGACCTGATCGTGATCGATTGGGACACGGTCAACCAGAACCGCGACGACTGGAACAAGCGCTGGACGCGGGAAATCGAGCGCTGACGCGCAGCCGGCAGTGAAAACGGGGCGGCGCCGCGCGCCGCCCACGGGAGCTTTCATGACCTATCTAGTGTTGGACCGCCTCTCCAAACGCTACGGCGACACGACCGCCGTCGAAGCGCTGAGCCTGTCGGTGAACCGGGGCGAGTTCATTTCCTTGCTGGGGCCGTCGGGCTGCGGCAAGACGACCACCCTGCAGATGATCGCGGGTTTTGTCGAACCCTCCGGCGGCAGCATCGTGCTGGATGGTCGCGACGTCAGCCGCGTGCCGGCGAACAAGCGCGGCCTGGGCCTGGTGTTCCAGAACTACGCGCTGTTCCCGCACATGACCGCCGCCGAGAACGTGTCGTTCGGCCTGGAGATGCAGCGGGTGAAGAAAGACGAACGCGAGTCGCGCGTGGCTGACGCGCTGAAGCTGGTGGGCCTGTCGCATCTGGCGGACCGCCATCCGGCGCGCATGTCCGGTGGGCAGCAGCAGCGCGTGGCGCTGGCGCGCGCGCTGGTCATCCGGCCCAGCGTGCTGTTGCTGGACGAACCGCTGTCCAACCTGGATGCCAAGCTGCGCGAGGAAATGCAGCTGGAACTGCGCAGCATCCAGCGCACGATCGGCACCACCACCATTCTGGTGACGCACGACCAGTCTGAAGCGCTGGCGCTGTCGGACCGCATCGTGGTGATGAACCAGGGCCGCGTGGAACAGGTGGCGGAGCCCTTCCAGGCGTATGAAGGGCCGGCCAGCCATTTCGTGGGCGGCTTCCTGGGCAAAGCCAATGTGTTCACGCCGCTGTCCGAGCAGTACGGCGACGAGACGCGCGCCCGCGTGGGCGAGGCGCATATTCCGATGGCCGGCGCGCCGGTGCCGCAGGGCGCGGTGATCGTGCGGCCCGAGAAGATCCTGTTTTCCGAACCTGCCGCCTGTGCGCTGCCCGGCCGCATGAAGACGCGCGTGTTCCAGGGCAACCATTGGTTGTGCCAGGTAGAGACGTCGGTGGGCGAAGTGATGGTGATCCGGCAGAACGACGGCGTGCCGGTGCCCGCAGAAGGCGAGACCGTGCACCTGCGCTGGCGCGCGCAGGACATGTGCACGGTGGCGTCCGCGCCGCAAGGCCGCCCGTCATGAGCGCGCGCGCCAACCCCTGGGTGCTGAGCGCGCCGGCGCTGGTGGTGTACGCCACCTTCCTGGTGGTGCCGATGGCGCTGGTGTTCCTGATCAGCTTCTTCGACTTCCAGTTCTACGGCGGCATGCAGGCCACGTTCACGTGGAAGAACTACATCGAGATTCTGACCGACGGCTACTACTACGAGATCTACGCGCGCACCTTCGGCGTGGCGGCCGCCGTCACGCTGGCCTGCCTGGTGCTGGGCACGGCCGAGGCCTACGTGCTGTCGCGCATGGCCAACCCGTGGAAGGGGCTGTTCCTGATGGTGGTGCTGGGGCCGCTCTTGATTTCGGTGGTGGTGCGCACCCTGGGCTGGGCGCTGCTGTTCGGCTCCACCGGCCTGATCAACAAGGCCTTGATGGGTATCGGGCTGATCTCGACGCCCGTGGACCTGATGTACAGCAACCTGGGCGTGGCCATTGCGCTGACGCACGTGCTAGTGCCGTTCATGGTGATCTCGGTGTGGGCGTCGCTGCAGCGGATCAACCCGGCGACGGAAGCGGCCGCGTTGTCCTTGGGCGCGACCCAGTTCACCGTGATCCGCCGCGTCATCGTGCCGCAGGTCATGCCGGGCATCCTGTCGGGCGCGATCATGGTGTTCGCGATGGCGGCCAGCTCCTTTGCCACGCCGGCCATCATTGGCGGGCGCCGGTTGAAGAACGTGGCCACGGCTGCCTACGACGAATTCCTGAACACGCTGAACTGGCCGTTGGGCGCGGCGTTGGCGGTGGTGCTGCTGTTGGCGACGGTGGTTGTGCTGCTATCGGCCAATCGGATCATCGAGCGCAGGTACGGCGCCGTCTTCAACCAGTCGGGAGCCTGAGATGCAATTTCGAAACGGCCCCATCGGCCTGATCTTCCATGCGGTATTCATCCTGTTCATCCTGGCGCCCATCGTCATGGTGTGCGCGGTGGCGTTCACCTCCGAGGGCTTCATCTCGCTGCCCACGGGCGGGCTGTCACTGCGCTGGTTCCGCGCCATCCTGGACAACCCGCGCTTTATCGAGGCGTTCTGGTTCAGCTTGGGGTTGGGCACCTTGTCGGCCACGCTGGCGATCGCACTGGCGGTGCCCAGCGCGCTGGCGCTGGCCCGCAATCGCTTCCGTGGCCGTGAGGCGCTGGTGGCCTTCTTTCTGTCGCCGCTGATGATCCCGCATGTGGTGCTGGGCCTGGCCTTTCTGAAGTTCTTCACGACGGTGGACCTGGCAGGTACCTACGTGGGCCTCGTGATCGCGCACGTCATCCTGGTCATGCCGTATGCACTGCGCCTGGTGCTGGCGTCGGCCACCGGCATCGACCCGGCGCTGGAGCGTGCGGCGCAGTCGCTGGGCGCCTCGAACTGGACGGCCTTTCGCCGCGTGGTGCTGCCCTTGCTGCTGCCCGGGGTGGTCAGCGGCTGGGTCATCGCCTTCATCACCAGTTTCGATGAGCTGACGATGTCGATCTTCATCGCATCGCCCTCCACGACCACGCTGCCGGTACGCATCTTCCTGCATATCGAAGACACCATCGACCCGCTGGTGACCGCCGTGTCGGCCGTGCTGATCTATGTCACGATCATCGCCATATTCATCCTGGACCGCGTGGTCGGCCTGGAAAAGCTGTTTGTAGGAAAGGGACGCTAATGACGGACGAGAAAGAACTGGCGCCCCGCGCGCCCGTGCATCGCGGCATCTATGACGCCGCGGTGATCGGCGGCGGGCTGGTGGGCTCCGCGATCGCCTACGGCTTGCGGCGCGAGCTGGAGCATGTGGCGGTGCTGGACGAAGGCGATGTGGCGTATCGCGCGTCGCGCGGCAACTTCGGGCTGGTGTGGGTGCAGAGCAAGGGCATGGGCCTGCCGCGCTACGGCGTGTGGACGATGACGTCGGCCTCGGGCTGGCCGCGGCTTGCCGCGCAGCTGCTGGAGGAAACCGGCGTGGACGTGCATCTGGAGCAGCGCGGCGGCCTGCATGCGCTCTTGAGCGATGAAGAGATGGAGGCCCGCGCCAAGTTCATGCAGACCCTGCTGGCGCAGCCCGGCATGGCGCAATACGACTGGAAGCTGCTGGACCGCGCGGAGGTCGCGGACCTGGTTCCCGGCATCGGCCCCGAGGTGCGGGGCGCGACGTGGACGCCGGTGGATGGCATCGCCAATCCGCTGAAGCTGCTGCGCGCGCTGCACATGAGTTTTGCACAGCGGGTTGTGGATTACCTGCCGCGCCGTCCGGCGCGCAGCATCAAGCAGCGCGACGGCGTGTTCGATATCGACACGCCTGCCGGCACCGTGCGTGCGCGCAAGGTCGTGCTGGCCTCGGGCCTGTCGAACAAGGACCTGGGCGCGCAGGTGGGCCTGGATGTGCCGGTGCGCCCGCAGCGCGGCCAGATCGTGGTGCTGGAACGCACGCGCCGCATGCTGGAGACGCCGCTGTCCACCCTACGCCAAACCGACGAGGGCACGTGGCTGATCGGCGACTCGCAAGAGGAAGCGGGCTATGTGGACAACCTGGTGGGCCTGCCCATCCTGGGCACGCTGGCCGATCGCGCCGTGCGTACCCTGCCCGCCTTGCGTGACGTCCGCGTGGTGCGCAGTTGGGCGGCGCTGCGCGTGATGTCCAAGGACGGCTTCCCGATCTATCAGCAATCCGAAACGTGCCCCGGCGCCTTCGTCGCCACCTGTCACAGCGGTGTGACGCTGGCCGCCGCGCACGCCCTCAATCTGGCGCCCATGATCGTGGCCGGCAAGCTTGCCGACGACATGGCGCCCTTCTCGACCCGGAGGTTCCATGTTCAAGAGGCTTGACGAGGCGCAGCGCCAGACGCAAGGCGCGCCGGTGCGCGTGACGGTCAACGGGGCCGAACTGCAATGCCGGCAGGGTGACAGCGTGGCGGCGGCTCTCTTCGCCGGTGGCGTGTCGGCCTGTCGCGATACGGCCGTGAACGAGGTGCCGCGCGGGCCCTATTGCATGATGGGCGTGTGCTACGACTGCCTGGTCACCATCGACGGGCAGGCGAACCAGCAGGGCTGCATGACGGCCGTGCGCGAAGGCATGAAGATCGAGCGCCAACTGGGCGCGCGCAAGGTGCAGGCATGATCGATACGACGCAATGCGATTTGCTGGTGGTGGGTGCAGGCCCGGCCGGGCTGGCGGCGGCGACGCTGGCCGCCGGCTTGGGGGTGGACACGGTGCTGCTGGATGAACAGCCGGCGCCGGGCGGACAGATCTATCGGGCCATCACCACCACGCCCGTGACCGACCGCAGCATCCTGGGCGAAGACTATTGGCATGGGGCGTCGCTGGTCGCTCCCTTCCAGCAGTCCGGCGCGCGCTATGTGCCGGGCGCCACTGTCTGGGCCGTGGCGGAACATACGGCCCCGCATCCGGAGAAAGGCTTCGAGGTGGCGTATTCGGTGGCGGGCGAGGCGCGCATCGTGCACGCGCGCCGGCTGCTGCTGGCCACGGGCGCCCAGGAGCGTCCCTTTCCCATCCCGGGCTGGACGCTGCCCGGCGTCATTACGGCGGGCGCGGCGCAGATCCTGCTGAAATCCGCGGGCGTGGTGCCGGCCGACCGCACTGTGCTGGCCGGCAGCGGCCCGCTGCTGTATCTGGTGGCCTGGCAATACCTGAACGCCGGCGTGAAGATCGACGCGCTGCTGGAAACCACGCCGCCCGGACGCATGGGCCAGGCGCTGTCCAAGGTCTGGGGTTTCCTGCGGTCGCCCTATCTGGGTAAAGGGCTGAAGCTGCTGCGCGCCGTCAAGGCCGCCGTGCCCATCGTCAAGGGCGTGACGTCGCTGGAAGCGCTGGGCGAAGACAAGCTGCTTAGCGTGCGCTACACCGCCGGCGGGGTCACGAAGACGCTGCCTGCCGATCAGCTGATGCTGCACCAGGGCGTGGTCCCCAACGTGAACCTGTCGCGCGCGGTGGGCGTGGAGCACCGCTGGAACGACGCGCTGGACTGTTGGGAGCCGCAGGTCGACGAATGGGGGCTGACCTCGGTCGACGGCATCGGCATGGCGGGCGATGGCGCCGGCATCGCGGGCGCATTGGCGGCCGAGCACCGCGGGCGTCTGGCCGCGTTGCAGGCGGCGCATCTGCTGGGCCGCATCGATGCCCGTAAACGCGACAGCGAGGCCGTGGCGCCGCGCGACGCCTTGGCCCGTGCCGTGAGGGGCCGCGAGTTCTTCGACGCGCTCTACAAGGCGCCTGACGCCTTCCGGCGCCCCGTCGGTGACACCATCGTCTGCCGCTGCGAGGAAGTCACGGCCGCGCAGGTGCGCGAGACCGTCAAGCTGGGCTGCAGCGGGCCGAACCAGATGAAGGCTTTCCTGCGTTGCGGCATGGGGCCCTGCCAGGGCCGCTTCTGCGGGCTGACCGTGGCCGAGATCATCGCTGAAGAGCGCGGCGTGCCGACGCAGGAGGTGGGCTATTACCGGCTGCGCTTCCCGACCAAGCCGCTGACCTTGGGAGAGCTTGCGTCGCTGCCGCAGACCGACGATTCCCGTCAAGCCGTCGTCCGACTGAAAAAGTGACGCCATGACCGGTGCAACGCGGTCGGCAGAGGTCATCATCATCGGCGGGGGCCTGCACGGCAGTTCGGCGGCGCTGCATCTGGCGCGCGCGGGCGTGCGCGCCCTGGTGATCGAAAAGAACTACGTGGGGCGGCACGCCTCCGGCGTGAATGCGGGCGGCGTGCGCACCCTGGCACGGCATCTGGCCGAGGTGCCGCTGGCCTTGGCCTCGCGCGAACTCTGGTACCGCATCGGCGACCTGGTGGATGACGATTGCGGCTTCGAGCAGCATGGGCAGGTACGGGTGGCGGAGAACGCCGCGGATGCCCAGACCCTGCAACAGCGCCTGCAGACGATGACCGGCCACGGCTACACGCACGAGCAGTGGATCAGCCCCGAGGACTTGCTGGACATGATCCCGGCGCTGGCGCCCACCATCCAGGGCGGCTTGATTGCGCGCGAGGATGCGGCCGCCGACCCGTATCGCACGACGCTGGCGTTCCGCCTGAAGGCTGCCAGCCTGGGCGCGCGTTTCCTGGAGGGCGTCCGGGTGGACGGCGTCACGCGCGCAGATGGCCAATGGCACGTGGACACCGATGCCGGCACGTACACCGCGCCGCAGGTGCTGAACTGCGCGGGCGCGTGGGCCGACCGCATCGCCGCGCAATGGGGCGAGCCTGTGCCGCTGACCGCGATCAGCCCCATGATGCTGGTGACGCTGCGCATGGACCATTTCCTGGATCCCGTGGTGCTGGGCACCGGGCGCGCGCTATCGTTCAAGCAGCGCACGAACGGCACGGTGCTGATCGGCGGCGGGCGCCGCGCCTGGGTGGACCGCGACGCGGAATGGACCGAACTGGATTTCCGTTCGTTGGCCGAAGGCGCCCGCACGGTATGCGACCTGTTCCCGCACATGCGAGACGCGGTGGTGAACCGGGGATGGGCGGGCATCGAAGCGGCCATGCCGGACGAGATCCCGGTGATCGGGCGCAGCAGCCGCCACGAGACCGCTTTTCACGCATTCGGCTTTTCGGCGCACGGCTTCGAGCTGGGGCCGATCGTCGGCCGCATCATGGCCGACCTGATCACCACCGGCGCGACGGACATGCCGATCGCGCCGTTCCGGATTGAACGTTTTTCGGACGCCGCATTGGCGTCCTCCCCATCGAAAAAGGAGCAAGACGAATGAACGACGATATCGTGCGCAAGGAAACCAACCAGCGCTTGAGCCGCATCGTGATTCACGGAGACACGGTGTACGTGGCGGGCGTGACGTCATCGGCGGCCGGCGGCATCGCCGCGCAGACCCGCGACGCGTTGGCGAAGATCGACGGTTATCTGGCCCAGGCGGGCACGGACAAGTCGCGGCTGTTGACCGTGCAGATCTGGCTGGCAGACATCGACCGCGACTTCGCCGGCATGAACGGCGTGTGGGCAGAATGGGCGCTGCCGGATGCGATGCCCACCCGCGCCACCTGCGAGGCCAAGCTGGCCGCGCCCGAGTTGCTGGTGGAGATCATCGTGACGGCCGCGAAGCGGTGGTCGGGGTACGTCAGCGGGCCGGTGTCTGAAAGCTGACCTGGCCCGAGCGGCCCGGCAGGTTCAAGGTGGCGGTGGCGGGTGGCGTGGTCGCGATCACGTTGCCGGCGCGCAGCACCATCAGGCGGGTGGCGCGCAAGCGTAGTGCTTCGACCGCATCGCGCGCCTGCAGCAGCACCAGGTCGGCGCGCTTGCCGACTGCGATGCCCGTGTCGTCCAGCCCCAGGATCTTCGCGGGCGTGGTCGTCACGGCTTCGAAACAGGCGCGCATGGCGTCCTGGCCCGTCATCTGGGCCACGTGCAGGCCCATGTGCGCCACTTCCAGCATGTCGCCGGAGCCCAGGCTGTACCAGGGGTCCATCACGCAGTCATGGCCGAAGGCCACCGGCACGCCAGCGGCCAGCAGTTCCGGCACGCGCGTCATGCCGCGGCGCTTCGGGTACGTGTCGTGGCGGCCCTGCAGGGTGATGTTGATCAGCGGGTTGGCGATGGCGGCAACGCCGGCTTCGCGCATCAGCGGGATCAGCTTGGACACGTAGTAGTTGTCCATGGAGTGCATGGACGTCAGGTGCGAACCCGTGACGCGGCCTTGCAAGCCCAGGCGTTGCGTGTGATAGGCCAGCGTTTCGATATGGCGCGACAGCGGGTCGTCGCTTTCGTCGCAGTGCATGTCCACGCGCAAGCCGCGTTCGGCCGCGAGTTCGCACAGGATGCGCACGGATTCCGCGCCGTCCTGCATGGTGCGTTCAAAGTGCGGAATGCCGCCCACCACGTCCACGCCCATGTCGAGCGCGCGCTTCAGGTTGTCCAGCGCGCCCGGCGCGCGCAGCACGCCGTCCTGCGGGAAGGCCACCAGCTGCAGGTCCAGATAGGGTTTGACCTTTTCGCGCACGTGCAGCAGCGCTTCGGTCGCCAACAGGCGCGGGTCGCAGACGTCCACATGCGAGCGGATGGCCAGCAGGCCGCGCGCCACCGCCCAGTCGCAATACGCCAGCGCGCGTTCCACCAGCGCTTCCTGCGTCAAGAGCGGCTTGAGTTCGCCCCACAGCGCGATGCCTTCCAGCAGCGTGCCCGACTGGTTCACGCGCGGCAGGCCGAACGAGAGCGTCGAGTCCATGTGGAAGTGCGCGTCCACAAAGGGCGAGCTCACCAGCTGCCCCGCCGCATCCACGGTCTGCGCGGCTTCGGCCTTCAGGGCCGGCTCCAGCGCGACGATGCGGCCGTTGGCGATGCCGATGTCAATGTTCTGGCGGCCATCGGGCAACGTGCAGTGTCTAAGAATCAGATCGAGCATACGATTTCCTTGCGGAAGAATTCAGTTATCCATGGTACTGCGCGCCCCGTCGCCGCATGAAGCAAGCGCCCCCCAATCCGGGTCGCACGGATCCGGCTCCGCCGGTCCGTCGCGACGCCCCTGGGGGAGAGCGCGCAGCGCTCCGGGGGGGGTTATCTCTCGCCTTTGCGATAGGGCTTCATCAAGGCCTGCGGGTAGGCGGCGCGGCGCGCCATCACCACCAGGGCCAGGATGGACAGGATGTAGGGCAGCATCAGGTAGACCTGGTACGGCAGCTCCGGCAGGCCGGGCAAGGCGGCCCCACCCTGTTGCAGGCGCAGTTGCAGCGCGTCGAAAAAGGCGAAGATCAGCGCGCCCAGCAGCGCCTTGCCGGGCCGCCACGAGGCGAACACCACCAGCGCCACGCACACCCAGCCACGGCCGTTGACCATGTTGAAGAAGAAGGCGTTGAACGCCGCCAGCGTCAGGAAGCTGCCGGCCACGCCCATCAGCGCGGAGCCCGCCACGATGGCGCCCATGCGCAGGCGCGTGACGGACAGGCCCTGCCCTTCGGCTGCCGCCGGGTTCTCGCCCACCATGCGGATCGCCAGGCCCACGGGTGTGCGGTTCAGCACCCAGGCAAGGATCGGCACCGCGGCCAGCGCGATCAGCGTCATGGGCGTCTGGCCCGCCAGCACCGGCCCGATCAGCGGAATGCCGTCCAGGAATTTCATTTCGGCAAACGGCGTGATGGTGGGCGGCGTGTTAACGCTGGGGAACGTCACGCGGTAGGCGAAGTAGCTGAGGCTCGTGGCCAGCAAGGTCACGCCCAGGCCCGAGACGTGTTGCGACAGGCCCAGCGGCACCGTCAGCACCGCATGCAGCAGGCCGAACACCGCGCCCGCCAAGGCGGCCGCCAGCACGCCCACGTACAGCGGCGCGCCCAGGTAGACGACGAGCCAGCCCGTGAAGGCCCCGGCGGCCATGATGCCTTCGATGCCCAGGTTCAAGACGCCGGCGCGTTCGCACAGCAACACGCCCAAGGTGCCTAGAATCAGCGGCGTGGCCAGGCGCAGTACGGCAACCCAGAAGGCCGAGGAACTGATCAGATCCATCCATTCCATGTCGTGCTCCTCAAGCCCGGTTGCGGCGCAGGCGGTACTGCGCAAATAGCGTCGCGACCAGCATGGCAAGCAACGAGGTGGCGACGATGACGTCGGCGATGTAGTTCGGCACCGCGATGGCGCGGCTCATGCTGTCCGCCCCGACCAGCATGCCGGCCACGAAGATGCTGGCCAGGATCACGCCCAGCGGGTGCAGGCCGGCCAGCATGGCGACGACGACGCCCGTGTAGCCGTAGCCCGGCGACATGTCCAGCGTGACGTAGCCCGTGCGGCCTGCCACTTCGATGGCGCCGGCAAGGCCTGCCAGCGCGCCCGACAGCATGGCGGTGCCCAGCATCACGCGGTTCACCGGCAGGCCCAGGAAGCGCGAGGCATGCGCGTTGGCGCCCACGGCGCGCATCTGGAAGCCGAACACGGTGTAGCGGTTCAAGAGCCACAGGCCCAGCGCCAGGCCCCCCGCCCACAAGAGACCGGTGTGGGCGCGCGTGCGTTCGATCAGCTTGCCCAGTTCCAGATCGCCGTTGAGCGCTACGGATTGCGGCCAGCCCATCGCCATCGGGTCCTTCATCGGGCCGTCCAGCATCATGGACACGAACAGCAGCACAATGAAGTTGCCCAGCAGCGTGGTCACGACTTCGTCCACGCCCAGCCGGGTCTTCAGCAAGGCCGGGATCAGCAGCAGCAAGGCGCCCGCCAGGGCCGCCGCCAGCATCATGCCGCCGAACAGCACCGGGACCGGCAGGTCGAAGCCGGTGCCGTCATGCAGGCCGCCGATGGCGACTGCCGCCAGCGCCCCAAGATACAGCTGGCCTTCGGCGCCGATGTTGTAGAAGCGGGCGCGGAACGCCACGGCACAGGCCAGGCCCGTCAACATCAGCGGGGTGGCGCGGGTCAGCGTTTCGGACAGGGCGAAGCGCGAGCCGAACGCGCCTTCGAACAGCAGCGCGTAGGTACGGCCCACGGGGGCGCCGGCCCAGGCCACCAGCAAGGTGCAGACCGCCAGCGTAAAGAGGATGGCCGCGATGGGGGCCAAGGCCAGCGCCATGCGGCTGGGCTCGGGGCGGCGTTCCAGGATCAGTTTCATGCGAGTGATGCTCAATAGAGGGGGCGTCGGCAAGCGGCCGACTGGGCCGTCATGCGCGAGTGCCCGTCATGGCCAGGCCGACGGTGGCGGGCGTCCAGTCGGCCACCGGCTTGACGGCCACCAGCTTGCCGCCGCACAGCACGGCGATGCGGTCGGCCAGGGCAAAGATTTCTTCCAGGTCTTCGGACACCAGCAGCACGCCGGCGCCGCGCGCGCGGGCGGCCAGCAACTGCTCACGCACGTAGGCGACGGCGCCGATGTCCAGGCCCCAGGTGGGCTGGTCGGCCACGATGAAGCGCGGTTCGCGCGCCAAGGTGCGACCCAGGATCAGCTTTTGCATATTGCCGCCGGACAGGCTGCGCGTGCGCACGTCCAGCGAGGCCGCGCGCACGTCGAATTGCTTGGCCAGCGAGGCCGCATACGCCTTGCCCGCGCGGGCGCGGATCAGGCCGTAGCGCGCGAAGCGCTTGTCCTTCAGGTCTTCGACGATGGCGTTTTCCCAGAGCGGGCTGTCGCCGATCATGCCTTCGCCGTGGCGGTCTTCCGGAATGCGGCCGACGCGGGCCGCGGTCCAGCCGGCCGGCGTGGTGGGCGCAGCCGCGTGTTCGGCGCCCAGCCGGATCGTGCCGTCGGACGGCTGGCGCAGGCCGGTCAGGACCGACACCAGCGCCTGCTGGCCGTTGCCGGCCACCCCCGCGATCGCGACGATCTCGTGCTTGTGGACCACCAGGTCCAGGCTGTCCAGGCGCGGCGCACCATCCCGGCCGTCGCGCACGGTGACCTGCGACAAGGTCACGACCGGCGCGGCTTGTTCGGCGGCGGCGACCGCTTCGGCGCGCGGCATGACGACCTTGCGGCCCACCATCAGTTCCGCCAGTTCGGCGGGGCTGGTGCCGGCGGTGTCGCGTTCGGCCACCAGTTTGCCCTGGCGCAGCACCGCCACGCGGCGCGACACGGCCATCACTTCGTCCAGCTTGTGCGAAATGAAGATGACGGCCAGGCCTTCGTCGACAAAGCCGCGCAGCGTCGCGAACAGGTCTTGCACTTCCTGGGGCGTGAGCACCGCGGTGGGTTCATCCAGGATCAGCACGCGGGCGCCGCGGTACAGCGCTTTCAGGATCTCGACGCGCTGCTTTTCGCCGACGGAAAGCCCGCCCACGCGCGCGTCGGGGTCCACGCCCAGGCCGAAGCGCTGGCCCAGCTCGACCAGGCGGCGGCGCGCCGCGCCGCGGCCGGAGGCCAGCTTCCACAGCGACTCGGTGCCGACCATGATGTTGTCCAGCACGGTCAGGTTGTCGGCCAGGGTGAAGTGCTGATGCACCATCCCCACGCCCGCCGCCAGCGCGGCGTCGGGCCGGCCGGGCGGCAAGGGCTTGCCGAAGACGTCGATACTGCCGGCGTCGGCCACATAGTGGCCGAACAGGATCGACACCAGGGTCGATTTGCCGGCGCCGTTCTCGCCCAGCAGGGCCAAGACTTCGCCTTGCCGAAGCGTCAGCGAGATATCGTCATTGGCCGTCAGGCTGCCGAAGCGCTTGGTGATCCCCGTCAGTTGCAGGGCGAGAGGCGTTTGGTTCATCGTGCCGAGGACTTGGGTTCTTTGTCGACGACTTGCACCGTGAAGCTGCCGTCCAGGATGGCCTTTTGCTTGGCCTGCACGCGGGCGATCAGCTCGGCCGGGATCTTCGATTCAAAGGTGCCCAGCGGCGCCAGCGACGAACCGTTGTGCTTCATCAGCGAGTATTGGCCGAAGTCGGCCGCCTTGAACGTGCCGGCCTTCACTTGCTTGAGCGCTTCGTCGATCGTGGGCTCCATGCTCCACAACGCCGATGCCACCACCGTTTCCGGGTACTGCGGCTGCGTGTCGATCACGTTGCCGATGGCCAGCTTGCCGCGTTCCTTTGCCGCGTCCGACACGCCGAAACGTTCGGCGTACAGCACGTCCGCACCCTTGTCGATCATGGCGAAGGCCGCTTCCTTGGCCTTCGGGGGATCGAACCACGAACCGATGAAGGTCACGGTGAATTCGGCCTTCGGGTTCACTTCCTTGGCGCCTTCGATGAAGGCTTGCATCAGGCGGTTCACTTCGGGGATGGGGTAGCCGCCGACCAGGCCAATCTTGCCGGTCTTGCTCATACCGCCGGCAATCATGCCGGTCAGGTAGGCGGGTTCCTGGATGTAGTTGTCGAACACCGAGAAGTTGGGTTGCTGCGGCTTGCCCGAGGAGCCCATCAGGAAGGCGGTCTGCGGATAGTCCTTGGCGACCTTGCGGGCGGCGGCTTCCACCGCGAAGGCTTCGCCCACCACCAGCTTGTTGCCCTGCTCGGCGTACTGGCGCATGACGCGCTCGTAGTCGGCATTGGTGACGTTTTCCGAGAAGGTGTATTCGATCTCGCCACGGTCGCGGGCGGCGGTCAGCGCCTTGTGGATGCGCGACACCCATTGCTGCTCGACCGGCACCGTGTAGATGGCGGCGACGCGGGTCTTGGCCGGGGCCTGGGCTTGCGCCGCGCCCGAGAACAGCAAGGCGCCAGCGGCGGCAGCGGCCGCCAGCTTGAGCAGACCGCGGCGGGCGATGCCGCCGACGGACGGGGTGGACAGGGATTTCATGCGGGAGACTCCTTCGCGGGGATGGAAAGGGGGAACCGATGGGGCGACGATGCGGATGCCTGGCTGCGGCCGCCGGCAGGCAGGGTCGGCGCAAGCGGACGAAAACGTAGGCGTGGGATCAGTCATGGGGATGGGGGCGCCGGGGGCGCGTCCCATCCGAATGGTCGGTGCGCAGCCAGTCCAGGCGAAGCAAGTTGTATGCCATGAGGCATTCCTGCGACAAGTCGGGGAAACCTGATGAACGGGCAGGATTATAGGCACCTCGGCGGGGAAACGTGGCACCAAGATGGTGCGCCGTGTCCCACGGGATGGACGTGCCGCGCGTGAAACGCCGTGTTGCGGTGCATGAAGCGCCGGCAACGCGCCTGACGGGCCGCGGCGCGCCTAAAATCGAGCGATAAGCTGCGCTCCGCGCGGCAAGCTGGAAGGTCCATGCAAGACATTCAATTGCTGCTCGAGCAGTACGGCGGGTGGCTGGTGTTCGCGAACGTCCTGGTCGAACAGGCGGGCCTGCCCGTGCCCGCCTATCCCATGCTGATCGCGGCGGGTGCCTTGGGCGGCGCGGCCGGATGGCTGACGCCGTGGTTGGCGGCCACCGTGGCCTGCCTCTTGGCCGACTCCCTCTGGTATGTTGCCGGCCGCCGTTACGGCGCGCGCCTGCTGGGCGTGATCTGCAAGATGTCGCTGTCGCAGGATTCCTGCATCCGCCAGACGCAGCGCCTGTACCTGCGCATTGGCGTGCGGGCGCTGCTGGTGTGCAAGTTCCTGCCCGGCGCGGGTGCGCTGTCCACCGTCATGGCGGGCCTGACGGGCACCGCCTACCGCCGCTTCCTGCTCTATGACCTGGTGGGCGCCATGATCTGGGCGGGTTCGGCCTTGCTGCTGGGCGGCTTGTTCCACAGCGTGGTCAACGACGTGCTGGAAATCCTGGGCACCTACGGCGCCATGGGGCTGGGCGTGCTGGCGGCGGTGCTGGCGCTGTATATCCTCACGCGTTTCCTGCGCCGCCGGATCCTGCTGCGCAGCCTGCGCGTCATCCCCCGCTTGTCCGTGGACGAACTGATGCAATGGCGCCAGGAGGGCCGCAACACGGTGGTCTTCGACGTGCGTCCCGAAGCGCAGCGCGATGCCGAACGCATTCCGGGCGCCATCGCCGTGGACCTGAAGGCGCCGCTGCCGGCGCTGGACCCGGGCGCGCTGGAGTCCGACATCGTGGTGTATTGCGCCTGCCCCAAGGAAGTGTCGGCTGCGCTGCTGGCCTCGCGCCTGCGCGCGGCCGGCTATCCCAAGACCTGGGCGCTGCGCGGCGGCTACGAAGCCTGGGCGGAACACAACCACGCAGTCTGAGCCGGCCGCTTCCTGAAAGCGCCTGTCCGGCGTGTGGGCGGCGGGCGCTTGCAGGATGCGCCGGCCGCCGTGCCAAGCGCATAATTCCGTATCAGCCCGCGAAACAGGCGGGCAGCTACAGGAGAGACAAATGCGGTTGTTGTTCTTGGGTGCCGGCGGCACCGGCGGTTATTTCGGCGGACGCGCCGCCCAGGCGGGCGCGGACGTGACCTTCCTGGTGCGCGAACCACGCGCGGCCCGGATCCGCGAACAGGGCTTGCGTATCCAGAGCCCGTTCGGCGACGCCACGCTGCACCCCAAGCTTGCCACGCAGCAGACCCTGCAGGGCCAGTACGACGTGGTCGTGCTCAGCTGCAAGGCCTATGACCTGGCCAGCGCCATCGACGCCATCCGCCCCGCGGTCGGCCCGGATACGGCGGTGCTGCCCATCATGAACGGCGTGCTGCAATACGACGTGCTGGACCGCGAATTCGAGCCGCACCGCGTCTTGGGCGGGCTGTGCCAGATCAACGCCACGCTCGGCCCGGAGGGCGAAGTGGTGCACCTGGGCAAGCATGCCAGCATCGTCTTCGGCGAACGCGCGGGCCCGGCCCGCAGCGAACGCTGCGTGGCGCTGGAGCAAGCGCTGGCCGGCGGCGAATACGTCAGCCGCCTGAGCGAAGACATCCACCAGGACATCTGGGAAAAGTACGTCATGCTGACGACGCTGGCCGCCGGCACCTGCCTGATGCGCGGCGCGATCGGACAGATCGCGTCCACCGACGACGGCATCGACATCCTGAAAAGCCTGCTGCAGGAATCGCAAGCCGTGGCGGCTGCGTCCGGCCATGCAGTCCGCCCCGAAGCCGATGCCTTCGCGCAAAAGCTGATGAGCGACCGCACGCAACCCATGACGGCGTCCATGTTCCGCGACCTGCGCCAGGGCCTGCCGGTCGAGGCCGACCACATCGTGGGCGACATGGTGCGGCGCGCCCGCACGCTGGGCGTGGACGCGACTTATCTGCGGGTGGCGTATTCGCACTTGCAGGTCTATCAGGCGCAGCGCAACGCAGGTTGAATCCGGCCGATTGATGCATGAATTGCAAAAAACTCTTCCGGTTTATTGGGTTTTTTGTTCGGATTTGACCGAATAGTATGGATTTGCCTGAACCGGAGCGTGTTGCGGCGCATCGTGCGCCGCCCGCTCCGGCTTCCCTCCCAAGGAGCAAGACCATGAAAATCGCATTGATCGGCATTACCGGCCGCGTGGGTTCCCGCGTGGCCGACGAATTGATCAAACGCGGCCACCAGGTGACGGGCATCGCCCGCAACCCGGCCGACGTGAACGCGCAGCCCGGCCTGACCGTCCAGCAGGGCGACGCGACTGATCCCGAAACCCTGACGCCGTTGTTGACCGGCCACGACGCCGTCGTCAGCGCCACGCGTTTCGTGTCGACCGACGCGCGCCCCTTGCTGGCCGCCGTGAAGAACGCCGGCGTGCCGCGCCTGCTGGTGGTGGGCGGCGCGGGCAGCCTGTTGGTGGCGCCCGGCAAGCTGTTGATCGACACCCCGGAATTCCCCGACGCCTACAAGCCCGAGGCCCGCGCCGGCGTCGTGTTCCTGGATACGCTGCGCCAGGAAAAGGTGCTGAACTGGACCTTCCTGTCGCCCTCCGCGCTGTTCGAGCCGGGTGAGCGCACGGGCACGTTCCGCGTGGGTGACGACCACTTGCTGGCCGACGAGGAAGGCAAGAGCTGGATCTCGATGGAAGACTACGCCATTGCGCTGGCCGATGAGATCGAGACGCCCAAGTATTCGCGCCGCCGCTTCACCGTCGGATACTGATCCGCCCGCCAGACAAGGAAAAAGGAGCCCGTCAAGGGCTCCTTTTTTCATTGTGCGGCAGGGTCGGAACCTGCGTTTTTATTTGTAAACTGGCAGGCCGCCAGCCGGCGTCATCCTGAGTTGTCCTGTATGCGTATGAAGTTGAAATCGTTGGCCGCCTGTGCGCTGGTCGCCTCCCACTGCCTGGCGGCCGCGCCAGCGCTTGCGGCTGCGCCCCAGTCGAACAAGGAGATCGTCACGGCGTTCTTCCGGATGATGTTCCAGGACCGCGAGATCGACGAGGCGGTACGCCTGTACGTCAGCCCCAACTACGTGCAGCACAACCCCTACATGCGCGACGGCGTCGGGCCGATGGTGGATTTCTTCCCGCCCTATTTCGACCAGCATCCGCAAGCCATCGTCGAGATCAAGCGCGTGATCGCCGAGGGCGACCTGGTGGTGATCCACAACCAGTGGCGCGATTCGCCGGAAGACCGCGGCCAGGCGGTTGTGGATATCTTCCGCGTGGATAAGGGCAAGATCGTCGAGCACTGGGACGTCAGCCAGGAAATCCCCGAAAACCCCGCCAATCAGAACGGCATGTTCTAAGCCCCCTGCCATGTCCAACATCCAAGCCGTCGACCTGCCCCGCTCTTACCTGCTGCTGAACCATGGCCCCACGGTGCTGGTGACCAGCGCCCACGGCGACGCGCGCAACGTCATGGCGGCCGCCTGGGCGATGCCCTTGGACTTCAACCCGGCCAAGATGCTGGTGGTGGTGGACAAGAACACCTACACGCGCGAATTGATCGAAGCGTCGGGGGAATTCGCGCTGTGCATCCCGTCGCGCGCGCAGGCGGCCGCCACGTTGAAGGTGGGCTCGGAATCGGGGCGCGGTGAAGACAAGTTCCAGGCAAGCGGCCTGTCGACGTTTCCCGCCAGCAAGATCGGCGCGCCGCTGGTGGCCGGCTGCCTGGGCTGGCTGGAATGCAAGGTCGTGCCCGAACCGCACAACCAACAGGCCTATGATCTGTTCATCGGCGAGGTCGTCGCCGCGTGGGCGGCGCCGGACGTGTTTTCGGACAACCGCTGGCACTTCCCGCACGACGACCGGCGTTCGGTGCACTACCTGGCCGGCGGCTCGTTTTTCGCCACCGGCGAAGCCTTCAACGTTTCAGAACCGGAGTAAGCCCTTATGCGCAGCGTGTATCTCGCGGGTTTCGACGTATTCCTGCCCGATGCCGTGGCGCACGGCCAGCGGCTCAAGGCGCTGTGCGCCACCTACGGTTTCGACGGGTTGTTTCCGCTGGACAACATGGCGCCCAAGGACTTGTCGGGCCCCGCGCTGGCGCAGTGGATCTACCGCGAGAACGTGGCGCTGATCCGGCGCGCCGACATGGTGATGGCCAACCTGAATGCCTTTCGCGGCGCCGAACCCGATTCCGGCACGGCCTTTGAAGTGGGCTACGCCATCGCCTGCGGCAAGCCGGTGTGGGGCTATACCGGCCAGGCTGGCTCGCTGGTCGACCAGGTGGCGGTGGGGGCGGCAGCAGACGATGGCGTGTCGCGCATGGTGGATGCCGAGGGCTACACCGTCGAAGACTTCGGCCTGAACCTGAACCTGATGCTGGCGTGTAGCGCCCGCATCGTGGTGGGCAAGGCATCGGATTGCCTGGCCCGCATGGCCGAAGACGCCAGCCGCTGATCGCCAACCGCTAATCGCTAGCTGCTTATCGCTAACTGCGGGCCGGCCGTTTACGCCACGGATTTCCGGCGCGTGGCTTTCTTGGCCGCCGCCGCGGGTTTGCCGGCCTTGGCAGCACTTGCCTTCTTGCGCGGCGCGGCGCCGCCCGGCGTCGCCAGATACCCCATCACCGCATCCACTACGGCCCGTTCAAGCTGCGCAGGGGAAAACCCGGCGGGCGGCTCCAGCGCTGCCGCATGCACCAGCGATTCCATGATGCGCAGCACCACATAGGTCGCCAGGTCGCGGTCTTGTTGCGCGATTTCTGCGCGGTGCAGTTCCAGCAGGTGCCGCATGCGGCGATGGATGTCCTGATCGGCCAGGCTGTGTTCGCGCGGCGTGTCGAACAGCGGGAACTCGCGTTCCAGCACGCGGTGCAGCGCGGGCTCCAGCAGGTGCGCGTGCAGCATCGCCTGGACGATGGCGGCCACGCGCTCTTCGAGCGTGGCCGCGGGGTTGCTGTTCAGCACGTTGTCGATGACATCCAGCATCTCGTTGTCGTGGCGCTGATGCAGCGCGGCGATCAACGCGTTCTTGTTCGGAAAGTACTGGTACAGCGACCCGACGCTGACGCCCGCGGTTTCGGCGATCAGGTTGGTGTTGGTGCCCGCATAGCCGTTGGCGGCCAAAACGCGAGCCGTCGCCTGCAGGATCGTGTCGACGGTGTGCTGCGATCTAAGCTGGCGCGGCGATTTTCGGGGCTGTGGGATGTCGGTCATGGATGCGTGGAAAGGCGAGTATCAAACCTGAGCTTCGGCTCATAAAATTTGCAGCAGGCAATCCGATTTGTCACCCGCAAGCGCGGATTATGCCATCGACGAATTCTCCGCGATGGTTTCGGATTGTCATGACCCTTTCAAGGATTTTTCATGTCGAACGTTTCGACGGCCGCGGCATTGCCCGCGGCCCACGGACCCGTGCGCTCCGTGTTTGCGCAGCTGCTGCCGTTGGTCCTGGCCGTGTTCATCGGATTTTTCATGGTCGGCCTGCCGATGCCGGTATTGCCGTTGTATGTGAATGGCACGCTGGGCATGAGTGCGCTGGTGGTGGGCGTGGTGGCGGGCCTGCAGTTCGCCGCCGCCTTGTTGTCGCGGGCGTATTCCGGCGCGCTGGTCGATCGCCGTGGCGCCAAGCGCGCCGTGGTGGCGGGCTTCGTGCTGGGTGTGGCGGCCGGGTTGCTGTATGTGCTGGCCGAGGCGCTCTCGTCGCAGCCGCAGGCGGCGCTGGCCGTCTTGCTGGCGGGCCGCGCGCTGATGGGATGCGCGGAAAGCCTGATCGCCACCGGCGCGCTCAGCTGGGGCGTGGGCCGCGTGGGGCCGCAGAACGCCGGGCGCGTGATGGCCTGGGTGGGCGTGGCCATCTACGCCGCGTATGCGCTGGGCGCGCCCGCCGGCATGCGGTTGTATGGCGCGGCCGGGTTCACGGGCATTGCGTGGGCGACGGTCCTGATTCCGCTGGCGGCCTTGGCGCTGGTGCTGCCGCAGCGCGGGGTGGCGGCCGCAGGCGGCGTGCGCACGCCCTTCTACCGCGTACTGGGCATGGTGCTGTTGCCGGGCATGGGCCTGGCGTTGACGAGTGTGGGGTTCGGCGTCATCACCGCATTCGTCAGCCTGTTCTTCGCGGAGCGCGGCTGGGACGGCGCGGCGTGGATGTTCAGCGCGTTCGGGGTCGGCTTCATCCTGGCCCGGGTGTTCTTTGCCGGCCTGCCGGACAAGCTGGGCGGCGCGCGCGTGGCGCTGGTATGCGTGGTGGTCGAGGCCGTGGGCCAGTGGCTCATCTGGTCGGGCGCGACGCCGCTGTGGGCGTATGGCGGCGCGCTGCTGACCGGCGCGGGCTATTCGCTAGCGTTTCCGTCGTTTGGGGTGGAAGCCGTGCGCCGTGTGCCGGCGGCAAGCCGGGGCGCAGCCATGGGGGCGTATGTGGCGTTCCTGGACGTGGCGCTGGGCATCAGCGGTCCGGCGGCGGGTTGGCTGGCGGGCGCGCAGGGGTATGGCGCGGTGTATCTGATGGGCGGGACGTGCGCGTTGGCCGCCGTTTTCGTGGCCTTGGCGTTGCGGCGCCCTGCCCGGGCATGATGCATTAATGCATCGGGGCCGTGGTTCGCCACGGCCCCGATGCGTTTGCCGGACTTAGACGGTTGCCGCCATTTCCAGGACTTCGTCGTCCACGGTTTCGGCCTGGCCGTCCTTGAGCTTTTGCAGATGGTCGGCCAGTTCGGCGATGGTCAGCGCCACCAGGCCGTGCTGGGCGGCGTAGCGCTCAAGCGACGCGCCGCGCATCATGGTGCCGTCGGCGTTCATCAGTTCGCACAGCACGCCGGCCGGGCGCAGGCCGGCCAGGACCGCCAGGTCGACCGAGCCTTCAGTGTGACCGCGGCGGGTCAGCACGCCGCCGGGCTGGGCGCGCAGCGGGAACACGTGGCCGGGGCTGACGATGTCTTCGCTTTGGGCCGAAGGCGAGATGGCGGCACGAATGGTAGTGACGCGGTCAACGGCGGATACGCCGGTGCTGACGCCTTCGCGCGCTTCGATGGAAACGGTGAAGGCGGTGGCGAAGCGGCTCTGGTTGCGCTGGACCATGGGAGGCAGTTCCAGGCGGTCGAGGGTTTCGCCGGGCAGGCACAGGCAGACGATGCCGCTGCCGTCGCGGATCAGCTGTGCCATGACGGGCACGGTCAGCTTGTCGGCGGCGACGATCAGGTCGGCCTCGTTTTCGCGGTCGAAGTCGTCCATGAGGATGACGGGGCGGCCCAGGCGCAGGTGATGCAGGGCGCGCTGCAGACGAGCGGCGAAGGGCTGTGAAGCCAGGCTGGGGAGGGACTGCTGGGTATTGAGGGTGGACATTGAAACGCTCTCGCAAATGAAGGGGGCGAAAAACGTTTCAGGGCTAATCGACAGCCGAACGCAATACGGTCGTCCGGGCGCAGGTGCGCCCGGGCAATCGGGAATGTGCCGGCACATCTTCTCTCATCCGGACTATGACCGTCGGCTCTGGCATCTCACCAGATCTGCTGACCCCGATGTCCGTGAAGGACGCCGGGCGCTCGCGGGCTCACCACATTGCATGGCATACCGCCGGTGGGGAATCGCACCCCGCCCTGAAGACGTACTGCATGTCGTGTTAACGACTTTCTGGATTGTACGCCTGTCTGGTTTTTGCGGAGGAATATGCTTATTGCGAGTGAGGGTTTGTTCTTTTCGGGACGGGGGATGGGCGGGTTCTTTTGGCGCCTGGCGCGGGGGCGGGCCGGCGGGCGCGGGTCAACGATTGCGGTCCGGAGCCTTCGCTCCGGACTGCCCCTGCGTCATCTTCGTCACTGCCTTTGGCAGTTCCTTCAGATTCCCTTGGGCGCATCGACTCCCCTCGCCCCCCGGCCCGCCCCCGCGCCAGGCTCTGGTTTCGACACTTCACCGCCTCTGGGACGGGGGGTGTGCTTGGCATTTTTCTGCCGGGCGGTGTGGAGACGGAGGATCTTGCGGGGTCGCCAAAAAAGGCCGCGCGGGCGGCCGTTTTTGGCATTGGGGTGTCTTGCGGGTGCGGGGGGCGCTGCGCGCGGTTGGGGACGCGTCAGCTGGAGGTGGGGCTGTCTTTACTTTGCCGTGGCGGGTGTTTTTGCCGCGGTTGCCGATTCGGCGGTTTCGGCCGCTTCCACGACGTTTGCCGTTGCGGGCGTTTCTGCTTTCTTCTTTTTCTTTTTCGGCAGCGCCAGCATCGTGCCGCGGCACGGGGGGGTGCCGCACAGGCAGCGGTAGCCTTCCTTCAGCGCCTTGGTGATGCGGCCGTCCAGGACCAGGCCGTAGTCGTACGACAGTTCCGTGCCGCGCGGCAGGTCGCGCAAGGCGACGATGTAGACGCGCTTGCCGTGCTTGCCTTCCTGGGCCTCGCAGTTGGGCTCACAGGAATGGTTGATCCAGCGGGCGTCGTTGCCTTCGTCGCCGCCGTCGATCACGCGGCCGGAGCTGAGCGCGAAGAAGAAGGTGTGGAAGGGATCGTCGGGGTTGGTCGGGTGGCGGCGGTCGGCTTCCTTGGCGCTGATGCGCGCGCCGCCGTATTCGATGATGCGCGTGCCCGCGGGGATCTTGCGGGCGGCGAAGACGCCGTTGCCGTGCAGCTTGGAGCGGCGGACGACATGCCAGGGCTTGATCGGGGTGTCTTCGGAGGTCATGGAGGCCTGGTGAAAGCGGTGAGACGAAACAGAATTATATCGACGCGTCTTTGACAGGACGACAGGCGTATAGTGAGCGCGCCTTGTCCTTACTTGATATTCATCATGATCGTCCGTCCGCGTCCCTCTGCGCTGGCCTTGTTCTTTATCATGCGCGGCTCCATCATCCCGCGCATTTTCAGCCGGATTCTCGTCATCACGCTGCTGTCCTGCGTGGTGGTGTGGATGTACCACCGCCAGCTGTTTTCGCCCGCGCACCTGACCGCGGTGCCCTTCTCCCTTTTTGGCCTGGCGTTGTCGGTCTTCATGGGCTTTCGCAACAACGTCTGTTATGACCGCTGGTGGGAAGCCCGCAAGCAGTGGGGCGACCTGATCGTGCAGGCGCGCAGCCTGGCGCGGGAAAGCGCGGTGCTGCTGGCGGCCAGCACGGCCAACCCGGTGCAGGAACGGCTGGTGCGGCGTTGCATCGGTTTCGGGTACGGGCTGGCGGCGCGCTTGCGCGGCCAGGACATGGTGGAGGCCGTGCGCCCCTGGGTGCAGCAAGACGAACTGGACACGCTGGCCGGTTGCCGCAATGTGCCGGACGCGCTGCTCATGGCGATCAACCGCGACTTGGCAGCCTGTCTGCGGCGCGGCGAGCTCAGCGACATTCTCTATCAGGGCCTGACCCAGCGCGTGGCGCAGTGCGCCGCCATCCAGGCCGCCTGCGAACGCATCAAGTTCACGCCCTGTCCGTTCGCCTATTCGCTGCTGCTGCATCGAACGGCGTGGCTGTTCTGCCTGCTGCTGCCGTTCGGCCTGGTGGGCACGCTGGAATACCTGACCCCGGTGGCGGTCATCATCATCGCCTATACCTTCTTCGGGCTGGACGCGCTGGGCGACGAGCTGGAAGACCCCTTCGGCCTGGAAGAGAACGACCTGCCGCTGTCGGCGCTGGCCCGCGTGATCGAGATCGACCTCCTGGAGGGCCTGGGCGTGCGTCCGCTGCCCGAGGCGGCCGAACCGGTGGGGTTCGTGCTGCGTTGAGGGCGGTTTACCCCGCCGGCCCGGTCAGCGGCAGCATGGTTTCCTTCAGGCGGCGCAGCACGAAGCAGGATTTGCTGTGGCGGATGCCCGGGATACGGTAGAGCTGTTCGCGCAGCAGGCGTTCGTAGTCGCGGGTGTCGCGCACGGCGATGCGGATGTAGTAGTCGTAGTCGCCCGACACCAGAAAGGCCTCCAGCACTTCGGGGATGGCCGCCAGCGCGCGGCCGAACTCATACAGCGTTTCCTCGCTGTGGCTTTCCAGCGTGACGTGCACGATCACCGTATCCATGAAGCCCAGGCTGGCCGGATCGATGTCCACGGTGTACCCGCGGATCACCCCGGCGCTTTCCATGCGCTTGATGCGGTTCCAGCACGGCGTGGACGACAGGCCCACTGCCGCGCCGATGTCGTTCAGGCTGGCGCGCGCGTTCTCTTGCAGCACCTTCAGAATGGCCAGATCAAACTTGTCCAGGTTCATTTTCTTTGATTTCTCCAAATCGAAGATAAATTTACTCCGTTCGGCCGGTAATCGTGGAAAAGAAGATAAAAATTCTTCAAGCCTACGAATAAGATAGATAGCATGAACGATCGCCTGCACCCCACCGCCGCCGCCGCGCTTGCCGCCACTGAACCCGCCGTTTCGAACGGCGCGAAGATTCTGCTCGATACGCTGATTGCGCACGGTGTGGACACCGTGTTCGGCTACCCCGGCGGGGCGGTCCTGCCGCTGTACGACGCGCTGTATGCCGAGCCGCGCCTGCGCCATGTGCTGGTGCGCCACGAACAGGCGGCCGTGCATGCCGCCGAAGGGTACGCCCGCAGCACCGGTCGCACCGGCGTGGTGTTCGTGACCTCCGGCCCGGGGATGGCCAACACCACCTCGGGCTTGCTGGACGCCATGTGCGATTCGATCCCGGTGCTGTGCGTCAGCGGCCAAGTGTCCACCGCCGCCATCGGCACCGACGCCTTCCAGGAATGCGACGCCATCGGCATCTCGCGTTCCGTGACCAAGTGGAACACCCAGATCCGCGCCGTGGACGACGTGGCCAATGTGGTGTCCCGCGCGTTCGAGCTGACCCGCCAGGGCCGTCCGGGCCCCGTGTTGGTGGACTTTCCGAAAGACGTGCAGTTGGCCGTGCCGCGCGATGCGGATGACGACGTGCCCGGCCTGCCCTCGCAGCAAAAGCTGGCCGCGCTGCGTGCGCGCCGCCAGTCGGGCAAGCTGGCGCCCAAGTTGCCGCAGTCGGCCGTGCGCCGCGCCGCCGCGCTGATCGCGCAGGCCAAGCGTCCCATCTTCTACGGCGGCGGCGGGCTGGTGAATGCCGGCCCGGAAGCTTGCGAAGCGTTCGCCGACCTGGTCCGCCACACCGGCGCGCCGTGCACCCTGACGCTGATGGGCCTGGGGGCCTTCCCCGCGTCCAACCCGCAGTTCGTAGGCATGCTGGGCATGCATGGCACGGTCGAGGCCAACCTGGCCATGCACAACGCCGACCTCGTCGTCTGCATCGGCGCCCGTTTTGACGACCGCATCACCGGCAAGATCTCGGAATTCTGCCCGCATGCGCGCAAGATCCATATCGACATCGACCCGGCGTCGATCAACAAGGTGGTGCGGGTGGACGTGGCGCTGGTGGGCGACTGCCTGCCACTGGTGCGGGCGCTGCGTGCCGAGCTGGGCGACGAGCCGATGGACGCGGCGCGCCTGGCACCCTGGTTCAAGCGCATCGATACGTGGCGCAGCCAGGATTGCCTGGGTTTCACGCCTGCCGCCGACGCAATCCTGCCGCAGCATTTGATGGCCAGCCTGAATGCCGCGCTGGCCGACCGTGACGCCATCGTGTCCACCGACGTGGGCCAGCACCAGATGTGGGCCGCGCAGTACCTGCGTTTCGACAAACCGAACCGCTGGCTGACTTCGGGCGGCGCCGGCACCATGGGCTATGGCGTGCCGGCCGCGATCGGCGCGCAGGTGGCGCATCCTGACAAGACGGTGGTCTGCGTCAGCGGCGACGCGTCGGTGCTGATGAATATCCAGGAACTGTCCACGGCCATGCAGCACCAGACGCCCGTGAAGGTCGTGCTGTGCAACAACGGCTACATGGGCATGGTGCGCCAGTGGCAGGAACTGATCCACGGCGGCCGCTACAGCCACAGCTACAACGCATCGCTGCCCGATTTCGTGGCGCTGGCGCGGGCGTTCGGCTGGGGCGCGGCGCGGGTGGACGACCCGGCGAAGCTGGAGGCCGCGCTGGCCGAATGCCTGGCGCATGACGGCCCCTACTTCCTGGACGTGGCGGTGTCAGCGCAGGAAAATTGCTTCCCGATGATGCCCGCGGGTCATGGCCATCAGAAGATGATGCTGGCCGAAGGCGTCTGGTATCAGGACGAGACGACCTGATTCTGGCGGACGGTGGATGATGGGTTGCGCGCGGCAGGCGATGCCGTGCGCGGCGAGCGTGTCTCGCGCTTCACCCCTCCTACGGGGGTGGTGCATCATCCATGGCCGGCATGTCATTCGTAGGATGGGTGGAGCGCGGCCAGCCCTTCCTGTTCCGGGACGGTCGCGGCCGCGCGAAACCCATCGCGCAAGCCGCAGGCCTGTCTCAATCAAAACTGAATCGACAGCCCGCCGTCCACGACCAGGACGTGTCCGTTCACATAAGACGCGGCCGGGGATGCCAGGAATACTGCCGCGCCGGCGATTTCTTCCGGTTCGCCCCACCGCCCCGTCGGGTTGCGGGCCGCGATGCGCGGGCCGACTTCGGGGTCCGCCACCATTTCCGCATTGGTTTCGGTTGCGAAGGTGCCGGGCGCGATCGCGTTGCTGGTGATGTGGTGGCCGCCGAATTCCGCGGCCAGGGCCCGCACCATGCCGGTGAGCCCCTGCTTGGCCGCCGGATACACGGCGTCGCCCGCGCGCGCCAGTTCGCCCACCACCGAGGTGATGGCAATCAGCCGGCCGCCACCCTGGCGCACCATGCGCTCGGCTGCGAACTTGGCCAGCAGCATGCCGGCGACCAGATCCGTGTCGATCAGCTCGCGGATTTCGGCGGGGCTGGTGTCGCGCAAGGTCTTGCGGTTGCGGGCGCCCACGTTGTTTACCAGCACGTCCAGGCGTCCATGCTCGTCGTCGATGCGCTGGAACGCGCGCGCCATGTCGGCGTCGTCGCTGACATCGAACGGCAAGGGATGCGCGTCCAGGCCGGCGGCCGTCAGATCGGCCACGGCGGCATCCACGGCCGCGGCGTTGCGCCCGTTGATCAGCACGCGCGCGCCACAGCCCGCCAGCGCCCGCGCAATGCAAAAGCCCAGTCCGCGCGCGGACCCGGTGACCAGCGCAACCTGGCCGGTCAGGTCGAAGTTGCGCAGATAAGGTAGTGTCGTCAAATCAATTCTCCATCGCCTTGCGCGTTGGGGGCGAGCCTTGCTATTCGCGGAACTCTGGCGCCCAGTGCAGCAGGCGCCGTTCCAGCCACGTCACACAATAAACCAGCGCGATGCCCACGATGGACAACAGCGTCACGGCGGCGAACATGTCGGTGGCGTTCAGCGTGGCCAGCGCGGTGATCATCAGGTAGCCCATGCCGGTGGTGGATCCCACGAATTCGGCCAGCACCACGCCGATCAGCGCGAAGCTGATGGCGTTGGGCAAGGCGGCGAACGTCCATGCCGCCGCCGTCGGGATGCGCACCCGCCACAGGATCTGGCGGGGCGATCCGCCCAGCGTGCGGCAGAAATCCACCAGTTCGCGTTCGACGCTGCGGCCGCCCTTGTAGGTGTTGAAGAACACCAGGAAGAACACCACGAACCAGGACGTCACCACCTTGGAGGCCAGCCCCAGGCCGAAGAACATGGTGATGAGCGGCACAAACGCGATGCGCGGCATCGAGTTGAATGCCACGATGAACGGGTTGAACACATCGGCCAGGAAGCGGCTGCGGCTGAGCGTCATACCGACGATGAAGCCGCTGCCCACGCCCACGACCAACCCCACCATCGTGGCCTGCAGCGTCAGCCACAAGTGCGGCCAGACCGAGCGCGGCCCGGGCTGCATCCATTCCCACAGCCGCACCGCCACGCGCGACGGCTGGCTGATGAAAAAGGGGTCGAACAGCGTGTTCTGGGTGAACCACGGGATGCGCGTCAGCGTCTCCCACGAGCCCAGGATGACGGCAAGGATCAGCACTTGCCACAAGGTGATGCGCACGCGGCGGGCAATGCCGGCGCGGCGGTCCAGCCGCAGCTGGTCCTGCAGGGAATCAGAGGTTTCAGTCGGGATCATGACGCGGGGGGATTCAGGCGGCGGCGCGGAACTGCTGGCCCAGCACGCTCCAGAGGCTTTGCACGTGGGCGACGAACTGCGGCGTTTCACGCAGCGTGAAGACGTCGCGCGGATGCGGGATGTGGATGCGTTCGTCCAGCAGCACGCGGCTGGGCGGGCCGGACAGCACCACCACGCGGTCCGACAGCAGGATGGCTTCGTCCAGGTCGTGCGTGACCATGACGATGGTCTGGCCCAGCTTGCGCCAGATCTCCATCAGTTCGCGGTGCAGGTGCGTCTTGGTGTGGGTATCCAGTGCGCCGAACGGTTCGTCCAGCAGCAGGATGCGGGGCTCGACGGCCAGGCTCATCAAGAGCGCCACGCGCCGGCGCATGCCGCCCGACAACTGGTGCGGGAAGGCGTCGGAAAAGGCGCCCAGGTGGCCCAGTTCCAGCAGTTCGGCCACGCGGCGGTCGATCTTGTCGGCGGCCACGCCCTGGAACTTCAGGCCCAGCGCCACGTTCTTCTTGACGCTGAACCAGGGCAGCAAGGTGTCTTTCTGGAAGATGTAGCCCAGCGCGGGCGGCACCTGACCGTCCACCACCTGGCCGTCCACGCGGATGGTGCCGGTGGTGGGCCGCAGGAAGCCGGCGATCATGTTCAGCAGCGTGCTCTTGCCGCAGCCCGAGGGGCCGACGATGGACACGAATTCGCCTTGTTCGATCGTCAGGCTGACCTCGCCCACCGCATGCGTCGTGCCCTGGCGCGACTGGTACGCCTTGCCGACTTTGTCCAGCGTGATCATCAGAGGCCCCGCGCTTTCCGCACGAAGCCCATGTTCACGCATTTGGCGTAGGGCACCGTCTTGATCTCGTCGTTGGAGAACTGGCGGCCGTCGCCCATGATGGCCGTCATGCGGTTGTACGCGTCTTCGGTGATGAGGTTGTCCTTCAGGAACACCGTGTCCTTGTAGACGCCCAGCGTCTTCTCGATCGCGGCGCGCGGGAAGGCGTTGAGGTAGTCGTCGTAGATGACGTCGGTGATGCCGGCGGCGGTGTTGGCGGTGATGAAGTCCTGCGCCTTGACCATCGCGGTCACAAAGGCCTGCACCACTTCGGGGCGTTTCTGGATGGTGTCTTCCAGCGTCAGCGCCGCGATGCCGGGGACGTCGCCGCCCATGAATTCGTTCCAAGAGCTTTCGGTGGTGGCGTCGAAAATGGGCACGCCCCAGCCTTCCTGGCGGGCTTGCTCCATCATGGACATGGTGGCCATGCTGGCCGACACCGACCCGGTCTTGAGCGCGCCCAGCATGGTGGCCAAGTCGCCCAGCGGGCGGATGTCCACCTTGTCGGCCACGCCGGCCTTCTGCATCAGGTACAGCGCCATCAGCCAGGTGCTGGACTGCGGCTGGGTGGCGCCCACGCGCTTGCCGGCCAGGTCCTTCAGCGACTTGATCTTGCCGCTGTCGAAGTCCTCGCGGCGCACGATGACGTTGGCGTAGGTGAGCTTGCGGTCAAAGCCGAACACGAGCGTCGCGGGCTTGCCGGCGATGGTCAGCGCGGGGGCGGCGGTGGCCGCCGTGGCGCCGAACACGATCTGGCCGGCCGCCAGCAACTGGTTGGTGCGCGGGCCGCTTTGCGAATTCAGGTATTCGACGTCCAGGCCGCCTTCGCTGAAATAGCCCTTCTTCAACGCCACGTAGCCGGCCGCGAAAAAGGGGTCGATGCTGCCCTGGCCGTAGACGACGCGGCCCAGCTTGGGCTGCGCGAACGCGACGCGCCCATTGAGCAGGCTGACGCCGGCCAGCGCCCCGGCAGCGGCCAGCACGCGGCGGCGGGTAGTGAAATCGGGGCTGGGGGTCATGTCGTCCTCGGAATTTGATTGGGTTGCAGCTGTTTGGCGTAAACAATACCCCAGCGCCTGCCGTCCAACAATGGAAAACGCCCGGTTGCCCGGGCGTTGGTCAATTATGGCGGGAGCGGTCAAGACATCACCGCTGCTGGATGGGTTGCGCGCGATATGTGCCGGTGTTCTTGTTGGCACATCCTCGCGCTTCACCCATCCTACGACGCCGTTTTCTTCGGCGCTGCTTTCTTCACGGCTTTCTTGGCGGCGGTTTTCGTTGCCGTTTTGGTTGCCGTCTTCGTGGCGGTCTTCTTCACCGCGGCCTTTTTGGCCGGCGCCTTCTTCGCTGCCGTCTTGGTGGCCGTCTTTGCCGCCGTCTTGCCCGGCGCGCGGCCCGGCTTTTCAGGACGCGGCTCGAACTCGAAGCCCACCTTGCCGTCCGGCTGGCGCACCAGGAACGCCTTGAACTTGCGGTTGGTGCGGCTGGACACGAAGCCGTCGAGCAGGTCGGTGCGGCCGTCGGTCAAGAGCTTGCCCATCTGCTGGGCCGAGATCTCTTGCTGCAGGATGACTTTGCCCGAGCGGAAGTCGCAGCTCTTTTCGGGGCCGACGGACTTTTCGCAGACGTAGCTCATGCCGTGCTCGAACACGCGCGACTGGCACTTCGGGCACGGGCCCACCGGCGTGTGGCCGGAGAAGTCCACGGCTTCGGTGTCGTCTTCGTCGTTCTGGCCGAAATCGAACTCCAGCTTGAATTCATCGCTGATGCGCAGGATGGCGGCAAACGGCCGGCCCATCTTGCTGATGAAGCCTTGCAGCGGACCGATCTCGCGCTTGGCCAGCAGTTCTTCGACTTCCGGCAGTTCGAACGTGCGGCCGCCCGGATGCTTGCCGATCGAGAAATCGCAGGCCGTGCAGGCGAAGCGGCGGTAGTTTTCCTTCACCACGGCGCCGCACTTGGGGCACGGCGTCTGCAGCGTGGCGTAGTCGCCCGGCACCGTGTCGCGCTCGTATTCCTTGGCGCGCTTGACGATGACTTGCGTCATCTGCGCGATTTCACGCATGAAGGCCTCGCGGCCCAGCCCGCCCTGCTCGATCTGCTTGAGCTTGTGCTCCCATTCGCCCGTGAGTTCGGGCGAGGTCAGTTCGGTGACGTCCAGGCCGGACAGCAGCGTCATCAGCTGGCGCGCCTTGGCGGTGGGCACCAGGTCGCGGCCTTCGCGACGCAGGTAGACCTCGTTCAGCAGGCCTTCGATGATGGCGGCGCGCGTGGCCGGCGTGCCCAGGCCGCGCTCGGACATGGCCTCGCGCAGCTCTTCGTCGTCCACCAGCTTGCCGGCGCCTTCCATGGCGGACAGCAAGGTGCCTTCGTTGAAGCGGGCCGGCGGCTTGGTCGACAGGCCTACGGCTTCGACGTCTTCCGTGCGCACGGTCTCGCCGTCCGCCACGGGCACCAGGTTGGCGTCTTCGCCCTGGGCTTCCTTGCCGTAGACGGCCAGCCAGCCCGGGGTGACCAGCACCTTGCCGTCAGTGCGGAAGCGATGGCCCTGCACTTCGGTCAGGCGGGTGGTGACGCGGTATTCGGCTGCCGGGAAGAACACGGCCAAAAAGCGCTTGAGCACCAGGTCGTACAGCTTGGCCTCGGCTTCGCTCAGGTCGTGCGGGATCTGCAGCGTGGGGATGATGGCAAAGTGATCCGACACCTTCTTATTGTCGAAGATGCGGCGGTTGGGCTTGACCCACTGCTGGGTGACGACCGTGTCCGCGTGGCGGGCCAGGCCGCCCACGGCGTTCGAACCGCCCTTGGCCAGCGCGCGCATCGTTTCCTGCACCGTGGTGATGTAGTCCTCGGGCAGATAACGGGAATCGGTACGCGGGTAGGTCAGCGCCTTGTGGCGTTCGTACAGGGTCTGGGCCAGCGCCAGGGTGGTCTTGGCCGAAAAGCCGAAACGGCCGTTGGCCTCGCGCTGCAGCGAGGTCAGGTCGTAGAGCGCCGGCGACATCTGGGTCGACGGCTTGGATTCTTCGGTGACGTTGCCCGGCTGGTCGCGGCAGGCGGCCACCACGCTTTGGGCGGCGGCGGCCGACCACAGGCGCGATTCGCGCTTTTCGGGGTCGCGGTCGTCTTTCTTGAATTGGGGGTCGATCCAGCGGCCTTCATACAGGCCGGCGGCGGCGATGAAGGTGGCGCGCACTTCCCAGTAGTCGCGCGGCACGAAGCGGCGGATGCGCTCTTCGCGTTCGGCCACGATCGCCAGCGTGGGGGTCTGCACCCGGCCGACCGGCGTCTTGAAGAAGCCGCCGTCCTTGCTGTTGAAGGCGGTCATGGCGCGCGTGCCGTTGATCCCCACCAGCCAGTCGGCTTCGGCGCGCGAGCGGGCCGCCGCTTCCAGCGGCTTTAACTGGGCGTCGTCGCGCAGGTTGGCGAAGGCCTCGCGGATGGCGGCCTGCGTCATGGATTGCAGCCACAGGCGCTGGATCGGCTTCTTCACGCCCGCATACTGAATGATGTAGCGGAAGATCAGTTCGCCTTCGCGTCCCGCGTCACAGGCATTGATGATCGAGTCTACGTCCTTGCGCTTGGCCAGGCGGACCAGCAGCTTCAGGCGTTCAGCGGACTTCTTGTCGGTGGGGCCCAGTTCGAATTCCGGCGGAATCACGGGCAGGTGCGTGAAGCTCCACTTTCCCTTGACCGGATCGTTGGGCGCGACCAAGCTCAGCAAATGGCCGATGCTGGACGCGAGTACGTAACGTTCGCTTTCAAAATAGTCGCCCTCGCGCGCAAAGCCTCCCAAGGCGCGTGATATATCAAGGGCCACCGAGGGCTTCTCGGCAATAATCAGCGTTTTATTCATGTGTATCCAGTGGCGGTAGTCCCGCCTTAGTAGCGCGGATAATAAGATCGGAGATTCGCCAGATGCAAGTCGGCACTGAAAGACAAGCGGGATCCGAACTGCACGCTTGGCGCCAATTCCTGGCGCGAAGCACCCTTTGGCTAGGCGTTTTGCTGCTGGGCAGCGCCGCGATTTGCTGGGTCGCCGCCAATTGGCAAGACATGACAAAAGTGCAGCGCTTCGCCGGCACGCAAGGCCTGCTGGCGATTGCCGCACTGGCCGCCGCCTGGGCCGGGCTGCGCCTTCGGGGCACCCCTGGCGTGCGGCGCAGCATCCCTGGCGCGCTCCTGGCTTTGGCCGGCATCTTGTTGGGCGCCCTGCTCGCGTTATTAGGCCAAACTTACCAGACTGGCGCCGATACCTGGGAATTGTTCGCCTGGTGGGCGGTGTTGCTGCTGCCCTGGGCACTGGCCGCGGCCAGCCAGGCCGTGTGGCTGCTATGGATCCTTGTGCTGAACGTGGCGGCCGCGCTCTGGCTGGGCGAGCGGATGTTCTCGTGGCTGTCGGTGTTTGGCGGATCGGACACCGTCACCCTCGTCATGGCGGGGCTGAACCTCGTGTTGCTGCTGGGCTGGGAGCTGGCCGCGCACCGCTGGCGCGCCAGCACGTTGATCGGCCCGCGCATCCTGGCGGCCCTGGTCGTCAGCGCGCTGGTCATGTCCCTGATGTTCGTCGGCTTCGTCTTCGGCCGCGAGCAAGGGGTCGGCGGCATTGCGTGGCTTGCCGTGACGGTGGGGCTGGGCTTTTATTATCAGCGGGTCCGGCGCGACCTGATCATCCTGGCCATGCTGGCGGCCGGCGTCATCTGCGTGTCGCTGCGCTTCGTGGGCGAATGGCTGCTGCGCCTGGAGCCCGGCGTCTGGGCCGCGCTGCCCCTGGCGGCCTTGCTGATGGCCGAAGCCGTTCTGGCCGCGCGCTGGCTGCGCAAGTTGGCGGCCGAACCTCAGGTCGCAGGCCCTGCCGCGGCGGACGCCGAGCCGGCCTCGGCCTCGGCCGGCAATGCCGTGGAGCCGGCCGATTCGGGCGCGCCCGTGGCGCAACTGGCGCCAGCCGCCATCCCGCACGCCGAACCGCCCTGGTACGTGCAGTGCCTGCTGGGCCTGAGCGCCTGGCTGGCCACCCTGCTGCTGCTGGTTTTCGTGGGCTTCTCGGGCATCGTCACGTCCGAAGAAGGCGCGCTGGTGGCCGGGCTGATCCTGTGCGGCGCCGGCGTGGCGGTGCTGCGCAGCGACGCGGGCCCGTTCTGGCGGCAATGCGGCACGGCCATGGCGTTCGCCGGGCAGTTGCTGATCATCTACGGTTTGTCCGATTCCACCTCGTTCACCAGCGCTTGCGTGTTCGTGCTGCTGATGGCCACGGCCATCTACGTGCTGGGTCCCGATGTGATCCTGCGTTTCCTGTCCGGCGTGCTGATCGCCGGGGCCGGAGCCAGCCTGATCTGGCGCGGTCTGTCGCCCCAGCTGATGCGCGACGACCTGCTGGAGGCGTGGCTGGATTTCGATCCCGCCTTGTCCAGCGTCGTGTGGCTGCCCATTGCCGTGATCGGCGCCTGGGCCACCGCCGTGATCCTGACCGTCGGCCATCGCGGGGGGGCGAAGCGCGACCATGCGTTGCAGCCGCTGGCCTGGGCGTTCCTGCTGTCGGTGCAGGGCATGGTGTGGCTGGCGGGCGGGATCTCCGTCCTGCATCTGCCCGCCATGTGGCAGCTGAATCCGCAGGGCGCCTTGTTCGTCACCGCCGGCGCGTTGCTGCCGGCGGCCGCCGCGATGGCGGTGCTGTGGCCCCGCCGCCATGTGTTGACCGCCGGCGTCACCTGGGGCGTGCCGATCGCGCTGCTGATCCTGGCCGGCTTCTGGCTGCCCAGCCCGGGAGTGGGTTTCGCGCTGGCCTGGCTACTGTTGGGCTTTGGCCTGAACCAGCTGCGCCTGGTGGTCTTCGGCGTGATCAGCCTGCTGGCCTATCTGGGCGTGTACTACTACCAGCTGGATGTGCCCTTGTTGCAAAAGGCGCTGTGGCTGGGCGGCGGCGCGTTGCTGCTGTTCGTGTTGCGCGGCCTGGTGTGGCTGGTGCCGCGGCTGATGCGCACGCAGGCGCCCGACCGCCGCGCGCCGCTTCCACCGGTCTCGGCGCCCTTGCGCTGGCGCACGCTGGCGATCCTGGGGGGTCTGGCGCTGGTGCTGGTGGTGGCCAACGGCGGCATCTGGGAGCGTGAAAAGCTGCTGGCTTCCGGCAAGGTGGTCATCCTGGAACTGGCGCCAGTGGATCCGCGGTCGCTGATGCAGGGCGACTATATGGCGCTGAACTTCGCCGCCAGCCGCGACATCACGCGCTTGCGCCTGGGCGGCGACCGTCCGGTTGAAGACGAGACCCTGCCCGGCTTCGAGCCCGACGGCTATGTGATGCTTCAGACCGACGCGCGCGGCGTGGCCACGCCGTTGCGCATCCAGCCCGACGTGCATCCGCATACGGACGGCGAAGTGCCGCTGCGCTACCGGGTACGCGACCGCGGCGTGCGCATCGTCACCAATGCCTGGTTCTTCCAGGAAGGCGAAGCCAAGCGCTTCGAAGTCGCCCGCTACGGCGAGCTGCGCGTGGGCGACAACGGCGAGGCCCTGCTGGTCCGGATGTTGGGCGCGGACCTGCAGCCGCTATAGCGGCACGGGGCCCCGCGTCAGGGGAAGCGCTGCGCCCAGTGCGCGGTGGCTTCGCGCAGGAACTGCCCACAGTCGGCGTCGGCGGCAAGCGGCGCAAAGCCCAAGGCCCGCCAGGCGCCCTGTAGCGCCGCCAGGGGCGCTTGGGTGTCGATGGCGGGGGCACCGTTCTGCTTGGACAGTTTCAGGCCGCTGGCGGCGTCCAGGATCAGCGGCACATGCAGATAGCGCACGGGGGGCAGGCCCAACAAGCGGCCCAGCACGCGTTGACGCGCCGTGGAGCTCAGCAGGTCGGCGCCGCGCACCACGTCCGTCACGCCCTGTTCGGCATCGTCCACCACCACGGCAAGTTGATAGGCCCATAGCCCGTCCGCGCGCCGCAGGGCGAAGTCGCCCACTGCCTGCGCCACGTCTTGCGCTTGTGGGCCCAGCCACCGGTCTTCGAAGTGTTCGACGCCGTCCGGGATGCGCAGGCGCCAGGCGCGCGCCTGGCGGCCTTCGGGCAAGCCGTGGCGGCACGTGCCGGGATAAGGGCGTTCACCGTCGGCGCCGGGCACGGTCTGGCCGCGCAGCGCCGAATCGGCGATTTCGCGCCGGGTGCAGCCGCAGCCGTAGATCAGGCCGCGCGCGGCCAGCGTGTCGAAGGCGGATTGGTAAGCGGCGTTGCGCTGCGACTGCCACATGACGTCGCCGTCCCAGTGCAGGCCCAGCGCGTCCAGTTGCGCCATGATGGCGTCGGCGGCGCCCGCCACGGTGCGGGGCGTGTCCACGTCTTCCATGCGCAGCAGCCAGCGCCCGCCGTGGGCGCGCGCATCCAGCCAACTGGCCAGGGCAGCCACAAGCGAGCCTGCATGCAGCGGGCCGCTGGGGCTGGGGGCGAATCGGCCTACGTAGGTCACAGCAACGGCAAGCGGCCCCAATGCATGGGGCCGGGGTGCGGGGTCATCAATGCAGCAACCGCACGCCTTCTTCGTCCAGCAGCTCTTCCAGGACCAGGTTGTCGATCTCGGCCTCCTGGCTCCAGAGAACCATGAGGGCGATGATCTTGATCTTGGACAGCGGCACGGGCGTTTCCGGCGAAGCCAGGCCCCGGTCGATGACGATTTCGCGCAACGGCGCCGGCAATACGCCGGCCGATTCCAGGAAGGCGATGAAGCCGATGGATTCGGTGCCGAGCTGGCTGTATTCGTTGTCGGTGTAGATCCGGGTCCCCGAGGTGGGAGCCTGAGCGAGGTCGACGCATCGTTCCGTTGTCTCGGCCAAACCGTACAGCCAGCCGAGCGCGTCGTCGATGTCTTCGTGCTCGAAACCGGCGGCGGCAAGCCGCTTAGCGAGCACATCGGCCGCAGGACAGGCTTGCGGCGTGTAGTAATTCTCGAACAGATAAACCAGGATATCGAACATATGGCGCAGTTTTGTGCCTGTTTGCACAGTCGGCCCGCAGATCGGCAGACCAGCAAACATGAATTTTACTTTACGCTGATTTATTTAGCCGGGCAACCGGCGAAAAGGCGGAATGTTGTATGTCGTCACCCTGTGGATCCAGGCCCCTATTTTGCCGGTATTTGCTGCCAAAATCCGAGATTGGACGAAATAAAAAAGGGGCGGACCGTAGTCCGCCCCTTTTAATTCCACGCCGTCCGGGTCAGGCCGCCCTGGCCGCGGTCTCCAGTTTCAGTTCCGCCAACTGGCGGATGAAGACGGGGATGCAGATGGCCAGGCCGACCAGGCCGCTCGTCAGGCCGGGGATGATGGTCAAGAGCGCGCCGACGGTGCACAGCCACCGTTCCCAGCTCTTCATGCCGACCAGCATGTAGCGCGAGAACGCCGCCGACAGCAGCACCAGGCCCACCATGCAGCCGAACAAGGTCACCCAGAAGTCATACCAGGTGAAGCCCTGTACCGAGATCAGCAGCGAGGGCGAAAACACGAACACGAACGGCACGATCAGCTTGGTGATGCCCAGCCTGAACGCCGTGTTCCCGGTCTTGAACGGGTCGCTGCCCGCCATGCCCGCCGCCGCATACGCAGCCAGCGCCACCGGTGGCGTGATGTCCGCCAGGATGCCGAAATAGAACACGAAGAAGTGCGCCGCGATCGGCTGCACGCCCAACTGCACCAGCGTGGGAGCCGCCACGGCGACCATGATCAGGTAGTTCGCGGTGGTGGGCACGCCGCAGCCCATCAGGATGCAGACGATGCCCGTCATGATCAGCGCGGCCAGCAGCGTCAGCGTCTGCATGTTGGCCATGGCGTCGGGAATGATCATGGCCGCGCCGCCGGCCAGCACCTGCGATGCCGAGATCACGATGTACGAGATTTTGAAGCCCACGCCGGTCAACGTCACCACCCCGATCACGATGCCCACTGCGCCTGCCGCCGCGCCGACTGCCAGCGCGTACTTGGCGCCGGTCTCGAAGGCTTCGTACAGATCGCGCCAGCGCAGGCGCTGATACGGATTCAACAGGCCCACCAGGATGCAGCCCGTGATGCCCGCGAACGCCGCCAGATAAGGCGTGCGGCCGCTGGCCAGCACGCCCACCAGCAGGATCAGCGGGATCAGGGTGGGCCAGCGCATCTTGAACGATTGCTTGAGCTTGGGCATTTCTTCGGCCGTCAGGCCGCGCAGGCCTTCGCGCTTGGCTTCGAAGTGCACCTGCATGAACATGCCGAAGAAGTACAGGAAGGCCGGGAAGATGCCGGCAATCGCGATCTGCTGGTACGGGATGCCCAGGAACTCGATCATCAGGAACGCGGCGGCGCCCATGATGGGGGGCGTGATCTGCCCGCCCGTGCTGCTGGCCGCTTCCACGCCAGCGGCGAAGTGCCGCGGATAACCGACCCGGATCATGGCGGGAATGGTCAGCGACCCCACGGTCACCGCGTTGGCCACCGACGACCCCGACAACATGCCGAACATGGCTGAACCGAAGACGGACACCTTGGCGGGGCCCCCGGCATAGCGGCCGGCCACGGTGGAGGCCACGTCCAGGAACAGCTGGCCCAGCCCGATGCGGGTGGCCAGCACGCCGAACAGCACGAAGTGGAACACGTAGGTCGCCACCACCCCCACCGCCACGCCGTACACGCCCTGGCTGGTCAGGTACATGTGGTTGACGATCTGCGGCCAGGTGTTGCCCGCATGCTTGAGCAGGCCCGGAAAGTACGGGCCGAACATGGCGTAGGCCATGAAGACCAGCGCGATGATGGGCAGCGGCCAGCCCATCGCCCGGCGCGTCGCTTCCAGCAGGCCGATCAAGAGGATCGAGCCCATGAAGACGTCCATCGGCATCGGGTTGCCGACGCGGAATGCCAGGTCTTCGAAAATGTAGGGGATGTACAGCACCGACAAGGCCAGCGCGATGGCGATGATCCAGTCGTACAGCGGAATGCCGCCGGGCGACAGCCACGTCGACTTGGGCTCGCGCTGGTAGTGCGACTTGGAAAAGCCGAACACCAGGAAGATCAGGCTCAGCACGAAGGCCAGGTGCACGCCGCGGTGCGTGGCCTCGCGCAACAGGCCGAAGCCCGCCGTGTAGTAGTGAAAGAGCGACAGCGTGACAAGCAGGCCCGACACGATCCAGGTCGCCGTCTTGTCCAGCGGCCGGAAGCGGATCTCGGAGTCGTATTTCTCCGCCAGCTTCTGGGTTTTCTCGTGATCTATTTCCATCGCCGTGATTCTCAGGATGATTCAGCAAGCAGGGCCGCGCACGGCGGCCCTACTAAGCGCGGCGCAAACACGCCGCAGGTAGATGCAATGGCTTAGCCCCTGCAGCCTGACGGCATGTCCGCCGCCTCGCACCGCCGCCGCCATTCCGGGCCGCGCGGATCCGGCTTTGCCGGTCCGCTGCGGCGCCCCTGGGGGAGGCGCCGCAGGCGCTAGGGGGGGCCCACTTCAGGCCTACTTCAGGCCTACTTCAGCAGGCCGATTTCCTTGTAGAACTTCTCGGCGCCCGGGTGGAACGGGATGCCCGCGCCCTTGATGGCGTTGTCGCGGGTGATGAGCTTGCCCTTGGCGTGGCCCGCGTCCAGCGTCTTGCGCGTGGCGTCGCTGTACAGCGCCTTGGTGACGTCGTAGACAGTCTGTTCAGGGATCTTGGCCGACGTGACCATCTGCGCGTTGACCGAGATGGTCTTCACTTCCGGCAGGTTCTGGTAGGTATTGGCGGTAATGACGTCGGGCGTGAAGAACTCTTGCTTGGCGCGCAGCGCGTCGATCTCGGGGCCCACCAGCGGCACCAGTTCGATGTTGCCCGTGGACGCCAGTTCGGCGATGGCGCCGGCAGGGGCCCCGCCCACGAAGAAGAACGCGTCCAGCCCGCCGTCCTTGAGCTTGTCGCCCGCCTGGTTGGGCTTGAGGTATTCGGCTTTGATGTCCTTATCGGTCATGCCGTAGGCGCCCAGGATCAGGCGCACGTCGACCAGGGTGCCGGAACCCGGCTCGTCCATGGACACGCGCTTGCCCTTCAGGTCGGCCACGCTCTTGATGCCGGCGCCCTTGCGCGTCACCAGGTGGATGCTTTCCGGGTACAGGGTGGAGACCAGGCGCAGGTCCTGCGCCTTGGGCTTGCCCTCGAACGTGCCGGTGCCGCTATACGCCCAATACGCCACGTCGGATTGCGTGAAACCTGCCTCGAACGAGCCGCCGATGATGCCGTTGATGTTGGCCACCGACCCGTTGGAGGCCACCGCCGTGGCGATGAGCTTGCCGGGTTGCGAGACCGCGTTGCCGATGATGCCGCCGATCGGGTAGTACGTGCCGGCGGTGCCGCCCGTGCCGATGCGGAAGAACTGCTGGGCCTGTGCGGAACCCACGGTGCCGACCGCGGCGACCGCAACGGTCAGGGCGGTGATCCAGTGCTTGAGTTTCATGCGAGCTTCTCCGGGACTTTGTGACGGGTTTATCAACGTGACGTCTTGCGTCGGGTCGTTCCTGCCGCGGGCATACGCCAAGGCAAAAACGGGCCTCCCCCTGGGGGCCATTTCTATGATGAAATTCTGTCATGTAGGGCACGGGTAGCCAATGGTTACGGCGCTATCGTTTACCTGGGGGTAAGCAGTCCCTTTGGTTATGGATGGTCCCGCTTTGGTTATGGCGTGCGGTTTTCGTGAATGCTGATGGAGTCACCCGATGTCCCAGGAAGTCATACGCGGCATAGCGCTGCCTCCACCCGCGCAACCGGGCGATCCTCTGGCCCGCGTCGACACGCCCAGCCTGGTGCTGGACCTGGCGCCCTTCGAGGCCAACCTGCGCGCCATGCAGGCCTGGGCCGACCGCCACGACGTGGCCTTGCGCCCGCACGCCAAGGCACACAAATGCCCGGAAATCGCGTTGCGCCAGCTGGCGCTGGGCGCGCGCGGCATCTGTTGCCAGAAAGTCAGCGAAGCCCTGCCCTTCGTGGCCGCCGGCATCCGTGACATCCATATCAGCAACGAAGTCGTCGGCCCCGCCAAACTGGCCATGCTGGCGCAATTGGCGCGCACCGCCAAAATGAGCGTCTGCGTGGACAACGCGCAGAACCTGGCGCAGATTTCCCAGGCGATGGCGCAGGCCGGGGCCGAGATCGACGTGCTGGTCGAGGTGGACGTGGGCCAAGGCCGCTGCGGCGTGTCGGACGACGCGCTGGTGCTGGCACTGGCGCAACAGGCGCGCGACCTGCCGGGTGTGAATTTCGTGGGGCTGCAGGCCTATCACGGGTCGATGCAGCACTTTCGCACGCGCGAAGAGCGGTCGCAGGTCTGCCGGCAGACAGCGCGCATCGCCGCGTCGTATGCGCAGTTGCTGCGAGAAAGCGGCATCGCGTGCGACGTCATCTCGGGCGGCGGCACGGGCAGCGCAGAGTTCGACGCGGCAAGCGGCGTTTTCACCGAGCTGCAGGCAGGCTCTTACGCCTTCATGGATGGCGATTACGGCGCCAATGAGTGGGACGGCCCGTTGACCTTCCAGAACAGCCTGTTCGTGTTGTCCACCGTGATGAGCGTGCCCGCGCCCGATCGCGTGATCCTGGACGCGGGGTTGAAATCCACCACCGCCGAATGCGGCCCGCCGGCGGTGTTCAAGGCCGATGGCCTGACCTACGCGGCCATCAACGACGAGCATGGCGTGGTGCGCGTGGCGCCGGGGGCGCAGCCGCCCGCATTGGGCGACGTGCTGCGCCTGGTGCCTTCGCACGTGGATCCCACCTTCAACCTGCACGACGGGCTGGTCGTGGTGCGCGACGGCGTGGTGCAGGATGTGTGGGAGATCGCGGCGCGCGGCTTCTCGCGCTGACCGCAGCGTGCCGCAGGCGCGCGTGCCGTGCGTGCCGGTCCTGCGGTTCAAGCCGCCAGGTTCGTCATCCCCAGGAATTGCCGCAGTTCGGGGGTGGCGGGCGCCGAGAACAATTCTTCGGGCGGTCCGATCTCATGCACGCGGCCCTGATGCATGAACACGACGCGGTCGCACACTTCGCGCGCAAAGCGCATTTCGTGCGTGACCATCAGCAGAGTCATGCCGTCGGCCGCCAGCTCGCGCACCACCGCCAGCACTTCGTTGACCAGTTCGGGGTCCAGCGCCGACGTGATTTCGTCGCACAGCAGCGCCAGCGGCTGCATGGCCAGCGCGCGGGCGATGGCCACGCGCTGCTGCTGGCCGCCAGACAGCTCTTCCGGCCACGCGTCGAACTTGTGAGCCAAGCCCACGCGGGTCAGCATGGCGCGCGCCAGGTCGGCCGCCTGCGCTTCCGGCATGCGCTTGGCCACCATGGGCGAGAGCATCACGTTGCGCCCCACCGTCAGGTGCGGGAACAGGTTGAACTGCTGGAAGATCATGCCCACCTTCAGCCGCAACGCGCGCAGCCGCAATTCGTCGTCGCCCAGTTGGGCGTCGGCCACCATGATGGCGCCGCCGTCGATTTGCTCCAGCCCATTTACGCAGCGCAGCAGCGTGCTCTTGCCCGAGCCGCTCTTGCCGATGATGGCGATGACCTCGCCGGGTTCGACGCGTAGCGTCACCCCCTTCAGGACTTCGTTGTCGCCGAATTTCTTGCGGACGTCTTCAAGGGCGATGAGGGGCATGCAACTTCCTTTCCAGCCGGAGGCTGAGGCGCGACAGGGGCCAGCACAGCGCGAAATAGATCAGCGCGGCGCAGGCGTAGACGGTGAAGGGGCTGAAGGTGGCGTTGGTGATGACGGTGCTGGCCTTGGACAGCTCCGTGAATCCGATGATGGATGTCAGTGCGGTGCTCTTGACGATCTGCACCGCAAAGCCCACGGTGGGCGCGATCGCGATGCGCATCGCTTGCGGCAGCACCACGTAACGCATTTGCTGCACATAACCCAGCGCCAGGCTGGCCGACGCTTCCCATTGCCCCTTGGGAATGGCTTCCACGCAGCCGCGCCAGATCTCGGCCAGGAAAGCGCCCGACCACAACGTCAGCGCCGCGCCGGCGGCCAGCCAGGGCGGCACTTCCACGCCCAGCAGCGACAAGCCGAAGAACGCCAGGAACAGCTGCATCAAGAGCGGCGTGCCCTGGAACAGTTCGATATAGGCCCAGCTGGCGCGCCGCATCACGGCCACGCGGGACGTCCGCATCATCAGCGCCAGCACGCCCATCAGCGCGCCGCCGGCGAAGGCCACCAGCGACAGCACCACGGTCCAGCGCGCGGCCAAGAGCAGGTTGCGGACGATGTCCCAGGTTGAGAATTCAATCATCTTGCCGCCTTGCGGAACAGGCGCCGGCCGGCCAGGCGCAGCAACTGGCGCAGCAGGATGGCCAAGGCCAGGTAGATGCCCGTAGTCACCAGATACACCTCGAACGCGCGGAAGTTGCGCGACTGGATGAAGTTGGCGGCAAACGTCAGGTCTTCGGCGGCAATCTGCGAACACACCGCCGACCCCAGCATCACGATCACGATCTGCGACGACAGCGCGGGCCAGATGCGCTTGAGCGCGGGTTTCAGCACCACGTGCCGGAAGACCTGGAAGCGCGTCATCGCCAGGCTGGCGCCGGCCTCGTACTGGCCCTTGGGCGTGGCGTCGATGCCGGCGCGGATGATCTCGGCGCTGTAGGCGCCCAGGTTCAGCGCCATCGCCAGGCAGGCGGCCTGCATTTCGCCCAGTTGCACGCCCAGCGACGGCAGGCCGAAGAACACGAAGAACAGCTGGATCAGGAACGGCGTGTTGCGGATTACCTCCACATACGCCGCCACCGGCGCGCGCAGCCACGCCGGGCCTTGCGTGCGGACCCAGGCGCACGCGATGCCCAGCGCCACGCCGGCCACCGCGCCAAACGCGATCAGCTCGACCGTGACGCCGATGCCCTTCACCAGCACCGGCGTGTAGTCGAACACCGCGCCGAAATCGTATTGATAAGCCATGATGGCCGCCTTCAGGGCTTACAGATCCTTGGGTAGTTCGGCGCCCAGCCACTTCTGCGAAATCGCCGACAGGGAGCCGTCGCGCTTGGCGGCAGCCAGGATGTCGTTGACCTTGGCGCGCAGCTTGGGCTCGTCCTTGTTCAGGCCGATGTAGCACGGCGAATTCTTGATCAGGAATTTGGTCTCGGGTTTCTTGGCCGGATTGCGCGCCAGGATGGCGGCGGCGACCACATTGCCCGTGGCGATCATCGGCACCTGGCCCGACAGGAAGGCGGTGATGGTGCCGTTGTTGTCTTCATAGCGCTTGAGCGTGGCGGATTCGGGGGCGATCTTCGACAGCTCGATGTCTTCCACCGCGCCGCGCGTCACGCCGATCGTCTTGCCCGCCAGGTCCGCCGCCGACGCCACCTTCAGGTCGGCCGGGCCGAACACGCCGTTGAAGAACGGCGCGTAGGCGTCCGAGAAATCGATGGCCTTTTCGCGTTCGGCGTTCTTGCCCAGGCTGGAGATCACCAGGTCCACCTTGCGCGTCTGCAGATACGGCACGCGGTTGGCGCTGGTGACCGGCACCAGTTCCAGCTTCACGCCCAACTGCTTGGCGATGAGCTGCGCGGTGTCGATGTCATAGCCCAGGGGCTTCATGTCGGCGCCCACCGAACCGAAGGGCGGGAAATCCTGCGGCACGGCGATCTTGATGGTGCCTGCGCGGACGATATCGTCCAGCGTGTCGGCGTGCGTCAGCGGCGCGGCCAGCAGGCTGGCGGCGGTGCAAAGGGACAACAACAGGGTTCTACGGTTCATGAGGAACTCTCCAGGGCGCGCACCGCCCGGAGCGGGTCGGATGCGTTGCACACCAATTCGGTATACAAACCAGGAAAAGCAAGTTCCGTGCCATTTCGCGGCCGCTACACGGCCCCCGATGGGGACGCATCGACCGCCCTGCTTTGGTGCGGAGGATGCCCCGAGTGCGGGCATGGCGGGCACCGGATTGGACCGCGTGCCGGGTTGCCCTTCGATTGCCCTTCAGCCGTCCAGATGGGGTTGCATCAAGGCCGCGAACCAGTCGTGGAAAACGCCCAGGCGGCGCGAGCGCTGGCGCCGGTGCGGATACAGCAGCGATACCGGCATGGCGGCCGCGCGGAAGGCCGGCATGACCTCGACCAGCTTGCCGGCATCCAGCAGGTGCTGGACGTCGAAGCGCGGAATCTGGATGAGCCCCAGCCCCGCCAGGCAGCAGGCGATGTAGCTCTCGGCATTGTTCACGACCACCCGGGCCGGCACCTGGGCGACTTGTGCGGCCCCGTCTTCCGCAAGGTGTTCCCAGGGCAGTTCCCGACCCGTCTTGGGCGACGCATAGCCCACGGTCCAGTGTCCGGACGCCAGGTCGTCGGGCCGGTGTGGCTCCCCTTGTTCGCGCAGGTAATCGGGGCTGGCGCAGTTGATTAAGGCGATATGGCCCAGCGGCCGCACGACCAGGCTGCTGTCTTCCAGCATGCCGATGCGCACCGCGCAGTCCACCCCTTCCTGCACCAGGTCGATCGCGCGGTCGGTGGAACTGAGCAGGAGTTCCAGCCGGGGATGGCGGCGCAGCAGGCTGGGCAGCGCCGGCGCGATCAGCCGCCGCGCAATGCGGCTGGGCGCATCGATGCTGAGCCGGCCCGACACCTGGCGCTGGCCGGCGTGGAACAACTGGTCGATGTCTTCCACTTCCGCCAGCAGCGGCCGCACGCGCTGCAGCAACTGTTCGCCGTCGGCCGTCAGGCGCACCTGCCGGGTCGTGCGATGCAACAGGCGCACGCCCAGTTGGGTCTCCAATTGCTGGATGGCTGCCGACACCGAGGCGCGCGGCACCTCCAGCGCGTTGGCCGCCTTGATGAAGCTGCCCATGTCGGCGACCTGGGCGAACACGCGGTACTGGTCGAATCGGTCCATGCGTCTGGCGTCCCCTGCCGTCCACGGGCGGATCGCCCTGTGGATAACGGCAGGTGACAGATTACTTCGTCGTATAGCCGCCGTTGATCAGGATCGTCTGGCCCGTGATCCACCAACCGTCGCTGACCAGGTGGCGGATGAACGGCACGACGTCTTCGATATCGGTCAGGCCCGTCTTGCTGAAGGGCGACAGCGCGGCCGCGGTCTTGTGGTACGCCACCGCGTCGGCGCCTTCGGCCGGGTAGAAGAAAGGTGTGTCCATCGGACCCGGGCCGACGGCGGTCACCGAAATGCCGCGCGCGCCGAATTCCTTGGACGCGGCGCGCGTGTAGTGCTCGACCGGCGCCTTGGTGCCGGCGTAGGCGGCGTAGAACGGCGTGAACGCGCCCAGCAAGGACGTCACCAGCGTGCAGACCTTGCCGTTGTCGTTCACATGGCGGCCCGCTTCGCGCAGGAAGAAGAAGGCGGTCTTGGAGTTCACCGCCGTCATCTCGTCGTATTCGGCTTCGCTGATCTCGGTGAAGGGCTTCTTCAATACTTTGCCGACGGTGTTGATGGCGATGTCGGGCCGGCCCACGGCAGCGACGGCGTCAGTGAACAGCTTCTCGACGGCGGCGGCGGTGGTCAGGTCTGCCTGCAGCGCGACGGCGCGGGCGCCTGCCGCCTCGATCGCGGCAACGGTCGCGTCCGCTTCAGCTTTGGACGCGGCGCTGTTGTAGTGGATCGCCACCGCGCGGGCGCCCTGCTGCGCCAGATCGCGCGCGATCAGGCCGCCCAGGTTCTTAGCGCCGCCGGCGATCAGTACGACTTTGCCCTTGATGGAATGGTCTGCCATGGAAAACCCCTTCATGAATCGATGGAGCTTCGAGCTTAGGCAAGCGCGTGTCCGCGATAAACCACCCGGGGCTGGATGGATCATCCAGAAAAAACGCCCAATCGCCATGAAAAAAGCCGTCCCCTTTTGTGGGGGACGGCTTTGTGCGGATCGCGCGGGGCGGGTGGCGGGCTTAATCCACCTGGGCGCCGGACTGCTTGACGGCGCGGCCCCACTTGTCGACTTCGCTGGCCATGAACGTGCCCGTCGCCTCGGGCGTCAACGGCATGGGTTCCGCACCGCGGTCACGCAGGAATTTCTGCATTTCCGGCGTGGTCAGCGCATGGCCGATCTGCTTGCTGAGGTAGTCGGTGATGGCCGGCGGCGTGTCGCGCGGGGCCAGCACGGCGGCCCAGCCGATGGCCTCGAAGCCGGGGTAACCGGATTCGGCCACGGTCGGCACGTCCGGCAATTGCGGCAGGCGCTTGGCGGTCGTCACAGCCAGCGCTACGGCCTTCTTGCTTTGCACGTGCGGCAGGCCGGCGGTGACGGAGTCCACCATCAAGGGCACCTGGTGGCCCAGGAAATCGGCCTGGGCCGGGCCGCTGCCCTTGTACGGGATGTGGCGGATGTCGATATCGGCCGCGGCCTTGAACATTTCCGCGGACAGATGCTGCGTGCCGCCGATGCCGGCGCTGGCGTAGGCCAGTTCACCCGGATTGGCGCGCGCTTGCGTCACCAATTGCTTAAGCGAGGTGATGCCCGAGGCCGGCGTGGCCAGGAACATCAACGGCACCGAGAACACGCCCGACACCGGCGCGAAATCCTTGGTCAGGCTGTAGTTGATGGTCTTGTACAGCGTCTGGTTGACCGCGGCGGCACTGCCCGCGATGACCAGCGTGTAGCCGTCGGGCGTGGCGCGCGCGGCCTGCTCCATGCCGATGTTGCTGCCGGCGCCCGCGCGGTTCTCCACCACGATGGGCTGCTTGACGGCGGCGCCCAGCTTTTCCGCCAGGGCGCGGGCGAAGATGTCGGTGGCCTGCCCGGGCGGGAACGGCACGATCAGGCGGATGGGGCGTTCGGGGTATTCGGCATGCGCCGGGGCGCCGGCCGCCGCCAGCGCCAGGCCGGCGGCAAGACTGGAAAGGATACGTTTCATGATTGGTCAGTAAAAAGCGACGACGGGCGGCGCGCGGGGGCGCGCCACTTGCATAAAATAGAGCGCCCGAGCGGTCGGCCCTTTTGAGGCGGCCCGGGGCGGATCGGCGGGGGTGCGTCACGATAGCATCCCTCTGTCGGTGCTACATTTGCCTTTTCGCGCTTCCCACCCCGAAGTTTCTCCTTCACCCCTGTCCTTTCACCCCGCAGGAACCGCCATGGAATTCAGCCAGTTCAACGTCAACACCCTCATGGAGATCACCTCCCGCCCGGACCTCGTGTTCGTGAGCGGCAAGGGATCCTGGCTGGAGGATCACGCGGGCAAGCGATATCTGGACTTCGTGCAGGGCTGGGCGGTGAACACGCTGGGCCACTCCGCGCCGGAAATGCAGCGCGCGCTGGTGGAACAGTCGCAAAAGCTGATGAACCCGTCGCCGGCGTTCTACAACATCCCCTCGATCGAGCTGGCCCAGCGCCTGACCGGCGCGTCCTGCTTTGACCGCGTCTTCTTCGCCAATAGCGGCGGCGAAGCCAACGAAGGCGCCATCAAGCTGGCGCGCAAGTGGGGCCAGGTCAAGAAGAACGGCGCCTACAAGATCATCACGATGAACCACGGCTTCCACGGCCGCACGCTGGCAACCATGTCCGCGTCCGGCAAGCCGGGCTGGGACAAGATGTTCGCCCCGCAGGTGGAAGGCTTTCCCAAGGCCGAACTGAACGACCTGGAATCGGTGAAGAAGCTGATCGACGACCAGACCGTCGCCATCATGTTGGAACCGGTGCAAGGCGAAGGCGGCGTGATCCCGGCCACCAAGGAATTCATGCAAGGCCTGCGCAAGTTGGCCGACGAGAACCAGCTGCTGCTGATTGTCGACGAAGTGCAGACCGGCATGGGCCGCACCGGCAAGATGTTCGCCTACCAGCATTCCGACGTCATCCCCGACATCATGACGCTGGCCAAGGGCATCGGCGGCGGCGTGCCGCTGGCCGCCCTGCTGGCGCGCCAGGACGTCTGCGTGTTCTCGCACGGCGACCAGGGCGGCACGTACAACGGCAACCCGCTGACCACTGCCGTCGGCGTGGCGGTGTTCGACGCACTGGCCGCCCCGGGCTTCATGGACGCCGTCAACGCGCGTTCCAAGCAGCTGTCCGAAGGCCTCTTGGCGCTGTCGGCCAAGTACGGCATGAAGGGCGAGCGCGGTTTGGGCCTGCTGCGTGCGCTGGTGATGGATCGCGACGATGGTCCGGCGATTGTGGAAGCCGCCCGCAAGCTGGAGCCGCAAGGCCTGCTGCTGAACGCGCCGCGTCCGAATTTGCTGCGCTTCATGCCGGCGCTGAACGTGACGGCTGAAGAAATCGACCTGATGCTGAGCGAACTGGACAAGCTGGTCGCGCAGGCGCGCAAGGCGTGATCTGAATCTTCAGGCAGTAGTTGGCAACAAAGGCCGCATGGATATGCGGCCTTTGTGCTTTCCGGGCGATGGGCCCGCAATCCCGAGCCCCTGGACAAGGCCTAAAACGTGTACTTCGCCGTCAACAGAAACGCCCGCGGCGCGCCGAAGTGATTATTGTCCTGGGTGCTGCCGATCGCCTGGTAGTAATACTTGTCGAACAGGTTATAGACGTTCAGGCGCAGATCCAGATTTTGTGAGGCTCGATACGCCACCACGGCATCCCACACGCTATAGCCGGGCTGGCGCACGCTATACGCTGGCAAACTGATGGCGCTTTGCACGCGGACCGCCCCGCCCACCCGCCAGGCATTCAGCGAGCCAGGCAAGGTGTACATGGTCGAGAGCTTGAACAGATGGCGCGGCGTCTGCGTGTCGTAAGGAGCGCCTGCGGAGATTGCGCCCGAATCCTCCAGATACTTCGACCGGTTGAAGGTATAGCCGGCCGACACTTGCCACGCTGGCGTGAGCGCGCCCGCCACTTCCAATTCAAAGCCCCGGCTTTCCACCTTGCCGGACGGCGCATAGCATTCGATCACGCCCGGGCTGCACGCGGACGTGGCCAGGGCTACCGGACGATTGCGCTGGCGGATCTGGAATACCGCCGCGCTGGCGTTGAGCCGGCCGTCGAAATACTCGCCCTTGACCCCCGCCTCAAGATTGGTGCCGATGACCGGATCCAGTGGCGTGCCGCTGGCGGACTGGCTGCCCTGCGGCTGGAACACGCTGGTCCAGCTGGTGTAGACGGAATGCTGGTGGTCCAGGTCGTAGATCAGGCCCGCGTAGGGGGTCAGTTCGTGATTGACCTTGTATCCGGCGGGCGGGCTGACGTAGTCGCCGGACTTCAGGTTCATGTCGTATTCATACCAATCCAGCCGCGCGCCCAGCATCAGCGTCAGCGGGTCGGCGAGGCTCAGGCGGGTGGTGGCGTAGCCGCTCATCTGGCGCTGGTATCCCTTGCGCGACCACGGGTAGACGAACGCGGGCTTCTCGACAGCGCTGGAGTCCCAGTGTTCCGGGTCGACCGTCATGTTGTAGTCCAGCGGCCAACCACCAGGGCCGTCGTCGTCCTTGTTCTTCAGGAAGCTGCCGCCCAGCACCAGTTCGTGCGTACGCCCCAGTAGCGTGAACGGGCCGCTCAGGTAGCCGTCGACGCTGTATTGGGTCTTGTCGTAGTCATACTGGCCCAGGCCCTGCCCGAAGAACGTCGAGTCTTCCAGGGGGTAGAGGTAGCTGCCCAGCATATTCATTTTGGCGCGCAGCGTTCGGGCGGTCAGTTTGCCGGACCAGCCGTTCTCGAAACGGTGATCGAGTTCGGCGAAAAAGCTGGTGTTTTCCTTGTTCCAATAGGCCCAGTCGGGCGACAGGCGGATCGAGCGATTGAAGTCGTAGAAGCTGCCGTCCCGGCGCGTCGGCAGGCCATTCCAATCCGCACCCGGGTTGTCTTCGCGGTTGTAATAGCCGCCGATGCTCAGCGTCGTGTTTGCGGTGATGTCGGCTTCGATGGTGCCGTAGAAGAGCTGGCGCTGATGCTCGTAGGCCTTCTTGAACGTGTTCGAATCCTGATAGGCCACGACCCCACGGGCGCGCAGGGTGGCGGCCTCGTTCAACGGGCCCGAGCCGTCGACTTCGCCCCGGTAATTGTCCCAGCTGCCGGCGCTGGTGGTCACCGAGAATTGCGGCACCGCCGTGGCGCGCTTGCGCACCAGGTTGATGGTGCCCGAGGGATTGCCGGCGCCGGTCATCATGCCGGCCGCGCCGCGCAGCACTTCGATGTGATCGTACATGGCCAGTGTGGCCACGCCCTGGGTGTCGTAGTCGTAGGCCAGCGGCACGCCGTCGGCCAGGAACGCATTGATCTCAAAGCCGCGTGAGAAGAACTGCGTGCGTTCGCCGCCGCCAATCTGGCGCGTGGTCAGGCCCGGCGCGTCGCGGGCGACGTCGTCCAAGGACTGAAAGCCGCGGTCTTCGATCTGCTGGCGCGTCACCACACTGACCGACTGCGGCGTCTCACGCGGCGACAGCGCGAATTTGGTGGCCGTGGACATGATCGGCGTGGTGTAGGAATGAGTGCCTTCGGTCACGCCCGGCGTCGTCGCCTCGACCGTCACCGGCGCCAGCGTGGTCGTGCTGGACGGCGCCACGGTCAGGCTGCCGTCCGCCGTGCGCCGAAGTTCCAGCCCGCTTCCGGTCAGCGCGCGCGCGGTGGCTTCCTCGACGGTCAATTGGCCCGAAATGGCCGGCGCGGATTTACCCGCCACCAGCTCGGCCCGAAACGAGATGACTGCGCCCGCAATGCGCGCGATCCGGGTCAGCGAGACATCCAGCTGGCCCGCGGGCAAATCATACTGACGCAGCGCCTGGGCATGGGCGGTGCTGGCGGCGGCTGCGATGACGCAGGCAGCCGGAAACCTGAGGGAAAGCATGGAACACTCCGTGGATGCGTGAGCACGCGTTCCATGTATGTGCATCGGCGCCGCTGAAAAAACACCCGGCGCAGAAAAAAGTTTCAAGCCAGATCGATCATGACGTACCAGCGGCTCAGCCGCTGCACCCGGATAGGCAAGGTGTTCGTGAGTGCTGCCAGCGCCCGGTCGCCGCCGTCCAGCGGGAACAGTCCCGTCACGCGCAAGCGGGACGCCTGCGGCGACGCTCGCAGCCAGCCGGGCCGGTACCGGGCCAGCGCGTCGATGACGGTTTGCAAGGGTTCGTCATGGACTTCGAGTTCGCCGTTGCTCCAGGCGGCGGCATACCCTTGATCGTCCTGCACCGCATCGATCTGCCGCGCGTCAAACCACACGCTCTGGCCCGGTGCCAACTGCTGGCGCGCACCGGCCAGCGTGGTGACACTGGCGGCCCCGGTCAAGGTAAGGCAGAAGCTGCTATCGGCCGCGCAGCGCACCATGGCGCGCCCCTGGCCGAGCCTGACCTCGCCATGCGGCAGGCGCACCTGCAGCCCCCGGCTTTCCCCCACCTCGAAAATCGCCGCACCGGCCGACACCTGCACGACGTGCTGCCCCTCCCAAGACGCCGCGCTGCGCGCGTCCAGCTCCATCATGTTGCCGTCGGGCAAGGCCACGCGCCGGCGCTCGCCGGTGCGGGTGACATAGCCCGACGCCAGGAATCGCAAGGGCACATAGCGGTCGGCGGCGCCCGCGCCCAGCAGCAGCGCCCCGCCCGCCACGGCCAGCTTGCCCAGCCGCCTGCGCTGCGCAAGTTGCGGCCCCACCAGTGAACGCCGCAGCGCATCGCCATCGGCCAGCAACCCGGGCCGCAGCGAATGCAGCGTGCGGTTGAGCGCGCCGTTCAACCGCTGCCAGGCCGCGCCATGGCTCGGACTTTCGGCCAGCCACCGATCAAAGTTCTTGCGGTCGGCATCGCTTGCCTGACCGCTGGACAGACAGACCTGCCATTCGATGGCCGCTTCGCGGGTTCGCATTTCTGACGTCGTCATACGCCAAACACCTCGCAGCAACGGCGCAAAGCCTGGACGATGTACTTGCGGACCATGGTCGGCGACACCTTCAGGCGCGCGGCGATTTCCACATGAGTCAGGCCGTCCAGCTGGCTATAGAGAAAGGCCATCCTGGCTTTGGTCGACAACCCGTCCAGCGCCGTGTCCAGCGCCTGCAACGCTTGCAGGGTCTGCACCCGCTCCTCGGCCGACGGTTCCAGCGCCTCGGGCTCCAGGCGCAGCATCTCCAGCCAGGCCTGTTCCAGTTCGCGACGGCGCCACAGCCGCCACGTGATGCGCCGCGCGATGGTGATGAGCATCGCGCGCGGCTCGTTCAACTGCTCAAGCGCCGGCAGGCACAGCAACTGCGTAAAGGTCTCACCCGCGACGTCCTCGGCGTCCTCGCGATTGCGCAGGCCATTCTTGAGGCGGCGCTCCAGCCAGGGATGGTCGTTCTTGTAGATGGTGGAAAACCGGTTGTCGCGAGTGGAGTCCACGGCCAGCGCTATTAATAAATGGGAATCGTTATCAATTATTGCATAGCACTCTCAGGAAATCCAAAAGCGAGTGGATGGCGTGCCACCTTGCAGCCCCCGCAAATCCACGGCAGCTAGCGCATTCCATCATGCCAAAACACTTATGGAAACCTCAGGTTTATTCATTGGGCGTGCATGCCTGATCTCCCCATAATCATCCCGCAGGCTTCAAAAGCCGCCGTCCATTCGCGACGTATCTGAGGATTCATGGGGATGACATGTTGAGGACAGTATTGGGACGCAGACGCTCCCTCGCAGCCGGGGTCGCGCTTCTGCTTTTCGCAGGCGGCAGTGCAAGCGCTGCCGCCGACTATCCGGATAAGCCCATCAAGCTGGTCGTGCCGCAGGCCGCCGGCGGCGGCACGGATGTGATCGGCCGCTTGTGGGCGGACTACGTGGCGCGGCAGCTGAAGACGCCGGTGGTGGTCGAGAACCGGCCGGGCGCCAATGGCATCCTGGCATCCAGTTACGTGGCCAAGCAGCCGGCCGACGGGTATACGTTGCTGGTCAGCGGGGTGTCGTACTTGGCCTTCAACCCGCATATGTACAAGAACATGCCGTATCAGCCGGCGCGGGATTTCGACGGCGTCAGCCTGTTGGTGAATACGCCCTTCCTGCTCGTCGCCGGCACGCAGACGGGAATCCGTTCGTTGGACGAACTGGTTGCCCGCGCCAAGGCCGAGCCCGAGTCGCTGAACTTCGCATCGGCGGGCAAGGGCAATTCCACGCATCTGGTCGTGGAAATGCTGGCGCAGAAGACGGGAATGAAGCTCACGCACGTTCCGTACAACGGCGCGGCCGCGGGGCTGACCAGCGTGATGGCCAATCAGACCCAGGTGATGGCCGATGTGCTGAACACGGGCGCCGTACAGGCCAATGCGGGCAAGGTGGTTCCCTTGGCCGTGGTGGGCAACAAGCGTGCGGCAAGCGTGCCGGACGTGCCGACGCTGGCCGAATTGGGCTTCAAGGATTTTCCGATGCCGGGGTGGTATGCGCTGGTCGCGCCCAAAGGCACGCCGCCGCAGGCCATCGCGCGGCTCAACGCCGAGACCCGGCGTTTCTTTGACGACCTCGCGGTCAGGGCCCGCCTGCAGGAACTCCAGTTGGAGCCGCTGCCCTCGTCACCCGAGACCGTGGCGGAATGGACGGCACGCGATAGCGCCACATGGGGCCCGCTGATTCGCCAGCTGGGCTTGAGCAACGACTGAACACCACGACAAAGGACACACCATGCCCAAACTCAGCCAGGCGGTCTGGCAATACCGATTCGACAAGATGACGTCCATGATGGACGAGTTGGCCGTCGACGCCGTCATCTTCACCTCGGCAGACTTCTTCCAGTTCGCCACCAATTTCCATACCGACGTGTTGCCCTGGGAACGGCCGATCTTTGCCGTCGTGCCGCGCAACGGCACGCCCTTCCTGGTGATGAACGAGCTGTCCACGCATCACATGCAGTTCTCGCAGGAACAGGGCAAGGTCTGGATCACCGACATCAGCTACTACGCCGAGCATCCGCGCGTGCAGAACCGGCTGCCTTTGATTACGCAGCTGCCCGAGGTGCTGGCGGCAAGGTTGAAGGCCGCTGGGCTTGCGCGCTCGCGCATTGCGGTCGAGGGTGGCAGCCCCGTGCTGGCGCAACTCGCGCGCTTCCTGCCGGACGTCGTCTTGCGCAACGCGACGCCCGAGTGCCGCGCGCTGCGTTGGCAGAAGCACGATGAAGAGCTTGCCGTGATGGCGGCCGCCGCGTCCATCTCCGATTGGATTCAGGACCGCTACCGCGAGAACATCCGGCCGGGCCGGCTGGTACAGGAACTGGACTTCGCCATGGCGTCGCTGCTCGTGCAAGAGGCCGCCGAGCGCTTTCCGGGCGAGCATTTCGAAGTCATCCGCTGCTGGACCTTGAGCGGCCCCGCGTCGGCCTCGCCGCATGGCGATGGTGCGTCATGCGGCGCGCGGATCCAGGAAGGCGACGTGCTGGTGAACATCGTCATTCCACGCCTGAACGGCCTGACGATCGAGAACGAGCGCACCTGGTTCTGCGGCACGCCTTCGGCCGAGCAGGTGCGGCTGTGGTCCGCGGCCAAGGCGGCGAACGAGGCGGCCATTGCCGCTGCGCGAACCGGCAATCCCGTCTGCGCGATCGACGCGGCCGCGCAGGCCGAGATCGAGAAGGCCGGGTACGCGGACTTCATCCGCCATCGCACCGGGCATGCCGTGGGCATCATCCACCACGAGTACCCGGAAGACATGGCCTTCAACCAGCGTCCCTTGCTGGACAACGAGGTGTATTCGGCCGAACCGGGCATCTACGCCTATGGCATCGGCGGCTTCCGGCTGGACGACACGGTGGTGGTGGGGAGCACGCCGCGCGTGCTGACCCACACGCCCAAGACGCTCGAGTACGCGACGGTCAAGTAGTTGCGTCGTGGGCGGCGCTGCCCTGGGAGGTGCTCTGCGCCTCCTGGCGCAGCGTCTCACGCAAGGCCGGCAGCACGATGCTGGGCGAGTCGGCCGCCCACAACATGCCGATGGGGCCGAACTCCAGGCGGGACGGCGCGCGCACTATGCTGATGAGCTGAAGCCGTTCATACATGTGCGCGACTGAGCTCGCCAAGGTGGCGATGTAATCGCGGTCTTGCAGCATCGACAACAGCGCGACCAGCGAACTGGTCTCGACGGACGGCTTCGGGGGCGGCATGCCCGCATCCACCACGGCCTGATCCAGCCGTGCGCGCGACAGCGTGCCCAGCGGCGGCAGAATCCACGGATAACGCTGGGTGTCCTCCCAGCAGGGCGCATCCAGTTCCGCCAGCGGATGCCCGCGCCGCGCCACCACGCTGAAAGTGTCGGTCATCAGCCATTCGGTACACAGCCCGGAGCGGCTGGCGCGCACGTCCAACGGCCCGATGATGAGGTCGATCTCGCGCCGTTCCACACGTTCAATCAGGGGCTCGAGCAAGCCCTCGACCAGTTCGATCTGCACGTTGGGCGAACGCTGGTGCAGCGCGGCAATGGCGCGCGGCAACAAGACCGGCGCGGCAGAAAGAATGGTGCCGATATGCAGATGTCCGGCCACGCCACCCTTGACCGCTTCGATTTCCTCGCCAGTGCGTGCGGTGTCGCCCAGGACGCGACACGCGTAGCGCCAGAGCGCACCCCCGGCCTCTGTCAGTTCAAGCGACCGGCCACGCAGGAACAGCGGCGTGCCGACCAGGTCTTCCATGTCGCTCAGCCAGTGCGAGAGCGCAGGCTGCGTCATGTGCATGGCTTTAGCGGCGCCGGTGACGCTGCGCGCGCTTTCCAGCGCGGCCAGCACTTGCAGGTGGCGCAGCTTGAGCCGGCGGGTCCAGGGCGGGTCGATCGAGGTGGCGTCCATGCGGAAATGGTAATGGATCTCTCAGCTTTATTCATTAGCGCCTTATGGCCGTTGGCAGCCAAAATGCCTTTCCCGATCGACGAGGGCAAGCGGTGACGAACGCAACAGAAAACATGGCCCAGGCACAGCCTTTGAGCCACATGGCGCAGGCTTTGGCCGCGACACCCCAACCCGAATGCGGGCTGCAGGGGCTGGCCCAAGCGCTGGCCGCGCGCATCGGTTATCGGCTGTTCACGGTTTTGGTGCTGGATCGAGAGGCGGAGCAGAGCCTGCGGTACTTCTCGAGCCAGCCCGACGCCTATCCCCCGGGGGGCGCCAAACCCATCCGCGAAAGCAGCGAGTTCTACGCCACTGTCGTGATGGGGGGACACGCCCGGATCTGTGTGGACCGCGCCGCGTGCATGCGAGCCTTTCCAGACCACGAGCTGATTCATTCACTTGGCTGCGAAAGCGCTGTGAACGTGCCGGTCCGCTGGGACGGCCAGACCATCGCATCGCTGAACCTGCTGCACGAGGCCGGCTGGTATCGCCAGGACATGCTGCCCGAACTGAGCTGGTACGCCGCGATGGCCGTTCCCGTCATTCAGAAGATCATTCACACCACCCGCCCGTAGGGAGAGAAAACCATGACACGCCTTAGCACCGCTATCACCGCATTGCTGCTGTCGGTGGGATTGACGCCGGCTTACGCGGCGGACGCCTACCCCGCCAAACCGATCACGATCATCTATCCCTACGCGCCGGGATCAGCGTCCGACACGATGACCCGCCTGCTGGCAGAAGCCATGTCCAAGCGCCTGGGGCAGCCCGTGATCGTCGACGGTAAACCCGGCGCGGGCGGCTCGATTGCCACCGAGCATGTCGTGCGCGCGGCCCCCGACGGTTATACGCTGCTGCTCAGCGCAAGCGGCACCATTGCGGTCAATCCGCACATCTACAAGCTGCGCTACAACCCCGTCGAAGACCTGGCGCAGATCTCCATCGCCGTGGAAGTCCCGTTCGTCTTCGTCGTGGGCAAGAATTTTCCGGCGCAGGACTACGCGGCGTTCAAGGCGTTAAGCAGCACGAAACCCGGCGGCCTGAGTTCGGCGAACGCCGGGCTTGGCACCCAGGCGCACCTGACGCAGGCGGCCTTCGCCAAGCTGGCGGGGGTGAACCTGAGCATCCTGGGCTACAAGGGTGCTGCGCCCGCCGTCAACGACATCCTGGGCGGACACGTGGATTCGATGATGGACAACGCAGCCTCGCAAATCCCGTACGTCACGTCGGGCAAAACCACCGCGTTGTTCGTCACCAGCGATTATCGGTTTGACGGGTATCCCCAAGTGCCTACCGCAAAGGAGCTAGGCATCACGGGGTTGGTTCCGACTGGGTGGTTTGGTTTGGCGGCACCTAAGGGCACGCCGACTGCGGTTGTGGAAAAACTCCAGGGTGCGGTGGTCGCTAGCCTTAAGGATGCCGAGATGCAGCGCAAGCTTAAGGAGTTGGGCTGGGTGATCGTGGGGAATACGTCGCAGCAGGCCACTGAACGGGCTCGGACGGACTATGAGCTTCTGGGGAAGGTCGCTCGGGATATTGAGTTGAAGCCGAATTGAGGGGTTGGGGGAGCGCCCCGCCTCCGCTACTGATCCGGCCATGCGAAGGCTAACCGGATCGCGGTAGGCGATCGTCTAAATCTGACTGGCGATGACCGAAGCTCAATCCGGCGCCAGCGACAGAGCATGCGCCAGCCCTTTCACCTCTTTCAGGACGAAGGACGTGTACACCTCCTTGACGCCTGGAAGCGCGCCCAGCACATAGCGAGTGAGGTCGCCAAAAGCATCCAGGTCGCGGGCGATCACCGTCAGCTGATGGTCGTACCGACCGGATACGCAATGGCATGACAGCACTTCGGGTATGTCCCTGATGGCGTCCTCGAATGCTTTGACATGGGCAGCGCCCTTCTTGTCCAGTGAGATGGACACAAAGGCAGTCACGCCAAACCCGAGCTTCTTCACATCCACTTCAGCGCGGTAGCCCTTGATGACGCCGTCATCCTCCAGCCGTTTGACGCGGCGCCAGCAAGGCGACGGCGTCAGCGAAACGCGCTCCGCCAATTCAGCGCTGGAAAGGCGGCCGTCCACCTGAAGAGCGGCCAAAATCTGCATGTCGGTCGGGTCGAAGTTCTTGTTCTGCACGATTTTTCCAAGAATTCTGAATCTAATCGGATTTCATTCCAAATTTTTACACAAGTCAGCCAAATTATCGGAAATTTTTTCCATTCAGCCCATGTATCTTTGTCGGGCTGAATCTGAGGCCGTCAGCACATAGAAAGGCCTTCGTCCGATTGTTATGGAGCAGTCTTGGAAACATCGAATCCGATTCGCAAAGCATTGCTGGCCGGCGCGCCTTCGGGGGGATGCTGGTTGACGCTGGGCAGCGCGGCTGTCGCCGAAACCATTGCGCATTGTGGTTTCGACTGGTTGGTCGTGGATATGGAGCACGCACCCAACGACATGGACAGCCTGGTCGCTCAATTGCGGGCCATCGACGCGGCTCGCGCCCGTGGCGCCAAGTCAAGCGTCGCGGTGCGAGTGACTGCGAACGATGTGGCGCTTGTTAAGCGGGCCATGGATTGCGGCGCGCAGACGATTGTCTTTCCCAACATCGATACGGCGGACGATGCACGCAGCGCAATTGCTTCGATGCACTTTCCCTGCAATGGCAATGGCGGGACGCGTGGCGTGGCCGGCTTGGTGCGCGCCGGCACATACGGACAGGATCCCAGCTACATCGGGGCCGCAAATGCGCAGTCTTGCGCAATTCTGCAAATTGAATCGGCGGCCGCGGTGCGCAATGTCGAATCGATTGCAGCAGTGCCGGGGGCGGACTGTCTCTTTATCGGCACTGCGGATCTGGCGGCCAGCCTCGGGTACCTGGGCGAGATGTCCCATGCGGCCGTCCTGGAAGCCGTGGCGAAGGTAATTCGAGCCGGCAAGGCCGCGGGCAAAGCGATCGGCATTTTCGCTAACAGCGTCGAAGAAGCGGCTTCGTACCGTCGGCAAGGCGTGCAGTTCATTGCCCTGCATTCCGATGTCGCATGGCTGGCTCGCGGCGCTCGCCAGGCGCTGGCGCAATTCGAAGCCGCTACGCGATAGGCGGCCCGCTCGCCCCTACCCATTTCTCTTTCATTAGAAAAAAGTATGCATTCTGATTCGTTCATTGAAGGCGCTGGCCCGATTGCCCGCGCAGGCGTGCGCACCCTGCGGTCTTCGCAGATACGAGAAGTCGCCAATGCAGGCCTGGGGCGCGCGGACGTCTTGCCGTTCTGGTTTGGCGAGCCGGACGAAGAGACGCCGCAAGCGTTTCGCGACGCTGCGATCGCGCACATTGCGTCGGGACAAACGTTCTACGTGCAGACGCTGGGCGTGCCGTCATTGCGGGAAGGCCTGGCCTCGTACGTCAGTGCACTGCACGGCCGGCGCGACGTCGACCATATCGCGGTTACCAGTTCTGGAACGTCAGCGCTGATGACGGCGGTACAGACCATAGTCGGCAACGGCGATCATGTGGTCGTGGTGACTCCGCTCTGGCCCAATCTGGTGGAAATGCCCAAAGTGCTGGGCGCGGAGGTCACTACGGTTCCTCTTTCCTTTTCCGCAACGGGCTGGCGTCTTGATATCGACGCGTTGCTGGACGCCCTGACGCCGGATGTGCGCGCCCTGCTGGTGAACTCGCCGAACAACCCAACGGGCTGGGTGATGTCGGCGGAAGATCAACGCGTCGTGCTCGAGCATTGCCGCAAGCACGGTATCTGGATCATCTGCGACGATGTGTACGAGCGTTATTACTACGAGGCGCGGGTCGCGCCGACATTCCTGGATATTGCCGACGAGAACGATCGGGTGATCAGCTGCAATTCCTTCTCAAAGGCTTGGCTGATGACGGGTTGGCGCATAGGCTGGCTGGTGGTGCCACGCGCGGTGCTCCCCGAAATCGGCAAGCTGATCGAATACAGCAATACATGTACGCCGGGGTTTGTGCAGTCCGCCGCGCTATGCGCGCTCGAGCAAGGCGAGCCTGTGATCGAGCGCACCGTGGGGCGGCTACGCCTTGCCCGCGACCATCTCGCACAGCGGCTGCAGGAAGTTCCCGGAGTCGAACTGGCGGGCCCCGCGCCTGGGGCGATGTACACGTTCTTTCGAATCCAGGGTGTGGCTGACAGCCTGTCGTTCTGCAAGGATCTGGTTGCCGGTGGCGGCTTGGGCCTGGCGCCTGGCACGGCATTCGGGCCGGAAGGCGAAGGATATCTGCGCTGGTGCTATGCGAGCGCGCATGATCGCCTGGACGAAGGCGTGCGCCGCCTGGCCCGATTTCTAGCCTGAGGTATGACCGATGAGTACGACTGAGCATCCACGCTCCCTGGAATGGATCGAACGGCTGGTGCGGTTCGACACGACCAGCCGGCTCTCGAATCTGGGGTTGATCGAGACGGTACGGGATTATTTGACGGCTGCCGGGCACGCGCCCAGGCTCATACACAACGCTGGCAAGGACAAAGCGAATCTCTTCGTGACGATTCCCGCCCACGACGGAAGCACCCAGGGCGGCGTCGTGCTGTCCGGCCACACCGACGTGGTACCGGTAGATGGGCAAGTTTGGAGCAGCGATCCCTTTGCGCCCGTGGTGCGCGACGGGCGGCTGTATGGCCGCGGCACCTGCGACATGAAGGGATTCATCGGCGTGGCGCTCACCATGTTGCCGGAGTTTGCGTCGAGGCGTCTGCGCGTGCCTCTGCACCTTGCCCTGAGCTATGACGAAGAGGTAGGTTGCCTTGGGGCCGACGCGATGCTGTGGGAACTGGCCCGGCTCGGCATACGTCCGGATAGCTGCGTGGTGGGCGAACCTACCGAGATGCGCGTTATCTCCGCGCACAAGAGCAGCAACCTATACCGTTGCACAGTGCACGGCCAGGCCGCCCATTCTTCGCTGACGCCTCATGGGGTCAATGCAATCGAGTACGCGGCGCGTGCCATCTGCCACATACGCGACATGGCCGACAGGCACCGGGAACACGGTCCGTTCGACAGGGACTTCGAGGTGCCATTTACCACGGCGAATACCGGCGTGATTTCTGGCGGCCTGTCGGTCAACACGATCCCGGATCGCTGCCAGTTCGAATTTGAGTTCCGCACCATCCCGGGCGTCCTGGCGCCGGACGTGATTGGCGGCTTGCGCCGCTTTATCACCGGCGAGCTGCGCGACCAGATCAAGGCTGAGAGCCCATTGGCCGATATTGAGCTTGAGGTGTTGGCGGAGGTGCCGGGCTTCGATACGGCCGCTCACGCCGAGATTGCGCAGTTGGCGCAGAAGTTAACGGGCACGCGCGGAACGGAGAAGGTCGCTTACTGCACCGAGGCAGGATTGTTCCAGCGGTCGGGAATGACCGCTGTTATCTGCGGCCCCGGGAACCTGCAGCAAGCGCACCGGGCAGATGAGTTCGTAGCACTGTCGCAAGTTCATCTATGCGAGCAGTTTATGGAAAAGCTCGCGGACCACCTGACGGTCGTCGAGTAAAGCATCTATCAAATAGTCCATATAAAAAAGCAGAGGGAAAAATGAGTTACTCGGAAAAAGCATCCTGGGATGCGGCAAGGGCGGTACCGCGCTCGGCAACGGAGATAGACAAGCGGCGCGCGCAGGCGCGCCGTGCCGTGATCGCGGCGTCGATAGGCAATGCGCTGGAATGGTTCGACATGATCGCCTACGGGACGTTCGCGTTGATCATCGCCAAGCTCTACTTTCCTGCCGCCAGTGAGAGCTCGTCCCTTCTGCTTGCGCTCGCTTCGTTTGGGGTATCGTTCTTGATGCGCCCGTTGGGTGCGATCATGCTGGGCTCCTACGCCGACCGCGCAGGCCGCAAGGCGGCGCTGACCATGTCTATCTTCCTGATGATGATCGGCACCTTGATCATCGTTCTGGTGCCAACATACGCCCAGATTGGCGTGGCCGCGTCGGTAATCATTCTGACCGCTCGCCTGATCCAGGGTTTTTCGGCAGGCGGTGAGTTCGGCAGTGCGACGGCCTTCCTGATCGAGTATGCGCCAGACCGACGCGCCTACTATGCAAGTTGGCAGGTTGCCAGTCAGGGCGCGGCAATTCTGCTTGCCGCATTGTTCGGCGCCGTGCTGAATGCCTCGTTGACGCAAGAGCAACTGGAGAGTTGGGGCTGGCGCGTGCCGTTCATTTTCGGCCTGCTGATCGCGCCGGTGGGCTATTACATCCGCCGTCACATGGACGAAACGCCGGAATTCAGCGCCGCCAAGGCGTCGGATTCGCCGTTGACCGATATGTTTGCAAGCCAGAAAATGCGCCTGCTGGTGACCGTGGGCTTCGTCGCTCTGGGCTCGGTAGGAAACTATCTGGCGCTGTACATGCCGACGTACTCGATCCGTCAGTTGGGCTTGCCGCCTACGATCGGATTTCTGGCGACGCTGGTCACGGGCGTTATCATGACAGTCGGTTCGCCCATTATCGGTTCGCTCGCTGATCGGATCGGGCCTGCGCGCATCATGACGGCTGCCGCAGTGCTGACGGCCGTGCTTTGTTACCCGTTGTTCTATCTGTTGGTCGCGAATCCGACGGTGCTGATGCTGATGTTTGTGCAGACCGTGCTCGGCTTGCTTGCGACCTTCTACTTCGCACCGATGCCGGCGCTGATGTCCGCGATCTTTCCCGTGCAGGTTCGTACCACCGGCCTATCGTTGGGCTACAACATCGCCGTGACAATCTTTGGCGGTTTCGCTCCGTTCATCTTGACCTGGCTGATTGCAACCACGGACTCCAAATTGTCGCCGAGCTACTACCTGCTTGCGATTGCGATCATGGCCTGCGTGTCGTTGACAACCGCGCGCCGGGTGTTTCAGCAGCGGTAGCATGGGTGTACGCAGGTTGGTGTCGAGCCGCCCGCAATCTGGCGAGCGGCTCGATCAGGGCAACACCATCCCGGCATGGGCGGCGGAGCATAGCTACCTCCGCTCCTGTGAAATTGGAGTCAGACACCTTCCATTACCAGTATCCGGGCTATGTCGAAAACCGCAACAACTAGGGCGCGACGCGCAGCGTGACGTTGACATTGCGTGGGCGGTTTAAACGCCTGGACAACAAGGTCAGGCGGCATGATGACGGCCATTTGTGCGGCCGAAAAGCCGCCTGACGCCTTGCCACCTGGTCCTCTAGCGTTGCCCTCAGGAGGACTGGTGTAATGCGCATCTTTTAAGATGCCTCCATCCACATCGCCAAAGTCCCGACATGCCCTCCTCTCCCGCTGACGACGTGATCGCCCTGTACCAAGCGCATGCCGCAGCGTTTGCGGCGCTGCGGAGTACAGAGTTGATCGAGCGCGCCTGGCTGACCGCGTTCCTGGAGCGGCTTGCCGTCCCACATCCGCAGGTACTGGATGTAGGTTGTGGCACGGGCGTTCCCATCGCCCGCCACCTGATCGAAAACGGCTGCCGCATCACCGGCATCGATACCTCGTTGCCGCTGCTGTCCCGGGCCAAGGCATCGTTTCCCGACCATCATTGGGTCGCCGCCGACATGCGGCAGTTGACTGGCATTGGACCGTTTCATGGTTTGATCGCCTGGCACAGCTTTTTCCACCTTCGGCCTGAAGACCAGCGGCTGATGTTCCCCATCTTTCGGCGCCTGGCCGCGCCCGGTGCGGTGTTGATGTTCACCAGCGGGACATCGTTGGGCGAAGCCATCGGGACTTTTGAAGGCAAGCCGCTTTATCACGGCAGTCTGGATGCCAGCGAATATCGCCAACTCCTGGCGGAGAACGGATTCTCGGCGGTTCGGCATCAGCAGGAGGACCCGGCGTGCGGCGGCGCGACGGTGTGGCTGGCCACGCAGGCCGGCTGCTAGGCAAGGCGCGGCGCCGACGCGATATCATGACCCCGCCTTTCCCCGCCGGGGTATTGCCTCACTCTACCGCTCGCAATGCCCCGTTCCTTCCCGCTTCGGAAACAGGAACCCAGAACGATGCCGTTTTCCCCCACGCTTTCCCGCGTTTGCCTGATCGCCCTTTTCGCCCCGACGCTGGCGCTTGCCCGGCCCGCCGAGCCGGATTTCGCCGCGCGCACGGCCGCGTTGGTGGAGCGCCATCGCGTGAATGTGGACGGATTGCTGGGTAATGCGCGGCAGGAGGGAATGGCGTTGCTGGTGATTCCGACCCTGAACCTGGATGCGGAGTCCCCACGCGATTTCAACGACGACGCGACGCGCGACCGCTTTGTGCGCCAGCGCAGCACGTTCATGCATTGGAACCACAAGACGGAAGAGGGCTACGCGATCAGCGCCGGCGCGGGAGACCACAAGCTGAAACCGACGGACCCCGGGCCGCAGTTCCAGACGGTGCGCGGCAAGCTGCTGTATCAGGTGATTCCGGTGTGGCCGGGTGAATACCGGCTCAACCGCATTACGTATCATCAGCCTCGTACCGAATTGCCCGAAACGGTGCCGCCGCAAAGCGCCATGGATCGTCTGAAGAAGATTGGCCTTGCGACGCTGGATTACACGGTGGACCGCGAGTTCAAGATGAGCTCGCCCCAAGCGAAAACCGGGCTAGAGGATGACGACAGCTTGGGCAAGGGCTGCGAGGTGGTGTTGCGGGCGGGCGGCGGCTGCGACGAGGCCGCGCGGGAGGTGCGCTGGCGGATCAACGGCGAAATCGCGTTCAACGGCGGACAGGCCGATGCCGTGCCTGCGCCCGGCATCGAAGCCGAACTGACTTTCTCGCCGATCGCGGCAATCAAGCTTGAAGCGGGCGATGTGGTGCTGACGGACGGCTTTGTGTTGCCCGTCGATCAGCCGGTCATGACGCCCGATTCGTGCGAAGACACCTCCCTCGGCCCCACCTGCACGATGGATTCGCTGACGTTGACGCGCTTGCCCGCCAGCCTGGACGATTTCCGGCAGGCGCCGGGCGCGGCCAGTTTCAATTTGCCGAAGTTGGATGCGGCGCTGCGTGACCTGACGTATCGGGCACCCACCCTGTACTACAAACCGGCGTCCGCAGCCGAGCCGAACGTGATTCGGGCCGTGGGCCGGAACTAGCATTCGACAGGAAACGGAATGGACGCAAAAGAGTTCGTCGCCAACTGGGATGCGCTCCGGGCCGAGTTGCTGGCCGCCTTCACGGCGGCGGACGCGGCTAGTGAGGTCGCCGCCAAGGTCCGGGCAATGGGGTTGTCAGCCGAGCAATCCGTTCAGATGCAGGGCATCCTCGACACCGTGATTAAAGACACGATGGTTGCGCTGCTGCTGGGTCTGGACGGGGAGGCCAGCATCGGGGACAGCCAGCAGGCGTTCACGATCACGGATGAAGACGGCACCGTGATTCAGGGCATCGAGGAGGCTGCATGGGAGCGCTTCCATGGCGCTGCCGGGCAATGAGGCAAGGCGCCGGTTGCGGACCTTGCACACCGCGTAGAAAAAATCAGGAAGCCTGATCGGGCCACCGCGGGCCCGAAGCCGTCACGCGCTTTCGCCCGCCCTGCCCGTCGCATCGCGATACGCGACCGCATACATAGCGGTCACGACGAACGTGGCCAGGACACTAAGCACGACGCCCAACGCGGCATAGGCCACATCAGCGCCCGTCACGAACGTGTACGTCAGCGGGGACAGCACACTCGCGGTGAAGCCGGCCACGACGACCAGCGCAAGCAGCATGAGCATCAGCGGCCAACGCGGGTAGGGCATGGCCGCGCGAATGTGGCCAAATCCATATTCACCCGTCGTCGCGACGCGCGGCAGGCTCAGACCATACGTCGCAAGCGCGTACAGGACAGGCAGCCAGATGATCGCCGTGGAGGCGATCAACGCGGCCCAGAACCGGATGTCTTCTGCGCCGTTCAGCAGCACATAGACCACAAACGGTAAATCGCCGGTCGCACGACCCAAGGCCGCGACGGCGATGGCGAGCGCGGCGAGCAACACCAGATGCTTGGCCTCTGCAGTGCCGCCGCGCGCGGTCGTGTCGCGCGGGATGTTCCCCAGGACGACGGTCCGATGCCAGGCGAACGTCATGCGCGCGAACGCGATCAGGTTGATCAGCGTCAGCGCGACAAACACCAGATCCGTCAGCTGATACAGCGGGGTGTCCGCCAAGGCGAACGGCAGAGACAGCGTGAACACGGCAAGCGACCACGGCGCGGCGGCCAACATGGACCGGCCCTGCTGTCGGATGACGCCAGCTGTCGCGGCGAAAAAGCGACCTGCCCCGGGTTTGCTCGACACGAGATTCCTTTGCTCTGAACTACGGGTTTCGTTATACCCCAGCCACCGCATCACGCTTGCATGGCGTGCCGGCGCGCTGGAGCTTGCCTCAAACAGGCAGTTCGCGCGGCATCGACGTACCGGCGTCTTCATCGCCATAGATGAGTCCGGGCAACGGCGATTTGCCCCGCCCGACGTTTGCCCACAGCACTTCGATCCAGTCCGCCGCCGTGTCGACGATGGCGTCCTGCACGACAAAGTCGGGCTCGTTCAAGCCGAACGTCGGCACGGCCGGGGTTACCCCGCTGGCGGTGTGGCGGACGTCGAACAAGATGCGATGCGCATCCACCGCCTTGTTCAGCACATAAAGATCGGGGCCTTCGAGGCTGACGACGACAGAGAACGTGCCCTCGCCGTCCTGGTCCGGGAAGATGCCGACGCGGATTTCGCGGGCCTTTTCAGGCAGGGCCGCGATCAGCGCAGCCAAGCGCGCTTGCGCCTTCTCGGAATGCCGGTCCAGCACGCGCAGCAGCGCGGCTTGATAGTCTTGCCGATTCATTTGCATCCCCTTATTGCCCTACGGCCTCATAGCTCACCACAGGCTGGCTGCGCGGGTCCTGACGGAAAAACACGATGTTCTCGAACGGGATCGGATCGGCATCCCAGCGCCAATACGGCTTGGTGGCGCCGGAAAAGCCGCTGTAGCGATGCTCGTACTGGTTGTAGCAACCGACATGCACGGGGTCGCCGCCCGCGCCATGCGTTCGCAGCGCGATGACCAGATCGCCCCATTTCGGATCCTGTCCGGACTCCACCACCGACGCGGGGGCAAACCGGTCGTCTTCAAAACGCTGTCGGGCCGATTGTGAAAAATGGGCTCGCAGGGCCTGCTGGATTTTCTCGCGCAGCGGTTCGTCGTCGGGCGAGGCGTCGCCGCCCATGTCTGCGATCAGTTGTTCGGCTTGCCGGCAGACGCCTCCCAACTCCGGGCCGATGCGCTGTTCCAGTCCGGTCGCCAAGCCGTCGCGCTGCATGCTGCCGAAGAACAAGCCGGCGATCGCTACCGCCAGCATCGCAGCGCCCGCGCCAAAAGGCCAAGCCGGCGTGCGTCGGCCGGCATAGCGCAACGCCGCCAAGACCAGCAGCAAATGCACCGCCACGAACAGCAGCGCGTAACCGGCCACCATCCAGTAGTGATAGAACGTGAATCCTGTAAGCATCACGGCGTCCTCCTGCTCGCCCGGCGAGACAGCTTTACGCTGCCGATGCTGGCCGCGACCAGCATCAGGCTCGTCAGCGTCGCGATGCAGAAAAGCGGGAAGAGGTCGTCGGTGATGATCCAGCTCAGTTGCTCGCCCAGGCCATACGGTCCGAACGCCCGCGCACGTTCGCGGTCTGCGCCAGCGAAGATGCGGGTCCAGAAGCACGCGGCCAGGGCGCCGTGCAGCCACATCGCCAGCGCGTAGCGCTTGATGTAGAGCAGGCAAAGTATGGCCAGCGCGCCCGTCCAGACGCTGATCACCGATAGCCGGCTGGCGTCGAAGAGCTGCATGCCAGGCTTGGAAAGCAGCCAGATCAGGGCGAATATCGCTATCGCACTGGCCGCGCCGACGGGCCAGGGAATCGGAGTCAAATTGATTTTTCGGGTCATGGGTGCGACGAATATACCTGATCGGACACGACCAAAATCCGGATGCAGGATCTGGTCGTAGACCGCGTTCGTGCGTACACTTCCGGCATGCTACGCATCGACAATCTCACCAAGCGCTACGGCGACTATCTCGTCTTCCAGGGGCTGACTCACACGTTCGGCCCGGGATGCGTGGCGCTATGCGAAGAAGACAGCACCGGCAAATCCAGCTTGCTGGGCATTATCGCGGGCGCGGTCGCGCCGGATGCCGGAGACGTCTGGATAGACGGGCGTTCGCTGACGCATGCCCCGCAAGAGGCCCGGGCCTGCCTGGCCTATGTGCCGGACAATTGCATGGCCTTTCCGGCGATGACGGGGCGTGCGTTGCTGGAACAAGTCGCCGTGGACAAGCAGGTTGCCGTGGACGACGCGGTGCTGGATCTGGCCTACCGGCTGGGGCTGGAACCGCACCTGGACAAGCGCTTCGAACAGATGTCGACGGGTACGCGCCGCAAGGTCTTCGTGACCGCTGCCGCCTTGGGCGACCCGACAGTGGTGATTGCGGACGGGCCCAGCAACGGGTTCGACGCACAGGGCCGTGCGGTGCTGGCCGAGGTGTTCAAGACCTGGGCGAAAGATCGCGTCGTGCTGTTCGCCAGCCACGATCCCGAACTGGTGCAGGCGTGCGAGGCCAGGACAATCAATGTGGCCGATCTGCGCTGATTGAGCGCTGCCTGCCGCCAAGCTCTGGCAGCAGGCCTGACACCTGTCAGTGCGGCTTCCAGGTCAGCCCGTCTTTCGAACGGTACTCGGGTTGGCCCGAGCAACACCCGCCTGCGCCGAACGCCTGTCGCCCGATGAAGGCCGTGATAAAGCCTTTGCCTTCGGTCAGCGATTGGTTGACGCATATTGTGGGCAGCGGATAGAACTCACCCTCCAATACCAGCGTCCAGGTCACATTCTCGCCTTCGGCCGCGTCCACTTTGTAGACCTTGCAGTTGTTGACAAGCAAGTGAATGGGCTTGCCAGCCAGCACGCCTTTGAACTGGTGGTGCGGCGGCGTTTCGCGCGTGGCAATGGTTTCGGCGGTGAGTGTCGACCCTGGCGGTGGCGGCGGAAGAGAAGGTTCGCAACCCGCCAGCACGCTTGCCGCGCACAGCGTCAGTGCCAATCTGCGGGCAAGGCGCATCATCTTGAAAAACTCCGGTCAGGCGACGTTGGCGAAGCGCTGTTCAAGGTAGGCGATGATGTCGCTGGACTCGTACATCCAGCGCGTGCCGCCCGCCTCCTCGATACGCAGGCAAGGCACCTTCACCTTGCCGCCGCCGGCCAGCAATTGTTCGCGCGCTTGCGGATCGTGCTTGGCGTCGTGCAGGGCCACCGGCACGTTCAGGCGATGCATGGCGCGTCGCGTCTTGACGCAGAACGGGCAGGCGTGGAATTGGTACAGCGAGAGTGCGGCCGCGTCTTTGTTGACGGCCGCCTGGCCTTGCGGCGAACGCTTTTGCGGGCGCGGCCGCGTCAGGGCGTCGCCCGCGACGATCAATTGACCCAGGCCGACACGCAAGGCTTTAACAATCATGGATTTGGACTCGAAATGCGAAGGGAGGCGGTCAGTCTACTCCCTGTGGGGGCATTGGTGCGGCGCGCATTCTTGAGCCCGCTGCAGGTCGCGAGACATTGCGTTCTCTGCCCTTCTCTTCGTCGGATTTCAACTTCCGTGCGTGCTATGGCGGAGCGAGGCCTCGTTCCGGATGGTGAAATGTTCTCAGAGCTTGTAAGCGGTGGTGGTGTTGATCGTTTACGCCAAAGCCAGATTCGTTGACCTGCCGGCCTCATTTCCGGCCAAAATCAAGGAGAGTCTTGATGCCTAAAAATGCCGATGCTGAGATGGCCGAGTTTGAAGCGGCACTGCTGCGCAGCATCAAGCAAGCTGCCCAGGGCCAATATGCCCGTGTGCATACGCCTGCTGAGATTGTGCGGGGGCCAGTCCTCTACACTCAGATACACCCCCCTTTTCCAACGCCCGCAATCATGAGATCCCGCGCCGCCTCGCATGCCCCGCCTGCATCCCCACCGGATCCCGCCGCTACGGAGCCATTGCAGGATGCTGCCCTGCTGCGCCGTTTGCTGCGCGCCAAAGACCGCATGGATGCCGCCTCGCACGAGGCTTGGCCGGTCAGCCGGTTGGCCGAGGTCAGTGGGGTCTCGGAGGCCTATTTCGCGCGTTCCTTCAAGCGGGCTTTTGGCCTTCCGCCGCACCGCTATCTGCTGACGCGCCGGATCGAACAGGCCGTCTCGTTGTTGCGCGATACCGAGCTCAGCATCACCGACATCGCCTTTTCGACCGGCTGGCAAAGCCTGGGCACGTTCGGCCGCATTTTTCATGACGTCACGGGCCTGTCCCCCAGCGCCATGCGCAGCGAGGCTCGGGCGGCAATGCCTGACATCGGCCGGATGCCGGCGTGTGTCGTGAAGGCCGCGCAGCGTCCTGATCTGGGCACCGCAGTTTTGGAGAAGCGCCGCCGCTTGGCTGGCAATACAGTGGGGGCCTCAACCAAGGAGGAGCCATGAACGAAGGTATCAATGTGGTGGGCGTATACGTCGACGATCAGGACGAGGCGCTGGCGTTCTACGTAGAAAAATTGGGATTTCGCATCCACACGGATGTGCGCAATGGCCCGTATCGCTGGCTCACGGTCCAGCATCCGGATCAGCCCGCGTTCCAGCTTGGCCTGTTCGCGCCGGGCCCGCCTGTGCATGACGAGGCCACCGCAAAAACCCTGCGTGCCATGGTCGCCAAAGGGGCCATGCCGCCCCTGGTGCTATCGGTGTCGGACTGCCGCGCCAGCTACGCCAGACTGAAGGCGCTGGGTGTGGAGTTCACGCAGGAGCCCACAGACCGCTATGGCAGCGTGGACGCCGGCTTCCGTGACCCGGCCGGCAATGGCTGGAAGATGATTCAGGCGCCCACCGGCAAGGCGTAGGCAGCAGCCACCCAGTAACGGTCGGTTGCCGTCCAGGCTGGCTAAAATCCAACGCTTCACTCCATTGGAATTCAGCCTGCCATGACCGACCGACAGATCATCCTCCCCGATTCGATGAAGACGCTTGCAGACAGGGCCGGCTACGCGCCTGCGGTGAAGGTCGGGCACACGGTCTATTGCGCCGGGCAGGTGGGCAGGACGCCTGATCTGCAGGTCATTGCGGATCCGGAGGCGCAGTTCGCCGCGGCCTGGGAAAACCTGCGCGTGGTGCTCGCCGAGGCCGGCTGCACGTTCGAGGACGTGGTGGACATGACGACCTACCACGTCGACATGTCCACCCACATGGACGTGTTCCGGGCCGTCAAGGACAGGACGTTTCCCCGCGGCCGGTGTGCGTGGACGTGCATCGGCGTGAGCGAGCTTGCGCGGCCCGGGCTGCTGGTCGAGATCAAGTGCACGGCGATTGCGAGGCCTGCTGCCGCAGCCTGAGGCATCGGGCGCCCCATCTCCGGGCCAGGTCAAACCGATACCATCCGCCCGGCGAGCGTTTTTTTTGGATTAATCCTGGCGCCAGCACGGCCATCTTGGTATCAAATGTCGCGGCAAGCCCCACTCCTGCTCAGGTCTCTGAAATGGTGAGGTGTACCCATGCTGCAATGCCGATTCCCTCTGAAAATCCTGGCTGCCGTTGGCGCGACGCTGACGCTATGCAGCGGTGCTGGCCTAGCCCAAGGGGCGGACCAGGCTGGCGTGACGGCGGCGCCACAGGCACCGGCGAAACACTGCCAGTGCGAATTCCCTGGATCGTACGAGGCCTATAGCATCAACGGTATGTGCACGGTTCAGCGGCATACCCAGGGGCGCAAGTGCGAATACGGCTTCTCTGGTGTCGGCGCCAACCCGGCCGTCATCAACCCCTTATTGGGCCCGGATGCGTATCGCGCGCAATTGCAGCTTTCGCCCGATATTCTTGCGCGCTATTTGGCATTTGCCCAGACGGGCGATACAGCGTCCTTAAGCGATAGCAAGTTCATTGAAGTCGCCCTGCCTGTGCTGGCGCGGGCGAGTTTGTTCCGCGAAGCGGTGGTCCGCGCAGAACTGCCGATCAAGCAGATGGACGCCGAAATCGTCGAGTTCTCAAGAAAATACAGCGAGGTCATTTCCGCGGTGTTCCGCGGCAAGCAGGCGCCCCAAACGATCAAGTGGAGCGCCAGCAGCCAGTTCGAGATCGGACAGGGATTCGTGCAGATGGATTTTCAGCAACGCACGCAATTGCTGGTGTTGTTCTTTTCCCCTGCGAAGCGGTGACCGGACATGGATCTGAACTGCGTGCGGGAATTGCCCGATTTGGACTTGACCATGCTGATCCTGGTCATCCTGGCGGGATTCGGTTTTCTGACGCTTGGGGTGTACTTGCTGCTTCGTCCCAGGCCTCATCCAGCCACCCCGGTGGTGAAGGGGGCATACGACAAATTTAGTTTGGAGGGTCCTGTCGGCCTTTTCCTCATCCTGCTGTCGCTCGCGCTGTGGGGACTGGTGTACTGGCAGTTGAACAGTCGCTTCGCCGCGAACGCGGAAGCCTTCATCGGGGCGCCCCGGACACTGGGCTCCATTGCGGACGGCCTGCGCCGCAACTCGAACGCCGATATTCAATTGAAGGGCGACGTGGACACCATCGTGATTTCACAACCGGTCAGCGGCGCCTGCGCGAACGCGTGGCTGGACAATCTGTGCGACAAGTACCGGGGCACGCTGACGTGCAGCAAAGAGGGCAACAGAAGGGTGATCGAGCGTAGCCGTTGATGTGCCCGATGCGCAATGCGGCACCCCATCAGGTGGGCGCCGTTTCGTTCCCGTGCAGCGTTCTGAGCTTCCGCAATTCCGGGAACCACCGCATCCACAACCCGGCCACGGCGATCGTGCCCAGGCCGCCGATCACCACCGCCGGCACGGCCCCGAACAGTTCGGCCGTCACGCCGGACTCGAACTCGCCCAACTGGTTGGACGCGCCGATGAACAAGGTGTTCACGGCGCTGACCCGGCCCAGCATGTGGTCCGGCGTATTCAACTGCACCAGCGATGAACGCACCACGACGCTGATCGAGTCCGCGGCGCCCAGCACGACGAGTGCGGCGACCGACAGCGGAATCGAGGTCGACAGGCCGAACACGGTGGTCGCCAGCCCGAAGAGGATCAGCGAACCAAACAGCAGGCGCCCCACGTTTTCGCCCAGGCTCAGCCGTGCGAGCGTCAGCGACATCAACGCCGCGCCGCAGGCAGGCGCCGCGCGCAAGGCGCCCAGCGCCCACGGACCTGCATTCAGGATGTCTTTGGCGAAGATGGGCAGCAAGGCCGTCGCCCCGCCCAGTAGCACGGCAAACAGATCCAGCGACAAGGTGCCCAGCAGCAGCCGGCGCTGGAAGATGAAGGTGATGCCGGCAAACAGCGTGCGCCAGGTGGTCGGCTCTTTGCGCGGCGGGGCGCGTTCGATGACAAGGGTGGCGATGGACGCGAAGGCGGTCAGGTACAGCGCTGCCGCCACGCAATAGATCCACCCTGCTCCCAGTCCGTAGCCGATGCCGCCCAGCGCGGGGCCGGCGATCTGCGCGATCTGGCCGCCAGAAGAGGCCAAGGCGGTGGCGCGTGGCAGCCACTCGCGGGGCACCACCGCGGGTATCAGCGTGGACAAGGTGGGCGCTTCAAAGGCGCGCGCCGAACTCATGATGATGATGGTGGCGTAGATCAGGGTCTTACCGCCCACGCCATGCAGCGCTGCGATCGCCAGCACCAGCGTGGCCAGGGTTTCCAGCGCCATGCAGATGGCGACGATCTTGCGGCGGTCGTAGCGGTCGGCCACGTGGCCCACGACCAGCGTCAGCGCGGCCATGGGCAGGAACTGCGCCAGGCCGATCAGCCCCAGGTCGATCGCGCTGCCCGACAGCGCATAGATCTGCCAGCCAACGGCGACCGAGACGATCTGGAAGGCCAGCGACGCGCTGACACGCGCGAACAGGAAGTGCAGGAATGGGGGACGGGAAAGCGGACTGGGGGAGTCGGGGGCGGGCATGAGGGCGTGCGGGGATGCGGGGCTGGCGCGGGTCGCACCGGAAGTTGCATTCTAGGGACAATTGGCTGACGGGAAGCTAAGAATCTCTCCGCCTGCCGGCCGACCCCTTCATCCGGTTATGAACTTATGCCTCATACAGCACTGCGCTACTTATAATTCCGTCAGACGCATCAGTCACCCACGACAAAGGCATCCATCGATGGTCACGCTTCCCGACTTGAGCTCGCGCGAACTCCAGGCCATTTGCATGGTTGCCGAGTGCGGCAGCTTCGTCGCTGCCGCGCTGACGTTGAACATCTCTCAGCCTGCGCTTACCCGCACGGTGCAGCGGGTGGAGAAGGCCGTCGGCGTCGAACTGTTCCATCGTTCCACGCGCCGGGTCGAGACGACGGCGGCGGGCCAGGAGTTCGTGTCGCTGGCCAACCGCGTTCTGGCCGACCTGCGCATCGTGTTCGAGAACATGCGAGAGATCTCCGACGAGCAGCGCGGCCGCAGCATCGTGTCCGCGGTGATGTCGGTGGCGTACACGCAGCTGCCGGGCATCGTGGCCCGATACCGCGAATCGCGGCCCCGTATCGAACTGCAGATCCGCGAGGGCGTGCACGGCACGGTGCTGGATGACGTGCGTAGCGGCGTGGCCGACATGGGCATTACGTACGTCGACGAGGTGCCCGACGAATTCTCGGTGGTGTCGTTGGGCCGCGAAGCCTTTCATGTGGTGATGCCGCGCCACCATCCGTTGTCTGCCGAAGCCGGCGTGACGCTGGAGCAGTTGGCGCCGTACGCGCTGGTCTCGCTGCCCAGGGAGGCGCAGACGCGCCGCCTGATCGACAGCTACGCGTCGATCGCGGCCGTGCCGCTGCGGCACGCGGTCACCGTGAGCCAGTTCGCCACCGTCATGCAATGCGTGTGGGCCGGCGTAGGCATCGCCATCGTGCCGGGCGGGGCCGTGCCCGCGGCGTTGAGCGCGGACCTGGTGGCGCGGCCGCTGGTCAAGCCTGCGCTAAGCCAGGCCATCGGCGTGGTGTTCCTCAAGGAACGGGGCCTTACCCCCAGCGCCAGTGGCTTCCTGGCGCAATTGCGCAGCGACTGGGTACAAGTCGTCCCGCCTGCGCGCGCCCGCCGCGGCGGGGTCTAGCGGCCACCGCGCTTATTGCAGCCGGATCCCGGCAAGCTGCACGATGTCGGCATAGCGCTTCGCTTCCGTGCGGCAATAGGCGTCGAAGTGTTCCGGCGTATCGCCGACGGGCATGGCTTGCGCGTCGGTCAGGCGCGCGCGCACCTCGGGTTGCCGCAGAACATCGTTGACGGCCTGGTACAGGCTGGCGACCAGGGCCGACGGCGTTTGCGCCGGCGCCCACATCCCGTACCAGGTGGTGAGGTTGACGGTGGGATAGTTCAGTTCGGCGAACGTGGGCACTTCCGGCAGCGCCGCCACGCGCGTGTCGGAGGTGACCGCCAGCGCGCGCAGCTTGCCGCCCTTGACCAGACTGATCGAGGACGGCATCGAATCCAGCATGTAGGTGACCTGGCCGCCGATCACATCGGTCAGCGCCGGCGCGCTGCCCTTGTACGGGATATGCGTGGCGTCCAGCTTCGCGGCCGCCTTGAACACTTCACCGGCCAGGTGGCCGGGTGTGCCGTTGCTGGACGATGCAAAGTTGTGCCGGCCCGGCTGGGACCGCACCAGCGCCACCAGTTCGGCTACCGACTGTACGGGTGAATTGGCGCTGACCACCAATTGGATCGGCGTCGAGGCCAGGTTGGTGATGCCGCGGAAGTCCTTGAGCGGGTCATGCGCCATGTTGGCGTACAAGGCGGGATTCACCAGTTGGCCCGACACGTTGACCAGCAGCACATAGCCGTCCGGCGCCGCCTTGGCCACCATGTCGGCGCCGATCATGCCGCTGGCGCCGGGCCGGTTATCGATGACCACCGATTGCCCCAGCTTGTCGGCCAAGGCCGCTGCGACGATGCGGCCGACGATATCGGTGGGGCCACCCGGCGGATAAGGGATGACGACGCGCAACGGCTTGGACGGGTAACCGGACGCCGCCAGCGCCTGCGCGCCGGTCGTCAGGGACCCCAGGGCGGCGCCGGCTGCACCGATCAACAACCGCCTTCTCACGAGGCTGCGCGGCGCGCCGGCTCGGGTGAATGGTTCCATGGTTTGTCTCCCTTGTGTCTTTCTTGTGTTGGCACATCTCAGGATCCGACCGCGATCGCGCCATTGCGCCGCAGTTCGTCAAGCCTCTGCGGTTCCAGCCCCAGCATGTCCCGCAAGACGGTTTCCGTGTGGGCGCCCAGACCAGGCGGCGCGCTGCGGTACGCCACGGGCGTCGCAGAAAGATGCAGCGGGTTGCCGACCAGGTCGGTGCAACCGGCCTGCGCATCGGGCATCGGCACGCGCATGCCGCGCTGCAGGACTTGCGGGTCGGCAAACACGTCGGCCATCCCGTTGATCGGCCCGCAAGGCACGGCCAACGCTTCCAGCGTGCGCAGCCAGTGGGCGCTGGAATGCAGCGCCATCTGCGCCTGGATTTGCGGGATCAGGGTTTCACGCGAGGCCAGGCGCGCGGTGTTGGTGGCATAGCGCGCGTCGTCAGCCAGCTCGGGGCGGCCAATGGCGCCGCAGAATCGTCGGAATTGCCCGTCGTTGCCCACGGTGACGATGACGTGGCCGTCGCGGGTGGCGAAGTCCTGGTAGGGCACGATGTTGGGATGCGCGTTGCCCAGGCGATCGGGTGCGTTGCCGCTGGCCAGGTAGTTCATGGCCTGATTGGCCAGCGCGGCCACCTGCACGTCCAGCAGCGCCACGTCGATGTGCTGGCCTGCTCCGGTGCGGTCGCGATGCGCCAGCGCCGCCTGGATGCCGGCGGTGGCGTACAGGCCCGTCAGGATGTCGGTCAGCGCCACGCCCACCTTCAGCGGGCCGGCCCCGGGTTCGCCGTCGCCGCGGCCGGTGATGCTCATCAGGCCGCCCATGCCCTGGATCAGGAAGTCGTAGCCGGGCCGCGCGGCGTAGGGGCCGGTCTGGCCGAAGCCGGTGATGGAGCAGTACACCAGGCCCGGGTGGCGCGCTTTAAGCGTGGCGTAGTCCAGGCCGTAGGCTTGCAGCCCGCCGACCTTGAAGTTCTCGATCAGCACATCGCACTGCGCCGCCAGCGCCGCGACGAGCCGCTGGCCGTCGTCCGTGGCGATATCGACGGCAACCGACTTCTTGTTGCGGTTGGCGCCGGCGAAATAGGCGGATTGCGCCACCTCGCCCCACTGCGGGTCGCGGATCCACGGCGGCCCCCAGCCGCGGGTGTCGTCGCCCACTCCGGGCCGTTCGATCTTGATGACCTCCGCGCCCAGATCGGCCAGCAGCTGGCTGGCCCAGGGGCCGGCCAGCACGCGTGAAAGGTCCAGCACCCGCAAGTGCGACAGTGCGCCCATCTTCCCCTCCCCCATTGTCGCCGCGGCGCGGCGGCGCTGTTACTGCAGTTCCACGCGCACCAGCAGCGGCGCCTTGGTGCCCAGCCATACCTGCTGCGCCTGTTCCTTGATCTGGGCGACGCGCTGCGCCACTTCCTCGGCCGTGATGGAGCTGACCGGATGGGCGATCACGACGGGTTCCAACGCTTTCATGCCCACAGCCTGGCGGGTCAGTTCGGTTTCGCGCGCGAACTCGGTGGTGATGATCACCGCGCTGGGCACGCCCAGCCGCTCCAGCGCAATGGAGTCGCGCACGCAGGCCGAGCAGCATGAGCCGCAGTCGCCGATGGCGGTCAGCACGACGTCGTTCTCGGCCGCGATGCGCTCGATCAGCTCGGGCGCGGCATCCTTGGAGAAGCTGTGTTTGACGTAGTAGTTCACCTGGGCGAAATCGATGTCCTCGCCCAAGGCCGCGGCCGCGCCGCGCAGCAGCTTGTTGGCGTTCCATTTGGAGTTGTCGAGGATGCCCAGCCGCAGTCCGGCCAGGGCTTTTTTGCGCGCCGAAACCGGCGCATCGGTAAAGCGCAGCGCGCCGCGCGGGTCGAACACCGCGACTTTGTCCCCATCATTCATCAGCATGTCCTGGCTCCTGGTTGTGGTGCGGGCGCGCCGCGTCAAATGGCGCATGCGCCGCTTGTGCAATCGCCGCTGTCCGAGCTTGCGCCGTCTATCGCGCGCAGCACCGGCGTGCTCATGTGCCCCCAGCCGGGGATCAGCACGGAAAAGCGGCCGGCTTCGCCGCCCATCACGAACAGATGGATGTGGTCGGGGCTGTGCACGATGGGAATGCGCGTGTCGTCTTCGCGCTTGTAGTACTTGGGCAGGTTGCGGTTGTAGACCTTGCCGTAGCGGTGGCCGTAGGCCAGGTCGATGAAGCGGTTGCCGTGGTTGACGTACAGGTAGTTGCGTACATCCGCGCGCGACCAGCCGTGCTTGCCGATGGTCTGCGCGTGCTCAAGGCCCAGCACCACGGCGATGTGGCCGCCTAGCACGGCGCTGTTGGACGCGATGGTGCTCATGGCCGAGCACATCGTGTCCAGGATGCCTTCGGGGTCGTTCGAGATGTGGTTGGTCACGCTGTGCGGCGCTTCTGCCGCCATCGCGAAGACGGTCGAGTCCTCGGCCTTGTAGCCGTGCTCGACGTGATACGGCGCCAGGGGGCTTTGCAGCTCGTTCTCGCACACGCAGTAGGTGTATTTGCCGGGGTGGCCCAGCGTGCTCTTGTCCAGGTCACCGGGCCATCCGCCGCCCACGTTGAGCATGATGAGGCGCAGCGCGCGGCCGATGGTGGCGTTGGCGCGGTTGCCGGAACCGAATGCGTTGACGCCGCCGTTCATGCCGATCTCGCGGGCGATCGGCCCGTTGACGATCAGCAAGGGCGCGGCCACGTGCGTGGTCGCCTGCACGCCGTTCAGGTTGAACGCCTGGTCGGTCACCGCCTTGACGGCGGCCAGCACCACCGGCGCGTACTCCGCTTTGCAGCCAGCCATCACCATGTTGATGGCGAGCACTTCACGCGTCAGTTCGCCCCAGCGCGGCGCCACACGGGCTTCGACGAAATCGCCGTCACCGCCCAGCCGCGCGATGACCTCGTCGATCTTCTCCCGGGTCGGCGGCACGACCGGCAACCCGTCGGTGAACCCGCGTTCGTAGTAATACTCGACCAGGTCCACCCCGGCGGGCACCATGGCGGCAGGCGACGCCGTCGTTTGCAGAACCGCGCTCATCAGAATCTCCTCGTGGCTGTCGGATGACGTTGCAACGAGGATAGAAGTCTCCTGTCATTGATAACAAGAACAATCTATTTCGATAAGTGATTGCGTAAAACGCATAAATGGCCTTGACCGCAAAGCCTGCGATGGGCGCACCGAGGTGTCGAGGGCCCCGGTGGCGGGCCTAGCGTTCGTCCAGCAGGGATACCCGTCCCGTGGCCACGGCAAGCACGGCAGCGGCCGACCGCGCGTTGGCGATGCTGTCCGCGTAGGCGTTCTGCGCAATCAGCATCTGGCTTTGCGCCAGCGTGGCATCGGTCAGCGAGCCCACCCCGTTCTTGTAGGCGGCCAGGGCGGCGTCGTAGGTCGTGCGCGACGCTTTGAGCAGCGCGGCGGCGGCTTCGTTGGCGGCCATGCCGGAACGCAGCGCGTTGCGCGCGGCGACGATCTGGCGCGTGGCCTCCTGTTTGGCGCGGCTTAGCCGTTCGCCGGCGCTGGCCGCGTCGTTCTGCGCCTGCATCCGCAGGGCCGTGCGCATGCCGCCGTCATACAAGGGCAGCGTGACGCCCAGGAAGATATTGGACCCGGAGCGGCTGCCGTTCAGGTTGACGGTGGCAGCCTGCTGACCGATGGCGGGCACCGCCGTGATGGACGAGCGCCCGGAGGTGTGCGAGGTTGCCGCCGATACGAAGACCTTGGGCAGGAAATCGGCGTCGGCCGCACGCGCCTTGGCTTGCTCGGCCTGTTCTGCGGCATAGGCGGCCAGCACGTCCGGGCGGCGTGCCAGCGCGTCGGTGATGATCTGTTCGACCGGTTGCGCCAGGTCAGGCGCAAGCGGCGTGTCGGGCATTGCGGCGATGCGCGGCCTGGCCAGCGGCGAGATGCCCATGGCGGTGATGAGCCCAAGATAGGCGTCTTCCTCGGCGCCTTCGGCGGTGACGGCGGCCAGTCTGGCCTGTTCCCGGTTTTGCGTCGCCTGGGCAACTTCCACCACGGTGCCCTGGCCCTGCTTGTAGCGGGCGCGGGCGGCGTCCAGCAGCGTGCCGGCGTTGGCCAAGCCCTGGCGCGCGTTGACCGTGCGGGTGCGTGATGCGATGCAGGCGTGATAGGCGACGCTGACTTCCTGCACAACCAGCTGGTGGGTCGCTGTCAGCGCGACGCCGCTGGCGATGGTGGCCTGCTCCGCCGCTTGCACGCGGGCCTCCCGGCCGCCGAAATCGAACAGCAGCCATTGCAACGCCAGCACGGACACGGTGCCGTGGGCGTTGCTGTCGCTGGATGTGCCCAGTCCGATGTCGCTCTGGCCATGGCCGCGCTGCCAGCCCGTCATGGCCGTGGCGGCAAGGTGCGGCAGGTACACGCTCTTGGTGATGCCGGTGGCCAGTGCCGCGTTGCGCGCGGCATTCCAGGCGATGCGGGTCCGCGGGTTGGCCGATTGCGCCAGGTCAATGAGTTCAGCCAGCGCGTAATCGTGATCGGGGTCGATGCCGGGGTCTTGCGGCAGGGCCCCGGCCACCGTGTTGGCGGGCAGGGTGTAGCGGGCGTCCGGGCGGTCCGGCTGCGCCGGGCCCGACACGATGGCGCCGTTGGCGTCGACCGGCGGGATCCAGGGTCGGTCGGCCCTGGGCGGCGCCAGGTCCAGCGATGAGGCGGCGCAGCCGGCAAGGCCCAGCACCAGTACCGGGAGGCACAGGCGGGCGGGCAGGCGCGGCGTCTTAGGCAGAGGCATGGGCCGGGGATTCCTTGGTGTCTCGGGCGCGCTGGCGGGCGGCGGCCTGCCGCGAGGTCCGCGCGTCAATCATGTGGAGCAGCGCTTGCAGGGCGGGGTCGCCTTGCTGGGCCGTGGCTGGGGCCGAAGGCGGGGCCACGTCGGCGTCGGCCCCGGTCTCTGGATCAGACCCGGCCTGGCTCGACGCGGCATCAGGGCTTGTCGCCTGCGCCGGGCCGACGCGGCCCAGGCGGTCCAGTTGGGCCCGCAGCGCCGGATCGTTGGGGGCGCGGCCCGCCGCCACGACCAGCGGCGCCGCGGCTGCTGACAAGGCGGCCAGCGCATCGCGCCGGGCGTCCAGCCAGGCTTGGCCGGGACGCACCCACGAAGGCTCGGCACTTGCCAGCGCCAGGCTGTACTGGGCCTCGCGGCCGGCCGCCAGCGCTTCGGCGGCCAAGGCATGGCGCCGTGGCCCGCCCGCCGCGATCGCGCGCCATTGTTCGCGCAGCGCCGCCAAGGCCCGATCCGCCTGCGGGCCGATGCTGACGGGCCAGACGCGGGTGAACATCAGGTACACCACCGCGTTGCCCAGCAGGATGCCGATGGTGCGGTCACGGGCGATGGTCAAGTCGAAACCGGGACCGGGGCCCTGGATGACGCACAGGAAAAAAGCGAAGGCGATCTGGAAGCCGGCATAGGCGATGGCGGGTGGCCCCACCGCGATCCAGGCCGACAGCGCCGCCGCCGCGGATACCAGCGCCAGCAGCGCGGCGACGGAATCCATGTGCGGCACGACGAAGACGATCGCCGCCGTGCCTGCCACCGCGCCGATCACGCAGCCGGCCAGCCGCAGCCGCAACTTCTGCACGGTCTCACCGGCGGTGCCCAGCGAAACGATGTAGCAGGTGATGACGGCGGTGTGGATGCCGGGCCAGTCCAGCAGCGTGTACAGCAGATAGCAGAACATGGCCGCACCGGTGGTCTTGAGCGCATAGGCCACATGTTCCGGATTGCTGCGGGCGTCGGGCAGGAAGAAACCGGCCTTGGGCTTGGCGGCGGCGCCCTCTTCCGGCGTCTCTGCTTCGGCAGGCGGCACGGCGAAGTGCTTGATGGCGTCGCACAGTTGCCCGCAGGCCACGCGTGCGGCCGGCGCCAGGGCCACCGCCGGCAGCGGGTCCGGTTCGATATCGACGGGATAGCCGCCCAGCTCCAGCATTGCCGCCATCTCGTCCAGCGTGCCGGCGAGCGGCCGGGCGAGTTCGCCAGGCAGCCCCGGGCCGTCCGTGTCGCGCAGCACGTCGATGGCAAGCAGGATGGCGATACTGGAGGCCGCGGCCTGGCCCAGGGCGGCGGCGTCGCGGCGCGTGGTGGAGCCTTCCACGACCGACAGCTTGAGCCAGGTCAGGATCTGCTTATTGCCGTCCTGCAAGGCCTGGCCAAACGCCGGCTCCGCGTCCTTGCCTTCGCGCAGCCGTCTCGCGCCCAGCCGCAGCCGGCGCGCCAGGCTGGCGCAGGCGAGCCGGCGCGGCGACGGCGCGGCCACGACGCTGACGATGATGGCCAGGCCGACCGGGATCGCCACCATGAGCCACGCGTACAGCAGGATGCGTGTGCTGGCCTCGCCAATCGGAACGCGGCCCATCTGGTCCAGCCCGAAGCCGACGACCATCGCGATGATGGCGCCCACCGGGCGCAGCTTGCTGGCGGATGTCAGGTAGAGCAGGCCGGCCGACAGCACGGCCATGGCGGAAACCCGCAGCAGCGGGTAGTCGATGCTGGCCTGGGTCACAAGCAGGACCAGGCCGATCACCAGCGTGACCAGCACCAGCATGGCGCCGGCCAGCACGGCGTTGGTGACGCGGTCCGGCCGGATCAGGAAGAACACGATGTAGACGGACAAGGCGGCTTCGGGCGTGCCGTAGGCGCTGGCGACCAGCGCGGTGAGCGCGCAGATGACGGTCACGCGCAGGGTCATTTCGGCCCGGCCCGGGAACGGCGCGAGCCACTGCCTCAGCTCGCTCCAGCGCGGAAAGCCGGCGTCAGCGGCAGGCCGGCCCATGGCGGACCTCGATCATGGCGCTTGCGCCCATGCGCACCAGCTTTTGCGGCGGTTCCTCGATCTCGACGCGCACGGGAAAGCGCTGCGCCACCCGCACCCAGTTCACCGAACGCTGCACCAGCGGCAGGGCGTGCGGCACGTTGATGCGTTCGCCGTCGAGCACGCCGGCGCCGATGCCTATCACTTTGCCCCGCATCGCCTGCGAGCGGTCGATCATCGAGTAGACGGTGGCGCAATCGCCCTCGCTGATGCGGGCCAGGTCGGTCTCGCGGAAGTTGGCGACTGCGAACCATTCGTCGGACGCCACCAGCGTGAACAGGGACTGGCCGGGCGCCACGGTTTCGCCGGACAGCACGCCCAGGCCGGTCACATAGCCGTCGTGGGGCGCCCGCACGACCGTCTCACCCAGCGAGTGGCGCGCACGCGCCAGAGCCGCTTGCCTGGCCTGTACGGCGGCCTGGGCCTCGGCCTCGTCGCCAATGGTGCTGGCGGCGGCCGCCTGTTGCTGCTGCGCCTGCTTGAGAGAGACTTCGGCGTCGCGCAGCGCGACCTGGGACTGGTCGTACTGCTGGGTCGGGACGTAGCCCTGTGCCGCCAGCGGCGCCAGCCGCTTCACGGTGCGCGCGGCCAGCGCGTGGTTGGCCTCGGCCCGGCGCAGCTGTTCGTCGGCCACGCTGGAGTTGGCGCGCTCGACAATCAGCGTACGGCGCCGGGTTTCCAGCGAGGCCTGGGCCATGGCGAGGTCGGCCTCGGCCTGCCGGACGGTCAGTCGATACGGTTCAGGGTCGATTTCGAACAGCGTATCGCCCTTGGCCACGTGCTGGTTTTCCTTGACGGGCAATGAGACCAGGCGGCCGCCGACGGGCGTGGCGACGTGGACAAGATCGGCGTCGATGGTGGCGTCGTCGGTGGCCGGGTAGTGCGAAGATCGATACGCGGCGTAGCCCAGGGCGGCGATGCCGATGGCGATGATGGCCAGCGCGATCAGGCGGCCGCGCGCGACGGGGGTGGAGGTGCCGGCGAGTTTCATGGAGTCACCTTGTTCCCAGCGCCCAGAACAGCACCGCTACGGTCAAACCGATCGCACTGCAGACGGACAGTTGCAGCGGCACCTTGCGGTTCCAGCCGGTGGCGACGAAGACGCGGTGGGCAACCAGCGCTGCCGCGACGCCGACCAGTCCGGCCATCAGCCACCGGGGGAAATACGCGCCGAAGATGATGTAGGACGGCGCGCCGCCGAAGCTGCATGCCTGCAGGGCCAGGGCGGCAGTCATGGCAACGGCAACGCGAAGGAACGGCGGCAGTCTAGGCATGGCGTGTGGGCACGGTCGCCTGTGTCGGAATACTGCCGCCGAGGATAGCACTGCAAGACGGCGGCCGTCCCCAGGGCTACCCTTCCTATTCGATCGACACCAGTTCCGCGCCTTCGGTGACCTGGTCGCCTACGCCGTAGAACACTTCCCCGACGCGGCCGTCCGCCGGCGCCGAGATCGTGTGCTCCATCTTCATGGCTTCCATGACCAGAAGCGGCTGGCCCTTTTCGACCGTGTCGCCCGCCTTGACCGAGATCGAGATGATCTTGCCGGGCATGGGCGCGGTCAGGCCGCCGCCGTGTTCGCCCTGCGTGTCCTGGGCGTGCGCCAAGGGGTCGTAGAGCTCCAGCACGTGCACGCCGCCTTCGCCGAAGACGTGGGCGCGGTCGGCATGCAGAACGACCGTACCGGCGTTCTCATGGCCTGCCAGCGTGATGCGCAGGCCGTAGGCCAGGTTGGGGTTGGCGCTGGCATGCGAACGCCACAGGAAGGGTTGCGGGCCCGAGCCGGCATCCAGCGTCCAGGCGCCGCCTTGGCGGGCGACGGTCACGCGGCGCGTCTCGCCGTTGTCCACCCACTGCAGATGGCGCTGGTACTGGTTGCCCAGGCGCCAGCCGTCGCGCGCGTCCCAGGGGTCGGACAGCCCCTTGCCGGCGGTTTGCAGGCCGGGTTGGGCCAGGCCCTGGCGCACCAGCACGGCGGCCGAGGCCAGCGCCAGCGTGGCGGTGCTTGCGGCCTGCGGTTCCGGCAGCAGCGTGGCGCGCTGGCGCTCGATCAGGCCCGTGTCCAGGTCCGCGGCGGCAAAGGCGCTGTCTTGCATCAGGCGCGACAGGAACGCCACATTGGTCTGCACGCCCACGGCCTGCGTCTGGGCCAGCGCCTGGAGCATGCGGGCGCGCGCCTGGTCGCGGTCGGCGCCGTGCACGATCAGCTTGGCGATCATGGGGTCGTAGAACGGGGTGATCGTGTCGCCCGTGCGCACGCCGCCGTCCACGCGGACCTCGCCGTTGGCAAACGCGGTGTGCGGCGGCAGGCCCAGGTAGGCCAGCGTGCCGATCGACGGCAGGAAGCCCTTTTCGGGGTTCTCGGCGTAGATGCGGGCCTCGATGGCGTGGCCATTGATGCGCAGGTCTTCCTGACGCGCCGGCAGCGGCTGGCCGGCGGCCACGCGCAACTGCCATTCGACCAGGTCGTGGCCCGTGATCATTTCGGTGACCGGGTGCTCCACCTGCAGGCGCGTGTTCATTTCCATGAAGTAGAAGCGGCCATCCGGTTCGGAGATGAACTCCACGGTGCCCGCGCCCACGTAGCCCACGGCGCGCGCGGCGGCCACGGCGGCTTCGCCCATGGCGCGGCGGCGTTCTTCCGTCATGCCGGGCGCCGGCGCTTCTTCGATCACCTTCTGGTGGCGGCGCTGCACCGAGCAGTCGCGTTCGAAGAGGTAGACGCAATTGCCGTGCGTGTCCGCGAACACCTGGATTTCAATGTGGCGCGGCTTTTGCAGATAGCGTTCGATCAGCACGCGGTCGTCGCCGAAGCTGGAGGCGGCTTCGCGTTGGCAGGACGCCAGCGCATCCAGGAACGCGCCCGACGATTCCACCACGCGCATGCCCTTGCCGCCGCCGCCGGCGCTGGCCTTGATCAGTACCGGATAGCCGATGCCGTCGGCCTGCGTCTTCAGGAATTGCGGGTCCTGGTTGTCGCCGTGATAGCCCGGCACCAGCGGCACACCCGCTTTCTCCATCAGCGACTTGGCGGCGGACTTGCTGCCCATGGCGGCGATGGCGGACGCGGGCGGGCCGACGAACGAGATGCCCGCCTTTTCCGCGGCTTCGGCGAACGCTTCGTTTTCCGACAGGAAGCCGTAGCCCGGGTGGATCGCGCCCGCGCCGGTGTCGATCGCGGCCTGCAGGATGGCGTCGGCGCGCAGGTAGCTGGCGCGCGGTTCCGGTCCGCCGATGTGCACGGCCTGATCGCAGGCGGCCACGTGGCGCGCGTCGGCGTCCGCGTCCGAATAGACGGCGACGGTGCGGATGCCCATACGGCGGGCGGTGGCGGCGACGCGGCAGGCGATCTCTCCGCGGTTGGCAATCAGCAAAGTGTCGAACATGGATGTCATCCTGGCTGTAATTCTTCTTGAACTGCGGTGCTGCGGGGCAAGGGCGTACGCCCTACATCCGGAACACGCCGAACTTCGTGTCTTCAATAGGCGCGTTCAGCGCGGCCGACAAGGCCAGGCCCAGCACGCGGCGCGTATCGGCCGGCGCGATGATGCCGTCGTCCCACAGGCGCGCCGTGGCGTAGTAAGGATGGCCCTCATGTTCGTACTGTTCGCGGATGGGCGCCTTGAAGGCGGCTTCTTCATCGGCCGACCATTTCCCGCCGCGCGCTTCGATGCCATCGCGCTTGACCGTGGCCAGCACGCTTGCGGCCTGTTCGCCGCCCATCACCGAAATGCGGGCGTTGGGCCACATGAACAGCATGCGGGGCGAATAGGCGCGGCCGCACATGCCGTAGTTGCCGGCGCCGAACGAGCCGCCGATCAGCACGGTGAACTTCGGCACGGCGGCGGTCGCCACCGCCGTCACCATCTTTGCGCCGTGGCGCGCGATGCCTTCGTTCTCGTATTTGCGGCCCACCATGAAGCCGGTGATGTTTTGCAGGAACACCAGCGGGATCTTGCGCTGCGCGCACAGTTCGATGAAGTGCGCGCCCTTTTGCGCGGACTCGGAAAACAGGATGCCGTTGTTGGCGACGATGCCGACAGGCATGCCCTGGATGTGGGCAAAGCCGGTCACCAGCGTGGGGCCGAAACGCGCCTTGAATTCGTCGAATTCGGACCCATCCACGATGCGCGCGATGACTTCGCGCACGTCGTAGGGCTTGCGCGTATCGGCGGGGATGATGCCGTTTAACTCGCTGGGATCGAAGCGCGGTTCGCGCACGGGAATCGTGGCCAGCGGCGCGGGCTTCTTGCGGTTCAGGCGGGCCACGGCGTTACGCGCCAGTTGCAGCGCATGCATGTCGTTGGCGGCCAGGTGGTCCACCACGCCGGACAGGCGCGTGTGCACGTCGCCGCCGCCCAGGTCTTCGGCGCTGACTTCTTCGCCCGTGGCGGCCTTCACCAGCGGCGGGCCACCCAGGAAGATGGTGCCCTGGTTCTTCACGATGATGGATTCATCGCTCATGGCGGGCACGTAGGCGCCGCCGGCGGTGCACGACCCCATCACTACGGCGATCTGCGAAATGCCCTGCGCGGACATCTGCGCCTGGTTGTAGAAGATGCGGCCGAAGTGTTCGCGGTCGGGGAACACTTCGTCTTGCTGCGGCAGGTTGGCGCCGCCCGAGTCCACCAGGTACACGCAAGGCAGATGGTTCTGCGCGGCGATCTCTTGCGCGCGCAGGTGCTTCTTGACCGTCATCGGGTAGTACGTGCCGCCCTTGACCGTGGCGTCGTTGCAGACGATGACGCATTCGGTGCCCGACACGCGGCCGATGCCGGTGATGACGCCTGCGCCCGGCGCGTCGCCGTCGTACATGTCGTGGGCCGCCATCGGTGACAGTTCCAGGAACGGGGTGCCCGGATCGATCAGGTTCTCGACGCGGTCGCGCGGCAACAGCTTGCCGCGCGCCACGTGCTTGGCGCGCGCGGCTTCGCTGCCGCCCAGCGCGGTTTGCGCCAGCTTCTGATTCAGATCATCCAACTGCGCCTGCATGGCACGCGCGTTGTCGGTGAAGTCCTGCGACCGCGGATTGATGCGGGATTCGATGATGGGCATGGGGTTCCACCCGTCCTGCTTGATTGGAATTTGAAGGCGCTCTGGTCGAGCGGGTTGTCTCGCTGCCCGGTTGGTCCGGGCATTCTTGTCGATGTGGGTTTGCGTTGCGCCTTTTCCGATCTGGCCCGCGACCGACCCGTCGCGTCCGGTGGCCATGAGAGAAAAGGCGCAGCGAAAAACCACGGGAAGGCGGACGCCTGTCCGCCTTCCCGCGTGTCGTCAGACCATCTCGATCGCCATCGCGACGGCTTCGCCGCCGCCGATGCACAGCGTGGCGACGCCGCGCTTGCCGCCGGTCTTGCGCAGCGCGCCAACCAGCGTGGCCATCAGGCGGGCGCCCGATGCGCCGATCGGGTGGCCCAGGGCGGTGGCGCCGCCGTTGACGTTGACCTTGTCATGCGGCAGCTTGAAGTCGGTCATGGCGGCCATGGTGACCACCGCGAAGGCTTCGTTGATCTCGTACAGGTCCACGTCCTCGGCCTTCCAGCCGGTCTTGGCGAACAGGTTCTTCAACGCGCCCACGGGGGCGGTGGTGAACCAGCCCGGCTCTTGCGAGTGCTGGCTGTGGGCCACGATGCGGGCCAGCGGCTTGACGCCGAGCTTCTCGGCGGTGGAGGCGCGCATCAGCACCATGGCGGCGGCGCCGTCGGAGATCGACGACGAGTTCGCGGCGGTGATCGTGCCGTCTTTCTTGAACGCGGGCTTGAGCGTGGGGATCTTTTCCGGCATGGCCTTGGTGGGGGCTTCGTCGGTGTCGATCACGGTGTCGCCCTTGCGGCCAGCGACCGTCACGGGGGCGATTTCCCACTTGAAGCTGCCGTCTTCGGTGGCGGCGCGGGCGCGGCGCAGCGATTCCAGCGAGAACGCATCCTGCTGCTCGCGCGTGAACTCGTACTTGGCGGCGCAGTCTTCGGCGAACACGCCCATGGCCTTGCCCTTGTCGTAGGCGTCCTCCAGGCCGTCCAGCGCCATGTGGTCATACACGGTGTTGTGGCCGAAGCGGTAGCCCTGGCGCGCCTTCAACAGCAGGTAGGGCGCGTTGCTCATGCTTTCCTGGCCGCCTGCGACGACGACTTCGGCGCTGCCGGCCGCCAGCAGGTCATGGCCGAACATGGCGGCCTTCAGGCCCGAACCGCACACCTTGTGGATCGTGGTGCACGCCACGCCCAGCGGCAGGCCGGCGCCCAGCGCCGCTTGACGCGCGGGCGCCTGGCCTTGGCCGGCTTGCAGCACGTTGCCCATGATGACTTCGTCGACTTGCTCAGGCTTGATGCCAGCGCGTTCGATGGCGGCCTTGATGGCGACTGCGCCCAGCTCGTGCGCGGCCAGGCCGGACAGGCTGCCCAGCATGCCGCCCATGGGCGTGCGGGCGATGGAAACGATAACAATGGGATCTGACATGACTAGCTCCTGTGAGGGTCGGGACAGCGTCTGGGTATCGGCACTGCGCGGTTGCCCGAAGGGCGTTCCGGACGCAGGCGTCTGTCCGTATCGTAAGGGAAAAATTCTTCAATCCGGCCCTGCGCCACCTGGGCGCGGCAGGCCTGCCACCAATCCGGTTCCAGCAGGTCGGCGTGGTGGCGCATGAAGGCGCCGCGCACGCGCGCGTCGCCAAGCAGGAAGCGGCCGAATTCTTCGGGGAATACGTCGTTCGGTCCAATGGCGTACCAGGGTTCGGACGCCATTTCCGCTTCTTCGTTGGGGGCCGGCGGAATGCGCCGGAAGTTCATTTCGGTCATGCGCTGGATTTCGTCGTAGTCATAAAAGACGACCCGGCCCAACCGCGTCACGCCGAAGTTCTTGTAAAGCATGTCGCCGGGGAAGATATTGGCGGCGGCCAGCTGCCGGATCGCGTCGCCGTACTCGCGCACGGCGGGGTCCAGCAGGGCGTCGGACGCCTGGCGCAGATAGATGTTCAGCGGCGTCATCCGCCGTTCGATGTAGACATGGCGGATGACGACCGTGTCCCCGGTTTCTTCGATCAGGCTGGGCACCAGACGGCGTAGTTCGTCCAGCAAGGCGGGGGCGAAACGGCTGCGCGGCAGCGCCACCTGCGAATACTCCCAGGTGTCGGCCATGCGGCCCACGCGGTCGTGCAGCTTCACCATCTGGTACTTGCGGCGCACGGTGGCGTGGTCCATGCCATCTTTGTCGATGCGGTCCTTGATCAGCTTGAATACGTACGGGTAGGACGGCAGCGTGAATACGCACATCACCATGCCCTTGATGCCGGGCGCGATGTCGAAGGCGTCGCGCGAGTGGGCAAGGTGGTGCAGGAAGTCGCGATAGAACAGCGTCTTGCCCTGCTTTTGCAGGCCGATCATGGTGTAGAGCTCGGCCTTGGGCTTGCGCGGCAGAAGCGTCGCCAGGAAGTTCACGACGGCGGCCGGCGTTTCCATGTCCACCAGGAAATAGGCGCGCGTGAAGCTGAACAGCGTGCTCAGGTCGTCCGCGCCCAGCAGCAGCGCGTCCAGCGTCACCTGCCCCGCCGGATTGCGCGTGAGCGCCACGGCGAAGGGGTAGACGGTGGTCTGGTTGATCAGGCGGCCGACGATGTAGGCGCCCTTGTTGCGAAAGAACAGCGAGCCCAGCGCATGGATCTGGCAATCGCTGGCGATGCGCCGCCCCACGTGGCGCGGCAACAGCGTGCGCAACTGCGCGACCGCGGCCCGCGCAAGCATCCGGGTGTCGCGCGGCAGGTCTTCGAACGGCAGCGCCAGGCCGAAGTCTGCCACCATGCGGATCAGACTTTTTTCCAGGCCGTCGGTGGCCGGGTAATACACGCGGTAAGACGGCGTGCTGCTGTCCAGGTAGTCGGTTGCAACCGCCGGACGCACGAAGAGGAAATCGTTGTGGAAATAGTCGCGATGCAGCAGCCGGCACGACACCGAATTGAAGAAGGTCTCGGCGCATTCCGGCTGGCGGTGGTCGCCCAGCAGACCGACGAATTCCTGCTTGATCTGCTGCCAGTAGGCCGTCTGGGCGTCGGTCAGGGCCGGCGCCGCTGCGCCATTGCCTCCGTTGCCGTTGAGGCTTGCCGCGCCCAGCGCGCCCTCGGGGCGGCCGCGCAGCACGCCTTCCAATTGGGTGGCGCATTCGCGCACCCGCATGTCGTAGTACTCGATGCGTTCGCGCGACAGGTGCTGGATGCCGTGCCAGTCGCCGGATTCGAACAAGGCCTTGGCGCGCTGCGCGCTGTAGCGAAACAGCGCGTAGTGGCGGTCGAACCCCGCCAGGATCAGCCGCGCGACATCCAGCGGCGAGGGCCCCGGGGCGGGGGCCTGCTCGATATGCTGGACATCGGACATGCGGATCATGATGGGGTCCGGACGGCGGATCAGGCGGTTTCGTTGAACAGTTCGCGGCCGATCAGCATGCGGCGGATTTCGCTGGTGCCGGCGCCGATCTCGTACAGCTTGGCGTCGCGCCACAGGCGGCCCACCGGGTATTCGTTGATGTAGCCGTTGCCACCCAGGATCTGCACGCCTTCGCCCGCCATCCAGGTGGCCTTTTCAGCCGTGTACAGGATCAGCGCGGCGCAGTCCTTGCGGACCTGGCGCACGTGCTCGGTGCCCAATTTATCCAGGTTCTTGCCCACCTGGTAGCAGAAGGCGCGGCTGGCCTGCAGCGTGGTGTACAGGTCGGCCACCTTGCCCTGGATCAGCTGGAATTCGCCGATGGCCTGGCCGAACTGCTTGCGGTCGTGGATGTAGGGGACGACCACGTCCATCACCGCCTGCATGATGCCCAGCGGGCCGCCGGACAGCACGGCGCGTTCGTAGTCCAGGCCGCTCATCAGTACGCGGACGCCGCCGTTGACCTGGCCCAGCACGTTCTCTTCGGGAATCTCGCAGTCCTGGAACACGAGTTCGCCCGTGTGGCTGCCGCGCATGCCCAGCTTGTCGAGCTTTTGCGCAACCGAGAACCCTTTGAAACCCTTTTCCACCAGGAAGGCGGTGATGCCGCGCTGGTGCGCTTCGGGATCGGTCTTGGCGTAGACGACCAGCGTGTCGGCGTCCGGGCCGTTGGTGATCCACATCTTGGTGCCGTTCAGCACGTAGCGGTCGCCCTTCTTTTCGGCGCGCAGCTTCATGCTGACGACGTCGGAACCGGCGCCCGGTTCGCTCATGGCCAGGGCGCCCACGTGTTCGCCCGAAATCAGCTTGGGGAGGTACTTGGCCTTCTGCGCCGCCGTGCCGTTGCGGTTGATCTGGTTCACGCACAGATTGGAGTGCGCGCCGTAAGACAAGCCCACGGAGGCGCTGGCGCGCGAGATCTCTTCCATCACCACCATGTGGGCCAGATAGCCCATGTTGGCGCCGCCGTATTCCTCGTCGGCCGTCATGCCCAGCACGCCGAGTTCGCCGAATTTGCGCCAGAGGTCCATGGGGAACTGGTCGCTGCGATCGACTTCAGCCGCGCGGGGCGCGATCTCGGCCTGCGCGAAATTGCGCACGGCGTCGCGCAGCATGTCCAGGTCTTCGCCCAGGTCGAAGTTCAGGCCGGGAAGATTCATCGATGTCTCCGTGATAGTGGGTACTTACATTCTTATGGGCGCCTGCCATCGGCGCGATGCCGCCATCGGAGGGCTCATCATGCGCCGATCACGCATCGCTGCGCAATGATGCACCGCAAATATTACGTTTACGTAAACGTAAATTGGAGTCGGGTTATCCCTAGGAAATTGCATGTTTCCCAGGGAGCAACGCTGATTACTATTCGACCCTGTCCCTGAAATCCTGCGTCATTGCCTCGGAGTCTGCCGTGCTCGAACTATCCAATCTGGACGAAATTGTGGCGCTGCGGCGCGATATCCACATGCATCCCGAGCTCTGCTACGAAGAGCACCGGACAGCCAAGGTGGTGGCGGACACGCTGCGCAGCTGGGGCATCGAAACGCACACCGGCATCGCCAAGACCGGCGTAGTCGGGGTGATCAAGCACGGCACGTCGGACCGGGCCATCATGCTGCGCGCCGACATGGACGCCCTGCCCATGCAGGAAGAAAACCAGTTCGACCACCGGTCGCGCCACGACGGCAAGATGCACGGCTGTGGCCATGACGGCCACACCGCCATGCTGCTGGCGGCGGCCCGCCACCTGCAGACCGCGGGCGGTTTCGACGGCACGGTGTACCTGTGCTTCCAGCCGGCCGAGGAAGGCGGCGCGGGCGGACGCGCCATGATCCAGGACGGCCTGTTCACGCGCTTTCCCTGTGAAGCCGTGTTCGGCATGCACAACTGGCCGGGCCTGCCGGCGGGCTCGTTCGGCGTGTGCGCCGGCCCCATGATGGCGGCAGCCAACGGCTTCAAGATCACGGTCAAGGGCAAGGGTGGCCACGCCGCCGCGCCCCAGGATTGCGCCGACCCCGTGCCGGCGCTGTTCGCCATCGGCCAGTCGCTCCAGACCATCCTGACCCGCAGCAAGCGGCCGCTGGACGCCGCCGTGCTGTCCATCACGCAGGTGCAGGCGGGCGGCACCGTCATCAACGTCATTCCGAACACCGCCTGGCTGGGCGGCTCGGTGCGTGCCTACAGCACGGACGTGGTGGACCTGATCGAACGCCGCATGAAAGAGATCGCCGGCAACATCGCCGCCGCGCACGGCTGCGAGGCCGACGTGTTCTTCGAACGCCGCTACCCGGCGCTCGTCAACACCGTGGCCGAGACCGAGTTCTGCATGGGCGTCATGCGCGACGTGGTCGGCGAAGACCGCGCGCTGACCATCGAGCCCGCGATGGCCTCGGAAGATTTCGCGTTCCTGCTGCAGGAAAAGCCGGGCTGCTACGTGTTCCTGGGCAACGGCGACGGCGAGCACCGCATGGCCGGCCACGGCCTGGGCCCCTGCATGCTGCACAACGCCAGCTATGACTTCAATGATGCTTTGATTCCGGCGGGCGCGTCGTACTGGGTTCGCCTGGCGCAACGCTATCTGACGGCCTGACCGCCGCGCCTGCTTGATGTGTTTCCCGTTTCACGCTTTATCCAACGCAGTGCTACGCAACATCACTAGGACGATATGAAAAAGAAGACATTGCTGGTCAAGGCCGCGGGGGCGGCCCTGGCAATCGTGGCAAGCGGCGCCATGGCCCAAAGCTGGCCCGCCAAGCCCGTTACGCTGGTTGTGCCCTATACCGCCGGCGGCAGCGCCGACGCGATTGGGCGCCGCCTGGGCGACGTGCTGCGCAAGGAAGCCAACATCACCGTCATCGTTGAAAACAAGCCGGGCGCCGGCGCCTCCGTGGGCACGGACTTCGTCGCGCGCGCGCAGCCGGACGGCACCACCCTGCTGCTGGCTTCCACCAGCCCGCTGACGATCTTCCCGCATCTGGCCAAGACCAACTACGACCCGATGAAAGACCTGACGCCGGTGGCCAGCGTGGCCGTGGCGCCGGTCGCCATCGTGGCGACCAAGGCGTTGCCGGTGAAAGACTTTGCCGGCCTGGTCGAATACGCCCGCGCGCATCCCGAAGGCGTGCGCTACGGCACGCCGGGTCAGGGCACCGTCGCCCACATCGGCATGGCCGCCGTCACCACGCAGACCAACACCAAGATGCTGCATGTGCCCTACCGCGGCAACAGCCAGGCGCTGACCGACGGGCTGGGCGGCGTGGTCGAGCTGCTTGTCGTCAACAGCGACGTGGTGTTGCCGCACGTGGCCAGTGGCGCGCTGCGGCCGCTGGCCGTGATGGCCCCGCAACGCCTGGCCGCCTGGCCGGACGTGCCCACGATGGCTGAACTGAAGCTGCCGCAGGCGCAGTACTACTCCAACTTCGGCGTGTTCGCGCCCGCCAACCTGCCGCCGACGGTGTCGCAGCCGCTGTTGGCCGCGTTGAACAAGGCGGTTGCCAGCGCCGACTTCCAGGACCTGCTGGCCAAGTCCTACCTGCAGCCCGGCACGGCGTCGGGCGAGGCGTTCGCCAAGCAGGTGCAGGCCGAGTTCACGAACAACGCCCGCATCATCAAGGAAGGCAACATCAAGGCGGAGTGATCGGGATTCGCGGGCGGGTTGACGGGCGCCGCGTGCTCCACGCCGCCTATCGTTCCGCTCGGAATCGGACCGTAGGATGGGTGAAGCGCGAAAGACTGCGCGCCAGAACATAAACCCCCAACGCGCGTAACCCATCAAGCAGCGGTTGTGTTGTGGCAGATCTTGCCAAGAAATAACCGTCGTCCGATGGGTTACGCGCGCTGGGCAGCAGCGTCCTTCCCACGAAGCGCTCGCGCTTCACCCATCCTACGTGCCCCGGGGGCCGAACATGATTACCAGCATGCCGGCCAGGCACAGGCCCACGCCGAGCCAGTCGCTTGCGCTGGGGCGCACGCCGTCGACTGCCCACAGCCACAGCAGCGCCATGCCGATGTACACGCCGCCATACGCGGCGTAGACCCGGCCGGATGCGGTCGGATGCAAGGTGAGCAGCCACGCGAACAGCGCCAGGCTGGCCGCGGCGGGCGCCAGCAGCCAGATGGAATGGCCCTTGCGCAGCCACAGATACGGGAGATAGCAGCCGACGATTTCGGCCAGCGCGGTCAGGATGAACAGCGCGACGGTCTGCAGGGCGCCCATGTCCGCGCCTTACGGCTTCTGCGCCAGCAGCACGCGGCATTCGCGTTCTTGCTGGGCAATCTCTTGCAGGGTGTCTTCGATGTCGCGGCGCTGCTGCTCCAGCGTGGCGCGGTGTTGTTCCAGTACGCTCAGGTATTGGCGCAGCTGGACTTCGGTGTCCCCCGGACCGTCGTACATGTCGATCAGGGTCAGGATTTCGGACAGTTGCAGCCCCAGGCGCTTGCCGCGCAACGCCAGTTTCAGGCGCGTGCGGTCGCGCGGGCCGAAGATGCGGTTACGCCCCTCGCGCGCCGGGCTGACGATCCCCTGGTCTTCATAGAAGCGGATCGTGCGGGGCGTGACGTCGAACTCGCGGGAGAGTTCAGAGATGGTCCAGGTTGACGAGGGCATGCGACGTGTGGCAGTTTACGTAAACGTAAATTATGATGACTTGACGGTAACGTCAAGCGTGGAGCGAGAGGCGATGAACCCCAACGAACAGAAACTGCAGTACCCCTGGGCGGACTTCCAGCCCGAAGCCGGTCATGCGCATGTGGTGACGGACGGGGTCAAATGGATCCGTATGCCGCTGCCGTTCGCGCTGGATCATATCAACCTCTGGCTGCTGCGCGACAACATCGACGGCCGCGACGGCTGGACCATCGTCGACTGTGGCATCTCGCGCGACGAGGTCAAGGCGCTGTGGGAAGAGGTCTTCAAGAATGAACTTGAAGGCCTGCCCGTGCTGCGCGTGATCGTCACGCACATGCACCCCGACCATATCGGCCTGGCCCACTGGCTGTGCGAACGCTGGGATGCGCGGCTGTGGATGACCATGACGGACTTCATGGTGGCGTCCTTGTGGTCGTCGCGCCGCACCGAAGCCGGCGGCGGCCCCGGCGGCCAGTCGGCCGTCGAGCACTTCGCCCGCCACGGGCTGACCGACCCGGATGCCCAAGAGCAGATCCGCCAGCGCGCCAACTATTTCCCGAACCTGGTGCCGGCCGTGCCCGCGCGCTACACGCGCATCATGCATGGCGACCAGATCCGCATCGGCGAGCGCGACTGGCGCGTGATCGTGGGCTATGGCCATGCCCCGGAACACGCGTCGCTGCATTCGCCCGGCCTGAACGTGCTGATCTCGGGCGACATGGTGCTGCCGCGCATTTCCACCAACGTAAGCGTGTTCGACTACGAACCCGACGCCAACCCGCTGCCCCTGTACCTGCGTTCGCTGGACGGCTACGACGGCCTGCCCGACGACACCCTGGTCCTGCCCTCGCATGGCCGTCCTTTCACGGGCCTGCACGAGCGCATCGCGCAGCAGCACGAGCATCACCGCGACCGTCTGGCTGAAGTCCTGGAAGCCTGCGCCGTGCAGCCGCAGTCGACGTCCGACATCGTGCCCGTGCTGTTCAAGCGCAAGCTGGACCTGCACCAGCTGACCTTCGCCATGGGCGAGGCGCTGGCGCATCTGCACGCGCTGTATTTCGAAGGCAAGCTCAAGCGCGCCACCGGCGCCGACGGCATCGTGCGCTTCACGGCGGCCTGATCACAACACAAGCCGGGTTGCGCCCGACGTTCTTGTGTGACGACCCTTGCGCGTCATCGCCCATGCAATCTGCGCACGGGGCGGGGACGTAGGATGGGTGGAGCGCGAGAGTCCGTACGCAAGAACACCGGCCTCGAGCGCGCGCAACCCATCAAGCAACGATTGCGCTGTAGCTAACGTTGCCAAGCAATCATCGTTGCTTGATGGGTTGCGCGCGTTGTATATCGAGATGCTTGCGGCCGACGTCTCGCGCTTCACCCATCCTACGAAGGCCCGTCGTGGGTGGGTGGCGAGTGTCCGGTCCGTTACCGCGTCGCGGTCGCCAGCCGCACGGCCAGGCCCACGAACACCAGGGCGGCGATGCGGTTCAGCCAGCGCTTGGCCGGCACCGAGCGCTGCAGCAATTCGCCGAACGCGCCCGAAAAAAACGCGATGGCGCCGAACACCAGCAAGGTCGACACCATGAACACCGCGCCCAGCTGCAGGGTCTGGATGCCGACCGGGCCCAGCGCCGGCGAGGTGAACTGCGGCAGGAAGGCGAAGAAGAACAGCAGCACCTTGGGGTTGGTCAGGTTCATGACGATGCCGCGGCGATACAGGGCGCCGGGCTTGAGCGGTTCGGGCGCCTTGCCGGTTTCCGATTCCACGGGCGCGCGCAAGATCTGCCACGCCAGATAGGCCAGATAGGCCGCGCCCGCCAGCTTCAATACCGTGAACGCCACCGGCGACGCGGCGAACACCGCCGCCAGGCCAAACGCCACGGCGGCCGTGTGGCCCAGCAGCCCGGTGCACAGCCCCAGCACGACCAACATGCCCGCCTTGCGTCCCCAAATGGCTGATTGCATCAGCACGAACAGGTTGTCGGGCCCCGGGGTCAGGGCCAGCAGGACGGCAATGCCAAAAAACGCGATCAGGGTATCGAAGGGCAGCATGGGTTTCGCCTGGAACGGGAAGGCTCCGGTCAGCCGGAGAATGGCATCATAAGGGCAAAATCCACCCGGCTCATTCGCGCCGACAACCGGAGAGAGACACACACCATGGCCGCAAACCCCACGCCGGACACGCCTGTCCGCGACGATAACGACGCCCGCCCGGACGCCGCGCTGGAGGCCTGGCTGCGCGCCCGCCACAGCTGCCGCGCCTTTCTGCCCGCCCCGGTGCCCCGCGCGACGATCGAGCGCATCCTGACGCTTGCGCAGCGCACGGCGTCCTGGTGCAACTGCCAGCCCTGGCAGGTGGCGATCACCGAAGGCGCCGGCACCGAACGCTTGCGCGCGGCGCTGCAGGCCCGGGCGGAGCAGGCCGGCGTCACCCCCGGCTTCACTCCGGACTTCCCCTTCCCCCGCGAATACCGCAACGAGTATCTGGCGCGGCGGCGCGAATCGGGCTTCCAGCTGTATGGCGCCGTGGGCGTGGCGCGCGGCGACCGCGAGGCCTACCGCCGCCAGGAAATGCGCAACTTCGAGCTGTTCGACGCGCCCCACGTGGCTATCATCACGACCGACGAGGCCCTGGGCGAATACGGTGCCATGGATTGCGGCGGCTATGTGGCGAACTTCCTGCTGGCGGCCCAGGCCAACGGCGTGGCCACCGTCGCGCAGGCTTCGCTGGCGATGTATCCCGAGGTGCTGCGCGAGGTGCTGGGCATCGGCGCCGACCGCCGCGTCGTGTGCGGCATTTCCTTTGGCTACGCGGACGCCTCGCATCCCGCCAACAGCTACCGCACCCGCCGCGCCGACCTGCCGGAGGCCGTCGCCTGGGTCACGGCCTAGGGACAGGCCGCCTCGCGCCTGATATGGTTCACCCTATCCGCCCTTGTTCCGGCTTCGTTCATTCTTAAGCACTTCCCCTGAAGATGACCACCAAACACATCGATACGGTTTTGCAGCACGCGGGCACCGCCCCGTTCCATCCTGAAACCGGCACCGCGCCGGTGCCGCTGCCGCCCATGCGCGCCAGCACGGTGCGCTTCGAGAACCTGGCCGCGCTGGAGCAGGCGCAGCGCACCAAGGCGGCCGGCGGCCGCGCCACCACCTACGGCCGCATGGGCATGGACACCCATGCCGCGCTGGAAGAGGTGTTCACGCAGCTGGAAGGCGGCACGCATTGCTATCTGGCCTCGTCGGGCCTGTCGGCGATGACGATGGTCATGATGGCGCTCTGCTCGGCGGGCGACCACGCGCTGATCTCCGACTGCGTGTACGGCCCGATGCGTGAACTGGACGATGCCGTGCTCAAGCGCATGAACATCGACATCACCTACTTCTCGGCCGACGAAGACCTGGAAGCGCTGGTGCAGCCCAACACGAAGCTGCTGTATGTGGAGTCGCCCGGTTCGCTGTTGTTCGAAATGCTGGACATGGGCGCGATGGCCGCGTTCGCGCAGGACCACGGCCTGGTGCTGGCCACCGACAACACGTGGGGCTCGGGCTACATCTATCGCCCGCTGACGCTGGGCGCGCAGGTCTCGGTCATCGCCGGCACCAAGTACGTGGGCGGCCACTCCGACCTGATGCTGGGGGCGGTGGTCACCAACGACGAAGCAATCGCCAAGAAGCTGAACCGCACGCAGTACGCGATGGGTTATTCCATCAGCGCCGACGACGCCTGGCTGGCGCTGCGCGGTGTGCGCACCATGCCGATCCGCATGGCCCAGCACGCGCGCCACGCGTTGCAGGTGTGCGAATTCTTCAAGAGCCGTCCCGAAACCGTGCGCCTGTTCCATCCGGCCTGGCCGGCGGACCCGGGCCATGCGTTGTGGCAGCGCGATTGCACCGGCTCCAACGGCATGCTGTCGGTGGAACTGGGCCTGTCGCCCGCGGCGGCACGTACCTTCGTGGACGCGCTGACCTTGTTCGGCATCGGCTTTTCCTGGGGCGGCTACGAAAGCCTGGTGCAACTCGTGTCGCCCAAGGACCTGTCCAAACACCGCTATTGGGGCGAAGGCGACAACGCGTTGGTCCGCCTGCACATCGGTCTGGAATCGCCGGAAGACATCATCGCCGACCTGACGCAGGCGCTGGAAAAAGCCGCGGCGGTACGCGAGTAACGCCGCAGCCCGCGGCATGGCAGCCTGATAGCACGGCATCGCGCAACGCGCGCGACGCCATGCGCTCAGACCGCCGTGGCGCGGATCCAGGCGCCGACGCGCGCGGCGATTTCGTCGCTGTTGTCGTCCATCATCGGCATGTGGGAATTGCCCGTGATGCCCTGCTCCGCCAGCCGCCACACGTCCACCCGCGCACCGTGGCGCGCCAGCGAATCCGCATAGTCCTGGCCGGCGGCGCACAGGCGCTGCCACAACGGCGTGGCATCCAGATAGTCGCCATAGACGAACAGGAACGGCTTGTCCGCCACGGCGGCGGTGACCACGTCACTGGAAAAGCCCGAGGGCTCGATGCCGATCACGCCGCGCACCAGGTCCGGCCGCGCATGCAACGCGCGGTAGGCCACTTCGCCGCCATGGCTGTGCGCCAGCACCAGGCACGGGCCCACGCGATCCAGCACGGCGCAAAAACCCCGCAAGGCCGCATCGTTGTTGCCCAGCCAGCGCGGCACCGCGTGGCGGATGAAGTCGTCGAACGCGTCGACGGGAAAGCGCTGCCCGGCGAACGCGCGCCGCTTCTCGAAATCCTCGGCGCGTCCGAAGCGGAACAGCGACCAGCTTTCTTCCGCATTGCGGATGATGGGCGGCTCGGGCCAGACCTGCTGGAACGGGGCCCAGCCGGCGCGGCCGCGCTCCACGTTGTCCACCACATACACCGCATGGCCCTGGCGCAGGAAATGCTGCATCCACCCTGCCCGGCCGTCGGGCGTCTGTTCCCACATGGCGCCCGTCATGCCGCCGCCGTGCAGCAGCACGACGGGCAGCGGATGGGTGAGCCGGGCCGGAATGAAATACTGCACGTAGGCCTGTTCGAAGTGGTACAGGCCGTTCGGGTCATAAGTCAGCGACGCGGTTTGCGTGAAGGCAATGTCGCGCTGCGGCAGGCCGGCCACGCGCACGGGCTTGCCGCCGGCGTAGAAGCTGCCGAAGTCCGCCAGCGCGACGGGCTCCGAGGCAGACGATGGCCCGGCCGGCGTCATGGCTTGACCAGCGGGCATTGGCTTTCCGACAGCGGCCAGGCCAGCGTGTCGCCGGGGATGGTGCGCACGATGTTGTAGTAGTCCCACGGCGCCTTGGACTGCTCGGGCGTCTTCACCTGCGCCAGCATCATGTCGCGCACCACCAGCCCGTCCTCGCGGATATGCGCGTTCAGGCTGAAGGGGTCGTCGATGGGCAGCGACTTCATCTTCGCCATCACAGCATCCGAATCCGCCGTGCCGGCGGCCTTCACCGCCTGCAGGTAATGCCGCACCGAGCTATATACGCCCGCCTGCAGGAAGGTGGGCGGGCGGCCGACGCGCGCTTCGAACTTTTTGGTGAAGGCGCGCGTGCCGTCGTTCATGTCCCAATACGATGGAACCGTCAGGTAGGTTTTCTGCGCCGCTTGCAGGCCCAGGCTGTGCACGTCCGTGATCAGCAGCAGCATGGCGGCCAGCTGCTGCGTGCCGCCGATGCCGAATTCCGCGGCTTGCTTGATGGCCGAGATGGTGTCGCCGCCCGCATTCGCGATGGCGATGATCTGCGCCTTTGAGCCCTGCGCCTGAAGCAGGAACGAGGCGAAGTCAGAGGCGTTGAGCGGGTGGAACACCGTGCCCACCACTTCGCCGCCATTGGCTTTGACGACGGTTTCGGTGTCGGCCGCCAGTTGCTTGCCGAAGGCGTAGTCGGAGGCCAGGATGAACCAGCGCTTGTTGCCTTCCTTGACGACGGCGGTTGCCGTGCCGCGCGACAGCGCATAGGTGGTGTAGGTCCACTGCACGCCATACGGCGAGCATTGCGCTTGCGACAGCGCGGTGGTGCCGGGGCTGGAGAACAGCACCAGCTTCTTCTTTTCGCGCGCGATGCCTTGCACCGCCAGCGCGACGGACGAATTGGGCACGTCCACCACGACGTCCACGCCATCGGTGTCGTACCACTTGCGGACCATGCTGCTACCGATGTCGGGGCGATGCTGGTGGTCGCCGGACACCAGCGAGATGGGCTTGCCCAGCACCGTACCCCCCATTTCTTCGATGGCCAGGCGGGCGGCTTCCACCGACCCCTTGCCGGTGGCATCGGCGGTGACGCCCGCCATGTCCGTCAGGACGCCGATCTTCACGCCGTCGGCCGTGCTGGCATGCGAGGCGACGGCGCCGAACGCCAGGCACAGGCCCAGGCCCAACGCCGCGCGATTGCGCAGGAATTGCTGTTTCATTTGTCTTCCACCCGTTTGATGCCGTCGATGCGGCGAATTTTTGTGGCGAAAGTGTAGCGCCGGCGTTTGGCGCCCGGCGCGGCTGAAACATCTTCTCCAAAAAGAAAACGCCCCGGCGGTGAGGCCGGGGCGTTTTGCCGTGATTCGCGGACGCGGATTACTTGCTGCGCGCCATCGGGATCAACTGGTTGACTTCCTTCAGCGCGCCTTCGTAGCTGTTGCCCGCCATGACCGGCGAGGTCATGAACTTGCCGCCCACGGCAAACGAGGGCGTGCCGTCGATGCGGTAGGCCTCGGCCAACTGGGTGGCGCGTTGCACCTGGGTTTGCACGGTGAACGAGTCGAACACCGAATCGAACTTGGCGCGGTCCACGCCTTGGGATGCGGCCCACTCGCCCATAGACTTCTTGTCGAACAGGCGCTTGTGCTCGCCGTGGATGGCGGTGAAGAACTTGGCGTGCAGGTCCTGGCGGTCCAGGGCCAGGAACGTGTAGTACACCTGCTGCAGCGGCTTCATGCCGGCGTTGAAGGCGATCGGCACTTGCTTGAGCACGACGTCGGACGGGGCGGTCTTGACCCAGTCTTCAACCATGGGTTCCATGGCGGCGCAATGCGGGCAGGTGTAGGCGAAGAATTCCAGCACTTCCACCTTGCCCGGGGTGTCCGACGGCAACGGCGGGTTGATCGACACATAGGCCGGCGTGCCTTGAGCGTGGCTTGCCTGGCTGAAGAACGCCGTGGCGGTCAGCGCGGCCGCGGCCATGATGCGGATAATCTTGGTGGACAACATGGATGAGAGGTTCCTGGGTAAAAAGTTACAGACAGGCCCGGGGCCGGATAAGTTCAATGCCAAGCGTTCAATGCCAAGCCGCAGGCGCCGCGTTTACTGGCGCACCACGGCGGTTTCAATCTTGTTCTCGCCCAGCCTGCCGCGGGCGCGGTTCATGTCGTCCAGGCGGGCGAACGGGCCGACACGCACCCGGTTGATCGCCTTGCCGTTGACTTCGGCCTTCTGCACAGCCACCGGCAGCCCCAGCAGGATGATGCGGGCTTTCAGCGATTCCGCGTCATTTTCGCCGCGGAAGGCGCCCGCCTGCAGGTAGTACGTGCCCGTTGCCGCAGACGCCGTGGCGGTCGTGGCTTTGGGGGACGGGGCCGGGGTGGCGGCCGGCGCGGACTTGGAAATTGGCGTGGGCGCCTGGGCGGGCGCCATGGCGACTTGCGCGGGCGGGGTGGACGCCGCCTGCGGTTTGGCGGTTGACGGCAACGTAGCGATCAGCGCACCCAGGTCGTCCAGCTTGGAGGGCGTTTCGTCAGGCTTGGCCGGCGTGCCGCCCGTGCCGGCGCCGGGCAGCGGCGCGGGGGCGGTGGCGGTCGGGCCGGTGGGCGGCGCGCCCGCCGCGCCGTCGCGGCCGTACAGGCCCGCGTTGGGGTCCGGCGCCTGGCGGGGGTCAGGCAGCTTGCCCGCGTCGCCCTGGCGGCTGGCGCGGTCCACGAAAGGCACCGGGGCCTTGGTGACGTAGAACGCCACCGCGGCAGCCACGATCAGGCCGATAAGCAGGCCGGCGAGCGCCCCGTACAGAGTGCTGCCGCTTTCGCCAGAGGAACGGCGGGTGGTTTTGCGCTTGGTTGCCATGTACCGATGTTACATCCGCTCGGGGGCGGACACGCCCAGCAGCTCAAGGCCGTTGGCCAGTACCTGGCGCGTCGTGGCGGCCAGGCGCAGGCGGGCCAGCTTGACGGCCACGTCGTCGATCAGCACGCGTTCGGCGGCGTACCAGGCATGGAAATCCGAGGCGCAGTCGCGCAACCAGAAAGCGATGTGGTGCGGCGACAGGTCCTGGGCGGCCAGGGCTACCACGTGCGGGAATTCGGCCAGGCGCTGCATCAGCGCGAATTCGGTCGGGGCGGTCAGCAGCGACGCATCGGCGGCGGCCACGTCAGCGGCCGGCATGCCGGCGTTGTTGATCATCGTGCAGATGCGCGCGTGGGCGTACTGAATGTAATAGACGGGGTTCTCGTCGCTCTTGGACAGCGCCAGGTCCACGTCGAACACGAATTCGGTGTCGGCGCGGCGCTGGATCAGGAAGTAGCGCACGGCGTCGCGGCCAACCCAGTCGATCAGGTCGCGCATGGTCACGTAGCTGCCCGCGCGCTTGGAGATCTTGACCTCTTCGCCGCCGCGCATCACCTTGACCATCTTGTGCAGCACGTAGGACGGGTAGTCCTTCGGGATGCCTTCGTTCAGCGCCTGCAGGCCGGCGCGCACGCGGGCCACGGTGCCGTGGTGGTCGCTGCCCTGGATGTTCACGGCGCGGTGGAAGCCGCGTTCCCACTTGGCCTTGTGATAGGCCACGTCCGGCACGAAGTAGGTGTAGCCGCCTTCGCTTTTGCGCATGACGCGGTCTTTGTCGTCGCCCGTGCCCAGTTCGGTGGTGCGCAGCCACAGCGCGCCGCCTTCCTCGTAGGTGTGGCCGCCGGCGACCAGCGCCTTGACGGTGGCCTCGACGCGGCCCGACGTGTACAGCGAGCTTTCCAGGTAGTAGTTGTCGAACTTCAGGCCGAACGCCTGCAAGTCCAGATCCTGTTCGCGGCGCAGGTAGGCCACGGCGAAGGCGCGGATGTCGTCCAGGCTGTCGATGTTGCCGGTGGCGGTGACGGGCTGGCCGTCGGACGCTTGGAGGGTCTTGCCGGCCTGGAAGTCGCGCGCGATATCGACGATGTAGTCGCCCTTGTAGCCGTCAGCCGGCCATTCGGGGGAATCGGTCGTCAGGCCGCGGGCGCGGGCCTGCACGCTGATGGCCAGGTTTTCGATCTGGTTGCCGGCGTCGTTGTAATAGAACTCGCGAGTCACGTCCCAGCCGCTGGCGTCGTACAGGCGGCACAGGGCGTCGCCCAGGGCGGCCTGGCGGGCGTGGCCCACGTGCAGCGGGCCGGTGGGGTTGGCCGACACGAATTCAACCAGGATCTTCTCGCCGCTGCGGGGGGCGCGGCCGAAGCTGGCGCCCTGTTCGGCCACGGTGCCGATGACGGCCTGGCGGGCGGCGGCAGTGATGCGCAGGTTGATGAAGCCGGGGCCGGCGATTTCAGCGCTTTCGACCAGATCGCGGGCGGCCGGGTCGGCCAGCAGGGCCTGCACGATGGCCTGGGCCAGTTCGCGCGGGTTGCGGCCGGCGGGCTTGGCCAGCTGCATGGCCACGTTGGTGGCGACGTCACCGTGGGCGGCGACCTTGGGGCGCTCCAGCAGCACGTTGGGCTGGGCGTCGGGAAGGCTCTGCGCGACGGCGGCCTGGATCAGGGAGATAAGCTGTTTTTGTTGCTCGGGGAGCATGGGCGTCTGGAGAAGTTCTGGGTGAGTGGCCAAGGCGGGGATCTGGCGGACGGCGTCCGGCCCGGCAAGGTCACGGGAATCCCCTGAATGATAGTTGATTTGGCGGCCGAACCGGCGGCCAGGGGGCCCGAAAGCGTCCGGCAAGCGTTCATCGCCGCGGCGGAACTGTCAATAAAATCAAACTCCTAGCCGCGGCCAGTGTCGGCCGGGCGCGCGGGCCGGCGGGAGGCCGCCATGGTCCCAGTTGGCATCCCGTGGGCGTTGCGGTAGTGTATGTAACGTATTCAATGAAGGAGACCGCAACATGCTGATTACCTTTCACTCCAAGGTCGTGGCCGAGGTCCTGATGCTGTCCGACCACGCCGCAGGCATTTTGCAGGCGGCAGGAAAGTCCATCGGCGACAAGATTCCGGAACGCGGCGTGTTCACCGTGGACCAGCTGGGGCCGGCCATCAGCGGCATCGAAAACGCGATCGCCAACGCCCAGCACCCCGAAGAGGAAGAAGACGAGGACAAAGCCCCCCGTTCGCCGATGGCGCGCGTGGTTGGCCTGAAGGAACGCGCCTATCCGTTGCTGGACATGATGCGGCAATCGAAGGAGGCCGGCGTCGAGGTCACCTGGGAAGCTTCGCGCGGCTGGTAGGCAATGTCGCCGGGCAGACAATCTGGCCGGCGTTTTTTGCCTACCCTTCTGGCCTGACGCCCATTCAAGGAATTCCCCATGCGCAGCGACATCACGATAGTTTTCGACACCCGGCGTTCGCTGGACCTGACCGCCACCGTGGAAACGTCCCCCCAACGCCAGGCCCAGGCACGCGACTGGTTCGACGGCGCCTGGGAAACCCTGGGCTGCGAACCCCTGCGTCCCAGCGGCAAAGTGCTGCTGCTGGACAAGGTGCTGGGCGTGGCGGATGCCTTGGGCTACGACACCCTGTCCACCGACGAGAAAGAAGCCCGCGAATTTGCCGAGAACCTGGCGCTGGCGCTGGAACGCCCGCGCATCACCGTGGACCTGCCGGGGCTGACGGTCGGCTACTGACCCGGCCGCCGGTGCGGCGCAGCAAGCAAAGGCCCCGCCGTAGCGGGGCCTTTTTCATGGCGGTGCACCATCAGCGCCCTACCGGATCCCGGCTCGCATGAACGATTGCACGAACTGGCGCTGGAACAGCAGGAAGGCAATCAAGAGCGGCGCGGCCGACATCAGCGTGGCGGCCGTGATGACGGACCAGTCGATGCCCTGGTCGGTCGACGAGAACACCTGCAGGCCCACCGTCAAGGGCCGGGATTCCACCGAATTGGTGATGATCAACGGCCACAGGAAGTTGTTCCAGTGGTGGCTGACGGACACCAGGCCATACGCCACATAGATCGGCTTGGCCAGCGGCACGTAGACCTTCCACAGGATCTGCATGGCGTTGGCGCCTTCCATGCGCGCCGCTTCCTCCAGTTCCCGAGGCACCGTCTTGAAGGTCTGGCGCAGCAGGAAGATGCCGAAGGCCGACGCGAAGTACGGCAGGCCGATCGCGAACACCGTGTCGCGAATGCCCAGCTGGCTCATCGACCGGTAGTTCTCCACCAGCAGCACGTCCGGCATGATCATCAGCTGTAGCAGCACCAGCATGAAGACGAAGTCGCGGCCTCGGAACTCGAAGCGCGCGAACGCGTAGCCGGCCAGTGTCGACAGCACCAACTGCGCGGCCAGCACCATCGTCACCAGCAGGAAGGTGTTCAGGAAGTAGCGCGGAAACGGCGCAGCCTGCCAGGCCCGCGCGAAGTTATCCAGCGTCAGCGGGGCGAACAGTTCGAAGCGGGTGGCGTAGGCCGGCGGGTGGAACGCCGCCCACATGGCGTAAGCCAGCGGCAGGATCCACAAGAGGCCCAGCGCCCACGCGCCCAGGGTATCGAGCTTGTCTTTCATTGATAGTGCGTCCTGCGGTCCAGCCAGCGGAACTTGATCAGCGCCGTCAGCGCCAGCACCACCAGCAACACGACGGTCAGCGTGGCGGCGTAAGCCGTGTCCCAGAAACTGAAACCCACCTGGTAGATGTAATACAGCAGCAAGGTGCTGGCGTTGTCCGGTCCGCCGCGTGTCATGACGACCACGTGGTCGACCAGCCGGAACGCGTTGATCAAGGCGTTGATTAGCACGAACAGCGTGGTGGGCATCAGCAGCGGCCACAGGATGCGGCGGAAATACTGCCAGCGCGACGCCCCTTCCAGCATGGCGGCTTCGCGCAGCGACGGCGACACAGTCTGCAAGGCGGCCAGGTAGAAGATCATGAAGAAGCCCGCCTCCTTCCACACCGTCACCAGCATCAGCGCGGGCAACGCCGTGTCGCGGTTGCCCAGCCAGTTGGGGCCGGGAGAGCCGAACCACCCCATCACCTGCGCGATCAGGCCGTACTGCGGTGTGTAGAAGAACAGCCAGATGTTGGCCACGGCCACCATCGGCAGCACGGTCGGCGTGAAGTACGCCATGCGCAAAAAGCCCCGGCCGCGCAGGTTGCGGTTCACCCACAGCGCCATGATCAGCGCGATGCCGATCGACGTGGGGATCGTGCCCAGCGCAAACCACAGGTTGTTCCACAGCGATTGCCAGAACACCGGATCGTCACGCATGACGGCATAGTTCTCCAGGCCCACGAAACGCGCAGGACGCGCGCCCTTGGGCGTGGAGAAGAAGCTGTGCCAAAGCGTCGCCAGCGCCGGGTAATGCGTGAACGCGGCGAGCAGCACGATGGCTGGCAGCAATAGCAGCCAGCCATACAGGGCGTTTAAAGAACGGCTCATCGTGCTTGGCCTGGGGGCTACTTGTAGGAACGCAGGATGCGGTCGGCCTCGCGTTGCGCATCGGTCAGGGCCTGCTGCGGCGTCTTCGAACCCGTCAACGCCGCTTGCAGCGCGTCGTTCAGGGTCTTGGTGACGCGCTGGTTCTCATGCGTGGAGAATTCCGCCACGCTGACTTCCAGCTGGTCGCGCGCCACCGCCGCGGCCGGCACCTCCTGCGCGTACTTCTTCATCTTCTCGGTCTGCCAGGCGGCCGGCGTGACTGCGACATAGCCCGTGGCGATGCTCCAGTCGGCCGCGCGTTCCGGCGTCGTGACCCATTGCGCGAACTTCAGCGCGGCTTGCTGCTGCGCCGGCGTGCCGCTCTTGAAGATGTAGAAGTTGCCGCCGCCCGTCGGGCTGCCGCCGCGCTTTTGCTGCGGCATCATGGCCACGCCGAACGGGAAGTCGGCGTTCTTGCGGATGTTGGTCAGGTTGCCGGTGGTGGTCCACACCATCGCCGCCTTCTTTTCCAGGAAGTCCTTCGGCGTGGTGCCCCAGTCGATCGTGCCGGTCGGCATGATCTTGTGCTTGGCCGACAGGTCGCGCCAGAACTGGGCGGCTTCCACCACCGCCGGCTTGTCCAGGTAGACCTCGTTGCCGGCTTCGTTCATCAGGATCGCGCCGTTGGGCGTGGTCAGGGCCTGGAACAGCCAGTACGCGAATGCGCCGCCCGACGGGATCTCGATGCCCCACTGCGTGGTGTTGCCGGAGGCGTCCTGCTTGGTCAGCTTCTTGCCGTAGTCGACCAGTTCGGACCAGGTGGCCGGCGCACGTTCGGGATCCAGGCCGGCGGCCTTGAACAGATCCTTGTTGTAGTACATGACGATGGTCGAACGCTGGAACGGCACGCCCCAGGTGTGGCCGCCCGTGCGGCTGTTCTGCATGAAGGCGTCATAGAAGCCGCCCAGCCACTTCTTGTCGGCGTCGGTTTTCGCCAGGGAATCGATCGGGACGATGGCGTCTTCGTCGATCAGCGTGAACATGTCGGTGGACAGCAGCACGGCCAGCTGCGGCGGCGTGCCGCCCTTGAGCGCCGTCAGCGCCTTGGCGATGGAGTCCTGGTACGAACCCGCATAGATCGGCTTGATCTTGATGTCGGGATTTTCCTTCTGGAAATCCGCCACCATGTCGTCGACGATCTTGGTGATCGGGCCGCCCACGGCGACCGGATAATAGAACTCGACCTCGACGGGCTTGTTCTGCGCCTGCGCAGGCAGGGACAGGCAGGCGGCGGCAAGGCTGGCGGCCAGGGTCTTCAGTACGATGCGTCGCATGGTGGTTTCCTTTTCTGTGGAATGGGCATTTTTTACCGCCGGGCCGTCCCAAGGTAAAAAGCGTTCCTTGGGGGGTAGCAAGTGAGAGAACCGAGCGCGGCGTGGGGGCCGGCCCGCACGCCGGGCCGTCCCAAGGCGGGCCAGCCCCCTTGGGGGGCAGCAAGCCGAAGGCGCGGCGTGGGGGCCATTCTTCTTAGCGCCCGACGGTGTTGATGACCGCCGAGTCGGCGGCAAAGAAATGCTGTTGCCCGTCCTGCCAGGACAAGCGCAAGGCCTCGCCCGCGCGGGCGCGCAGGTGGCCGCCGACCCGCACGGCCACGCCGCTCGTGTCGCCGACGCGGCAGACCACGATGGAGTCCGCGCCGAAGTACTCGACGCTTTCCACGGTGGCGGCAATGCCGCTGTCATCGATGCGGATATGTTCGGGGCGCACGCCCAGCTTCACGGCGCCTGCCGGCGCGCCCGCGATGGCAGGGCCCTGCGTGCCGGCGATGACGGTGGCGCCTTGCAGCGTCGTCACGCCGATGAGATTCATGGGGGGCGTGCCGATGAAGCGGGCCGCGAATTCGCTGGCAGGCCGTGCGTACAGGCCGTCAGGCGTGTCGTGCTGTTCGATCTGGCCGCCGCGCAACAGCACCACCTGGTCGGCCATGCTCATGGCTTCGGTCTGGTCGTGCGTGACATACACCATCGTGATGCCCAGGTCCTGTTGCAGTGCGCGGATCTCGCGGCGCATTTCGTGGCGCAGCTGCGCATCCAGGTTGGACAGCGGCTCGTCCATCAGGCACACCGGCGCTTCGGAAATCACCGCGCGTCCCAGCGCCACGCGCTGTTGCTGCCCGCCCGACAATTGCGAGGGCTTGCGGTCCAGCAGATGGCCCAGGCCCAGCAGGCCGGCCACGCGTTGCAGGCGGCGGTCGAAGTCGCGCGCCGGCTCCTTGCGCACCCGCAGCCCGAACAGGATGTTCTCGCGCACCGACAGATGCGGAAACAGCGCATACGACTGGAACACCATCGAGATGCGGCGCTTGGCGGGCGGCAGGTCGGTCACGTCGCGGTCGCCGATGCGGATCGTGCCCGAGGTCGGCGTGTCCAGCCCGGCGATCATGCGCAGCGTGGTCGACTTGCCGCAGCCCGACGGGCCCAGCAAGACCGTGAAGCTGCCTGCCGGCACGGTGAAGCTCACGCCGTGGATCGCGGCGGCGCCGCCATACTGTTTGGTGAGGTTATCCAGAACGATGGATGACATGCTGTCTCGACGATCTAATAGTTAGATCCGCATTGTTGCCTGTTATGAAAACCTTTTCATTGTGCAGCGCAAACATGACGGATTCGTGGCAATGCCCGGGGCGGTCAGGCCCCGGCCTACGGGTCAGGAAAACGATTCAGGCAAACGGATACGGGCCGGGGTAGTCCCCGATGACGGCGTGGTGCGTGACCAGATTCTTGCCTTGCCACCAATGCAGCTGGTAGCCCGGCGGTTCCATGATGTATTGCAGGGTCGGGCGCGGTCCCAGTTCCAGCGCCAGCTGGTGCGCGGTGCCAGGACAGGTGGACGCGATCGTGCCGCCGAAGCGCTGGAAGATGGTGCGATGCAGATGGCCGCACAGCACGCGTTCCACATGCGGAAAGCGCGACACGATGCGTTCCAGTTCCGGGGCGCCGGCCAACAGGCCGATGGCGTCCATGTGTTCGATGCCGGTCAGGAACGGCGGATGGTGCATCAGCACCAGCGTCGGGCGGTCGGGTTGTTCGGCCAGGCGCGCGGCCAGCCAGTCCAGTCGGTCCTGGCACAGTTCGCCGTGGCTCTTCATCGGCACGACCGTGTCCAGCGCCAGCAAGCGCAGCGGATAGGTCTCGACGGCGTACTGGATGAACGGGCTTTTGCCTTGCAGATAGGCGTGGTCGGGAAAGGCGGCGCGCAGTTCCGCGCGGTCGTCATGGTTGCCGGGCAAGAGGAAATACGGGATCTCCAGCGCTTGCAGGTGGTCGCGCAGCACCTGGTATTCGTGCGGGCGGCCCAGGTCGGTCAGGTCGCCCGTGATCAGCACGCAATCGGGCCGCGGATCCAGGGCGTTCAGCGCGCGCACGGCCGGGCCCAGGAAGGCGGCGGGATCGATAATTCCGTAGGCCTTGTCGCCCGGGGTGCGCATGTGCAAGTCGGTGATTTGTGCGATGAGCATGATGCGGATCAGGTGTCGAAATAAGAGAGGATCAGCGGCGCACGGACGCCGCGGTGCCGCCGACCACGATGCAATGCGGCAGCCGGTTCGATTGCGGCGGCTGGCCGTGGATCTGCGCCAGCAGGTTCGAACAGGCCGTCTGGCCGATGCCGTCGCTGGGCTGGGCCACGGTCGTCAGCGGCGGGGTCAGCAAGGCGCCAAAGCGCATGCCGTCAAAGCCGCATACCGAGATGTCGGCGGGCACGGACAGGCCTAGCGCCACCAGGTCGGCGATGACGGCCGTGGCCAGCAGGTCGTTCGAGCAGAACAGCGCGGTGGGCGCCTGTTTGCCGCGCAGCGCGGCCTTCAGCGCGTCCGCGTCGCTGCCGGTGTGGGAACTCATGGCGATATGCTGCACCGCATCCAGACCCAGCCGCTTGGCGCACGCGCGCGCACCGGCCAGGCGGCGGCGCGCGCGGTCGGACGCGGTCAGCGGGCCTGTCACCAGTGCGATGCGGCGATGGCCCAGCGCGGCCAGGTGCGCGACCATGTCGCTGGCGGCGGCACGGTTGTCGACCGAGGCGAAGGGATGCGTATTCGATTCGTTGTAGACCAGCACGTACGGCATGCCGGCGCTGTCCAGGTCGTCCAGCGTGGCGCTCTTGTTCACGTCCGCCACGGTCAGGATCAGCCCGTCGACCTGATGGTCCATCAGCCCCTGCACCGCCGCGGATTCCACCGCGGGGTCGTAGCCGGTGGCGGTCAGCATGACGCTGTAGCCGGACTCGCGCGCGCGGCGTTCCGCGCCTTCAAAGCATTCGGCGAACACGGGGTTCGACAGCGTCGGCAGGATCAGCCCGATGGTGCGGGTGCTGCCCGAACGCAGGCTGCGGCCCACGCGGTTGGGCCGGAAGCCGGCGCGCTTGGCCACGTTGCGGATGTGCGCCAGCGTGTCGGGATGCACGATGTCCGGCTGGTTGAACGCGCGCGAAACCGTCGCCGGAGACACCCCGGCCTTGCGGGCCACTTCGATGATTGAAAAGCGGGGCGACGGGCGCGTAGCCATATGTTTATTGCTGTCGGTTTACTGAAAACGATTTCATCTTACAAGACAAATATGACCTTTGTATTGCACGGGTTTGCGCTATGCTGGTGGTGACGCAACAACAGAAAGCCATGGCGCGGCGTGGTCGGTTTACCCGGGAAAATACGGTGTTTTCGGTGTTTTTCCCAATTGACGCGACGCGCACAATGGTTGGGATCGGTCCGTTGGAACGCCGTGGCGAAAGCGCCACGCGTCCGGCAAGGACAGACCCTCGGTCAAGGGGACCGGGTGCGGAGTTCAGCTGCCGCGCGTAATGCGCGACACCGGTAAAGAGGAAAGGATCATGTCTACTGCCTTAAACAGACTTGGCGCGCTTGAAGCCGCGCGCAAGCTGCAACGGCGCGAATTAACCGCAGTGCAACTGGTGCGGGCCTGCTTCGCCCGCATCGAGCAACGCGAAAACACCATCCATGCCTGGACGGCGCTGCAGAAGCAGGCGGCCCTGGATCATGCGGCCGTCCTGGACGGCGGCGCGCTGCGCGGCCTGTTGCACGGCCTGCCCATCGGCGTCAAAGACCTGTTCGACACCGTCGACCTGCCCACGCGCTACGGCTCGCCCATCTACGAACGGCATCGTCCCGGCCTGGACGCCGCTTCCGTCGCGCTGTGCCGCGGCGCGGGCGCCGTCGTGGTCGGCAAGACCGTCACCACCGAATTCGCCACCTATCAGGCCGGCCCCACCCGCAACCCGCGCAACGACGCCTACACGCCGGGCGGCTCGTCCAGCGGATCGGCGGCGGCCGTAGCCGACGACATGGTGCCCTTCGCGCTGGGTTCGCAGACGGCGGGTTCCATCATTCGTCCCGCCTCGTACTGCGGCATCGTGGGCTTCAAGCCCACGTTCGGCGCCGTACCCCGCGCAGGCGTGAAAAGCCTGGCCGAATCCCTGGACACCGTCGGCGGTTTTGCGCGCTCGGTGCCGGACGTGGCGCTCTTCGCCTCGGTCATGATGCGCGATCCCCGCATGCTGGACCTGGCCTACGAAGGCAAGCCGCGCGTCGGCATGTGCCGCACGCTGCAATGGCGCCATGCGCAGCCGGAAACCAAGGAAGCCTTCGCGCAGGCCGCAGCCACGCTGTCGCGCGCCGGCGCCGTGGTGCAAGAGGTGCCCCTGCCTTCGCAGGACTGCATGCTGGTGCAGTTGCACGCGGACATCATGGCGTTCGAGGCCTCGCAGTCGCTCGCCTACGAGCGCCTGGAGCACGCCAGCCAGCTCAGCCCGAAGATCCAGGCGGTGCTGGAAGCCGGTTCGCAGATCACGGCCGAGGAACACATCAAGAACCTGGCCCGCGCCGAGGAATCGCGCGCACGCGTGAACAGCTGGTTCCAGGATTTCGATGTGGTGCTGGCCCCCAGCGCGGCCGGCGAAGCGCCGTTCGCCGACCTGGGCACAGGCGACCCGCAGTTCTCGCGCGCCTGGACCCTGTTTGGCCTGCCTTGCTTGAACCTGCCGTTCGCGACGGGGCCGCAGGGCCTGCCCGTGGGGCTGCAGGTGGTCGGGCAACGCTACGACGACCACCGTACCCTGGCGGTCGCTGCGTGGATCCACGAGCGCCTGCTGGCCGCCAATGCGCCGGATATCGGCGCCTCCGACATGTGGCCGCGCGGCTGAACGTCCGCAGCTAGCCGCCCGCCCCACAAAGCAGAAAGCCCGCCAGGTAAGGCGGGCTTTGTTTATGGCCGGGCCGCTCAGAAGAGAGGTGTATCTTCCGGGGCGCGCAAGCCCATGTTCCGGGCTTGCGGCGGGCGCTTATGGTTGTGCCGGAATGCGGATCACGCGGCCTCGGCGGCTTCCTGTTCGGTCGCCGTCACGGCGCCCGAGTTGATGTGGCGGTTGACGGCGCTCAGCACGGCCTGGAACGACGCCGTCACGATGTCGCGATCGATGCCCACGCCGAAGCCCGTGCTGGATTCGCCCACGCGCAGTTCCACGTAGGATGCGGCGCGCGTGTCGGTGCCGGTGCCGATGGCGTGCTCGTGGTAGTCCATGATGCGAACCGGCACGTCCAGCGCGGCCACAAAGGCCGAGATGGCGCCGTCGCCCTTGCCCGTCACGATGCGGCGTTCGCCGTTGTATTCGAGTTCGGCTTCGATGCTGAAGTGCTGGCCTTCGCCGGCCGACGGATTGCCGTCGATGCGGTGGCGGATCAGCTTCCACGGGGCCTTCTGCTCAAGGTATTCGCGGTTGAAGATCGTGTGGACGTCGTCGGCGGTGACTTCGCGGCCGGTCTCGTCCGTCACGCGCTGGATGGCGCGACTGAATTCGATCTGCAAGCGGCGCGGCAAGACCAGGCCGTGCTCCTGTTCAAGCAGGTACGACACGCCGCCCTTGCCCGACTGGCTGTTCACGCGGATCACCGCGTCGTAGCTGCGGCCGAGGTCGGCGGGGTCGATCGGGAGGTACGGCACTTCCCAGACGGCGTCGGCCTGTTGCAGCGCGAAGCCCTTCTTGATGGCGTCCTGGTGCGAACCCGAGAACGCGGTGAAGACCAGGTCGCCGGCGTACGGGTGGCGCGGGTGCACCGGCAACTGATTGCAGTATTCGGCGCAGCGGCGCACTTCGTCGATGTCGGAGAAGTCCAGGCCCGGATGCACGCCCTGCGTGTAGAGGTTCAAGGCAAGCGTGACCAGGTCGACGTTGCCGGTGCGCTCGCCGCTGCCGAACAGGCAGCCTTCAATGCGGTCGGCGCCGGCCATCACGGCGAATTCGGCGGCGGCCACGGCGGTGCCGCGGTCGTTGTGCGGGTGCACGCTAAGCACGATGCTGTCGCGGCGCGCCAGGTTCTTGTGCATCCACTCGATCTGGTCGGCGTACAGGTTGGGGCTGGTGGCCTCGATCGTGGCGGGCAGGTTCAGCACCATCTTGTGGTCGGGCGTGGGCTGCCATACATCGGCCACGGCATCCGAGACTTCAAGCGCGAATTCGGGTTCGGTCGTGCTGAACACTTCGGGCGAGTACTCGTAGCTCCACTTGGTTTCGGGACGCTGCGAGGTGTATTGCTTGATCAGGCGCGTGCCGGTCGTGGCGATGCCCTTGATCTCTTCCTTGGACATGTTGAACACGACCTTGCGGAAGGCCGGCGCACACGCGTTGTACATGTGGACGATGGCTTGCTTGGCGCCTGCCGCGGCTTCCACCGTGCGGCTGATCAGGTCTTCGCGCGACTGGGTCAGCACGATGATGGTCACGTCGTCCGGAATGCGCTTTTCGTCGATGAGCTTGCGGACGAAGTCGAAGTCGGTCTGCGAGGCGGACGGGAAGCCCACTTCGATTTCCTTGAAGCCGATCTTCACAAGCTGTTCGAAGAAGCGGACCTTGCGCTCGACGCTCATCGGTTCGATCAGGGCCTGGTTGCCATCGCGCAAGTCCGTGCTCATCCAGATCGGCGCCTTGGTGATGCGGCGGCTCGGCCAGGTGCGTTCGGAGAAGTCGCGGGCAAAGGGGGCGAAGGGGACGTATTTGGTAGCGGGGTTGGCAAGCATCATGACTACACCTCGATCGGTTTCTTTTGAATCCCGGGAGCACTACTCTCGGCGGCATTTGTGACCGGATGACGGTCTTGTGCCAGGGGTTGCCGTGATTGACCGGCAGGATTCACAAATAAAAGGGGGAAATCGCGTGTGGCAAGCGTGGCTGCCGAGCTACCACGGGGACACTAGGCCCGGCAACCGATCGGTAGGTATAGCGATAGCGCGGCAAACGAGGAGGAGCGAGCGCGCAGGCCGGCAACCGGAGCGGCGGAGCGTCCGGTGGCAATCGCGAGGGAGGTGCGGTGTGCGGCCATAGGTTGCTAGTCAAACATACTTTCCGCTGGAGTGCAAACAGAATAGTCCGAAAAAAACGGGGGGCGGAACGCCCCACCGTGGTTTGCACGCTCCGCTTATTGCGTTTGCATGTGGCCGTTCTTCACGACTTTACCGAGGCGTTCGCGCTCGCTTGCGGCGAAATCCACGAAGCTGGCGCGCGAGCCGCCGCCGGGCTCGATGCTGCTCTGGCGCAACGCGTCCTGCACCTCCTTCGATTGCAGGGATTTCTCGACTGCCGCATTCATCTTGTCCAGCACATCGGCGGGCGTGCCCGTGGGTGCGAACAGGCCTGCCCAGTGGCCGATGCGGATGGCGGGAAAGCCCGCTTCTGCCGTGGTGGGGATGTCCGGCGCACTGGCCATGCGCTTGTCCCATGTCGTGGCCAGCGCCTTCAGCTTGCCGCTCTGGATCAGCGGCAGGGTCACGATGCTGGCTTCGGAGGTGGCGTCGACCTGGTTGCCGATCACGGCGGTCACGCCTTCCGAACCGCTTTTGTAGGCGATCGGCTCGACCGGCAGGCCCGTCGCTTCCTTCACCATTTCCGCCACGAAATGCGGCGTGCTGCCGTTGCCGGCGGTCGAGAACGTGATGCGGTCGGTTTTGGCCTTCTTGGCGCGCTCGACGAAGTCCTTTAAGTCCTTGGCGGGATTGGACGGGTTGGCCACGATGACGGACGGCGTGATGGAAAGCAGCGCCACCGGGGTCAGCGCGTCGTCCTTGTAGGGCTGGTCCGAGCGGATCAGGCTGTTGGTGACGGTGCCGTTGCTGCCGACCAGATAGGTGTAGCCGTCCGCCGCACTGCGCGCCACGTGGGCCGCGCCCACGACGCCGCCCGCACCGGGGCGGTTTTCGACGATGACGGTCTGGTTCAGGGTAGTGCCGACCGCTTTCGCGATGATCCGGGCGACCAGGTCATTGGCGCCGCCCGCGCTGAACGGGGCGACGAAGGTGATGGGTTTGTCGGGCCAATCGGCCAATGCCGGGGAGGCGGCAAACGCGGCCGAACAGGCCACCAGCAGGCCGGCGGCATACCGGACGGGGGTGCGGAACATGGGTACAACTCCAGGAGGCTGGCTGCGCATCCGGCAGGTCTCGGCTGCCGATCGAGTTTTACTTGTGTGCGCGGCCCGCGGTTGCGCGAGCCTGGAGCGGCCAGTATAGGACGGGCCTGCTGGCAGGGGACTGAAACAAACAGGCCGCCTGACGGCGGCCTGGACTCAGGAGAAGGGCCTGGCGCTTAGCGCGCCGGGCCGATGCGCGGTTCGACGTAGCGGTCGCCGCGGGTTTCGCCGCGCACTTCAACGCGGGCGGGTTCCCGGCGGCCGTCGTCACGGCGGCCGTCGTCACGGGGATCGCGGCCCGGGCGGGCGGCGCTGCCTTCCAGAATTTGCGCCTGTTCGGCCACCATGGCGATCTTGCCGATGCGGTTGTGGCGGATTTCAGACAGTGAGCGGCGCAAATCGCCGACTGTGAAGGGCTCTTGGCGGTCGCCCCAGGTCCAGCGCAGCACGCCCAGCGACTCTTCGGACAGGTTCGGCGCCAGATCGGCCAGCACGTCGGTACCGACCGGCGTGGCCGCGCCCGAGGCCAGGCTGGCGGAGAACCAGGCTTTAACCGAGAAGAAGACGATCAGCGACCAGATGCCGGCCACGACCCACCAGATGTACGGGTTCACCTTCTGCACCATGTCCATGGTGGGCTGACCCAGGGAATGCAGGAAGTCGTAGTTCATGCGTCTGCCGAAATCGAGTATCCAGGAGGCGACCAGATACCAGAGGATCACGGCGACGGCGATGACTATCGCGCGCACAACGAGTCGGGGAAGCGCCAATTTGAGCAGGGTTTGGCCGATAAGTCGGCTGTCCTGGCGAACGCTTGCGGGCGAAGTCAGATTCATCATGCAAAATATTGTACCTATGACCCGCCCAATTTTAGAACTGCGACCTGGCCAGCATCTGACGCTGACCCCTCAGCTACAACAATCGATACGATTGTTGCAGTTGTCTACGCTCGACCTTGAGGCCGAGATCTCGCAAGTGCTCGCGGACAATCCCCTGCTGGAACGCGAAGACGACACGCCCGCGGCCGAGGCGCAAGCCGAATCCGAACGCGAGTCTTCCGTGCAGGACGACGAGCCCGCAGCGGAACGCGAGACGCCGGTGGATGAAATGCCGGGTTCGGGCGGGGTCTATTCGGACGAGGATTTCGGCCCCCCTGAAACGGCGCGGCCGGACACCTTGCGCGAACACCTGCTGGGGCAGTTGATGCTGACGCGCGCCGCGCCCCGCGACGTCGTGCTGGCGGCGTTGCTGATCGATGAGCTGGACGAGAACGGCTACCTGGGATCGCCGCTGGAAGAGATCCTGGGCTGGTTGCCCGCCGACACAGAACCGGACATCGACGAATTGCGCGCCGCGCTGTCCTTGTTGCAATCGTTCGACCCGGTCGGCATCGGCGGACGCGACATGGCCGAATGCCTGCTGTTGCAGCTGCGCAACCCCGACCTGACTCGCCTGCCCGAAGCGGCCGACCCCGCCGTCCTGGCCTGCGCCCGGCAGATCTGCGCCCAGCACCTGCCCTTGCTGGCTACCGGCAATGCCGCCCGCCTCTGTGCGGCCGTGGGCTGCGACGAAGCCACGTTCCGGGCGGCCCACTCCCTTATCCTGCGTCTGGAACCCCGTCCTGGCCGCGCCTGGACGGTGCCAGCGGCCGACTACGCGGTGCCGGACGTCATCGTGCGCAAGACCCGCCGCGGCTGGCAGGTCACGCTCAACAGCGCCGCGGTGCCGCGGCTGCAGATCAACGGGCTGTACGCCCAGATGCTGGGCAACCAGAAGGAATCCGCCCACGCGGGCCTGCAATCCCAGTTGCAGCAGGCCAAATGGATGATCCGCAACGTCGAGCAGCGCTTCGACACCATCCTGCGGGTGGCCCAGGCCATCGTGGAACGCCAGACCGCCTTCTTCAGCCAGGGCCCTTCGGCCATGCGGCCCCTCATCCTTAAGGACATCGCCGGCGAACTAGGCCTGCACGAATCGACCATTTCACGGGCCACAACGCAGAAGTACATGCTCACTCCGTTTGGCACGCTGGAGCTCAAGCGCTTCTTCGGCGCGGGGGTGTCCACCGACGGTGGCGACGCCACCTCCGCCACGGCGGTGCAGACCTTCATCCGCCAGATGGTCGCGGAGGAGAACCGCGCCAAACCCTTGTCCGACAGCCAGATCATGCAAAAACTGGCCGATCAGGGGATAGTGATCGCCCGCCGGACGGTGGCAAAGTACCGCGAAGCGCTCCGAATCGCCCCGGCCACCCTGCGCAAGGCGCAGGCGTCGGCGCGCTGAAATAAGGGACGAATCTTTAAGAATTCGTCCTTTGTTTCAACGGGTTGCACGTCAAAAGTCCGTTGCAAATTTATTGTGGCAAGGGGCTTGTCATCGGCTGAATAATTTTCGATAATCATTCGCATGTACATTTGCGTATGTAATGCCATCACCGAACGCCAAGTCCGCGCCAGCGTGGACGGGGGCGCGACGACGCTGTCCGACCTGCAATTCGAGCTGGGCGTGGCCACGTGCTGCGGCTGCTGCGCGGCAACCGCCGCCGAGTACCTGCCAGGCGGCCGCTGCTCCAGCGTATGCGACGTCCGTTCCATCGCCGTTCCGGTCAATGCGCCCGCTACGCTGGTTGAATCGGGCGCGGCTGCGAACCACAGCAGCTTCCCCATTCCGCTGGTCGCCGCAGGCTAAGCATCGGCCGTCTTTCCCGGCTCGCTGCCGTCACGCAGCGGGCCGCGTCGTTTTCTTTCGAAATATCCCCCGTTTTCCTGATTCTGCTGGCCGGCTTCGCGCCGGTTGACGGGTTGCGCCTGACGGGCGGGGCGCGCAGAATGCCTGCTCCACGCGGCATGCGTGGCGCCCTGCTCTCATGGAACCCCGATGAAGGCCTCCCCGCCTGCCGTTTCCGCCAACCCGACCGCCGATGGCGCGCAGGGGATCAGTTGGGTGCCGATCGCGGCCTTCTGCTTTCTGTGGAGTTCCGCCTTCGCGGCCGCCAAGATCGCGGTGCGGGACTGCCCGCCGCTGACTCTGCTGACGATCCGCTTCTTGATTGCCGGGGCGCTGATGCTGGGGATCGCCGCGGCGGGCCGGCAGGGAAAACTGCCCAGCGGTCGCGACGTGGTGTCGCTGATCCTGCTGGGCGTCTTGAACAACGCGCTGTACCTGGGGCTGAGCTGGACCGGCATGACCACCGTGTCGTCCGCGTTCACCGCCGTGCTGATCAGCACCAATCCCTTGCTGATCGGCGTGCTGGCCGGACCGGTGCTGGGTGAGAGCCTGTCCTGGCGCAAGCTTGCCGGACTATGCCTCGGGCTGGCGGGGGTGGCCCTGGTGCTGAGGTCGCGGTTAAGCGGCATGCAGGAAGACATGCACGGCACCTTGCTGGTGACGGGTGGCCTGGTGGCGCTGGTCGCGGGCACCCTGCTCTACAAGCGTCTGAAGCCCTCTGCCGGGCTGTGGACGTCGACGGGCATCCAATCGCTGGCCGGCGCCGTCGCCCTGCTGCCGTTCGCGTTGATGCACGAGAGCCTGGGGGATGCGCGTCTGACCGCCAGTCTGGTGTGGAGCATGGCCTACATGATCGTGGCAGTGTCGATGGGCGGCTACTACCTGTGGTTCATGATCCTGGGCCGCGCCAGCGCCACCTCGGCCAGCGCGCTGCATTTCCTGATGCCGCCGTTGGGCCTGCTGTTCGGCTGGCTGGTGCTGCGCGAACCCGTATCCTGGCTGGACCTGTTGGGCATCGTGCCGATCGCCTTCGGCATCTGGTTGACCACGCGCAAAGCCGCTTGATCCGTGCGCGGCCACAATCGCGTTTCGGGTTGCCGATATGCAACGACGCGGCCTCGCGCAATTCCAGGCCGCTTTTCCCTTACGGACAAGGCCTGCTTGCGCAGGCAGCGCCGCGATATCGCGATGGATTCCTTGCCGTCGCTTGCGTGCAGGCCGCATAACGCCTGTCTTGTGCCTGCAAGGCATCAAGTACGCATACTCATTCTCATTGGCTTGTCGCTTTCTTGTAGCGGTTCTAAAGCGGTTTACCAAATGCAGCGCAAGGCTAGGCGCGGCCCTGCGGCTGATGGTAGTCTGCCGGGGTTGCGTACGCGCGGCATCGTGCGCTCCTTTGTCGCGATGCATTTGCGTCGCGCCTGACTGCAAGGAGTCCATTATGAAAGGCGACAAAACCGTCATCCAGTTCTTGAACAAGCAACTGACCAACGAACTGACGGCCATCAACCAATATTTCCTGCATGCCCGCATGCTGAATCATTGGGGCTTCGACAAGCTGGGCAAGCACGAGTACGAAGAATCCATCGGTGAAATGAAGCACGCGGATCGCCTGATCGCGCGCATCTTCATGCTGGATGGCCTGCCCAACCTGCAAGACCTGCACAAGCTGCTGATCGGTGAAGACGTGCCCGAGCTGCTGGCCTGTGACCTGAAGCTTGAGCAAGCAGCGCATGCCACCGTCGTGGAAGCGATTGCCTATTGCGAATCGGTGCGCGACTACGTCTCGCGCGATCTGTTCCAGGACATCCTGGACGACACCGAAGAGCACATCGACTATCTGGAAACCCAGATCGACCTGATCGACAAGGTCGGCATCCAGAACTACCTGCAAAGCCAGATGTCCGTGCCCGAATAAACCTTCCGGCCAAAGCAATGGCGCCCCTCGGGGCGCCATTTTTTTTGGCCGCATCGCGTGCGCAGCGTGGGGGGCCTTCTGGGTTTTTACTGTGGACGGGCCGGGCATTCGGCCATCGTGCCCCAGGCGCGGTTCGGCGCACAGTACTTGTTGCGCGCGGCCCAGGAACACGAGGGGCGGTCGAAGAAGCCTTGCGAGGCGCATTGCGCCAGTTCGCGCTTGAGGGCGTCTTGCCAGCCGGGCGCGCCGGGGCTGAGCGCCGTATTGGGCGGAGGCGGAGGCGCCTGAACCATTTGCGGGGTGCCGTAGCCGCCGGCCTGGGCCTGCGCCTGGCCGCCGTTGATGGCGGTGGAGGTGCCGGGCACCTGCAAGTCCAGCGTGCTGACGTCGGACGTGCCCGAGGGCAGCGGCACTTCGGAGGCGGCTGCGATTTCGCGGGCCTGCTCCGGCGTGATGCGCTCGCGCGAGAGCTTCACGGCGGGATCGCTGACGGTGTCGAACAGCGACACCGTATTGACCTGCCATTCGCGGTCTGCGGGCTTGTCCGGCACGCCCAGGGTGCCGTCGATGCGGGGCTGCGGGGGCTGCGCCACATAAGGCCGCCCGTTGGCGTCCAGGACAGGTTGCTGCGAAGCCGCCGCGTCCTGCCCAGGAGCCGGTGCGGCGGGGGGCGCGTGCGCCACCAGCCAGTCACCCAATTGAATCCCGCCCCAGGCCGACGCGCCAAGCGCGATCAGGAGCGTTGCGAATAATAAACGCCAAGACATTGCTACCCTCATCTGCCGTGCGGAACCCGAACGGGTCTACGCCTTGTCCCCGAAAACCTTGCCGCCGTGCTCGCGCATTGCATGGAATTTCACTTCGGGATACAGGTCCTCGGCTACGCGCAACTGCGCAGGGGAACTGATCAAAAACGCCGCCGCATCGACCACATCATAGGCGATATGGGCCGCATTGGCATCCATGAACTTGCGCAGCGCTTTCGGGTTTTCAGACGTAATCCAACGTGCCATTGTGTAGCGGGAAGGCAGCATCCGGGCGTCTGCGCCGTACTCCGTCTTGAGGCGGTGGGCGACCACTTCGAACTGCAGTTGGCCGATCGCGCCCAGCAGCAGCGAGCCGCCGGCGGCCTCGGGACGGAACACCTGAATGGCGCCCTCTTCACCCAGTTGGGTCAGGCCGGTGCGCAGTTGCTTGGTGCGCAGCGGATCCTTGACTTCGACCGCCTGGAAGAGCTCGGGGGCGAAGAACGGCAGGCCCGTGAACTGCAGGGTTTCGCCTTCGGTCAGCACGTCGCCCAGTTGCAGCACGCCGTGGTTGGGGATACCGATCACGTCGCCGGCATAGGCCTCGTCCAGCAGCTCGCGCCGCTGCGACAGGAAAGACACCACGTTGTTGGGGCGCATTTCCTTGTTGGTGCGGGCGACCTTCAGGCGCATGCCGCGTTCGAAGCGGCCCGAGCTGACGCGCACGAAGGCCACGCGGTCGCGGTGCGCCGGATCCATGTTGGCCTGCACCTTGAACACCACGCCGGTGAACTTGGGCTCTTCGGGCAGCACCTCGCGTTGCAGCGCCATGCGCGGGCCCGGGGGCGGCGCATGGTCGACCAGCGCGTCCAGCACTTCCTGCACGCCGAAGTTGTTGATGGCCGACCCGAAGAACACCGGGGTCTGCTTGCCGGCCAGGAACTGCTCGCGGTCGAACGCGGGGGCGGCTTCGTTGATCAGTTCGATCTCGCCACTGGCCTGCTCGAATGCCGAGCCGTAACGGCGGGCGATTTCGGGGTTGGTCAGGCCTTCGATGACGTCATCGTTGTCGGAACGGCGTTCCTGGCCCGGGCGGAAGACGCGCATGCGGTCGCGGCGGATGTCGAACACGCCGCCGAACGCCTTGCCCATGCCGACCGGCCACGAGAACGGCACGGCGTCCATGCCCAGGTGGCCTTCGATTTCAGACAGCAGTTCCAGCGGCTCGCGCACCTCGCGGTCCATCTTGTTGATGAACGTGATGATGGGCGTGTTGCGCGCGCGGCAGACCTGCAGCAGGCGGATCGTCTGCGGTTCGACGCCGTTGGCGGCGTCGATCACCATCAGCGCGGCATCCACCGCCGTCAGCACCCGGTAGGTGTCTTCGGAGAAGTCCTGGTGGCCCGGCGTGTCGAGCAGGTTGATGACGCAGTCGCGGTATTCCATCTGCATCACCGAGGACGCCACGGAAATGCCGCGTTGCTTTTCGATTTCCATCCAGTCGGACGAGGCGTGGCGGGACGCTTTGCGCGCCTTGACGCTGCCGGCGATCTGGATCGCGCCTGCGAACAGCAACAGCTTTTCGGTCAGCGTGGTCTTGCCCGCGTCAGGGTGGGAAATGATCGCGAACGTTCGGCGCCGCGCAACTTCTTGAGGGATATTCATGGTCGGAGGATTGTACTTAACGCCGCTTGTTAGGCCGGCGCGGTCCGGCTGCTTGCATGAAAAGCGCGGGGCACGCGCCGTCGCCGACGCGTGCCCCGCGCATGAAGATTCAGGAATGGCGGCGGAACGACGCCAGGAATACGCCAGCCAGGATGAACAGCGACCCGAAGGTGCGGTTCATCCAGCGGATGTGCTTGGCGTCGCGCAGCATGCGCAGCACGCGCGCCGCCAACAGCGTGTACACGCCCATGGCGACCAGGTCGGTGAAGGCCAGCGTGCCGGCCAGCGCCGCATACTGCGGCGTCAGCGCGAGCGCCGGGTCGACGAACTGCGGCACCACGGCCAGCAGGAACACCGTGCCCTTGGGATTCATGGTGTTGATCAGGAACCCGCGCATGACGAGTTCGCGGATCGACGCCTGCTTGGGGTCGCCCGCATCGACCGCGACGGGCGCGGCATCGGTGCGGATCTGGCGAATGCCCAGGTAGATCAGGTAGGCCACGCCCAGGTACTTGACCACATTGAAGGCCATTTCGGACGTGGCCAGCACCGCACCCAATCCCACGGCCACGACGACGAACTGGAACAGGATGCCCATGATGAGGCCGGCCGTGTTCCAGTAGCCGCGTGCAAAACCGTACTTCAATCCCGAGGACATCGCCGAGATCGCGCCCGCTCCGGGTGAGAACGAAATGGCCCAGGAGGCCAGGAAGAACGTCAACCAGGTGGATAAGGGCATGATGGCGCGGGTCCTTGGATCGCAGGAAGTGGGGGTGCCGGTGATATTACCTGCTGGGGATTACTTGCCCAGCAACGCCGCGCGGGGGGCGCCGGACGAACGGCCCTGAGCCGGGCGACCCGAGCCACCGTTGCCGGCCGGACGGGCAGTCCCTTCCGGACGGCGCTGGCTTTGCTGCGGGCGGCCTTCGGCGCGGCCGGCGTGCGCCGGACGGTCAGCAGGCTTGCCGTCGCGAGCACCACCGTTGCCGCGGCCTTCGCCGCCGGCACGGGCCGGCGCGGGGGCACGGCCACCAGCGGCGGCGCGGGGCTGGCCCTGGGCCGGACGCGAACGGCCGGCGCCGGCATTGCCGCCACCGTTGCCGCGACCGGCGTTGCCGCCACGGCCGCCACCGCCGTTGCGGTTGCCACCGCGCGGGCTACGGGCGTCTTCGTCGCGTTCCTGGCGCTCGAAAGCGGCAGCGCTGGTCGGGGACGGGGTCCAGCCTTCGACCGGCTTACGCTCGATCGTCTTCTTGATCAGGCGCTCGATGTCCTTCAACAGCTTGATTTCGCTGTTGTCGACCAGCGAGACCGCGGCGCCGGTGGCGCCGGCGCGGCCCGTGCGGCCGATACGGTGCACGTAGTCTTCCGGCACGTTGGGCAGTTCGAAGTTCACGACCTGGGGCAGTTGGTCGATGTCCAGGCCGCGGGCGGCGATGTCGGTAGCGACCAGGACCGTCACGGTGCTGTCCTTGAAGCCGGCCAGCGCGCGGGTGCGGGCCGATTGGCTCTTGTTGCCGTGGATCGCGGCGGCGGTCAGGCCGTCCTTGACCAGCTTTTCAGCCAGGCGGTTGGCGCCGTGCTTGGTGCGCGTGAACACCAGCACCTGATGCCAGCCGCTTTCGCGGATGATGTGGCTGATCAGGTCGCGCTTGTGGTGCTGTTCCACCATGTGCACCGTCTGGGTGACCAGTTCGGTGGCGGTGTTGCGCGGGGTCACCGAGACTTCGCCCGGGTTGTTCAGGACGCCGCGTGCGAGCGTGCGGATCTCGTCGGAGAACGTGGCCGAGAACAACAGGTTCTGGCGTTGCTTGGGCAGCAGCGCGAGGATCTTGCGGATGTCGCGGATGAAGCCCATGTCCAGCATGCGGTCGGCTTCGTCCAGCACCAGGATTTCAACGCCGGACAGGTCCACCGTCTTCTGGCCGCAATGGTCCAGCAGGCGGCCGGGCGTGGCCACCAGGATGTCCAGCGGCTTGCGCAGCGCGGAGATCTGGGGGTTGATGTTGACGCCGCCGAACATCACCATGGACGTCAGCGAGGTGTACTTGCCGTAGGTCTGCACCGATTCCGCGACCTGCGCGGTCAACTCACGCGTCGGGGTCAGGATCAGGCAACGGGGGCGGCCGGGCTTGCGCAGTTCCGGCTTCTGCTGCATCAGCAGGTGCAGGATCGGCAGCGTAAAGCCGGCGGTCTTGCCGGTTCCGGTCTGTGCGGCGGCCAGCAGATCGCCGCCTTTGAGCACTTGCGGAATGGCTTGGGCTTGAATGGGGGTGGGTGCGGTGTAGCCGGTATCGGCAATGGCGCGCAACAGGGAATCAGCCAGCCCGAGGTCGGCAAAAGGGGAAGAGGTAGTCAAAACAACTCCAGCGGCAGCCCGTCGCTCAAGTTGAGAGACTCCAATCCAGGCGGACGAATAAGGAGAAAAGGGAAGCGCCCTGATGGGCGAAGCTTGGCAGCGAAGGGCCTAGCGGACGTGTGCAGATTGGCAAAGCACACGGTGCGATTGTAGCTGATGTGGCATTGCAGCACCGGTGGATTTTTCGTAGGGCGGTATCACCACGTAACATATTGCATCGCCTATGCACGAAATAAGTGTTTTCCCTAGGCGGCACTCCCTATAATCCGTGCGCTTATATCCATTTGAAGAATAAAGGATCGCTATGAAGAAATCGGCGTTAGTGGGTGTCGTTGTCGTACTGGGTGCAGTGTGGACCGGCACGGCCTGGTACACGGGCCAGAAGGCCGAGGACTTCGTCAATCAGTCGATCGCGAACGCCAACGACAGCCTGAAGACGTTTAGCGACAAGTGGGGCATCGCGTCCAAGGTTGAGTTGGTGTCGTTCGAGCGCGGCGTGTTTTCGTCCACCGCGCGCTATCGCGTGAAGTTCACCGCGCCGGCCACCGAAGGCAAGCCGGCCGAAGAGCGCGACGTGCTGTTCGTCGAGCAACTGAGCCACGGTCCCCTGCCCCTGTCCAACCTGAAGACCGGCTCGTTCATGCCGGCCATGGTGGCCAGCGACTTCGCCCTGGAAGAGACCCCGGCGGTCAAGGAATGGTTTGCCGCCGCCAAGGGCGTCACGCCCCTGACCGGCCATTACAGCGTCAGCTACGCGAAGAACATCACGGGCAAGTTCAACCTGGCGCCGGTGGAAGTGGCCAAGGGCGACACGAACCTGAGCTTCTCGGGCATGACCGGCAACGTCGAATACGCCACGGGCACCAAGCACGGCGTCGTCGACCTGAAGACGGACAAGCTGGTGCTGTCCGGCCAGTCGGAGAACAGCGACATCGTCAGCATGGCCCTGCAAGGCATCACGCTGACCAGCGACCTGACGCCGGCCTCCAACGACATGTACGTGGGCAACCAGAAGCTGACGTTCAAGGACTGGACGATCACCTCCAAGGAAAAGCCGCCCGTCCAGTTCAAGGACACCACGATCGCCGTCGATGTGGCGGAAGCCAATTCGCTGCTGGGCGCCAAGATGGCCCTGGATTTCGGCATGATCAACGTGCAGGCCAAGGACATGGCCGGCTTGAAGCTGGCCATCGACGTGCAGAAGCTGGACTCCAAGGCGTTCAAGGCGCTGAACGACGTCTACGAAGCCGCTTCGCGTCGCATGATGCAAAGCAAGGGTGAAGAGCAGACGCCGCAGTTCACGCCCGAAGAGCAGCAGATCCTGAAGACCAACGTCGAGCTGTTGCTGGCCGGCAATCCGACGCTCGCCGTGTCGCCGCTGGAAGTGCGTACGGCCAATGGCACGTCCACGTTCAACCTGAACCTGGATCTGGCCAAGCCGGCCTCCATGGACGGCGAGTTCGCGGATACGCTGACGCAGGCGGTGCGCAAGCTGGACGCCAAGCTGGTGCTGTCCAAGGGCAACCTGACCGACCTGATGGCGATCGAACCGCAAATGCGCGGCGTGCCGGCCGAGCAGGCTGCGCAGACCGCCAAGGGTCAGGCTGAAATGGTCGGCACCATGGCGGCCGCGATGGGTATGGCAAAGGTCGAGAACAACAACATCGTCTCGTACCTGAACTATGCCGACGGCCAGGTCGACTTCAACGGCAAGAAGATGCCGGTCGAGCAGTTCCTGATGATGGTGATGAGCGGCGCAATGGGCGGCGCGCGCTAAGGCGCACTCCCCGCACGCAGCATCAAGGAAAAAGCCGCCGCGTCGTAAGGCGCGGCGGCTTTTCTTTTTATCGCCGGGTGCGTTGTCGCAGTCAGAACGGCAAGGCGCCCGCGGCCACTTCGCCGTTGCGCAGTACCGCCACATGGAAGCGCTTGTCGGCCGCTTTCAGGATGTCTTCCGTGGGATCGCCCTGCACCAACAGCAGGTCGGCCACCTTGCCGTCGGCCAGGACGCCATGCTGGTCCAGACCCATGAGGTCGTGGCCGCGCGAGGTGCCGGCGATCAGCGCGTCCACCGGCGTCATGCCGAATTCCACCATGTAGGCCAGTTCCATGGCGTTTTCGCCATGCAGGTTGAACGGCGTGCCGGCATCCGTGCCCATCGCGATCCGGCCGCCCGCCTTGTAGTACATCTGGAACGATTCGCGGTGGCGTTGTTCCACCGCGCGCGCCTTCTCCACGGCATAGGCCGGGATGCCGTTGTCGGCGTTGGCGATGATGTTGCGCACCGCGGCGATGGTGGGCACGAGATAGGTCTGGGCCTCCAGCATTTCCCGCAGGCAGTCGTCGTCCATGAAGATGCCGTGCTCGATGGAATCGATGCCGGCGCGCACCGCGTTCAAGATGCCCTGGGTGCCTTGCGCGTGGCTGGCCGTGCTTTTGCGAAAGCGCTTGGCCTCGTGCACGCCCGCCTTCATTTCGTCGAAGCTGTAGTGCGCGTCCATCGGGCTGACGCCGGGCGTCATGACGCCGCCGGTCGCCATGATCTTCACCAGGTCGCAGCCGGCGTGCACCTGTTCGCGCACCGCCTTGATCACGTCTTCACAGCCGTCGGCGATGCGGCCGATGCGGTTGCCGTGGCCGCCCGTCATGCAGATGATGCGGCCGGACGCCTTGATGGTGGGGCCGGGGAACACGCCGCGCGCGATGGCGTCGCGCACGCCGAATTCCAGATAGTCCTTGCCGCCGCAGTCGCGCAGCGCCGTGACGCCGCCGCGCAGACTGGCCTGCGCATTCTCCAGCGCGGTCAGCGTGATCTGGGCCGGGCCTTGCTTGCTTAGCTGCGCATTGGGATCGGCGCCGCCGGTATAGACCAGGTGGACATGGCAGTCCGCCAGGCTGGGCATCAGCGTCATGCCGGTGGTGTTGACCTGCATGCCGGCGTAGCCTTCGAATTCGGCCGCCGGCGCCACGCGCGCCACCCGCTGGCCGTCGACCAGCACGCCGTGGCCCTGCAGCATCTTGCCCTCGCCATCGAATACCTGTCCGCCGATGAAGAGGGTCTGTCGTGTCGCCGTCATGTCTCGCTCCGGTTGCGCTCAGGCGTCAGCCTTCCACCACGTCCAGCCCCTCGCGGGACATGGATTGCAGGCGGGGCATCAATCCAAGCAGGTGTTGGCTATAAGGGTGTTGCGGATGGTCGAACAGGCTTTCCGTTTCGGCCACTTCCAGCAATTCGCCGTAACGCATCACGCCGACGCGGTCGCACATCTGGCGGATCACCGGCAGGTCATGGCTGATGAACAGCATGGTCAGGCCCAACTCTTCCTGCAGGTCTTTCAGCAGGTTCAGGATCTGCGCCTGGATGGATACGTCCAATGCGGAGGTGGGCTCGTCGCAGATCAGGAAGCGCGGGCGCGTGGCCAGCGCGCGGGCGATGCAGATGCGCTGGCGCTGGCCGCCCGAGAACTCGTGCGGGAAGCGCTCGGCCGCGCGGTCGCCCAGGCCCACCACGTCCAGCAGGTCGGCCACGATGCGGCGGGCCTCGGCTTCGCTTGCCGCCAGCTTGTGAAAGCGGATGGGCTCGGCCACGATGTCCAGGACGCGCATGCGGGGGTTCAGCGACGAGAACGGATCCTGGAAGATCATCTGGATCTGGCGCCGGAACGGGTTGAGGTGCTTTTCGCCCTTGAGCGCGGTCAGGTCCGTGCCGCCGAACGTGACGGAACCTTCCGAGGGCGTGTACAGCCCCGAGATCAGCCGCGCCACGGTGGATTTGCCGGAACCCGATTCGCCCACCAGTCCGAAGACCTCGCCTTCGCCGATCGAGAAGTTCACGCGCTTGACCGCGTCCAGCGTGCGCTGGTTGCGTTTGAACAGCGCGCTCTTCAACACGAAGCGCATGGATAGGTCGCGCACCTGCACCAGCGGACCGTCGGTATGCGCGCCGAAGTCGCGCCGTTGGCCCAGCCAGTGCGTGGCAAGATCCAGGGGCTGCGACGGCGTCTTCACGTCTTCGATGTAGGTGACCAGCGGAAAGCGCTTGAGCTTGATGTCCGGGCGCGGCACGGCCGAGATCAGGCTGCGGGTGTAGGGGTGGTCGGGGTCGCCCAGGATCTTGGCGGTGGGGCCTTGTTCCACGAGCTTGCCGTGATACAGCACCGCCACGCGGTCGGTCACGTCCGCGATCACGCCCATGTCGTGCGTGATGATGATCATGCCAACCTGCTCTTCGCGGCACAGCTTTTTCAAGAGTTCGAGGATCTGCGCCTGGATGGAGACGTCCAGCGCGGTGGTGGGCTCGTCGGCGATGATCACCTCGGGTTCGCAGCACAGCGCCAGCGCGATCACCACGCGTTGCCGCATGCCGCCCGAGAACTGGTGCGGGTATTGCTGCACGCGCAACTCGGGCTGGTCGATGCCGACCTGCACCAGCAGTTGCACCGCGCGCTTCTTGGCTTCGGCGTGCGACAGGTTCAGGTGCACCTGCATGGTTTCGACCAGCTGGCTTTCCACCGTCTGCAAGGGGTCCAGCGAGGTCAGCGGATCCTGGAAGATCATGCCGATGCGGCGCCCGCGCACTTTGCGCTTCTGTGCCGGCGTCAGCGTGTCGATGCGTTCGCCGTTCAGCAGCACCGAGCCGCCGGCCAGCCGTCCGGGCGCTTCCAGCAAGCCGATCACCGCGTTGCCGATGGTTGACTTGCCTGCGCCGGATTCGCCGACCACGCCCAGGATCTCGCCTTTTTCCAGGGACAGCGATACGCCGTCCACCGCCACCAGCGTGCCGCGGCGGCTGGGAAATTCGATGCGGATGTCTTCGATGTTCAACAGGGCCATGACGTCCTCAGCGCAGCTTGGGGTTGAGCGCGTCGCGCAGCCAGTCGCCCAGCAGGTTGACCGATAGCACCAGCGCCACCAGCGCGATGCCGGGGAAGATCGATATCCACCACATGCCCGAGAATAGGTAGCTGTTGCCGATGCGGATCAGCGTGCCCAGCGACGGCGACGTGACCGGCACGCCGACGCCCAGGAACGACAGCGTGGCCTCGGTGATGATGGCGATCGCCAGGTGGATGGTGGCGATGACCAGCACCGGGCCCATGACGTTGGGCAGGATGTGGCGGCGCAGGATGGTGATGGGGCCGATGCCGATGAGGCGCGCGGCCTGCACGTATTCCTTGTTGCGTTCGACGAGCGTGGAGCCGCGCACGGTGCGCGCGTACTGCACCCAGCCTGAAATGCCGATGGCGAAGATCAGCACGTACAGCGCCAGCTGGTCATGCATGTCGCGTGGCAGGATGCCGCGCGCCACGCCGTCGATCAGCAGGGCGACGAGGATGGCGGGAAACGACAGCTGGACGTCGGCGATGCGCATAATGAAGCTGTCGATGCGGCCGCCGGCGTAGCCGCTGATGAGGCCGAGCGTCACGCCGAGCACCATCGAGAACAGCACCGAGGCAAACCCCACCAGCAGCGATACGCGGGAGCCATACAGCACGGCCGACAGGATGTCGCGGCCCTGGTCGTCGGTGCCCAGCAGGAAGTCGGGGCTGCCGCCCTCTTCCCAGGCCGGCGGCGTGTTGGCGTCCATGATGCTGAGCGACGCCAGGTCGAAAGGGTTGTGCGGCGCGATCACGGGCGCGAACAGCGCACCCAGCAGGATGGCCAGCGTCACGGCGGCGGCAATGATGGCGCCAGGCGAACGCTTGAAGCTGTGCCACAGGTCGCTGTCGGCGGCGCGGGCAAAAAGGGGAGCGATGCGAGCAATCATGTGATTTCCTTTTTTACCGCTGGGCCGTCCCAAGGTAAAAAACGCCCCCCTGGGGGGCAGCAAGCCGAAGGCGCGGCATGGGGGCTATTTTTTACCGCTGGGCCGTCCCAAGGTAAAAAGCGCCCCCCTGGGGGGCAGCAAGCCGAAGGCGCGGCGTGGGGGCTATTTTTCATTTGCTCTGCACGCGCAGACGCGGGTCCACGGCGAAGTACAGCAGGTCGACCACCAGATTGATGACGACGAACATGAACGCGATCAGCACCAGGTAGGCGGCCATCACGGGGATGTCCACCATGCTGATGGCCTGGATGAACAAAAGCCCCATGCCGGGCCACTGGAACACCGTTTCCGTGATGATGGCGAACGCGATGATGGACCCCAGCTGCAACCCGGTGATGGTGATGACGGGCACCATCGTGTTCTTCAAGGCGTGGCGGAAATTGATCAGCCGTTCCGGCAGGCCGCGGGCGCGCGCGAACTTGATGAAGTCGGCGCGCAGCACTTCCAGCATCTCGGCACGCACCAGGCGCATGATCAGCGTCATCTGGAACAGCGCCAGCGTGATGGCCGGCATGATCAGCGCGAGCCAGCCCGACTTGGTCAGAAAGCCGGTGGTCCACCACCCCAGGCTGACGACGTCGCCGCGTCCGAAGCTGGGCAGCCATCGCAGTTGCACGCCGAAGACCAGGATGAGCAGGATGCCGATCAGGAATGTCGGCAGCGAGATGCCGGCCAGCGAGATCGCCATGAAGGCCTTGGACAGCACGCCGTGTCGCTTGAGTGCGGTGTAGATGCCCATCGGAATGCCCAGCGCCAATGCCATGACGGCAGACACAAAAGACAGTTCCAGCGTGGCGGGCATGCGTTCTTCAAGCAGTTCGCTGACGGGCCGGCGCTGGCGGTACGAGATACCGAAATCGCCTTGCACCGCATTACCGACGAAACGGGCGAACTGCACCACAAAGGGATCGTCCAGGCCGAGCTCGACACGCAGCTGCGCGCGTTGTTCAGGCGTGGTGTCCTGGCCGACCATGCTGGCGATCGGGTCGCCCACATAGCGGAACATGGAGAACGCGATCAGCGCCACCGTCAACATCACCAGCACCGACTGGATAAGCCGTTGCGCAATAAAGGAAAGCATTATCGGATGCCCTCGTTTGCAGATAACGCCGGGCCGCGTTTCCGTTGAAAGCGGGAAGCGGGGCTGGGCCGGGCGCGCCCGGACGGCTTACGCCGTCCGGGGCTCACATCGTCAGGAAATCAACGCAGGGATTGCAGCAGGCGGTTACGGCAACACCACGTCGCGCAGGTCGAGCACGTCATCGGCGCGCTGGATGACCTTGATGTTGTCCTTCACGCCCCAAGACATCGGTTGCTGGTGCAGCGGCAGGTAACCGAAGTCGCTGCGCACGATCTCGAACGCTTCCTTGATCATGGCGTTGCGCTTGGTCTGATCGGTTTCGACGCCGATCTTGTTGGTCAGGTCGTCCACCTTCTTGTTGCAGTAGCCGCCCAGGTTGAACTGGCCGGCCGCCGTCTTCGCGTCGCGGCAGGCTGCCAGGTTCAGCAGCGCGTTGTGCGCGTCGGTGGAGCTGGGCGTCCATCCCAGCATGTACATGCTGGTCTGGTTGCCCGCCTGCAGCAGGATCTTGCCGAAGTACTTGGACTTGGTCTGCGCCAGCAGGTTGATCTTGATGCCGACGCGAGCCAGCATGCCAGCTACCGCCTGGCAGACCTTTTCGTCATTGACATAGCGGTCGTTCGGGCAGTCCATCGTCACCGTGAAGCCCTTGGGGTAGCCCGCTTCGGCCAGCAGCTTCTTGGCGCGTTCGGGATCGGGCTTGTAGGGCGCGCCGTAGGAGTCGGCGTAGCCGTTGATGGCGGTGGCCACCAGCGAGCCCAGCGGCTTGGCCGCGCCGCGCATGATCTTCTCGTTGATGGCCTTGGTGTCGACCGCCAGCACCACGGCTTCACGCACCTTGGCGTCCTTGAAGGGGTTCTTGCCCTTCACGTCCGAGAACAGCAGTTCGTCGCGGTCCTGGTCCATGCCGATGAAGATGGCGCGCGCTTCGGGCGCCGTCAGCGGCTTGACGCCCTTGGCGTCTTCCAGGCGCTTCCAGTCCTGCACGGGCACGGGTTGCACCAGGTCCATTTCGCCGGAGATCAGCGCGGCCACGCGCGTGGCTTCCTGCGTGATCGGCTGGAAGATGACTTCGTCGACGTTGGTCTTGATGTCCTTGTTCCAATAGTCGCCATAGCGCTTGAGCACCGTCTTCACGTCGGGCTGGCGCGAGACCAGCATGAAGGGGCCGGTGCCGTTGGCGTTCAGGTTGGCGTAGTTGCCCTGGTTGTCGCCCTTGACGTTGGTGGCTTCGGTGGTCTTGTTCTTCTCGGACCACGTCTTGCTCATGATGTACAGGAACACCCATTCGCGCGGCAGGATGGGGTTGGGCGTGGGGGTGGTGACTTCGATCGTGTAGTCGTCCACCTTCTTGATGTCGGAGGCCTTGGCGCCGTAGCCCTTCATGTCGGAGCCCGGCGTCAGGCTGCGCTTCCACGAGAAGATCACGTCGTCCGCCGTGAAGGGCGAACCGTCGTGGAACTTCACGCCTTTGCGCAGCTTGAACACCCATTTGGTCGGCTCGGGGTTTTCCCAGCTTTCGGCCAGCAAGGGGGTCAGTTTCAGGTTGCCGTCGTAACCTGCCAGCGTCTCGTAGATATTGCCCTGGAAACCGAGCGTGAAGGTTTCGTTCAAGGCCATCGGGTCCATCGACGTGGCGTCGCCTTGATAGGACCAGTGGAACGTCTTGGCGGCCGCGCCGGCGCTGAATGCCAGCGATGCCGCAACGGCCGCCGCCAGCGCAGCCTGCTTCAGGTGGGGAAAAGTACGCATAGCCCTCATGCTCCGTGTGGTGCGCGGATCGCGCGACAGAAGTGACAGGGCCCCGGCCCCATCGGGATCCGGGGCATGGCGTTGCTGCTTACGACGAAAGACGGCGTGGGGTCGGAAGGCGCGCGGCGCGAACTGCGCACGGGCCGTGGAGGGCGATGCCGGGAATCACTGCCGAGGACTTCGACTTCACGATAGACCCAACCCCTTGTGATTGTCATGGCGGGGACGGACCGCGCCGATGCAGAACGAATCTTATAGATCGATTCGTTTAAGCGTCAATCGGTTTGGATTGGGGTTAGTCCGCGCTTGCCGTCGGCCTTGAATGGTGCGTTCCACGCCGGGAACGGCGCGGTGATCAGGCGTCCGGACGAGGCGTGGCGGCAAGGGTTTTCGCCAACTCGTGGACGATGCGCTTCCTGCGGTCGCTGTCTTCGTAATGCTTGCCCAGCGCCGACCATTCCGGTCGGCTGCGCGCTTCTTTCAGGCCGTCGGGCAAGGGCCCCTTCTGCCAGGCGGCATCATCCGGAAGGGCTAGTTTCAATGGCTCGCGCGCGGCATGGCCGCGGCGTTCCAGCGCGTCGATCAATTGCCGCTGGCGCAGCGCCAGGAGGCGCAGCACGGCATCGTCCACGCTGATCTCGCGCCAGCCGCGCAGTTTGCCCGCCACGCGCTTGCCGAGTTTCTCCACCCCCTGCCACAGGCCGCCGGCGGCCGCGCCGATCAGCATGCCGGTGCCCAGGCTCAGGCCTGCGCTGAAGAGGTCCACCGCCGCGCCCGCCATTGCGCCGGCGGCCGCACCCATGCCGACCTGCACGCCCATGTCTTTGAGCGCCTGCGGATGAAACAGGTCCATGCCCCAGCGTTCGCCTTGCAGCGGCAGCGCATCATCCGAAAAATCAGACGGACGGAAGTTATAGAGCGCCAGCAAGGCGTTCACGCAGGTCTGTTCGCGTTGCCGGACCTGATCGCGCAACTGGTTCGATGCAGCGGCCAGCGCGGCCTCGTCGCTGGCGCTGGACACGTGCAGCGCCGCTACGTCGACCAGCAGATCGGCCAACAGTTCGTAGGCGGCGGCGTGGCGTTCGCGGCGTTGCGCGGACAGGCTGTCGGACAGCCGCGCTAACGCGCCGGCGTGCCGGTCAAGCAGCACGCCCAATTTGGCGTACAACTGCTGTTCGCCATCGAGCGGCGGCGCGACCGTGTCGAATTCCACCACCGCATGCAGGCCCAGCCGCGCCATTGCGCCGCGCCATTCGTCGGCACGGTGGGCGGGCGCGTTCACGAAGTTCAGCACCGGCAGCAAGGGCCGGCCGCAGGCGGCCAGGATGGAGAGTTCGTCGCGGTGCTTGCCCAGCACAGGATCGCGCGCGTCAATCACATAGAGCGCGGCGTCGCAGTCCAGCATCTTGGTCAGGACGCGGGCCTCTTGTTCGTAGCGGCCGTGCGCTTCGGGCGTGTCGAGGAAGCGGCGGATGCGCGCCGGGCCGTCCAGCCGTTCTTCGGGGCCATCCAGCCGCTCCAGGTATTCCAGCAAGGCGATGCTGTCTTCCATCCCGGGCGTGTCGAACCATTCGAGCACGGCGCGGCCTTCCAGGCGCAGCCGCGCGCCTTCGACGTGGCGTGTGGTGCCGGGGCTGTCGGCCACCTCGCCGAACGCGGTATCGCGCGTGAGGGTGCGCAAGAGCGAGGTCTTGCCGGTGTTGGTGTGGCCCACCACCGCGATCTTGATGACGTCGTCAGCCATGGCCGGACTCCAGCCACGTCAGCGGGGCCGTAGGGGTTTGCAGGATGGCGTCGGCAGGCAGGCCCAGGGCCAGCAGCCGTTCGCGCCACAGCGCGGCGCGCGTGCCCGCGCCGGACTCATCCTCGGGCCCCGTGATGAGCCACACGCCGGTAGCCTGCGCGTGAGCGGACAGTTCGGCGATCAGGGACAGGGTGCCGCGGTCGGGCGTCTGGCGGGCGTCGCAGGCGATCAGCAGGCGCGAGGCCGCGGCCTGCGCAAGCGCGTCCAGCACGCGGTTGCGTTCTTCCCGCGTGTCCAGGTTGCCGGCCATCTGGATGCCCGTGGGCACGTCCGCGGGCGGCCAGGGCAGGTCGGCGGGCAGTTCCAGGCCCAGCAGCACAGCTTGCCCGCCGAGAGCGGCCAGCGATGGCGCGCGTACGCGGGGTTCGTGCAGCGGGTCCACGGGGCGGTCGATGCCGAGGGATTGCGCCGGCGGTTCCAGGCGGTCGCGCAGCGGTGAAAAACCGGCCAGCATGGGGTCGATGCGTACCCGGCGCAGCGCGCGCAGCGTGGCGGCCACGCACAGCGCGCCCGCCAGCAGGCGCGGCAGGATGCCGTAGACCACCAGCACCCCGATCAGCCACAGCGACCACTGCACCTGCGCGTCGGCGGTCAGGGTCTGCGCGCCGTCGCTGGCGCGGATGACCGCGGCGTCCGGCATCGGGAAACCCAGGTGCGCGGGCAGCCAGCCGATGGCCTGCGTCAGCCCCACGAAGGTGTCCGGGGCCAGCAATGTGGTAGCCCAGATGAAGCGGTAGCTGGCGGTGGACAGTACCGCCAGCAAGGCCGCCAGCGCGGCGCACAAGGCGGTCAGCCACAGCAGGTGGCTGATAGCGCCGAAGAGCCAGCGTAACGCGCCTGCGCGCGCCAGCAGGTTCAGGAAGGCCTGCGGCACCAGGGCGCCGTCGGGTCCGCGCGCCAGCTTGCGGGTGGCCCAGAGCCAGAGGCGGCCCAGTCCGGTCATGGCCGACGCCCTGACGAGGAAGCTGGCCAGCCACACCAGGAAGGTCAGCGCGTGCAGGCCGAGCAAGGCGCCCAGCGCCCACAGCACGTTGACCGGCCGCGATCCGTCGCCCAGGGCGCCCAGCGCAACGCCGATGCCGGATATCAGGGCCAGCACGAACAGTACGGCCAGGATGCCGCGCGCGCTGCGGCGCCAGGCATCGACCAGCGGGGTCAGGTTTTCACGTTGCGCCAACAGGTCGGCGCGGGCCAGGATGCGCGAGGGCAGATCGGTGTCCAGCTGCCGCACGCGCCGCACGGCGTCGGCGTCGTCCAGCGGGCCCCAATGGGTTTCGCGCAGGCGGATGAGTTCGGCCAGCCAATGCGCGCGCAGCGGGCGCGGGGCGGTGGGGCCGGCCAGGAGATCGGAATCGCGAGAGGTCGTGGACGGCATCGCGTCGTGGGCAAGCGCGGTGGGACCGCGGTGTCAGGCCGCTAAGGGCGATGGGCCATTGTAGACCGCGTGGGTCGGGAAACGGGGCCGGACGGCGGCCGCCTTCAGTGCTGGCGGCGCGCGCTGCGGTACTGGCCGGGCGTCACGCCGACGGCGTCGTGAAACACCCGCGACAGGTGGCTGGCGTTGCCGAAGCCGCTGGCCTGCGCGATGCCGGCCAGGTCGCCTTTGCCGGCGGCCAGCAGGCTGCGGGCGTGCGCCAGGCGGCGCCCGCGCACCCACGCATGCGGCGGTTCGCCGAACGAGGTGTGGAACATGCGGGCGAAGTGGTAGGTCGACAGCGCGGCGACGCCCGCCAGCTGGTCCAGCGTCAGGGCTTCGTGCAGATGTGCGTCCACGTAATCCATGACGCGCCGGCGCACGGCGGGCGCCAGGCCGCCCCGGGCAGGCGGGGCGGACTTGCGGGCGACGCCCTGGTTCAGCAGGTGGTGCAGCACGGTTTCCGCTGCGCTGCTGGCCGCCAGCCGGTCCGCCGGCTGTGACCAGTCGGTGCCCAGCAACTGCCGGCACACGTCGATCAGCGAGTCGTCCTGGATGTAGGTGCGGTCGCGCAGTTCCAGGGTGCGGGGTTCGCAGTCCAGCCGCATGACGGCTTCGCGCGCCAGCCGTTCGGGGGCGATGTACAGGTGCAGGAAATGCACGGTGTCGTTCATGCACCAGCGCGAATAGTGTTCGGCGGGCAGCACGCAGAATTTGCCGGCGCCGCCGTGCAAGGTGTCGTGGCCGACCCGGAACGACTTGTCGCCGCCATGCAGGTACAGCGACAGCGTGTGGTGACCCGGGGTGTCGTAGCCCAGTGTTTCGTTGGCGCTGCGGCCCCATTGCGAAATCGCCATGCCTTCGCCCAGCGCAGAGGCGCGTTCCAGCGTGGCGGTGGAGCGCGACAAGGTGCGAAAGACGGAGAAATCGGCCGGGGCCGAGGCGGTGGTGCCCATAGGAGTGAAATGCTACTGCGATCTCGCGCGCGCCGCGCGCGCGACCGTGCAAAAACCGCAAGAACCGGCAATCCGGGGCCGGCCGGGCGGCGCACACTCGCGGCGAGGCGGCTTGTGCTCTGGTTCGCCCGCTTCGTGTCCCCTATTTTCTGCCCATCGCATCGTGAATCTCTTCCTGTATTTCCTGACCGTCGTCATCTGGGGCACCACCTGGATCGCCATCAAGCTGCAACTGGGCGTGGTGGCCATTCCCGTGTCCATCTTCTACCGCTTCGCACTGGCGGGCCTGGTGCTGTTCGCCGCCCTGTTGCTGACCCGCAAACTGCAGAAGCTGGACCGGCGCGGCCATTGGCTCTGCGTGGGCCAGGGCCTTTGCCTGTTCTGCCTGAATTTCCTGTGCTTCTACACCGCCACGCAGTGGATTCCCAGCGGACTGGTATCGGTGGTGTTTTCCGCCGCGACGCTGTGGAACGCGCTGAACGCCCGGCTGTGGTTCGGCACCCGCATCGCGCCGCGCGTGATGCTGGCCGGCGTGTTCGGCTTTTCAGGCCTGGTGCTGTTGTTCTGGCCCGAGCTGGCCAGCCAGCAGGCCAGCCACGAAACGTTGCTGGGCCTGGGCTTCGCGCTGCTGGGCACGTTCTGCTTTTCCACCGGCAACATGCTGTCGTCGTTGCAGCAGCGCGCCGGCATCCGGCCGCTGACGGGCAATGCTTTCAGCATGGTCTACGGCGCGTCGATCCTGTTGGCGGGCTGCCTGGTGGCGGGCCTGCCGTTCCAGTTCGATTCGTCGCCGGCGTATGTGGGCGCCCTGCTCTATCTGGCGATTCCCGGATCGGTGATCGGCTTTACCGCTTACCTGACTTTGGTGGGTCGCATGGGGCCGGCCCGCGCCGCGTATTGCACGGTGCTGTTCCCCGTCGTCGCGCTTACCGTGTCGACCGTGGCCGAGGGCTATCAATGGACGCCGTCGGCCTTTGCCGGCCTGGCGCTGGTGATGGTCGGCAACCTGCTCGTCTTCACGAAGTGGTCGCCCTTCATGCGCCGCGCGGCGGCCTGAGGCGGCAATGGCCGGGCTAGCGCGCCAGTTGCCGCAGCCCGTCCAGCAAGCGGGCGACTTCGGCATCGCTCGTCAGATAGCTGACCGAGGCGCGCGCAATCTGCGTCAGGCCGCGCGCCTGCATGTCCAGCGGCGTGTAGGGCACGCCGTTGCTGCCGATGGTGATGCCCTGCGCCGCCAGGGCGCGCTGCACGGCCGCCGCTTCCTGGCCGGCCAGGTTGAAGGACACCAGGCCGGACAGCTCCCGGCCCTGATCCAGAACGGTGACGCCCGGGATGGCCGCGATCTCCGTTCTGAGCGATTGAGCTTTGGCATCGATGGTGGCGCGGATGGTCTCCAATCCGATGTCCAGCGCTTCCTGCAAGGCGTGGGCCAGGCCGCAGCGCAACGCCAGCGAGTTTTCAGCGGATTCCAGGCGGGCAGCATCGGCGCGCAATTGCGGCTGGCCGTCCGCGCCCAGCGGGGCCGAATGGGTATCCACGAACGCAGGCGTGAGCTGGTCAAGGAAATTGCGCCGCACGTACAACAGGCCCGTGCCGCGGGGGCCGCGCAAGGCCTTGCGGCCGGCGCCGCTCAGCACGTCGCAGCCGATCTCCGCCACGTCGATGGGCAACTGGCCCACCGCTTGCGCGCCGTCCACGAAATACGGAATGCCGTGCTGGCGCGCCACGCGGCCGATGGCGGCCGCCGGATTGATCAGTCCGCCGTTGGCGGGCAGCCAGGTCAACGCAATCAGGCGCACGCGTTCGTCCAGGATGGCGGCGAGCGCCTCCGGGTCCACGCAGCCGCTGTCATCCGAGGGGATGGTTTCCAGGACGGCGCCAGCGCGTTCTGCCCGTAGACGCATCGCCGCCAGGTTGCCGCCCCATTCGTGACGGCCGACCAGGATGCGGTCGCCGGGACGCCACGGCGCCATTGCGGCGAAGGCCGCGCCCCAGCCCGGGGAATTGCCGGTGGTCAGCGCGATTTCGTCCGGCTGCGCATTAAGCAGCCGGGCCGCCAGCGTGCGGGCGCTTTCGGTCAGCGCGCGCGCGGCCACGCCGGCCTCCATCGGACCCTGCGCCGCTTCGCGCTGCAGATGCGCGTAGATCGCCTCCAGCGTGCCGGCAGACGGCAACGACGAGCCGGCGTGATTGAAGTGGATGCTGGTTTGCGCGCCCGGCGTGCAGGCGCGCAACGCATCGATGGCGTCAGGGGTCAGAGGGGCTGGCATGGCGGCTGGCGATCAGGCGGGAGTCAAGGCGATGACGGCTTCGATTTCCACGGCGACGCCCTGGGGCAGGGACGCCACGCCGACGGCGCTGCGCGCATGGCGGCCGGCGTCTCCGAACACGTCCACCATCAGGTCGGACGCGCCGTTGGCGATGGCGCTCTGGCGGTTGAAGTCAGGCGTGCTGGCCACGAAGACGCCCAGGCGCACGACGCGCGCCACGCGGTCCAGGCGGTCGCCCGTCGCGGCGGCGATTTGCGACAGGATGCTCAGGCCCGACAGCTTTGCGGCTTCGACGCCGTCGGCGTCCGAGATCTGGTTGCCCAGCTGGCCCAGGTAGCGCGGCTTGCCGCCCTGGCGCGAGATCTGGCCCGAGATGGTGAGCAGGTTGCCCTCCAGGACGAACGGCACGTAGTTGGCGGCGGGCGCGGCGGCGGCTTCCAGGGTGTAGCCCAGTTCGGCCACGCGGCCGGAGATGGTGCGGGTCATGTCGATTCACCTGCAAAAGGGGTTAGCGAAAAAGCGCGAGCTTCGATGCTATCGGCCACTGCTGCGCGTGACCAATCAATTCTTGCCTTTTACACATGAGTAGAACTAATACGTGTCCACCGCCGCTTGTGCGGCCTGGACCAGCCAGTCATGCAGGGCCTTTGCCGGGGGCGTCAGGGCGCCACGGGGGGCGACGAACCACCAGCCGATGCGCGGATCCTCCAGCATCGTCTCCGGCAGCGCCTCGACCAGCGCGCCGCTGGCCAGGTGCGGGGCGATCAGCCGATGCCGGCCCATGGCCAGGCCTTGGCCGGCCAGCGCGGCTTCGACGACGATGTTGTAGTCGTGCAGGCGCACGGTCTGGGCGCGGCCCAGGTCCATGCCGAACCGTCGTGCCCACGCGTCCCATTCAAAGGGCTGCTTGGCATGCGAGGCAAGCAACGGGTGTCGCAGCAGATCGTCCGGCGTGCGCGGGCGCTTGCGGCCGGCGATCAGGCTGGGCGCGCATACGACCGACAGCCGTTCGGCCATCAGCAGCCGCGAGGCTACGCCGGGCCAACCGCCGCGACCGTAGCGGATCGCCACGTCCACTTCGCCGCCCGCCACATCGGCCAGGCCAATGTCCGGCTGTAGTTGCAGGTCGATGTCCGGATGCGCAGCGGCGAACGCCGGCAGGCGCGGGGCCAGCCAGCGCGTGGCGAACGACGCCAGCAATCCGACCTTGAGCGTGGCGCGCGCGGCCGTCGGTGCGCGGATGGCGTCCGTGCCCTGGCGCAGCAATTCAAAGGCGGCGTGCACGTGTTCGTAGTAGGCCTGGCCGGCAGGCGTGAGCGCCACCGCGCGCGTGCGCCGCTCGAACAGTGCCACGCCCAGCTCGCTTTCCAGGCGCTGGATGTGGTGGCTGATCGCGCTTTGCGTGACGAAGAGCTCTTGGGCGGCCAGCGAAAAGCTCAGGCGCCGCGCTGCCGCTTCGAAGGCGCGCAAAGAAACCAGGGCAGGCAGGGATCGCGTAGAACGCATGGGCAAGAGGCGGAAAGCATCAGGGCGGGATGCGCGTCATCCTACGCGTTGTGGACGGCAATGCAAAAAGCCCGCAAACAGGTTGCGGGCTTTTTTAAGGGTACTGCGGGTACTGCTTGTCTTGCGAGCCGTGCGGATGAAGATTGCGCGGCTGAATTCTTGGCTCCCCGAGCTGGGCTCGAACCAGCGACCTGCGGATTAACAGTCCGTCGCTCTACCGACTGAGCTATCGGGGAACAGGTAGAGGGGCCGAATTATGCACAAAAAATCGAAAGAATGCAAAACGGCCCGAAAAATTTGAATCAGGCGTCCTGGATTGCCTGCGCCGTGCGGAACAGCTGCGGCACGATATCGCTCAGCAAGCGGTCGGTGGGATAGTCGTGGCGCGGCGCTCTCACGCTGATCGCGGCCAGCGGCACGTCTCGCGCGTCGCGCACCAGCACCGCCGCGCCCACCTGGTTTTGCAGCACCTGGTCTTCAGTCAGTGCATAGCCGTCTTCGCGGGCCTGGCGGATCAACGCCAGCAATGCCTCCGGGTCCACGACCGTGCGCGGCGTGAAAGCGCGGGGCGGCGCCCGCAGCAGCGCCTGCCGGATGGCGTCATCGTCTTGCGGGGTCAGTAGCATGCGTCCGCCGCTGTTGCACCAGGCGGGCATGCGGCGGCCCGGCAGCATTTCGGCCAGGGTCAATTGCCGGCTGGGCAGGCGCAGCAGATAGATCATGTCGGTGCCGGCCAGCACGCTCATGTGCACGGCCAGGCCGCAGCGGTCGCGCAGCGCCACCAGATGCGGCGCAGCCATGGACACCAGCCGGTCGCTGCGCAGGAAGAAGTAGCCCAGTTCCACGACGCGGGGCCCCAGCCGGTAACGGCGCGAGGCCGGATCCTTAATCAGGTAGCCCATGCGCTCCCAGGTGTGGATGAAGCGCTGCGCAGCGCTTTTTCCCAAGCCCGTGATCGAGGCGATATCGGTCAGGCCCAGCGAGTCCGAGGCGTCGCGGAACGCGTCCAGCACCCGCATGCCCTTTTCCAGCGATGCGACAAACAAGGGGTCGTCGCTGTCCACGGCGGCGGTATCGGCAACAGAGGGCGGGCGTGTCGTCATGGCGGGTCCGGGACGGGCGGCGAAAGGGAGCGGAGGCAGCGAAAAGGAGGGCAGTGAAAGCGGGCAGCGCTAGTTTCCCCGAATTGTCCGGGCGCGGAATACCCACTATAAAGTTGATTATTCAATACTTTGTATCGCATAGCAATAAATCTAAGCTGCAATGACACAGACTTCCTCTTTATGCGACATGACCGCCGTGGCACTGCGCGCCGAGATCGCCGCCGGCCATCTCAGCGCCCGTGACGTGACGGCCGCGCATCTGGCGCGCATCGACGCCTGCAATGCCCAAGTGAATGCGGTGGTGACCGTGGATGCCGAAGGCGCGCTGGCGCGCGCCGCCCAGGCCGATGAACGCCAGGCGGCCGGCCACCCGCTGGGCCTCTTGCATGGGCTGCCCATCGTGCACAAGGATTCGTTCCTGACGGCCGGCCTGCGCACGACTTACGGTTCGCCGCTGTACCGCGACTTCGTGCCCGAGCGCGACAGCCTGATCGTCAGCCGCGAGCGCGCGGCGGGGGCGATTACCTTGGGCAAGACCAATCTGCCCGAGTTCGGCGCGGGCTCGCAGACGTTCAATCCGGTATTCGGCGCCACCCGCAATCCCTACGACCTGCGCCTGACCGCGGGCGGCAGCAGCGGGGGCGCCGCCGCCGCGCTGGCCGCGCGCATGGCGCCGCTGGCAGACGGCACCGACATGGGCGGGTCGCTACGCAATCCGGCCTCGTTCTGCAACGTGGTGGGCCTGCGGCCGTCGCCCGGTCGCGTCCCGCAATGGCCGACGGCCAACCCTTTCAACGCGTTGACCGTGGCGGGCCCGATGGCGCGCACGGTCGCCGACGTGGCGTTGTTGCTGGCCGCGACCGCCGGCGCAGACCCGCGCGACCCGCTGGCCATCGAACAGGACCCGGCACGCTTTCTCGACACCCTGGCGCGCGATTTCAATGGCGTGCGCATCGCCTATGCGCCGACCTGGGGCGGCCTGCCCGTCGAACGCGCGGTACTGCAGGCGCTGGAACGCCAACTGCCTGTCTTCGCGGACCTTGGTGCGGTGGTGGAACCCGCCTGCCCGGACTTCACTGGCGCAGACGCCTCGTTCCAGGCCCTGCGCGGCCAGGCCTTCGCGGTGGGCTACGAAGCAGTGCTGCGCGACCACCGGCATCTGCTGAAAGACACGGTCATCTGGAACGTCGAACTGGGCCTGCAACAGCCGCCGTCTGCCGTCCTCCAGGCCGAGCGCGACCGCGCTGCCCTGTTCGCGCGCATGCAGGCCTTCATGCAGACCCATGAATTCCTGATCGGGCCGGTCAGCCAGGTGCTGCCGTTCCCGGTCGAGCAGGAAACCGTGAGCCGCATCGAAGACACGCCGATGCACAACTACATCGACTGGATGCGGTCGGGCTACTACCTGTCGTTGACCGGCCATCCGGCGGTCTCGGTGCCCTGCGGCTTCACCGATGCGGGCTTGCCCGTGGGCATCCAGATTGTCGGGCGCTATCGCCAGGAACACGCGCTGTTGCAGCTGGCGCACGCGTTCGAACAGGCTACGCAGTACTGGCGCCAGGCGCCTGTGCTGCCGCACTGATCACCACACCAACAACACAAGGGGAAACCAATGAACCAAACCGTCGCCCGCGCCCTCGCGCTGTGCGTCCTGGCCGCAACGCCGCTGATGGCCTCGGCACAGTCCTATCCCGACAAGCCGATCACCATGGTGGTGCCGTTCCCGCCGGGCGGATCCACCGATGTCATCGGTCGCCTCTTCGCCGTGAAGCTGGGCGCACGCCTGGGCCAGACCGTCGTGATTGAAAACAAGCCCGGCGCCAACACCGGCATCGGCGCTGCCGCCGTCGCCCGCGCTGCGCCCGATGGCTATACCTTCATGATCACCGGCGCGCCGACGTTCACGTCGAACCCGCTGCTGTATCCGAACCTGAACTACGACCCGATCAAGAGCTACGAATACGTCGCGGTCGCCGGCAGCACGCCGTTCGTGATCCTGACGAATCCGCAGACCGGCATCGGCACGGTGGCGGACATCACCAGCAAGTCGGCCGCGCAGCCGCTCAGCTTCGGTTCGTTCGGCAACGGTTCCACGCCGCACATGGCGGGCGAGTCGCTGGCCCAGCGCACGGGGGCCAAGCTGCTGCACGTGCCCTACCGCGGCAGTGCGCCGGCCATGACGGACCTGATCGGCAACCAGATCCCGCTGTCGATCGACACCCTGGTGGCGGGCCTGCCCCAGATCAAGGCGGGCAAGGTGCGTGCCGTGGCGCTGACGGGCCGTGCGCGCTCTTCCCTGGTGCCCGAGGTGCCCACCGTTGCCGAAGGCGGCGTGGCCGGCTACGACTTCGAAACCTGGTTCGGCGTTGTCATGCCCAAAGGCACGCCCGCGCCCATCGTCGCCCGCATGTCCAAGGAAATCGAAGCGGTGATGGCGGAACCGGACACCCGGGCCAAACTGCAGGAGCTGGGCTTTGACGCGACTTACCAGGACCCGGTCGCGTTCCGCCGCAAGGTCGAGACGGAACTGGAGCGCAATGCGGCGATCATCAAGGCCGCAGGGATCAAGCCCGACTGAGCGCTTGGGGGATGGGCTGCGCGGGGCGCCCTGACGCGTCGCCGCCCGCCCGCCGCCCTGTGACCGGCGGGCGTAAAGCCGATCCCTTATGATGGCACCCAGAAGGTTCGCGACCTCTCTCGTCTTTTCTGGGTTCACACATGTCTTCGTTCGACATTCAATTGCTGCTCACCGCCCTGGTGAGCGTTTTGGTGCTGGTCGCACTGATTGTTTCGCGCATCCGCATGCATCCGCTGCTGGCGCTCCTGATCGTTTCCATCGGCGTCGGCTTCGCCACGGGCATGGAGCCGGTGGCCATTGTCAAGAACCTGACCGACGGCGCGGGCAAGACCCTGGGCGCGGTCGGCGTGGTGATCGCGCTGGGTGCCATGCTGGGCAAGATCCTGGCCGACTCCGGCACCACCGAGCGCCTGGCCAGCGCCATCCTGCGCCACACCTCGCCCCGGATGATCCCCTGGGCCATGACGCTGGTGGCGTTCGTCATCGGCATCCCCATGTTCTTTGAGGTTGGCCTGGTGGTGATGCTGCCGCTGATCTTCAGCGTGGCGCGCAAGCTGGAGGGCCAGCAGCGTTTCAAGGGGTCGGCGTATGTGTATGTCGGCGTGCCGGTGATTTCCGCCCTGGCGGCCATGCACGGCATGGTGCCCCCGCACCCGGGGCCGTTGACGGCGATCGCCACCTTGAAGACCACGGTCGGTCCGACCATGATCTACGGTTTCATCGCCGCGCTGCCGGCCATGATCTTCGGCGGTCCGCTGTATGGCGCGTTCATCGCCCCGCGCATGACGACCCGTCCGGACGAGGCGCTGCTGGACCAGTTCACCGCCACCCGCGAAGCGGCCGCCGGCCACGGCGCGCCCAGCGTGGGCCTGGGCATCCTTGCGGCGTTGCTGCCGGCGTTGCTGATGCTGGTGCACGCCGTGGCCGAGATGCTGCTGCCCAAGGGTTCAAGCGGGCTGCACGTGGCTGCCTTTCTGGGTAACCCGGTCGTCGCCATGCTGTTGGGCGTGCTGTTTGCCGCCGTCACGCTGGTCTTCATGCGTCGCGGCGACGCGGAAAAGCTGCGCGAGGCGCTGGGTCAGAGCTTGAAGCCCATCGCCGGCATCATGCTGATCATCGCCGGCGGCGGCGCCTTCCAGCAGGTGCTGACCAGCGCCAAGGTCGGCGACGCCATCGTGCACCTGACGCACCAGTTCGCCTTCCCGCCCCTGATCCTGGGCTGGTTGATCGCCATGCTGCTGTCGGTGTCCACGGGTTCGGCCACGGTCGGCATCGTGGGTGCCGCGGGCCTGCTGGCGCCGTTGGCCGGCGCTGACCCCTCGTTGAACCTGCCCTTGCTGGCGCTGTCGATCGGTTGCGGTTCGTTGTTCTTCAACTATGCCAACCACGCCGGTTTCTGGATGGTGAAGGAATCCTTCGGCATGACGATGGGCGAAGCCACCAAGACGATTTCGGTGGTGCAATCGATCGTGTCGGTCGTGGGCCTGATCATGGTCCTCTTGTTCAACATGCTGCCCCCGCTGGGCTGAAGCCACGGGCCGCACACGGCTGTCGAAAAGCAAAAAGCCCAACCGGAAGGTTGGGCTTTTTGTTGGATGCGTTTGGTGCCGGTGAAAGGAATCGAACCCTCGACCTTCTCATTACAAGTGAGCTGCTCTACCAACTGAGCTACACCGGCTTGGCGTGCCAGGGCACGCGCAGGGACTGCATTGTAATGAAAAAACGCTGCCGCCGTGTGCGGGCCGACGCGTGCCGGAATACAGCCTTCCCCATGGCGGCGGTTCAGCGCCGCCGTGCTGGGGCGACGTGCGTAAACGCCGCGCAGCAAAACGCCCCGCGCGGGCAGGATGGGTATCCTGCCTGGCACGGAGCGCGGAAATCAGTCTGGCCTGCAGGGACATTGCGCCAGGCGCGCCGTCCCCGCATCGCGGCGGCTATTTGACGATGGTCAGGCGCGGACGCTTGGGTTCGTCGTCATCACCGCCGTCGTCGCCCGGCGTGGCCTCGGCATCGGTGCTTTCGGGCGCGGCGGTATCCGCCACGCCTTGTGCACCGGCTGCCGGCGGTTCGTAGGGCTGCACTTCGAAGCCCATGCCGGCGCCGGTTTCGCGCGCGTAGATGGCGCTGACCGCGCCGACGGGAACGTAGACGTTTTCGGTCACGCCGCTGAAGCGGGCCTGGAATTCGATGAATTCATTGCCCAGCACCAGACGGTTGGTGGCCAGCGTGCCCACGTTCAGTGTGATCTGACCGTCACGTACATGCGCGACGGGCACCATGGTGTGCTCGTCGACCTGCACGGTGATGTACGGCGTGTAGCCGTTGTCAGTGCACCATTCGTGCAGTGCGCGGATCAGATACGGTTTGGTCGAAGTTTCACCCATCACACAACAGCCTTAACGACGCATCACTTTTTCCGAAGGCGTCAGCGCTTCGATGTAAGCCGGACGCGAGAAGATGCGTTCGGCGTACTTTTGCAGCGGAGCCGCGTTCTTGGGCAGTTCGATGCCGTAGTGGTCCAGGCGCCACAACAGCGGAGCCACGGCCACGTCCAGCATGGAGAACTCTTCGCCCAGCATGTACTTGTTCTTCAGCAGCATGGGGGCCAGCTGGGCCAGGCGGTCGCGGATGTTCTGGCGGGCATGGGCCAGCTTCTTCTCGTCCGGCTTGGCGCTGCGGTCTTCCAGCGTCGAGACATGAACGAACAGTTCCTTCTCGAAGTTGTAGAGGAACAGGCGGGTGCGGGCGCGCATGACCGGGTCAGCGGGCATGAGCTGCGGGTGCGGGAAGCGCTCGTCGATGTACTCGTTGATGATGTTCGACTCGTACAGGACCAGGTCGCGCTCGACCAGAATGGGCACTTGACCGTACGGGTTCATCACCGAGATGTCTTCGGGCTTGTTGTACAGGTCGATGTCGCGGATCTCGAAATCCATACCCTTTTCGAACAACACGAAGCGGCAGCGTTGCGAAAACGGACACGTGGTTCCGGAATAGAGCACCATCATGGTGAAAGTCCTTTATGAAAAACGAAAGGCCAGCGCCTAAATCTAGCAGGCGCTGGCCCCGATTGCCAGGCGGGATAGGCGTACAGCCCTATCCGCCAATACCGTCCCTGTTTTTAAACGGGGACGGTTGTATGCCTGGCGGGGCGTTGCGGTTAGCGCACGTGCTTCCAGTACGAAGCGTTCAAGCGCCACGTAACCAGGAAGAACAACAGCAGGAACAACATGACACCGACGCCGATACGGACGCGTAACGTCTGGACGGGCTCGGCCATCCAGGACATGAACGCGGTCAGGTCTGCGACGTCGTTGTCGTATGTTGCGACTTGGGCCGGGTTGGCGGCCTTAAATTTGGCATCAAAGGTGGCATGGCCGCGGTAATCAGCTACCGGTTCGGCCTTGACCGTGGAAAAACCTTGAGCATCGTACACCGTCGTGACGCGTTCCCAGGTTTTGGGTGCGCCTTCCTTGGCATCCTTGACTTCCACTTCATGCATGGCCACGGTCGTCAGCTCGCGCGGACCCTGGAGTTCCCAGAGCGCGTGGGGCATGCCCACGGCCGGGAAAACCAGGTTGTTCCAGCCAGTGGCGCGCGACGAATCGCGGTAGAAGGTGCGCAGGTAGGTATAGATGTAGTCCGCGCCGGACGGGCCGGCGTTGACCGATTTGGCGCGGGCGATCACGGACAAGTCCGGGGGCGTCGTGCCAAACCACTTCTTGGCGTCCTTGGGCGTCATGGCGACAGTCATCATGTCGCCCACCTTTTCGCCGGTGAACAGCAGGCTTTCCTTGATTTGCTGGTCGGTCAGCCCGATGTCCTTCAACTTGTTGTAGCGCATCGACGATGCGCTATGACAGTTCAGGCAGTAGTTGACGAACAGCTTGGCGCCGTTTTGCAGCGACGCCATGTCGTTGACGCGGTACGGCGCCTTGTCCAGCGGGAACCCGCCTTCGGCGGCGAATGCGGCGGTACACGTGAGCATCAAGGCCACGGCACCAATCAGCTTCTTGATCATGGTTAATCCGTTATCTGGTGGGGCTCAGTGGGCGTGGAACGTAACGCGCTCAGGCACTTGCTTGAAGGTGCCAAGGCGGCTCCAGACCGGCATCAGGAAGAAGAATGCCAGGTACAGCAGCGTGCCGATTTGCGACGTGATGTTCAACGGCGGACTGGGCGGCTGCGTACCGATGTAGCCGAGCACCAGGAAGTTGACCATGAAGATGCCGTAGATCCACTTGTGCCACGTGGGGCGGTAGCGGATCGACTTGACCGGGGAATGGTCCAGCCACGGCAGGAAGAACAGGATGACGACCGTGCCGCCCATGGCGACCACGCCCCAGAACTTGGCGTCGATCACGCGCAGCAGCACGGCCACGACGATCAGGATGCCGGGGATGGCCACGCGCAGGATGCCCTTCAGGTTGCTCTTGACGAGCAACGCGATGGCGCCCAGCACCGATGCGCCTGCCAGCACCCACGTGAATTCGTCGGTGGTGGCACGCAGCATCGAGTAGAACGGCGTGAAGTACCAGACCGGAGCGATGTGCGGAGGCGTCTTCAGCGAGTCAGCAGGGATGAAGTTGTTGAACTCGAGGAAGTACCCGCCCATTTCCGGCGCGAAGAACACGATGAACGCGAACACGAGCAGGAAGCCCGCCACGCCCATCAGGTCATGCACGGAGTAGAACGGGTGGAACGGGATGCCATCCTTGGGCCGGCCGTACTTGTCTTTCGGGCCCTGCTTGATCTCGATGCCGTCCGGGTTGTTCGAGCCGACTTCGTGCAGCGCCACCAGGTGAGCTGCCACCAGGCCCACCAGCACCAGCGGAATCGCGATGACGTGGAAGGCGAAGAAGCGGTTCAACGTGGCGTCCGACACGACGTAGTCGCCGCGGATCCAGATCGACAGTTCAGGGCCGATGAACGGAATGGCCGCGAACAGGTTCACGATCACCTGGGCGCCCCAATACGACATCTGGCCCCAGGGAAGCAGGTAGCCGAAGAAAGCTTCGGCCATCAGACAGAGGAAAATCGCCACGCCGAAGATCCACACGAGTTCGCGCGGCTTGCGGTAGGAACCGTAAAGCAGCCCGCGCAGCATGTGCAGGTACACGACGACGAAGAACATCGACGCGCCGGTGGAGTGCATATAGCGCACCAGCCAGCCCCAAGGGACTTCGCGCATGATGTATTCGACGGACTGGAACGCGCGTTCGGCGTCCGGCTTGTAATGCATGACCAGGAAAATGCCGGTCACGATCTGCAGCACCAGGACCAATAAGGCCAGAGAGCCAAAGAAATACCAGAAGTTGAAATTCTTCGGTGCGTAGTACTCGGACAGATGGGCTTTCCAGGTGGAGGTCACCGGAAAGCGCCGGTCCAGCCAGCCCAACAGGCCTGTCGTCTCGACGGTTTTCTCGCCAGCCATGTAACGGCTCCTTCTCTAATACGTGGCGTATTTGTTTTACTTACGTAATTCGGGAAAAAAGCGCGACGCGAGCGTCAGGCCTTGTTGTCTTCATCAACGCCCACAATGATGCGGGTGTCGCTGAGATATTGGTAAGGCGGTACTTCGAGATTATCGGGAGCAGGCTTGTTCTTGTAGACCCGGCCAGCCAGGTCGAACGTGGAGCCGTGGCACGGACAGAGGAATCCGCCTTGCCAATTGGCGCCCATGCCGCCACCGCCGCCTGTTTCGAAGTGCGAGGTGGGCGAGCAGCCCAGATGGGTACAGATGCCGACACAGACGAAGATCTCGGGCTTGCGCGAGCGAGCTTCGTTTTCGGCGTATTTGGGAGTGAAGCCAGGCCGCTTGGAATCGGGATCGGCCAGTAGAGGGTCCAGCGCTTTCAGGGCGGCGAGCTGTTCGGGAGAACGGTGAATGATCCACACCGGCTTCCCACGCCATTCCACTGTTTTCATGGTGCCGACGGGTATATCGCCGATATCCACTTCTACAGGGGCCCCGGCCGCACGGGCCTTTTCAGAGGGAGAAAATGTGCTCACAAGCGGCAAAGCCGTTGCGACACCTGCTACGCCACCCACAGCACAGGCGGTGGTAACCCAGAAACGTCGCGAAGGATCAGGTGGCAGGTTGGGATCAACCGCACCGTCATCATCGTGCACCAGCGTATCCTGACTCATCTTCCTATCCTTGTTGATGCGCCCGCTCTACGAGTAGCATCATTTCTGCGGCATCGGGTTCGCGGGAATATGTAACAACATAGCAACCGCGTATTATAGCGCCAGCCCACTGACGGGCGTATCACGAAGGGAGTGCTTTTATGAGCAAAGCAACTGGTTTCGTCAAAGAATTCCGAGATTTCGCCGTAAAAGGCAATGCGGTCGACTTGGCGGTGGGTGTCATTATCGGTGCAGCGTTCGGCAGGATCGTCGATTCGCTCGTCAAAGACATCGTCATGCCTTTGGTCAACTTCATCCTTGGCGGCTCGGTCGATTTTTCGAACAAGTTCCTGGTGCTGTCCATGCCGGCCGGCTACAACGGCCCGATGACGTATGCCGACCTCACCAAAGCGGGCGCAAACGTGTTCGCGTGGGGTAATTTCGTCACCATCATCATCAACTTCGTGTTGCTGGCGTTCGTGATCTTCTGGATGGTCAAGGCCATCTACAAGGCCCGCACCAAGGCCGAGGAAGCGCCGGCCGCACCGGCCGCAACGCCGGAAGACGTGGCGCTGCTGCGCGAAATCCGCGACCTGCTCAAAAAGCCCTGATCTGTCTTTGCCGCAGGTTCGGGACCCGCCCATGCGCGGATCCCGGCCGCGGCTTGTTGCCCGCGTGCGCTATCGCGCGGCCATTTGCCGTTCGACGCGGCGCGCGAACATGGCGAAGCTCGCCCGCACGATGCTGGGCTTGAGCAAGAAGTCATGCGATTCGGCGGCCAGTGCATCATTCACCGGTTTTACCTCGCCGTAGGCGGCGGCTGCCTGCAACTGATTGCGGGCCGCGCGTTCAATCAGCACCGACAGGTACAGCGCCTCTTCCACGCAGGATCCCGCGGCTAGAAATCCATGGTTGGCCAGCAGGATGCAGCGCTTGTCGCCCAGCGCCGCTGAAATGATCTCGCCTTCCTGGTCGGCGATGGGCAGGCCCGGCCATTCCTTCAGGTGCGCGCAGTCGTTGTGAAACGGTGTCGCGTCCATGTGCGCGACGACCAGCGGCTGGCCCGTCATCGACAACGTCGACACATGCGGCGGGTGCGTGTGGATGATGCATTGCACGTCGGGACGCTGGCGATAGACCCAGAAATGGAAGCGCACGGCGGGGTTGGGCGTGCCGGGGCCCTCGAGCACTTCCATGTCCTCGTTGATGCGGATGACCGAAGCCGGATCGATTTCGTCGAACGCCTGGGCCAAGGGCGTGGTCAGGAACGTGCCGTCTTCCTTGCGCACGGTGATCTGGCCTGCCAGGGTTTCCGAATGGCCTTCGCTGGCGAGAATGCGGCAGCTCAGCGCTACCTTTTCCTTCTCGCCCCAGTTTCCGAAGTCGAGCTTGTTCGCGGAGCGCGCAAAGAAGGCGTCGGCATGATCTTGTTTTTCCAGCATGGGGTCTCCTTGGGGATAATGGCTCAATTACACGCCCGCCAGCGCGGCCTGCAATTGACCGATCACGAACGCGGGTTGACTCAATGCGACAGGACGGCAGGCGTTTTTCGGCCGTTGTCGGCCGGCCCGACGGAGAATTCCGAGCATGCCCAGCGCCAGCCAGACCGTGAACGCACCCGCCCGGCCCGCCTGTTCCGAGGCGGATCTCAACTTTGCGCCCCAGTTCCGCCCCTTCTACGCGCAAGAGATCGCCGGCTATGAGCGCGAGCTGGACAAGCTCGTCCTGCCGGGCGAGTTCCGGGCGTTGACGGAGCAGCCCAGGCTGCAGTTGCAGGCCTGTCGACTGCGTGCGGGCGGACTGGTGGTCAGCCTGGAATCCACGCCGATCAGCGTGCACCATCGCGCGGAGCACGCGGCCGATCTGGACCACGCGGAGTTCCTGGCAAGCTTCGTGATCGCGGGGCATGGCGTCATCGTTCAGAACGAGGCGACCCTGCCGCTGGAGCCGGGGGACATCATTTTTCGCACGACCGCACTGCCCTCCGAGATCCGGATGTACACCGATTCGCGCATCGTGGTGGTGAAGGGGCCGCTTTCGCGCCTGCTGGGCGCGCACAGCCTGGCGATGTCGCAGTTCACCGCGCAGCGCGGCGTGGCCGGCTTGCCGATGGTGCAGACCGCCCATCGCTGCCTGCATCACGTATTTTTCGACAAGGCGGAATCCAATCCCACCTCGTCGCTCTTTGCCGAGCAGGCCCTGCTGGCGCTGCTGGCCTCGATCTACACCAGTCAGGCGTTGGAGAAGATACCGGGCGACGCGCGGGCGCCGGCGGACAACTGGCAGGTGCTGGCGAGCTACATCGATGCCCACATCACCGATCCGGACCTGTCGGTGCAGGCGGTGGCGGATGTGCTGCGCGTGACCACACGCTGGGTGCACCGGCTGTTCAAGATGCGTTCGCTGCAATACACGAGTTATGTGCGCGAGCGCCGCCTGCAACTGGCCAGGGAGGCGCTGGAGGATCCGCGGCGCTCGCACGTCGAGGTCAAGGAGATCGCCGTCTCTTGCGGTTTCCAGCACGCCAGCCATTTCATCCGGCGCTTCCACGAGCGCTTCGGCATGTCTCCCGCCTTGTATCGCAAGACGGCCAGAAGCGGCAGCGGCGGCGCATAGGTTGCGCCGCCCGCTGCGGGACGGCTCGGGCGCGTCAGCCGCGGCGCAAGTCCTGGGCCGTGGGTTTCATCAGGAACGCCGAGGTGCCGGCGACGATGCCCAGGAAGGCCAGATAGACGCCGACGGGAAGGATGCTGTCGAACTTCTGGACGAGCGTGGCCGAGATCAGCGGCGCCAGGCCCCCGCCGATGGCCGCCGAAAACTGGACCCCGATGGACAGCCCGGAATAGCGCAGCTCCGGGGGGAACTGGGCGCTGTAGAGGCTGGACTGGGGCGCGATCATGATCGCGTAGTTCAACGCCATGGCGACGAAGACGGCAAGGCTGTACGCCATGAGCGAACCGCTGCCCACCGCCATGAAGATTGGAATGGCCATGAGCCCCAGCAACATGCCGCCCCAGCCGCAGACGCGGCGCGCGCCGATGCGGTCGGCCAGGACGCCGAACAGCGGGATGGTGAACATCAGCACGCCCGCGCCGTAGAGCAAGGCGTGCAGCGCGTCGGCGCGGCTGAAACCCAGCTTGGACACGGCGTAGGACACCGAGAACACCAGGAAGGTATAGATCAAGGTGACCTCGGCGATCTTGCAGCCGATGCACAGCAAGAGCGATTTGCCGTGCGCGCGCAGCAGTTCGCGCAGCGGCACCTTGTTGGCGAGGGGTTGCCTGGCCTGCGCTCGCTCGCGCTTGACCTGCTCGAACTCGGGCGATTCATCGATGCCGTGGCGGATGAACAGTCCCACGACGATGAGCACGGCGCTGGCGAGGAACGGCAGGCGCCAGCCCCAGGACAGGAAGTCTGCTTCCGGCAGCCGCGTCACCAGCGCGAAGGAGCCCACCGACAACAGGATGCCCAGGGGCGCGCCCACCAGCGGCAGGCTGCCGAAGAACGCCTTCCACTTCGGCGGCGCGTGTTCGACTGCCATCAGCATGGCGCCACCCATCTCGCCGCCGAACGACAGGCCCTGGCCGATGCGCAGCACGACCAGCAGCACCGCCGCCGAGATGCCGATCTGTTCATACGTTGGCAGCAGCCCGATGAGCACGGTGCACAGGCCCATCAGCAACAGGCTCAGCGTCAACATGGATTTGCGGCCGACGCGGTCGCCGAAGTGGCCGAACAGGATGCCGCCGATGGGCCGCGCCAGCATGCCGCTGGCGAATGCGCCAAAGGCCGCCAGCGTGCCGGTCACCGGATCGAACTGCGGAAAGAAGATCTTGTTGAAAACCAGCGCCGCAGCGGTTCCGTAGGCGAGGAAGTCGAAGGCTTCCACGGCGGTGCCGATGACGGTCGCAACGGCGACCCGGAACAGGTTCGGTTTCTTGTGTGAGCGGGCAGCGGGCTGCACGGCCGGTATGGCATCCATGGTTTTTCCTCTTGTCGTATTGGTTTTTTGTCGTGGCGTGCGGGGGCTCAGGGGCCTGGGGGCACGTATCCCGGCAACTGCCGTATGCGTTCGCGCCACGCTGCAACGGCCGGATAGGCGGTGATGTCGATGGCGGCTTCCTCGGCCAGCGCCGCGTAGCCGTAGCAGGCGATGTCGGCCACGCTCGGTACGTCGCTGCCGGCCAGCCACCGGTGTTCCGCCAGGCGCTTGTCCATGCGGCAGAGGACTCGGTCGGTGCGGGCTTGCATGCCGGGGATGTCGAGCAGTGCTTCGTTCACGCCCAGGTGGTGCGCGGCTTCGGCGTTGCTGACTACGTGCGTCAAGCGCAGCGGTTGCAGGCTGTTGGCGATTTCGTTGGCGGATACCGATAGCCAGGCGTGCATGGCGCCGATGCTGGGCAGCGGCGCCAGCCATTCGGGGGCGTAGTGGTGCGCCAGGTGCAGCAGGATGGCGTGGCTGTCCCAGATGGCGGTGCCGCCATCGGTCAGCGCGGGGACCTGCTGGAAGGCGCTGACGTGCTCGAATTCCGCCGTCTGGTTTTTGCGGGCCAACACGTCGACAAACGTGCGTTGGTAGGTTTTGCCGATGAGGGCTAGAAAGAGGCGGACCTTGTAGCAGTTGCCGGAGCGCGGGTGGTCGTAGAGGGTCAGCATTCAGTGGCTCCGTGTGAAGGAGGCCCGGCCGGGAAGGAGATCGGCTGCGGGCGGCTGCATGGAATGCTAGGGCTGGGGCTGCGGCCAGAATTGACAGGGAGAGAACCGCGATTGACCAGATGCGACGCACAGGCGCTGCATTGACCGCACCCTCTGGTTTTCCCGGAGCCGAGTGCGGCGGATTCAGGGGCTTGCGACGCCCATGTCGACGTTGGCGTCGTGAAATAAAAAAGCCCCCTTTCGGGGGCGGATGACGGGTCGTGCGCGGCGTTTGCTAGGCCGGGTTGTCGATGTCGACGAATTCCACCTTGATGCCGAAGTGCTCGGCGACCGCCTGCCCCAGCGCTTGCGCGCCAAAACGCTCGGTCGCGTGGTGGCCGGCGGCGATGAAGCCCACGCCGGTCTCGCGCGCCAGGTGCACGGTGGACTCCGAGACTTCGCCCGTGATGTAGGCGCTGACGCCCGCGTCCACGGCGTCGGCCAGCATGCCTTGGGCGCCGCCGGTGCACCATGCCACGCGCGACACGGGCTGGTCCGGATCGCCCACGACCAGCGGCTGCCGGCCCAGGCGTTCGGCCACGCGCGCGCCCAGTTGGCCCAGCGTCTGCACGCCGGCGGCCTCGCCCAGCCAGACGAGGTTGTCCTGGCCACAGGTGCGGGCAGAGCCGTCGTCGCGGCGTTCCGGGGTCAGTCCCAGCACGCGGGCCAGCTGTGCGTTGTTGCCCAGCGTCGGGTGCGCATCCAGCGGCAGGTGATACGCGTACAGGTTCAGGTCGTTCTTTAAGGCCAGCGCCATGCGCGTGCGGCGCGTGCCGATGATGCGGCGGTCTTCGTTGCGCCACATCCAGCCGTGATGCACCAGCACCGCGTCGGCCCCGCGTTCGACCGCCGTGCGCAACAGGGCTTCGCTGGCGGTGACACCGGTGATAATGTGTCCGACTTCAGATCGGCCTTCCACTTGCAAGCCGTTGGGGCAGTAGTCCTTGAAGCGCGCCACTTGCAGGGTGTCGTCCAGCCAGCTGGCCAGCACGTGGGAGTCCACTTTTTTCATTGCTTGTCCTATCTAGAATCATGCGCCGATATTGGCTGATCTTCGCTCAGGCCGTCACGGTCTGCCTGGGTATTCTATTCGTGGTCACGACCCTGCGGCCTGACCTGCTGCGCCTGGCGGGGCCGGGGGCGTCACCGCCCGCCGCGGTGGCCGCCTCGGCGGCGTCCCGCGCGCCCGCAGGCAGCGGCGTGGGGCCGGTGTCGTATGCCGACGGCGTTGCCCGCGCGGCGCCGTCGGTGGTCAACGTCTACACCACCAAGCACGTCAACGTGCCCTTGATTCCGCTACCCGATGATCCCGTGCTGCGCCAGCTGTTCGGCCAGGTGCCGGGCGTCAGCCGCCGCCAGGCCACGACCAGCCTGGGCTCTGGCGTCATCGTGAACCAGGACGGCCACGTGCTGACGAACTATCACGTCGTGCAGGCGGCCGACGCGATCGAGGTGGCCTTGACCGACGGACGCCGCGACACCGCCAAGGTGGTGGGCGCCGACCCCGACACCGATCTGGCCGTGCTGAAGCTGAGCACGTTGCGCGCCCTGCCCGCCGCCACGCTGGCGCCCGACCGGGGGCTGCGGGTGGGCGACGTGGTGCTGGCGATCGGCAATCCGTTCGGCGTGGGGCAGACCACCACGCAAGGCATCGTGTCGGCGCTGGGCCGCAACGGGCTGGGCCTGAACACGTACGAAAACTTCATCCAGACGGACGCCGCCATCAACCCAGGCAACTCCGGCGGCGCGCTGGTGGACGCCGAAGGCAATCTGGTCGGCATCAACACGGCCATCTATTCCGAATCGGGCGGGTCGATGGGCATCGGGTTTGCCACGCCCATCGAGATCGCGCGCAAGGTCATGGACGACATCGTCAAGACGGGCGGGGTCAAGCGGGGCTGGCTGGGCGTGGAGCCGCAGGACGTCACGCCCGAACTGGCGCGGGCCTTCGGGCTGGGCGCGGATGCGAAAGGCGCAATCATCGCGGGCGTGATGCGCGACGGCCCCGCGGCGCGCGGCGGCCTGCGCGTGGGCGACATCGTGCAGTCGGTCAATGGCAAGCGCATGACGGATACGGCCCAGCTTCTGGCGGAAATTGCGCAGCAGCCTCCGGGCCAGCGCGCGACCCTGGGCATTCTGCGCGGGGGCAAACCGCAGGACGTGTCCGTCGTGGTGGGCACGCGGCCGGGCCAGCCCCGTTAAACCCCTGGGCCGTTAAGCGCTCAGGGCGCGGGACCGGGACCGGGCCCGGGCCCCTCCACCAGCAGCCGTACGACCGACAGTACGGTTTTCTTCGTGCTGTCGGGCTGTTCCCGCAGCAGGGCGCAGATTTCCGCGCAGTAGCCGTCGATGGCCGGCGTGATAGTTTGCGCGGCGGGGCGCAATCCGTCCTTGCCGGCGGGTAGGCCGTGGGGGCCGGGCTCGGCGCCGCTCAACACGCCGTCGGTCAGCCAGGGCACGCTGGTCTCAAGCGCGGTGGCCAGGCGCAGCAGCGTGCCGCGAGACGGCGAGTAGCGGTCTTCGCGGGTAAGAATGCGATGGATGCAGGATTGCGGCACGCGGGAGATGCGTGCCAGTTGATTCTGGCTGTGGATGCCGCGCCACCGCATCAGGGCGCGCAGCCTTTGGGCAAGCGACATGCCTGCAATGTAGGATTGCAGGCAAGGAGCGGGCAAGAGTTAATCAGTCCTATCTTGCCCTGCCATCCCCGCCAGCCGCAGGATCAGTGCCGTTCGGTCAGGGAATCCGCGGTTTCTTCGTCGGTGGCGGCACCCGGTTTGGGTGACACCATGCGCGCGCAGATCAGCCCCACTTCGTAAAGCAGGCACAGTGGTACCGCCAGCATGAACTGGCTGACCACATCGGGCGGCGTGACGACCGCGGCGATGATGAAGGCGCCGACCACGACATAGCCGCGCGCCGCCTTCAGCTTGGACAGTTCGACGATGCCCATCTTCACCAGCAGCACGACGGCCACGGGCACTTCGAAGGTGATGCCGAAGGCCATGAACATCGTCATGACGAAGCTCAGGTAGGCCTCGATGTCCGGCGCCGGCGTGATGGATTGCGGCGCGAACGTGGCGATGAAGTGAAAGACCGTGCGGAACACCACGAAATAGCAGAACGCCATGCCCGCGATGAAGAGGAACGTGCTGGAGATGATCAGCGGCAGCGCCAGGCGCTTTTCGTGCCGGTACAGGCCCGGCGCGACGAAGGCCCAGGCCTGGTAGAGCACCACCGGCAGCGCCACGATGAAGGCGGCCATCATCGTGACCTTGACGGGCACCATGAACGGTGTGATGACGCCCGTGGCGATCATGCGCGTGCCTTCGGGCAGCGAGGCCAGCATGGGCGCGGCCAGCACGTCATAGATGGCGGATGCGCCGGGGTAGATGAACAATACGATGAACACGGCCACCACGGCGCCTACGGCGCGCAGCAGGCGGGTGCGCAATTCGACCAGGTGAGAGATGAAGGTCTCTTGCTGGCCTTCTTCTTGGGAGGCGTCCTGGGTCACGTCGGTGTTCCGGAGGGCGTGACGGGCTGGGCGGCCTCGTCAGCCTTGGGCGCGCTGGGCGCCGGGGCGGGTTGTCGGGGGGCAGCGGGTGCGATCACCGGCCCGTGGACCGGACCCGTAGCGGGAGCCGGGACGGTAGCGGGGGCGGACGCGGAAGCCGAGGTCGGGATGGTGGCCGGCGCGGGGCTGCGCTCGGACACCTCAGGCAGACCCAGATCCAGGCTGTGATTCTGTCCCGGCGGCGCGATGGTGCGGGCGGCTTCGGCGGGGGCGTTGGCCGTGGAGGCGTTCCCAGCCGAGGCATCCCCCACGATCACCGGCGCGACCTTGCCGCTGGCTTCGCGGGCGACTTCGTCGAGTTCCGCACGGAATTGCTGGACGGGTTCCTGCAGCGAGGCGTGCGTGTCGTTCAGCGACTGCTGCACGCCTTGCGCGGCGTCTTCCATCTCGTTTTTGAACTTGCGCAGTTCGTCGAGTTCGATTTCGCGCTGGATATCGGACTTCACGTCATTGACGTAACGCTGCGCGCGCCCAAGCAGGTGGCCGACGGTGCGGGCTACCTTGGGCAGGCGTTCGGGGCCAATGACGATCAAGGCGACGACGCCGATCACCATCAGTTCAGTGAGGCTGACATCAAACATTCGACGGCCGCTCGGGAATTGAAGCAATAAGGGCCGGCCCGTTCAGGGCAGGCCCGGGAGACGAGCCGGGGCTCAGGAGTTGGTCTTTTCCTTGGCCTGCACGTCGATGGTTTCACCGGAAACGCGCTGCTGCGCGATCGGGTCGGCCGGCTTTTCGCCGTTGGCGTCTTTCATGCCTTCCTTGAAACCCTTCACCGCGCCACCCAGGTCCGAGCCGATGTTGCGCAGTTTCTTGGTGCCGAAAATCAGCGCCACGATGACCAGAACGACCAACCAATGCCAAATGCTGAAACTACCCATGATGTTTCTCCGAATTACGCGGTGGGGGCTACGCGCCCTTTCCAGGGCCGCGAGCCGCCGATGATGTGGAAATGCAAATGCGGGACTTCCTGGCCGCCTTCGACGCCAGAGTTGATCATGATGCGAAATCCGCCATCAGGGCCCGGACGGCAACCGTTTTCGGCTGCTAGCCGCGGCGCCAACGACATCATTCTACCCAACCAACCTGCGTCCTCACCCGTAATATCCTGCATGGATGTGACATGACGTCGAGGGATCAGCAGTAAATGCACCGGTGCGGCCGGATTGATATCGTGGAATGCAACAAAGTCCTCGTCCTCGTAGACCTTCTTGGACGGGATGTCGCCAGCGGCGATCTTGCAGAAAAGACAGTTGTCGCTCATTTTCCGGGCTCCGTGGTCAATCTTTGGGGCGGCTTGCCTTCTCGGCCAGGCCCGACAGGCCCTCGCGGCGGGCCAATTCGGCCAGCACGTCTTCCGGCCGCAGGTTGAAATGGGTCAGCGCGACCAGGCAGTGGAACCACAGGTCGGCCGTTTCACTGACGATGCGCTCGGGCACCCCGTCTTTGGCGGCCATGACCAGCTCCGTGGCTTCTTCGCCGATCTTCTTCAGGAAGGAATCGGGGCCTTTGGCCAGCAGCTTGGCGGAATACGACGCCGCGGGGTCGCCGCCGTTTTCGGGGCGGCGGGTTTCCAGCGTGTCGGCGATGCGCGCCAGGATGTCGGCGGCGCTTAAGGCTTGATCGGTCATTTGTAGATCATTTCCGGGTCTTTGAGCACCGGGTCCACCGTGACCCAGGATGCCTGGTCCGTCTGGCCTTCCAGGCGGCGGTAGAAACAGCTGGCGCGGCCGGTGTGGCAGGCAATGCCGCCTTCCTGGTGGATTTTCAGCAGGATGACGTCGCCGTCGCAGTCCAGGCGCAGTTCATGCACTTCCTGGACGTGGCCGGATTCCTCGCCCTTGCGCCACAGGCGCTGGCGCGAGCGCGACCAGTACACCGCGCGGCCGGTGGCGGCGGTCTCGGCCAGCGCTTCGCGGTTCATCCAGGCCACCATCATGATCTGGCCGTTTTCAAAGTCTTGGGCGATGGCGGGAATCAGGCCGTTTTCGTCGAAAACGACGTCGGCCATCCAGGTGGGTTCGTTGCTCATATCAGTCCAACCTTACTGCAATACCTTGTTCGGCCATGAAGCGTTTGCATTCGCCAACGGTGTGCTGGCCGAAATGGAAGATGCTGGCGGCCAGCACGGCGCTGGCGCGGCCGGTGGTGACGCCGTCGGCCAGATGCTGCAGGTTGCCGACGCCGCCGGAGGCGATGACGGGCACCGGCACGGCATCCGACACGGCGCGGGTCAGCTCCAGGTCGAAGCCCGACTTGGTGCCGTCGCGGTCCATGCTGGTCAAGAGGATCTCGCCCGCGCCATAGGCAGCCATGCGGCGCGCCCAGGCCACGGCGTCCAGCCCGGTGGCCTTGCGGCCGCCGTGCGTGAAGACTTCCCAGCGCGCGGGCTCGCCGGCCGCCGACACGCGGCGCGCGTCGATGGCCACGACCACGCATTGCGAGCCATGGTAGTCGGAGGCGGCGCGGACCAGTTCCGGGTTGGCCACGGCCGCGCTGTTGATGCTGATCTTGTCGGCCCCGGCATTCAGCAGGCGCTGGATGTCGGACACCTGGCGCACGCCGCCGCCCACCGTCAGCGGGATGAAGACCTGCGAGGCCACCTGCTCGATGATGGGCAGGATCAGGTCGCGGCCGTCGCTGGTGGCGGTGATGTCCAGGAAGGTGAGTTCGTCGGCGCCCTGCTCGTTGTAGCGGCGGGCGATCTCGACGGGGTCGCCGGCGTCCAGCAGGTTGACGAAGTTCACGCCCTTGACGACGCGGCCGGCGGTGACGTCAAGGCAAGGGATGATGCGGCGGGTCAGCGCGCTCTGGACGGGCGCGCCGGCCCCGGGGGTGCTGCTGGAGGTGGTCATTTTGCCAATTCGTCGGCGCGAGCCTGGGCTGCCTGGAAATCAAGCGTGCCTTCGTAGATGCTGCGGCCCAGGATGGCGCCTTCGACGCCCTCTTCCTCGACGGCGCACAGGGCTTCGATGTCCTGGATGCCGGCGATGCCGCCCGAAGCGTACACGGGGATGCGCACGTGCTGGGCCAGGCGGACCGTGGCTTCGACGTTGACGCCCGACAACATACCGTCACGGCCGATGTCGGTGTAGATGATGGCTTCGCAGCCATAGTCTTCGAACTTCTTGGCCAGGTCGAGCACGTCGTGGCGGGTCAGCTTGCTCCAGCCGTCGGTGGCGATCTTGCCGTCGCGGGCGTCCAGGCCGACGATGATCTGGCCGGGGAAAGCGCCGCAGGCGTCTTGCAGGAAGCCCGGGTTCTTGACCGCAGCGGTGCCGATGATCACGTAGGAGATGCCGGCGTCAAGGTAGCGCTCGATGGTGTCGAGGTCGCGGATGCCGCCGCCGATCTGGACGGGGATGTCGTCGCCGACGGCGTCCAGGATGGCCTTGATGGGCGCTTCGTTCTTCGGTTTGCCGGCAACGGCGCCGTTCAGGTCGACCAGATGCAGGCGGCGCGCGCCCTGGTCAAGCCAACGGGTGGCCATGGCGGCGGGGTCTTCGGAGAACACCGTTGCATCGTCCAGGTCACCCTGGCGCAGGCGCACGCAGCGCCCGTCTTTAAGATCGATGGCGGGGATCAGCAGCATGGTGGGCAGCAAAAAAGAAAGAGGGGTTGAATGGGCTGGCGCAGCAGGCTCTAGGCCTACGGCTGCCAGTCTACAAAATTGCGATACAGGCGCAAACCGTGCTCGGCGCTCTTTTCGGGGTGGAACTGCACCGCGAAAATGTTAGCTGCCGCCACTGCGCAGGTAAAGGCGACGCCATAATCGGTTTCACCAACAGTCAGGCCGGAATCGTCCGGGTCGGCGTAGTAACTATGGACGAAATAGAAGTGCGTGTCGTCCGGAATGCCGTCCCAAATAGGGTGAGAGCGCGTCTGGCGGACTTTGTTCCATCCCATGTGCGGCACTTTCAGCCGTTCCGGGCGCGTATCGACCGCGCCGGCCGCGCCGGTGTCGGCCAGGCAGGCTTCGTCGTCGGCGGCGATCAGGTCGGCAAAGCGCGGGCCCGAGAAGCGGCGCACGACGCCGGGGAACAGGCCCAGGCAGGACGTGCCGCCCTCTTCAGAGGAGTCGAACAGCATCTGTTCGCCCACGCAGACGCCCAGCAGGGGCTTGTTGCGCGCGGCGCGCACGACCGCTTCGCGCAGGCCGGATTCATTCAGGGTGCGCATGCAGTCCGCCATGGCGCCCTGGCCCGGAAACACCACGCGGTCAGCCGCGTCGATGTCCTGGGGCTGGTTGCAGATGCGGATGTCCGCATCGGGGGCGGCGAACTTCAGGGCGCGTGCGACGGAGTGGAAATTGCCCATTCCATAGTCGACGATGGCGATAGTGGTCACTTCTTTTGCCTGGTGCGGTGGGGTTGGCGAACGTTACAGCACGCCCTTGGTGGAGGGCACGACGTCGCCCATGCGCGGGTCGACTTCCATGGCCATGCGCAGGGCGCGGCCACAGGCCTTGAACACGGTTTCCGCCTGGTGGTGGGCGTTGAAACCGCGCAGGTTGTCGATATGCAGCGTGATCAGCGCGTGGTTGACCAGACCCTGGAAGAACTCGCGCGTGAGATCTACATCGAAATTGCCGATGTGGGCGCGCGTGAACGGGATGTGGTATTCCAGGCCGGGGCGGCCCGAGAAGTCCACCACGACGCGCGACAGCGCTTCGTCCAGCGGCACGTAGGCGTGGCCGTAGCGGCGCAGGCCGGCCTTGGTGCCGACGGCCTTGGCGATCGCCATGCCCAGCGTGATGCCCACGTCTTCCACCGTATGGTGCGCATCGATGTGCAGGTCGCCCTCGGCCTTGATGTCGAGGTCGATCAGGCCGTGGCGCGCGATCTGGTCCAGCATGTGGTCCAGGAAGGGCACGCCCGTGTCGATCGTCTGCTTGCCGGTGCCGTCGATGTTGATGGCCACGCGGATGCGGGTTTCGTTGGTGTTGCGGGTGATCTCTGCGGTACGCATGTTAAGCACTCAAAATCTCTTGCAGGGCAGCCAGCAAGGTGGCGTTCTCGGCCGGGGCGCCCACCGAGATGCGCAGGCAGTTGGCCAGGAGCGGATGGGCGTTGGAGAAGTTACGAATCAATATTCTGCGCGTTTTCAGCGCAAGATGCACGGCGTTGCCGTCCAGCTTGCCGGAAAAGCGCGCGAGTATGAAGTTGCCAGCGGAAGGGAATACCCTGACGCCGGGCAAGGCGGCCAGGGCGGCGGCCAGCGGTTCGCGGTCGGCGCGCAGGCGCGCGGCCTGCTCGTCCAGCACGTCCTTGTGCCGCAGGACCGTCATCAGCGTGGCCTGGGTCAGTACGTCCAGGTTGTAGGGCGGGCGCACCTTGTTCAGTTCGGCGATCCAGTCCGGATGGCCGGCCATGTAGCCGAAACGCAGCCCCGCCAGGCCGATCTTGGAGACCGTGCGCATGACGACCACGTTGGGCGCGTCCAGCACCTGGGGCATCCAGCTGCGCTCGGCAAAGGGCTGGTAGGCCTCGTCCAGCACCACCAGGCCGGGGGCGGCGGCGATGATCGCCTGCACGTCGTGGTCGGACCAGAGCCCGCCGGTGGGGTTGTTGGGCACGGCCAGGAACACGACCTTGGGCTGGTGTTCGCGGATGGCGGCCAGCATGGCCGGCAAATCCAGGGTCAGATCATCGGTCAGCGGCACCCCGACGAAGCGAGCGTGGTCGAAACGGGCCGCCATGTCGAAATAGACGAACGACGGCCAGGGCGACATCACCGTATCGCCCGGGTTGCAGCAGGCCTGCACGACGATGTGGATGAGTTCGTCCGAACCGTTGCCGAACAGCACGTCGGCGCCATCGGGCACGCCGAAGCTGGCCTTAACCGCCTGCTGCAGCGCGGACAGGTCCGCCGCAGGGTAGCGGTTCAGCGCCGTGTCGCGCACGGTGCGGGCGATGTCGTCGCGGACGGCGTCGGGCAGCTCGTAGGGGCATTCCATCGCGTCCAGCTTGATGCAGCCTTCCGCGTGGGCCACCGGATACGCGGCCAGTTCGCGGATATCGGCGCGGACCGTGCCGGCGATGCGGCCGGCGACGCTTGCCGCCGGGGCCGCGCTCATGGCTTGTCGATCCGGTACTGGGCGCTGGCGGCGTGCGCCTGCAGGCCCTCGCCCAGCGCCAGTTCGGCGGCGATGCGGCCCAGCGTCTGGGCGCCCGCGTGCGAGACCTGGATCAGGCTGGAGCGCTTCTGGAAGTCATACACGCCCAGCGGCGACGAAAAGCGCGCCGTGCGGGACGTGGGCAGCACGTGGTTCGGGCCCGCGCAGTAGTCGCCCAGCGCTTCCGAGCTGAAGCGGCCCATGAAGATCGCGCCGGCGTGGCGGATCTTGGCGGTCCAGATCTCGGGCTGCTCGGTGGAGATTTCCAAGTGCTCGGGCGCGATGTCGTTGGCGATCTGGCAGGCCTCGTCCAGGCTCTGGACCTGGATCAGCGCGCCGCGGTTGGCCAGGCTGACGCGCAGGATGTCTGCGCGCGGCATCGTGGGCAGGAGGCGCGCGATGGCGGCTTCGACTTCCTCGATGAAAGCGGCGTCGGGACAGAGCAGGATGGACTGCGCCAGTTCGTCGTGCTCGGCTTGCGAGAACAAGTCCATGGCGATCCAGTCGGCCGGCGTCTTGCCGTCGCAAATGACCAGGATTTCGCTGGGGCCGGCGATCATGTCGATGCCGACCGTGCCGAACACGCGGCGCTTGGCGGCGGCGACATAGGCGTTGCCCGGGCCGACGATCTTGTCCACGGCGGGCACGGTGCCGGTGCCGTAGGCCAGTGCGCCCACGGCCTGCGCGCCGCCGATGGCGAACACGCGGTCCACGCCGCCGATGGCGGCCGCGGCCAGCACGATCGGGTTGCGCACGCCGTCGGGCGTGGGCGTGACCATGATCAGTTCCGGCACGCCCGCGACCTTGGCCGGGATGGCGTTCATCAGTACCGACGACGGATAGGCGGCCTTGCCGCCCGGCACGTACAGGCCCACGCGATCCAGCGCGGTCACCTGCTGGCCCAGCATCGTGCCTTCGGCGTCGGTGTAGATCCAGGTCTCGGCGCGCTGGCGTTCGTGGTAGCTGCGCACGCGGTCGGCGGCGGCTTCCAGCGCATTGCGCTGGGCGGCCGGCAGGGCGGCAAGCGCGGCATGCCAGTCGGCCTTGGGGATTTCCAGCGTGGCGGCCGATGCGCCCGGCATGCGGTCGAAACGCTGCGTGTATTCCACCAGCGCGGCGTCGCCGCGGGTGCGCACGTCGGCCAGGATGCCGGCGGCGGCGCGGTCGATGGACTCGTCCTCGGTGGCTTCGAAGGCCAGCAGCTTGGACAGGGCGGATTTGAATCCGGGATCGCGGGAGTCGAGACGATTGATCAGGGCCATGGCGTCATGCAGCAAAGCGGAAAGCGGCCGCCGCGCGTCGCGGCGGGCGGGGGTCAGGCGTTGCGGGAGGCGGCTCTTTCGAAGGCGTCCAGCAGCGGTTGCAGGCGGGCGCCGCGGGTCTTCAACGCGGCCTGGTTGACGATCAGGCGCGACGAGATCGGCATGACGTCTTCCACGGCGACCAGGTCGTTGGCGCGCAACGTGCCGCCGGTGGACACCAGGTCGACGATGCAGTCGGCCAGGCCGACCAGCGGCGCCAGTTCCATCGAACCATACAGCTTGATGATATCGACGTACACACCCTTGGCCGCAAAGTGTTCACGGGCTGAGTGGACGTACTTGGTGGCCACGCGCAGGCGCGCGCCCTGGTGCACGGCGCCTTCGTAGTCGAAGCCGTTGCGCACGGCCACGGCCAGGCGGCACTTGGCGATGTTCAGGTCGATAGGCTGGTACAGGCCGCCGGGCTGTTCCTTGGCGTGCTCGATCAGCACGTCCTTGCCCGCGATGCCCAGGTCGGCCGCGCCGTATTGCACGTAGGTCGGCACGTCGGAGGCGCGCACGATGATCAGGCGCAGGCCAGGGTCGCTGGTCGGCAGGATCAGCTTGCGCGAGCTTTCCGGACTTTCCGTCACTTCGATGCCGGCCTCGGCCAGCAACGGCATGGTTTCTTCAAAGATCCGGCCCTTGGACAGCGCCAGGGTCAGGGGTTTCGTCGTGGCATTGTTCATTGCCGAGCCGCCTCAAATTGAACGGGCCCACTCGCGGGGCAGCAAGCCGAAGGCGCAGCGTGGGGGCTATTGGGTTTCATGCCTGTTCCTTGCCGGTAACGCGTTGGATATTCGCGCCCAGGGCGCGCAGTTTGACTTCCATCTGGTCGTAGCCACGATCCAGGTGGTAGATGCGGTCGACCAGCGTGTCGCCGTCGGCCGCCAGGCCGGCGATGACGAGGCTGGCCGAGGCGCGCAGGTCGGTGGCCATGACGGTGGCGCCCGACAGGCGGGTGACGCCGCGCACGACGGCGGTGTGGCCGTCGATGTCGATGTCGGCGCCCATGCGGCGCAGTTCCTGCACGTGCATGTAGCGGTTCTCGAAGATCGTCTCGGCGATGACCGAGGTGCCTTCGGCGACCGCATTCAGGGCCATGACCTGGGCCTGCATGTCGGTGGCGAAACCGGGGTATTCATGCGTGCGGAAACCCACGGCTTTCGGGCGCGTGGACATCGCGCCGCGGATCCAGTCCGGGCCGGTCTCGATGGTCAGGCCGGCTTCGGTCAGCTTGTCCAGCGTGGCGCCCAGGATACTGGCGTCGGTGTTCTTCAACAGGATGTCGCCGCCTGCCGCGCCCACGGCGCACAGGAAGGTGCCGGCTTCGATGCGGTCGGAAATGACGCGGTGTTCGGCGCCGTGCAGGCGGG